>WNFD01000487.1_pt1 | contig 92817 bp, 81 predicted proteins | sample 5400491 | NCBI WGS metagenome assembly WNFD01 (sample SAMN13153343, study PRJNA577476) | soil metagenome | isolation source: 120 cm saprolite under Douglas fir tree site 2 hole 2 replicate 2 | place: USA:California | collected 2015-04-18 | reverse complement strand
CTTCACATGGTCGAACGAGTCATACGCATACGTGATCGTCCCCGCGCCCGCCGTGGTGTCGGCGATGCTGTCCAGGTTCCCGGTGGACGGGTCATAGGAATACGTGAGGCTCGACTCGTACCCGCCGGAAGAGTTCTTGTTGTACCCGGCGAACGCCGGACGGCCCAGGGAGTCGTACTGGTAGTCGGTCTCCTTGCCGTTCCGGTCGGTGTAACTCTTGAGCTGCCCGGACGGATAGTAGGTGGACGAATCGGAATTGCCCAGCGGATCGGTGGTCGACGTGAGCTGGTCGGCGTTGTTGTACGCGTACTTCGTGACGTTGTTCTTCGGGTCCGTGACCTGGACCAGGTTGCCGTTCCCGTCGTAGGCGTAGGAGGTCGTGCTGCCGTTCGCGTCCGTCGTGGAAGTCACCTGGCTGTCGGCGTCGTAGGTCGTGGTAGCCGTGGTCCCGTCGGGATTGACGACTTCCACCAGCCGGTTCGCCTGGTCGTACACGTAGCGGGTCACCCGGCCGAGCGGGTCGGTGGCCGACGTGAGCTGCCCTGCGGTGTAGGCGTCCGTGGTCTTATTGCCGAGCGGGGACTGGACGAGCTGCGGGTTGCCCTGCGCGTCGTAACTCGCGGTGCCCAGATTGCCCATCGCGTCCTTGACGCTGGTCGGGTTCCCGCCACCGTCATAGGTGAAATGCTCGGTCTGCCCGTCCGGGCCCGTCGTCGAGTCCGGCAGGCCGAACGGGGTCCCGTTGTACGTCGCCGACGCCGACAGCTTCGAGCCGTCGGAGAACGCATAGGTATTGGTGAGCTCGTTACCGCTGCCGTCATAGGCGCTGGAGACCGTCCTGCCCAGGCCGTCGCTCACCGACCCCGGCAGTTTCTGTGTAGCGGCGGCGGAGTCCCGGGTGACCGTGATCGTATGGGCAGACGCGGTCCCTGCCGCGCGCTGGTCGCTGGCCAGGTAGCCGACGGAGTCGTACGTCAGGTTCCGGACCGTCCCGTCCGGCTCGGTCACCTGGGTAGCGGCAACTTGCAGGCCGACGGCGGGCGCCGCGCTACTCCCCGCGCCGGGACCGAACCGGCCTCGCTGGAAACCGCTGCCCGCCGCGACGGCCGACGGCAGCGTGTAGCTGAAGGTGTAGGTGCCCTCGCCCGCGATGGTCTGCGTGGAGACCCTGCCGTTCGCGTCGTAGACGTTGGACAGGTACGGGATGTTGCTGCCGTCGGTGATCGAGGTCAGCCGGTTGCTGGCGTTGTAACCGTAGGTGGTGACGTGACCGAGCGGGTCGGTGACCGTGTGCAGGTTCCCGCTGCTGTCGTAGCTGTAGGAGACAGACCGGCCCGAGTTGTCGGTCACCTTGGCGATCCGGGGCGGGTTCACGCTGGTGTCCCAGGTGTAGGCAAGCCAGTACCCATTCGGCGAGACCACGTTGGTGATCGGCCCGTCGTAGCTGCCGAAGGTGTTGTAATACATCCGGAAGATCCGCACGGTGTTGCCACGAGCATCCCGGATCGCTTGCAGCCCGGAGTTCTCGCCGTAGACCAGCGTCGTGCCATCTCGGAGGGTCAGATCCCAGCCCTGGCCGTTCCAGGCGATTTTCGAATGGTAGAAATCGGGTGATGTGCTCTGCGCTTCGAAGACCGCAGAGGTAAAGGCGGAACTCGGTCCAGGCGAGATACGGACGTAGTGGATCTGCGCGCCGTCGACCAGGTTCAGGTCCGCGGTCACGTACTGGTCCTCAGATGTCAGGAACGTGTCGTACAGGTCGGTGGAGTTGTTCCCGAACGCGCGCGCGTTCCCGTCGGCGGGGTTGTAGCCACGGGTGAGGGTCAGCGGGATGACGTCGCTGACCGACAGGTCGGTCTGCGTCATGTGGTAGAGCCCGGTTCCCGGGTCCACCGGGTCGCCGGCGAAGTTGAGGAACTTGGCAAGCCAGCTGTCGCCCGGCTTGGTCTGCCCCGGCACGTTGATCATGGCACCATTGAAGTCGGTCACCCAGGTGCCCTTGTCCGGTATCACCTGGGTGCCGGAGGCATTCACGGTTCCGGTCCCGTAGATTCCCCAGCCGACGCCATGGGTGTCGTAGTGCCAGAAATTGACCGACGTGCCGGGCTTGGCGTGGTTGTAGTTCGGGTAGTCGATCGTGGCCCAGCCATCGGTGATGTACCCGCCCGCGGGCTGGACGGTGAAGTAGACCGGCACCTGCTCGCCGACCGGCATCGGGATCGGGGTCCGGCTCACCGGGATCGCGGTAATGCCGATCTTGTGGACCGGCTTTCCGTCCGCATCGGTGATCCTTATCCCTGCGGGCAGGTGTACCTCGAGACCGGGAATCGCCGGGTTGGTGAGCGTCACAGCCCTGGCCACGGGCTCAGAAATGCTGACCTCGTGGCCGGTGTCAAGCACAGGGAAATAAGACGTGAACGGCAGCCTGTTGGCACCGGCCCTCAGCTGCACCTGCACGTCGAACACGCCGAACGACCGCCTGGCTGTAGACGCCGTCCGCCCGTCCATCTCCAGCACTTGCATGCCCTGCGGCAGACCGGTCAGCCGGAATTCCCCCGCGTGGTCGGTGCGGGCATGCAGGCTTCCGATGCTCACTGTCACGCCCGGCAAGGGCACGCCCGCAGTGGTCAGGATGGTGCCTGTAAGCGTGGCCCGCCGAAGGGGGCTCGCAGGTCCCGTATATGACCAGCGAGGTGCTCCATGCGGGTACCGCAGCTGGACAGCCGACGCGCCGGGGAGCACCGCCGGCGGCGCGGCAATGAGGGGCGGCGGGACAGCCGCTGCACCCGTGGCCAGGTGCCACAGCGGCTGCCGCAGGGGAATCGCCGCGTGCGCGACGGTTCCGGAGGGGGCGGTGGTGAGCTGGATGGTGATCGACCCGGTACCTGGGCTGCTGGGATCGACGGCGAGGGAATAGGTGCCCGCGACCGCCAGCGTCGCCTTGCAGGCGGCTCCCACGGCAAGGAAACCGCAGAAGACCTGGTTGCCGTTCGGACCAGTCAGAGTTCCGGTCGGGGTGACTGGAAAGGTGGATGCGGTGACGTTGACCTCGGCTGAGGCATTGGCAGGGACGCCGGTGTAGCTGATGGTGGCGGTCTGGCCGGGCTTTGTCGTGGTGACAGTCACCGCGGACCCGCCATAGGTCCCGGTCGCGATCGCGGCGGCCGGGACACTCGTGACTGTCACGGTGACCGGGCCGGTGTAGCCGCCGGACGGAGTGTCGATCACCTGGTACGTCCCGGTATCCGGCAGCGTCGTGTCGCCGATGTAGGACTGGCTGCTGTTGGCGCAGCTGCTGAGGGACAGCATCTCCCCGTTGCTGGTGTCCAGCAGATACGCTCCGGAGCACTGGGCCGGTGACAGGGCAATCTGGGTGAATACGGTCTGCCCGGCGGTGCCGGGGAAGCTCACGATGGCTCGCTCGCCGGGGCTGCCGAGCGTCACGGTAGCGGCGGTTCCGTCCACGCTGGTGGTTCCGGTCTGATCCGACACGCTGGTCACAGCGAGGGTGATCGTTCCGGTGTAGCCGCCGGTGGCGTCTACCGGATCGACGAGCACCTCGTAGCTGCCTGTGGCTGGCAATGTCTCCGTCTGGATGGACGCCGAGGACCCGTTGAGGGAGCCCGAGCCGAGCACGGTGCCGCCCGGCTCTTGCACAAGCTGCACGCTGCCGACGTTGGTCTCCGACGGGGACATGGTCAGCTTCGTGTACACCTTTTCCCCGGCGGTTCCCGTGAAGCTGACCACACCGTGATCGCCGGGCTTTGCGATCGCCAGCGACACGGCCGTCCCGTCCACGGTCGTACTCGCCGTCACGGTCAGCGCCGTCGTTACCGCGACCGTTACCGTGCCCGTCCACGCCAGCGGACTGAGATGGACCTGATAGGTGCCGGTGGACGGCAGCGTGACCGTATCGGTCGCGAGGCCCGTGCTGCCGGCCGTGTCCTGCGCCTGCCCCAGCAGGGAGCCGTCCGGGCCGAACACTGCGATACCAGCGGCATAGGATGCCGCGGTGCTGAAGCTCGCCTTCGTGAACACCTGCTGCCCGGCTGTGCCGACGAAGGTCACCACACCACCCTGGCCAGGCTTGCTGATCGTGAGCGAGCCCGCCGTGCCGTCTACCGCGGTCGTCGCAGTGGCGTCGGCGGGGACTGAGGACACCTGGGCGTTGTAGGTAGAGCCGCTACTGGTATTGATCGCGAGCGATCTCATAGGTACCTGACGGCGAGTTGTCCGGCAGGTACCACGTGTTCGGGTTGGTGGTGACGTACCCGTTTGATTTGTTCACCATCCGGCCGTCCGGACCATACACGGTCAGCTGATACTGGTTCGGCGCGGAAGCATCTGGGATGTTCGCGTTCACCGTGACTGACGTGTGCTGGCCGGCAGACACGGTGAACAGCGCAAGGGCGATCTGGTTAGCCGCCGACAGCGTGACAGTCGTCTGGGTGGCGTTGGCAAGCCGCCCTGCGAAGCCCACGTTGGCGGCCAGGTACGGCTGCGGCGCGGTCACGATGTCCGCTGACGACACAGCCGTGCCGCCGGCCGTGGTCACGCTCACCAGGCCGGACACCGGCACCGGCGGCAGCGTGACCTGCAGCGACGTCGCCGACGCCGACGTGATACCCACCTTGGTCCCGTTGATCGAGGCGACGTCGCGGGACGCGACAGGGTCGAAGCCGGTGCCAGTAACGATCAGCGAGCCACCCGGGTCACCGACCTGCTCGCTCAGGCCCGTGATCGACGGCTTCGGCGCGGCGGGAGTCACCGTAAACGAGGACCAGGTCGCAGTGCTGCCGCCGACGGTGACCGACACCCCGGTGCCAGTCGCGCCGGACGGGACTGTCACCACGATCTCGTTCGGCCCGATGGAGGAGATAGTCGCCGGTGTGCCGCCAGTCGATACCGCAACGGCAGCGGCGCCCGAACCGAAGTCCGTGCCATAGATCGTCACCGTGGACCCCGGCGCGGCCGACGGCGGTGACACCTGTGCGATCGCCAGGGTGCTCGCGGGCAGGCTGGTGACCGACGTGATGTTGCCGCCGGTGTCGTAACTCATCGCCGACCCGGCACCCGAGCCGTCGAACACCGCGGTGACCCGGCCGCTCGCGTCGTGCGCGTAGAGGGTCGCAGTGCCTGGCGGAACCACTGCGGCCGACGGCGCGGAGGCGGCCGAGGTGCCCACCCCGTTAGAAGCGGTCACCGTGAACGTGTACGGCGTGCCGTTGGCCAGCCCGGTGACCGTCGCCGCGGTGGTCGTCGCGGAAGCCGTGGCGCCGCCCGGTGCGGCCGTGACCGTATACCCGGTGATCGCCGAGCCGCTGGTCGCCGGTGGCGCCGCCCAGGTCACCGTCGCCGAGCGATCGCCCGCGGTCGCCTTTACCGACGTCGGGGCGCCGGGCACGGTGGTCGCGGGCAGCGTCCACACCTGGTTGGCGCCGCCGTTGCAGTCCCACAGGTCCAGCTGCGTGCCGTTCGTCGAGCCTCCCGGGTCATCCAGGCACCGGCTCGAATGCGGGTTGACCAGGTACCCCGACGGGCCCGGCCGCCACAGCTGCCCCGACCCGGCGTTACAGGTGAACAGCTCGATCTTCGTGCCGTTCGCCGTCGCGGCCCCGGTGATGTCCAGGCACTTGCCGAGCGCCCGCACCGTCCCGTCGCCCGGCATCGTCCAGTCCTGCGCCCTGGCTCCGGTACAGGTGCTGATGTCCACCACGTTCCCGTCGGCGGTGCCGCCGCCGGAGTCATCCAGGCACTTACCGGCCAGCCCCGACGTCAGCGCGCCCGCGACCGGCAGGCCGTTGTAGGGCAGCCGCCACTCCTGCGCGGTCCCCGCGGCGCAGGCCACGAGGTTCAGCTGGGTGCCGTTGGCCGTGGCCGCCGACGGGTCATCCAGGCACTTACCGGTCGCGGGGTTCTCCAGCTCGGCATTCGCCGCCGACTCCCAGACCTGGTTCGCCGCGTTGTTGCAGGCCCACAGGTCGATCGTCGTACCGGACGCGATGTCTAGGCACTTGCCGGAGAACTGGATCGTCCCGTTCGTTTCCGCGGTCCAGGTCTCGGTGGTGCCCGCGTTACACGCGTTGATGTCCACCTTGTTGCCGTTGGTGGTCACGCCGCTCGCGTCGTCCAGGCACTTGCCCGGGACCCCCGACGTGATCGCCCCCGTCACCGGCGCCCCCGTCAGCACCAGCGGACCCGCCTTACGAGCCGGCTGGTCTCCACTGCCGCTCCCCCGGCCCGACGCCGACGGCTGGCTCGCGGCCCGTACCGGCGACAGGCCCGAAATGCCGGACTGACCGGCCAGCGTCAGCAGCAGCGTGAGCGCCAGCGCCCCTGCCGCTAAACGGCCGAGCCGCCGCTTACGGGAGAACGTTCCCAGGGATGAGCCACTGCGGCCAGCACCAGACATCGACGGTCCCCTCACGCATCCGGGCCGAACCCCCCTGCACCGCACCCCGGGGCCCCTCCCCGTAAAGCACGGCACTCCGGAGTGAACCATCCCCCGCACACACCGCACAAGACCCTTTTTAACCTCAGAGAATTACAACCAGCCCCATATCCCCCCCGCCACTCAGGCCGAAATACCGGCGATCCCCGCCGGGGGAACGATCGGCAGGCCCGGCGGGACGCCCTCCTCGAGGAGACGCCGCAGCGCACCCGTGTCGAGATGATCGGCGACCAGGTCACCGAGCGCGTCGAGCCTGGCCTGCCGCAAACGTGCGAAATCGGTGTCCGGCGCCACTCGGAAGTCCCGCCCGGCGAGCGCCGCGGCCTCGGTGAGAAAAGCGCGCCTGAACGCGTCGTTCTCCAGCGTGCCGTGCCAGCTCGTCCCCCACACGGCCCCGCCCCGGCACCCGCCAGGGAACGGCGCCGCGCCGTCGTCCGCCGTCGCGATCCCGTGATGGATCTCGTACCCGGTCACCGCCGCGCCGAACGCGGAGCCCGACGGCCGCCCGAGCACCTTCCGAGCCCCGAACGCCACCCGCACCGGCAGCACCCCCAGCCCGGCGACCACGCCCGCGCCCGACTCCACCGGGTCGTCGATCTCGCGCGCGAGCATCTGGTAACCGCCGCAGATCCCGAGCACGGGCAGCCCCTTCCCCGCCCGCCCCGCGATCGCGCCGGCCAGCCCGCGCGCCCGCAGCCACGCGAGATCGGCAACGGTCGCCCGCGAACCCGGCAGCACCACAAGGTCGGCGTCGGCGAGCTCGGCAGGGCTGGTGGCGAACCGGACGAGCACCCCCGGCTCGGCCGCCAGCGCGTCGATGTCGGTGAAGTTACTGATCCGTGGCAGCCTGACCACGGTGACTCTCAGGACATCTTTGCCGAACGGGAGCGGGATGGCGCCGCCCGCACCCTGCGACGGCCGCCCGGCATCAAGGGAGAGTGAGTCTTCCACGTCCAGCCACAGGCCCTCCCGCCACGGGATGACACCGAACATGGGGCGCCCGGTCAGCCCCGTCAGCATCCGCAGTCCGCTATCGAGAAGCTCCGGGGCGCCGCGAAACTTGTTGATCACGAACCCGGCGACGAGCGCCTGGTCGGCGGGCTCAAGCAGGGCGAGCGTGCCGTGCAGCGCGGCGAACACCCCGCCCCTGTCGATGTCGCCGACCACGATCACGGGCAGCCCCGCGGCCCTGGCCAGGCCCATGTTCGCGATGTCGGTGTCGCGCAGGTTGATCTCCGCCGGGCTGCCCGCCCCCTCGCAGATCACCACGTCGAACTGGCCGCGCAGGCGGGTGAGGCTCTCAAGCGCGACCTGGAGAAGCCGTCCGGCGTGCGCACGGTATTCGACGGCGTCGACCTCGGCGACCGGGCGGCCACGCAGGACGACCTGGCTGCGGCGGTCACTGCCGGGCTTGAGCAGGACGGGGTTCATGTCGGCGGTCGGCTCGATGCCCGCCGCCGCGGCCTGCATCGCCTGCGCCCTGCCGATCTCGGCGCCATCGGGGGTGACGAACGAGTTCAGTGACATGTTCTGCGCCTTGAACGGGGCGACCCTTATCCCCTGCCTGGACAGCCACCGGCACAGGCCCGCGGTGAGGACGCTCTTCCCCGCGTCGGAGGTCGTGCCCGCGACGAGGAGCGCTCCTGTCATGACGCGCCTCGCCGCCTGCTCGTCGTTCGCCCCGGCCGGGCAGCCAGCTTCGGGTGGTGCCACGACGCTTCCGTTAGGCTAAATCTTGGTCTTTCATCTCTTGCGGATGGAAGGGAGACGAGCACGGCGACCGCGGTCGCGGCGAGGGTTACCGCGCGGGAGAGGCGTGCGGCGCGGCGGATGTCGGCCGCGTCGGGCGGCCGCCCGTCCCCGAGCTCGGGACGGTGCTCGGGGACGCCGTCGTAGACGCTGGTTCCGCCGAGCCGGACGCCGAGCGCGCCGGCGAACGCGGCCTCGCAGCGGCCGGCGTTCGGGCTCGGATGGTGCCTGCCGTAGCGTCGCATCGCGCGCAGCGCCGTCACGCGGCGGCCGCCGGCGAGCGGCGCGCACGCCGCGGCGAGGATGCCGGTGAGCCTGGCCGGAGCCCAGCTGGCGACGTCGTCGAGCCGCGCCGACGCCCAGCCGAACTTCGCGTACTTCGCGGACCGGTAGCCGACCATCGCGTCCAGCGTATTCACCGCCCGGTACGCCGCCAGCCCCGGCAGGCCGGCCACGGCGCCCCACAGCAGCGGGGCGACGGCCGCGTCGCTCGTATTCTCCGCCACGGACTCGATCACCGCCCGCGCCAGGTCAGCCGCGTCAAGCCGGGAGGGATCCCGGCCGCACAGGCTGGGCAGGCGTCGCCGCGCGGCCAGGAGGTCGCCGGAGTCCAGCGCCGCCGCTATCCGTTCGGCTTCCCTTCGCAAGGTGGTGGCCCCGGTGACCGCCCAGGTCGCGGCGGCGGTCGCCGCGAACCGGGACCAGCCGCGGGTATTATGGTGGGCGAGTGCGGCGGGGGCGGTCGCGGCGGCTACGCAGGCGACGGCGTACGCTGCTCCGCGGAGCCGGTCGTCCGCGTACACGCGGCCCTCGGCGGCGCGGGCCGCCCGGCCGAACAGCGCGACCGGATGGCCGCGGCGCGGATCGCCGAGCAGCGCGTCGAGCGCGGTCCCTGCGGCCAGCCCGGCGGCCAGCGGCCAGCTGGAGCGGCGGACGTCACTCTCCGTAGTATGTGCTTCACTCCGGAACCGCGCTGCATGAGTCACGCGACCTCACGATAGGCAATGCGGGCAGCTCACCGTGACCCGCCCCAGCCCGTAGCGTGCCCTGCACGTGACCTTGACTGTGCACAATTGGTAGCCGGGCGCCTGTAGCTCAGCCGGACAGAGCAGCTGCCTTCTAAGCAGCGGGTCGCGGGTTCGAATCCTGCCAGGCGCACAAGATCGACTAGAGGACCCATGTCCAGGTGAGACCGCAAGTTCCCGGCCCGGTCTGTTGATCTTCACGAGGCTCTCCCCCGGCGCCGTGCCACTTCCGTGCCAGATGCCTTGGCGTCGCCGTCCGGTTTCCTCGCCTTGCGTAGTGCCGAGCGAGCCGCCTTGCCGACAGCATCCGCGAGCGTCCGTTGCCGCTCGTCGGTCGAGTGAAGGTAGATCATCGCGGCACGGGTACTCGCGTGCCCCATGCGTGCCATCAGTTCGCGGAGGTTCGCACCTGCATCCGCCGTGAGCATGTTTCCGGTGTGGCGAAGATCATGGAAATGAATGCCTGTGAGACCGACCTTCTCAAGTGCCTTGAGCCACACGCGGCGATAGAAGTTGCTGTGCCGCAGCGGCGTGCCCGTCGGGCTGGTGAAGACGAGCGCGTCGTCTTCGTCCTGGGCGAAGCACTTGAGGTGCCAGCGCAGGTCCGCCGCGATCACAGCGGGGAACGGCACCAGGCGCAGTCCCGCCTCCGACTTGGGCGGCCCGAAGGCAGACCCGCCGCCGAGCGTCTCGGTGAGCTGCCGGTCAACGCGGATCGTGCACGCGTTCAGGTCGATGTCGGATCGGCGGAGCGCGGCCAGCTCACCCCACCGCAGACTGCCGAAAGTTCCCAGCAGCACGAGCATGCGGTACCGCTGATCGATCGCGTCGGCGAGCGCGTAAACCTGCGGGATCGTGAGCGTCGGCCGCTCGGGTGACTTCTCCTGTCCGGCGCCTTTGATGCGACACGGATTGCGCCTGATCACCCCGTCATCGACTGCGGTGTTGAGAACCGCCTTGAGCAGCCGGTATGCCTTGGCGGTGGTGACCGCGCTCACGCCGTCATCGAGCAGTTTCTTACGCCAGCGGCGTACATGCGCCTCTTTGATCTCAGCGACCGTCTTGGACTCGAATTCGGGCCGAAGGTGGCGACGGAGAAGGTACCGGTAGAGCCGGATCGTCTTCGGCCGCAGGTTCGGCCGTTCCTCGATCCAGGCCGCCGCGTACTTGCCGAACGGCACCTTGCCGGAATCGGGGTCGATCCACTCGCCGTTGAGGATCTCGGCCTCTTTGCGGGTCAGCCACACCTCAGCGTCTGTCTTGGTCGGAAACGTACGGTCGGCCGGGCGCATGAGCCCATCCGGCCCGCGATAACGCGCCTGCCACTGGCCGGACTTCAGTTCCCGGACAGCGCCAAACCGGCGACGGCGACCTTTGCTATTGCCCATAATGCAGCCCTTCTCTTACTCCTGATGGTTGTGATTGGTTCGACGAGCCCGGCCGCGATGAACTCGCGGAGCGCGGACTCAGGGATACGCACGTGTCGGCCGACCCGGACGAAGCGGATACGCCGTTGTTCGATCAACCGGCGGGGGAAGCGCTCGGTCGTGCTGAGCACCTTGGCGACCTCAGCAACCGTGAGAAGCCGTTCCGCTGGCCCGTCCTTCCGAGCGGTTGTCATGCAGCCCTCCCGGTTGCCGGAAGATCCGGGGGACTGTGCCCGCCCGCTCTGCGTCTGGCATCGGCCAGGGCCTGTTGCCACTCGATCCGGTCGGCGACCACATGCAACAGCCGCCGGGCGTTTGGCATGTAGTCGAAGTCACCCGGGCCGACGGGTTCCCAGGCGTACCGGCGAGATTCGGTTGCCGAAATACCGAGGGTCTCTGTCAGCCAGTTCTTGCGGTCGGCCCGGTGGTCGGCGAGGGTCTTGCCGGACCATTTGCGGGAGACCAGGACCCGGCGCCCGGCGTAGCCGAGATACTCGCGACGATGCGCTTTCCCCTTGCAGCAGCCCGGACGCAGGCCCGCACGCGGGTTCTTGGGCTGTACGCCGTAGCGCAGCCAGTTCGCACAGGTCGGCGAGCACGGCTCGAACCGCAGCGCATCCGCCAGGCGGTCGGCGTGGACGCGCTGTGCATCGCTCTGCGCCTGGTGGCAGTCGGCTACGTGCTTGGTCAGGTACTTCGTGAGGTAGCCGATGCACCGGGCCGAATCCTGCGAGCCCGCGAGCACGCCCTGAGCGTCGAACCGCTCCCCGAACCTGGCCACGTGCAGCGGCTCATCTTCGGTACCGATCGCGTCGAGCGCGTCGTCCCAGGACGGGAGGACTTCCCCGGTAGCGGGATCAAGGCAGGCCCCGGTGTGCTCATCCCAGACGGGCAGGTGCTCGCCGTCGAACCGCACGGCCGTGGTCGACGGCCACCACACCTGGTGATAGGTCGCCGCGAGCACCTCACGGAGTTCAGCGCGGGACACGGTGCCCCGCATCGCAAGATGGACATGTGGCGCTAGACGGCGCTGAGGCTCGACAGCCGCGAAGTACTGCACGTCGTAGCCAAGGAACCGGCGCAGGTTCTGAATCAGCCGGTCGAAGAGCGCGGCGAAGTGCAAGGCATCACGTGCCGCCTGGTGGTAGTCGTAGCTGCCGGGATCAGCTGGTGTGCCGTCGTGGCGCACCCTGCCGTAGCTGGGGCAGGTCAGGGTGACGAACAGGGACGGGCGGAACGTCTTGCCGTCCGGCGCGGTGTAGGTCTTGCCGAGCGTGCGCCGGTCGATTGTGCGCCGGGGCAGGTCCGGGGCGTCCTGGCGCCGCCTGGTGGACCGGTGACGGCGGGCAGGCCGGGCCGGGAGTACCTTGCCGCGCATCCCCGCCCTGGTGATCTCCTCGTCAAGCTCAACGATGAGCGCGTCCAGGTCGGCGGTGTCCTGCCCGGCCGTCTCGGCGTGGTCGCGTTCGGCCTGTTTCCCGGCGCGTGTCTCGATCCACCATTGCTGTTCGTCGTCGGGGTCGTCGGGTTCGGTGACCGGCTCGTCCTCGAGGTGCCAGCCTTCCCGGCACTGCGCTGCCCGCAGCGTCTTTGCCCGCTCCGCGCAGGACGGGCACACCGAGGCGAGGGTGTGCCCGCAGGGCACGAGCACCTGCTCTACCTGGCCGCTGTCGAGGTCGGTGCGCCGGAGCTGCACCGGGCGAAGGCATCCGCCGTGCTCGATGGCCAGGTCCCGCACGACATCGCGGGCTAGCGGCATCCGCAGCCGCTCAGCACGCGTCCCCCGCGTCCCCGTCACGGTCACCGGCCACCACCCCCGCTGATCTCGGGTTGCCAGCTCTCCGACCAGCCGCACAACCGGCACTCGTAGGCCAGCACCGGCCCGCCGTCGTCGAGCAGGGTGAGCGCGCTACCGCAGACGGAGCACGGCTCGTCTGTCCGCCACGCCGTCGCCTCGTTCACGTGGCCTCGCCCCCGGCCAGGGCAGGCACCGGTGACCCGTACCCGGCGACCATGGCCCGGATGTCCTCATCGGAGACGTAGGCCGCGCGCACCCGCACCGGGTCAGGGTCCGATTCCAGCCGGACGAACCCCACTCCGGCGCCGACAAGCGGATTCGCCGAGATCTCATCGCACCGGGCGCCCCGGTCCCGTGCGCCGTCGCCGAGCACCATGTCAATCTGCGCGGGTTCGTCGAGCCGTAGCGCGATCTTGTCGGGGAACAGGTTGCGGATGTTCAGCACTTCCTTGCGGGGGTCCTGCAACGCCGCCACCACGCAGTACCCCACCGCGCGGCCCTGAGTCGTAAGGGTGGCCAGCGCCGCGAGGGTTCGTTCCCTGAGCTTGCGGTCGGCCTGGTAGGCGGTCAGGAACGCGACCTCATCAACCAGCACCACGACGAACGGGCACTCACGGGCCGGGGCGTGGTCACGCTGGCGACCAGCGAACCGGCGAGCCCGTGCCTGCATGTCCGCAACGGCGTCTTCGAGCAGATCCGCGATACCGGCGGGGTCGGCCGCATACCGGCCGTACCGCTCGAACAAGGCCCGGCCGAAGGCTAGTTCCATGAGCTTGGGGTCGCACGCGTATACGCGAACCAGCCCGGCCGCCATCAGCGGCAGCATTGCCCGCACCAGGCCCCACAGGTACGATCCCTTGCCCGCGCCGGTCGCGCCAGCAACAAGAACATGCGTGCCATGCAGCCTGAGCAGGAACGCCGAGCCATCCTCGCACCGCCCGACCGGCAGCGCCTTCAAGTTCACCTCATGTGGCACCGGCAGCGCGGGAATCGGCTCGGCCAGCGCGTCACGGCGGACAAGCTCCAGGACCACCGCACCCGGCACGCTGGTACGGACCCGGCACAAGTGCGCCTTGAACCCGTGTGCGAGTCCCTCCGCCCGGTCCGCGAAATCCGCGGGACACTGCCCCGACACGAGCGCCACGTGCACCCGGTCGGTACACCCGGTCACATCGACCTTGCCGAGCAGCGGGAACACGATGCGCCCCCGGTACAGCGGCGCAAGCCGCGCGATGGTCAGCACGCCGTGCCAGTGCCGACGGTAAAACCACCACCGCCACCGGCACCGCACCGGCACAGCTACGAACCGCGTGAAGTCCACCGGCCGCCAGGCCCGCAGCGCGGCCAGGCCCACCACGACAGCGGACGCCAGCGCGACCACCCCCGGCCATCCCGCATTCAGCCACACCAGCACCACAGCCCCGGCCGCAAGGTCAAGACGGGGGTGGCGGACCACGAAGCGGACCAGCCGCGCCAGCAGCCGCACGAGCTGGACAACCCAGATCACGAACTCGGGGGTCCGGTACACCGGGGACCGCCACACCGGGGACGCGAACGGATCGGGGTTATCGACCTGGGCGAGCTGCTCGCCCGTCACGTTACGCATAAGATCAAGCCCTCTCCTAGTTTCCAGACCTGGGGAGATTTCCGGGGCGGCCAGAGCTTCGACCCTCTGGCCGCCCCGCCCTGCTGATCAGGCCGCCTTGCCTCCGGCGGCCTTGGTGTCTTCGACCTGCAGCCGCTCGCACTCTGCCGCGAACTTCCGCGCGGCACCGGCCAGCTCCCGGGCGAACCGGACGTGATCGGCGTCGATCACCTCGCCGGACAGGTACACGGTCAGGCCGATCCCGCCGCCGTGCACCGACAGGTTCGGCAGGTGCCCGTCGTCATAGGCCGAGAAGTGCACCCAGCCGTCCGGGCCGACATGCATCGTCGCGCTGCCGAAGGTGGGCCGCCGCTCGCCGCTCACGCCGCCGCATCCTTCACGTCCGCAGCCGCACGGCTGGCCCGGCCCGGGGCACGCACCCCGGCCGCCTTCAGCGAGTACGCCAGCCGCCCGGAGTTGTTCACCCACGGCGTCACCGTCAGCCCGGCGAACTCCACCGGCACGAACGGCATCCCCGCAGAGGCCGAGGGCAGCACCGGCTGCACCGGCCCCGCCACCTTCACCTTCACCGTCTTATCCCGCGCCAGCGGATCGGCGTCGATCACCTCCACGATCCACAGCAGCTCCCCGCTGGCCTTGTCCTTGCCCTGCACGAACCGCTCCGCCGTCGACGCGTCGAAATCCCGCAACGGCTCGAAGCCCCCGGCCGCGAACGCCCCGTGCGAGAACACGTGAGCGAACTCCACCGGGATCGGACCCTGTAGCGCCATCAGATCTCCCATCTCTTCGCCTACTTGATTGCCTGTCTGCTTGGCCAATCAAGTTAGTTCACGATAGCAGATCATTAACCTGGTTTGTCAAGTGCTCAGGTGAGGGAAACCCCGGCGCATCTCTAGCCGACCTGGTAGGCGTCCTCTAGCTCGTGACGGTCACCCGGCATGGCGATGTCCAGGACAAGCAGCGGCTGCCCGTCGGCCGCACGGGCCGTCACGTAAAGCGCCAGCATCGGCGCCGTCCTCGTCACGCCAAGGAGCTTGGCCTCCCGTGCGGTCGGATGGCGGGCCACCACCTGCTCGACGACATGATCAATTCTTGTCCCTTTACGACTCGCCAGGTGCGCGCGAATCCCTCCGTGCAACGGCGCGTCGCTTGCCAGGTCAGTCCCGTCAGCCAGCGCGCCCGGAACCCACCAGGTCACGATCTCCGATGCATCGCCGTCCTGACGGATCAGGCGCCGACGGCACAACACCGCAGCGTCCGCAAGTGACCCTAGGAGCGCGGCAATCCGTGATGGCGGTGTCACCAAAGCGACCTCAACCAGCTCCCCGACTTCGCGTGACTCGTCACGGTCAAGCTCCCCCTGACCCGGACGCGCCGCCTCCAGGCCAGCCAGCGCAGGGCGACCCCGAACGAAACTGCCCTTGCCCTGCTGGGTTTCGATCCAGCCGTCCTGGCGCAAAGTACGTAGCGCCCGCACCACCGTGGGCCGGGCAATCCCGAACTCCTGGGCAAACTGGTGCTCACTCGGTAGCAGGGACCCGGGCGGGTACTCACCGCTCTCAATGCGTCGTTGAATCTCCTCGATCAGCTGCGCATACTTCGGCGGCGTGTACTCGTAGGCCATGGCGACGCCTCACTTAGGGTACATAACTTCTCAAGCACCCTACTGCCCAACTAACCGAGCTGTCACGTCTACGTGGGACTGGCGCGAGTTAGCTCGTCTGGTTCGGCGGCCAGGGCAGCGGCTAGCCTGGTGATCGTCCGGGCGTGAAATGACCGCTGGTGTCCGCGCTCAAGGCTGATGACCGTCTGCCTTCTCAGCCCGGCGAGACGTGCGAGTTGTTCCTGAGTGAGGCCTTTTTGGGCGCGGAGCCGCCTGAGCCTCGCGCCGTCGATGCTGCCTCCTCCTGGGATACCTGGGTCCGGTGTGTCCTCCCGGGTCCCCTCGGCCAGGGCCGGGCCTTGACCGCTGGGATCGTAGGCTGCCTGCGCCAGGAAGTGGCGGACGGCGGTATCGGGGATCCGGAAGGCACGGCCGACGCGTATGGATTTGAGTTCCCCGCCGTGGACTAAGCGGTAGACGGTCATCTTGGAGACGCGCATGACCCGGGCCGCCTCGGCGACGGTCCAGAATTTCGGGTCTTGCAGGCGGTCACCGTCGCTCACTGGCTGTCCTTCCCGCTGCGGCTGTCTCGCTGTGGCTGACCGCGCGGCCAGGGTCAGCACGGAAGCCCTCCATCTCCCGGCACCCTGGCCGCGCGGTCGTCTATGGGGCGCCGGTCCCGCACGGGGGTGGCCGGGACCGGCGCCCGGACGGGGACGTGCGGACGGTTCCCGAGTACGCCGTCCCCGTCCCCCGTGGCGCGGTGGCACCGCAGATCCCGCTCATGCGTGCCGCCGCACCAGGCCCTCAGCTCCCCCCGGTCACCAGCCGCAGCCGCAGCGGTAACCGGTCCGGCCTGCTGCGCTGGACTGCCTCGGCCAGCCGTGCCGCCGCGCCGGGAAGGTCTGCCGCTGGCCAGGTAACCTCCTGGCCGTCCTGCGTCCACCGCAGCGTGCCGCCGTCGCACCAGACGGTCAGACCGGCCGACACCGACAAGACCCCGACCGACCGGTCCGCCCGCCCGTACAGCCCGCGAACGCCGTGCTGGTGGAGCAGGTCGGCGAGCGCCCACAGCACGTTCTGCGCGTCGCCTGAGTTCCCGGGGCCGCGCATGACGGCCTCCGATGCGCCGGTCATGTGGCGTTCCAGTCGAGCCGGAACCAGGCCACCCGCCCGTTCACGCTGCCCTCGATGCCCCAGTTGCCGTCACCGGCGATCCTGGCCACGACACGGAGGCCGTGACTTTCGCTGCGGTCGTGCTCTTCCCACGGGCCGCCCTGGTCTTCGACCTCTATCCACACGTAGTCGCCGGGGTGCAGCTCAGCGCGCACCGTGAACTGCCCGCCCTTCTTCCCGCTGTTGCTGAACAGGATGGCGCTGGACGCGATTTCCGAGGCGAGCAGGACCGCGTCCTCGGCTACCGGGCATCCGTCCAAGATCCGCGCCAGGGCGGCCCGGACCTGGCGGAGCTGGTCGGGGAAGCCAAGATACGCGCGGCTGAAGGTGCGCAGGCCAGGTGCATTCGGGGTTTGTGCCTGCATGCGGGTCACCTCGCGATTACGCAGGTCATGACAGGGAGCGGCATGCTCGCGCATTCAGCCATGGCGCCCCCTCCCAACTCCCCGTCTGGGCGGGTCTTGCAATCCCCCGCCTTCCACGCGCCGCAAAAGATCAACACCAGAGCTTGTGCTGCCCGGCTCACGCGGCCTGGCCGGAACCACTGCACTCCATGCATGAGTGCCGGGCAGGCTCGACCGCGCTACGAATCAAGGTGCCGATGACCAGCGCCCGGCGTGATCGCCTGAATTTCCACCCGCGACCACGGCAAGCCCGGCACGTCTTCGGCTGCATGTCACTTTGCGGCATGCACCCAACGATCACCGACAGTTCCCCGTCAACCCATCTCACGAACGGTTCTCACCGTGATATAGCGCGGTAAGCTGCCAGTTCAGCCCTTCAACGGGTGTTGGGCTCCGGCAGGCGAGGGACCACCATGCGGGGAAGCGCGTTTGACCCCCCGGCGATACCTCATGAGTTCTGGGCGCGCTCAGATGTCCGGCACGCCTTGCGCCAGCGCGACATCGGCGAACTCGTCAGGCTGCTAGGTCAGTACGCCGGGCTCAGCCAGACCCGTATCGGGACCGCCACCGAAACCCCCCAGGGCCGCCTGAGCGAGTACGCCACAGGCAAGCGCCGGGCGGCCACCGTCAGGGTTCTCAAGAGGATCGCAGACGGCCTTGGCATGCCCGATGAGGCCCGCGCGCTACTCGGCCTCGCGCCCAGCCAGCCCGCCCCTCCAGCTACCGCCTCACCCGGCACCAGGCCAGGATCAGAGACGGAGCTTCTCCGGCGGATCGCCACTGCCCGCAACATCGACGCCGCCGTCATCGGCGCACTCCAGAGCGAAACTGACGCGATCCGGCTCCTTGACCGCCGCCTCGGCGCGCCCGGCGTCTCGGAGAAGCTAGAAGTCCACATCCGGCATATCAATACCAGCCTGCGCTATTCGCTGCGCCCCGGGCAGCGCCAGCACCTCGCCGCCGTCCTCGCGGACGCATCCGCCCTCGCCGGATGGCAGGCCATTGACATGGGACGCCTTCCCGCAGCCTGGGATCACTTCGAGCGGGCCACCGCCGCCGCCCGAGAAGCTAATGACAACTGCCTCCTGGCCTTCGCAGCCGGAGAGCAGGCATACGTCCTGCTGGATCTCCAGCGCGGCCAGGACGCTCTTGCTGTAGTGCGGGCAGCCTACGACGAGACTCATAAGGCCATCCCGCACCAGATCCGCGCATGGCTCCGCGCGGCAGAGGGCGAGATGGCCGCCGCAGCAGGCCAGGAAACCGCCTGCCGCCAGGCACTCGATATCGCAGCCACGGAGATCGCCCACGGCCCGAGCGGCGAAGACCTTTTACCTCGCCCTCAACGCCACCCACCTCGCCCGGTGGCGCGGAAACTGCCTTGTCCACTTCGGAGACCCGGACACCGCCGACGAACTCACCGCAGCACTCGACGCCATGGACGGCAGCTTCACCCGCGCCGAGGCAGGACTACGCTGTGACCTCGCCGCCGCCCTCCACGTCCGCGGAGAGCTGGCCGAAGCACGGCGCCACCTCACGCGAGCCCGCGAACTCGCCCAGCTCACCGGCTCAGCCCGCCAGCGCCGCCGGATCGGCGAGCTAGCCAGGCGATTCAGCAAAGCCGCCTAAGAACCTTTCGCCAGCAGCCGCAGCAGCGCCACCAGCGAACCGGAATTCCAGATCTCCCCCGCGTCGATGAGCGCGGGAACCGATGCCAGCGGCACCCACTCCATCCGCTCGATCTCGTTAGCCTCGGTCGCCTCGCCGATCCGTTCCGCTTCCCGGCCTGTGAACACCACATGCTCGGAATCCACCATGCCGACCATCGGCTGAAACGTGATCAGGTGCTCCACCCGCTTCGCACGGTAGCCGGTCTCTTCCTCTAGCTCTCTCGCCGCTGTCTCGGCCGGTTCCTCTCCCTCATCGATCAGCCCGCCCGGCAGCTCCCAGCCCCACCGGTCCTGAACGAACCGGTGACGCCACAGCAGCAGTACCCGGTCCTCATCATCGAGGAGTACCATCATCGCCGCCCGGTGCAGCCGGATCACGTGATGCCAGAACCGCTCACCGTCCGGAAGCTCAACATCGACCTGACCAAGCCACACCCACGGATTGTCATAGATCACCCGCTCGCCGAACGTCTTCCACCGGCTCAGCCCGTCACCCATAGCACCAGTCACGCCACGACGCTAACGCGTCCAGCCCCCACGACGACACCGGCCCGCCACCAACGCCCCCGGCAACCTCGCCATGCATCGCCGACCATTGCCGAGTTGAGCCGTACTAGATCAAGGCGGCGCCGCTCCGCGCCGCCGCGCCCGGCCCCGCCCACGCCGGGCTGCGGCCCTGGGGGGCCGACCCGTCGCGACGGTCCGGGCCAACCGCGGATCACAGCCATTGCCAGGCTAGCTGCACCACGCAGCATCGCATTGGCGCATTTTCTGGCTGCCGCGCCGCTTCCGGTCCTCGGTCGCTGCGCTCCCTGCGGTCCGGGTCGGCTTGCCCTCGAATGACTCGTGACGCTCCGTCTGCCTCGTCTGGAGTCACCGAGATGATCTCGGCTTACGGATAACGGCGAACACATGCCGATCGAGCACAGCCCTGGCGTCTGCCCGGCGTCCGGAGTCCGGGTGAAGCAAGGCGACGACCACGCTTACGACGTAAGTCGCCAGGAGTCCGCAAACTACGATGCTTAAGAGCCAGGGAATCGCCGCAACAGCGGCAGCCATGGCAGCAGGCATGACAGACCGTCCTACAGTGACAGGTGTCTGTCGCTGATACCTGTAATGCGTCGCGCTCTGCCCCGTGAGAGCGCGGCACAAAGCAGATGAGCAGCGACCTTGCATCAATCTTCGCACGACCCAGGGCAAGCGCCAACGGATCGGACAATCCAATCGTCACCCACTGGTCAATCGTCACCCACTGGCCTCCGGCGGGGGCCTCTGGCTCTGGGATGATCGGCAAGGACGTGCACGTGCCTCGGGTCGGTGGGTGGCTGGGGTGGGGCCTGATCATCCCGGCCGCTATCGACCCGGGGCAAGCCCAGCAGACCTGGCCCCACGCGTCAAGGTCGTTCGTCCGGTGGGGCGCTCCACCTTGACCCGTGGGGCCTGGCCCGCTCCACTGGCGGGCGGGTCGACGGCGGACGGGATGATCAGGGGGCCAGGCGTGCGCAGGAGCGCAGCGTAGAACCCCGCGCCGCCCGTTCCGGCCGTGCCACGTGCGTGCCAGAACGGGCGGACAATAGCGGGCATTCAGGGGCACTCAGGAGGAGTGCGGAAACCGGCTGAACTGGGCAGGAGCAGGTCAGAGCCGCACCCGAAACGACCTTCTAAGCAGCGGGTCGCGGGTTCGAATCCTGCCAGGCGCACCATCTAGCCTCTGAGCTGGGAAAACTCCCGCCGGAATACCCAGGCTGAGGTCACCTGGGCACGCTTACCTAGCGCACCCTAGTTATGACGGAAGGTAGCTGGGTACCTTACGTAAAGATTCGATCACTTACAGCTACTAGACGCAGGCGAGAGGACTCTGCCATGGGCGACCAGGTCATCCGCGACGGGATCTACACAGTGATGGGTCCGGGCGGGCAGCTCACCACCATGCCCGATATGGGCGTGGTACTACTTCCCCCTCAAGACGACAGGACACAACAGCAGTGGACCGTAGCGTTCACATCGGGCAACTACACCGTGCGGAACGCCGCGACCGGCCTCTACCTGGGCAACGACGGCGACCCCGACCAGGAGGCCATGCAGGTCAGGGGAACCCGGCGGCCCGTCCCCTGGCAGCTTTCGGCCGGCCCCGATGACGATCCGAGGACTTACCTCCTGACCTCAGCGGCCTCCCACATGGGCCTGATGCTGGGCATGAGCCTCCTCCGCATCTTCCCCCCGCAGCTCGCCATCCTGGCCCCCGGCAGGTACTACACCACCGAATGGGCCTTCACTCCCGTGTAGGCCAGCGAGATGGCTGAGCCCCGGACCGTCCCGGACCGGGGCTCAGCCACGTCGGGCGGGGCAGATTACTCCTGATGGTCTCAGAATCCGATGGCTTCGCGGAGCAGCAGGACGGTGCCGCGCCCGGGGCGGGGTTCCGCGTTGAGGATGAGAAGGCGGCTGATGGCGCTGGGCCACCCGTAGGCCACCTGGGTGCGGGCGCTTTCCAGCGGGAGGGCGTGGTCTTCGACGCGGCGCAGCGCGGTGCTCAGGTCGGGTACCACCTTCTGCGCCCCGACGATCCAGATCGCGCGAGCGCCGCCGGCGTAGGCGGGCAGCTGGCTCCCGCTGCCCGAGGCGGCCACGAGGGAGCCGGTTTCGGTGAGCGCGGCGACGCTGCCCACGACGACGTCGGGGCTGGCGAGCAGCCGCCGGATGTCGTCGGCGCAGGTGGCGCGGTCCATGGCCAGGACAAGTGGCCTGACGGCCTGGTACCGCCCGCTGGTGTTGATGTCCGCATCGATGCCAGACAGGCGGAGGGTCTCGCTGGCCGCGGTGAACACGCTGGCGCCCTCGGGTATCAGATCCTTGATGCGGGTACGCGCGGCAGCGGCGTCGTCGAGGATCTCGACGGTGAAACCGTGTGCCGTCAGCGCGGCGGCCGCCCGCTCCAGGCGCTGCGCGGGCGCCGGGTCGGCGAACAGCGCTGCCGGAATCGGGGTAGTCATGGTGCCTCCTGGGCTGGTCGTGGTGTGGCGGGTGGCAGGGCGCTGGTGGTGCCGGATCGGCGTTACCCGGTCCGCGGCGCGGTGACGGTAGCTTCGGGTGTCAGCCCAAAGCTCACCAGTCCGACAACACAACCCCTCGGAATGTGAGGCGACGCGCCAGCCTCACAGTCCGGTGCGCTGTCTTGTCGAACTGGTGAGGGCAGATGCGACCGAGGGAGCCGGCGACACCATGACCACCCGATCCGGGCCAGACGCTGTTGATTCAGGTCGGGGCCGGCCCGACCCGGGCCTGAGCGCGATCATGAGCGAGCGGCGTCAGCTGATCAATCTCGCCTACCGGCTCCTCGGCTCCCTGGCCGACGCTGAGGATGTCGTGCAGGAGGCGTACGCCCGCTGGTATGCCATGTCCGAACGACAGCAGGACGCCATCGAGTCCCCCGGTGCCTGGCTGACGACGGTCGCCAGCCGCATCTGCCTCAACCTGCTCGGCTCGGCACGTGCCCGGCGGGAGACCTACGTGGGCGAATGGATCCCCGAGCCGCTGCCCGATCGTACGGAGTGGATCACCGGGCGGTCGGGCGATATCACCATCGACCCGGCCGACCGGGTCACCCTCGACGAATCGGTCAGCATGGCATTCCTCATCGTGCTCGAATCAATGACCCCGGCCGAGCGCGTCGCGTTCATCCTTCACGACGTCTTCCGCTACTCCTTCGCCGAAGTGGCCCAGATCGTCGGCCGGACCCCGGCGGCATGCCGCCAGCGGGCCTCCTCGGCCCGCCGCCGCATCCGCGCCTCGCAGGCCCCCGCGACCCCCACAGCCCGGCAGGCCGGCATCGTCAGGGAGTTCAAAAAGGCATGGGAAGCCAGGGACATCGACGCCCTCATCGGCCTCCTCGACCCCGGCGCCACCGCGACCGCCGACGGCGGCGGCCTGGCTATCACCTTCCTGCGCCCTATCGAAGGCGGCGAGCACATCGCGCGCGCCTGGGTCAAAATCGCCAGCCGGGCACCCGGCCTGACGATCCTGGAACGCACCGTCAACGGTCAGCCCGGCCTGGTCGCTCAGCAAGACGGCCTCACCGTGACCGTGTTCGCGTTCGACATCGCAGGCGACCGGATCAAGCACATCTGGGCAGTACGCAACCCCGAGAAACTCCGTCCCTGGACGACGGGCTGAAACGCGCCCTGTCCTCCCCCTTCCGGGACGGACAGGGAACGCGCGGGCTGGTCAGATGACCCTGGAAGGCCGCTGAGGTGATGGGACCAGAGGCGCGTTTCAGGAGGTTCTCGCTTTCCGGGATCCTCAGCGGGGCTCCACGCAGACCATCCCTGACGTGACCTGCGGCTTCCTGCAGGCCAGCTAGTGATCGATGGCAGTTTCCGGGGTTGACGTTCGGGGCGGTGAGCGCTGATGGCCGACCGGGTGGTACGTGATCGGCCAGCGCTGCTGAAGTGTTTCTCGGGGGGCTGATGTCAGGCTCCGGAGCCAATCTTGTCTTCATGGGAAGGCGCAGGCAGGGATATGCGGCTGCGGCGGCGACCGGCACGGCCAGGAGATCCTGGCCGCGTGGATTGCGAAGGAAGAACTCCGCGACGCGCTGAACCTGCGGGCCCGCGTCACCGGGCCGACCCCGTGCGAGCGGGACGTGCGCGGCCGACTGTTCCGCTTCTATGACTGGTGCGCGCAGCACGACGATATCGGTGAACTGGTCACCCTGGCCCGGACGATCTCCCGGCGGGAAGACGAGATCGTCGCCGCGGTGCTGACGGGAGTCACGAAAGCCAGATCAGAAAGCCTGAACCGGATCGCCAGACTCGAGGCACGCCAGGCATACTCCTTCCGCAACCCGGCAGACCAGCGGCGCCGGGTCCGCACCGCCTGCACCCGCAGCCGGAGCCGGCCACGCCGCGCCGCCATCCGGAGATCACGTCTGGTAACTGGACGGCCACCCGATCCCGGTTAACTTCGAAGAGCCGCTTTTCGGTCACCGTCTGCGTGGACCAGGACAGAAGCGGCTATCGCCTTCATCGGCAGGACGTCTTATGGCGATCAAATACCCGCAGGCCATCTGGGATGACTAGCTGTGCCTCTGGGTATCGGATGCGGAGGCTGACAGGTGAGCTACACTTCACTTACTTGGAAGAAAGGTCAGGCGTCCCGCGTCAATGATCACGCGGGATAGCATTTCGGTCCCAGTGCGGATCATGCGCGCAGATGACACCTTGACTTATTAGCCCCAGTCGGCTAGCGTCTCATAAAGTGGGATCTCGTGAATTATTCAATAAACGAGGGGAAATGGTCTATGTCTGTTCTTCGTGCCCTGCAGGCGACGTCTGAGGAGCAGCTCCTCGCGTCCGAGAAGCAGCTTATCGAGTCCGCTGAAGCCAAGATCGACTCGACCTCGGACCATGCTCGTCCAATGGTGGTCAGCGAGATCAACGAGGCGTAAACTAGCCCGTCGGCGCAGTCCGATCGGGGCCGACACCCACCGCGACTCACTCATATAGCAGATTTGGTCGCGGCCCCGGTCGGCTACGCCTGCTATGTTTCAGCTCGGTTGGAACTATATGGACGATCAAGGACAGGCGTCTGCGGCCAAAATGCCTCAGGCGGTTTGCGTGGTTGTGAACCGCGCAGAGGCTCTGCTGATGCGTGGGAAGCCGCAGCCTGCGCATGATACGTGCATCCCATCTCCTACGGAATTCCATATAACCATTTTCGTGGGCGGCGCAGACCGCAGATCAGGTGGCGGTTTGAACGTTGAGCATTGATGCTGGGAGCGGAAATCAGGTTCCCGCCTGCACTTTATTTCGCGAGAAAGAAAGTTAAAGGACCAGATATGAGCGTTGAATCGCCGCTGTCTCGACTCATCGATAAGGAAGACCTGCTTGGGAAGTACTGGAACAGGAAGCATGCCGTGTTTAAAGGGGCTGTTCCAGTAGAGGGTTTCCTTGACGAGAATGCGATTCAACAGCTCTTCGATATGGGGTTACTGAGGTGGCCCTACTTCACGCTGCTGAAGGAGGGGGTGCAGCCCGAGCGATCAGCGATGACGAGGGCCAGGAACGTGGGCGGGCAGGATGTTCAGGATTTCGCCGATGCTCAGGCTGTGCGGGATCATCTCGCGAAAGGCGCTACCCTCAAGCTGAGCCAGCTTGAAGACTGGCACCTTCCCACTCGAAACATGATGCGCGAGATCGAAACAAGATTGCCTGCAGAGCTGAAGGCATACATGTTCTACACGCCGTGCGACAACAGCGGGATGCTCCCGCACCGTGACGGCTCGCATGTCCTGGCCGTGCAGATTTCTGGCGAAAAGGAGTGGAGGCTATACGCGGCTCCCGGCCAGATCGACGCGCGCTCCGGTCTGGATGTGGATGCGGACCGCCCCACAGACGCTTTCATAATGGAACCGGGAGACGTTCTCTACTTGCCGCACGGATACCCGCATGCAGCGACCGCTCGTGGCGGCACATCCCTGCACCTGACCTTTACCATCACCGAGCCGACTCCGCTGGACCTAGTCGAATCACTGCTGTCAACCTTCGCGGACAGCTCAGGATATCTGCTTGAGCGGCACTACCGGATGAGGCTGGAAGACAAGGCAGACGCAGTGATCAAGGCCCTCCTGTATCACCTGGAGTGCGTCGACTCTCAAGCCCTCGTTGATACCGCACTACGTCAGATGCGGCAAAGGACGGTATGACCGTTGACAATCACCAGCACCGTCGACAGTAACGACAGCGCGATCTCAGAGGAGCTGCCCAAGCGCCTCGCCGATCTTGTCGGGGATGTCGATTCTTTTTTCGCTGACCTCTGGCGAACTCTACCGCAGTCTTTCCGATGCCAATCCGTGACCCGACTCATCTCAGCATCGGAGACCTGGAGCGCGCTCGATTGCGGATTGCTGGTCAGCCCGTACTTCAGCGTCATGCGGGAAGGCGTCCCGCGTGCGCTGGCGGACATCACAGTTACGCGCGACGTGTTGAAGCAGCGACTGTCTCACTACCCGGATGCCGCGGCTATCCGCGAATGCTTTGCGTCAGGACACACAGTTACGTTACCTCGGCCTGAGCACTGGCATTCCAGGATCAGGGAAATGATCGTCGGCCTGCGCGCAGACTTCCGAGCCGAGTTGCAGGCGTCAGTCTTCCTCAGCCCGCCAGACACGGAATGGGTACGTGCGCACACTGACAACGCGCATATGCTTGTCCTGCAACTGGATGGCGAGAGGGACTGGGTCGTAGGTCTGTCCGCTGATAACGATGGCGCTGGCCTCCGACGCAGTGACAATGGTGAGCGGCACCGTATGGAGGTGACGCTCGGACCGGGAGACGTCTTGTACATCCCGCAGGGCTGTCCGTACCATGCGATCGCCCGCGGGTGCACCTCTTTGCATCTGGCCGTCACCGTCCAGGAGCCAACCGCCCGCGATCTCGCGGAACTGGCCCTTGCCGGATTCTTGCGCGGCCCGCCAGCAGAAGAGATCGCGGGCACCCACCACGCGATGCCGGTGGACGAGAAGGTGGCGTGGCTGCGCGCCGCGCTTGCCGAGCACCTGTCCGGCCAGGACATCGGCGCACTCGTGGACCTCGCGGTACGGATCCGCCGGGGCGGCGGGGCGGCGTGAGGGCTGGCAACCTCACCGCGCCGATCGCTGCCGCCCCACGCCAGTGGCTCAGCGGCGGCGGTACGCCGGCGGATGTCTCAGGAACGCTGCGGACTCGATATCCCGAGGAAACCTGGGATCTGGTCCGCCGGATCCTCCCGGAATGGGGTGTCACTCGCGTTGCCGACCTTACCGACCTCGATATCGTGGGCATCCCGGTGTTCTCAGCGATACGGCCGTCCGCTGCCACCGTTGCCGTGAGCGCAGGTAAGGGCGCAACGCGCCTGCTCGCCAAGATCTCTGCGGCGATGGAAGCGGTCGAAGTGGCGGTCGCGGAGCGGTATAGGCCGGAAGCGCGAGTTACTGCCCCAGCCGCCGCGCTCGACCTGCCGTATGAGGTGACCGCCCTCCAACTGCAGCGGCTATCCCTTGTCACGCAGCAGGCACGGCTAGAGTGGGCTGCCGCGCGGGGCCTGTTGTCCGGCGCTGACACCCCGCTCCCATGCGACGCTATCGGCCTGCGCGGCTGGGCGGCGGAGAAATGGTCGCCGAGGAAATTCGTCACCTCGACCAACGGCCTGGCGAGCGGCAACGACGCGGCGGAGGCGTGCCTGCACGCTGTCCTGGAGCTGGTCGAGCGAGAAGCTATCGCGGGTTTCAATGCCCTGCCGATACACGAGCGTGTCTATCTCGACCTCGACTCAGTAGCCGATGACGCCAACCAGGCATTGCTTGAGTCGCTGAGGCGGGCTGGCATGTGGTGCGAGGTGGTGCTCGTTCCCTCGCTTCGTGGCACGAGCACCTTCGCCGCGTACCTGTGGCATGCCGACATGCCTGATCTGTACGTCGGTTCGGGAAGTCATGTGCTGCCTGAGATCGCGCTCTCGCGCGCATTGACCGAGGCGGCTCAAAGCCGCCTCTCGATTATCAGCGGCGCACGTGACGACGTTCACCCAGCCACATACCGGCTCCCCTGCCGCTCGTCGCGGCCTGCTGTGGCGGCCAGTGCAATCAAGGCTCCCATGCCGCAGGCGGGTACTCGTCATCCGACAATCGCAGCCGCGCTCACCGATGTCGTGGCTGCGATCGAGCAGCGTACCGGACAGGTGGTTCTCGTTGTGGAGATGGCGCGGCCCGGACGTTCCCTGAGCGTGTGCCAGGTGTTCGCACCGGGACTGCGGTTCGACGCCTGGACCCAGCTGGCTCGCCCTTCGAGTTCCATCGTGCGCAGCAGGAGCGCCGAGTGAGGCTGCATGTCTTCGTCGGGCCGTCGCTGCCTTCGCGGGCGCGCCCCAGCGGCACGCAGATTTACCATCCTCCGATTCAGCACGGAGACCTGTTCCGTCTCGATCTCCGGCCGGGTGATCGGGTGCTCATCATCGACGGCGTCTACCAGCATGCTGCGCCTATCCGGCATAAGGAGATCATGGCCATGCTGCGGCGGAAGGTCCGGGTGTATGGCGCTGCCAGCATGGGAGCTCTTCGCGCGTCGGAACTCCATCTGTTCGGGATGCGCGGGCTCGGCAGAGTGTTCGGGGCCTACCGCAGCGGCTTGCTGGAGTCCGACGCGGACGTGGCCGTGCTGCATGCGGACGCGGATGCCGACTACCAGGCATTCACGATCGCACATGTCAGCGTGGCGATGGCGGCGCGATCGCTGCATCGCGCCGGAATGATCAGTGCACTCGATGCGGACCAGGTCACGAGTGTCTCAGCTTCCCTCCATTTCACTGAACGAACCCCGGCCGCTTTTTTGTCGCGGGCCGACGGAGCCGGGATGCGGGCGGCAGCATCGCGCGTCCTCGCCGAGGTCACCGATGGCGGCGATGTAAAGCGCACGGACGCTCTCGCCGCAATCGAACGGCTGCTGAGCGCGGTGGCTGCGACACCGGACGAGGTGGCACAGGAGACTGCGGAGTGTCCTGGCACCATCTCGTCGTATGAAACGGAGTGGTGGCTTGAGAAAAGCGCCTGGCACGGTTTGAGCGGTCTTACCCGTGCCGAGGTGCTCACCTTTCTTCAGCTGATCCTGGACGACTATCCGCGTCGGCACCTGAGCTACGTCCGGCGTGTCGTCGGTGACACGCTGGCAATGCCAGGTGCGGACTCGGAGCAGCTGCTTACGTCGGCCGGCCTGTGGCCAGCGGACGCCAGGCTGCGGCGCGAGTTGCTCGCGGGGATGATGAGCGCACGGGAAACGTTCCCGGACGGTCCGGGCGCGGCCGATCTCGTCCTCGTCCGGACTTTCCGGCTGGCCCCGGGACGGCTCCTCTATCTCGATGTTCCGCCGGAGGCCTGCATCGGCCTGAACATGGAAGAGATGGAATCCGCCTGCTCGAGGCTGCTGTCCGTCGCCGATGCGGTGGAGAGGCACCGTCCGGGCAGCGTGGACAGGCTGAGCCCACAGCTAGTGGACGGCGAGCTGGTAACCGCGTGGCGGCTGCCGGACGCAGCCGAGCTTGAGCTGGCTGCGGTGGACCGCGGATTTCGGGGGCTCGACGAGGCGCGTCGCCGGTGCGCTCGTTTCGTGCCTGGCCTTCGAGCGCTCAGAGCGTCTGGGGCGCCATGAACGAGACCACGGCCACGAAGGCGGAGGGGCCAGGCGCGTCGCTAGTCGACTTGCTGCTGGCCCAGCCGCGTGTCCGCGTTGCCAGGCGACTGGGTGCCGGCCTGCTGCTCGAAGTTGAGCTGCGGCGCGTCGGCCACCCGCTCCCCGTGCCCTTCGTTTTCTGCTATGCCTTGCGGCCTTCTGCTGGCTGGGTGCTGGAGCACGTCTACGCTGGTGCCTCGTCCGCCACCGTCTTTGACGACAGCAGCTACCTGTTCATGTCTGACATGCCCTCCGACGAGCAGCGGCGGCATGAAGACACCGGCCGCTCCCTCTGGCGGCACCAGCCAGAGCCGGGACACGACCCGGTACCCGTGATGAGCGCACCCCGCGGTGTCGTGTCCTACGCCGCGGCGGCTTCGACGGCCGTGGCGGCGGTATGGGCAGACGCTGAGGCGTGCTCACTGACCGAGGACCGGGAACGGCAGAGAACTGCTACGCCGAAGGGGCAGGCCGCCGTGGTGGCCGGGACTGACCCCTGGGCGCGCGTTGGCCATCGCGCGGACGGCGCGGTGCTCCGGCTGGTGCGTGTTCCGCTGCACCCCGGATCGGCAGACCTGGAACTGCTGACCATCCCACTCGGGCAGGAGGTACAGCTAACAGGTGAACTGGCCTTGACCCTGGATGGCCGCCGCTGCGCCGCAGGACTGGTGCGCTACCTGCACGGCGGGCACCGCCGCCATGGCCTGTTGCTGTTCCCGGTGGGCGACCCTGGGCACGGCCGGGCCGTATGGCCAGAGGAGGAGGATCTCACCGAGGCAGTCGCCGCGCCAGACAGCTCCTGGTTCGCCTGCACGGCAGAGCGGATCGCGGCACCCGGTCAGGCTCCGCACAGACGAGTAGTCCTGGTCGCGCCAGACGGATCTCAGGTGCTATCCGTCGCTCCGCTCCAGGACAACTGGCTGCGGCCCCAGGCGTGGGCTGGCCCGGACGCCGTTCTTTGCATCGGTGAGGACGATGGACGTCGGCGCCTGTGGCGGATACCGCTCGACGGTGGCCCGGCCGAGCAGATGGACCTTGTCGGCTCGGTTCAGACGGTGACCACCACCCGAGAGGAGGCGCTGGTCGTCCGATCGGGTATCAACGTGCCACCCGAGGTCGTATCGCTTCCCCTCCGGCGCCCGGCGGCGCGGCAGCCGGGGATGCATCAGCCGTCAGGTCCACGTCTGCTCATGGCGCCGGCGTCAGCCGCCGCCCCCAGGGGAAGGACAGAGCGGCTTGCCTACCGCGCGCCGGATGGATCGACGTGGCGCAGCTGGCTGTGCCTGCCAGAATCCGGCCCGGGGCAGGCTATGCCGGTCCTGGTCTGGTGCCACGGCGGGCCGCTCCTTAGCTGGACTGACTGGTCGTGGCGCTGGAATCCGTGGCCATTCGTGGCTGAAGGCTATGCCGTGCTCATGCCCGATCCACCGCTTTCGCTTGGTTACGGACAGCAGGCCGTGGAGCGTGGCTGGGGACACTGGGCAACGGAGGTCGCCCCCGTGGCGGCTGCCCAGATTCAGGAGGCACTGGTACATCCGAGCCTGGATTCCCGCAGGGTTGCCGTCATGGGTGCCAGTTTTGGCGGCTGGCTCGCTCTGGCTCTCGGGACTCTGCTTCCGACGGTCCGGCTGATCGTGAGCCACGCCGGCTGGGCCGATCTGGCCGCTGTCGCTCGAGCCAGCGACCTGTACGGGCACTGGCTCCGGGAGTACGGGCCGGTGGACTGCTCTCCCTCCTACCGCCGGGAAACGATCTCCGTGGCAGCGGTGGACTCCAGGGCCAGGGTGCTGCTGTCCCACGGATGCCAGGACGGCCATGTACCAGTGGGAGAGACCCTAGCGTTGTACCGGTCCCTGGACGCACTCGGCAGAGACGTGCAGCTCATGATCCTGCCCGACGAGGGGCACAGCATTCGGAACCCAGCCAATGTGGCTGCCTGGTACCGATGGGTTCTGACCGCTTGCCACACCATCGTTGGCACAAGCCTGCAGGGAGGGAACCAACCACACGATGATGATCGCTCCACCGACTTCACATGGTGCACCCCACCGAAGGCACTGGCTCCCGCCGTCAAATGAGACCCCTCCCACCGCCATCGGCACATCGCTGCGCACTCGGTCCCTCGAACAGACCGAAGCGCTGGCTCGCGCATGCCTGTCCCGCTGTGGCATAACTCGGATCGCGGACGTGACGGATCTCGATGTGGTCGGCATTCCGGTCTTCCATAGCGTCCGCCCCGGAGCGGCCCCGGGCCTCAACACCGTGACCAGCGGCAAAGGCGTAACAGCGCAAGCGGCACGGGTGTCCGCGATGATGGAAGCGATCGAGCGCACCTGGTGTGAACCCCGATCCGAAGGGTCACACCAGGCCTCCTATGCCGAGCTGCGCAGGGACCAGGCGCAGGCGCTCGATCCTCGCCGCCTCATCCTGCGACGCGGCCACACGTGGACCGAGGATGAGCCGATCACGTGGTGGCCGGTCCGTGAGCTGCTCACCGACATCGAGGTGCTGGTTCCCGCGCTCGCGGTTTTCACTCCTTTCCGCGCCGAGCATGGGATGTTCCGCTCGAACACGATCGGCCTGGCCGTGGGCAACAGCCCTCAGGAAGCGCTGCTGCACGGACTACTCGAGGTCATCGAGCATGACTGCACCGCATTCGGTGAAACCCTCAGACGGGGAAACAAAATCCGAGAGGCCTCATTGCCAGAGGTGCCAGCCGGGCTCGTCGAGCGGTTTCAGCGAGCGGGTGTCGATGTGCAGCTGTTCGCCTACACCAGCGAGATCGGCGTACCCACGATGTTCGCCACCACAGAAGACACCGGCGCCCGCGACGGGATGCTCATCAACGGAGGTGCCGGCTGTCACCTTGACCCGGTCATGGCGGTCACCCGGGCGCTGACCGAGGCGGCCCAGTCCCGGCTCTCCGTGATCGCCGGTGCTCGCGAGGACCTCGGCAGGCAGGCCTACCGGCGACAGGCGTCGTACGAGGCGATGAAGGAAATGTTCCAGACCTGGAGCACCGGTCGCCCGGAGGCCGATTTCGGAGATGTCCCTGCCCAGAGCACAGGGACGACGACAGGGGACCTTGCGCGGGTTCTCGCTGGCCTGCAACAGGCCCGGCTGTCCCTGGCCCTTGCCCTGGAACTCGCTCCAGCAGACCTGCCGTTCTCGATAACCAAGGTCATCGTGCCCGGGCTTGAAGTGCACCACCAGGACAGAGCGAGGCTGGGAACGCGCCTGTACCGGGAGATGGTGCGGGCCGGGCTAGCGAGGCCGCTGGCGTGATCGCTCCGACGCGAGCCGCCGACGGCGAACGCGAGACGGGCGGTAGCCTTGCTGACGCTAGTTCCAGGATCGTGGTCCATGCCGGGCCGTCGCTGCGCCGCATGGATGTGCACTCCCTGCGCAGCCTCGCCGAGACAGTCGGCCGAGGGCTAGAGTTGCGCCCGCCGGTTCGTCGGCACGACCTCCTCGAACTGGCGGTCGCTGCTCCCGTCCAGGTTGTCATGCTGGACGGGGAGTTCGGGCAGCGCCTGGCTGTGAGCATTAGCGAAATCCGCGAGGTGCTCGCCGCCGGGCAGCGTCTGACCGGTGCCGCGTCCATGGGTGCCTTGCGGGCCGTCGAGTGCCGGACGCTTGGCATGACTGGCAGCGGATGGGTGTACGAGCAGTACCTGTCAGGTGCGATCGAGTCCGATGCCGAAGTGGCGCTACTATACGACCCGGATGATTACACGCCGGTGACCATCCCTTTGGTGAACCTGCGGTGGCTGCTGGACGAGGAGGTACGGGAAGGGCTCCTGCTGGCCGACATGGCCGCTGCTGCACTGCATGTGGCCCGTGGCCTGCACTTCCGTGACCGCCGTCCTGATGTGCTATTGCGTCAGTGGAAACGTGAGCTATCCGCGAAGGCGGTCACAGTCCTGGAACCGGAGCTATCATCCGAGCGAATAGACGTATGGGACCGGAAGAGGCTGGATGCAGTCGCCGCAGTACAGATAGCCTTAGTGTCCGAGGCTGGCATTCTGTGACGCCAGAGCCCGAGGCGGGAAGCCAGACCGTTTTGCCGAAGCAGTGCCTCCTAGTGTGCGGCTCCCTCTCCAGGGATCGACGTCAGCCTGCGGGTGGCAAGCCCTTGTCCCAGACACAGGCAGAAAATAGAGAAACTTAGTGAGAGATGCGGACCTCGATTCTGCGCCATGCGGCCACGGCAGTGATTCCGCCGCGAGGCAGCGCCCGGCAGCTAGCTGGCGTCAATCTTGCCAGCGCCATCGGGAAAGGGATTTTCCTCAGCGGCAGTGCTGTCTACTTCACCACCGTCACCAGGCTTTCAGCTCCACAGGTAGGCTTCGGAATCTCCGCTGCGGCCCTATCGGGGTTTGCGGCCTCGTTAGTGTTCGGCGTACTGGCTGACCGAATAGGGGCCAGGCGGCTGCTCGCACTTCTGACCGGGCTCCAGGCGGTAGGAATCTCGCTCTACCCCGCTGTGCATTCGGCCCCGTTTTTCTATGCGGTGATCATTGCCGTGGGATTCGTCGAATACGGTGCCGGCCCCGCGCTGGCTGCCCTCGTCAGCTCTATGATCATTCCTGAGCAGCGCGTTCAGATCAGGGCGGTCCTGCGTTCGGTGTTCAACGTAGGATTCAGCGCTGGAAGCGGACTCACGGCACTTGCCCTCCTGGGCGGCGGCGTCCTCGTCAGAGTGCTGCCCTGGTGCACTGGCGGCATGCTGACATGCGCCGCCATCCTCGTCCTGCGTCTCCCCGGCGGCACCGCTGTGGCTGGTACCGCAGGCGCCCGCCGGTTTGGCGTGTTCCGGGACCTGCGGTTCTTCGCGGTTGTGGCCCTGTCCGCGCCCTTAGCGCTGCACGCATCGATCATCCTGACGGTTATCCCATTGTGGACGATAACGCGGACACACGCGCCTCACACGCTGGTCCCGCTGCTGCTTGTCGCCAACACCGCCTTTGTCATCCTCTTCCAGGTGTCCGCCAGCCACGGAGCGGAGACAGTACCTGGCGCCGCACGGCTCGCCCGGCGCTCGGGCCTCTGGCTGGCAGCAGGCTGCGGTGTCGCCGCAGTCGCCGCGTATGGCAGCGGGTTGATAGCGTGTGTCGTGCTGGGCGCTGCCATGCTCCTGCTCACCATCGCGGAATTGCAGCAGTCCGCGTCGGGGTGGGGCCTGGCCCACGGCCTGGCCCCGGATCATGCTCAGGGTGAATACCTCGGTGCCTTCAACCTGCACATTGTCGCTCAAGGCGCACTAGGGCCAGGTGCCGTAACGGCCTTAACTCTTTCATTTCGGTCCTGGGGCTGGGCCGCGGTCGCCATGCTGGCTCTCGCTGCTAGCCTGCTGATCGTGCCGGCTGTCGATGCCGCCTCCCGGAGCATGACACACGAGTTCGCGAAAGAATAGGTGCCATGAACACCGATACTGTACTGCGGCTTATCCAGGAGACAGATGCCGGGGATCTGGCGCAGATCCTGCGGCGGTCCCGCGAGCACCTGGCTCCCTGGGAGCCGGAACGCGCAGCGAGTTACTTCACGGAAGCGGGGCAGCGTGAGCTAGCTGGCAGGATGCTAGCCGAACAAGCCCTGGGCCGTTCCTGGCCTGGGGTGATCTGCGCTTACGGTGAGCTGGTCGGCCGTATCACGCTGAACAATATTCTCCGCGGACCGCTGCAGTCATGTTTCGTGTCATACTGGGTGGCGGCTGATTTCGTTCGTAAAGGCATTGGCACACGTGCGCTTCAGTTAGCTCTGGATACCGCATTCAACGAGCTAGCCTTGCACCGGGTCGAGGCGTTCACGCAGGTCAGCAACAAGCCGTCGCGTCTCGTACTCGAGCGTAACAATTTCCGTCACGTCGGCGTCCTGCGCAGGCACATCCACATTGCCGGCGGATGGCGTGACGAATTTCTCTTTGAGCGGATCGCCCCGTGGGACGACGGCGTGCGTGCCTCGCCCTCGATCATGAGCCTTCTCCGGTAACCGCGCGGATTGCGGTCGCCCGGCCTGCCCGGGATGCATCGCACAGGAACGAGGTGATGGTCCGGCGCAGCCCAGCGCGGTCCAGCCCATGCGCGATCGCATGCTGGCGCGGTGTTCCGTAGTGCCGCAGTTCCTCCCGGCCAACGCCCAGCCCGAGAACCCGGTGCGGCAGGTCCCTCAATGCATCCGCGATCTCCGCTGCGGACGTTCCCGCCAGGTACGGCTCGACCATGACGACCGAAGCTTCGTGGTGTACCGCCAGCACGCCGCGGAGCGTGGCTGCGTCGAACGGCCGGACCGTGCTGCCATACAGCACGGTCACGCCCAGCCCCTCGGTCGCCGCCAGAACTGCGTCGGCCAGCGGCCCGACCGCGATAACCACGGCCGATCCCCCCTGACGCAGGACCCGGAACCTGTGGTCACCGGCATCACGCGCGAGGCCGTATGGACGTTGGTTCGCCTGGTTTGACAGCCGGATATACACGAGCCCGTCTTCCGCGACCGCCTCGCGCAACTGGGCCTCAGCCTCATCCGGGTGACCCGGGACATGGACAGTCCAGCCGGGCAGCGTGCTCAGCAGGGCGACGTCACCAGGCGACTGGTGGGTGCGGCCGCCGCCGGCGATGTCGTACGAGGCACCGGCGCTGACCAGCACTGCCCCGCCGTGCTGGTGGCTGAGATCGAGCTTGATCTGCTCGAAGGGCCGCTCAATGAGGAAAGGCGCAAAGCTGTGCGCGATCGGCCGGATTCCTGCCAGCGACAGCCCGCCGGCCACACTGATGAGCAACTGCTCCCTGATACCCAGGTTGATGACCCTGTCCGGATAAAGAGTCCTCGCCTGATCGAAAAGCGCGGCACTGAGATCTGCGGTCACAACCGCCAGACGGCCGTGGGTCCCCAGCAACTCCGTTGCCACATCGACGAAGCGCTCCCGCATGATCCCGGCCATCGAGCCCTCCACACATTCGCGTCATGATTCGCCGTCGGGCCATGCTGCCCCGGCCGGGGACCCGATACATCGTCGCCACCGTCCCGTCGCTACTGGCCACCAGCACGCTCCACCTCTGCAACCACGAGACTGGGCTGACCCGGGTGCGGCGCCGTAAAGGCCGCCTCAAGCTGGGCATGGTCCCTGCCGTTCACCCGCGCGGTCGACCAGCCCTCAATGGAGAAACGGCTCTCCAGGCCGCCCGGCCAGCCATGGCTCGCCGAGCCGTTATCGATGACGACCGCGTGCAGCCTGTCCAATTGCGCGCGCCCGGCGTAAGCGATTGCCTCATGGTTAGATCCCTCGTCGAGTTCGCCATCTCCCAGTAGCACCCAGATATTCGACTCCGAGAGGCCCCGTGCGCGAAGCCCAAGCGCGGTACCGACCGCCAGCGGCAGTCCGTGTCCCAGTGAGCCGCTCGAGATTTCCAGGCCGGGCACCAGTGCCCTGTCCGGATGATGTCCCAGAGGCGAGTGGAAGGTACCGAACTGGTATAGCTCGCTAGGGTCAACAAATCCCTTTGCCGCAAGCACCGCGTAATACGCCATAGGGCCGTGTCCCTTAGAGAGGTAAAACCGGTCGCGATCCTCGTCCATTGCAGGGCTCACCCGGAGTACCTGGTCGTATAGCACCCACAGCACTTCTAGCGTCGAAGTAGCGGCCTGAGCATGTTTCTCATCCCCCGTCATTATCGACATCAGGGCCTGCAGATCCTCAAATTGCCCCGTAGTCATCACGATAGCGACCCGGTCTGCCCGGAAGGCATGCCTGTCTTCGGAGAGCAATGAAAGCTGCGACCTGAACCCCCCCGCCCCGGGGGTGACGGACAGCCGCGACAGTTACTCACCGGCTACCGGCGTTCTCGTGGATGTAGATGGCGGGTGACTGCCGTATTCACGACGGTAATCACCGGGCTGCGCTGGCGTCTTGGCTGGGTCATGCTCGATGACCGGGCCGAGTATCCCGTCGATACGGGCCGTTACGTCGTCATCAAGCCGGATCCCGGAGGCCGAGGCATTCTCGGCAACCTGTCCGGGCGAGCTGGCCCCGACGATCGCAGCGGAGACGCCGGGATTCCGCAGCACCCAGGCGAGTGCCATCTGCGGCATCGACAGGTGCAGCTCTGCGGCTACAGACCCGAGCTCAGCCACACGTTTCAGCACGTCATCCGTCAAGGCTCCAGAGGCGAACTTCGAAGCCGCCGGGCCAGCGGCCCGCGATCCGGCCGACAGCGGGGCACCCGGAATGTACTTACCCGTCAGCAGCCCCTGGGCGAGCGGCGACCACGCTAACTGGCCCACCCCCTCCCGCTGGCACACTGGCACCACCTCGGCCTCGATCACCCGCCACAGCATATTGTACTGGGGCTGGTTGGATATGATCCGGTCCAGCCCTAGCTGCCCCGCGATTCGCAATGCCTCGGCAATCTGGCTGGCAGCCCACTCGGAGACCCCGACGTAAAGGATCTTGCCCTGCCTCACCAGATCGTCGAATGCCCGCAGCGTCTCCTCGCAAGGAGTCCGCCCGTCGTAGCGATGCGCCTGGTAGAGGTCGATGTAGTCGGTCTTCAGCCGCCGCAGGGAGGCATGTACGGCGTCCATGATGTGCTTGCGGGACAGGCCGCAGTCGTTCGGGCCGGGACCGGTGGGCGCGTAGACCTTGGTACATATCTCTACCGATTCCCTGCGCACCCCCCTCAGCGCACGGCCAAGAACGACCTCGGCCCGCGTGCCCCCATATACGTCCGCGGTGTCGAACGTCGTGATCCCCTGCCGTAATGCCTCGCGGGCGACCTCTTCCGCCGACCCCTCGGTACGGCTGATCCAGCTTCCGTACGCGATCTCGCTTACCTTCAGCCCGCTCCTGCCCAGTGACCGGTGCTCCATAGAGCGCAAGGCTATTGGGCCTGAGGTGCCGCGCGAACATCGGGGCCGTGATCTTCAGCGGCATGGGCGACTACCGCAATCGCGAGCGACAAGACCTCTGCGTGCCGAAAACCTCGTCTGCGTCATGCGACCAAGCGATATTCGTTGATCAGGCCAGCGACGTGAGCCCGTTTCCGGACGCGGTAGTGGTCGAGATCGACCGGCTCGGGTAGAGGTTTCAGCGGCGCGGCTGCGTGCGTGCAGGGAGCGATGGGGCCAGTCGCCGGCCTTCCTGGTCTTGCGGGGGCTGGCCCGGCAGGGGCGGTCACGGACGAGGAACCGCGGGTCGAGGATCTTCAGCAGGAAGGTGGCCAGGGCCAGGTCAAGCTGGTCAGGGGGGAAAGCCGCTGTGATCGTGTCGGTCACGGCGGCGAGGGCATGGGGGAAGCTGATCCGGCCGGGAGGGATGCCGGCCGCATCGACGCCAGCGCCGATCAGCTGGCAGATAGCCTGGTAGACAGCGAACAGTGCCCACATCTCCTGGGCAGCGCCCTCGGGGTCCTTGCTGCGCAGCACCGGCTGGCCCTCGCCCATGTCGGTCTTGTGGCAGCCGGTGACGGTCTCGCAGCCCCACCGCAGCGGGTAGGCGCAGGCCAGCTCCAGCGCAGGGTACTCCTCCACGTCAAGCAGGTCGGTGACCAGGCAGAAAACCTCTGAGGAGGACTCGGCCGCGCTGTCTTTCCCGGCTGCGGCGGTGTGCACGGTGCACTCGATGACCCGCACCGTGACCGGCGGCCCGCCGCTCTTGCGGGCCGGCCTGAGTTCCGCCAGGTACGTGCCGTCCGCGAGCGTCCTGGCCAGCCGCAGGGCGAAGCTCACGGACGCGCGCCACATCTTCTCAACGGTGTCAAGGTACCCGGCGGTGAGCTGGTTATGGTCACGGTTGACGCAGCTCACACGCAACACGAAACAGCTGAGCTGGTCAAGGGGAAGCTCGGTTTCATTACCTGATGACTGTCAAGGGAAATCAGCCGTCTCTGCAGAAGGAAGTGATTTATAAGTGCAGGCCGCTGCTTACGGGAGCCGCCCATGATGTTGTTGAGGAGCGTGGCCACGGCCGGATCAACCGGTGGTCATGCTGGATCACCGATGCAACGGGTATTGTTTTCCCTCATGCCAGTCAGGTTGCCTGTGTCCGCCGCGATGTTCTCGATTTTTCCTGTGCCCGCCTCAGCAAGGAATTTGCGTTCGTCATCACCAGCAGTCCAAGCGACCAGACCGCGTGGACCGCACCCTGTAGCCGCTGACGCCTCGCCTGCGGGCGTCCTCGGCCTGAGAATCATCTGTAATGGTTCAGCGTGGTTCGGATTCTGGGAGCCAGAGGTCGGGGCCGCGACGCAGCAGGCGGTCGCGCCGGGCCTGGTAGTCGGGCATGGCGCGCTCGACGAGCCGCCAGAACTCCGGGCTGTGGTCGTGGCGGCGGAGATGGGCGAGTTCGTGGACCAGGACGTAGTCGACGAGATCCGGGGGCAGCTGCATCGCGGCCCAGTGGATGCTGACCCTGCCTTCCGCTGAGCACGACCCCCACCGGTAGCCGAGCGGCATCACCCGTAGGCTGGCGACCTCGGCGTCCATACGGTCCGCCCATGGCCGGACACGCTTGCGCAGCCATGGCTCTCCCACCCGCCGGTACCAGCGGGACAGGTGGCGGGCCGGGTCATCCAGGCAATCCCGCCGCAGCTCCAGCCGACCACGCATGAGCCGAACGGGAGCGGGGGACTGCTCGACGACCAGCAGGCGGTAACCGCGGCCGAGGTACGGGAAACCTTCCCCCGAACGGTACTCACGGGGCGGCCGGGCCTTACCGAGCGCCTGCCGTTCGGCGAGCTTCGCATACAGCCAGCGCTGCCTGGACCTGACAACCCTGGCCAGCCCGGCGCCGTCTACGCCGGGCGGGATCACGGCGGTGACAGAGGAATCCCGCTCGACGGTGAGCCGGACCGTACGCCGCCGATCGCTCACCTGGACGCGCACGTGGAGATCACCGACACGCACAACGCCGGGAACCTCGGTAGCGGACTGTCCCCGCACGGCTACCACCATCTCATCCGGGCCGCCCAGCCCTGGAGAAGACACGGCTTACTCCCGCCTGATCCGGCCGCGGTTCGCCCGCACCACCTCAAACAGCTTGTCCGCAAGCGCCGGCGCCTGCCGGTGTTCACACGCACCTTCGACGATCAGGATTTCCGCTATCTGCTTCCTGAAGTTGGCCCAGTCCACCGGCTTGCGCCAGAAGTCACGCCGGGTGGTCTCCTCCACGGCCAGCGAGTAAAGCCTGCCGGCGAAGTCACTCACGCGGCGGTCGGTGGGCTCGTCGATCACTCCGTCTGTGGCGGTCTCCTCGAGCAGCACGCCATACAGGGCACTCTCCACCGGACCGAGGCCATGCGGGGTGGCCGGCTCATCGGTCTCGAGCTCGGTGATCAGGTCGCTGAGGGCGAGCACCTGCTGCTCCCAGTCCTCCTTGTGCTGTGCCAGGATCTCCTCGAGCCACTGGCTGAGCCGCTTGTACCTGGCAGGGTCCTCCCCGAACCTGACGCTGATGTGATGGCGGATCGCGTGCTCCATCTCCGAGGCCCTGGCCCGCGGGCCGCCCAGCGCTTCCACCTTCTCCCGGAAATCCTTCGCGGTCAGTGACACCGGCGGCAGCACCTGTTCCACGCCGAGCGACTCAAGGTGGTCGTCGATCAGCTCACGGACCTTCTCCCCGTACAGGCTGGGGTCGAACTCGCCGTCATCGATCCGGTACCGCCGCCTGGCGGTGAACTGGATCCGGGCGAATAGCGTCGCGTCGGCCAGGTACGGCTTGACCTCCGGCTGCGGGAGCACAGTGTCGATGGTGACAAGGAAGCGTTTCAGAGCGACGTCGAACCTGTCCCGGAGCTGCGGGTCTTCCAGTATCTGAACACAGTTCTCGACCGTTGCAGGCGACGGCGTGACGCCGCGCTCGGCGAACAGCAGGCGCAGTCGCTGACGCTGCGGGTCCAGCCTGGCGATCTCATCCCGCAGGTCTTTCAGCGCACCCTCGATGTCCTCGGCCGCGTACGCCTTCAGCGCCTCCTTCAGATGGTTGGCCACGCCGAAGTAGTCGACGACATAGCCGCAGGCCTTGCGTTTGGCGGTGCGGTTGACCCGCGCCACCGCCTGCAACAGCTCCGCTTCCTTCAGCGACCTGTCCGTATACAGCACCTGCTCGACCGGCGCGTCGAAGCCGGTGAGCAGCATCGATTTGACGATCAGGAAGGCGACGGGCTTGTCATCGCCACCGGGCCCGTCAGGAAACGGCCTGGTGAACGCGTCGATCCGGGTCTTCTGCTCGGCCGCGCCCGTCCATTCGCTGTAGCGGTCCTCGTCGTTGGCGGTGCCGACGGAAATGACAGGCACGAAGTCCATCATCATGATCAGGTCCAGGTGCCTGGACGCGCGGACAAGGAATGCCTTACGGCGATCCCTGATGTCTTCGGGATCGGCGTCGAGCACATGCCGGGGCAGGGCCTCGATCTGGCCGGCAAGCTCATCGCGCGCCGCCAGCAGCGCCTCCCGGTAACGGACCGTCGCTTCCCGGCTGCTCGCGACGAGCTGGGCCTTGAACCGGCCGGGAAGCACCGTCCCCACATAGTGACGCAGGATGTTCCTGGCCTTGGCGGCGATCAGCTTCTCCGCCTCGAGGACGTCGCTCTTGGTCGCGTACGTGCGCTGCAGCTCGGCACGTTCTTCATCGGTGTGCTCAGCGAACATATCCTCGAAGACCTCGTCGAGGTCACGCCCGTCGCGCACCGCTCCCCTGACCGTGCGGCCCTCGTAGAAGATCGGCACGACCATGCCGTCACGCTCGGCGTCGGCGAGCTTGTAGATGTCGATGAACTCGCCGAACACCTGCGTCGTCTTCTTTTTCCTGCCCATCAGGATCGGCGTGCCTGTGAACCCGATCCGCGCGCAGTTCGGCAGTGCGTCAAGCAGGTTCATATGCAGCCTGGAGCCATGCGAGCGGTGTGCCTCGTCGATGAGCACCACGATCGACTCGTCGGTGTTCAGCTCGCCAAGCGACGGCGCGTGATCCTCGCTCAGCTCGCCGTCATCCCCGCTCGACCTCCCGGCCACCACGTCCTGCTGCTTCTGGATCATCACGAACACCACGCCTGGACCGTGACGGCTCAGCAGCGTCCTGGCCGTCTTGACCTTCCTGGCGACGTCTATCCGCTCGCCCGCGAGCCGCATGGTCGTGTCGAGCTGGTCCTGCAGCTGGGTCCGGTCGGTGACAACCACGACTTTTACCGAACGCAAGCGTGGTGTCGCCCTCAGCCGACGGACGAGGAACGCCATCGTGAGGCTCTTACCCGACCCCTGGGTGTGCCAGACGATCCCGCCGCGCCGGTCGGCCTGGCCGTCGCGCGACTTCGTCTTGCCGGTCAGCAGCCGCTCGATCGCCTTGCTGACCGCACGGTACTGCTGGTACCGGGGAGCGATCTTGATCGTGTGGCCCTCATCGGTCTGCGTGAACGTCACGAAGTCGCGCACGATCTCGAGCAGCCGGTACGGGTGCAGCACCACCCCGGCCAGGATGTCCTGGGCGCTGACTGCCCCGGGGTGCTTCTCCAGCCGCTGCGCCAGCTCATCCCTGGTCATCGGATAGGGGTCGCGCCACGGCGCATAATGCTCGGCGTCACAGGTGAACGTGCCGAGTTTCGCGTCATCCCCGCAGGTCGCCACCGTGAGCTGCACCGTGTGGAACAGTTTCGCGTTGCCCTTCCGCACCTGACTGGCACGGCGCTCCGAGTAGCGGTGAAGTTGCCTGACCGCCTCCAGGATCGCCCCCTGAGAGCCAGGCTTCTTGCACTCGATCACCACGAGCGGGATACCGTTGACGAGCAGCACCTCGTCGGGAACCACGCACTTCTTGCCCTGCGTGCCCGGGATATCGACGCGGAACTGCGAAACCACCACGAACTCGTTGCGCTCCGGGTGCTCCCAGTCGATGAAATGCACCCGCTGATCCCGGCCACCATCCCAGCCAGGCAGCCCGTCAACCGTCGTACCGTTCAATAGCAACTCGGTCGCCCGCTGATTAGCCTCGAGCAGGCTAGGCGCGCCAATACGGGTCAGGGCGTTCACCGCCTGGGTGATCCGCCGCTCGGTCAGCCACGGCTGCCCGTCCCTCCCAAGGTTGAGAACATTCACCGCCCTGCGGAGCCGGTCAACCAGAACCACCTCAGAAAACGACTCCCGCCCCGACTTCCGGGGATCCGTCGGTATAAACGCCCCCGGCGCCGCCCCCTCCAGATGCACCCACCCCATCCCGGTCAACTGGTCAATCAGCGGCTTCTCAACCTGCGAGTACTCCGGCCCCATCACCCGCTCCTCACATCATCTAATCCCCCGCCACCCACCCGAACCCGCCCAGTCAGCAAATCCTCCATCAACCCCTCCTTAAGCAGCAACCACTTGGCAATCTCGCCCCTGTGTCGACGAATATTGCCGTCGCTTTCATCTAGCATCCCCGTAAGGCGATCCTGGGCATCCCGCCTGGGGATAGGAACCTGGACGCGGCCGACAGCAGGCAAGTTCAAGCCAGCTTTGGCACCGGAATCATTCGCCAACTGGAACTGCCGCTGACCCAGCTCGCTGGCGAGCATGTGTGCTACCCACCGGGGATTCACCTCAGGCCAGACGCGGATCAACGCCACGTGCTGATTAATGTATGCCTCACCGAGATCTTCGGGGACCATTCCGATAATGCCAAGGTCAGCCGTGATCGAGATCAGAATATCACCAGGTGTTAGAGCGGCCCGGCTGCCCTCTGAAGTCTTCGGGACCTGAACGAACACGCAGTCATCAAGCCTCAGATTGATGTGCTCTCTCGTCAGGTTGCCGATCCGAACAAAGAGGGCTCCATGATCCGCATAATATCCAGCCCACCCCCGCGAGCCGCTTGTGATCAGCAAACTGACCTGGGCAAGAGTGCTCATGGTCGTAGCATGGAAGTAGAGGTTGCTCAGCTGGCGAAGAACCCCTTCCCGGAGACTGAGTTCTTTCGCGATGAGACACGTGGATTCCGCGATCTGGTCATCGAGAGCGTCGAGGATTTCCGTGATCCGCCGCTGCTCACGGATTGAGACCGGATGGCCCAGCTCAAACTGAATAAGCTTCTCGCGCGTAAGATGGGCAATACTAGTCTGACCAATCAGGCCGGGGAAGAGATTATGATCAACAGCATATCTCATATAGTGGAGCAGCAGGCGAGATTCGATGGTCGCCGTCCGCGGCCGTAGGCGATGAATTGCTTTCTGGAAATAGCATTCAGGAAGCTCGTCATTCCAGATAGCGGTGCGGCCGATCTCCCCTCCTTCGCATATGAGCAAATCGCCCGATCTTAGGCGGAAGCGCTCACGTTCTGCACGTGCAAAATTCATATATCCGAGATCATCAAGGTCGAGCTGATTCCACTGGACGTTCCGATTGGCAAGATAAGGCATGAGGTCCCGACCCACACTCGCCTCGGGGCTCAGCATCTTGCCAAGCTCTATATCGAAGGCATGTCCCAGCCTAGTCCTTGTCCACCCCGCGATATGAGTAGCTTCCCTACTCATAGCCGAGGTCCTTGAGGTAAGAGTCAAGGCGGGTGGCGGCGGCGTCGCGTTGGGTTTCTAGGTCACGGAGGGTTACGGCGTATTTGTCGGCCCAGGTGTGGTAGCGGGCGGTCAGGGCGCGGCGGGCGGTGGCGACCTCTGTGTCGAGGCGGCTCTGGACGTCGGCCCTGAGGATGTGGAGGACCAGGTCTCGCTCGGTTTCGGCGTTGAGCTTGCTGGCCGATGCCGACAGTCGTACCGCGAAGGCTCTCTCTAGCTCCCTGACTTCACGTTTGGCGGCGGTCAGCTCCGCCTTGAGCTTTTTCAGGTTATCGGGGCTGAGGGTTTCCTCTGGGTCGCTGTCCTCGTCGTCGCCGCTGGCGGGCGTGGCGGCTTTTACCTGGGCGTCTAGCTCGGCGCGGCGTGATTCCGCTTCTTCGAGCTCGTTCAGGTAGTCCGGGATCAGTACCGGGACCAGGCGGTGCTCGCGGGCCTTGCGCTTCTCGGCGGCGATGCGCTGCTTGTCCCTGGCGTCTTCCTCGCCGTCTTCGGCGAAGGCTGCCTGAATCGTGGTCACCCAGCCTCGGACGACACCACTGAACGCGTGGAATGACAGCGTCCTGATGTCGTACTGGACGCCGCCCCACCAGGAGGCGATCACCCCGGCAAGCTGGAAGCGGTCGAGGATTCCGAGGGGTTCCAGGTCGGCCACGAACGAGTCGAGCAACTCGGCCCGGGTGTCCATGGTCTTCCTGGTGTCCGGCAATTCAACGAGTCGCTTGGCGTGGCGCCGCCACCAGTCGTCGAACACCTCCGTAAGCTCCGCTTCCCTGGCGGCGGCGAGCACCGGGATGCGCTCCGCCGCCGCGGCCCAGCCATCGGGCGGGAAGTCGTAGTAGCTGGCATCCCGTTCGGTAAAAAGGGCGTGGATATCGATGCCGTACGCGGCGAACATGCCTTCCTTGTCGCGAACCTCTGCCTTGGGTATGCCGCCGTGCAGGTGCGCGCGGACATCCTGCGGCTCGGGCGGCGGGGTGTTGTCCACATAGCGCCGGATGTTGACGTTGAAGTCGTTGGCCGCAAGCTCGGCGATATCGACGACCCGGGCGAATCCGGGTATGTCGCGGTACGCCTGGTAGGCGGCGACAATCTTCTCGGCGTGCTGAGGACCGAGGTAGTTCTGCGCGCGCCCGGCCGTGAACTCGCGGTCGGCGTTGATGAAAAGGACCTTGCCCAGGCGCTCGGGCGGGCACGCCTTCCTGCCGCGCAGCACCAGGATGCACGCCGGGATGCCGGTGCCGTAGAACAGGTTCGGGGCCAGCCCGATGATGGCGTCCAGCCGGTCGCGGGAGATGATTCTGGCGCGGATGTCTTTCTCCGCGCCACCGCGGAACAGTACGCCGTGCGGCATGACCGTCGCCCCGCTCCCGTTCGGCTTGAGAACGGAAAGGACGTGCTGGGCGAACATCAGGTCGGCCTTCTTGCCCGTCTCGGGCGTGAAACCGTACCCGAACCTCTCGGGGAACTCCATGCCTGACCGCTCATAGTTCTGCGAGAACGGCGGATTGGTGAGCACCCGGTCGAAGGTCATCAGCTCGCCGTCGTCGCCTATGTGATCGGGGTTCGCGAGGGTGTCCTCGTTGCGGATGTCAGCGTCGGCGATCCCGTGCAGGATCATGTTCATCTTCGAGATCGCCCAGGTGCCGCCGTTGTTCTCCTGGCCGTACAGGGCCAGGTTGCGGGCGTTCTCGCCATGCTCTTCGACATACTCCTTCGCATAGATGAGCATGCCGCCCGAACCGGAGCACGGGTCGTAGATGCGCATGCCCGCCCGTGGCCCGACCAGGCGCACCATCATCCGCACCACGGCCCGCGGGGTGTAGAACTCGCCGCCCTTCTTGCCTGCCGAGTCGGCGAACTCGCCGATCAGGTACTCATAGGCGGCGCCGAGCAGGTCAGGGAACTCGAAGTCCTCGTTACGCAGCCGGTAGCGGTCGAAATGGTCGATGAGCTGCTGCAGCTTCTTGTCCGACAGGCTCGTCTGGCCGGCCTTGCGGGTGAAGTCGATGTGCTGCAGCACTCCGTCAAGCGCCGGGGTGTTCTCCTCTTCCAGCGCGGCCAGCGCCTTGTTGAGCATGTCGCCGACGCCCCTGGAGCGGGAGGCGTCCTTGATGTGCCGCCAGCGGGCCTTCTCCGGGACGTAGAAGTCATCACGGTAGAAAACTGACATATCGGCGATCTGCTCGGCCATCGCTGGCGACTTCCCCGCGCCGCGCTGGTCAGCGGCCACCCGGGCGCGGATCACGTCGAACTGGTCAGAGCACCGCTTCAGGAACAGCATCCCGAAGATGTATTCCTTGAAGTCCGACGCGTCCATCTTCCCGCGCAGGATGTCCGCCGCCCCGAACAGGTGCAGCTCCAGCTGCGGCAACGTCAGCTTCGCCACAGTGGCGACCTCTCTTGTCATCTCGTCATCGGCACTGACAGGCACGGTAGGCGGCGGGTCTGACACTTTGCGCCCCGTTCGCCCCATTCCTCCGGCAAGCCATGTGGCCTCATCTGGATCAAGCATGCACCAGATGAATCCCGCGGGGAGCCCCGCTGCCGGCATCCGGTCGGTTAGATAATCGGTCAGCTAAGAAGCCATGCCCGCCGGGGCAAAGGGAGGATGACCATGACCCAGGTGGTGCTGACGGGCGGCAGCGGCAAGCTCGGCAGGGCCTGCCTGTCGGAACTTCTCGAGTACGGGTACTCGGTCACGAACGTCGACCTGGTCCGCCCCCCTGACGACCCGTGCCCCTTCGTGCGCGCTGACCTCGCCGACATGGGCCAGACGCTGGAGGTCCTGCACCAGGTAGACGACCGCCACCGCAGCGTCGACGCCGTTGTCCACCTCGGTGCGGTGCCCGCCCCGGGACTGGCGCCCGGCTCCGAGCTCTTCCGCAATAACACGGTCAGCACCTACAACGTTTTCGCGAGCGCCCGTCACCTGGGCATCCGGAATGTCGTGTCAGCTTCCAGCGAGACGGTGCTTGGCCTGCCCTTCAGCACCCCGCCCCCCTACGTACCGGTCGACGAGGAATACCCGCCGCGCCCGGAGACGGCGTACGCCCTCTCCAAGACGATGGGCGAGGAGATGGCCAGGCAGTTCTGCCGCTGGGAGCCGGACATGAAGATCATCAGCCTGCGCTTCTCCAACGTCATGCTCCCGGCGGACTACGCCGAGTTCCCGGGCTTCGACGACGACCCGGCAAGGCGGAAGTGGAACCTGTGGTCGTACATCGACGCCCGGGACGCGGCCCAGGCGGTGCGCAAGGCCATCGAGGCCCCGCTCAAGGGAGCCGAGGTTTGCATCATCGCCAGTCCCGACACCGTGATGAGCCGCCCCACAGCCGAGCTGGTTGCGCAGTTCTTCCCCGGCGTGCCGTGGCATCGCGAGGTGGGGCCGCACGAGTCGCTGTTCTCCATCGGCAAGGCTCGTCGCCTGCTCGGGTTCGAACCGCAGTACACCTGGCGGGACCGGGGATTACGGGCTGCCTGGTAGCGGGCCGGGGGTTAGCTTTGGCGGCGTGGACGATGCCGACGCCGATGGCATGGCGAGTGAGATCTCGCTGCCGGCTCACCGTTGACCCGGTGCTGCTGCGCGGGGATATCGAGTACGACCTCGCCCGCGTGCTGTGGACCCGGATCGACGAGATGGCCGGAAGCGCCGGTTGGACGTACAATTTCTTGTACGTATCCATGGAGGTGGGCTTTGAAGACCATGACGTACTCCGAGTCGCGCGCGAAGTACGCCGAGACACTCAACGCGGTCGTCGACGACCGCGAAGAGGTGATCATCACGCGGGCCGGGCATGACCCGGTGGTGATCGTCGCGCTCGACGACTACGAGTCGCTGAAGGAGACCGCGTACCTGCTCAGGAGCCCGGAGAATGCCCGTCGCCTGCTGGCCTCGATCGACCGGCTGGAGCATGGCGGCGGGATCCAGCGGGACCTGGCTGAATGAAGCTGGTCTGGGACTCCAGCGCCTGGGACGACTACGTCTGGTGGCAGACCCAGGATCGCAAGGTCCGCAAGCGGATCAACACGCTGATCAAGGACGTGGAGCGCAACGGCAACGAGGGAATCGGCAAGCCCGAACCGCTCAAGCACGGGTTCCACAGCTACTGGTCACGCCGGATCACTGATGAGCACCGCCTCGTATATAAGGTCAGCGAGGACGAGAGCCTGATCGCCGCCTGCAGGTATCACTACGGAAGCTGAGCCGTGTCCGCACGTGATGACGCCTCCGGTGAATCGCTGGGGGCGTGATGCTGGAGACGCGGCTGCCAAGCCCGGCGGCGATCCGCTGGCTCCGCCAGTGGGGGGTCTGGGCGGGCGATTGCTGTCACCGTGCTCTCGCTCGGCGTCCGTGATGGTTCACTCAGGAGCAGCCAGGTTCACTGACGTTATGAGGTCTTCGGCGAGGATCGCAACCGAGGCCGAGACCGTTTGTGGTTCTCCCACTCCCTCCTCAGCCCGGCCAGCCATTATCGAGCCAAGTGCATCCGGGCCTGCGGCGAAGAGCTCGGCGAGGAAGGTCAACGCCTGCTCCGTGGACGGTCCCGCCAATTCGTCCAGCCTGAGGTGCCGGAGGCTCGCGGCGAGCTTGCCGGTGGGGACGGCGACCAGCAGGCGGTAGATGTCGTGGGCATCCTTGTCCCTCAAACGGTCGGGCGTCTCCTGGCGTTCGCCCAGCTTGTGGAGCTTGGCGGCAATCAGTGCAGCGGGGCCCGCGACGTTGGCTGTGCAGACGCGATCATCGCCACGGGCTAGGGCACGTATGTCAAGAGGAGAATGGTCAATGACAGCAGCTTCCAGCCCTGTGGCGCGGCGGGCAGCGTGCTTGGAGTGCGGCGGGATACGCGCACCCCGCCGACCGGGTCTTCCAGCGAGAGCCTCGGCCACCATGAGATCGACCGGGATGCCCCGGGCATTCAGCCACGCTCCGGGTTGCGGTGCTTGAGGATCGAGGTCGAAACCCGCCGAGCGCATCGCGTCTTCGAGCAGCGGCTGCCCTGCGAGCGTGCGCGTGTCGAGCGCTAGGTCGCTGTCCTTAGTTGCCTCGGCCAAGCCAACGAGTGCAGCACCGGTGTGCAGATAGATCGCCTGGGCACCAATCACGATCACCGCGTCGAGATGTGCGCGGAGCGCCGCGAGTGCGTCCAGCAGCGCACCGCGAGCAGCGACGAGGAGGTCAGCGTCGCCAGCGACGTTCATCAGTTTCCATCCAGTCGAGAAGAGCCACGGCCTCGGCCGGGTTCCTTCCGGGTCCGGTGAGCAGGTCGACGGCGGTTTGGCTCGGCGCGGTGAATTTCAGGTTGGCGGCTTCGACAAGGCGGTCGAAGACCACGTCGTAATCGCCTGCCGCGAGCAGGACGTTGGCTCCTGTGTCGACAGCTCGAAGACCGAGTCGGCTGGCAGCCTGCTCCGGATCGTGCACGTAGATCATGGCCAGGCGAGGGGGGGCGTGCGCCGCGAGCCGCTGGGCGGCGAGCGAGCCCGTGATCGCATAGCGCAGCCCGTGCGCCGTTGCCAGCCCATCCAGTACTGCGGATAGCCCTCGAGGATGCAGGTAGGCGCTAACCGTGTTGCTGCGCTGGAATCCGTAGTCCTCACTCCAGCGCTCAATGAGGCGCCGCCACTGCACAATCTCGACCGGACCTCGCGGAGTACGTTCGATGAGTGCCTCACGTTCGAGGAACTCAATGACCCGATACGTTGCTCCCGTTGATGCGCCAGACCGGCGCACAAGCTCCGGAACGCTGACCGGTGCCGCGAAATCCACCAGCGCGCGGGCAACACGAGCGGCGGCCGGGCCCTGTAGAGTCCCGCGAGGACGGCCGGCTCCTCGCCATGGGTCGTGATCAGCGCCGACGTCCCGGAGGAAGAGCGCCGGCCGCTCAGTGGCTATGCGCAGGTTGCCTGTCGTATCGACATACGAGATACCACGTTCCTCCAGCCATGCCCGCGCAGAAGGCGCAAGATAACGCGCGGCCAGCACTGGCACCGACCCCGGGATGCGATCGACGTGAGATCGGACCTGCTGCAGCATTGCCGGGAGATCCCGCGTCACCACCGAGCGCTTCGCCTCAACGATGAAAACCGCCTTCGCCTGGTCGGGAGCAGCCAGTTCGACCAGCGCATCGACCCTGCGATCAGTGATCGCCGCTTCCTCAGTGATGCTGGCCGACCAGCCAGGCGGCAAGCGTTCCCGCAAGAGAGCAAGGGCGCGGCGCAGGACGTCAATCTCGCGCTCCGGCGGCTCACCAGCGCGCGCCGATCGCTGTCCGGGCTGCAAGGCACCTCCCCTGGGCGGGCAAGGCATGTTCGGGAAATCCATTACTTCTGTTGCCAGCGGAAAATGATAATATCGCGAATTAGCACATCCCGTCTCCTGCTCCCCTTCGCACCGAGCCAGCCGGATCACGCCATGGGCTCACGGATCCAGTCATCAACATGCCGGCACGCTATTTCTCTCGCTCAGGGTAATCCCGTCGCAACATGCTGTGCGAGAGAGTCGTGCAATCTCAGGTAGGAGAGCCGGTGAGTGCGTGTGCGTCGCGAGGCGCGGAGAGCGCGGGTTCGCCTCCTGCCACGGCAGGGTCTGGCCGGGCGGTTGCTGTCACGGCGCTTCCGTTCGGAATAATAATAATTCGGACAAATTAGTGTGATCTGGTGGACCCAGCTGGATCGCTCGCGCCCCGGGCGTGCGGCATGCCAGCCGGGGCCAGTGCCTCCGATTGCGTGCGGGATCGCTTGCATGCCGGCGGTGGTCGCGGGTAGGCATGATGGGTGAGCCTCGAGGCCTACCTGCGGAAGCGGGACCCGGCACGGGGCGTACGAGATGAAGTGGGACGGGGTGCGCGCCTCGGCTTATGCCAGCCGCAGGCGGCTGCGGCTGGCCTCGCACACCGGCCGTGACATCACCGTCGCCTACCCTACCCTACCCTGAGCTGCGCGGCCTTGGCGCCGCGGCGGGCTCGCGGCAGCTTGTGCTCGACGGCGAGATCGTCGCGTTCGACGGCGGTCGGCCGAGCGATCGCCCTGATCAAGGTCATCGCATCGGTCAGGATGCTGTCCGCTCGACGAGCCGCAGGTCCGCGCCGAGGGCATCGGCGATGCGAAGGAGGGTCTTCTCCGTAGGGTTCGCGGATCCGCGCTCGATCCTGCTGATGTCTGCCTGGTCGATTCCCGTGGCAACCGCGAGCTCGGCCTGCGTCATGCCGCGGCGTTCGCGCAGCTCGATGAGCTGGACTGCCATGTCATAGGCACCGGCGAACACCTCTGACTGGTACTGGGCAGCTCCTGACAGCCGGGCGCGGCGGCGCGCGGCGACCTCTGCGTAACTCCGGGTCATGAGTCCTCCCTTCCCGCCCAGTATGGGGTATGAGCCATATCAACGTCAACACCTCGCCGCTGGTCGCGGATTCCCTGGCAGCTAGATCGTTTACCCACTGCGAGGCCTGACCGTGCCGGACAGCCTGTTCTTGCGCGCCTGGGCCTTGCGGCGGGCCTCCTGCGACAGCAACCGGCCCAGGCATCGAGTGCCGGGAGCGCGGGTTCGCCTCCTGCCACGGCGGGCTCTGGCCAGGTAGTTGCTGTCACGGCGCTTCCGTTCGGAATAATTCGGACAAATCTTTGTGATCTTGTGGGCCTCAGCCGGATCGCCCGCGCCTGGGGCGTACGGCAGGGCAGCCGGGGCCGGGGCCTCGGGTTGCGTGCTGGGCCGCTTGCATGCGGGCGGTAGTCGCGGGTAGGCATGATGGGTGAGCCTTGAGGCCTACCTGCGGAAGCGGGACCCGGCGCGCACGCCGGAGCCGATGCCCGAGGCCACCGGCGCGGCCGAGGCCGAGCCCTGCGCGGCGGGCGCGGGGATGTTTGTCGTGCAGGAGCACCATGCGCGGGCGCTGCACTGGGATGTGCGGCTGGAGCGCGACGGCGTGCTGGTGTCGTGGGCGGTGCCGAAGGGCGTCCCGGACGACCCTGGCCGCAACCACCTGGCTCGGCGCACCGAGGACCATCCGCTGGCCTACGCGGATTTCGCCGGGGTGATCCCGCGGGGCGAGTACGGCGCGGGGACGGTCACGATCTGGGACCGCGGCACGTATGAGCTGGTGAAATGGGAACCGGGCGAGATCAAGGTGGTGCTGCGCGGGCAGCGGCTTTCCGGCGGTTACGTGCTGTTCCGCACCGGCGGCGATGACTGGATGATGCACCGGGAACGGGCGGCGATGCCAGCGTGGGTGCGCCCGATGCTGGCCACCAGCAGGGAGCTGCCGCGTGACGAGGAAGGCTGGGCGTACGAGATGAAGTGGGACGGGGTGCGCGCCTCGGCTTACGCCAGCCGCGGGCGGCTGCGGCTGGCCTCGCGCACCGGCCGTGACATCACCGTCGCCTACCCTGAGCTGCGCGGCCTTGCCGCCGCGGCGGGCTCGCGGCAGCTTGTGCTCGACGGCGAGATCGTCGCGTTCGACGGCGGCCGGCCGAGCTTCGAGGCGCTGCAGCAGCGGATGCACATCACCTCAGACGAGCAGGCGGCCCTGCTCGCCGCACAGGTGCCGGTCACCTACCTGGTGTTCGACCTGCTGCACCTGGACGGGCGGCCCCTGCTCGAGCTGGCCTACTCCGGCCGGCGCGAGCTGCTCGACGGCCTGGGGCTCACGGGCAGGTCCTGGCAGGTCCCGCCGGCCTTCACCGACGCCACCGGCGCGGATGTGCTCACGGCCGCTGCCGCGCACGGGCTGGAAGGCGTGGTGGCCAAGCGGCTTGATGCCCCCTACCGGCCCGGCGCCCGCTCGCCGGACTGGCGGAAGGTCAAGCACGTGCGCCGCCAGGAGGTCGTGGTCGGCGGCATCAGCCCCGGCGAGGGCGCGAGGGCCGGGCAGATCGGCTCGCTGCTCGCCGGCGTCCAGGCCGCCGGGGGGCTCGCCTATTGCGGGCGGGTCGGGACCGGGTTCAGCCAGCAGTCCCAGCGCCTGCTCGCGGCCCGGCTGGCGCCGCTGCGGCAGGCCGGATGCCCGTTCGCCACCCCGGTGCCGCCCGAGCACGCCGACGTCGCCCTCTGGGTCGAGCCACGCCTGGTGATCGAGGTGGCCTTCGCCGGATGGACAAGCGCCGGCCGGATGCGCGCTCCGTCGTACCAGGGGCTGCGGGACGACAAGGACCCAGCGGAGGTCGTGCGTGAGCCCTGAAGCCGCGAAGGTGCCGGTCCAGATCGAGGGCAGGCAGCTGACCCTGAGCAACCTCGGCAAGGTGCTCTACCCGCAGACCGGCTTCACCAAGGCCCAGGTGATCGACTACTACCATCGCATCGCCCCCGTCCTGCTGCCGCATATCGCCGGGAGGCCGCTGACGCTCAAGCGCTATCCCGACGGCGTGGAAGGAGGCTACTTCTATGAGAAGAGCGCCCCGGCCCACCGGCCGCCCTGGGTGCCGACGGCGCGCGTCCCCACCCCCGGCTCGACCAAGGACCGCGACACGGTGCTTTACGTGGTCGCCGGCGATCTGCCGACCCTGATCTGGGCAGCCAACCTCGCCGACCTGGAAATCCACACCCCGATGTGGCGGCTGCCCCGCATTGGCGAGCCTGACGTGCTTGTCTTCGACCTCGACCCCGGCCCGCCCGCGACCATCGTCGACTGCTGCCGCGTCGCGCTGCTGCTGCGCCCGCTGCTCGACGAGCGCGGGCTGCCCCCGCTGGCCAAGACCTCGGGCGGCAAGGGACTACAGCTGTGCGCGCCGCTGTCCGCGATGACCTCTGAGCAGGCAAGCGAGCTTGCCCTCTCTCTCGCCGGGCAGCTCGCCCGCGCGCACCCGGAGCTGGTCCTGTCCCGGATGACCAGGGCGCTGCGCCCCGGCAAGGTGTTCATCGACTGGAGCCAGAACAACGCGGCCAAGACCACCGTCGCGCCGTACTCGCTGCGCGCCATGGCCACGCCCACCGTGTCGGCGCCGATCACCTGGGAGGAAGCCGCCTCCTGCCAGCATCCCGGCGACCTCTCCTTCACTCCCGACGCTGTCCTTGACAGGGTCGCCAGGCTCGGTGACCTCTACGCGCCGCTGGCCGCCTCCGCCTCGGGGTCGGCATAGGCATCCCAGGCTGTGGCGGCTCGTCCGCTCAGCTAACGGTCCAGTCCTGGATGTCGATTGTGCTGCCGCCGTATTCCGGCATGAAGATCGTCAGCCGGTTACCCGCCGACAGCTGTGGATGGTCGATCAGCGCGTCGGAGTAGTAGACCGCCGAGGATGTAGATCTCAGAGTCCAGTCGGTCCAGCCCGACGCCGCGGAGGCTGTGGCGATGTGCAGCTTGTGCGTCGTGCTGTCACCGCCCACTGTGTAAATGTTGTTGCCTGAGTCGACTCCGATGTCGCTGCGCGCTGACCGCTCGAGGAAGGCGGAATAGGTCTGGTGCCAGATACCGGCGGTGTCGCGGTAGTAGTGCACGAGCACCACGGTATTGCGGGCCGTGGTGAAGTCGGCCTGGCTCGCCGCGCTGGCCGGTAGTTGTGAGGCCAGGACGTGGACGACACCGTTGCTGTCGACGACCTGGGATTCCTGGTTCATCAGCCCGCGGTCCTCGCCGATCGTCCACACCTTGACACCGGGCGAAGCCGAGGTGATGAAGGTGCTTCCCGACGTGCCGATCTGGGTTCCGGCGTTGTTGTGCCAGGTGCGCCCGCGGTCGTCGCTGTAGGCATACATCAGGTCGTGGTTGGTGCTGGCGTCCGGCGTTTCGCGCCAGCACCAGGTCACGTCGAGGCGCCCGTTCTTGTCGTATTCGATGCCGAACAGGTAAGCGTTCTGGCTCCTGGTGATACCGTCAATGAACTCCCCGACGTAGGTCCAGGACGGGCTGTTGTACTCGTAGAGGACCTCGTTACCCGAACCGCTGCTGCCGACGCGGAAAGCCAGCTGCAGCCGGTTACCCGGGGCGTTGATGAACGCCGGGTAGGTGAGCTGGGTCAGCGTGGTACCGGTCAGCTGGCTTTGCGTCGCGCCGAAATCCGCCGCCGTCCACGTGTGGCCGCCGGGGTCGGTCGCCAGGCCGGTGATGGACTTACGGTAGTGCAGCGTGCTCACGTGCATGTCGAAGGCGAGATGAATGGTCCCGTCGCTGTGGGCGATACCGATGCAGATCACGTTATGGGAGTCGGTCGAGGTCGTCGTGTAATCAGTCAGCACGACGTTTTGCCATGAGCCCGAGGGCAGCTGGCGGCGAGAGACGTTAACATGCCCTGAGGAGTCCCAGTACGCCGTGTACTCCCAGCCGTTGTAACTGGTCAGGCCGTCCTGCTGGAACGACTCGCCGTTCATGTATCCGGTGTAAGTGAGCGCAGTGTTGCCTGACGTCGTGAGATGCGTGGTCGCCTGGAAGATGATGTTCGGAGCAGCGGCCTGAGCGGCGGGGACGGCGGTGATCATCAACGTTATGGTCAGGCCAGCAAGAAATACACCAGGCCGCAGAAACTTGAAACGTTTCATTCCATCACGAGCTCTCTGGCTCGAAGGAGTGGTGCGGAGTCGTGCGGAATCTAATCGTCACGGCGGAGCGAGTCAAGACCTCCACGAAACCACGCCGTAACGGTGCAACCCCGGTGCCCGGGCGCACGTGGAGCGCCGAGCTCGCCTGGAGGAAGCACGGCACTTATGCGTGGCGCAGGTGTCAGGATCGGGGTATGGCCCGTGATCGAGACGTCGCAGCTTTCGGCGAGCGCGCCCCGGCCTACGAGGACGGCTGGCGCGGCGCCTGCCCGGACATCCTCAGTTGACATCCGGCGGCTGCGCGAGTTTGGTGTCGGCGCTGACGATGGAGTCGATCAGGCCGGGGAAGCGGCGATCCAGGTCGTCTTTGCGCAGGCTCGTGTAGCCTCTGGCGCCCTGGATCCGCTTGGTGACGATCCCTGCCTCGCGCAGGATGCGCAGGTGATGGGAAAAGGTTGACTTGCTCATCGCAAGCCCGGCCTCCTGCATGACCTGGGAGCACCAGGACTCGCCGTTGCCCGCCACGAACCGCACGGTCGCCAGCCGGTGCGGATCAGCAAGCGCGGCAAGCACCCGCGGCAGCTGGAAGTCCTCCGCCGCAGGCTCGGTCACGTCGTCCATCACGTTGCCGAGCATAGCCCAGTGGTTGCGGTAGTTCGATGGGTGTAGTACTGTTCGATTTCTGTCGAACTTCGATGACAATCGAACATCGGGGAGTATTCGTGCTCAATGCCCAGTCTCGGCCGGCAGCGCCCCGGCTGGCGCCGCGCCGCGCGCGCGGGGCCGACGGGCCCCGCGCGCGCGGGGCCGACGGCGGATCTGCCGGGGCGCACCCACGCCGCTGGCTGATGCTGCCGGTCGTGCTGATGGCGATGTTCATGGCGGGCTTCGACATCTGGGCCGTGAACGTGGCGGCCCCGTCACTGCAGCGCGACCTGCACGTGAGCAACGCCGCACTCCAGCTGATCGTCGGCGGCTACGCGTTCATGTACGCCAGCGGCATGGTGACCGGGGGCCGGCTGGGCGACCTGTTCGGCTACCGGCGGATGTTCATGATCGGCGTGGTCAGCTTCGCCGCCGCATCGCTGCTGTGCGGGCTCGCCCAGTCATCCGGCGAGCTGGTCGCCGCGCGGCTGCTGCAGGGGCTTACCGGTGCCGCCATGGTCCCGCAGGTGCTGGCATTGATCACCGCGGCGTTCCCCGCCCGCGAGCGCAGCCGCGCCCTGGCCTGGTTCGGCGTGACGATGGGGATCGGCTTCGTGTCCGGGCAGATCCTCGGCGGCGGGCTGATAGAGGCGAACGTCTTCGAGCTCGGCTGGCGGGCGATCTTCCTGGTGAACGTGCCGGTCGGCATCCTGGCACTGATCGCCGCCGCCATCGTGGTGCCGCACGCGCGGGCACATCGCCGGCCCCGCCTGGACCCGCTCGGCGCCGCGGGCGTATCGGTAAGCCTCGCCCTGGCGCTGGCGCCGCTGACACTCGGCCGCGACGAGGGCTGGCCGCTGTGGACGTGGGTCTCGCTCGCCGCGTCCCTTCCGCTGCTGGGGCTTACCGTCCTCTTCTTCTTCTTCGGAAGCTTCATGTTCGTGCTCACGCTGCTGCTGCAGGCAGGACTCGGCCAGCCGCCGTTGCGCGCCGGCATCGAGGCATTGCCGCTGGCCGCCGCGTTCACCATCATGTCGATCCTCAGCCCGCGGTTCTCGGCACGGCTCGGGTCGCGGTCAATCACCGTGGGGGCGGGTTTCACTACCCTCGGCACGATCGCGCTGGCCATCACGGGCGCGCGTTACGGCGTCCATCTGACCGGCTGGGACCTCGCGCCCGCCACCGCGCTGATCGGGCTGGGCCAGGGTATCGCGCTGCCGTCGCTGATCGGCGCGGTGCTCGCGCACGTCCGGCCAGAGCGGGCAGGCGCGGCGGCCGGAATCCTCACAACCACCCAGCAGTTCGGCGCCGCAAGCGGTATCGCCGTCATCGGCGCCATCTTCTACGGCGCTCTCGGAACGGCCCCTTCCAGGGGGACATTCGTTTCCGGGATGGTGCTGGCCATGTCGGTGAACGCCGTCCTCGTGGCGGCCGCCGCGGCCATGACGCTGCTGCTGCCGCGCCGCTCGGTCCCCCGGCAGACGACTTCCCCGGCTGGCCACACGTCCGCGTCCGCAGACGTTACCGGATGAGGTCCTCTCTCCCCAGAACTCAGTGAAGCCGCAAGGGGAGTCCGGCCTACCCGCGCTCGAGGATTCCGCGGAGGAAGGCTGCCTGCCCGGCATGCTGGAGGTCGTCAGCGATCACGCTCACCAGCCGGACGCCGAGCGAAACGGGCGGATCCCACGACTCGTCCACGATCCTGGAGAGATCGGCATCGGTAAGACGCTCAACGTACCTGGCCGTCTGCTCATGGACCGCGTCGTAGTATCCGGTCAGCAGCTCCCCTGACTTCACCCGGACGGCCGCGACCTCCGCGCTGCGATGACCGTAGCCCGTCGCCAGCCGGTCCAGCGGCAGCCCGAACCGCTCCGCCCAGCCCTGCGACGTCCAGACCTGCGCGGCCTGCGCGGCGTCCGCGACGTGATCATCCTGTATCCGGGTGAGATGCCACACCAGCCATGCGATCGAGTTCGCCGCGGCGTCGAGCCGGAACGCCAGCTGCTCAGGCGACAGGCCCTCGACCACCTCGTGGACAACGTCACGGATCCTGCCAAACGCGTCGGCGAGCAGGTCAGCACTGGTCATCCGGTAACCCCTTTCGGCCTTTGCGGCCCTCGCGGCCCTCGGCCTTCGCGGCCCTCGGCATGCTCCAAGGATGTCAGAGCAGGCGCACGGCGGTCTCGACGAGCAGCACCATGCCGATGATCACGTAGACGGCCGGGACCAGGATGTGGCCGAGCCGCCTGAACGCGGTGACGATGGGCTTGCGGGAGCCGAGTACCGCACCGAGGGCACACCACAGCCCGAGCATGACGAGGAATGAGACGACGGTCAGCGCCTTCCCCGTCGCGTCGGCCTCGCGGAACAAGGGGGTGTACAGGCTGATGTTGTCGCCGCCGTTGGAAATGGTCACCGCGGCGATCGCCAGCGGGCTGAAAGCGATCTGGGGTCCTGCCTCCGGGCCGTGCCTGGCCTTCAGCAGACCGCGGATGCCCAGCGACAGCGGCACGATGCCCAGGAGGGTGACCCAGCGATCGGGAACGACGGCGAGGCCGAAGGCGACGGACAGGCTTATTGCGATGAGGGTCAGGAAGCCCAGGTACTGGCCGAGGACAATCTGCCGGGGAAATGGCCTTCCCTCGGTCCGGAAGGACAGGAACAGTGCTGTCAGGACTACCATGTCGTCTATGTCAGTCCCGATGAATGCGCCGACCGCGACCGAGATGGTCGGCCAGATTCCCTCCATCAAGGCCATGACATTTTAGCCTGTACCTGGATGACCGGGCATGGCCTGAGCAGGAGCCATGGCATCTTGACCGTCCGCTTTCTCATCCGCGCGGGTGAGGGCAAACCACAAGAAGCCGTGCCCGCTCATGCTGAGCCAGTACGGTGCGGCGGTGACAGGGAAGAAGCGAGCGCCGCCGAGCAGCTCCCCCGGCGTCGTACCGGCGTATCCCGCGAGATCGAGCTCCACCGGCTGGGCGAACCGGGAGAAGTTGGCAACACAAAGCACCTGCGCGTCACCGGCGTCGCGCACGTAGGCAAGGACAGCGGGATTGCTCGACGCGATCTGGGCAAAGGAGCCGACGGCGAGAGCCGGATTGTGCCGCCGCACCTCGATAAGACGCTTTGTCCAGCGTAGCAGCGATGTGCGGCTGCGCATCTGCGTCTCGACGCTCGTGGCCTGGTAGCCGTAGAGCGAGTCCGTGAGGACCGGAAGCTCCAGTTTCTCCGGATCGGCAGCGGAGAACCCCGCGTTGCGGTCCGGTGACCACTGCATGGGCGTGTGGACGCTGGCGTTCCCCGCCAGGGTCAGGTCGTCCCCCATCCCCACCTCGTCGCCGTAGTAGAGGACAGGCGAGCCCGGCAGGGAGAGCAGCAGGGCAGCGCAAAGCTCGAGCTGCTCCCTGTCACCATCGACAAGCGGGGCGAGACGCCGCCTGATGCCCATGTTGGTCCGCATATGCGTGTCTGGTGCGTATTCCGTGAGCAGATAGCCGCGTTCCTCATCGGAGATCGCGTCGAGCGAAAGCTCCTCGCCATTGCGCAGGAATACCCCCCACTGACACCATTCCGGGATGGTCGGCGTCTGGGCCAGGACCTGCGAGACCGGCTGATGGCTTTCCTGCCGCATCGCGATGAAGATCCGCGGCATGAGCGAGGTGTACAGCACCATGGTGCACTCGTCGCCGAGGGCGAGGTCGCCGAAGTACCCGACGGCGTCGGCTGGCCAGTGGCTGGCGCCCGCGATCAGCACCCGGTCCGGGTAAAGGCGGTCCACCTCGCCGCGGAGCCGCTTCAGGTAGGCGTGCGTCTCGGCCAGGCCCTCGTTGTCCGTACCTTCCCTCTCGTAGAGGTACGGGGCAGCGGTGAGCCGGAAGCCATCGACATCCAGGTCCAGCCAATAGCGGATGATCTCGAGCATGGCGTCCTGGACCGCCTGGCTGTCGAAGTTCAGGTCCGGCTCGTGCTCGCCGAAGCGGTGCCAGTAGTACTGCCCCCTCACCTCGTCGTAGGTCCAGCTCGCGTGACCAGGCTGGGCGGCGCGCCTGGCAGCGGCGTAGAGCTCCGGGCTGTCCTGCCAGACGTAGAAGTCGCCGTAGGGCCCGTCCGGGTCGCGCCGCGACTCCTCGAACCATGAATGCTTGCTGCTCGTGTGGTTGAGCACCAGGTCGAGCACGACGCGCATGCCCTGGGCATGCGCGGCGTCCACGAGCGCGACGAAGTCCGCCAGCCCGCCGAGGTCGGGGTGGATGCCGTGGAAGTCGCTGATGTCATAGCCGTCGTCGCGCAGCGGCGAGTCAAAGATGGGAGCGAGCAGCAGGCAGCCGACGCCCAGCCAGCGCAGATAGTCGAGCTTGCCGATGAACCCCCTGAGGTCACCGACCCCGTCCGCGTCGGAGTCGGCGAACGACCGCACCCTGGCCTCATAGAAGACCGCGTGCTTGTACCAGTGCGGGTCCCGCTGGCGTGCTCGTGGCGGCCGCGACCGCGTGGACAGGCTCACATGCCGGTCGTACCGGGACAGCAGGCGGCTTGCCTCGAGGGCGACCCGCTCGTCACGGTCGGACCGCAGCTCCGCGAGCGAGCGCTGGGCGGCGACGGCCATCGCCTCATCGCCAGATTCCAGCCACGGCTTGAGTTCCCGCACCGCCGCCAGGCGAGCGGAAACCAGGCTGTTGCGGGTGAGCATCACCAGATCGCGCGGAAGGCTCCCTGGCAGGACCGGGGCACGTGCCAGGACAAGGTCACCGGAGAAGCGCATCAGCATGTGCGGTTCTTGTTCCCGCTCGCCGCGGTCCTTGCGCCGGCGCAGGACCCCGTGCGCATAGTCGTAGGCTTCCCTGACGGTGATCAGTCCGTTGCCGTCGCTGTCGGAGTCCCCGTTCTCGACGCCCTCGAGGAACGCCTGGGCGAAAACAGACGGCCTGGCCTCGCCAGAGGAGCGGTCGCCCTCGTGAGCGAGCTGCACCGCGCTGCATGCCATGATCACGTTCCGGTCGGAGCCGCCACGCAGGTCGATCCCGCGCTGGAACGCTCCGGCGTTGCAGCAGTCGAGTACCAGGACAAGGCGCCTGGCCTGGCAGTCGTTGACGCAGTCCCTGATGTAGTCGGCCGGGATCGCGGAGGGAGGCAGCCGCTGCGGGTCCGTCTCGATCGTGGCTATGTAGAGCTGGCCGTCGGCGTTGCGCACGCCGTGCCCCGTCAGGAAGGCGAGCAGGTAGTCCCCGGGCTCCGCGCGGTTGAAGAAGTCGAAGATCCGGCTGCGCGCCGTACCCGCATCGGGGTTGTGCACCTCTTCGACGGTGAAGCCGCCGAGGGCGGGATCGCCGAGCACGCGGCGCAGCATCTCGGCATCCATGGCCGGCGACTCGAGATCACTGAGGTCATCATGCCGGTAGCTGCCTGTGGCGACGACGAGCGCCCGCCGCGGCCCCGGGCCGAGTACATCATCCATCGGCCGACAGCACGGATGCGATCAGTTCCCTTGCCGCCTCTAACGAGTACCCCTCCACCGCCACTTTCGTCCCGTCAGCCCGCTCGAAGGCCACCCGTTTGTCCTCATTGCGCCGCAGCCAGTCATGAATGACCTGAGCGATTTTCGCGATCGCCGCCGCCGTGACGACCACCCCGACGGAAAGCGAGCCTACCTCCACCGGCATAACCGCCTTCGTGCCCTCCGCCGCTTCCCCGGCCAGCGGCGTGATCGCGCGCACGCCTGACACGTCAAGGAGGTCATCCTGCAGCGAATGGCTGGCCTCGTCGAGCCGTTCGGCATCTTCGCCGCGATCGCTGAACACATGGAGGATGAGGTGCGCTTGGCTCATAAGGTTGAATTCTGGCGAAATCCAGCGCCAACGGGAAGCTCTTTGCCAGGACAACCGCGTGCTTGTGACCCATATGCACGGGGGCCGCTACGCGCCAGATGGCTGCCCGTGCAGCGTTCATGGCTCTCACCTGCGGTAACGCACTCTCCGACGCTAACACGCCCCCGTCCGCCCGGCGCAGCGCCTCCCTGCCGACGAACGTGAACATGCGCTCGCCTGCGCCCCCGCGTCTTCCCCAGGGTGACGGTCATGACGCCGTGGTACAGCGCCGGGTCCCGCGCCAGCCAGGATCGCGGCCGCCTGCGAGGTAACACCCAGGACAAACCTGATGCCGAACGGGAGCGCGGTGACACCCCTGCCGCCCATACCCGCCACCGGTGGACGCCTCAAGGACGCGGCGGCGACCCTCAGCTCGCAGCGGCTCGCTGGTGTGACTTGTCCTACCCGTGCTGTTTCCGGGGCGGAGCGGAGATCAGGCCCCGCTGAGAGACGGCAGGGCGCCGCAGGCTGGAGTCTCCCTGTGGCCTGCGGCGCCCCCCTTGGCCGTGCTAGGTCAGCTCTTCAGGCTGTCCGTGAACCGGCGCCAGTCCTCAGCGCTGAACCGCAGCGCCGGACCCTCCGTGTTCTTGGAATCACGGACGGCCACGACACCGGGCAGGTTGCGCGCAACCTCTACGCACTCACCGCGGTCAGCCGAGTAGCTGGACTTGACCCAGCTAGGGGATTCACTCACCGTACTCACTCCTGATCTTGCGCATCAGACGTAGGGATTCGCCGCGCGAGAGCGCGGACGCGCGGAGCAGGTCAAATCGCGTCATCAGGCTATCAACATCACCAGACGCTTCGATGATCCTTCCTACCCCGCAGCCTTCAGCGTAGACAGCCCGCTGACCATCGGGCAACTCAAATACGGTTATGGGTCCGCCCGCACCCGCGTAATCAGGTGCCGACAATGGCAGTATCTGAATCTTGATACCTGGTCTTCCGGCTAGCTCTATCAGTTTGTCCAGCTGTGCGCGCATTACTTCCGGGGTTCCGAATACGCGGCGCAGCACAGACTCACAGATGATGAACCATGCTGATGGCGGATGCTCACGGCTGAGTACATCCTGCCGTTTCATCCTTGCTGCTACGTCACGTTCAATTGCGTCATCTGGGTCGTCTGGACGGCCAGCACGCATGACCGCACGCGCGTAGCCCTCCGTCTGTAGCTGGCCGGGCAGGCATCGCATGTCCCAGTAATGTATCTTCTTCGCCTTCGCTTCCAGTATCGGGACCATGGCGAACCACGGCGGGAACGACTCCTTATTGATATCCTCCCATCGCCGTTCGAACGTGCCAGGCGCACCCGTCGCACGGTCACATGCCCGCGCGTAATCGAGAGTCGGCGTCCGATTGCGTGTCTCGATAGCGGAGATGAGCTTGTCAGAATAGCCGATTTTCTCTCCCATCGTTACCTGGCTCCATCCCAGGTGCTCGCGCCATGCCCGCGATTCCGCGGCGAACATTATCAGTGCGGGCGACTCTACGCCATCTGGGTTATCCTCTACAGGATTCACGCCGTCCTCTACAGGATCCATTGCTTCCCTCCCTGGATATGGCGAATTCCTCGGACCCGAAAATATTGTCTCTACGATTTACCGTAACTCATTCCAATGTACGCCCTGAGCTGCGACGGTGTACAGCGATAACCCCGGAACCGGCCTTGTGGAGGGGAGACCATGAGGGTCAAAGCACGACAATTCAGAAAAATACCGCACACCTGCTTCATGCGCGAGCAGCTCGCGCGGGTGACCCGGCGGCTTACGCGGATCGCCAGCGCGCACCGCTGGCGGGCAGCCCGGTGACGTGGGCCAGCGTGCTGCCGCGCATCGCCACCCCGGTGCCGTCGCAGGCATGCAGCCACAGCTACCCCGGAACGCCGGACCAGGCCGCGCAGGCCCGGGCGCTCCTGGCCTGCCTGCTGCACGGCTGCCCTGCGGCTGATGACGCAGTGCTGCTCTGTTCCGAGCTATGCGCCAACGCCACCGTCCATTCGGACAGCCGCAGGCCCGGCGGAGAGTTCACCGTTCACACCAAGATCGCTCACGGCCACTGGGTCTGGTGCGGAGTCGAAGACGACGGCGGCCGCTGGGTAAAGCGCCCGCCCGACCCCGGGCGCATGCACGGCCTGGACATCGTCGCCGCGCTGGCCGGCCACGGGTGCTGGGGCGTCGTCACCGAGACCGGCGGCCGACTGGTCTGGTTCAGGCTCGCCTGGCAGGCCGGTGCCGCCGCGCGCATGTTAGCGGCCTCCTGAGCCTGCGTGCCGCGCTGCCGGGAGGGGAACGAAGGCGCGCGGCACGCAGCCAGAAGCACGGCGGACGGTCGATCCGCGCGGACCTGGGAACCTTCGCAGGCATCCCGCCCGCCGTGCGTGGTACCCGCGCTGAGGCGCTCACCGTGTTCCCCCGAGCACGGCCTGAGCCGCCCGCGCGGCAGGGCGGCGGCTGGCTCTCCCCCATGTGAGCTGGCCGCCGCCCGCACCAGCCACAAGCCCGAATCAAGGAAGGCGAGCCATGAGCGCAGCAGAGATGAGGCGATACGAAATGACGCTGACGCATGCCGGCGTAGCGAGCGAGCCTGAGCAGCTGTCCGCTGTGCTGCTGTCCTCATCCGGTCCGCTCGCGCAGATGAGTCACCTTGACCTGCTGGCCCTTGCGCTGCGGGTCACATTCTCCCCGCCGCGTGGCGAGGCCAGGCTGACCCGCTCGCGCGTGCACCGCGTAGAGCAGGAACTAGCAGGGCGCTCACGGGACGCCCTGATCGCCTACCTGTCTCCTCCCTAGAACGTGCCGCATGACGAGGAACGGCCGATCCGCGCGCTACGGGATCGCGCGCCTGGTATCCCGCTCCCGCCGTGCGACCGCGCCCGATGGTGCGGCGTGCCCGCTGAGCCGCCGCAGGGAGCCGCCATCGGCCACGCGGAGGGGCGGAGGCTGACCGGGGGCGTCCGGTTAACGCCCCCGCCCCGCACAACTCCGCGGACAAAATGTCCGCATGTGTACCCGTAGACAATCACTTCTCGCGGGCGCCCAATTAGTCCAGTACGCCGACTTTCACAGACGGACTCGGAGGGCTGCCATGCCTGCGGCGACCCGTACCACCAGCCTTGCTCTCGACGACATAGCACGGCTTGCAGTGCGCTACGACGTGCCGATCGAAGACGCGCTGCTGGTCGCGGTCAACTTACACGGGATCTCGTCAGACCAGAACCGGCATCGTGCCCGCGTGACGGTCAGGCTGGCCAGCGAACCCGACGTGCCGTGGATGGTGATCGTCCCGCTGAACGCGGCTGGGTCCCCGTTCACCCTGCGCGGCGAGGATCTGTTCGTTGGCGAAGACCTGATCGGCCACATACGCCGGGTCGACGCTGATGAGGCCGTCGGCGGGTACTTCCGAAACCGCGGCCGGGCGGCGACCCTGAACCCCAATGCCCGCAGCCGCTGCGTCGGCTGCGCGTTCTGCCCCAACACCCTCGAAGCCGCCGCCGACCCCCGGCTGTCGGAGGAGCGGGAGTTGACCGATCTGCTCACGGCGATGGTGGAACAGCATCCCCGTCGCGACCTGACCGAGCTTAGCGAGGTCACCGTGTCGACTGGGTGTTTCGAGCGAGAGGACGCCGCAGTGGCCCATCTGGTCGGGCTGCGCACCGTGCTCGCCGAACACCGCATCGCTGCGCGGATCGGGTTCCTCACTTCGGTGGTGCACTCGGACGCCGCATTCGCCGATCTCGCTGATGTTGTGGCACCGTTCGTCCTGCGCCTGACCGTCGAGTGCTTCACCCGCCGTGACCTGATGCTGAAGGCGACCAAGGCCGCGCTGACGTATCCGCAGATGCCCGATCTGCTTGGTCGCGCTCGGCGCGCCGGCCTGGATACCTCGTTCACATACGTCGTTGGCCTGGATCCAATGGACGAGCTGCGTTCCGGGGTCACAGCGCTCGCCGAGCACGTCACCGAGTTTCCGAACTTCCAGGTCTACCAAGCCCACAATTCGATCATGGCCGGACTACGGGTCCCCGGTGGCGGGCAGCTTGAGTTCTACCTACGGGCGCGGGCCGAGATCGAGCGAATCGTCGGACCCAGCGGTTTACGGCCCGTCGCGTGGGAGTGCTACCGGCCGCTGTGGTATTTCACGTTCGCTGGTGAGCGCCTGGTCGGTGTGTGATGGCGAATCTTCCGGCTCGTGCGGATGCTCTGTGGCGGGCGATTACCTACATCGCGGTCGCGCAACTGCATCTGACCGGCAATCCACTGCTCGCCCGGCCGCTTGAGGTCGATGACATGAAGGCTCGCCCAGCTGGGCATTGGGGCACAGTTCCCGGCAGCGCCTGGGCGCTCACACATGTGGGTTTCGCCGCCGCGCAACGCCCGGATCTGCAAGTCGTGCCGGTGATTGGGGCGGGGCACGCCGGGGTCGTGCAGATTGCGCTCGGCTGGTTGACCGGTGATCTAGCCAAGATCCGTTCACTGTTCACCGTGGACGCCAAGGGACTGGCCGCGCTGGTCGCCTCGTTCCCGCAGGTCGACGGGATGGGTTCGGAGGTGCATCCGTCGCTACCGGCCGGGGGCTATGTCGGGGGCTGGCTTGGCGGAGCGCTTGCCTTCGCCCAGGGGGCCGGGCTCGACGCGCCGAGCCGGGTGGTCGTGCCCATCATTGGCGACGGGGAGTGCGAGACGCCGACCACGGCCGGTGCGTGGCTCGCGCAGCGGGCGCTGGGCGGTGTAGGAGTGCTCCCGATCGTGCATCTCAACGGCTACCGCATGGGCAGTCCGTCACTGTTGGACGCGATGAGCGACGAGGAAGTTCGCGCATACGCCGTCGGCCTGGGCTGGGAGCCGGTCATCGCTAACGTCATCGCCGGCGCGGCAGTTGAGCACTCGACGTTTCATCGCGTGCTGGTGGCAGGTATCGACGCCGTACGCGATGGTGATCGGCGAGTCATCTTCATGCGATGCGTGAAGGGTTGGTCGGGACCGACCGCCGCGCACAAGACACCGCTGACTGACCTGGCGCACGATTCGCACCAGCATGTGCTCCTGCGGCACTGGCTGTCCTCCTACCGTCCCGGCGAGCTGTTCAATCAAGAGGGGCAGCCGATCGGCGCGCTCGCGGAGGCGCTGGACGAGATCCGCATCTGTGACTTGCCCTCGACCGGCCTCGCCTACCCAGCCGTCGCGACGCCAGGGGGATCCGGCTTTTCGGCCGAGGTGAGCGCGGTGCTGCGGGCGTACGCCGAGGCCGGCGACTTCAAGGTCTTCAGTCCCGACGAGTTGGCCTCAAACCGGCTCGGTGAACTGGCGACCGAGCCCTGGGCACATGAACTGCTGGCCGAGGAGGTGCTCCTCGGCTGGCTGGCCGGCTGGACGGCCAGCGGCCGTCGCGGCGTCCTCATCTCCTACGAGGCGTTCGCACCCCTGCTGCTGACCGGCCTCATCGGGCACCTCAAGCAGCGACGCCTCGCCGACCCAGCCCTGCCCAGCATGAACCTGCTGCTGACCTCATACGGCTGGCACAACGCATACACCCATGGCGACCCGTCGTTGATTACCGCACTGCTGGCCACCGGAGACCCCGCGGTGCGTGTCTTCACGTCAGCAGACACGCACCGGACCGCCGTCGCCGTCGAGGACGCTCTCCGATCCACCGGGCGAGTCAACATCATCATCGCTGGAAAGCACACGAGAGACCTTCACCCACCCGACACGATGGATGAGGAACGTACCCACGGCCTAGCGATCTGGCCCCATCTCAGCGACGACGGCGAGCCCGATCTGACCCTGGTCTGCGCAGGCGACCTGCCCGCCACGGTTACCCGCGACGCGGTCGAGCGCATCCGCAACCGGCACCAGTGCCGAATCCGGGTGGTTAACGTCCACGACCTAGCCGCTCTTGCCGGCCCGGCCTTGGATCAGTACGTCGGCGACCACGCATTCGTGCTGATCACGACCCTGGGCCACCCCGCCGCCATCTGGGGTCTGCTCGCCGGACGCCTGCACCAGCCGACCAGGGTCATCGGGTGGCGCGAACCTCCCCGCCCGATGACACAGCCAGAGCTGGCCGCGTACGCCGGACTGGACATCGACGGCATCACCAACGCTGCGACGGCGCTGCTCTGCGGCCGGGAGGCGTAGCAAATGAGATCCGACCCGACCATCGACAGGGTCGACGTCATGGATCTGCGGGACTGGACCGGCCCCGGCGACAACGGCCTCTTCGTCGGGGTGCACGCAGAAGGGCGTACCGGCTGGTACGGTCCGGTCGCCGATGAACCCGCCCGGTGCGTCAGCGCAGTGATCGCCAACACTGCGGATGGTAAGCGCGTAACCGATCATCGTGCATTGAACGCCGCGCTGCGGTGTGCCGTCGGCCCGCGCCCATCCGTGGCGGCATCGTGGGCCGTCGGCGCCGTGGACTGCGCTGCGTGGGACCTACACGGCCAGCTCGCCGGAGTACCCGTGGCGAACCTGATCGCGGCCTCGCCCGCCAAAACGGTGCCTCTCTACGCATCATGGCTTCGTCTGGACCTGACCCAGCCTTCCGCCGCCGACGCGGTGGCCAGGGTGGGTGGCGATAGCTGGCTGTTCACGAAATGGGGCCTGCGTCGCGTGTTGACCGCCAAACCGCAGACCGAGGCGACTCACCTCGCTAGCACCGCACAGCAGGCCGTGGCAACCCTCGGTGAGAAGGCGGCCTTCGACACCGTCTTCACCTGGGACATCGACCTGACAAAGGCATTCGCCGAGATTGTCGACCCGGCAGCCGTCCTGTGGCTCGAAGATCCACTGGCTGGATCGGACCGGACGGCGTACCGGGAGATCGACCGGTTGAAGATTCCGCTGGCCGTCGGCGAACGCCTCAACATCTGCGATGACGCCTCGGCTGAACTGTCCCCCATGCTCCGCGCATTCACCCTGGACGTAGTCAGCTGCGGAGGTCTCACCCGGGCCATCGACCTCGTCGCGCAGGCTAGCGCGGCAGGCATCCCGGTCTTCCCACACGGTCGGTCGCTGGTCCCAGCCGTCCACCTCGCAGCAGCGTTCCCACAGAGCGTTGCCGCTGCCGAGTACCAACTGCAATGGGAACCCATCCGACAATTGCTCTACACCGAGCCGTGGCTGCCCATACGCGGCCGGATCACCCTGCCAACCACGCCAGGTCTCGGCATCACCCCGAGGAGGCAATGATGCCCCAGACCGCCGCGAACCTGCCGGTCTCCGGAACCGTCGCCGCCGACTCCGACGGCACCATGCTAGTGCTGTCGCAACGGCTCGACGGCCACGACACGTTCCTCACCGGCCAGCTCGAACTCGACGATCAGACCATCCTCGGCGTACGCATCCTGACGCTCGACGACGTAACCGTGCTCCGCCTCACCGACGAGACAGCGCAGCCTCCGCTGAGCGTTTCATGGGCCGGCACCCTTCACCTTCCACACGGCTGGCGCCCCCGTACGATTCCCGACGACCTCACCACCGCCGCTACCGAGGCCCGGCGCGACCTCGGTGCGCTGGACAGCGCCGAACTGCGATACGCGCTCACGTTCCTTGACGAGGCGACCACCGACGAGATCCGGCACGGCCGGGTAGAGGTGATCGTGAACGCGCTTCCCGTCGTGGACGGAGTATCGGCGTGACGGACGTGCTGGTCAGCATCGACGTCGGCGGCACACTGGGCCACGTCAATGGGCCGAGCCTCGCCTCCGTGCTCGCCGAAGCCTCCCCGCTGGACTCGCGGGAAGCACGCCGGATCATGCGCCATCGGCTGCACACCCGGCCAGCGATCACCATCTCGGTCGTGACCGAGATCTGCGGGGCTCTACGGATACCCGAGGCTGTCTTCCCTCATACCGTAGAGGCATCGCCGTTGATCCTCGTACCCGGCGCTTGGGAAGCGCTGCGCGCAATGAGCGAGCACGCGACCCTGGTGACCCTGTCAAACGTGACCTGCCTTGAAGCGGGCACAGATCAGCTCCGCGCGCTACTTGCGCCGTGGGTGAGCGACCACTTCCCGTCCTACCGCATCGGGTTTGCCAAGCCCGACCCAGCCGCGTTTGAGACCGTCGCACACGCCTGCGGCACGAAGACGGCCGATATGGTGCACGTTGGAGACGACTGGGAGTGCGACATTGTCGGCGCCATCTCGGTGAACGCAACCGCGATCTGGATCTCCAACGGACGGCCGGTGCCCGACGATGAGCTGATCGTTGACTCCGGTGTGCTGGTTGCCGCGGATCTCGCCGCAGCCAGCCGGCACATTTCTGATCTTGCAGCACGGAGGCAGTCATGAGCTTGTTCACCGGCACGGCCGGCTTCTACCGGCAGTACCGGCCCGGTATCCCCGGCAGCGTCGCCGCGGTTCTCGATGCCGCCGTCGAGCAGGGCAGCCCACGACGTCTGCTTGACGTCGGCACCGGCACCGGCCTGGTGGTGGAGGCACTACTTGGACGCTTCGACGACATCATCGCGATCGACAACGACGCCGGCATGCTCGCGGCAGCCGAGGCGGCTCTTCGCCCCGCGTTGCCCGACGGCACAAAACTGGTCCTCGGCCAGAGCACCGCTGAGGACTTCACGCCACCGGGAGGATGGCACGCCGACCTGGTCACCATCTGCCGGGCCTTCCACTGGCTCGACCAGGCGACCGTCCTGGCCCGACTCGACTCCCAGGTCTGCCCGCATGGTGCGGTCGCCATCTTCGGCGACAACAGCTTCTGGGTCGCCACCAGCGATTGGAAGATCGCCGTGCGGTCCGTCATCCAGGACTTCCTCGGCGAGCAACGCCGTGCCGGCGCCGGAACCTTCAACCATCATGATCGGCCCTACAGCGAGATCATGCAGGAGTCGCCCTTCCAGCAGGTCGAGGAGGTCACCGTCCCGGTCCAGCGCACCTGGACTGCCGACAGCATCCTCGGCTACCTCTACTCCACGTCGTTCGCCTCACCCCACCTGTTCGGCGGCCGGCTCGCCGAATTCGACAAGACGGCCAGAGCCCGGCTCGCTGAATACAGCGACAACGGCACATTCCTTGAAGACAACGAGTTCCTCATCCGCATCGGCCGCCGGCCAGCGCAATGAGATCAAGCGCCTTGTCCTCGACCGGGGCACCACATGGGCTTGGAGTTCGGGCGATCCGCGCATCACCACCCCCGGGATCACCGGCGGCTACCCGCGCACGGCAACATCCGAACTAGGCACGCGCATTCTCACCAGCGCCCTCGACGCCTGCGGCGCCGTCCTGGAAAGGCCGTAGCCCACTTCACGGATATGGAGAGCGCCATGCACCTCACCCCTGATGAACTCGCCGCCTTCACCAGCGACGGGATGATCGCCAAACGTGCGTTCGTCGCACCCGACCTAATCGAGCGTGCTACCACCCTCGTTGACGGCTGGTACCGCAACGAAATGGACCAGGCCCAACTCGCCACATACACGCAGCGCACCTTCGCACCCGACCTCGGCAGCCACCCCGACCTGCTGGCGCTGCTCACCGACTCGGGCGTGACCGATCTCATCAATGAGCTTGTCGGCGAGCTCACCCCGACCACAACAGCACAGATCCAGATCCGCATCCCCGAGGACGACCTGATCCAGGCGCAGCCGGCGAAAGAGATGCACGTCGACGGGGTCGCGTGCCCACACCTGGACCCGACCGAACTGCGCACCTTCTCGCTGCTCGTCGGCGTTGTACTCTCCGACGTCAGCGACCCCGCTGGAGGCGCGCTGCGGTACGTGCCCGGAGGGCACCTGCGCATGGCGGACTGGTTCCGCAGCGAATGGTCGCTCGGCCTCACCGACCAGGTCCCACCTCACATTGACGCCGGGCAGGGCACACCATTTCTCGGTTCGCCAGGCGACGTGCTGCTCATGCACCACCTCGTCCCGCACGCCGTCGGCCGGAACAACACGGCGACGCCCAGGATCATGGCCTACTTCCGGATCTCGCACGTCGACCACGCCAGCCGTCGGCTCGATGCGCTCCGCGACCCCTGGCTCGACTACCCCGTCCTATCCGCGGCCAGCACCCGGTAGCCCCAGGTGTCAGTCGACCCCGCGCGCACGACGAGTGGCAGCGGGCCTAGCCGAGCCACTTGTCCGCGACCGCACGGTGGTCCTCACGGGCTCGGCCGCCCGCAGCCGCCGCATGGCGCAGTTCTTCTCCGACGCCGACGCTCGCCCGGTGTGGATGGAGCTGGACGCGGGGCATGCGGCGGCGACCCTCAGCTCGCAGCGGCTCGCTGGTGCTGAACCTCCAGCCGGTTGTAGTCAGCCATCGCCAGGAAATACTCCTCGAAGCTCGGGAAACGATCAATCTCAGATACGGCAGGGCGCCGCAGGCCATGTCTACCCTGCCTGCGGCGCCCCCCTTGGCCGTGCTAAGTCAGCTCTTCAGGCTGTCCGTGAACCGGCGCCAGTCCTCAGCGCTGAACCGCAGCGCGGGACCCTCTGTGTTCTTGGAATCACGGACAGCGCGGCCACCGTCCGGCAGGGTCGCGACTTCGACACATTCACCCTTACCTGTCGAGAAACTCGACTTGACCCACAGCGGGGAATCACTCACCGTACTCACTCCTGATCTTGCGTATCAGCCGTATTGACTCGTCAGGCGACAGCGCCGACGCGCGGAGCAGGTCGAACATCGTCACGAGCCTAGCCCGGCGGAGAGTTCACCGTTCACACCAAGATCGCTCACGGCCACTGGGTCTGGTGCGGAGTCGAAGACGACGGCGGCCGCTGGGTAAAGCACCCGCCCGACCCCGGGCGCATGCACGGCCTGGACATCGTCGCCGCGCTGGCCGGCCACGGGTGCTGGGGCGTCGTCACCGAGACCAGCGGGCGGCTGGTGTGGTTCAGGCTCGCCTGGCAGGCCGGTGCCGCCACGCGCATGTCAGCGGCCTCTTGACCTGCGTAGCGCGCGGGTTCCGCGATTCCCGTGCCCTGATCGACGGGAACCCGCACCATGACGAACAGGCTGAGTTGGGTGTAGCGCGGGTTGGTTGCGGTTACCGAGATATTCGCTGCGGTCGTCGTGTTCGGATGCGCGCTGGCGGGATCGCTGCTAGCCACTTGACGATGTGTGGCGAGCGTTCGCCACCGTTCGATTCGCCCTTGCTGAAGAGGGCGAAAGGTCTGGGAGCAGGCCGTCCCTCTTGGGGCGATCAGGGGAAGGAGAGTACCCTCTCCCCTCCACTTTCAACTTATAGCTCACCCCGGGGCTTGCGGCAAGACCCGGGTCGTGCGGCAGAATCTGCGGCCTGGGCCAGGCATGGGCCAGAACCTGCGGAATCAGGGATCCGCGAAGTGCGGGTGCTCGCATGTGCGCCGCTGGGCCGCATGGAGCAGCTGGCTGAAATGCAAACTCAGCGAATGGGCGGTTCATGGTTGACGTGATCATTACCGGGGGCGGGCCGACCGGCTTGATGCTGGCCGGCGAGCTGCGACTGCACGGCGTGCACGTGGTCGTGCTGGAGAAACAGGAGGAGCCGAATGGGCATGCCCGCGCGCTGGGCCTGCACGTGCGCAGTATCGAGGTGATGGACCAGCGCGGCCTGCTGGAGCGGTTCCTCGCGCTCGGCAGGCAGTATCCCCTCGGCGGCTTCTTCGCCGGCATCAGAAAGCCGGCACCTGGCCGGCTGGACACCGCGCACCCCTACATTCTCGGCATCCCGCAGAACCTCACCGAGCGCCTGCTGGCCGAGCATGCCATCGAGGCCGGCGCCGAGATCCGGCGCGGCTGCGAGCTGACCGGGCTGAGCCAGGACGACACCGGGGTGACCGCCGAGCTGGCCGACGGCACGCGGCCGCGCGGGCGCTACCTCGTCGGCTGCGACGGCGGCCGCAGCATCGTGCGGAAGCTGCTCGGGATCGGCTTCCCCGGCGAGCCCGCCCACACCGAGTGGCTGCTGGCCGAGGTGGAGGTCGCCGCGGCGCCGCAGACGCTGGACGCCGCGGCGGCCGAGGCCCGCGCGGCCGGGGTGCGGTTCGGCCCCGCACCCCACGCGGAAGGGATTTACGGCTTCGTCGTGCCCGCCGAGGAGGTGGCCGAGGACAGTACCGCCCCGCCGACCCTGGAGGAGCTCAGGCAGCGGCTGCGGGCGCTGGCCGGCACCGATTTCGGCGTGCACTCACCGCGCCGGCTCACCCGGTTCGGCGACGCCACCCGGCTGGCCGAGCGCTACCGGGACGGCCGGGTGCTGCTGGCCGGCGACGCGGCGCACATCCACCCGCCGATGGGCGGGCAGGGCCTCAATCTCGGCATCCAGGACGCATTCAACCTCGGCTGGAAGCTGGCCGCCGCGGTCGGCGGCTGGGCGCCGGAGGGCCTGCTTGACAGCTACCAGGCCGAACGGCACCCGGTGGCCGCCGACGTGCTGAGCAACACCCGCGCGCAGGCCGAGCTGCTGTCCCCTGAGCCCGGTCCCCGGGCGGTGCGCCAGCTAATGTCGGAACTGATGGACTTCGAGGAGGTGAACCGCTACCTGATCGAGAAGATCACCGCGATCGGAGTCCGCTACGACTTCGGCGACGAGCATCCGCTTGTCGGCCGCCGGCTGCGGGACATCGAGCTGAAGCAGGGGCGACTCTACACGCTGATGCACCGCGGCCGCGGGCTGCTGCTCGACCAGACCGGCCGCCTGTCGGGTGCGGGCTGGGCAGGCCGGGTCGACCACGTCGCCGACGTCAGCGAGGAACTAGACGTGCCCGCCGCGCTGCTGCGGCCAGACGGCTACGTGGCATGGGCCGGCGACGACCAGCAAGAGCTGCTCAGCCAGTTGCCCCGGTGGTTCGGAGCTCCCGTCGGCTGACCTGGTCCACCATCTGCCGGGCCTTCCACTGGCTCGACCGAGTCGAGCAGGAGCTGGCGGGGCGGTCACGAGACGCCCTGATCGCCTACCTGTCTCCTCCCTAGAACGTGCCGCATGACGAGGAACGGCCGATCCGCACGCTACGGGATCGCGCGCCTGGTATCCCGCTCCCGCCGTGCGACCGCGCCCGATGGTGCGGCGTGCCCGCTGAGCCGCCGCAGGAAGCCGCCATCGGCCACGCGGAGGGGCGGAGGCTGACCGGGGGCGTCCGGTTAACGCCTCCGCCCCGCATGAGTTCAACGATCCCGAGAGCGTCGGTTTGCTGCCACTGGGACCACGAGAAGGGAAGGGGAGGTATCACGTTCCTCCGAGGACGCGAGACGAGACAGATGGACCGAGAACGGGAGACTGACCCGCGCGCGACCAAGTGACCGGACAGGGCGGGCCGTCGGCTTGGGTGATGGCTTTAGCAGCTAGGTTTGGGGCATGCCAGCTGCACCGGTTCGTGTCCGTTTCGCGCCGTCCCCGACGGGGATGTTCCATGTCGGGGGTGCCCGGTCGGCGTTGTTCAACTGGCTGGTTGCCCAACGTCACGGCGGAGTCTTCGTGCTGCGGATCGAGGACACTGATGCCGCCCGTAACCGCCCCGAGTGGGTAGAGGGCATCCTCAGCGCGCTGGCGTGGATCGGGATCAGTGCGTCGGACCCGATGTTCGAGGGCCCGTACTTTCAGTCCGAGCAGACTGGGCGCCATCGGGCGGCGATCGAGGGCCTGCGGGGCGCAGCGAAGGCGTATTTCTGCGGGTGCACCCGCGAGGAAGTCGTGCAGCGGATCGGTAACTCCTACGGCGGGTATGACGGTCACTGCCGTGACCTGGGCTTGGGCCCTGGCGAGGGACGGGCGCTGCGGTTCCGGACGCCGGACGAGGGCGTCACGGTCGTGGTTGACCTCATCCGGGGGAAACCGGAGTTCGCGAACGCCGATCTCGAGGACTTTGTGATCGCCCGCTCGGACGGCTCGCCCACGTTCCTGCTGGCCAACGTGGTCGATGACATGAGCATGGGGATCACGCATGTCATCCGTGGTGAGGAGCACCTGCCGAACACTCCGAAGCAGCAGCTCCTGGGGGAGGCGCTGGGCGCGAGTGAGCCGCCGGTGTGGGCGCACGTACCAGTATTGGTGAACGCCAGGCGGCAGAAGTTGTCCAAGCGCCGGGACAAGGTCGCCTTGGAGGACTACCGCGCCGAGGGATACCTGGCCGCGGCGATGAAGAACTACCTGATGCTGCTGGGCTGGGCCCCTGGTGAGGACACGGAGATCTTGCCGTGGGAGCAGATCGCGCAGCGTTTCCGGCTGGAGGACGTCACCCCCTCCCCGGCGTTCTTCGACGAGGTGAAGCTTCGGGCGTTCAACGGCGAGTACATCCGGGCATTGAGTGTCGAGGATTTCGTGCGCGAGTGTCAGCCGTGGGTGACCGGCCCGGCGACACCGTGGCAGGCAGGCGACTACGACCCGAAGGTGTTCGCCGCGCTGGCACCCTTGGCGCAGACCCGCACCGCTGTGCTCAGTGACGTGGTGGCGATGGTCGACCATTTCTTCCTTCCCGAACCGCTGGTCGATGAAGCGTCCTGGGCGAAGGCGATGAAGGATGGCGCAGCGGACCTGCTCGCCGCCACTCTCGATGCCTACCGAGAGACCGCCTGGACGAGCGAAGCGCTGAAGGCGGCCCTGGAAGCGGTCGGGGCTGCTCGGGCTCTGAAGCTGGGCAAGGCTCAGGCCCCGGTACGCGTCGCGGTCACCGGCCGAACGGTCGGTCTGCCCCTGTTCGAATCCCTGGAGATCCTCGGACGGGATCGGACCATGGCCCGGATGCAGGCGGCCTTGACGCGGCTGACGTGAGCAAGCAGTACGCATACCACGGGGATCCCCGTCAAGACTGGCACAGGGCGTCGCCGTGGATGCCGGGCAGGTCGCGCTCGTTCTACAGGGGCGCTTCCCTAAATATATAGTGCATATACTCGCCAAACAAGGCGGGCCATATTCTGATAAGGCTTCGGTGCCAATGAAGGCCGAATTTTGAATATTTTCTCGGATTCTTAACGTCTACTTCTTTCGTAGTTAGCACTAGGGGCAATCCCAGACTTCGAACCATGTCCTCAAGACCGGTCTTAACAGTCCAGAATCGGTAATGAAGTCCTTCTCCTGGTTTGGAGTGAAGGAAATCGCTATGGAATTTTCCGAGGGCAAATGCTATCCTAATCCTCCAAGTCAAGGGATTAGGGATTGTCACAAAGACATAGCCGCCCTCCCTCACTACCCTTGTTGCCTCTGACAACGCCTGCTCCGGGAGCGCAATATGCTCCAAGACGCAAGACAAAATAACAACATCAAAATTATTGTCTTTGAACGGAACCTGTGACATGGAGACGTCGCACTTACGCACTTCAATGCCATGCATGCTAGCTCTAGATAGCGCAAAGTCCGATACGTCGAGTCCAGTGACATGGCAATTCTTCAAGCGAATGAGCTGCTCTCCTAAAATGCCATCCCCACATCCCATGTCGAGTACTTGAGCACCATTCGATATATGATTAACGACAAAATCCCAACGGCTACGCCAACGTCGATCCAAGGTTGCGTACTCCGGACGCTGGAGCTTTCTCTTCCACGCTTCGTCGTAGTAGGTCTCTGTAGGCGTTCCGGGGACTTCTGTCATGATTTAGCCACCAGCCTAATTTCCGTTGCCGTACCTATTAATAAGCTCCGTCATTTTATGAACAAGCCCAGGGACTTCTGTCGGGATTCTCTCTCGCTGCCGCTCCCGCATCTCTGAAGACTTAAGGCTGTCTTCTTCGCATGTAGAGTGCAATATTTTCCAATAGTCTCTAAGCGAGGCATTCTGTGCAATACCCTTCTCAATAAGTTCAGCACTATCAAGTGCAATCAGATCTAGCGTCCTGTACAGGGAATATGGATTATATGTCACTGCTGCATGTATAGCGACCGATGCAGTCTGGATCGCGTCACTCTCGTTGTCGTTGAGCAGATGGCTGACCAACAGGCCATAGAGCAGGGCGGTTGAGCTTAGGTCTGGGAACTCGGTTTCATGTAGCGCCGGTTCAGCTAGGATTTCTTTGCTAGCCTGAAAACCTCCTGCTCTGAGATATGCTCTTACCAGACCTTCCCGCACCCATGGGCGGAGGTAGCGGATATCAAGCTGATCGGCATAGAGCTTCGCGCGTTCATACTGAGACTTCGCTAGGTCATAATTACCTTCGATCAACGATGCATCCCCTATATATTTTAGTGTAAAGCCGACGCCCCGTAGGTAATCCTGCTCCTCCTTGAGTCGCAGGCTATCATCCAAATATTTTTTAGCCAATGAACGATTACCAAGGGCATAGTGAACAACGCCTAGGTTTCCGTAGAGAGGTCCAATTTCTCGAAGTGAACCAATTCGTTGATGAATGCCCAAAGCGCGCTCGTAACATTCAAGTGCTTGCGCCCAGCTCCGCCGACGGCGATAGATGTTGCCTCTGAAAAGGTAAATATTTCCTACATCATACTCATAAGGAGCAGATGCTTCTAGGGTTGCCGCTTCTTGAAGTCTTTCCTCTGCCTCAATCCAGGAACCATTGTGCGTCATAAGTCGTGACAACTGTATTAACGCAAATGCAACTGGCCTGGGATCACTGGCGGCTCTGTAAATCGATACCGCCTCACTAGCGGACTGGAGGCCATCATCGATTAATCCATGAAGGCGATGGCAGGAAGCCTGCGCCAGCAAGAGGCGCGCCTTTGAGATCGGATAAACACCGACCATGTTCACAGCCTGAGTCAGATAGATGTCCGCGTCATGGAACCTGGACAATATGCCGCAAGTCTCAATGAGTCGGTAATACGCCTCGGTTAGCTCCGAATATGACGCATGGTGATCGGCAACCGAGAGCTGCTGAGTGACATCCTCTTGCAGCGCGAGCGCTTTACGGTATTCACCGCGACCGATCAGAATCGTCGCTCGCGATTCAGTCACCCAAAGGCGAAGTGCCGCAGCAATATCTGGTTGATGCAATAGTTCGTCCAGGAATTGCGACGCAGTATCCCAGTCACCTCGTCTAAGGGAGTCTTGACTAGAGCAATACATGCGCCACATCTGGCCTTCTCGGCTTGAAAACGGAAATTCCGCAATCTCGGACACTAGCGAATCGAGAGACGCCTGAGCGCCCAGACTTTTCAGAGATCGCAGCATGTCCGCGCCGAAACTCAAACCCTCGCTCTCATTTGCAGACAAGCGATGATATAGCTCATTGCTAATATACTGTACGCCTGCGGGCTCTCTTTCCTTTCTCCGGGTTGCTAGCTGTTCGGCAACTCGTCCATGTATCTCATTTACCCAACCAGGATCCAAAGCTCTGGCATCTGCAAGAAGTGCATCCCGTGCTAGTTCATGTAGGCTGAAGCTTCCATCTCTATTCTTGACTACAAACGAAAGCCCTGCAATTCGATCAAATAGATCTCGCGCTTCGGGGCCAATCGTTGCTTCTAGGAGACCGCGATCAAACCATCTGGGTACTGCGCAAGCACGTACGAGGTGACCAAATCCAGTGTCTTGGAATTCTGTTGTAAAACGCTTAAGGAGCTGCTCTATTATCAGGGATGATTCCTGTATTGAGAGCAAATAATCGAGGTCTTCAGCAAAACTAGCATCTTGGCTACGGCGGACATCGGCTAGAAGGCCATTTATGAATGGGTGCCCTTTCGTGACCTCTCGCAGTGTCTGTATCTTTACTTTATCTTCGAGTCCGTACAGTCTCCAAAACTGAGCATCCTCCGTCTCGGTGAACGAGACTAGCTCTATTTGACGAGTGATCGATATAAACTGGTTCCATCCATATAGCCGTTGTAGAGCAATACGCCCTGCAATTACGACAACAACGCTGGTCTCTAGATTAGACAAAAGCTGAGTGCGTATCCACTCATCAATGGTCGGTGTGGCTTGCTCATATACATCGACGGTAAGAACACATGTCTTATGCTCGGTGGCTAGCTCGTTGATAGCGGCGACGGTAGCATCAGTGAGCAGCTGGCCGACATTTAAACAGAACTGTATTTCGTCGTCTTTGAGCTTAACACCTTGGAACAACTGGCTGACTTCAGCTCGTCCCACCTTGCTTCCTACCAGGCTTCCGATACCAGATCCGACAATTGGCAAGAAAGGCATTCCGGTTGCGCTACCAATAAGTCCCCCGATTGTTTCGCCAACCTTGGCTCTCTTCTCTTCGCCGAGACTTTCTTCGGTCTGAGATGATCCTTTCATTCTATGATACTTATTCTCTATAGAATTCAGTTTTTCCAAAACCTTTTCTACTTCGCGGAATGCTGAGCCGCAGGAGCGAAGCTTGACTAGCTGTGAATATATCTCTTGTAGTACCAGCCATGGTGTATTATGTTTCTGTGCGCTAAGGCCTATGACTGGTACTTCATCTGCCTCTGCCAAGGATGCAAATTGGAGCAGTAGAAATGACTTCCCCATACCCGTCTGGCCATGAATATTGAGTATGAGGAAGTCGCTAAACGCGGCTTCCTCGATACGACGAAGGAAGACGCTCTGAGCGTCCTGACGACCAACAAACCTGTTGGCTACATTTTTACGAAGGATATCACCGTAGGTCGGCATCAGTGGCTGCTGGCCATTGTCTTACACCCTTCTCCGGGCCTGGCGGAGAGAAGATGTATAGTTGCCTCAACACATCTGGACCCTCGTTGACGTGCTGATGCTCTGTGCCAGATGGAATATACATTGTATCTCCCGCTCGAAGGACATACCTCGTTCCGCATGATAGAATAGTTGCCGTCCCCTCAATAACATATATGAACTCTTCTACCTCGCGTGTATGAGGAGGTACTTCTGAGCCGCTCTTGAAAGAAATATGGCCCAGGGCGAGGTTCCTTGCGCCGAAAGACTCTCCGTCTACAAGCACGCTAGCAACGACGCCTTCAGCACCTTTATAAAGTTCTACGTCGTTCCCTCGGATAACTGTCGGCTCCACGTCCCATCTCCCGTTGTCAGTGTATTTTCAAGATAACGATAGGATGTTTGCTGACGTACGAGGCTCTCCCCTATGTGGTACGAAGCGGTGCTCTGGCTCTTCGTGCGGCTGGCCATCAGTATGACACTCTGAGCGCACGTGCTGCCAGCGTTGCGAGTTGGGCTCATTGGGTTCATGAGTGTGCGCTATTCTTCCTCCTGCCGCGGGCACGAGGCGGGGCCGGGGTGGTGTCACCGCGTTCCCGTTCGGGATAAAAGGCCTGGGGCGGGAGCCGGTGGCTGGTCAGGTGCGGCGGGCGGCGGCCTCTAGCGCGGAAACCGGGAGCCAGCCGTCGTGCTGCCAGATGACCTTGCCCGACGCGGAGGTCAGCACGAACCAGGGCTGGTCCTGCACGCCGTATCCGTCCCCCACCCTGCCATCGGCGTCGACGGCGACCGGATAGCTCAGCGGCTGCCCCAGCTGCCGCAGGTACGCCGCCGCGGCGCCGGGGGACGGCTCCGTGGCGGCCTCGTCGACGGCGGTGAGCGGCGGCAGGCCGCGCTGCCTGGCCGCATGGACGTAGCCGTTCAGCCCGGTGAGCTGCGCCCGGAGGTCAGCGGTCTCGGCCAGCCAGGTGGCGAAGAACAGCACCAGATGCGGCCGGCCGGGGGCCAGGGTGACCGAGCCTCCTGCCTCGCCCGCCGGGCCGGAGCCAGCCATCCGCATCGTCACCCGGGCGTCCGGGGTCAGCCCGGCCACGTAGCCGAGCGACTGCCTGCTGGCGAGCCGGGGATGGCCGGGCAGCAGTCCGGCGGCCTCCTCGGCGAGCACCTGCCCGGCCTGGCCGATGCTGGCATATGCCATCGCGGTCAGGTAGATCTCCTGCTCCCTGCCGCGCTGATCGATCACGAGCAGCGCCGGGGTGTGGTCGATCTGCCCCTGCTGGATCTGCACCGCGATGTGGTACGCCTTCCAGGCGGCGGTCAGCTCGGCCGGCGATCCGGTGAGGAAGTCCCACTGATTGACCATCCCGTGCGACCTGGAGTAGGCGAGAACGTCTGGCACGCTCGTGGCCTGCGGGTTCGCGTCGATACCGAGGAGCTGTACCTGGCTGCCCGCCGCGCCGAGCAGCGCCTTCGCCGCCACCATGCTCGCGGTGGTCAGCGGGCACACCGTCGTGCACTGAGAATCGACGAAGGCCAGGATCACCACCCTGCCGCGGAACTGGCTGAGAGACGTCGGCCGGCCGAACTGGTTGACCAGCCGGACGTCCGGCGCCAGCTGGCCGCCGAGCGAGGTGCCCAGGTCGAGGTCGGGGTTCTCCGCTGCCGCCCGCGACGCCGGTGCGGAGCCGCCAGCGCCGGCTGCGCCTGACGCGCCCTGCCCGCAGCCGGCCAGGGCTAGCAGCCCAGCGGCGAGTGCGCAGAGCCCCCGCGGTACTGGCCCAGGGGGACGACGCTTCGCGCCCCCGGTGATCCTGCGCAGCCGGGGAGCGCGTGCGGTAGCGGGAGTGCGGCTGAAGATCACGGCGAGGGTGCCTCCATAATCCAGACCATGCAGCTGCCCTGCTCCCCAGGGGCCGTTGGTTTCCGCGACTCGACGCGGTCCAGACGGTAACCGAGCTTACGGGGTATCGCGGCGCTCGCCGCGTTCGCCGCGTCACAATGGATCTCGACCCACCGCACGTCAGGCAGTGCGAGCGCCACCCCGGTGAGCGCACGGGCGGCGGCGGTGCCATTCCCCTGGCCCGCATAATCCGCGTGAATCCAGTAACCGATCTCGATGCCGCCCTGCCGTACCCTCCGGTGCAGCCCGATAGTGCCGATCAGCACCTGGCCGGCTCCGCTGAGTACCGAGTAGATGTAGTCACTGCCCGCGTCCCACATCTCCTCGGCTTCCTCGAGGCGCCCGCGCTGCGCCGTGGGATCGGCCGCCGCCAGGGTAGCCCACGGCATCCAGGCCCGGAGATGATCCATGCTTGCCGCGACGGCAGCGGCCACGGCGTCGGCGTCGGCGGTCCTGGCACGCCGGAGCACCAGCGTGCCCGCGGCGACACGTTCCGGCGGGCTAGCCGGAACGGAAGCCGGCCTTGTCACGGTCGGCGGAGGCGGCGGCATAGGTCATGGTAAGTGACCGTAGTGCGGTCCTGTCACGGGTAGAAGGTGCGGGCGCGCAGGCTCCCGGCAAGCCGGCCCAGGCGACGGGCTAACCGGCCGAGCCAGGCGCCGAGAGCGTGCCGCGAGCGCAGCGCGCCAGGCGCCTGGCAGGCGAGCGCCCGCCAGGTGCGGCAGGCTTCGCCGATGGCTTGCCCGGGCATGCCATGGGCCGCGAACCGCTTGTACAGCTGGGCATGTGACTTGCCGTAACCGTAGCTCTGGCGCACGGTGGCCCCGATGCTCGCGCGGTAGCGGTATCTCACGACGGCCTCAGGGAGGTAGCCGAGCTCGTGGCCGGCGAGCTGGACCCGCCAGAAGAATGCGACGTCTTCTGAGTGCCGCAGGCTCTCGTCGAACCCGCCCAGCTGGTCCCAGATCTCTTTGCGTACAGCGCAGTTGGCCCCCTGCGCGTAAGGGAGGAACCCGAAGTGGCCGGGCAGGCCGTCCGCCGGCCGGGATGGGCGCCAGGCCAGCAGCGCGGGATCGTTGAGCCCGGCCCGGTCGATGCGACCGCCGACCGCCGGGTAGTTCCGCAGTCCCTTGACCAGGGCGGCGACCCATTCGGTGCCGACGATGTCGTCGGCATCGCAGAACAGCAGCAGCTCGCCCCGGCTCGCGCCGCAGCCAGCGTTGCGGGCATATCCGGGGCAGCGCGGGCCGGACGCGTCGATCACCCTCAGCCGGGGAATGCGGCGAGCCCAGGATCGGGCCACCGCCGCGGTGGCGTCCCTGGAGCCGTTGTCAACGACGATCACCTCCCACCACCCGTCATAGGTCTGCCGGCTGAGGGCCTCGAGCTGGGCGCCGATCGTCGCGGCGGTGTCGCGGGCCGGGATGATCACGCTGACCCGCTCGCTGGACGGCCATACGTGCCCGCCGGGCGTGCCCGGCCTTGCGCCTGCCCCGGGCGTGCCCGGCCTTGCGCCTGCCCCGGGCGTGCCCGGCCTTGCGTGCCCGCCGGGCGTGCCAGGGGCAGCGTCGCCCCCCGTCACGGGCACAGCACCCGGTAACGAAGGCTGCCCATGAGGCGCCCGCATCGCCACGCCGCGCCGTATACCCACGAACCGGCCCGGTCACGCGAGGCGAGCTCGGGCAGGCGGCGGATGAGCCGGCTCCAGCTGCGGATCCCCGCTCCGGCGCCAAGCGGAGGCAGGCCAGCGGCGCGGAAGTCGCGGTAGAGATGCGCGTCCGACCTTCCGTACCCGTAGCCTTGCCTGGCCAGCGGCCACAGCCGGTCCCGCAGCCGGTAGAGCATCACGGCGTCGGGAGCGTGGCCCAGCGTGTAGGAGGCGAGCTGTGCCCGCCAGCAGAACTCGACGTCATCGCCGCCGCGCGCGTATTCCTCGTTGAACCCGCCAAGCGCCTGGAATACCGCGGTGCGCACGCCAAGGCTCGCCCCTACCGCATAGGGCAGGAAGCCGAAGACGTCCGGCAGGCGATCCTTGCGCACCGACGGCCGCCAGGAACGCGCGCGCGGAGTGTTGAGGGCGGCGTAGTCGGTATGGCCGCCGACGATGTCCGCACCGCGGGCGGCGTCCGCCATGGCGTGCAGCCAGCCCGGGGTGGCCACGTCGTCGGCGTCGCAGAAGACGATGAAGTCACCGCGCGCCGCGCGGGCGCCGACGTTGCGGGCGTGGTTGATGCCCTGGCGCGCGGCGGCACTCACGACGCGCAGCCGGGGCAGCCTGGACACCCAGCCGGCGGCCACGCCCGCGGTGTCGTCAGTGGAGGCGTTGTCAGCGATGACCACTTCCCAGGCGCCCGGGTACTCCTGGCGTGACAGGCCTTCGAGCTGGCCGGCGATGACCGAGGCGGCATTGCGGGCGGGGAGGACCACGCTCACCAGCCCGGGGAACGCGGGCGGGACTCCTGTGCCGCTGCGGGAGCCAGTCACCGTGCCTTCCTCGTCAGCCGTGGCATCATCCATCATTCACGGCCAATCGCCGGGCGGATCCGGCGGCCAGGAGGCCCAGGGCGAGCGCGAGCGCCTCGTCGGGAGTCCGTGCCGAGCGAGCCGCCGGCCAGCCGGAGGTCCAGGTCTCACAGCTGCTCGCGACCTTGCCGTAGCGGTCGGCCAGGTGAACATGGGGCAGGCCGAGCAGGAGGCTGAGCAGGTGGCCGTGCAGCCGGTCGGTGATGACGGCCAGGCCGCTGGCGAGCAGCCGGCAGCCCCGGCTGAGCTGCAGCTCGGCGAGCCGGTCTGACGCGGCCGCCCGTGCGCCCGGGTCACCCGCGGCCGCCTGGTACGCGCGCTCGGCGGCGCGCTCGTCCGCCGTCCAGCGGGGATCAGCGCCCTGCCCCGCCGCCCAGTCGGTGATGAGCACGTTACGGTCGAGCACCGTACGGTCAAGCACCGGGAGCGGCTGCCCTGCGGATTCGTGATCCAGCCGGGTCTGCCACACGATGTCGTACGTGGCAGGCCCGAGGGCGCCGGGCAGCTCCTCGATACCGAAGGCCATGTCCGGGCAGAGCACGCTACGGGCGCGGAAAGCCTCCCGGGCCGTGGCCAGGCTGCGGCGGTCGCGGACGCAGATGGTCAGGTCGGGATGTGCGTCAAGGACGGCCCGTGCCCGGTCCAGGCTGGCGCGCCGGCTGAACTGGATCGACTGCGGGAGCTGGATGATGCGATGCCGGGGGAAGGTACCGATGATCCGTTCGCGGAACTCCTGGTGAGCGGGCCAGAGGTCGCCGAGGTTGCCGCCGCCGTGGATCAGGATGGTCCCGGTGGGCAGCCGGCCAGCCAGGTCCTCCGCTGAGAAGGACGTCAGGTCGCAGGTGTACACGACGGGCACCCCGGCGCGGCGCAGCAGTGCCCGCTCGCCCAGCCAGATGGCGCTGTCACCGACGTTCGCGTGGTGCGGGAAGTCCACTAGCGCACACGGGGTGCCCGGTCCGAGCAGCCCGGTCAGCACCGCGAGCGCGCGCGCCCGCAGCCTGGCCCGGAGGCTCTGCGCGGACGTGGCCGGAGGGCTCACGCGACCGCCCCGCTTGCCTGGGGGGGCGACCCCCCAAGGCCCCCCGCGGTGCTTGCCTGGGGGGGCGACCCCCCAAGGCCCCCCGCCCCGCTTGCCTGGGGGGGCGACCCCCCAAGGCCCCCCGCCCCGCTTGCCTGGGGGGGCGACCCCCCAAGGCCCCCCGCGGGCGGCGGGTCGTCGTGCCGCCGCAGCCCGTCCTCGATGGCGTCGGCGATATCGCGGCGTCCCTGGCTCCTGGCATCCGCGGCCACCGACCCCATCGCGTCCCGTTCCGGCTCTCCCCACATGCGCACGTCCCGGAGCGCCTGGATATCGAGCGCGCGCGGGAGGGTCGCGCACCGGCCGAGGCTCCCGGCAAGTTCCAGCGCCACCATGGTGCGAAGGCACTTCTCGCAGGCGCCGCAGTTGCGGGCGGGTTCGCTGCGCCAGCACACCGTCAGGGTCTCCAGGGCGAGCCGCGACCGCGCGAGCTGGCGGGCGACCTTGCCGGCGCGGGAAGCTTCGGCGCCGTCATGGACGATCTCCAGCGTCTCGGTGGACCACAGATGGTCAAGGACCGGGTGGGAGCCCAGCGGCGGAAGATGCCCGTACTGGTCACTCGCCGCGATCAGGCACCGGCCGAGCAGCCCCTGCAGCGCCAGGGCGGCGCTGGCCAGCGCCGCACCGTGGTAGTCCGGCCAGCGGGCCGCGCGCTCCGTCATCGAGCGCACGTTGGTCTCGATGACGACCAGCCGACGGCCGGTCTGGTCGGCGGCGCGGCGCAATCTGCCAAGCAGGCGGTCATACGCCGGGCCGCGGCGCCGCTCGAAGTTGGCGAACAGCAGGTGCGTGACCGGATCGTGGCCCGGATCGGCGGCAAGCTCGACGTCCTTCAGCAGGCTGTAGAACGAGTCCACCCCGGCGGTGAAATACAGCCCGACCGCCCCCGTACCAGCGGCCCCGGCGAACTGCGCCGGGGCCGGGGCCGGCGCCGGGGCCGCACACTTGAGCGGCACGGACCGGTGGCGGTCGCCCCACCAGGCGGCGTAGATGTCCATCACGGTCCGTGCCGACCTGAGCAGCCGGCGCGAGACCGGCGCCTCGATCACCAGTTCCTCATCCAGGCCCATCGCCGGCAGCAGCAGGGCAGCGAGAAAGGCATCCCCCGTCGCGGCGAGCCAGTCCGGTCCGGCGCCGTGCACCTCGAAGTACAGGGGCTCATCGGTGGCGGGGAGCGCCGGGCGCACGGAGGCGGACAGCCGCCAGCCGTCCGCGGTCTCTTCATGTGCGATGCCGTCGACAACCAAGGAAACACCTCCTGGGAAATGGCGTGAGCAGTGAGCTTTATTCAGAACGGCTTCGCGGTTACGGCTCCTCTTACGGGATCCCGGGGGTCGTCCCCCGGGGCTATGCCTTGCGGGGGATCCCGGGGGTCGTCCCCCGGGGCTATGCCTTGCGGGGGATCCCGGGGGTCGTCCCCTGGGGCTATCACAGCCCCGTGCCTGCGCCTGTGCGAGCGGCAGCGCTGGTTCTGAATAACGCTCAGTGTGCGCATCCGCGCCTAGCGCGGCAGCGGGCAGCCCGTGCGCGTCCGGCACGGGTGTGCCAGCTGTCAGACGATGACCATCGAGTCGCCGAACTCGTAGAAGCGGTAACCACGGGGGACGATCTGGCCGCGGTACGTCCCGAGCAGCAGCTCCCGCCCCGCGAAGGCCGCGGTGAGCACGAGCTCGGAGCTGGCCGGGCGGTGCAGGTTCGTCAGGAAGGCGTCGCACGCACGGAAGTCGTGTCCCGGTGAGATGGTCAGCTGGGTGAAACCCTGCTGCGGCCAGAGCAGGCCGGCCCGGTCCGCGACGGTCTCCAGGGTGCGCAGGGCGGAGGTGCCGCAGACCATGACACGGCCGCCGGCCCGGCGCCGCTCGTTGATCACGTCGGCCGTGGCGGCGGACAGCTCGTACCGCTCGGGGCGGGGGAAGTCGATACGGCCACCGTTCTCAGCCGCCGCCACCCGCGCCTCCGCCTGGACGTCGCCGACCGCCCCCTCGGCCACCCGCTGCCGGAACGCCGACCGGACCCAGTAGTGCGACCGCGCCGCGATGAGCAGCGTCACCTCTGCGATCGCGACGTTGCGTGCCTTCAGCTCGCCAAGCATCTCCGGCGTGAAATGACGTCCCGCCGACGGGAACAGCACAGCACCCGGGCGGGAGCCGTACGCGGTCTGGTAGTACTCAGGGTCGGCAGGGGCCTGCTTCAGGTATCCGGGATAGACCGGCTCGGCGACCCGGTAGACCGACTCGGCGTCGGGCACGTCGAGCGCGATCCGCCACGAGCCCGGCGAGATCTCGTACAGCAGGCGGCCGGTGATGCCGCGGCCGGGCCCGAGCGACAGCTCCGCCCGCGGCCGGCAGGCCGCGGCGGGCGCCACCAGGCAGTGCCAGCTGCCGTCGTCCGTCGGCGAATGCACGCTCAGGACCACCGCCCTGCCGTCCTGGTCCTCCCCGTGCAGGAGCGTCGGCACCACCCGGGCATTGTTCAGGACCAGCACGTCCGGAGCACCGAGATACTCGCCTATGTCGCGGAAGCCGCGGTGCTCGACCCTCCCCGTGCGCCGGTGCAGGACCGCCAGGCGGGCGTCGCAACGCTCCCCGCCCCCCGCCTCGGGCGGCTCCTGTGCGACTAAGTCGCCAGGAAGATCGAACTCGTAGTCCCGAGCCTGCTCGTCGGCTCCTGGCATGAGGCGGCCCCTTCCGATGCGCTGCCCGCTAACTCTTAGTACTTTATCAGTTACGATAAGTGTCGTATGGCAAACGGCGGCATCGGCACGAACGCCCAGGGCGGCACCAGCCGCGTACACCCACGCCCAGGGCGGCACCAGCCGCGTACGGAGGAACGTGAAGAAACCCGCGGTGCTGTACAGGGCGGATCCTGGCGTGCGCCGGTTCGTGATCGTGGCCCTGCCCCGGACAGGGACCAACTACCTGCGGGTGACGCTCAACCAGCACCCGAACGTCGTCGCGAACAACGAGCTGCTGTCGGCCGAGGACCCCCGGTGGGGCGACGCTCCCCGCACGGAGATGAGCAGCGCGGAACTTCTGCGGCTGGGCTTCGACGACTTCCCCAGGCCCGAATCCAAGACCGACGTCCGCGCGGTCGGCTTCAAGGTCCTCGACCATCAGCTGACGCCCGGCCAGGGACGTCCCGGGTTCCTCGACCTGCTCAGCCAGGATCCGGATATCCGCGTCGTGCACCTGACACGCGGCAATCCCCTGGAGACTCTCCGGTCCCTGACCCAGGCATACCAGACCAGGCGATGGATCGCCCGCAGCACGCGCGACCTGGAGGATATGCCGACCGTCGGCCTGACGCCGGGCCAGTGCCGACGCTTCTTCGAGCGATCTGAGCGGTTCGCCGCCCGCGTCCGCCGCGTCTTCGCGGGGCACCGCGTGCTGGAACTGATCTACGAGGAGTTCTGCGCCGAGCATGCGGCACAGACCCGCCGGATCCTGGATTTCCTCGGCGTGCCGGTCCAGCCGCTCGCCGTGGCCGCGCTCCTCAAGCAGGAGAACCGGGAGCTGCCGGCCGTCGTCGAGAACTACCGCGAGCTCCGCGACGCGTTCCGCGGCACCGAGTACGAGCGCCTCTTCCCCTGACCGGCCGCGGTCACGCCGAGACGTCCGCGGGCGGGTCGTCGCCGACGATGACGCCGCCGCCGCGGCCCCAGGTGAGGTAGCGCCAGGACAGGTTGACCAGCGCGGAGATCCGGTTGCGGTTGCCGAGCAGCTCAACCAGGTGCAGGCCGAGCCAGGCGAACCAGGCGAGCGTGCCGCGGATGCGCACGGCGCGGGGCAGCTCGACGACCGCGCTGCGGCGCCCGATCGTGGCCATGATGCCCTTGTCGTGGTAACTGAACGGCTCGGTCTCCTGGCCGCGGAGCAGCCGCCTGATCTGCGCCGCGGCGTGCCTGCCTGTCTGGATCGCGGGCTGGGCGACCTGCGGGAGGGGCTGGCCCTCGATGAGCGCGATGTCACCGACGGCGAAGACGCGATCATTCCCCTGGACGCGCAGGTCGGGCCCGACGAGGATGCGGCCGCCGCGGCCCTGCGGCAGGCCCCAGCCGCTCACCGCCGACGGCGCGGCCACCCCGGCCGCCCACACGGTGATATCGCTCGGCAGTTCCTGCCCGTCGGCGAGCACGACGCTGTCGGCGGTGACCTCGCGGATGGCCGTGCTCAGCCGGACGTCCACGCCCCTGCCGAGCAGCTGCCTGCGCGCGTAGTCGCGCAGCGCCGGGTGGAACGGGGCGAGCAGCTCGGGTGCCTGCTCGACAAGCCTGATGTGCACGCGGTCGCGGTCGACGTCGGGGAACGCCGCGGCGAGGGCGATGTTGCGCAGCTCGGCGGCCGTGCCGGCCAGCTCCACACCCGTGGCGCCGCCGCCGACGACCGTGATCGCCAGATCCTTGCCGTGATCGGCGATGCTCTGCCGTTCGAGGCTGGCCATAATGTGGTCGCGCAGCGTGATGGCGTCACGCCGGGTGTAGAGGCCGAGGGTGTGCTCCGCGGCTCCCTTGATGCCGAAGTGGGCAGCCGTCACGCCGGTGGCCAGGATGAGGTAGTCGTAGTCGAGCTCGTCGCCATCCGCGAGCGTGGCCCGCCGGGCGGCGGCATCGATGCCGGTGAGCTCGCCGCGGCGGAACTTCGCCGCGTACTTGCGGGTGAAGGCGCGGGCCGGGTACGCCACGTCGCCCGGATTCAGCCCGCCGGTCGCCACCTGGTAGAGCAGCGGCTGGAACGTGCTGTAGATGTTGCGGTCCACCAGCGTCACCCGCACGCCCGCCCGCGCGAGCGTCCTCATCGTCGCCAGCCCGCCGAAGCCGGCGCCCACGACAAGTACCCGCGCCGCGTCAGGGTCAGGCTGACGCTTGCGCCTCCCGAACCCGGCCATGCGGTCCCCCTTCCAGCAGGCTTACGCCCCGGGTGGATGTCACCATGACAATGATGCCGAACGGGAGCGCCATGACTGCCCCCGCCGGGCAGGCGGCTCGCGCAGGGTCAGCAAATCCGGCGTCGCCGCGCGGGCGGATGCCCCGGTCTACCCTGGCACTTTTCCTCCGGCATGTTTATTTCCCGCGCAGCGGGCACGACACCGCGAGTCCGAAACCGTTTCCGAGCTTCGCGGAGAAAATTGTCATGAACGCGGCAGCAACCCTCGCGAGTCTCCCGCCGGAGGCACGGCAGCGTGACCACCTGGCGCATTGTGATGACCATGAGCTACTGCGGATGGTCCAGTCTCTGCCACGCGGCAGCGAGCGGCGCGACGCGGCGTGCGAGCTGCTCGTGTCCCGGTACCAGAAGCTGGTCCGGTCCTGCGCGCGCCGCTACCGCGACAGCCCTGAGTCGACAGAGGAACTCATGCAGGTCGGATATGTGGGCCTGCTCAAGGCCATCAACAACTTCAACCCTGAAGTGGGCGTCAACCTGGCGGCGTACGCGCAGCCCTGCATCACCGGCGAGATCAAGCGCCATTTCAGGGACAAGCGCTGGCAGATACACGTGCGGCGGGCGGCTCAGGAGCTCCTGCTCGAGGTGCGGAAGGCCGCCGAGGAACTCACTCACGCGCTCGGCCGCGCGCCGGGCGAGGCAGAGCTCGCCGGGCACCTCGGCGTCACGCAGGACGAGCTTCTCGAGGCCCGCCGCGCGGACATGATCTTCCACACGTACTCACTGGACGCCCCCGTATCTGACCGGCAGGATCCCGTGCACCTCGCGGACCTGCTCGGCGAGGACGACGGCCAGGTCGAGCACACGCTCGACATGCAGTCCGTCACGGTGCACTGGAACGAGCTGCCCGAGCGCGAGCAGCGCATCCTGCTCATGCGCTTCTACGGAAACCTGACGCAGGCCGAGATCGGCGCGCGGCTCGGCATCTCGCAGATGCACGTATCCCGGCTGCTCGCCAGGGCGCTCGGTCACCTGCGCCAGCGCCTGCTCGGCTTGGAGGAGGACGAGGGAATGAACGCCGCGGCCGGGGCAGCGGCCCGCGCCTGAGGGATCTGTCGTCTGGCAGGCCCGGGGCCGAGTCGCCGCCTGAGCACCAGGCATTGGTGTGGATGCCTCGCTGGTGCTGTTCTAGCTCAATGCCGCGTACTTAAGGCCCTGGCTGGCCGGGGGTGCCTGGCCTGGCCGCGATGGTGATCTTGTAGGTGATGGTTCCGAGGCTGGTGGCGCGGGCTGCGCGCCTGCGTGCGGTGCTGGTGTGC
>WNFD01000779.1_pt1 | contig 93016 bp, 87 predicted proteins | sample 5400491 | NCBI WGS metagenome assembly WNFD01 (sample SAMN13153343, study PRJNA577476) | soil metagenome | isolation source: 120 cm saprolite under Douglas fir tree site 2 hole 2 replicate 2 | place: USA:California | collected 2015-04-18 | reverse complement strand
TGCGCAGGAGGCGTGGATGGCCGCAGGCCTGCCGGGGACCGGTCCGATCAGCGCCGATCAGCTGGAGCAGGCGCGCGCGGCAGTGCGGGAAGCCGGGTAACGGCTGAAGGGATACAGGCGCCTCCACTGCCGTACCGTGGCAGGAATTATGATAACAGCAAGAAGCGTACCAAGATAATTCGGCCCTTTGCTGACTACGAAGTAACAGGTCCGGGTCGAACCGAGCGGGTTCGAATCGATTCGAATCGGTTCGACCCGGATTACAGAACAGATATTGTTCAGGCATGCCAGCTCCGCAAGCCCGCAGGTCGGCATACGAGGCCCTTGACGACTTCATCCGTCATCTGGCCGAGCGCCAGTTCGCTGTCACCACCCGGCGGATTCGCAGGCACTTCCTCGACGAGTACCTGCACCATGCCCAGCAGGCCGCCGGTGCCATCGAGATCACGATCGCCGAGCTCCTGGACCCTGCGCGTGCCGACGCATGGCTCTCCGATGCGGCCGTGGGCAAGACCCGCACCCGCAACAGCCTCCGCGGTCGCGATGCCGCCGCCTACACCAACTCGATGCGCGTGCGCATCGACTCCTACAACTCCTTCGCCGAGTTCCTCTGCCTGCCGGACCGCCGTGACAGCCAGCAGCCCACCCGCGGCTACCGCCTAACCCCCGCCGATACCGAGCGCCTTCTCCACGACTTGGCTGTACGTAGGCCCGTCCACGCCAACGCCGCGACATGCCTGCGCACCGCCGCCCTGGCCGCGCTCGTCGCCGACACCGACCGGTCTGTCCCCGAGCTCGCCCGCCTCTACGTCAGAGCCCTGCATCTGGACGGCGAGGCACGCGTCGAACTCGCCGACGGCTCTTGCCCGCTCGGCGGCCCGACCGTGCAGATCCTCACCCGGTGGCTCGGTGCCCGAGCGGCGATCATCGCCGAACTCGAGGGCAGCGATCCTGGCTACTTGTGGATCCCGACCAAGCCCGGGCGCCCCCGAGGCGGCCGCGAGCCCGTCAGGCCCGGCCTCACGCCAGCGGCGGTCCGCACCCTCCACGCTGCCCACCGCACCCTCGTCAGCCAAGTGCTCGGCACCCCACTTCGTCCCGGCGCCCTCCACGCGTCAGGCCCGTCACGTTCTTGATCCAGCCAGAGGTCGTGAAACCGGCCCGCCGGCGGGCGCCGCGTTGACAGCCAGCCCCGAACCAGGCCACATCGACTGGTGATGATCCACCTCACTCGATAGCTGGTCCGGCTGATCGCGGACGCACACCGCGACTTGCGGGACGCATGTCCTGTCTCAGCGAACCTGAGGCAGGACTGTGCCGCTGACCTGCGGTGCCTCAGAATGCCTGAGATGAGTGGGGGAGTGATCTGTCTCAGCGAAGATCTGCGAGGCCAGGCCGATGTCCGGCATGGAGGCGCCCTCCGTGTCGGAGGGCGAAAAAGGGGGCTCCTCGAGGCGCTCGCGCAGGAGAAGTCCGCCGAGATAGGACGGCTGGCCGCGGAGGCGGCCCGGGCGCTGGGCTGCGGTGATGTCGGCATGAAGGCTGCCGAGGCGGTGATCCGCGCCGGGATGCTGAAGCTCGGCTACCGCGGCCCACGGGTACCGTGCGGCCAGGGGCACAAGGCCGAATTCGTCGCCTACCGGGACAAGATCATCGACACGGTGCTCGGCGCGGTGACCCTCACGCGCGCCTGGTATCACTGCGCAGCCTGCGGCCATGGCCTTGCCCCCAGGGACGCCGATGACCTGGAAGGAACCGCGAGATAACTTTGCACCTCCCCGGCGTCGCGCTCGACGGCAGCCTGATGCGGGCCTGGCTCGCCCTGGCCGCCGCGAAAGGCCCGGATGACCCCGGCCCGCTGGCGGCAGCACTTCCCGCGATCGGCTACGGCTGGTGGCCGGACCTGCCGGGCGGCGCGGCCGCGGCCGAGGCCCTTGTCCGCCTGGCCGCCGAGGCTGGGATACTCATCTGCCCGGCCGGGGTGACCCCCGCCCTGCAGCACTATGGCGGTACCTACCGCGTCCTGGTCACGGTGCGCGGCCCGGGTGGCGCCGTGCCGCTGACGATAAGGAGAGCGGGACAAAGTGGGGGAGGCAGCCCTCGACTTTGTCCCGCTCTCATCGCGCGGTACGCGGTTGACGAAGGCCAGGTCGCCCTGCCAGCCGTCGCCATCCTTGCCAGCGGAACCAGGTGAGCTGTGGAGTGATCCCAGCTCAGAACGCGGGGCACGTTATTTGAGTAATGAAATCGTTGAAACCAGCGGCAGACACAGTGAGCACTGGGTCGACTTTAATGAGTACTGGCGGGCCCTTACCGCCACCACGGGCATAAACGTAACTTTTAAGCGTGACGTCGTTGAGTTGTACAGTGCCGTCCGGCGCGGTGGTTCCGTGAACCGTGGGGCCACCCTGGCCCGCCAGACCGCCGGCCCCCGTTTGCAGCCGTATCAGAGCGCCCGCGACAGGCGAGCCATCCTTGTGGTCCCGAACCGTCACGACGTAGTTTCGCTGCTCGTCGCACTGCCACGCAGGATTTACCTCGACGAGCAGGTTCGACGGTATCGGCACCACTGCCCGGCCGAAAATGTCACCGATCACCGGCACAACGGATACGCTGCTGCTTTCAATATCGATCTGGCCGACTGACAGCACGGCCGTGCTCGTCAACATCTGGTTCGGAGGCAGTGCTGCCGAGGCCAGTATAGGAATTTGGCCATTGATATAATCCGTCAAGGCGGACGCGATGACACCGCCTCCGAAAATCGCAATTGCTGCTGCCGCTGGCGGTGCTAGGAAAAAGGCGTCCAAGGACACGACCGGGCTGACTGACGTGACACTGACAATCCGAGCAGGGTCGGACGCATCACCCGAAGGGCTGAATGCAAGCTGCGCCGTCAATGAGAAACCACTGGCCTGATCTATGAAACCGAGGAACTTTACATTCAGCTGCCCGTTGACCGTGAACGTCGATGTCGAACCGAGCTGCATAGTGAGGTCATTGGCAGTGAAGGATACCGGGGTGATCACACCTCCAGTCGCCAACGAACAGATTGCCACCACGTCGGCGGGGAACTGGACTGTGATCGGCAGACTTTCGTTCAGACTCTGGGATATCTCCCCGGCGGTCTTCGAGACGGATGGCGGGATCACTAGGACTAGCGTGGCCGGGGAACTCGGCAGGTTGAGCACGGGTCCTGAACGAAACAGATCACCTGAGGTCGTAGTGCCACCTGAGGTCGTAGTGCCACCTGAGGTCGTAGTGTCACGAATCAACATCGTACAGGTGGTGGACGGCGGGACTGCCGTAGAAGGAAAGACCAGCTGGCCTGGATCGCCTGCCGAAGGCGTGGCAACATCCAAAGGCGTCGGGTTAGCCGGTGGCGGGCTCGGGAGCGGCGGCGCAAATATGGCTCCCGACATTCTCGATTTCTGAGTCAAGCCGGACAGATCGAAGGGCTCAACGTTCACCGTGTACGGCATCGACGTGCCTCTTCTCGGTTAAGCCATGTGTGGCAGCGGATTCCATACGTAAATATGCGCTTAGTCACTTGGTCTGGCAAGCGCCCGGTCGGAGGCGCTGACCGGATGCTGGACGGGAGAACCACGGTTCGTTCGGTAGAAGAATTCAATCAATCCTAACGGGCCGTGACGCTCCGGCCTGAGCCAGGCAGGGCCCGGCCTCGGCCCCGGGATCCTGCCGGCCCTCTGGCGGCCGACATGTGAAACGACAAGATGACCGTCAAACGACAGGATGACTGTTGTCCCGTCTCAGTTGACCTGGCATGCATACGGGCCAGTGAGCTGGGCTGCGTCAGTCCGACTGAGACTGCGAGGTCGCCTCTATCTCAGTGATCATGACATAACTCGTCAGATTCGATGACCTCGCTGGGCGGGGGAGGCGGATCGGGGATGTTGTACTTGCGTCGGAACTCGGCATCTGCGGCTTCGGCCTCAGGTTCTTCGGCTTCGCGTTGGAGGGTGCGTGCGAGAGGTTCGACGTAGCGCCAGTAGGGATAGGGGTTCCAGGTATAGCTTGGCTCGACGGTTCGGCGTACTTCATCGACAAACGTGGCGTTGCCTGCGGGGTCGAGCGCGAGCGTTTTCCATCCGGGCGAGGCCAAAAGTCGGGTCAGGGCAATGGTGGGCAGGTAGCAGGAGGCAAGCACCGTGGGGGCGTCCCTGGGGATTCTCCATTCACGGCCGTGGAAGCGACGCATGATCTGGTAGAAGCGCTCGCAGTAGCTGGGCCGGTTGACCCATTCCTCGATAATGGTGCTGGCCTGGGTGAAAGCGCGATTGACGGCAGCCCGGCCGTGCTGGCGGATCAGCCGGCGGTGCTGCTTATTCGCCTGGACGATGTCGTAGTGTCCGGTGAGGTCGAGTTGCTCGGCCCCTGCGGTCCATCGCCGGTGGGGCAGGCAGATGACGTCCTCGCTGCGTCTCCAGCACGTGACCAGGTCGTCGATGTCGCTGGTGCCGGCGCACCGGATGCACTTGTATCCCGGGATGGCCGGGCCGGGGGCGGCCGGCGACGTTCATGGCCGCGAGTTCCCGGGGCGAGCAGAGTTCGCGGCCAGTACCGGATCGACGGCCCCGACTCGCTGGTAGGCCCAGCCAACGGACTGGCATGCTTCCTCGGCCGCCGCGAATGCCTCGGCGTCCTTCGGCTCGATGTCGTCATCGGCCCGGACATCGATCACCAGGCCGGTGCCGTCGGCCAGCCGGGCGAAGTAGTCCGGGGCGTGCCGCCGGTTCTTCGTCCCTGCCCGCCAGGTCAGCCAGAACGGCTGCGAGGAGAAGGCCACTACCTCGGGAGAGAAGTCGAGAACCATGACCCGGTCCCGTTCCAGCCAGGACTCGAACCCCACCAGGTCCCGCAAGGTCGAGGACCACCACTGCCCGGAAAAGCCCCGCCGTCCCGGGTAAGAAGGAAACTCCCGGACCGGCCGGACGTACTCGAACCGCGTGGTCCACGCGTCCGTCACTTCAACTGAGACGGGACAGGGACACAGCTGGCAACGAGGCGCATCCCAGGCGCTGCTCCTAAACGCCGATAATGTACATTATGTCAAGTTGTACCTCTACTATTGCATCCGATGCACGGCGGCCACTCAGCTGTTGTCCTGTCTCACTAAAGGTGGTCCGGGTCTCACTGAAACTGGTCCGATCCGGCCAGTTGTCTCACTAAAGGTGGTCCCAAGGCGAACTACGGGCCGTAGTTGTCTCACTAAAGGTGGTCCGTACTCGGCGTTTGTCTCACTGAATCTGGTCCCTTGCGCGTGTCGTGGCGCGGTTCTCCGCTTGCCCGGTCGTAGATTCGGGCCTTATGGAGGGTTTAGCAGCATTGTCGTCACTGAGTGTGACGGCCTTATCTGCCGAGTTCTTCGACAGTGCGGGGTCGCGTTGCCGCGGGCCTTGGAGCGAGGTGGTGTAACTCGTTTGAGCAGGCCGCGCCCGTGAGGTCATTCCCGTCGCTCAAGCGGCAGAAGAACTTCACCGGCCTGTACTACGCGGCAACGATGGATGCTCACGTCGGGTTCGAGTCGTGGCTCGAACGTGACGTCGCGATGACGCGGACTTCGACTCCCGGGGGGTGGCGTTCTCTTCCCAGCCGTTCTGGCTGTGGTGGCCAGAAAACGGCGAGCAGCGCCAGGCAGGAACCCCTTCGGCGGACTGGTTAAATGCAGGGAAGCAGGTTCATTCGTTTCTCGCGACGTCGGGTCCGGTGATGCGTGCCAGCAGCGGGAAGGTGGCCGCGATGATGCCGAGGGCCGCCAGGATCCCGCCTGCGGTGATGAGGTAGTAGGCGGCACCAGGCGCCACCATCGGGTAATGCTGCGCCACGGAGGCGTACTCCGCGGCGGCGCCGAAGCCGGTGCCGATCGCGACGGCGGCGACGGCGAGCAGCGGGACGGCGCTTTCCAGCGCGACGACGCGGCGCAGCATGGCGAGCCGGGCGCCGGTGAGCCGCAGCAGGCTGAACGGCCGTTTGCGGTCGGCGAGCCCGGCCGCGACGGCCGCGGCGAGCGTGCAGCCGGCGATCGGCAGGCTGACCAGGATCACCGTGTTCGCGAGCTGCTGGTAGGCGTTGTTGCTGGAATTATCCTGCGCGATCAGGTCGCCGATGGTGGACGGCGCGCTGGCGCTGGGATACGCGCGTGCGTTCTCAAGCACTGTCCTCGCCTGTTCGACCGCTGGCACGGAGCCGTCCGTCGCCACGTTGATGGCGTCCACTCCTAGGCTGCCAAGCCGCGAGGCCGGGACGTTCACGGCGGGCCAGGTGATCCCGGTGGGGTTCGTGCCGAACAGGGAGTTATTGACGCCGAAGCCGAACCCGCCTTCCGGGAACGCCGCCGCTGCCGCCCCGGCCGGGCAGCGGCCAAGGGCGGGCACGGTCGCGAGCTGCGCGCACGAGACCACGCCTGCCGGAACCGGACTGGGGGGGCCGAACGTACTGGTGCCGAGGCCGGGAAATGTCCCGGGGATGGTCAGCCCCGGGTCCGCGCGGACCACGACCACCCCCCGGACGCCGGGAATCCCGCGCAGCTGTGCCGCGAGCGGCGCGGCGGGCGCGGCCGGTCCCGGGGTTCCTTGGGACGCAGGGCTTTGCTGGCCCGCCAGTTGGTCCGTCAGCACGTTCGCCTCGGCGGCGCTGCCGAACCGCGTGAGGTCCTTGGTGTCCTGCGTGGTGATGGCCACCACGGCCACGGTGGTGATGAACAGGGCGAGCACCAGGCCGCTGACGGCGCGAAAAGCGGCCCTCGGGTCGTCGGCGAGGCGGCGGGCGGCGATCAGCGCGCCGGGGCGGCTGGTCCGCCGGGCCATGACCCTGGCCATGGCCATGGTGAGCCACGGTCCCGCGATGACCAGGCCGGCGATGATGAGCAGGAACCCGGACACGAGCACCTGAGTCTCCGCGCCCACGGATAGCTGGCCACCACGGACGGCGAAGAAGCCGAGCTCGGCGAGGCCGGCCAGCAGCGGCAGCGTCCGCCAGGCCCGGGGCGGCTTCGGCGTTGTCCGGCGGGCGACGCCGAGCGGGGAGATGTGCACCCGGCGCAGCGCCAGCCGGGCCGCCACGGCGGCGGCCACAGGCACGCCGATCGCGACCGCGAGGATGTCTGTCGGGCTGAGCGACAGCTGGCCGGGGAAGAACGGCTCGCCGAAGAACGGGATGCCCGCGACCGGGGTGCGCAGCAGGAAGAAGATCCCGAAGCCGACCGCCATCCCCAGGACCGCGGCCGCCGTCGATTCCACGGCGGCGAGCAGGGAGACCTGCTTGCGGGTCGCGCCGGCCAGGCGCATCGCCGCGAACCGCTGCTCGCGGCGGGCGGCCGACAGCCGGGTCGCGGTGGCGATGAAGATCAGCACCGGGGTCAGCATGCCCAGCGCCACGACCGACAGGATGAGGTCGATGCCGCTCGACTCGATTCCCGCGTTGGCCGGCATATAGGCCAGGCCCTTAGGGTTCAACCGGTCGTCGAATCTGCCGGGCACCGCCGTGGCGATCGACGTCACCTGCACGCTGTCGGGCGTGCCCGCCAGTTGCGCCGGGGTGTGCCCGATGATGATGACCAGCGAGTTCGGCGACGACAGCGCGGCGTCGCCGATCGTACCGGCCAGGCGGCCTGGGTAGCGGCCGGCCAGCTGGTTCGCCGGGGTGCTGCGCAGCAGCGCGGCGAGCCCGGGCGAGGCGTAGTACTGGCCCGGGCCCGGGTCATGGGTGATGCCCGGCGGCACCGGTGACAAAGTACCGGTGGCGGCCACGTCGAAGCGGTCGATCTGCTGGCCGGCGAAGGTGTCAGCACTGGGGTGCCACCACAGCGGGGCGATGCCCGCCGCCGGGCCCGGGGGCACGGACGAGGTACCGGTCCAGAGCCATGCGTGGCTGTTATTCCAAGTGGTGACCGCGTTGGTCCCGGCCACGGCGGTCAGCAGCAGGCCGACGCCGAGGCCGACCGCGACAGCCAGGACGACCAGCCGGGTGACGGCCTCGCGGCCGCCGCTGATCACCAGCCGCAGTCCGAGCCCGATCACGGCGTGGCCCCGGTGAGCGTGCTGACCTTGCCGTCCCTGACGACGACCTCGCGATCGGCGTAGGCGGCGACCCGGGCGTCGTGGGTGACCAGGATGACGGTGGTGCCGTGCTCGCGGGCGGCGGCGGTGAGCAGGTCCATCACCAGTTCCCCGGACACCGAGTCCAGCGACCCGGTCGGCTCGTCGGCGAACAGCACTTCCGGCCCGGCGACCAGGCCGCGGGCCAGCGCGACGCGCTGTGCCTGCCCGCCGGACAGCTCCCCGGACCTGCGGCCCTCAAGCCCGTCCAGGCCGAGCGTGCCGAACCACTTCCTGGCCGCCGTCATCGCCGGGCCGCGGCGGGTACCGGACAGCAGCAGGGGCAGGGCGACGTTCTCTTCCGCGGTCAGCTCGGGGACCAGCTGACCGGACTGGAACACGAACCCGAACCGGTCCCGGCGCAGCGCGCTGCGCCGGTCGTCGCTCAGGGTGTCCAGCCGCTGCCCGCCGAACCAGACCTGCCCCTCCTCGGGGACCAGGATGCCCGCCAGGCAGTGCAGCAAGGTGGACTTGCCCGATCCGCTCGGCCCCATGACCGCGACGATCTCGCCCTGCCGGACGCCCAGCGAGGCGCCGCGCAGCGCCGGCGTCTGGCCGAACGACTTCTCCAGGTTCCGCGCCTCGATGATCTTCGCAGTTCCGGGGGCCGCCGTGACGGCGGGGAGGTCTGCGGTCACCGGCGTACCGCTCGCGAGAGCAGGTCCAGCCGGGCCGCGGTGTGATCGATCCATCGCAGGTCAGCCTCCAGACGGTAGAGCGCGTGGTCGGCGAGCAGCACGTCGAGTGGCTCCCCATCTCGCTTGAGTTCGGTGAGCTCGCGCATCCGCTGCAGGTGCGCCGCGCGCTGGACGTCCAGGTAGCTGTCGGCCGGCCGGCCGAGCATCAGGGCGAGCACCACCTTGGCGAACAGCTCGCTGGTCAGGTCCGGCTCCGGCGGGGCCGGCTCGGCCAGCCACCGCTCCACGTCGGCGATGCCTACCTCGGTGATGACGTACCGCCGGCGTTCGGGCCCGGCCCCCTGCTCGACGGGCCCGGCGACCGTCTTTCCGTCCCTGGCCAGCCGGGACAGGGTCGCGTACACCTGGCTGTAGCGCAGCGGCCTGCCTCGGCCGAAGTACGCGTCGTAGTCCCGTTTCAGGTCGTATCCGTGGCTTGGCCCCCTCTCAAGCAGGCCAAGCAGTGTCAGTGGAACGCTCATATCCGAGAGAATACCCTAAGAGTATTCTCTCGGATAGTAGCTTCCTTGGCTGAATCCGCGCAGGGCCATGCGGAACTGGCACCTAGTGGACCTAGTGGTCTGTCTGCGTTTGGGCCCGGCCACTCCCCCGCCCACGAGGTAAGGCCGTGACGGATGTCGCAAGCCGCTGGGTCGGATCGGGTGTATGGGTTGAGCCGGCACGGCAAAGCGTGCAGCCTGTGGGCACCGTCGAGCCCTCGAGCGGTGACCGAGCGGGGCGTCGACGTTGCTTTCGGTCATGGCAGTGTCGAACAGGCGCGGTGGTCGTGCTCATGAGGCAATGCTCTTCAGCTCGGTCAGCTCGTCCTCGGAAAGGGTCAGCGCAGCACCGGTGACGTTGTCGCGCAGATGCGCGACGGATGAGGTACCTGGGATAAGCAGAATGTTCGGTGACCGCTGGAGCAGCCACGCCAGCGCGACGGCCATCGGTGTGGCGTCGAGACGGGTGGCGACTGCGTTCAGTTTCTCGGACTGGAGTGGTGAGAAGCCGCCGAGCGGGAAGTAGGGCACGTAGGCGATGCCCTGTGCGGCGAGGGAGTCGATCAGGTCGTCGTCGGCCCGGTGGGCGAGGTTGTAGAAGTTCTGCACGCACACGACCGGCGCGATGGACTGTGCCTCGGCGATCTGCGCGGCGTTCACGGTGCTAAGACCGAGCTGCTTGATCAGTCCTTCTTGCTGCAGTTGCGCGAGCACGGTGAACGGTTCGGCGATCGAGCCAGGAGTGGGGCTGTCGAGCCCCCCGACGCGCAGGTTGACGACGTCGAGTGCGTCGAGCCCGAGGTTGTCCAGGTTGTCGTGCACGGCCTGGCGCAGCTGCTCGGGAGCCAGTGCCTGGGGCCAGCCGCCCTCGGCATCACGCAGCGCTCCGACCTTGGTGACGATGTGCAATGAGTCGGGGTAGGGATGCAGGGCTTCCTTGATGATCTGGTTGGTGACGTGCGGGCCGTAGAAGTCGCTGGTGTCGATGTGCGTGATACCCAGCTCCATCGCCTCGCGCAGCACGGCCACGGCAGCGTCGCGGTCGGCAGGTGGGCCGAACACGTGCGGGCCAGCCAACTGCATCGCGCCATACCCCATGCGAGTGACCGTCAGATCCTCGGCCATGGTGAACGTCCCGCCGGGAAGTGTTCTCGCTGCCATGAGAATTCCTCTCCTCGTTTTCGTTATCGCAAATCCACGGGCGTCCCGCCGATGCGGCCGGCCCGCGACGGCGTCAGCACGTGATGACTTCACACTCCGCCAAGCGGCGCGAAACAGGCAGAGCCCCGCCGATCCTGGGAGCGGCAGGGACAGGCAGACCACGACCGGCGCGGTTAGCCTGATCGATGTGAGCGAGAGCAACATGCTTGGTGACTACCTACGGGCCCGCCGCGAGCTCGTCCAGCCCGGCAGCGTAGGCCTGCCCGTCAACGGGGTGCGACGCGTCGCCGGGCTACGACGCGAAGAGGTCGCCATGCTCGCCGGGATCAGCTCCGACTACTATCTGCGACTCGAGCAGGGCCGCGACCGTAACCCCTCGATTCAGGTCCTCGAGGCGCTGGCCCGCGTCCTGGACCTTGACCAGGCGCCGACAAGCTGACGCTACTCGCCTCCCTGGCCAGCCCTTCCGCTGCAGTCGCCCGCGACGCGATCCCAGGGCGCCCGACGAGCGGGGATGTCCGTACTGGATAGCCGGACGGACATCGCTCACGTACGCCAGCGCCTGAATCCGTGACACTGACTGCGGGCTGGGCCTTCAGGGTCATTTCTGCTCGCGGGCGGCCAGGGCGGCGGTGATGCTCGCTTCGGCGGCCGCCTTGTCGATGCCGAGGCCGGCGAGCGCGCCCGTGCCGTCGTGGAGTTCCAGCAGCGCGAGCAGGATGTGCTCGGTCCCGACGTAGTTGTGGCCCATCCGCAGGGCTTCCCGGAACGTGAGCTCCAGCGCCTTTTTCGCCTGAGGGTCGTACGGGATGAGCGCGGGCACCTGGCCGACCGGCGGCGGCAGCGCCGCGGCTACGGCCTGCCGGACGGCTTCCAGCGGCACGCCTTGCGCGATGATCGCCTGCGCGGCCAGCGCGTCCGGTTCGGCCAGGAGCCCCAGCGCCAGGTGCTCGGGGCGGATCTCGTCATTGCCCGCCGCGCTGGCTTCGTTCTGCGCCGCCATCACGACGTTCCTCGCCCGCTCCGTGAACCGGCTGAATCCCTGGCTGGGATCGAGATCCGATGGCTGGCCGGGGTCCTTCGGAACGAAACGCTGCTGAGCTGCCTGCTTGGTGACCCCCATGCTCCTGCCGATGTCGGACCAGGACGCGCCCGAGCGTCTGGCCTGGTCGACGAAGTGACCGATCAGATGATCAGCCACGTCACCAAGGTGATCAGCGGCGATGACCGCGCCGGAAAGCTGGTCGAGAACGTCGGAGTGGACCTTCTTGATGGCCTCGATCAGGTCATCGAGCCGCACTGGATTCGTCATGGGGACCGGATTCGTCATGCGTCAATAGTAGATTGACGATCCCTAGCCGTCAATTCCGGGTTGACGCAGCGCTGGCCGTGCCACCACGGCATCCCTGGCAGCGCTCATGCCCGGCTAATACTCGTCATGGCGGCACCCCGGTGGGCTGAGGCCAGCAGCTCGGGCTCGGGCGGTGCGTCCACGTCATCCACCGAGGCCATCATTCCAGCCGCCCGGCGGATTGGGCCAGGCCGATGAGCGCCCGTGCGGCCGGACTGGCCGGGCCGTCCGGCCGCCACGCCAGCTCGATGCGCGCGCGCAGGGCGGGCCGGGTGATCGCGACGGCATGAAGCTCCGCGTCGTGCGCTGTGGCCAGGGACGTCGGCAAGATCGCGACACCCAGCCCGCGGGCCGCCAGCAGGGCCAGTACACCGGGATCGCTGGCTTCGAGCGCGATTCGCGGTCGCAACCCCGCGGCGGCGCATGCGTCGTCGATGCACGTCCGCAGCCCGGTGCCGCGGGGAAGGCTGATGAGCGGCCTTTCCTGCAGGGCGCGCAGCGTCACCGTCTCCCGCACGGCGAGCGGGTCGTCGCGGCGGACGACAGCGACGAGGGGCTCATCCAGCAGCACCCTGGTGGCGAGTCCCGCTGGCGGCGCCCCGCCCAAGCCAATCAGCGCTGCCCCGCTAGCGGGCGCCGCCTCCGGCGGCGTGGCCCCGTGGCCGACGCTGGTCGTCGTGGCGGCGGGGCTTTTCCTGGCCGTTCTGTCGACTACGGCCGTGAGCGTGGCGCTCCCGTCGATCGGGCACGACCTCGGGGCCACTGCCACGGACCTGGAGTGGACCGTCGACGCCTACGTGCTGGTCTACGCGAGCCTGCTGGTGCCCGGCGGAGTCGCCGGCGACCGGCGTGGCCGCAAATCCGCGTTCATCCTGGGCGTCGCCCTGTTCGGGCTTGGCTCATTGGCGGCCGGCCTCGCACCGGCCACCGGGCTCCTGCTGGCCGGACGCGTCGTACAGGGGACGGGCCCGGCCCTGCTCGTCCCCGCCAGCCTGGCCATCATCCGGGCCACCTTCACCGATGACCGGCAGCGGGCCATGGCCATCGGGCTGTGGTCGACCAGTTCCGGGATCGCGATGGCGGTCGGTCCCGCGGTCGGCGGCGTCATCGTCGGTACTCTCGGCTGGCGATGGGTCTTGCTGCTCAACGTCCCGCTGACCGCCGCCCTGGTGGCGCTGGCCGCCCGGCTCGTTCCCCGGCTGCCGCGACCGGGCACCCGGGGGCCGTTCGACTGGCCCGGCGCGGCCGCGTCGGTGGCCGGCGTAGGCCTGCTCGCCTTCGCCGTCATCGAAGGCCAGGACCGGGGCTGGACCTCGGCACTGGTGGTAGTGCCCTTCGTGGCTGGCGTCGGCGCTGGAGTAGCCTTCGTGCTCGCTGAGCGGAGCCGCGCGGAGCCGCTCGTCGACGTCTCGCTCTTCCTGCGACCCACCTTCGCCGTGGCCAACCTCGCGGCGCTGACCGTGTTCTTCGCCTTCGTCGGGGCCATCGTCTACTTCAGCGCCTACTTCCAGCAGGTGCAGGGCCGCTCCCCCGTCGCCGCAGGCCTCGCCGTGTGCGCCATCGGAGTCGCGTACGCTATCGCCGCCGCCTGGTCGGGCCGGCTGGTCGGGCGCTTCGGCGAGCGCTGGCTGTCGCCAGCCACGGGCATCGGCGCGATCTGGTGGAACTTCGCGCTGCTCGGCGCGGGCATTGGCCTGTGCGGCACGCCCATGACGACCCTGGCCCTGTCCGCGGTCGACGTGTCCCGCGCGGGCATGGCCTCCGCCGTTCTCAACGCCACCCGCCAGATCGGCCAGGTGTTCGGCGTGGCCGTGCTCGGCGCCCTCGTCTACGCGCACCTGCCGGGCGGCGCCGGCCGGCCACTTGACGCCGCGCACCGTCAGCTATTCGTGGCCGGGCTGCACAACGCGCTGCTGCTCTCCGGCGCGGTGCTCATCGCCACCGCGCTCGTCATCTCTGCCCCGCTGATCCGGTCCCGCGCCGCTCGCCCACCCCACGGCTTAAAGAGCCCACCCACGGCTTAACGACCGACCATGGCCAGTCCCCGCGACCGGGCGGGGGCCCGGCCCGGGGCTCCTCACGTACCGTACGGATCATGTCCACCTACCGGCAGCGCGGCACCGTGCTCACCGACCACACCTTTACCGTCCCGCTGGATCATGGCCAGCCTGACGGCGAGGTCATCGAGGTGTTTGCCCGTGAGGTGGTGGCCGCGGACAACGCCCGGTCCAGCCTGCCGTGGCTGCTCTTCCTGCAGGGCGGCCCGGGATTCGGCGCGCCGCGGCCCAGCGGGCGGGACAGCTGGCTGGACCGCGCCCTGGGCGACTACCGGGTGCTGCTGCTCGACCAGCGCGGCACCGGCCGGTCCACCCCGGCCAGCCGGCAGACCCTGGCCCGGTTCGGCACCCCCCAGGCGCAGGCTGGATACCTGGCGAAGTTCCGCGCGGACTCCATCGTGCGCGACGCCGAACTGGTCCGGCAGGTGGTCACCAGCGGCCAGCCCTGGAGCGTCCTGGGCCAGAGCTTCGGCGGCTTCTGCGCCGTCAGCTACCTGTCGATCGCGCCCGAGGGCGTGCGTGAGGCCTTCATCACCGGCGGGCTGCCCGGCCTCGATGTCACCGCCGACAGCGTGTACCGGGCCACCTATCCGCAGGTCGCCGCCAGGAACCTGGCGCACTATGAGCGATACCCGCAGGATGTCGAGCGTGCCCGGCGGGTAGCCAGGCACCTGCGGGCCAATGACGTGACCCTGCCAGGGGGCGAAAGGCTCTCGGTGGAGGCGTTCCAGTCACTCGGCCGGGTGCTGGGCGAGAGCACCGGTGGCGATACCCTGCACTACCTGCTGGAAGACCCCTTCGCCGGAGGCGAGCTGTCGGACGGCTTCCTGCACCAGGCCCGGTCGCGCCTGACCTTTGCCGAGGCGCCCCTCTATGCCGCGCTGCACGAGGCCTGCTACGCGCAGCAGGTGGCGACTCGCTGGTCGGCCCAGCGGGTCCGCGCCGAATACCCAGGATTCGATCCGGCCGCTGCCCTGGACGGGGATGCTCCCCTGTTGTTCACCGGCGAGATGATCTACCCGTGGATGTTCGACACGGATCCCGTGCTGCAGCCGCTGCGGGACGCGGCGCAGGAACTCGCCGAGTGCGACTCCTGGCCCCGCCTGTACGACGCTGGCCGGCTGGCGGTCAACGAGGTCCCGGTCGCTGCCGCCATCTACTTCGATGACATGTACGTCCCCCGCGACTTCTCGCTGGAGACGGCCGACGCGATCCGGGGCCTGCGCTCCTGGGTGACCAGTGAGTACCAGCACGACGGGCTTCGGGTCAGCAACGGCAAGGTGCTCGACCGCCTCATCGCGCTAGCCCACGGCAACACCTGACCAGCTGTCACATGCTCCCGGGGCGGGCACCGGCACGGCGGACGCCAGCCCCGGGATCGCGCCGTACGCTAACCGCCCTGGCCCGAGCCGGCCGGGCCTGGGCCCAGCCGGTCGAGGACGGCATCAAGCTTGCTCTCCACCCGGTCGAACCGGTTGTCCACCCCGTCGAACCGGCTGTCCACCCCGTCGAACCGGCTATCCACCCCGTCGAACCGGCTATCCATACGGTCCAGCCGTCCGTCAATGCTGTCGAGCCGTCCGTCGATCCCGTCGAGGCGGTTACCCTGCCGGGCCTGCGTGGCACGCATCTCGGTCAGCGCGGAATCGATCCCTTCAAGGTGGCCGTCGATCTCGCTGAGCCGGTTGCCATGCCGGGCCTGGGTGCCGTGCACGCGGGACAGCGAATCCTGCACACCGGCTAGCGCCTCGCTGTGCTGGCCCTGAGTAACCGAGATCTTGTCCAGCATGGAGTAGATCTCGTGGACGTCGCTATCCAGCTGGCGCACCTTCCGCTCTAATTCTGTGCTGGTCACGGCTGCATGCCCTCCCGATCATAGGTTGCCGTTGTCCATCCCGCGCGGCAACGCTACTCCGGGCGCCTGACACTTTGCCCGCTTCCGGCGGGATGCGGGCGGACAATCCCCGCCTGGTCCCGCGGAGCGGTCCGCGAGCTGGGAATCTGGTGCTGGACCCGCCGAAATTCACCCGGCAGTTAAGTAGTTGTGGTTAAGCAACTTAATGCCGGTAAGATGAATCATCGTGCGGAAAATCGCTGATCACAGCGGCGCCCGGGGCGCTGAGGCGACGGGGCACGCCAACGGTGCGGTGCCCGTCGGCGAGTCCGCGGATGGTTCCAGGCAGCGCTCCACCGGTGACCGCTACAAATGGGTGGCGCTCTCCAACACCACGCTCAGCATGACGATGGCGACCATCGACGCCTCCATCGTGATCATCGCGATGCCGGCCATCTTCCGTGGCATCCACCTGGACCCGCTCGCCCCCGGCAACGTCAGCTACCTGCTCTGGATGATCATCGGGTACCTGCTCGTGATGGCGGTGGCCGTGGTCACGCTGGGCCGCCTCGGTGACATCTACGGCCGGGTGCGCATCTACAACCTGGGCTTCATAGTCTTCACACTGACCTCAATCGCGCTCTCCCTCGACCCGCTGACCGGCAGCGCCGGGGCTCTCTGGCTGATTGCCTGGCGGTTCGGGCAGGCGTTCGGCGGCGCCATGCTGATGGCCAACTCGGCCGCCATCCTGACCGACGCGTTCCCGGCCCGGCAGCGCGGCATGGCCCTGGGGATCAACCAGATCGCCGGGATCTCCGGCCAGTTCGTCGGCCTGCTGCTCGGCGGCCTGCTGGCCGCCTGGGACTGGCGCGCGGTGTTCTGGGTGAACGTGCCGATCGGCGTGTTCGGCACGATCTGGTCCTACCGCAGCCTGCGCGAGATCTCCACCACCCGGCGGGCTCGCATCGACTGGGCCGGCAACATCACCTTCGCCCTGGGTGCCGGGCTGGTGCTGGTCGCGATCACCTACGGGATCCAGCCCTACGGCGGGCACGCCACCGGGTGGGCCAACCCCAAGGTGCTCGGCGGCCTTGCCGTCGGCACGGGCCTGCTCGTATCGTTCGGAATAATTGAGACGAAGATCGCCGAGCCGATGTTCCGGATGGGCCTGTTCAAGATCCGGGCGTTCGCGGCCGGCAACGCGGCCAGCCTGCTTGGCTCGATCGCCCGGGGTGGCCTGCAGTTCATGCTGGTTATCTGGCTGGCCGGCATCTGGCTGCCGTTGCACGGCTACGACTATGTGGTCACACCGCTGTGGGCGGGCATCTACATGCTGCCGCTGACGACCGGTTTCCTGATCGCCGGGCCGGTCTCCGGCTACATGTCGGACCGGTACGGGCCGCGGCTGTTCGCCACCGCCGGGCTGCTCGTCGCGACGGCTGGGTTCATCGGCCTGATGCTGCTCCCGGTGAACTTCCCCTACTGGGTCTTCGCGCTGCTGATCTTCACCAATGGGATCGGCTCCGGCTTGTTCGCCTCGCCCAACACCTCAGCGATCATGAGCAGTGTCCCGGCCCGGCACCGCGGCTCCGCGTCGGGCATGCGGTCGACGTTCCAGAACTCAGGGATGTCCCTGTCGATCGGCATCTTCTTCTCGCTGATGATCGCCGGCCTGGCCGCGACGCTCCCCCGCACGCTGACCGCGGGACTGCATGCTCAGGGCGTGCCGCTCTCCGTGGCCACCCAGGTCAGCCACCTGCCCCCGGTGAGTACCGTCTTCGCCGCGCTGCTCGGGTACAACCCGGTTCAGCACCTGCTACAGCCCTCCGGCGTGCTCGCCACGCTCCCCCACCACAACGTCGCGGTCCTGACCGGCAGGCAGTTCTTCCCGCACCTGATCTCGGCCCCGTTCCACCACGGGCTGGTCATCGTGTTCAGCGCCGCAGCCGCCATGTCGCTGATCGGCGCCCTGGTGTCGTTGCTGCGCGGCCGCCAGTTCTACTACGACGATGCCCCGGCGGCGGCTGCTGACGGACCGTCGCGCGTCCCTGCTACCCCCATCCCCACGACCACGCCACCGAACGGGAAAGGCCCGGGTCACTCCCCCATGCTGCCTGCGCGGCCGTCATCTGGTGCCCGGGAGCAGCCCCCGGCTGACGCCGAGATTAGGTAAACTTGTCGGCCCGGGCCACGTTACAAAGACGCAACATGCTGTTACAAAGCCACAACACAGGCACACTACTGTGGCCTATCCCCTGGCAATCGGCGGTAAGGCGGAAGATACGAGGGCCGCATTTCTGGCCTGGGCGGAAGTGATGTGTGAGCCTGCAAGAAAGGCAGCATCCATGAACATGAGCGTCCGGGAATGGTTCGACCAGCGATCATTTCGTTACCAGGAGTTCACATCCTTCGCCGAGCCGGGCCACGCCGGGCAGCGGCTGACCACGACATTGGTGCTCCCGACGCGCAACGTCGCGGAGACGATCGGGCCGATCCTGGCCCAGGTGGCCCGGCTGAACGACCGCAGCGGGCTGATTGACCAGGTCATGCTGGTGGACGCGGACTCGACCGATGGCACGGGCGACATCGCGCGCGGCTACGGGGCCGAGGTCTACTCGGAGAACGAGCTGCTCCCGGCGTTCGGCCCGGCCCAGGGCAAGGGCGATGCCATGTGGCGGAGCCTGTCGGTGGCGCGGGGCGACATCGTGATGTTCGCGGACGCCGATACCAAGAACTTCGGCGACCATTTCATCTACGGCACGCTCGGGCCGCTCCTTGCCCTGCCGGAGCTGCAGTTCACCAAGGCCGCCTACCGGCGCCCCTTCACCGACGGCCAGCGATCGGTCACCGACGGCGGCGGGCGGGTGACCGAGCTCATGGCCAAGCCGCTGTTCAACTTCTTCTGCCCGGAGCTCACCGGGTTCGTGCAGCCGCTGGCCGGCGAATTCGCGGCCTACCGCGAGCTGCTGTGCGGCATCCCCTTCCTGACCGGGTACGGGGTGGAACTCGGGATCCTGGTCGACGTCCTGCGGGCGGTGGGCCTGCCGGCGATGGCGCAGGTAGACCTCGGCGCACGGCAGAACCGCCACCAGCCCCTCTGGGATCTCACGCTGATGAGCTCGGTGGTGCTGCGCGCCATGACGCGGCGGGCCCGCGGGCCGCAGCGCGGAGCCGTCGGGTCAGGTAACCCGCGGGTCAGGCCACTGCGCCGGTCCGACACCTACCTGCACGCGGTGGCCACCGAGCACGGCTTGCGGCTCGATGAGCACGTCAACGTCCTGCTCGAGCGTCCTCCGCTGGCCAACGTGCTCGTCGCCGAGCGGGACGAGGACACGGTCGCCTGAGCACGGGCGCCTGAGCACGGGCGCCTGAGCACGGGCGGCGCTACCCGGCTGCCGCCAGCTTGACGATGGTGAACTCCGCACCGTGCGGGTCGTCGGCCACCGCGAAACGGCCCGGCGAGACGTCGGTCGGCGGGACGCGCACCTGCCCGCCGAGTTCCTCAGCCCTGGCCGCCGCGGCGTCGCAGTCCGCCACCGCGAAGTACACCATCCAGTGCGGTGGTATCCCCTCGGGCCAGTCCTCGTCCATGTGCACCATGCCGCCGACCGGGCGGCCGTCCAGCCGCCATTCGGTGTAGGTCATCGGCCCCATCTGGCTGGTGTCCGCCCGCCACCCGAAGACACGCCCGTAGAAGCGTTCGGCCGCCGAGGTGTCCCGGCAGGCCAGCTCGGTCCAGCAGAAGCAGCCCGGATCGTTGACCAGGCCCGCGCCACGGAACGCCTTCGGCTGCCAGGCGGCGATGACCGCCCCCTGATCGTCGGCGAACACGGCCATCCGGCCGTGCCCGTTCACATCCATGGGCGAAAGCAGCACCTCGCCGCCGGCATCGGACACCAGCGCTGCGGTGGCGTCGGCGTCCGCCACGCTCACGTACGTGGTCCACGCGGGCCGTTGCTGCCCGCTCGTGAGCGGCATCAGGCCGGCCACCACGCGGGCTGGCACCTCGTCGGCTGGTATCCCAGCCGGCGCGAAGAACGCGTAGGCGCCGGTATCGGAGCCTCGCGGGGAGTGCATTTCCCAGCCGAACAGGCCGCCGTAGAAGGCGCTGGACTCCCGCGCATCAGGCGTGGACAGATCGGCCCAGCATGGCGTCCCCGGTGGATATTCCGCCATCGCGGGCATCGCGGCTCCCCTCCCCTGGCCGTCACCGCCATCATGACCCGGCCGAGACTACTCCGTATCCTCCGGGGCGCCTGAAGGCGCCGCCTTCCCTCGTTCCTCGCTCCTCTGCTTCCTATGCGCCTCCGGGGCCCTGCCCGCCTCCCCATTCCCCCTTCGCGGCGCTGCCTTCCCTCGTCGCTCGTTCCTCGCTCCTCAGTCCAGGCAGCGCCGCGCCCCTTCGGCCCGCGGTGCCGTATCCTCCCGCCCGTCTCCGAGACCTCCTCGCACGCTTCTTGCTGTTATCAGAATCCTGCCAGGCACGACAGGAGGAGGCGCTCCCACCTCCCCATTCCCCCTTCACTGCGCCTCCTTCCTTCGTCACTCGTTCTCTGCTCCCCGCCCGCCGTGCTGTATTCGCCCGCTCGCTGCGCGAGGGGCATGTGACGTAGGCTTCTTCCGTGCCGCGCTATGAATACCGCTGCCGCGCCTGCGGAGCCACGTTCGAACGCAGCCGCCCGATGAGCGAGGCGTCTGCGCCATGTACGTGCCCCGAGGGGCACGATGACACCGTGAAGCTGCTGTCCACGGTCTCCGTGGGCGGCAGGTCCAGCGGAGCCGAGCCGCGGTCCGGCGGCGGAGGAGGCTGCTGCGGCGGTGCCTGCGGCTGCGGCTGACGGCCGCTCCCAGATGACCAGCGTCAGCATCGAGCGTCTCTACGCTGAGATCAGTGCCAGTACCGCCTCGCTGGCCAGCATCATCGACGGGGCGGACCTCACCAAGGCCGTGCCCAGACTGGACGCTGCGCCAGCTGGCCACGCATGTCGGGCGCGCGCACCGGTGGGCCGCCGAGATCGTGGCCACCCGGTCGGCGGAGTTCATCCCGTTCCGCGTGGTGCCCGACGGCAGGATTCCGGACGATCCAGCGCGGCACGCCGGGTGGCTCCGCGAGGGCGCGGAACGGCTCATAGCGACCGTCCGCGAAGCGGGCGCCGCCCCGGTCTGGGCCTTCGCCCGGCTGCGGCCTGCTAGCTTCTGGGCACGCCGGATGGCGCACGAGACCGCCGTGCACCGGGCCGACGCCGAGATCGCCACGGGCCGCGCACCGGTTATCGACGCCGACATCGCCGTTGACGGGATCGACGAGCGGCTCGCCCATGACAACCAGCAGAGCGAGGACATGCTGGGCGGCGGCCAAGACTCCCGCCTCGGCGCACTGGCCGACGGCCAGGTGCTGCACCTGCACGCCACCGACGAGGGACTCGGCGGAGCCGGTGAATGGCTGGTCCGGCGGGCGGGCGACCGCATCACGATAGAGCATGGGCACGGCAAGGGCGACGCCGCGGTCCGCGGGCCAGCATCAGCGCTGCTGCTGATCCTGGTCAGGCGGATGTCCCTGGACGAGAGCCCTGTCCAGCTCATCGGCGACCGCGCGGTACTGGATCACTGGCTGGCGGCCACGCCGTTCTGAAATCAAGGCTTATGGCTCGCTGGGCCCAGCCGCGCTGATCGAGTATCAGGCGTCCCGGGCTGGCTCGCCGTGGCTGGCATTGGCCCGGCCCCGGCCCCAGTACGCCTTGGCCGACACCTGGTCCTCCGCCAGCCCGCGCTCCGCGGCCACCTCGCGCAGCCGCAGCACCACCTTCGCCTCCCCGAACAGGTAGGCGTGACCCCGCCCGGCCGGCAGGGGCACGCTGGACAACGCCCGCGCCAGCGCGGTCGGCTCGCCCGCCGGCCCGCCCCCGCGAGGCAGCCAGCGCATGCTCACATCGGCCGCCGCGTCGGGCTCCTGCTGGTCCGCTGGCTCCGGCACCTCCAGGATCACGGTGGCCGTCGCGCCGCGCGGCAGCGAGCCGACCATCGCGAACGCGGCGGCCAGGCTGGACTCGTCACCGGCGAACAGATGCCAGTCAGCGCCGGCGGCAGGGAAGATCTTCCCACGCGGCCCGATGCCCTCAATCCGGTCACCGGGACGAACCGAGCGCACCCAGCGCTCACCGGGCCCCTCCCCGTGCCGGACCACGTCGAGCGTCAGCAGGCGGCGGGACTGATCCAGCGCCCGGATGGTGTAGCGCCTGCGCACGGGGCGGTCCCCGTCCACCGCGACCATGAGCATCACATCCTGCCCCGGGCGGTGGATGAACTCACCGAGTTCCGGCGCGGTGAGCAGCAGGCGCTGCATGTGCGGAGTGAGCAGGTCGTTGCGGACGACCTCGAGCTGCATCCGGGTCGTGCCCGCCAGCGGCCCCGCCAGCTGGGCAAACGGATCGTTGATGGCAACCGCACCGGCAGTCGGCACAGGCTCAGACATACAGCAGTCAGCCTTTCCCAGCCGAGCAGCCCGGGCCGCGAAAAACCTCATTCGGCAAAACGAGCGACCTGGCGCATCTTGTTGGTCGCGTCCAGCGCGGCGACCTTGTAGGACTCGGCGAGCGTCGGGTAATTGAAGACAGCGTCGACCAGGTAATCGATGGTACCTCCGCAGCCCATCACGGCCTGCCCGATGTGCACCAGCTCCGTGGCCCCGGTGCCGAACACATGCACGCCGAGCAGCGTGCGGTCTTCCGGCGATACCAGCAGTTTCAGCACTCCGTAGGAGTCACCGATGATCTGCCCGCGGGCCAGCTCACGGTAGCGCGACACGCCCACCTCGAACGGCACGCACGCCTCGGTGAGCTGGTCCTCCGTCTTCCCGATGAAGCTGATCTCCGGGATGCTGTAGATCCCTATCGGCTGCAGCATGCTGGCCTGATGCACCGGCTCGCCGCAGGCATGATGCGCGGCGAGGCGGCCCTGCTCCATGGATGTGGCCGCGAGCGCAGGGAACCCGATCACATCGCCGACCGCGTAGATGTGCGGTACCTGGGTGCGGAAAAACTCATCGACTGTGATCCTGCCGCGGGTGTCGGCCGAAAGGCCCGCCCTCTCCAGCTTCAGCTCGTCGGTGGCGCCCTGACGTCCGGCCGAGTACAGCACCGTATCGGCGGGGATCTTCTTCCCGCTGCGCAGGGACGCAATCGCCCCTTCCGGCCTCGCCTCAACCGAGGAGACCGTCTCGCCGAACCGGAACGTCACGGCAAGATCGCGAAGATGGTATTTGAGGGCCTCCACGACCTCGAGATCGCAGAATTCGAGCATCCGGTCCCGCTGCTCGACCACCGTCACCTTGGTGCCGAGGGCCGCGAACATCGAGGCGTACTCGATCCCGATCACCCCCGCGCCCGCGACCACCATCGACCGCGGAACGCGCTCCAGGTTGATGATCCCGTCCGAGTCCATGACGGTGCGCTCGTCGAAGGCGACGCTGGCCGGCCGGGCAGGCTTGGTCCCGGTCGCGATCACGATCTTCTCCGCGCTGACCTTGCGCACGCGGCCATCCGCGTCGTGGACCTCGATGGCGTTCGGGTCGGCGAAGCGCGCGGTGCCGGCGAGCACCGCGACCCGGTTGCGCGACAACTGGCTGCGGACCACATCGTTTTCCCTGCCGACCACATGCCGCGTGCGCGCGGCCAGGTCAGCGATCGTGATGTCGTCCTTGACCCGGTAGCTCTGCCCGTACATCTCGCGCTGGTCGAGGCCGGTGAGGTAGAGGACCGCTTCCCGGAGGGTCTTGGACGGGATCGTGCCCGTGTTGAGGCACACGCCGCCGATCATGTCCGGCCGCTCGACAATAGCCACCCGCCGGTCCAGTTTGGCCGCCGCGATCGCGGCCTTCTGACCACCCGGGCCCGAGCCGATCACCAGCAGGTCGAAGTCGTGCACATTCACCAGTGTGACGACGTGAACCAGGCTTTTAAAGGCCGGCGGACCCTCCTTCCGGCACGGCGGCGCCGGAAGCGCACCCGCTAGAGCCAGCTTGCGCGCACGCTGGCCAGCGGCTCGTCGCCGGGCGGCAGGCCAAGCTCGCCCTTCTGCACCCGCTCCAGCAGGCGGCTGACGGCGGCCTGAACCTCTGGAAGGCACTCGCGGAGGCTTTCCGCGTCGCGCGGGTCGGCGGGATCACCGCCGAGGCCCACCGCCTCAACGGACAGGTTTTCGTCGAACACCCGCCGGCCGGGCTCCCATCCTTTCAGCCCCGGATGGTGATGGGTGCGGTCGAAGGTGCCCGGCGGGCCGTCCGCCGACTCCAGCAGATCAACCCGCCAGACCGGCCTGCCGATCTCAATCGGCCGGGCCGAGTAGATGGAGCCCGTGAGCTCACCCCGGGCGAGCAGCCGGACCTCCAGCCGCACGCCCCGTTCAGCGCTTTCCTGGCCTTCGAGCGGATCGGGGTCGACGAAATACAGGTCGCTCAGCACTACTCCGGTCCGCTCGAACCCGAAGGCATAGAGCACGGCAGGGCCTCCTCAGATCGCCGTGACGCTGGACGCGCAGCCGCCAGGCCAGGCAGCCGCCGACAAACCGGCGCATACTCCCAGTGTGCGCCAAGCCGCCACATTCATGACGCGCGGACGCACAACAGCCCACCCCCGACCACCGCGCGCCAGCGGCCCTGCCCGCCTTCCGGTGCTGGGCTCGCATACTGTGGGACGGACCCTGATCCCATTCCAGTGAGCGGTGGAATTCCATGACTTTCCTGCTCATTGCGGCGATGATCGCCGCAATGATCCTGCTGTCCGTTACCGACCGCGTCCTTCTGGACGCCGCCACGGCGAGAACCGACATACAGCAGGAGCAGCGGAAAACGGCCGCGGCGGCGAGCGCCGCGCTCACCTCGGTGATGCCAGCCATCAACCGGCCGCCGCTGACGCTCCCAGGTGTGGCCAAGCAGCAGCGTGCCACTCCGGCCTGCGAGGCCAAGCCTGGTCGTGAGGCGACCGGAGCGCGGGACCACCGGCCGGGTCACCCCGGGGACAAGCAGGCTCACGCCGGGGACAAGCAGCCTCACGCCGGGGACAAGCAGCCTCACGCCGGGGACAAGCAGCCTCACGCCGGGGATAAACAGGTTCACCCCGGGGACAAGCAGCCTCACGCCGACGAGGAAACCGCATACTCGCGACCGCGGCCCGCGGAGCGATCCGGCCGGGCCGGCCACGCCACCGGGCCGCGGCAGCCGAACCACCGCTAGCGGGGCGCCCGGAGCATCCTACGGCGCCAGATCGGATGCCCGCTAAACTGATTAGTACGGAATACTGGGCAGCTTCTTGCCCGTCGTCGTCATGTCCGTACCCGGTGACAAGGCGGGCTTTCGTGGTGCAGGCGTTCTCTTACGAATTTGTGCTGACTGGCCGCGATGATGACCAGCCTGCGGACGATGGCGCCCTGGACGCGCTGGCACCGCGATTCTCCTTGGTGCCGGGAGGCAGGCCTCGCACGGTCCGACGGACCTGGCTGGACACCTTCGACTGGCGACTGCACCGGGCCGGCCTCACGCTGGAGCACACCACCGGTGCCGGGCCCGGCGAGCTGACCCTGACCGGCCCGGACGGGGGGCGGCTTGTGGCCAGGCCGGGCCGGCTGACGTGGCCAGCCCTGGCCGGCTCGCTGCCGGACGGGCCGTTGCGGGCGCGGCTGCGCCCGCTGATCGGGGTGCGGGCGCTGATGCCCGCTGCCCGCGGCGGGAGCGCCGTGCGTGACCTGCGGGTGCTGAACGCCGACGACAAGACGGTTGCCTGGCTCACCCTGGACCGGCTGTCGGTGACCTACCCGGCTACCGCGGACCTGTCGTCACGGCTGACGGTGACCGCCGTCCGTGGCTACCAGCCCCAGGCGGAGCGGGTAGCCCAGGTCCTGGGGGGCACCCCGGGTGTCGAACCTCAGGCCCCCCCTCCGCTGGACGCGGCACTGGCCGCGGCGGGCCGCCGGGCTGGTGATTACACGAGCCAGGTCAACGTCTGCCTGACCCCGGCCATGCCGGCCGGCACGGCGGTTACGGCGGTGCTGTTGGACCTGCTCAGTACCCTTGAGGCGAATGTGCCTGGCACTATCCGCGATGTCGACACCGAGTTCCTGCACGACCTACGGGTCTCGGTTCGCCGCACCCGGTCGGTGCTCAAGCTGGTCGGCCATGTGCTGCCCGCCGAATTCGCCCAGAAGTTCCGGCCCGAGTTCAAGTGGCTGGGCGACCTGACCACGCCGACCAGGGATCTCGACGTCTATCTGCTGAAGTACCCGGACATGGCGGCGGGGCTGGTGGCGGCGACACCAGAGGAACTGGACCCGCTCCATGCCCATCTGATCCGCAGCCACGCCGCAGAGCGGCGGCGGCTGGTGCGAGGGCTCCGCTCGGCGCGCTTCACCCGCCTTATCCGTGAATGGCGGGCTGCGCTGGAGAGCCTGCAGGCCACGACCCAGGGGCCAGCCGCAGCCCGGGGGCCAGACGCGGCGGACCTGGCCGCGGCGAGCATCCGCCGGGCCCACCGGCGGGTGCTGCAGCAAGGCAGCGCCATCACCGCGAGCTCTCCCCCGGAGCGGCTGCACGACCTGCGGAAACGATGCAAGGAGCTACGCTACCTGCTGGAATCCTTCGCGTCCTTGCACGATCCGGCTACGCACCGGCGGGCGGTCAAGGAACTGAAAGGCTTGCAGGACTGCCTCGGAGAGTTTCAGGATGGCCAGGTCCAGCAGCATGAGATCAGGATGTTTGCCGAGCAGATGATGAGCGACCGGAATGTGCCCGCCACGGCCCTGCTCGCGATGGGGGAACTCGCCGCTGGGGTCGGCCTGCAGCAGGTGCAGGCCCGCAGCCAGTTCGCCGGGCGGTTCCGCGAGTTCGCCAGCCTGGCGACCCAGCAGCGGTTCCGCACCCTCACCGCGGGCGCCGCCTCATGAAGATCTTCGCTACGTACAACATCAAGGGCGGGGTGGGCAAGACGTCCAGCGCCGTGAACCTGAGCCACCTGGCGGCGCGCGACGGCCTGCGGGTCCTGCTCTGGGATCTCGACCCGCAGGCCGCAGCCAGCTACGTGTTCCGCATCCGCCCCCGGGTCAAGGGCGGCGGCAAGGCCCTCATCAAGGGCAGCCGGGAAATCGACGACGCGATCAAGGGAACCGATTTCGAGCAGCTGGATCTGCTTCCCGCCGACTTCACTTACCGCAATCTCGACCTGATGCTGGACGCCACCAAAAATCCCATGCGCAGGCTCGCCCGCCTGCTGGACCCGCTAGCCGCCGAGTACGACGTGATCTTCCTCGACTGCCCGCCGGGCATCTCGCTGCTGTCTGAGAGCGTGCTGCACGCCGCTGGTATCGTGCTGGTCCCGCTCATCCCGACCACGCTGTCGGTGCGCACCCTCGACCAGCTCACCGAGTTCATTGCCGGTTTCGACGGGCACCGCCCGGACGTGCTGGCCTTCTTCTCCATGCTTGATCGCCGCAAGCGGCTGCATATGGAGATCGCCCAGCGGTTGCCGGCCGAGCGCCCCGATGTGGCCAAGACGGTGATCCCGGCGTTGTCCCTGATCGAGCGGATGGCCGTAGAACGGGCCCCGGTCACCGCGTTCGCACCTCACAGCCGGGCCGCGCAATGCTACGCGGCGCTCTGGGACGAGATGCGGGCCCGCTTTCTCTGACCTGACCCAGCCGGCGGTATCAGTCGGCTGGCCACGGCGGCTCTCAGCCGCGTGCGCGGATGGGCGTCAGCCGAGTGCGCGGATGAAATCGATCATGGCCGCGCTGACCTCCTCCGGCCTCTCCTGCTGTGTCCAGTGACCGCAGCCAGGAAGCAGGATGGCCGAGCGCAGCCGCGGGACACTCTGGCGCATCCGGGCGACCACCTCGTCCGGGCTGGGCTGACTGATGACGAAATCGCGGTCCCCCGCGACGAACAGGGCCGGCACCGTCACCGGAGCATGATGCCAAGGGGCGGTGAGTTCCCAGTTCCGGTCCAGGTTGCGGTACCAGTTCAGCGGGCCAGTAAACCCCGCGGTGCCGAACTCGGAGGCGTACACGCCGATATCGCTCTCGGTGAGCCAGCCGGGCAGCACGGCCGGGTCGGGGCACACGTCCAGGAAGCCGCCGCCCGGTGGCACGACAGGTGCCAGCTGCGGGGCCGTGCCGGATGCGCTGTAGAGCACCCTGCGGAAGGTAGCGGGTAGGTCCCGGGCTAGTTCCTCATCGGCTCTACCCGGCTCCTGGAAGTAGACCATGTAGAAACCCTCGCCCAGCAGGCCGCGCATGACCGCCAGCGGCGGGGTGCTCCCGCGCGGCCGGTACGGCACGCTCAGCCCGATCACGCCCCGTACCCGGTCCGGCCGCAGCAGCGCCGCATGCCAGGCCACGGGTGCCCCCCAGTCGTGGCCCGCGACAACGGCCGACTCCTCGCCGAGCGCATCCATCAGGGCCATCACATCGCCGGTCAGGTGCAGGATGCTGTACGACCCAACCGCGTCCGGGCGGTCCGTCCGGCAGTATCCGCGCTGGTCAGGGGCTACCGCGTGAAATCCGGCCGCAGCCAGCGAGACTAGCTGATGACGCCATGAGTACCAGCATTCCGGGAAGCCATGCAATAGCAGCACCAGCGGGCCAGTGCCCGCCTCCGCGATATGCATCCGCAGCCCGCGCGCATCGAGTTGGCGATGCCGGATCCCGGTCAGGTCATCCGGCACGAAGGCTCCTTCTGCGTGCCCACGCCGCCCCAAGGCGGTCCCGCCCGGATCTGGCTCGTCAAAGCCGGGGTATGACCTGATCAGCGTCCAGCCGGGTTCTCCCCTGGCCGCAATCTGGCCGATGCCGGACGATAGCCAAGCCGGAACGGACAGTCACATGGCACTTTTGTCGCTGATTGCTGGCCTGTAAGGCTTCACCACGGAGCATGCTAGTGGTCTGAGATGCATCGCGGGCAGAGGGGGGATATGTGAGCCGAAGGCTTGTCCGGCTAGAAATGCCTGTCTTCCCGGACCGAAGGATGTTCCGGCTGCATGACTCGAAGGTTGACCCGGACGCACCGGGCGGCCCGTTGGCGCCGGTCGGGACGCTCGTCAGCGTGAACCGCGAGCAGGTATGGGTGGGGAGCCTGCAGGAGCACATCAGCGTCCGGCTGACCATCGAGGAGTGGGACACCGCGCCGCCCGCGTTCGGTGACGAGTGGGAGGACGAGGCCAAGGGCACGATCTACCTCCGAGGGCAGCTGAGCGTGGACATGGGGTCCGAGGGCCGCGCGGTGGAGAATCTGCGGCTGGCCGGCGGAGTGGGCGACTACGTGGTCCGCGTGTACGCACGCAACCGCCGTGAGGTCATGCGCCTCTACGACGAGATGTTCGAGCGTGGCGTCGACCCGCTGAGCGACGAATTCCAGCAGGCGAGGAAGAACCTGGAGGGACTTGAGCAGTACCTGCTGCAGCTCTGGCGCGAGTACTGACCGATGACGGCCTACTGTGCCCTGGCTGCGGGCGGACCCGGCTGAACATGCCCGAGCGCGGGCGCGGCCGACCGGCTCACGATGCGGTCCGCGGGGGCTGACACGGACGGGCTGCCCGACTGGTGGCTCGGCACGGTCATCACCGGCTGTCCGGGCGACGCGGAGGACCGCCCCGTCGCATGCTTGTCGGCCACAGTCCGGAACGGAACCAGCGCGTAGACCACCAGTGACATGGCTGCGACGACGATCAGGGTGACGAAGGACACGACCACCCGTGCCCGCCGTGTCCGCAGCGTCAGTGCCGTGCGCTGGAAACCGAAGGACGACAGCCGCGCGGCGAGCAGCGGATCGGCGCCGGCGAGCCCGCGCTCGATCTCATCCAGGATGCGCTGCTCATCCATGGAAAGCGCCATGGCATCACCTCCACCTGCCAGGCCGGTGGCAACTGTCTCTTACTATCCCCCACATCAAGATCGTTAGCCTCCGTTCGCCTTGCGCCTGCGGGTTTCTATCGCCGGCAGGCCCGGCTCGCGCAGCCAGATTCAGCTCACTGCAATCGAACTGGTGTTTGCCTTTATCGAACGATAATTCTATAGTCGCCCCATGCGATGGGACGGCATCCGGATCGACACCGGCGGACCTGGGCAGCCCGCCGCGGCCGGGCGTCCGGCCGCCGACACCGCGCCAGCACTGTTCGAGCGCGGTGCGGTCGCCAGGTCGTTCGACACCCCGGGATTCCAGGGCATGACGTTCTTCGAGGTGCATGCCCGGAGCGTCATCAACCGGGTACCCGAGGCGTCCCGCATGCCGTTCCGCTGGACGATCAACCCCTACCGCGGCTGTTCTCATGCATGCCGTTATTGCTTTGCCCGGAACACGCACACCTACCTGGACATGGACGCCGGGCACGACTTCGACTCGAAGATCGTCGTGAAAGTCAACGCCCCGGAACTGGTCCGCAAGGAACTCGCGGCCCGCAAATGGCAGGGCGAGCACATCGCCATGGGCACGAACGTGGACTGCTACCAGCGGGCCGAGGGCCGCTACCGGCTGATGCCGGGGATCCTGCGGGCGCTGGTCGACGCGCGGAACCCTTTCTCCATCCTGACCAAGGGCACCCTCATCCTGCGCGACCTCGATCTGCTCGTCGCCGCGGCGGAGGTGACCGAGGTCGGGTTGAGTGTGTCGGCCGGCTGCACGGATGAGGACCTGTGGCGAACGCTGGAATCGGGGACCCCCAGTCCGCGGCGGCGGCTGGGCGTCTGCGCCACGCTCACCGAGCATGGGCTGCCGTGCGGCGTGCTGATGGGCCCGGTCGTCCCATTCCTGTCCGATTCCCCCGCACAGCTGGAGGCCACGGTGCGGCAGGTCGCCGAGGCGGGCGCCACCCACGTCAGCCCCATCGTGCTGCACCTGCGGCCCGGTGCCCGCGAGTGGTTCATGGCGTGGCTGGCCGAGCACCACCCGGCGCTTGTCCCCCGCTACCGCGGCCTCTACGGTGGCCGCGCGTACGCGCCCAAGGACTATCAGCGGCAGATCTCCGAGCAAGTCCGCATCCTGGCCGAGCGGCACGGCGTAGGCCGCGGCCGCCAAGGCCGCCGGGCCTGGCGGGCCCCGCCGGCCAACCCCCCAGGGCGGAACGGCCCGGGCGGGAACGGCCCAGGCGGGAGCGCGGAGCCCGTCCAGCTATCGCTCCTGTGAGCCTGCGGCCCAGCATGAGCGAGCCGAAGGGGCGCGGCGCTGCCTGGACTGACGCGCCGAAGGGGCGCGGCGCTGCCTGGACTGAGGAGCGAGGAGCGAGGAACGAGCGACGAGCGACGAGGGAAGGCGGCGCGCTAAGCGCCCCGGAGGCGCATAGGAAGCAGAGTACGAGCGACGAGGGAAGGCGGCGCAGTGAAGGGGGAATGGAGAGGCGGGCGGGGCCCCGGAGGCGAGCGGGAGCAGGCACAGCACCGGACTTCAGAGCCAGCCGTTACTCCCCGCGATGTGTACCGCCTCGGCGCGGGTGCGCGCGCCGAGCTTGCCGATCGCGGCCGAGAGGTGATTGCGGACAGTTCCTTCCGAGAGGTGCAGCGCGGCCGCGATGTCGGCGACCGTCCCGCCGTCCCTGGCGACACGCAGCACATCGGTCTCACGGGGGGTGAGCGGGTTCTCGCCCGCCGCGAGGGTCTCGGCGGCGAGGGTGGGGTCGACCACCCGCAGGCCGGCGGCCACCCGCCGGACCGCATCGGCCAGCTGCCGCGCTGGAGTGTCTTTGACCACGAAGCCGCTCGCGCCCGCAGCCATCGCGCGGCGCAGGTAGCCCGGCCGGCCGAACGTCGTCACGACGAGCACCCGGCACGACGGCAGCGCCGCACGCAGCGCGGCGGTGGCGGAAATCCCGTCCAGGCCGGGCATCTCGACGTCCAGCAGGGCCACATCCGGCTGGGTCCGCCTGGCCTCGGGGACGACATCATCGCCCCGTCCGACCTCGGCCACCACGTCCAGATCGAGCTCCAGGGCAAGCAGGGCGGCCAGGGCACCCCGGACCAGCGCCTGATCGTCGGCGAGGAGAAGGCGGATGGGTGCGCTCACGGGCAGATCATGGCACGCGTACCCGGAGCGCGAAGCCGCCCGCTGCGGAATGGCCGACGATTACCGAGCCCCCGACGGCGGCCGCCCGTTCTCGCAGCCCGACCAGGCCGTGACCGCTGCTCGACCCGCCCGGGACAGCTGTTCTCAGCCGCGCTCGGGCACTGTCAGCACCCAACGGATCTCCGATCCGGTCACCGTCAGAATTTCCGTGCCCTGGCCCGTTGGACGCCGCATTCACCGGGCCGGCCGGGCCGCGGCCGTCATCAGTGATCTCAACCTCGTGACCGGCCACCCGAATTGAGCAGTGTGTGGCACCACTGTGACGGACCACATTTGTCACGCCCTCCCTGATGGCCCAGCCAAATATCTCCTGCTTCCCCTGCGGGACATGCGCCAGCCCGGCAGGCAGGTCAGCCTGGATGCAGGCCGCGGTGAGGGCGGTCCGGGCGCTCGCGAGCTCACTTGCGATCGTGACCTCCCGGTACCCGGCCGCCGCCGCACGGACATCGGCCAGGGCCTCTCGCGCGATGTGCTCCATGTCCGCGATCTCCGCCTCAGCCCGCTCTGGCGCCGTTCGGGCGAGCCGCCCGGCGAGCTCCGCCTTGACCGCCACCACGGTCAGCGAATGGCCGAGAATATCGTGCAGGTCGCGGCCGAACCGGCTACGTTCCTCCGCGCGGACCAGCCGCGCGATCTCCTCTTGGGCCGCGGCGAGCTGGGCGTTGCGCTGGATCAGCAGCGCCACGCCCCACATCGCCACCGCCGCCACCAAGATCTGGAAAGTGTCATACGGGTTCGCCCGCCATCCAGGGACCAGGCTCGGGACCGCCAGCGATGCGACCAGGATCACAGCCACGGTCGCCCAGGCCGCCAGGCCCGTGAACATGAAGACCGCCAGCACGGCCAAGTAGACGAGCAGGCCGGTGGCCTTCTCGCCGGCGGTCGCGTGACGAGTGCGGTCAGGGCCGTGGCCAGGCCGGTCACGCCCGCCTGCACCGCCCACGGCAGGCGTCCCCCCGGCTGGCGTCCCCCCGGCTGGCGCATCCTGGCGCCCAGGCCGAAAGTGGCCAGGAACAGCGCGCCGAAGCCGAGCAGGGCGGCCAGGCCGACGTAACGGCGCACCAGGTTATGGTCATCCCAGAGTGCTGCGCCGGGCAGCGCGAGGTAGATGAGCCAGATGCCCGCCAGAGTCCAGCGAAGCGCGCCGCGGCGCCTGGCGGCCAGCTCATCCCCGGCTTGCCCGGCATGCGCCGTCGCCCCTGCGGTGGCGTCCACGCCGTTGTCGCGGTGGCGGGCGGGCGCGGCAGTCATGCCCGCGGCGTACCGGCCCGGAGCCGGCTCGAGGCGAACATGCCCAGCCCGGCGGCCCGCAGCAGATGAATCGCGGTGGAGTGCATGGTAAGAGTCTGATGCAACAGAGAGCTGCGGGCTACCTCGCGAGCTCGGCATGCGGGCCCGCTCCGCAGCGGGCCGGACTGTCGCAGGCCGAGCCTCGGTCATGCTCATAACCCTGCGGTCCGGACGGGTTATGTGCCGCTGCCGTCCGTCATGTCCTGCCCATGACATTCGTCATGGGGCCGGGCGTCCAGGACTGGCAGCCCCGATCCCGCCCAGGCATGGAATCCACCCGCCAGATCGGTGGCGTTGGCCAGCCCCAGGTCCTGCAAGGACGCTGCCGCCAGGCTCGAGGCGTACCCCTCGGAGCAGATCACGATGACCTGCCTGCCGTAGTCGCCCACCTCAGGCAGGCGAACGTCGGACGCCGGATCCAGCCGCCATTCGAGGACGTTGCGCTCCACCACAAGCGCGCCAGGCACCTGCCCTTCCGCCGCGCGCTGCGCCTGTGGCCGGATGTCCACGAGCAGCGCCCCCGCCTGCATGGCGTCATAGGCCTGCCGCGGGTCCAGCCGCTTCAGCCGCCTGCGGGCATCCGCCAGGACCTCGCCGATCGGGCGGCTGCCATCGGGCCGTGCTGCACCGGTCACCAGTTCTCCCCGGCCATCTCGACCGCGGCGAGCACGAGGCCCTCCGATGTCAGTTCGTAGCGGCGCATCCCGGCCAGCGACGGGGCGTACGCGTGGATGCTCACAGCGGGCTGGCCCGAGACATTCATCACTTCGTGCACGTGCTGGGGTCCGAATGCCCGCACCTGCCCGGTGGCAAAGGCGGCCCGCCTCAGCACCGCATGACCCCGCGATGAGGCCGCGGCGGACACGGTGAGTTCCTGCAGTTCGCCGCGTGCCACCGCGAACGCACCAGAGGATCCGAAGTGATCATGGAACCCGGTGCGCTGTCCCGGGAGCCAGCTCAGCAGCCATAGCTCATGATTCTCCGTCTGCTCCAAGCGCTGGTACCAGCGCTCTTCGGCACGGTAGCGCACCAGATCCGCCCAGCTGTCCGGGCTGGCCACAACGGACCACACAAGCCGGCTAAGCCCGGCGAGTCCCGCGGCCGCGTCAGCGCGGTTCGTGAGAGACAAGCTAGTTATCCGATCGTTTTAATAGCGAATAGCCAAGCTGCAGGTTAACACGCCACCTTGCGAAACTGCGGGCGTGCCGCGCTGGCCGGGCGACCCCAGTTGCGGAAGGTCCCTGTCCCAGGTGCCGTGAGCCGCCGTTGCCAGCGCCACGCCCGTGCGCCCGTCCCCGGAGGCAGGACCGCCCGCGCCAGCACGTAAAGTGGTCTGCCGTGGGAGCAGGCACAGGCAACGGGGATCAGCAGATGCTGGACAGGCCGACGGTCCGCACCGTGCCCATCGCAGATCCCGGCGACCTGGTGGGCCAGCTTCCCGACCAGGCGGCCGTGGCCTGGATCCAGCACGGCGAGGGGCTGGTGGGCTGGGGGGAAGCGGCCCGGGTGACCCTGCCTGCGGGCGAAGACAGGTTCACCGCCGGTGAGAAGTGGCTGCGCGCCCTTTTCGACGGAGCCCGGATCGACGACCAGGTCGGCCTGCCAGGGTGCGGGCCGGTGGCCTTCGGGAGCTTCACTTTCGATCACACCTCGGACGGCTCGGTACTTGTGGTACCGCAGGCACTGATCGGCAGCAGATCGGGGCGGGCCTGGCTCACGACGATCGGCGACGCGCCCGCCGCCCCCGGATCGGCGCTGCCCGTGATCGGCCCCGCCGAGGTTCGCTGGCACGACGGCAGCCTGACGGCTCCGCAATGGCAACGCGCGGTCGGCGCGGCCGTCGCCCGGATCCGGGCCGGGGGCTTGCGAAAGGTGGTCCTCGCCCGGGACCTGCACGCCGCTGCGTCGGTCGGTATCGATGAGCGCCTGCTACTGAGCAGGCTTGCCACCCGCTACCCGGACTGCTACACCTTCGCCTGCGCCGGGCTCGTCGGCGCCACCCCGGAACTCCTGATCAAGCGGCAGGGATGCGAGATCAGCTCGCTGGTGCTGGCCGGCACGATGCCCCGCAGCCGCGACCCCGCCCAGGACGCGGCACTCGGGGCGGCGTTGCTGGCCTCGGCCAAGGACGCCGAAGAGCACGAGTACGCGGCGGCTGGCGTGCGCGACGCGCTGGCCCCGCTGTGCGACCGGCTGACGGTCGCGGAGCAGCCGTCGCTGCTGCGGCTGGCCAATGTGCAGCATCTCGCGACCGCCGTCGCCGGACGGCTCGCCCCGGCGCGGCATCCGGGGAGCGTCCATTCCGTTCTGGCGCTGGTGGATGCCCTGCACCCGACCGCGGCGGTCTGCGGAACACCGACCGAGACGGCGATGGAGCTGATCCGCGAACTCGAGGGCATGGACCGGGGCCGGTACGCGGGCCCGGTGGGCTGGGTGGACGGCGCGGGTAACGGGGAATGGGGCATCGCGCTGCGCTGCGCTGAGCTGGACGGAGCCAGGGCGCGGCTGTTCGCAGGCTGCGGGATCGTCGCCGACTCCGACCCAGCCGCCGAACTCGCCGAGGCGCAGACCAAGTTCCACCCCATGCAGTTCGCCCTGGAGTAATTAGCGCAGCTCAGGCCGCCCGTAGGCGGACTCGTCTCCGGCCCGCCCGCAGTGTGGCCGCTGCATGCGGGCGGCCCAGGCAATCAGTGCAGCCGGACCCTTGGGTCGAGCACCGCATAGAAGGCGTCCACAACGATATTCGCCACCACCACAGCGGCGGATGCAACGATGACGACGCCGATGATCACTGGCAAGTCCTGCTGGTCAATGGACTGCACGGCGGTGAAACCGACGCCCGGCATGGAGAAAACGACCTCGGTGATGACCGCACCGCCCAGCAGGATGCCCACATCCAGGCCGAACTGGGTGACGACCGGGGTAAGCGCCGCGCGCAGCGAGTGCCGGAAGATCACCCGCCGCTCGGACAGTCCCTTGGCCCGGGCCGTGCGGATGTAGTCCTCGTTCATCACATCCAGCATCGATCCCCGGGTGAGCCGCGTGTACGTGGCTGCCGATACCAGTGCGAGCGTGAACCAGGGCAGGATCAGCGAGCGCAGCCACCCGCTGGGACTCTGGCTGAACGGAATGTAGGTGGCGGGGAACGCGTGGATGCCGTGGATGGTGAGCTCGTAGTAGAAGATGAGAAGGAGCAGCAGTCCGAGGACGAATGTGGGCATCGAGTAGAAAAACAGCGCGAGCCCGGTGAACAAGCGGTCGGCGACGGTCCTGGCCCGGACCGCGGACAGCACACCGCTGAGCACGCCGAGCACCACCCAGATGATCGCCGCGCCGATCACCAGGGACAGCGTGATCGGGAAGGAGGACGCGAGGACCGAGTTCACCGACTGGCCGTGGTAGAAGGAATACCCGAGGTTGCCGTGCAGCAACAGCCAGACAAAGTGCCAGTACTGCTCGTAAAGCGGCTTGTCGAGCTGCAGCCGCCTAGTGACCTCCGCCACTACCTGGGGTGTCGCGTTTTTCCCGGCGAGGGCCCGGGGCACCGACTTCGGGCCGGGCCCGACAAAGAAAATAAGGAACACGCCGACGGTGATCAGCCACATGACGATGATGCCCTGGAAGATCCGGCGGATGAGAAAACGGGTCACCTAAACTCCCTAGACGAACAGCTGGCCGCCGCGCGGATCGAATGCGTCCCTTACCCCGTCGCCGAAGATGTTGAACGCGAGCGTCGTAATCAGCAGTGCGGCGCTTGGGAACACCAGGTACCACCACGCCCCGTACTCGAAGACGCTCTGCGAATCGGCGATCATCGCCCCCCAGTCAGGGGTAGGCGGCGGGATGCCGACGCCGAGGAAGGACAGCGACGCCTCGGCCACAATCGACACCGGGATCAGCAGGCTGGTGTACACGATGATCGGGGCGATGACGTTCGGCAGGATGTCGATGAACATGATCCGCCAGGGACCTGCGCCCAGCGACCGGGCGGCCTCGACGTACTCCTTCTCCCGGATGGACAGCACCTGGCCGCGGATAATGCGGCCGACGGTTGCCCAGCCCAGGCCGCCCACGACGATGAGGAGCACGACCAGCCCAGGCCCGATCACCGTCACCAGCGAGATGGCGAGCAGCAGGAACGGGATGGCCAGCAGCCAGTCCATGAAGCGGGCCAGCACCGTGTCGGTCAGGCCGCCGAAGTACCCCGCCGCCAGCCCGACGATGGCGCCGATCGCGACCGAGATCATTGCGGCAAACACCCCGACAATGAGCGAGATCCGCGTGCCGTAGGCGATCCGGACCAGGATGTCGCGGCCCAGGGTGTCCGTGCCGAGCAGGAAATGGGCGGACGGCCCCAGCGGCTGCCCCTGCGCGGTGAGCCCGACCGGCGCGTAGAACTGCTGGTTAGGCCCGTGGCCGGTGAGCGCCGCGAAGACTGGCGCGAGAATCGCGACCAGGAGGATGACGCCTATCGTGCCCAGCGAGATCATCGATGCCCGGTCATGAAGCAGCCGCTCCATGCCCAGCCGCCAGGGGCTGCGTCCCTCGATCTTGCGCGCTGCGACCGCGGTGTCCGCGCCCGGCGCGGGTGCCGCTCTGGCGACCGCGTCCGCCGATTCCTGGATGTTGAAAGCCATGATGTCACTTCCTCGGTGCGAGCTCAGGCGCTGCCGAGCAGCCCGGATTCGATCACGCGGTCTTCGGCGGAGATAGTTGGCCGGGACTTGGAGAGGTCCTCCCCGTCTTCGACCGGGAAGTGGCAGGCCGCCAGGTGATTCCCCTCGTCGCCGAGGCGCGGCTCCAGCTCGGGCACCGTCTCCACGCAGGTCGGCGCCGCCTTCGGGCACCGCGGATGGAAGCGGCAGCCCGACGGCGGGCTGATCGGCGACGGGACGTCCCCGGCCAGGATGATCCGCTCACGCCTGCTGGACTTGTCCGGGTCGGGAATCGGCACGGCGGACAGCAGCGCATCCGTGTAGGGATGCCGGGGATGCTGCCAGAGTTGCTCCACTGGGGCGATCTCGGTGATCCGGCCCAGGTACATCACGGCGACGTTGTTGCTCACATGCCGCACGACCGACAGGTCGTGGGCGATGAAGATGTAGGTCAGGCCCAGCTCGGCCTGCAGGTCAGCCAGCAGGTTGATGATCTGCGCCTGAATGGAGACGTCCAGCGCGGACACCGGCTCGTCGCAGACGATCAGCTTGGGCCGGAACGCGAGCGCCCGGGCCACCCCGATGCGCTGGCGCTGGCCGCCGGAGAACTCGGCGGGGAACCGGTTGAAGTGCTCCGGGTTCAGCCCGACGAGTTCCATCACCTCTTGAACCCGCCGCTTGCGCTCCTGGCCGGTGGCGGTCCGGTGGATCGCGAACGGGTCCCCGATGATCGAGCCGACCCGGCGCCGCGGGTTTAGCGAACCGTACGGGTCCTGGAAGATCATCTGTATCTCGCGCCGGAACGGCCGCATCCGCCTGGCGGAGAGCCTGCTGATGTCTTGACCGTCGAAGATGACCGTGCCGCCGGTGAGGTCATACAGGCGCGTGATGCAGCGGGCCAGAGTGGACTTGCCGCAGCCGGTTTCGCCGACCAGGCCGAGGGTTTCTCCCCGGCGCACCTCCAGGCTCACTCCGTCCACGGCATGCACCACCTCGGCGTTGCGCCTCAGCAGCGCGCCAGACTGCACCGGGAAGTGCTTGACCACGTTCTCAACGCGCAGCAGCACATCGTCTGCCGCCGTGGCTGGAGCGAGCGGGGTTGGGGTCGGATCCGCGTTCATCGCTCCGCTCCTCACGCTTCCGCCTGCGCGGGCAGCGACTCGCCCACGACCTTGCGCCGCAGCTCAGCGCGCGCCGCGGTGTCATGCGGGAGCCAGCACGCCGACAGATGCGTGTCGTCGGTCCCTACGCTGGCCAGCGGCGGCACTTCGGTGCGGCAGCGGTTCAAGACGTAGACACAGCGCGGATGGAACGGGCAGCCCCCGGGGAGGTTGATCAGGCTGGGCGGCTGGCCGCTGATCGGCCGTAGCCGCTCGCGCTCCCCGCCGTAGGCCGGCAGCGACTGCAGCAGGCCCTCGGTGTAGGGGTGGTGGTTCGCGAAGAAGGTGGTGCGCAGGTCGGCCTGCTCCATCACCGCCCCGGCGTACATGACTTCCACGTTGTCGGCCACATCCGCGACGACGCCCAGATCGTGAGTGATCAGGATGACCGCGGTGCCGAACTCATCCTGCAGGGTGCGGATCACCTTGAGCACCTGCGCCTGGACCGTCACATCAAGGGCGGTGGTCGGCTCGTCGGCGATCAGCAGCTTGGGGCTGAGCGCCATCGCCATCGCGATCATCGCCCGCTGCCGCATGCCGCCGGAAAACTGGTGCGGGTAGTCATCGACTCGCCGGTCCGCCTGCGGGATGCCTACGAGCTTGAGCAGTTCCACCGCGCGGGCCTTGGCCCGCGCCTTGGAGATCTTCCGGTCATGCTCGCGGATCATCTCCACGATCTGCCAACCGACCTTGTAGTAAGGGTGCAGGCTGGACAGCGGGTCCTGGAAGATCATGCCGATCTCCGCGCCACGGATGGCCCGCATCTCGTCACGTCCGAGGGTGAGCAGATCTCTGCCCTCGAAAATCGCCCGGCCACTGATCCGGGCTCCCCGGGTGAGGCCCATGATCGTTTGCGTGGAGACGCTCTTGCCGGAACCTGACTCCCCGACGATGCCGAGGGTCTGCCCGGCATCCACCTGGAAGGAGACTCCCCGCACGGCCTGCACGATGCCATCAGCTGTCTTGAACGACACGTGCAGGTCTTCGACCTCGAGCAGGGTCACGCTGCCTACCCTTCACACATCGCAGGCCCGGGCGTGAGCGTATTTTCCCAGCCCAGACGTTGCAAATGACTGTAATCCCGTCAGCCGCCCCGGGATAGCTCCCGGGGCGGCTGACGTGTCCGCCTACTCTACAAACCGTGACGAAGCTTTACGTTCCGTCACTAAATTGTTCAGCCCGGCGGGCTCAGCCAGACGTTAGTCGGGTCGAACTGCTGGATCGCCGGGATGTACACCGCGTTGTGCACATAGCTGGCGTGGTAGAGAGGCTGCTGCGGGTCGGTGATGGGATAGAAGGGGGCATCCTTCATAATCGCCTGGTCTGCCTGGGCCCAGATCGTGGCGGCCGACGATGCACTGCTCGTGCCCGCCGCCTGACTGATCATGGCCGTTACCGCCGGGTTGTTGTAGAAGCCGTCGTTGTTGCCTTGCGGCTGGAATGAAGCGGGGCCGGCGAACAGCGGCTTGAAGAACGACGAAGCGCCGTCGCCGTAATAGTCGGGCCCCCACCCGGCCAGCGCCATGTCCCACACGCCGCGCTTCGCGACCGTGGGCACCTGAAGGTACTTCACGTAGAAGTCCGCCGGAGTGGCCGACAGCAGCTTTACCTTCACGCCGATCTTGGCCAGGTCGGCCTGCAGGGTCACGCCCATCTTGGAGCTGATACTGCTCGACGGCCGGTACAGCAGCGTCACGTTCAGCCCGTTCTTGTACCCCGCGGCAGCCAGCATCTGCGTGGCCTTGGTCGGGTTGTACGGGTACGGGTCGTATCCCGACGGCACGTCCTGTGCCCCGTTGATCCCCGGCGGCAGCACATGGGTGAGGGGCGGGCTCAGCACCGGGCCGCCTGCATCCGAAACAAGGTGCGAACGGTCGATACCGTAACTGAGCGCCTGGCGGACGGCCGTCTTGCTCAGCGCGTTGTTGTTGTTCGGCGACATCTGGTTGTACACGAAGTACGGGTTGGTCGAGTACGTCGGGCCCAGGTTGAAGTTGTGGTTCAGCCCCTGCTTCATCTGGGTCTCTAGGCCTGGCGTGGCCCCCACCGGCGGGAAGGCGTCGAGCTCCATGCTCGCGGACGCCGAGTTGGTCTGCAACTGCTGCTGGACAGCTTCCTGGTTGCCGGTCTCCGTGATGTTGATCTTGTTCACGTACGCCTTGCGGATCGGGTCACTGCTTGCCTTCCACGCTGGGTTACGCGCCAAGACGATGCTGCGGGTGGGCGTGTAGCTCTGCACCGTGTAGGGCCCATCGGCGATCGTGTGCTGCTGCGATGTGGCCGAGCCCGGGATGTAGTTGAGGCTCTCCACCGGAGCCGGGTTGAACGCGGAAGGCATGCCCAGCATGGCGGAGAAGTAGGACGCCGGGTGGGTCAGGTTGAAGGTGATCGTCTCACCGGAAACCGTCACGCCGGAGATCTGGTTACTGTTGATGTAAGCCGTCATCGCGGCGACAGTCGGCTTGACCTTGGCGAACCCGGCGCAGAAGGTCTGGTAGCCAACGATCAGCGACTCGAAGTCCGGGGTCCCGCCGAACGGCTGGGCCGGGTTGCAGTCGCGCTTGAGCCCGATCACGGCGTCAGCGGCGGTGACCTGCCGCGCCGGGGTGGTGTCCCACATAGCGCCGGTACGGATCGTTACCGCATACGTCTTGCCACCGTTGGTGATCGTCGGCGCGGCGGTGGCCAGGTCCGGCGCGGGCTGTGTGGACTGGGCGCCGGGGATGGCCGGGGACGAGTACAAACTGCGGACCCACATGCGCTGAACGAGAGCGCCGATCGTGTAGTAGCTGAGGTTGTAGTCCATGTAGTCAACATCGCCCTGGCCGAGCATGTTGAGCGTCCCGCCGCTCTTGGGCGTGCCCGACCCAGCGTTCACTCCCTGCCAGCCTGCGACAGTGGAGCCTGACCCGCCGGTAGACGTCGAGCTACCACTACTCCCACACGCGGCCGCGACGAGCGCGAGGGCAACCAGGCCGACGGCCGCCGCAAAACCTCGCGAGCGTTTCCGCATCGACACTCTTCCTCTCCTCCTAATGTTCCCCCGCGAAGTTCGTCCGCCGGGCAATGAACCGGAGGCCGAACCGCCCCACGGCATGGCGGCACGCCAGTGGTGGCAGTCGCCCGGCCTCATGGTAGGAGCCGCAGAGTCACAGTGTGAACAGGCCAGATGCAGCGACGGCGAATCGTGACCCGACGGTAATCTGACGATTATCAGACCGCTACCCGCAGCGGCCCGGCATCGTGCAGCCGCCAGACCATTCCATAATGGGCGTTTTGGGCCCATAAGGGCGTTGGGAGCGGCGGTCGGCACCTGCGCGCGGGCGCCGTCCCCGCGGCGCCCGCGTGCTCGCTGTGCTCACCCGGCGGGACCGGGGGCCTCCCCCGCCAGGGAACTGTGTACGCCTCTGCCCGCGGCGTCGCGCAGGCGGGCGCGGAGCGCCGTGCCGGCCGCTCGATCGGCGGCGACCTCGATGATGCGCAGCCCCTGGCCGCGCAGCGCCGTCGGCAGCTCGGCCGCGCGTTCCAGCAGCGAATGCGGAATTCCCGCGGACGCGGCCAGGTGGTCTAGCCTGGCGCGGTGCGGGGTGCCGAAAACACGCTCGAACGGGCCGGGGAACGCAGCCTGCTCCAGGGCGGAGAAAATCCCGCCGCCGTCGTTATTGATGACAACGATGGCAAGGTCGGGGCGAGGCTCGTCCGGCCCGAGGAACAGCCCGGGCGCATCGTGCAGGACGGCCAGGTCGCCGAGGAGCGCGGCGGCGGGGCCGCCGCCGGCCGTCTGGTGGGCCAGGGCGGCCCCGATCGCCGTCGAAACGAGGCCGTCGATGCCGCTCGCCCCCCTGCTGGCCAGCACCCGCAGGCCCGCCCGTGGCGCTAGGTGATGATCCAGGTCCCGGACCGGCAGGCTGGAGGCCACCCACAGCAGGGATCCGGAGGGCAGCGCGGCGGCGAGATCGCGGGCCAGCCTGGGCTCGCTGAGCGCACCATCGGCGTCGAGGATCGCGTTGGCCGCGGCGCGCGCGGCGACGTCCGCCGCCAGCCAGGAGCCAAGCCAGCCCGTCCGCTCGCCCCGGGACCCGGGCCCGGCCCGGCCCGGCCCGGCCCGGCCCGGCGCAGCCTCGGCCGGCGCAGCCTCGCGTCCCGGCCGCGCCTTCCACGCCAGCCGGACCGCGGCGGCCACGTCCGTCGCACTGCGCGTGGGATCGGCCCAGCGCCCCGGCCCCTGGGCGATCACGACGTGCCTGGATGCGGGGCCGGCGCGGCCCAGGAAGGCGATCTGGCCGCGGGACAGCCCCGGGCGCCCGGCGGACACGATGAGATCCGGCCGGTGACCGGCCAGGAACTCTGGCAGCTCGAGCAGGTAGGGGTAGGCCGACAGCGCGTTGGGGCCGCGGCGGGCGCCCGAGGACGGCTCGGCGAGCACCGGCCAGCCGGCCTCGCCGGCCAGCCGCAGCAGCGGCGCGGGATCGTAGTCGCCATCGCCGCAGACCACCACGCCGCGCTCGGTCCACGGTAGCTCCAGCGCGGACGTCCAGGTGGATGTGGCATTCAGCGGCCCAGGGCCCGGTGGATGTGACGTCGGGCGGGTTGCCGCACCGGCCGGCGAGCCAGCGGGCACGGCCGTCCATGGCGCCCCGCCGGGCCGCCCGTCCAGCGGCTCCGGCCAGCTGGGGCCGGCCGCTCCCGTGCCCCCGCTGCCCTGAGGCGCGTCGGGCACCAGCGGCTCACGGAGCGGGACGTTCACGTGCACCGGCCCGGGGAACCCGCCGAGCGCCCCCGATGCGCAGGCCCACGCCCGGCAGGCCAGTGACCGCCAGTACGCCACCTGGCCCGTGCGGGCCTCCGGCACACCTGCCTCGCTGAACCACCGGACCGCCGCGCCGTACAGCTTCAGCTGGTCGATGGTCTGGTTAGCGCCCGTGTCGCGCAGCTCAGGCGGCCGGTCAGCAGTGAGCACGATCAACGGAACCCCGGACTCGTCCGCCTCGATCACCGCGGCGTGGAAATGCGCCGCCGCGGTGCCCGACGTGCACACCACGGCGACCGGCCGCCCGCTCGCCTTGGCCAGCCCGAGGGCGAGGAACGCCGCGGACCGCTCGTCGATCCGCACGTGCAGCCGGATGCCCCCCGCGCCGCCGCCCGGATCGCGCGCCTCTCCCCCGCGTGGATGCCGTGAGCGCTCCCACAGCGCCATGGCCAGGGGGGCACTGCGCGAGCCTGGGGCCAGCACCGCCTCACGCAGCCCGCACCTGGCCAGCTCATCGACGAGCACGGACGCGAACGCGGTAGACGGATTCACGCCGCGTCTCCCGCTGGCCTCCGGGGCGCTGTGGGGCGCTGCCTTCCCTCGTCGCTCGTCCTCTGCTTCCTATGCGCCTCCGGGGCGCTTTGCGGGCGCTGCCTTCCCTCGTCGCTCGTTCCTCGCTCCTCAGTCCAGGCAGCGCCGCGCCCCTTTGGCGCGTCAGTCCAGGCGGCGCCGCGCCCCTCCGGCTCGCTCATGCGTCCAGGTGCTCCGCGGCGGCGGCCGCCCGTGCGCGCCAGGGAGCCGGGTCGATCTCCCAGGCGGCCAGCCGCGCCGGGTCAACCGGCGGCCGCATGGCCGCCCGCAGCCAGCCGTCCTCGGCGGCCAGCGGTGCCGCGGTCACGTCCGCGGTAAGCAGGCTCATCGTGGCGAGCCCGGATGCGTAGCGGAGTTCAGGCAGCGCAGCGGCCAGGGCCACCCCGGCAGCCAGCCCGACCGACGACTCGACGGCGCTGGACACCACCACCGGCAGCCCGCAGGCCTCCGCGATCCGCAGCGCCGCCCGCACCCCGCCGAGTGGCTGGGCCTTGAGTACCACGATGTCCGCCGCGCCCGCGGCGCGCACCGCCAGCGGATCCTCGGCCCGCCGGATCGACTCATCGGCGGCCAGCGGCACGCCGACCCGCCCGCGCAGCGTGGCCATCTCGGCCAGGGTGGCGCACGGCTGCTCCGCGTACTCCAGGCCGAACGCGGCCAGCGCGGCCAGCATCCGCTCGGCCTGATCGACGTCCCATGCGCCGTTCGCGTCGACCCGGATCTTCCCGCCGGGACCCAGGGCGTCACGGACCGCCTCCACCCTGGCGATGTCGGCGGAAGCAGGCTGGCCACGCTCGGCGACCTTCACCTTGGCGGTCTGGCAGCCCGAGGCCGAGACGATCGCGTGCGCCGCCGCGGGCCCGACCGCCGGCACGGTCACGTTCACCGGCACGCGGTCACGCACCGGGTCCGGCCAGCCCACCGTGGCCGCCTCCACGGCGCACGCCAGCCAGCGGGCGCTCTCCCGCGGGCCGTACTCGGCGAACGGGGAGAACTCGCCCCATCCCGCCGGGCCCTCGATCAGCGCGCCTTCGCGCACGGTGATGCCGCGGAAGCGGGTCCGCAGCGGGATGGCAAACGCGCGGAGCCCGGGCAGCAGGCCGGGCACCCGCTCGCGCAGGCCGCCCGCGGTCCACCCGGGGGGAACGCTCACGGCCGCCGGGGGAACCTGGCGAAGTCCGGGCTGCGCTTTTCTTTGAACGCGTCGCGGCCCTCCTGGGCCTCCTCGCTCATGTAGTAGAGCAGCGTCGCGTCACCGGCGAACTGCTGCATTCCCGCGGCGCCGTCAGTGACCGCGTTCAGCGCGCCCTTGAGCATGCGCAGCGCGAGCGGTGACTTCTCCAGCAGCTCGCGCGCCCAGGTGACCGTCTCCTCTTCCAGCCGCTGCACCGGCACGACCGCGTTGACCAGGCCCATCTCCAGCGCCTGCTGCGCGTCGTACTGGCGGCACAGGTACCAGATCTCGCGGGCCTTCTTCAGGCCCACGGTGGCCGCCAGCAGCCAGGAACCGTAGCCGCCGTCGAAAGACCCGACCTTGGGCCCGGTCTGCCCGAAGACCGCGTTGTCGGCGGCGATGGTCAGGTCACAGCACACGTGCAAGACATGCCCGCCACCGATCGCGTACCCGGCCACCATGGCGATCACCGGCTTGGGCGTGCGCCGGATCTGGACCTGCAGGTCCAGCACGTTGAGCCGGCCGATGCCGTGGGAGTCGACGTAGCCGTCGTCGCCGCGGATCTTCTGGTCGCCGCCCGAGCAGAACGCCTGGGTGCCCGCCCCGGTCAGGATGATCACGCCGATCTCTGGGTCATCGCGGGCCACCGTGAAGGCATCCGACAGCTCGAACAGGGTCGTGGGCCGGAAAGCGTTGCGCACTTCGGGCCGGTTGATGGTGATCTTGGCGATTCCCTCGGCCGTCTCGTACCCGATATCGGTGTACTCCTGCCCTGCCGTCCGCTGCCAGTCGATCACTCCAGCCCTCCCGGTTGATGCCTGATCTGCCCGGTTAACCTTACGACGGTGACCGCCCGGCCCCTGCACGCAGTGCTGCTGCCGCCCGCGTCGGGCGCCGGGCGGCTGATGGACCTGCTCGCCGCGGCGCTGGACGGGAGCGGCCCCGCGATCCTGCCGGTCGATCCCGGCCTCCCGCCGGCCAGGGTCGCCGCCCTGCTTAACGCCCTCGCGCCGGCCGCCATCGAAACCACCCAAGGCACCGAACGCATGCCGCCCAGCCGGTCACCCACGCCCGGTGACGGGCCGGCTCTGCGCGGCGCAACCGCCGGGCTCCTCCCCGGCACCGCCGTGGTGATCGCGACCTCAGGGTCGACCGGCGAGCCCAAGGGGGTGGAACTGAGCGCCGCCGCGCTGCTGCACTCGGCCCGGGCCAGCCTGGAGCGGATCGGCGCCCGGCCCGGCGACGCGTGGCTGTCCTGCCTGCCGCCGAGTCACATCGCGGGCCTGCAGGTGTTCATCCGCTCACTGCTGGCCGGGACGGCGCCAGTTGTCCGTGACCGCCTGGACGGGGCCATCGCCGCCGCCGCTGGCTGCCAGTTCGTCTCGGTGGTCCCGACCCAGTTGCGGCGGATCATCGACGGGCCGGACGCCGGGGCGGCCCTGTCGGGTTTCCGGCGCATCCTGCTCGGCGGTGCGGCGGTGCCGCCCGGGCTGCTGGAGTCGGCGCGGTCGGCGGGCGGGAACGTGACCACCACCTACGGCATGACGGAGACCTGCGGGGGCTGTGTCTATGACCACATCCCGCTGGACGGCGTGTCGGTAGAGGTGGGCGCCGACCGCCGGATCCGGATCGCGGGGCCCGTGCTGTTCTCCGGCTACCGGGGGCGGCCCGATCTCACCGACCAGGCCATGGACGGCCGCTGGTTCATCACCTCCGACGTGGGCGGACGGGATCCGGCGGGTCGGCTGGCCGTCCTCGGGCGGGCCGACGGGATGATCAACACCGGGGGCGAGAAGGTGGCCGCGGATGAGGTCGCGGCGGCGCTGGAGGCCTCGCCGGGAGTGCGGGAGGCCGCCGTGGTGGGCCAGCCGGACGCGGAGTGGGGGGAGAGGGTGACCGCGATCGTCGTGCCCGCCGACCCGTCGGCACCGCCGGCGCTAGCCGATCTGCGCGCTCAGCTGCGCGGCAGAGTGCCGGATTTCGCGCTCCCGCGCGCGCTCATCCTGGTCGCCGCGCTGCCGTTGCTGCCCTCGGGGAAGCCTGATCTGCTGGCGCTGCGCGCGCTGGGCCACGAGGCGCAGGCCACCGGCGGCGGTGAGCCGGGCTGGGGATGACACGGGCGGTGACCCGGCCGAAACGAAAGCCTGCGAGAATGTACCTGGGCAATACGCCCGGGCGCAGGCCGGCGTGACGGCATGATGGCACTACACGGGAACAATCGAGCCCATTCAGCGTTAATAAATAGTGCCCGCGCTTCACAGTAGCAACCGCAGCGGACCGCAGCGGCCAGGCGAGCTCGTTGAGGCGCGGCGACCGATACCTGCGCGACGTACGCGCCCACGGAGGGAGGTGCCTCGATGCCCAGGAGTGTGACCGCACGGTCGCGTGAGCGTGGCCATGAGCCGACCAGTACAGGTGTGGACGAACTGATCCAGCGCGGACGCGGCCAGGGGCACATTGCCCTGCCCGAGTTGCGGGCCGCGTTCGGCCGGGCCGGCATCTCCCCGGCCGAGGGCCGGTCCATCATCCGCGAGCTTGCCGAGGCCGGAGTGCAGTTTGGTAACGGAGTGCAGCTGAGTAACGAGCCGGACGGGGCCATCGCCGCCGCCGGAGCAGGTACGGGCAAGGAGGCCATGAAGACCGCGAAGCCCGCGGAAGCCCGGGACGGCGCCGATCTCGTCGGGCTTGACGGCCTGGACGGGGCCGCGGCAGACGCCGCAATGGCCGCCGCCGCCCAGGCGACCACCGCCGAAGTCGATCTCGACGACCAGACGTCCGCCATGGGCGACTCGGTGCACACCTACCTGAAGTCGATCGGGCGTACCAGCCTGCTCACCGCTGAGCAGGAGGTGAACCTGGCCAAGCGGATCGAGGCCGGGCTGTTCGCGGAGCACAAGCTCGCGACAGAGCCCGAACTGCCCGCGGCCTACCGCCGTGACCTGGAGGAGGTCGCCGACGACGGCAGGCGCGCGAAGGCGCACATGCTGGAGGCGAACCTGCGCCTGGTGGTGTCGGTGGCCAAGAAGTACAGCGACCGCGGGCTGTCCCTGCTGGACGTGGTGCAGGAAGGGAACCTGGGCCTGATCCGGGCGGTGGAGAAGTTCGACTACACCAAGGGCTATAAGTTTTCCACCTACGCCATGTGGTGGATCAGGCAGGCGATCCAGCGCGGTTTCGCCGACTCGGCGCGCACCATCAGGCTGCCGGTGCACGTGCTGGAGATGCTGAGCAAGCTGAGCCGGGTCGAGCGTGACATGCACCAGCGGCTGGGCCGCGAGCCCACGCCCGAGGAACTGGCGGTCGAGCTCGACCGCACGCCCGACCAGATCGAGGAGCTGCTGCGCACCAGCCGGCAGCCGATCAGCCTCGACTCCACGATCGGCGAGGACGGCGAGACCAGCATCGGTGACCTCATCGAGGACGTGGACGCCCCGGAGGCATCGGAACTGGTGGATCGCCAGCTGATGGCGGACCAGCTGCGGCACGCGCTTGACGCGCTCACCCCGCGTGAGGCGACCATCATGGCGATGCGGTTCGGCCTGTACGACGGGAACCCGCACACCCTCGACGAGATCGGCAGGGCCCTCGGCCTGACCAGGGAGCGGATCAGGCAGCTGGAGAAGCAGTCGCTGTCCAAGCTGCGTCACCCCAGCCGTGCCCAGCCACTCCTCGACTACGCCAGCTGACCCTGGCGGAACCCCGTCTGCTAGTACGCGCTAGGCAGGCACCCACGTGCCGGGACCGACCTCCCGCCGGTCCCGGCATGTACCCACATCTCAGGACGCCACCTCAGGCGGCCAGCTCTCGGCGGCGACCTTGGCCGCCTGAGCGTGACCCGCCCGGGCCGCCGGCTCCCGGCGGGCCGGGTCGAGGACGTTTCGCCCGATGGCCGCCAGAGCCGCCTGATCCGGTGAGACCACCACGACCGCGCGGCCGCCCGATCTCAGCTCCGCCACCTGGGTCGCGACGCTCGGCATGGTGCGGAACCCGCGGACGAGAGGCGCGATCACCACGATCCGCTCGCAGCCCGCGGCCAGGTCCGCATTGGCGGCCGAGCGCATCCCGCCGTCGATCCAGCGCTGCCCGTTGATGCTCACCGGCGGCCACACCCCGGGAACCGCGCAACTGGCCCCCACCGCATCCACAAACCCGACCCCGCTGGCCGCGTCGAACACGGCGAACTCACCCGAGTCGGCGTCCACGGCCGTGATCAGCAGACGCCGGGCTGGCCAGTCGCGGGTGGCGAGCCTGGCTTCGAAGACCGCCCGCCGCTCCGCCGGGGAGACGGTCCGGGAGGCCAGGGCCATCCGCCCGAAGCGGGCCCGGGCCTTTACCGGGTCGCGTGAGCGCGCCAGCACCCAGCCGTACCTGAGCGTGACGACCAATCCCATCCGGGCCGCGATCTCGGCGTCGGGCGGGGCCAGCTGGGCCGCGTACAGGTCCGCCAGGCTGACCCCCGAGGTCAGCTGGGCGCCGACGACCGATCCTGCCGACGTGCCGACCACCAGGTCGGCCTCGCTCAGATCCACGCCCTGCTCCGCGAGCCCGGCCAGCACCCCGAGTTCCCAGGCGACCCCGGTCACCCCGCCGCCGCCAAGCACCAGCGCGCTGCCTGTCATGCTCTTGTCCTATCGCATGTCCGACGCATTTCCCATGGCGGCGCGCGTGCTCTACTAGGGCGGTGGACCCGGCCCGAGGCGGCCAGCACGCCGAAACGGCCCGGTACTGGCCGCACGCGGCTGTACCTGGCGTCGACCTCCTGCGGGCCAGGTACGTGACGCACCGGTACGCCAGGCACGCCCATGAGACGTACACCATCGCCTTGATCGAGGACGGCGTCGAGGAGTTCACCCACGGGCGCAGCCTGCTGCAGGCCGGGCCGGGAGCGGTCGCCCTGCTGAATCCGGAGGTCGTGCACACCGGCCACGCCGGAGTCCCGGAAGGCTGGTCGTACCGGGTGCTCTACCCCTCGGCGCAGGTGGTCCGGGACATCGCGGCCGAACTCGGCGCGGTGCGGGGCGGCACCCCGCACTTTCCCGAGACCGTGGTGGCCGACGAGCGGAGCGCGCAACTGGTCCGCGCGGCCCACCTGGCCGCGGAGCACGGCGATCCCCTGGCGGCATCGAGCTCGCTGCACGCCGCCCTGGCGGGGTTGCTGAGCAGGCACGCCCTGCCCGCCGGGCGCGAGCCGGCCGGCCGCGTCCGTCGTGCCGCGCGGGCCGTCCGCGCCGCCCGCGAACTGCTGCATGAGCGTGTCGCCGCTCCCCCGGCGCTTGACGAACTCGCCCGGCTGACCGGACTCGGGCCGCATGCCCTGCTGCGGGCGTTCCGGGCCGAGACCGGGCTGCCGCCGCACCAGTACCTCAACCAGGTACGGGTGCGCATGGCGCGCCGCCTCCTGGACAGTGGCGTGCCGCCGGCCGACGTCGCGGCAACGGCGGGCTTCGCCGATCAAGCGCATTTCACCCGGCATTTCAAGCGGGTCGTCGGCGTCCCGCCCGGCGCCTACCAGCGGGCCCGCGGGGCCGGCCCGCAATAACGTTCAAGACCGCAGGCCGCGGCGCGGCGTAGCGTCCCGCCTATGACGGATATTCCCGGCCAGCGGCCGGCCCGCGCACGGCCGCAGGCCGGTTCACCCGCCCGCGCCGCGCGCGACGGCGTGCTGCTCGGCCTCGCCGTGGGTACCTCGGGCCTCGCTTTCGGCGCCGCGGCCATCGCCTCCGGGCTGACCATCGCCCAGGCCTGCGTGCTGAGCCTGCTGGCCTATACCGGAGCGTCGCAGTTCGCGCTGGCCGGGGTGGTTGCCGGGGGTGGCAGCCTGGTCGCCGGTGTGGCCGGAGCGGTCCTGCTGGGGAGCAGGAACGGGCTCTACGGACTGCGGCTGGCGGGACTGCTGCGGGCCAGCGGCGCGCGCCGGATCCTGGCCGCCCACGGGATCACCGACGAGTCGACCGCCGTGGCGCTGGCCCAGCCTGATCCCGCGGCCGCCCGGGCCGCCTTCCGCGGCACGTTCACCAGCCTGTACCTGACGTGGAACCTGGCGACGCTGGCTGGCGCGGCCGGCGCGGGCAGGCTGGGCTCGCCTGCGTCGTTCGGGCTGGACGTGGTCGGGCCGGCCGCGTTCCTCGCCCTCCTGTGGCCGCGGCTGCGCGAGGGCCGGGCCGAGCGTGGCGTCGCCCTGGCCGGGGCGGTCATCGCGCTGGGCACAACGCCGTTCTTCCCGCCAGGGCTGCCCGTGGTCCTGGCGGCGTCGGCGGCCTTGGCGGCCGCGCTCACGCCAGCCCGGCCGCAGGCACCCGGAGGGCAGCGCGCGTGACGGGGACCTGGATCGCCGTGCTGGCCACCGCCGTCGGCTGCTACACCCTCAAGCTGGCCGGCCTGACTGTCCCACAGCGGATCCTGGCCAGTCCGAGGGCGCGCCGGTTCGTCGGCCTGGTGCCGGTGGCGCTGCTCTCCGGGCTGATCGCCGTCGAGGCGCTCGGCCGCGGGCAGGCGCTGACCATCGATCCAGCCCGGCTGGCCGGCCTCGGCGCGGCGGTCCTCGCGCTCACCCTCCGGGCCCCCTTCCTCGTGGTCATCCTGGCCGCCGCCGGCGCTGCCGCCGCCCTGCGGGCGCTGGGCATCAGCTGAGCCGCTCTCGGCGCACTGCGGTCCGGGGACGCCCAGAGCCCGCCCGGCGGTCTACGGGCGGCGCCCGGCTGTGCGTGTCAACCCCGGCGCAACCTCGCATTTCGGCCATCTGCTCATCACTGCCCCCAATCCTGAAGCGGCCGTCACGAGCATCATCGCCGAGCCGCGGTGAGCCGCCATTCCGCGTGATGGCTGCGGTAATGTGCCCCGCGTGACTGTGCACGTTGAGGTGCTGCGCGAAGTAACCGACGAGGCCGTCGAGGCGTTCCGGCGGCTGACTCCCCAGTTGTCCTCCAGCGCCGATCCCCCGGATCACAGAGCGCTGAACCGGATCGTCAGCTCATCCGCGTCCACGCTCCTGATCGCCAGATCCGGCGACGAGATCACCGGCACGCTGACCCTGGTGATGTTCCCGATCCCCACCGGGTTCCGCGCCTGGATCGAGGACGTGATCGTCGATGAGGCGGCCCGGGGACAGGGAATCGGCGAGATCCTCACGACTGAGGCGCTGAACCTGGCCAAGGCCGCGGGCGCCAGGACCGTGGACCTGACCTCGCGGCCATCGCGGGAGGCGGCGGGCCGGCTCTACGAGCGGGTCGGCTTCAAGTCCCGCACCACCAGGCACTACCGCTATACCTTCGACCGCGACCCAGCCAGCTAACCTAGCCGACGAGTTCGGCCACGGCCTCCAGCAGCCGGTCCACATCCGACCGGTTGTTGTAGTGGACCAGGCCCGCCCGGACCGCGCTGCCCGAGTCACGGATGCCGAGCGCGCCGGTCAGCTCCCACGCGTAGTTGTGGCCGCTCCACACGTTGACCCTGCGTTCGGCAAGGTGCGCGGCTACCTCCGATGGGGTGCGCCCGGTCACCGTGAAATAGGCGGTCGCCGTGCGGCTGAGCGCCTTGCCGTACATCGTCACCCGCTCCATGGCCTCCAGCCCGCCGGTCAGCACGCGGAACAGGCGCTGCTCATGCTGCTCGGCGGCGGCCATGGAGGCCAGCAGCCGCTCCCGCCTGGTGCCTGATGCGGCTCCGCCGAGCGAGGCCAGGTGCTCAACGGCCGCGGTAACCCCGGCGAGGTCGGCGAAGGGCAGGGTGCCCTGCTCGAACCGTTCCGGCACGGTGTCCGGCGCGGGCAGCAGCTTGTCCGGGTGCAGGGACTCCAGCAGCACCGGGTCGGCGACCACGGCGCCGACGTGCGGCCCCGACCATTTGTACGCGCTGGTCGCGTAGAAGTCCGCGCCCAGCGCGGCCACGTCGACCGGGCCGTGTGGCGTCGCATGCACCCCGTCGACGTAGCTGATTGCCCCTGCCTCGTGGGCCTGGGCGGTGATCGCGGCCACGTCGGGGCGGGTGCCCACCACGTTGCTGGCGGCGGTGACCGCGACCAGCCGGGTCCGGTCAGTGAGCAGCTCACGGTACTGGCCCGCGGGAAGCTCCCCGGTCGAGATATCGACATCGGCCCACCGCACCATCGCGCCGGCCCGCCGCGCGGCCTGCACCCAGGGCCGCACGTTGGCATCGTGATCGAGCCTGGACACGATCACCTCGTCATCCGGATCCCACGACCGGGCGAGAGCGCTCGCCAGCCGGTACGTCAGGGTCGTCATGTTCGGCCCGAGGATCACGCCATCCGTGACGCCGCCCGTCAGGTCGGCCACTGCAGCGCGGCACTCGGCGGTCAGCGTGGCCGACCGGATGCTCGCCGGGAACAGCCCCCCCGCATTGCCGATGCCTGACCGGTACGCACCGCTGATCGCCTCGATCACCACGCTGGGGACCTGGGTGCCGGCTGCGCCGTCGAGGTACGCATAACCGTCGGCCAGCGCCGGGTAGGCCGCGCGCACCGCTGCTACGTCGAACGACATGAGATCAAATACTTCCTTCCCGAACGATCCGCTGCCAACTCCCCCGAACCGCGTGAGAGCCGCAGCAGGCAATCAAGTGCCAGGTCGGCCGGCGGCCCGCCGTTCAGGCTTCCCGGCCCGATGCCCGGAGCATCGCATGCCACGGGTCATCGCGCACACTCAGCCCGGTCCCGCAGCCCCTCCGGCCGTGCGCCATCCCGCTGGCCCAGCCGCCGAGCCCGGCCGCGGCGACCATCGCGCGGCCGCCCGCGGTGACCCCGGCCAGGCTGTCCGGCGGCAGGTGCGGCATGCCGGCCCGCCAGCCCAGGAGCAGGATGTCCGGGTCGGCGGGCCGGTAGTCCTTGCCCTGCGAGCGGGCCAGGTCCCAGGCATGCAGATGCCACTCGGCGCACGCGGCCCCGGCCATGCCGCCCACGGTGACCATGGTGTCGCGGTAGCGATGGTGCGGCAGGTCCCAGACCGGCGTGAGGCGGCGCGCGTAGGAGCGCGCCGAGCGGGCGAACGCGGCGATGTGCTCAGCCGCGGGCACATCGGGAAGAGCCGCGAGCTCAGCGGCGTTCTGCCTGGCCAGCTTGCGCGCCAGGGTGTCGGCGGGCACGCCGGTCGCCATCAGCCGGGCGAGCCGGCTCACCGGCGCGTCGTCGAGGTACTCCAGGTAGTCATCGGCCACGCAGCGCAGGTGGCCCGCCAGGTCGGCGACCCGCCACTCGGGGCACGGCGACGGGCCAGCCCAGGCGTCCTCGCTGAGCTCGGCGGCGATCTCGCAGATGACGGTCACGCCATCGTGAAATGCAGCGAGCGCGGGGCCAGGCCACCATCCCCTCATGGGTTGCCCCCCCGCATCCGTGCGCTCCACGGTCCTCCCCCTGCCGTAATCCGGCACCGGTGCGCCCAGCCCCCGGGCTAGCCAGCGTGCCAGAGATGACGGCCCGCCGCCACCCTGCGGCACATTGCGGGCGATCACCTGACCCGGCGGTCATCTCGCGGCCGGCCATCGGCCACAGCGTGATTCCGCAGGACCCGGCCGCTTCCCGGCCGCGCGGGCCAGCCGGCGCGCTCCGGAAAAATTGAGATGACAGCACTGGCACTGACAGCTAGCGTCCGAGTAATGCCCCCCCAGCAAGTGAGCCCCGTCGCGCATGCTCCCACGGGGGGGACGCCATTCGCCTCGCTTTGGCGGACGCGTGGCTATCTGCAGCCCTACCTGTGGCAACTCGGCTTCATGCTGGCGGCCGCGATGGTGGCGGTCGGTACCGAGATCGCTATTCCGCTGCTGACCAAGTCCGTGATCGACGGGGCCATCGCGCATGGCCGGCGCGGGCTGCTGCTGCCCCTCGGTGGCGCGGCGATCGCGCTCGGCGCCACCCAGGCCGTGCTGAACCTGCTCCGCCGGTGGGTGCAGGCCAGTGCGGTGACCGGAATGGAACGGTCGATGCGCGCGGACCTGTACGCGCACCTGCAGCGGCTGCACGCCGGCTTCCATGACGAGTGGCAGTCAGGGCAGTTGCTGTCCAGGGCGACGACTGACCTGTCGGCCATCCGCAGGTTCGCCGGCTTCGGCACCATCTTCTTCGTCACCAACGCGGCGACGTTTGCAGTGGTGGTGGCGCTGCTCATCCACCTGGACTGGTGGCTGGGCCTGCTGACGGGCTGCGTGCTGCTCCCCGTCGTGGTGGTGAGCACCCGGTTCGAGCGCCGTTACCGCGTGCTGTCGCGGCAGGCCCAGGACCAGCAAGGCGACCTGGCCACGTACATCGAGGAGGCGGCCACCGGCATCCGCGTGCTCAAGGCGCTCGGCCGCCGCGGCGAGGCCGCTGCCCGGCACGGCGCGCAGGCCACCCGCGTGTTCCAGACCCAGATCAGCAAGGCGAAGCTGCGCGGCACCTTCTGGGCCGTCCTGGACCTGATCCCCAACATCCTCATCGGGCTGATCCTGCTGCTGGGCGCGCTCGCCACCAGCCGCCATGAGCTGACACTGGGCGGGCTGGTCGCGTTCATCACCCTGGCCCTGCAGCTGGTGTGGCCCATCGAGGCGACCGGCTACATCCTGGCCAGCGGCCAGGAAGCCGCCACCGCCGCGCAGCGGATCTTCGAGATATTCGACACCCAGCCCGCGATCACCAGCCCCGCCGCCGCCCGGACCCGGCGGGCGCGCCGGCCAGGGCCATCCCGGCTGGTGTTCGCCAATGTCGGGTTCTGCTACCCGGGCGCGGATCGGGCATTACTCCGCGGCGTTTCCCTGGACCTCGAACCTGGGCAGACCGTCGTGCTCGCCGGCGCGACGGGGGCGGGCAAGACAACCCTCCTCCAGTTGGTCCCCCGTCTCGCCGATGTGACGTCGGGCTCCATCCTGCTCGATGGCACCGACATCCGGCGGCTCCCGCTGCCGGAATTGCGCGCCCGGGTGGGCTGCGCGTTCGAGGACCCCACCCTGTTCTCGGCGAGCGTGCGGGAGAACGTCGCGTTCGGCACGCCGGACGCTGACGACGACGCGATCGGGGCCGCGCTGGCCGCCGCCCAGGCCGGCTTCGTCCAAGACCTGCCGTGGGGGCTCGACACCCGCATCGGCGAGCAGGGCATGGCGCTGTCCGGCGGGCAGCGGCAGCGGGTCGCCCTCGCCCGCGCCATCCTGGCCAGGCCGTCGGTGCTGGTCCTGGATGACCCGCTGTCCGCGCTGGACGTGCATACCGAGGCGAAGGTGACCCGCGCGCTGCACTCGGTGCTCGCGGGGACCACGGCGCTCGTCGTCGCGCACCGGCCGTCCACGGTCGTGCTCGCCGACAAGGTGGCGCTGCTCGAAGACGGCGTGATCACCGCCCAGGGCACGCACGCGCACATGCTGGCGAGCCAGCCCCGCTACCGCGACCTGATGAGCGGGGCCGACGGGCAGCCAGCCGACGCGCAGGCGGCGTCATGAGCGAGCCGGAGGGGCGCGGCGCCGCCTGGACTGAGGAGCGGAGCGTGAGCGGGCCGCCGGGGCGCGGTGCTGCCTGGACTGAGGAGCGAGGAACGAGCGACGAGGGAAGGCGGCGCCATGAAGGGGGGATGGGGAGGTGGGTGGGGCCCCGGCGGGCGAGCGGGGAGCAGAGCACGAGTGACGAGGGAAGGAGGCGCAGTGAAGGGGGAATGGGGAGGCGGGCGGGGCCCCGGAGGCGAGCGGGAGACACGTCATGACCGCGGACGCCTGGCGCGGCATTGCGGCCGAGGACGCCGACCAGATCACGGGGAAGCTTTCGGCGCTGCTGCGCAGGCGGGCCCGCCACCTCCTGACCAGCCTGCTCCGCCCGCACCGGCGCCGGGTCATGATCACCTTCGCGCTGATCATCACCGCGAACCTCGCGGCTCTCGCCGGGCCGTGGCTGGTCGGCCTGGCCATCGACCTGGGCCTCCCCCCGCTGATCCATGCGGGTGACGTCGGGCCGCTGGCGGCGATCGTGACCGGGTTCGGCGCCGCGGTGGCCACGCAGGCGGTCGCGAGCCGCGCGTTCATCTTCTCCATGGGCCAGCTGGGCGAGACCGTCGTGCTCGAACTCCGTCACCGGCTTTTCGCCCACTTCCAGCGGCTCCCCGTCGCCTTTCATGAGCGCTACACGTCGGGGAGGGTCATCTCCCGGCAAACTTCCGACATCGACTCCATCTCCGACCTGTTCGAAGATGGCCTGGACTCGCTGGTGTCGGCGGTGTTCTCGCTGCTGCTGGTCGGCGCGGGCATGCTGCTGCTCGACTGGCCGCTCGCGCTGGTCGTGCTCGCTGGATTCGGCCCGCTGGCCGGGCTGACCGTCTGGTTCAGGCGCGAGTCCTCCTCCGCGTACCGGTGGTCCAGGGAGACGATCGCGCAGGTCATCGTGCATTTCGTGGAGACCTTCGGCGGTATCCGCGCCGTGCAGGCGTTCCGCCGGGAGCACCGGAATGAGGAGATCTTCGGAGAGCTCAACGCACGGTACGCGGGCGCCAGCCTGCGCTCGTCCCGGTTGATCGCCATATACGCCCCCGCGATCACGTTCGTCGGCAACGTGGCCACCGGGGCCGTGCTGCTCTACGGGGGGCTGCGCGTGATGGACGGGGACATCAAGGTCGGCGTGCTGGCCACGTTCCTGCTCTACCTGCAGCGGTTCTTTGATCCGCTGCAGGACTTGTCGCAGTTCTACAACTCATTCCAGTCGGCCGCCGCCGCCTTGGAGAAGATCTCGGGTGTCCTCGAGGAGGAGCCTGCGGTGCCGGAGCCCGCGGCTCCGGCCCGCCTTCCCGGCCGCACCGGCCGGGGCCGCGAAGTACGGTTCGAGTCGGTGCGGTTCGGATACCGGGGATCTGCCGTCCTGCCCGGGCTCGACATCGCGATCCCCGCTGGCCAGACGGTCGCTCTGGTCGGCGCGACGGGCGCCGGGAAGACCACGATTGCGCGGCTGCTCGCCCGCTTCTACGACCCCGGCGAGGGCCGGATACTGCTCGATGGCACCGATCTTCGCGCGCTGCCGGACCAGACGCTGCGCCGCGAGATCGTCCTGGTCACCCAGGAGAACTTCCTGTTCAGCGGCTCCATCGCGGACAACATGCGGCTCGGCAAGCCGACCGCCAGCCAGGCCGAGATCGAGGCCGCCGCGGCCGCCATCGGCGCGGACGCCTTCATCCGCGGGATGCCCGGCGGCTACGACGCGCAGGTGGGCAAGCGGGGAGGCCGCCTGTCGGCCGGGCAGCGGCAGCTGATCTCCTTTGGCCGGGCTTTCCTCGCCGCCCCCGCCGTCCTCGTGCTCGACGAGGCGACGTCGCTGCTGGACATCCCGGGCGAGCGCGTGGTGCAGGCCGCCTTGCGCACTATCCTGGCCGGGCGGACCGCGCTAATCATCGCGCACCGGCTGTCCACGGTGGAAATCGCCGACCGGGTGATCGTGCTCAGCGCCGGAGGGATCGTGGAGGACGGCGCGCCGAGGCGCCTGCTCGCGGCCGGCGGTGAATACGCCGCGCTGCACGCGGACTGGCGGGCGAGCCTGGCCTGACCGGCCGCGGGCCGTGGCGGCACGGACCCGTGGCCGGCGGGCACCAGCGAGGCGATTGATGCTCCCGCATCGACAATGACATCCTGGGAGGGGAGAACCTATGGCGACAGACGACGTCCGCCCGGCCGGTCACCCCCTGCGGCGGCTGGGGGCCCGGCACTGGCCGAGGCGGAACGGGCATCCGGCACGTGACGCGCTGATCGGCGCTGGGCTGGCCGGCTATGCGTGGATCGCGGGCAGCACGGCACCATTCAGCGGGAAAGCCCTGGTAAGCGTGCTTATCCCAGGTGCCGTTCTGGGCGCGATCGCCTACGGGCGGCCGCCCGAGCGCCTCCCCGCCCCGGATAAGCTCGACATTACGGGCGTCTCCTACTGGCTTATCTGCCTGGCGGCCGGGTTCGAATGGGAGGCATCGGCGTTCAAGGACAACTCGCTGCCATGGCATCCCTCGCTTACCGACCTCATCAATCCACTGCTCCATCCGCACCCGGTGAGAAGCGCCGCCATCCTCGTCTGGCTCTTGGTCGGCTGGGGTCTGGTAAGGCGGTGACCGGATCATGACAACCCGTGTCATCACCATCGTCGTGTTCGCCTTCCTGACCGCCGTCCTGATCGCGCTGGAGGTCATCGGCCGGCGGCGGACGTCACGCATCCCCACGGTCGGCGAATGGCTCGGCTACCTGATGCGGCCGCGTGTTGGCCGGGCGCTCATCCTGCTCGGGTGGTGGTGGCTCGGCTGGCACTATTTCGCCCGGTAGGTGCCGGGCGCGCCGCCACGCGCCGAATGCGGGGGTCCGCTAGGCTGAGCGCCGTGCTCTCGATCGCCAGACGCAAGCCGGTCAGCCCAGAGGCGCTGCGCAGGCACGCCGCCGACGTCGCACTCGCCGCGAGGTTCGACGAACTGCTCAAGCGCGCGCAGGACACTGAGCGTGTGTTCCGCGAAGCGCAGGCGGCCCACGCATCAATCGCCGACCTGCACCGGCTCGGCAAGGATCTGGACCGGGCCCTCACTGACGTGATGCGGGCCGCCTTCGCCGCCGAGCGCTCCGCGATCGGGACACGTGGCTACGACGATCGGATTTACCGGCGCAAGGCCAAGGCAACGCCCGCCGTACGCGCGTGGACCGCCGAGGCGGAACGCCTGCTGACCCTGCGCGAGAGTCACCAGCTGACCGGGATCCCCCGGCTGCCACCCACCCCCGCCACCCGGCGGGCCTGACCCGCCGGGCCAATCAGTTGCGGCTTCGCGGAGGCAATCCCAAGCCGGTTAGCCGGGCAATCCCACGCGGGTTCCCCGGCAGGCCCATGCGGGTCCCCCGTAATCCCATGTTGACTAGTCCCCGGCACTCTCCCCAATGGGGCAGACTGGGAGTGTTCCCCCGTCGGCGTTGCCCGCCAGCGAAGGCTTCGTCGTCATGTATATCCACAATCACCCAGAAAGCGCATCCACCAGAACTTACAAAGGGTGACTCAAAAAACCGTCACAACGGGCTATGTCGCAGCCTGTGTTTGCTCCGGCACACTATTATGTGATCGATACCACAGCGAGACCATGACTCAGGAGGCACGCCAAATGTGCCCGCACACGCCACCGTGTCCGGAAGCGAAAGCGCTGGACCGCGAGGCGGCCCGTACCGTCGTCAGCCACCCAGAGCAGGGCTGGAGCCTGCTCTGTAACGGCATCGTGGTTTTTGAAGACACCGGCGAGTTGCTCCCCGGCGGAGACACCATCGCGCCGCACCGGCCGACGGACATGAGGATGCCCTCCATGGCGCCTCCCAGCTCGCCCGGCACTGGCTCGCCCGCGCCGGCGGCACCCGCAGTACCTGCGGCGTAGCCGCGCCGCCTAGCGCGGCCGCTGTCTCGCTGGGCGCGGGACCCCCAGGGACAGAATCTCGCGCAACCAGGATCCGACCGCATCCGCGACCGCCTCAGGTCTCCTGGACAGGGCGTGTGACTCCCCCGTCAGTACCACCACCCGCGTGGCATCGGCGCTGTCCGGGACCCCGAACGGATCGCGGTCTCCATTGACCACGAGCACGTCGGTCCCGGCCTCGCGCAGTTCGTTCGCCCGCGAGCGCTCCGGGCGCCCCGGCGGATGCAGCGGGAAGGCGAGCGCGACGACGGCTCGTGCCCCGACCGCGCGCGCCGTGCGGCAGGCGACCCGCGCGCCATTGCTGCGCCCGCCCTGAATGAGCGGGAGAGCGGGAGCCGACTTGCGCCCGCCCGGGCCGCGCACGGCCGGCCGCCGCGCGGCCTCCGGGCTCCCGCCAATCGAGTCCCGCAGGGCTTCGACGATCTCCACCCAGGCCGCGTCCTGGCGTGCGGTCGAGCCAGGCACGCGCCGCCCCTTGACCCCGTACGGCTGGGTCACCCTGGCCACCACGCCGCCTTGCCGCAGTGCCGCATCCCGCGCGTGCGTCAGCACGAACAGGAACGCGGGCCGCGCGTTCCCAGGCGGCCTGCGACCAGCGCCCCCCGAGGCTGGGCTTCGCGAGACGGGACCTCCTGAACCCGGGCTGGCTCCGGGCCGGCCACCCCCAAGTCGGCCGCTGCCAGGGTGATCGGCCCCAGCACGATCGGCCCCAGCACGATCGGCCCCAGGGTGATCACCCTCAGGGTGATCGATCTCCACCCAGGCCGGGCCCTCGCTGGTCACGATCTCCACGCCGCGCAGCGTAGCCCAATGCCTGCCCGACGCCAGCGACTGTGGATATTCACTAGCAGTTAAGTTCCTGGACCCTCCGAGGGCCAGGAACTTAACTGCTCTTATTTTCCGGCTCCCCGTCAGGACATGCGGATGACCTGGCCAGTGATTTAGCGGGCCTGATGTGAGGCCAGCAGGGTGATCACTTCTGCGACCTCTTCCCCGCTGCGGGCCCGCAACTCGGCGTAGGCGTCGGGGTAGCCGCCCTCGCTCGCGTGCTCGGCGGGATCCAGGCGTAGAAAAGTAATGAAGACAGCCACGCCCTGCGCGGCCAGCGCACGCGCGACCGCCGCGCCGATCCCCTGATTAGCGCCGGTGACGAGGGCCACCCGGCCGCTCAGACCCGGGTCGATCACGCAGTCATCCTCGCATCATGCGCCGCTGGCCGGGTTCGTGGGCGGAATGTGTTGGCCCTCCAGCGCGTAGCGTCCAAGAACGGGACAGACGCGACCTCCCGGGACCCTCTGTTTCATGACCGCGGTTGATTGGTGGTCGCCCGCGGCCAGTGATCCACCGCGATCATGAAGGCTTCAGACGTCGAGGATCTTCTTGAGGAACTGGCCGGTGTAGCTGTCCTCGGTCATCGCCACCTGCTCGGGGGTGCCTGTCGCGATGACCTCGCCGCCACGCGAGCCTCCGTCGGGACCAAGGTCGATGACCCAGTCCGCGGTCTTGATGACGTCGAGGTTGTGCTCGATCACGATGACCGTGTTCCCCCCCTCCACCAGGCGGTTCAGCATCCCGAGCAGCTTGCGGATGTCTTCGAAGTGCAGCCCGGTGGTGGGCTCGTCCAGCACGTAGATCGTCCGCCCGGTGGAACGGCGCTGCAGTTCCGAGGCGAGCTTGACCCGCTGCGCCTCACCGCCCGACAGCGTGGGCGCCGGCTGGCCGAGCCGGACATACCCCAGCCCGACGTCGGTCAGGGTCTTCAGGTGCCGGTGGATGGCGGGGATGGCCTCGAAGAACTCCGCACCTTCCTCGATCGGCATGTCGAGCACGTCGGCGATCGTCTTGCCCTTGTAGTGAACTTGCAGCGTGTCGGTGTTGTACCGGGCGCCGTGACATACCTCGCACGGCACGTAGACGTCCGGCAGGAACTGCATCTCGATCTTGATGGTGCCATCGCCCGAGCATGCCTCGCAGCGGCCGCCCTTGACGTTGAAGGAGAACCGCCCGGGCTGGTAACCGCGGATCTTCGCCTCGGTGGTCTGCGAGAACAGCCGCCGGACGTGGTCGAACACACCGGTGTAGGTCGCCGGGTTGGATCGCGGCGTACGGCCGATAGGCCCCTGGTCAACGTGCACGACCTTGTCGAGGTGCTGCATGCCGGTGACCCGCAGGTGCCGGCCCGGCACGATCCGCGTCCCGTGCAGCTCCCTGGCCAGCGCGTTGTACAGGATGTCGTTGACCAGGGTCGACTTGCCCGAACCGGATACCCCGGTCACCGCGATGAAGCAGCCGAGCGGGAACGCCACGTCCACGTTCTTCAGGTTGTGCTCATTCGCGCCCTTGACCACCACCTCCTTGCCGCGCACCCGCTTCCTGCGCACGGCGGGCAGCGGGATGGCCTCGCGTCCGGTCAGGTACGCGCCGGTCAGCGATTCCTTGCTGGCCAGCAGGTCAGCCACAGGCCCGGACACGACGATCTTGCCACCGTGCTCGCCGGCCCCGGGGCCGATGTCAACCACCCAGTCGGCGGCCCGGATGGTGTCCTCGTCGTGCTCGACAACGATCAGCGTGTTCCCCAGGTCCCGCAGCCTGATCAGGGTCTCCAGCAGCCGGTGGTTGTCCCGCTGGTGCAGGCCGATGGACGGCTCGTCAAGCACGTACAGCACCCCGACCAGGCCGGAGCCGATCTGGGTGGCCAGCCTGATCCGCTGTGCCTCGCCCCCGGCCAGCGTCGCCGACGCCCGGTCCAGTGTCAGGTAGTCCAGGCCCACATCCAGCAGGAACCCCAGCCGGGCATTGACCTCCTTGAGGATGCGCCCCGCGATCTGCATGTCCCGGTCGGACAGCTCTAGGCCGAGCAGCAGCTTCGCCATCTCGCCGATGGGCAGGGCGCAGATATCGGCGATAGACCTGCCGTCCACCGTCACGGCCAGGGACACCGGCTTCAGCCGCGATCCATGGCACGACGGGCAGGGCACCTCGCGCATGTAGCCCGCGAACCGCTCCCGGCTTGAGTCGCTCTCCGCCTCCGAGTGACGCCGTTCGATATACGGGACCGCGCCCTCGAACGTCGTGTAATACGACCGCTCCCGGCCGTACCTGTTCTTGTACCGGACATGGACCTGCTCGCCGTAGCCGTACAGCAGCGCCTTGCAGGCCGCGGCCGGCAGCCTCGACCACGGGGTCTTGATGCTGAACCCCATCGTCGCGCCGAGCGCCTCGATCAGCCTGATGAAGTAGTCATTGACGTGCCCGCCGCTCCACGGCCCTACCGCCCCGTCGGCCAGGCTCTTCGCTGGATCAGGCACGACGAGCTCCGGGTCGACCTCCATCCGCGTGCCGAGCCCGGTGCACTCGGGGCAGGCACCCCACGGCGAGTTGAACGAGAAGGACCGCGGCTCGAGCTCGTCGAAGGACAGGTCGTCGTAGAGGCAGGCCAGGTGCTCGGAGTACATCCGCTCCCGGTGCGGATCGGTCTCTGGCAGGTCCACGAAATCCAGCACGACGACCCCGCCGGACAAAGACAGGGACGTCTCCACCGAGTCGGTCAGCCGGCGCCGCGCGTCCTGCTTGACGGCCAGCCGGTCCACCACCACCTCGATGGTGTGCTTCTCGTATTTCTTCAGCGTGGGCAGGTTCCCCGCGGCCGCATCGTCCAGCCGGACCACGATGCCATCCACCCTGGCCCGCGAGTACCCCTTGGCCTGCAGTTCCCGCAGCAACTCCCCGTACTCGCCCTTACGGCCGCGGACCACCGGCGCCAGCACCTGGAACCTGGTGCCCTCGCCGGCTTCCAGCACCCGGTCCACGATCTGCTGCGGGGTCTGCCGGGCGATGGGGCGCCCGCAGATCGGGCAGTGCGGCTTGCCCACCCTCGCGTACAGCAGCCGCAGGTAGTCGTAGACCTCGGTGATCGTGCCGACCGTGGAGCGGGGGTTCCTGCTGGCCGCCTTCTGGTCGATCGACACCGCTGGCGAGAGCCCGTCGATGAAGTCCACGTCGGGCTTGTCCATCTGGCCGAGGAACTGCCGGGCATACGCGGACAATGACTCCACGTACCGCCGCTGGCCCTCGGCGAAGATGGTGTCGAACGCCAGGCTGGACTTGCCGGACCCGGACAGCCCCGTGAACACGATCAGGGCGTCCCTGGGCAGGTCGAGCGACACGTCCTTGAGGTTGTGCTCGCGTGCGCCGCGGACCACGAGACGATCAGCCACTGCGTTCTGCTCTCCGGGTGACGAGGGGGCCCTCCGCCGACATGGGGACACGCCATGGTAATCGGGGGTACTGACAGAACACCGTTTCCGCAGGCTGTCTTCCCGTCGGCCCAGGGCGGGCCCGCAAAGCTGTCGGCCTCCTCCCAGACTGTCACCGCCCTGCGCGAGGATGGAGCCGAAACGCCCGCAAAGAGATGGGGAACATCGTGGATCACGAAGTCAGTACGTCGCTGGCCAGCCTGAGCGCGGCGACGGACCGCCTGCTCGCCACGAGTGCGACCTTGACCGATGCTCAGGTGCGCGAGCCATCGCTGCTGCCGGGCTGGACGCGCGGGCACGTGCTCAGCCACATCGCGCGCAACGCCGATGGGCTCGGCAACCTGCTGCGCTGGGCGTACACCGGCACGCAGATGCCGATGTACGCGAGTGCGCAGGCCCGCGACGCCGACATCGAGGCCGGTGCGGGCCGCGACGCGGGCGAGCTGGCCGCGGATGTGCGAGACTCAGCCGCCGAGTTCGCGGAGCGGGCCGTTGCCCTGCCTGCCGAGGCCTGGACGGTCCCGGTCCGGGCGCTGCGCGGCGGCTCCTTTCCCGCCTACGGAATCCTGGAACGCCGGCTCTCCGAGCTGGAGATCCACCATGTGGACCTGGCCGCGGGCTACGCGCCCGGCGACTGGCCTGAGGACTTCGTCACCGAATGCCTGCCCAGGGTCGCCGATTCGTTCTCCGGGCGGCCGGACACGCCGGTGTGCCTGATCCGGGCGGATGTCTCCGGGCACGAGTACCGCATCGGCCCGGCGGAACCGGGCGCGGCGCCTGTGATCATCCACGGGCCGGATCGCGACCTGCTGGCCTGGCTGCTCGGCCGCAGCGGCACCGGCCTGCGCGTCGTGTCGGGATCCGCCCTTCCGGCGCTGCCAGCGTGGCGTTAGGGCGTGGCGGGCTGGTTCGTTAGGTATAGAAAGGAGGGACGCTGAGCAGAGGAGATTTTTGTGGCCTACACCGGGGACGTGACCGTCGGCGGGGCGCCTGACACGCGGGAACTGCCGGGCCTGACCGTGACCAAGCTGGCCGTCGGGCCCATGGACAACAACGCCTACCTGCTCACCTGCACCGAGACCGGTGAGGCCGTGCTCATCGACGCGGCCAACGAGGCGGGCCGGCTGATCGAGCTCGTCGGCGCGAGGCCGCTGGCCCGGATCGTCACCACGCACCGGCACTGGGACCACTGGCAGGCGCTGGCCGAGGTGCAGGCGGCGACAGGGGCCGAGGTGGTCGCGCACCCTGATGACGCCGGCGAGCTTCCCGTCAAGGTCAACACCCTGGTGCAGAACGGGGATACGGTGCCGGTCGGCTCATGCGAGATCTCGGTCATCCATCTGCGCGGCCACACGCCAGGCAGCATCGCGCTGTGTTACGAGGCTGGCGGGCAACTCACCAGCGAACCGCACCTGTTCACCGGCGACTCGCTGTTCCCGGGCGGTCCGGGGAACACCGAGCACGACCCGCAACGGTTCACCCAGCTCATGAATGACCTGGAGGAACGGGTGTTCGCCCAGCTGCCGGACGGCACCTGGGTCTATCCGGGCCACGGCAAGGACACCATTCTCGGCGCGGAGCGCCCGCATACGGCTGAGTGGCGGGCCCGCGGCTGGTAAGCCGGCGGGCCGCAACGAGCCCGGCGCGGATTTAGGCTCGTGGGGCTGGCGCGGCGACCTCGGTCGTGTACGCGACGACGTTGCTCAGGTACGAGCCCGTCGCGCGGTCGAAAACGCCGCCGCAGGTGATAAGGCGCAGTTCCGCGTCGGGTGAGGGGCCGTAGACCGTGGTGGTGGGGAAATGGTCCTTCGGGTACATGCGCACCGAGTTCACCCGGAAGATGACCACCCGGCCATCGGCCTCGCGCACGTAGACGAGGTTGCCAGGACGCAGCAGGCGGAGCCGGAAGAACACTCCGGGGCCCAGGTATGAGTCGATGTGGCCGGCGATGATCGATGAACCGATATCACCAGGACGCGGGCTGCCGGTGTACCAGCCGGCCACCGATGTGCTGGACGGCGCCTGCAGGGTGCCCTGCGCGGTCACGCCTAGCCTGATCAGCGTGGTGCGGACGTCGATGGCCGGAATGCTCAGGGCCGCCGGCGGGGCGGCGGGCTGGCTGGCGGACGGGCCGGGCGCCGCGACGGCCGCCCCGGATGGGACGACTCCGAGCTTGACAACCGGGCGGGGGACGATGGCGGGATGTCCCCGCGACGTGACCAGGCCGACGACGCCAATGACCGCGGCGATCAGCCCGGCCGTGAGCGCCGCCAGCGCCCAGGGCCTGCGGAACAGCCTGATGCGGGGCCGGCCCGGCCCGGCATGCCGCGAATCTCCATCGGTCCCTGGAATCTCAGGAGTACTGACCGCCTTGAAGATCCCGAAAGTCTCAAAGATCCAGGTAGACCCATGGGACTCGTCAGTCTCCGAGGTTTCGAGGGCCGAAGCAGTCCCCAGGGCCCCAGGAGCCCCAGGGGCCGGGGAGGTCTTCCCGGTGGGCATGACCGTGCCGTGCCCACCGGGAAGCGACCCGGACTGGCTTCCGGGCGCCTCTGGCCTCACCGTGCGTGGCGTGCCGCGCTTCTCACCCGGCGCAGCCGGACAGCACCACCGAGGGTGAGCAGGCCGCCCGCGGCCACGGCCGTTATCCACGGCAGCGGCGATGGTGCCGGGCCAGGCGCGGTGCCGCCCAGTCCCGTGCTCGCCCCGCCCTGCGGCATGACGGCGCTTCCCGCCGCGTCCTGCAGGTCAGCGATCTTAAGACCGCTGGTCCCGTCCAGGACGACCACGGTGTGGATGGTGTCGGCGGCCAGTTGGACGTTCTGGGTAACCTGCTCCGATCCCCCTGTGGCGTGAAGGGCACAATTGCCCAGCTGGGCATTCCCGTAGGAGCTCACCATGGCGAAGGCGAGGTTCTGGGCCAGCACCTTGCCGTTCGCCGTCACCGTGACCTGATGCTCGCGCAGCGACGCCTGAATGACGCGGACCAGGGACTGTCCCGGCGGGGTGGTCAGCCGGTCCGCGAGAACCTGCAGCCGCAGCCCAGATGCCGGCCCCATGCCCGCGACGGTGTACGCGCCACCGGGCTTCACCTGGATGCTGGTGGACAGCACCGGTGCGGATGCGGACGCCGCACCCGCGCCTCGCATGGCAACGGTGTACTCGCCGCTGGCGACCGTCAGATACGGGGAGACCGTGCCATAGGCGACGTGCTTAAGGACGGTCATCGCGCTGGGGTTGCCGAAGGAATACAGGTAGACGTCCACCGCGGGCGTATTCGGGGACAGGTGCGCCAGGCGGATCCAGCCCGTGGCCGAAGCGGCGGGAGCGGCGGATGCGGCGGACGCAGCCCCCGCTAGCAGGCCTGACGAGAGCACAAATGCGCCCAGCAGCAAACTGAGGCGGGGGCCTACGAAGCGCAGACCCCCGAAGCGCGGAGCCTTTGGCCACAACGACATGTTGATCTCCTTGAGTCAGCTATTAGAGCCGAGCAGCCCAAGCGGACTTGGGGCTGTAAATATGACGCGCAGGACGGCCTGTCCGGTGGCAAGTCGCACGATGTCCATTTCCGCGGGGAGGTACGGTGCCCGCTGCGCGAGCAGGAAGGCTTTCAGGGAACTGAGGGAGGCAGCGCTGCGCGTTCCCGCTACTCCGGTAGCTCCTGATATCTCCGCAGAGCGCAGCGGGATTCCGGCGCTGGCATGCGCGCCGGACCCGCTGAAACCTGCGACGTCAATCGGATACAACGCGGCCATGGTCGCGAGCGTGGTCAGCAACCGTGAATCGACATCACCGGCGGCAAGCTGCCCCCGGGCGGCCGCTGAGGCGTGCAACCGGGAATTGTGCAGCAACTGCCGGCCCGCCACCACGCGAGCGTGCCAGTCGGACCGCAGTTGGGCCAGGTAGGCCGGGGCTCCGTCGGGTGCGACGGCCCGGACGACGATCTGGGCGCTGCCCTGGCCGAAGCTCGCCAGTACCACGGGCGCGTACACGCCGGCGAGACGACTTCCGAACTGGCCCCGCACGGCCGCTGTGGCCATCACCACATCGCTGCCCAGCGGATCGGCTTTCCCGGACGCCAGCACAAGCAAGAGGCTGGCGGGGATCCCCTTACCCTGAAGCACCGAGCACATCGCCGGGTCACACGCCACAATCGCGTCCGCAGCGACCTGGCTGGCGACCCAACTCGCCGCTTGGTCGCGGACCGTCGTGGCAGTATCGAGCGCGCCGGTACCGGCCCGGCCATGCCCGGCGGGTGCCGCCGTCAGGGTCAAGGCGACCGTGACCGCGCCCGCGCCGACCACCACCGCGACGACAAGCACGAGTACGACGATCGGGCCCCGGCCGGCCCGCTCCGGCTGGGAGCGGCGGCGGAACCGACGCTGCGCCCACAAGCGAAGGGTCGTGGCCAGGACCCTGGCCCAGGATGGCGGCTTGGCTGGACGCGGCATGGCCGGAACCTGGGGGCCCGGTCCCTGCGGCCGGATCGGCAGGGCGAAGACGACGGTGTCGTCGGGTCCATTCGCGGGCTCAGTGCCGGGAGTCTCGTCCTGCGGGGTCTCGCCCCGCGGGGTTGCAACCGCAGTGGGCTCGGTGCCCTGGGCACCAGCCACCGGGGTCTCGCCCCCCGGGGTCGCAGCCTCCGGGGTCTCGCCCCCCGGGGTCGCAGCCTCCGGGGTCTTGCCCCCCGGGGTCGCAGCCTCCGGGGACTCAGTGCCCTTTGAATCAGCCTCCGGGGACTCGGCGCCCTCGGAATCAGCTACCAACGCCTCAGCCTCCGGGGTCTCAGTGCCATTTGAACCGGCTACCGACGGCTCGGCCTGCGGAAACTCGGGCCAAGGCTCGGTAGTAGCGGGCAGCATAAGATCACCGGGCGCCGTCCCGGATGACGTCAAACTTTGGCTCCGCCGCTCCATGCGAGTGTCCCCCCGGGGCCCCCGAGCAAGAAGAGCACGAGTCCCCAGAGAACAGCGGAACATACCCCTAACGATGCTTTCAACCGAAATAACACGATGCTACTAAGGAACTACGTACTGTTTGGTAACTCGGCTAGGCAACGGCGGCGGCGATCTGGACATAGATCGCCAGCGCAGCTTCGATGGCGGCCATCTCGTCCGGCAGTGCCGCCGCGCGGGCGAGTGCCGCCGCGGCCAGTTTCTCCCCGCGCTCTGGGTCGTCGAGCACGGAAAGCACCGCGGACGCCAACCGCTCCGCATCGTCGGGCGGCACCAGCACGGCGCCATCCTCCCCGGTCAGGTCGGGGATGCCGCCCACCCGGGTGGCGACAAGTGGCCTGCCCGCCCGCAGGGTCTCCTGGACGATAAGTGGCTGGCCCTCCCAAGAACTCGCCACCACGACCACCGTGGCGGCGGCCAGCAGCGCGGGGATGTCACCGCGCTGGCCGAGAAACCGCACCGCGAGCCCCGCCGACCGGGCCTGGATATGCAGCCCGTCCGCCAGTGGTCCCTCCCCCGCAATGACCAGCAATGGGACGGGGTCATGCCGCTGCCAGCGGCCCGCCGCCGCCAGCAGCGTGCCGAAGCCCTTCTGGGCGGCGAGCCTGCCGACGGCGAGAACGACCGGACGGTCGACGGCGCCGAGTTCCTGCCGGACCCCCGCCACCTCATCGGCCGATGGGGCAGGAGCCGGCGGAGCGGGCACCAGCGCCCGCCCCCCGTCCCGCGCCCCCCGCCGCCGCATCCGTTCGGCCAGATCGGCCGACACGCTCGCCACGGCGTCCGCCCGGCGGGCGACAATCCGCTCCAGGAGCGCGTAGACGGCACCGGTCACGCCAGCCGCTGGAGGCGCGTTGTGCACGGTGACGAGGAGCGCGCTGCGCCGGCCCGGCGCGCCTGCCAGGGCCAGCGCGGCGATCGCCCCGGCCCGCAGCCCGTGCGCGTGCACGACATCCGGCGACGACCCCAGGAGCAGCCTGCGCAGCCGCAGCACCGCGGCAGCATCCCGGGCCGGGCGCGGCCGGTCGGCGATCTCCACCCGGACGAAGGTCTGTGATCGTGGAGGATCCGCGTCGGATACGGCCGCGGATCCTCCACGATCACGGAAGAACCGTTTCTCTGCGTCTCCCGGGCCGAACACCGTCACCGCCACGCCCCGGGCGGCGCACCCGGCCGCCAGCATCGCCACATGCCACCCGGTGCCCCCAGCGGTGGTGCCCAGCACATAGGCGACCTTAAGCCCCTTCGGCACCGGAATCGCGGTCACGGTACGTACCTCCCGCTCGCCTGCGGGGCCCCGCCCGCCTCCCCATTCCCCCTTCACTGCGCCTCCTTCCCTCGTCACTCGTGCTCTGCTCCCCGCTCGCCCGCCGGGGCCCCACCCACCTCCCCATCCCCCCTTCATGGCGCCGCCTTCCCTCGTCACTCGTTCCTCGCTCCTCAGTCCAGGCAGCACCGCGCCCCGGCGGCCCGCTCACGCTCCGCTCCTCAGTCCAGGCGACACCGCGCCCCTCCGGCTCGCTCATCGCAGCAGCCTCCCTCGGGCCCGCGTCGCAACGGCGCGCAGATCACCACCGTCCAGGACCAGGACGGCCAGACCGAACACGGCCGCGACACAGGCGCTGGCGAGCACCGCGACGCAGGCGTTCCGGATGAAACCGGAGACCGGAAGCGCGGCGGACACGGCCGCCCCGGCCGCCCCGCCGGCCAGCGCGCCCGCCAGGCCCGCCGCCGCCGCCCGCCCGGCGCCGCGCAGCGCTGCCCGCCCCCTGGCCAGGCCCACGGCGCCGAGAAGCGCGCTCCCGGACAGCGTCAGGCCGATGGTGTTGCCCAGGCCGAGTACGGGCACCACCCAGCGGGCGGGCACGAGCGCGACGGCGACCACGTCCGCGGCGATCACCAGCACCCAGCCACCCACGATGGCCAACGCCGCCACCCGGCCGCGCCCGCAGGCGAAGAGCACCCTGGACAGGTTCGCGGCCAGCCCGTAACCGACGAGGCCAGGCGCGAACGCCGCGAAAGTCAGGGCCAGCTCGCCGGCCGCGGAGTGCGCCGCGAACAGGCGGGAGGCGGGCACCGCGGCCCCCGCGAGCAGGGCCGCGCCCAGCCAGGAGACCAGCATCACGGCCCGCGTGGACAATGCGGCGGTGCCATCGAAGCTGGCGCCCGAGCGAGCCGAGAGCAGCGGGAACGCACTGGTCGCGATGGGCACGGCGAGGACCGCGTAGGGCACGAAGAACATCTGCCAGCCGTAGTTGTACAGCACGAGCGCACCCCGGCCGTCATGGCTGTTCGCAAGCACGATCACCGCGACCCCGGCCGCGTTCTGGGCGATGAGCGCCGCGATCCCCACCGCCGCGAGCCCGCGCACCCGCGCGGCCACGCCCGCGGGGAACCGCAGGGCAGGCCGGAGCCGCAGGCGGAGCCTGAGCGCCGGCCCGAGCACGGTCAGGGCGAGCGCTGCCACGCCTGCTGTCGTGCCGAGGGACAGCATCAGCTCGGCTGGCCGGGGCAGCGCGCCAAGCCGGTTCTGGTATCCGCCGCCGAGCGGCACGAATGCGACATATGCGCCGACGACCACCAGGCTGGACAGCACCGGGGCCAGCGCGGGCGCGGCGAAGCGCTGATGCGCCTGCAGGATGCCGTAGAGCACCACGGCGAGGCCATAGAGCAGGATCTGCGGAGCGAAAACGGCCAGCATCCGGGTACTGACCGCCATGATGGCCACCGGGCTGCAGCCGGGAGCCCTGGACAGCAGCACGGACACCAGCGGGCCTGCGGTCACGGCGATGAGGGCGCTGACCGGGGCGAGCACCAGAACCGTCCAGGTGAGCAGCGCCGATGCGATCTGGCTCGTCTCGGCGGTGGCGGCCTGTTCCCCGGGCGCGCTCATCCGGCGCGCGGCGGGACCCGCCAGCACCGGAACCACGGCGCTGGTCAGGGCACCGCCGAGGACGATGTCGTAGATGATGTTCGGCACCTGGTTCGCGGTCGCGTAGGCGCTGCCCAGGCAGGTGGCACCGACCGTGTGCGCGAAGGCAAGCTGGCGGCCGAACCCGACCAGCCGGGCCGCCGTGGTGATCACCCCGATGAGGACCGCCGCCCGTCCGATCCCCCGGCCGATCTGCCGCAGCGGGCCAGGTTCGGTCGCCGGCGCTGGCGGCCTGATCACTGCCCGCTGGTAGCGGCCCGGGGCGCGGGTTCCGGCTGGCCCTCACCCCAAGACGGCACGCCAGAACGAAAACCTTCGCCGTTCCCGTCCTCGGCCGCCGCCTGGGCCGTGTCGGCGGAGGCCGGTGCCGCGGGTGCCGGTGCAGCGGGCCTGCGGCCGAGCATGTCCAGCCAGTGCAGCGGCGGTGTCCGCTCAATGACCTTGGTGAAGCTGACCATCTCACTGGCTGCGGTGAGACCGGTGATCGCCGCGAGCAAGGCGATCCTGGCCGGCCGCCGCAGGCTGGCCGCCGCCGCCGCGCCGAGCATGGCACCCAGCGCGTTGGCGCCGGCGTCGCCCAGCATGGCCCGCTCGCCCAGGTCCTCGGGGAGCAGCGCCAGCGCCGCGCCGAGCGGCGCGGCCACTGCGTGGGCGGCAGCAGGCCGGCTGCTGCCGGGGGTGGCCGCGGCAACTGCGTCCGCGCCGGGCGCGGCGCGGCCCCGGGTGCCGCCGGGCGCGCCCACGGCCAGCAGGGCGCCGGCCGCCAGGGCCACCTTGATGGCGCGCCCCGGCCGCAGGTCGAACAGATTGAGCAGGTTGGCCGCCCCGGCGGTCAGGCCGGCGTTCAGCGCCACGTCCACCGGTGAGCCGCCGAGCAGCGCGCCCGCCGCGAGGCCGGTCGCGCCGATCCCGCCGAGCTTCACCGCGCCAGTGGTCACGTCCCCCCGGGCCAGCGCGCCGAGGTGACCGCGGAAGCCCCGCCGGTCGCCGCTGCCTGCGAGATCGTCATACCCGCCGAACGCGCCCGCGCCGATCGCGGCGGCCACCAGCGCGGCCCGCGTGCGGGCCGCCAGCCCCGGGCTGATCGCGGCGGCCACCATGGCGGCCGTGGCCACGGCGGGTCCCTCGAGCAGGGTGACCGGCTCGCCGCGGTGGTTGGTCCTGGTCCAGGTGGCCTCGCCGCCCGGCGGGCGCCGGACCAAGGCGGCGTAGCTGGCCCGTGCGGCCGCCGCGGCCAGGCCTGCGCCGAGGACGGCGGCAAGGCCACGCCCTCGGGCGAGTCCTCGGCTCCCGCGCCGACCGTGAGCGAGCCGGAGGGGCGCGGCGTCGCCTGGACTGAGGAGCGAGGCACGAGCGACGAGGGAAGGCGGCGCCTTCAGGCGCCCCGGCAGGCGAGCGGGGAGCAGAGAACGAGCGACGAGGGAAGGCGGCGCCCCAAAGCGTCCCGCAGGCGAGCGGAAGACACTGCCACTGCCGCTCATCGATGGCTCGATGCGGACGCGCTGGCTGACGGGCGGACCGTTCGCTGCGTGGCCGTGACCCCGGCGGCCGAGGCGGACGGCGAGGGAGTCGGGGCGGGGCTCGGACCGGGCGCGCTGGCGCCGGACCCGGTGCCGTAGCTACCCGGCTTTCCCTTGGCCAGCAGCTCATACAGGGCCTGGGCCACCACGATTTGGCCGCTGGTGGTGTCGGCGTTGTCCACGGTGGACAGACGGGCCTGCTGGCCACCCGCCCGGATCACCTGGATGGCACTGCCCGGCCCCGAGCCGGCCACCGAGCCGGCCACGACCGTTGCCTGGCCGGCGAGGCTCAGCTGCTGGGACACGGCCGCCAGGGCTTGGCTGGCCGGGTTGGAGTCGTTCGTCGTGGGAGGGCTGGCCGGGACTATCACGACAGCCAGGGTGGCACGGGGAATGGACGGCGCGCTAACGCTCAGGAAACCTCCTGAGACGAATTGGCTGAGGATCGCCGTCCCGGCGCTGTCCTGGCTGCCTACCGCGGGCTGGCCGAGGCCGTCCTTGGTCAGGATCGCGCTCGCGATCAGCTGCCCGGCCTGGGCCTGCTTGGAGCCGCTGCGCAAGGTCGTGCCGACCGGCGTCAGCTGCTGCGTGAGCAGGCCGAGCGTGGCCCCGGTGCTGGAGCTGGTGTCGAAGAACTTGGGCTGGAGGTCGACGCGGCCGGTTATCTTGGCCCCCGCCTGGGTGAGGGCCTGGCTGACCGGATCGGTCACCTGGCTGGGGGCACCGGGTGCCGCCACGAGGACGACCCGCTGGCCGGTGAGCAGGTGGCTGAGCAGCACAGGCTCGGCCACCTGTGCGAACTGCTGATCACTCTGGATCTGCTGCCGCTGGGACTGGTTCTTTGCCTGCAGGTTCTCGTACTCGTGGCGCAGCGTGGCCACGGATTTGCGCAACCCCGCCGTGAGCGGGCCGTTCAGGGCCGCCGTGCCGAGGACCACGCCAACCGTCAAGGCCAGGAAGATCGCGACGATCGAGACCAGGTGATAGCGGAAATCAATCACTAGAACAATCCGATGAACCAGTACTTGAAGATGTCCAGCTGCACGAGCAGGACATCGAGGAGGCCCCGCATGGCATCCGAGGTCGAGACGGCCACCAGGATGGCGATGAGAGCGGCGATCGCGAGGGTCAGCAGCGCCCATCCGGAGATCCGGCTCCGGTAGAGCTGGTTGACGCCCTTGGCGTCCACCAGCTTGCTGTCCAGCCGCAGCCTGGTCAGAAACGTGCTCGCCATCCCCGATCGGCCCTTGTCGAGGAACTCCGACAGGGTGAAGCGCGAGCCGACCGCGACGATCAGGGTAGCGCCCTTGGTGTCGGCCACTTGCAGCGCAATGTCCTCACTGGTGCCTACGGCCGGGCAGAGCACGGACGGCAGGCCAAGCCGCTCGACGCGCGCCAGCCCCGGCGCGTGGCCGCCCGGGTAGGCATGCACCACAAGCTCGGCGCCGCAGGTCAGGCCCGCGTCGGAGACCGAATCCATGTCGCCCACGATCAGGTCAGGCCGGTATCCCGCGTCCAGCAACGCGTCCGCACCGCCGTCCACGGCGATCTTGACCGGCTTGAACTCCCGGATGTAGGGGCGCAGCGTGGCCAGATCTTCGCGGTGGTGGTAGCCACGGACCACCACGAGCGCGTGCCTGCCCTCGATCCGCGTGCGCAGCTCCGGCACCCGAATCCCCTCGAGGAGCAGCTCACCCTCGAGCCTCATGTACTCCAGGGTGTTGACCGCGAAGGCCTCGATCTGCGCGGCGACCCCCGTCTTCGCCTCGGCCATCGCCGCGGCCACGGTTTCCGCGGTCTGCAGCGTGCCCTTGGCGACGATCTCGTCGCCCAGGTAGAGGGTCTCGCCCTCAAGCCGGACGGTTTCCCCCTCGGTCAGCCGCGCGAACAGATCGGGCCCCGCGCCGTCGACGAGCGGGACCCCAGCCTCCACGAGGAGCTGGGGCCCGAGGTTCGGATACCGGCCGCTGATACTGGGCGCCACGTTCACCACGGCCGCGACCTGGCGGCCGATCAGCGCGTCGGCGGTGACCCGGTCCAGGTCCTTGTGGTCGATGATGGCGATCTCGCCGGGACACACCCGCCGGGTGAGGTTCTTCGTGCGGTGGTCCAGTCGTGCCCGCCCCGTTATGCCGGCCAGGTCATCGGGCCTGCTCCGGCGGATCACGGGGAATTTCAGGAACGGAGCCATCTTGCCGTCCATCCTGCCAGACGGACCGGACCCGCGTCGCCACACAGGTCATCACACGGCTCATGTGTCATGGAACCCAGAGCCCCTAGTCAGCCCCCGTTCAGCGGCCAGTCAGCCACCACTCAGCGTCCCGAGCCCGCGGGCGGCCCAGCCCGCTCGGCCGCCGCCGCAGCCAGCAGTTCCCCGGCATGCGCGCGGCCGAACTCAGAGTCCTCCAGGCCGGCCAGCATGCGCGACAATTCCGTCACGCGTCCCGCCTCGTCGAGCCGGGTGACCCCGCTGCGGGTGACCCTCCCGTCGTCGGCCTTCTCCACCACCAGGTGCGTGTCCGCGAACGCCGCGACCTGGGGCAGGTGGGTCACCACGATGACCTGCGCCAGCCTGGCCAGCCTGGCCAGCCTGCGGCCGACCTCCACCGCCGCTTTGCCACCCACCCCCGCGTCCACCTCATCGAACACGAACGTGGGTACTGGATCGGCGCCCGCGAATACGACCTCGATCGCCAGCATGACCCGGGACAGCTCCCCGCCGGAGGCTCCTTTGCTCAGCGCCAGCGAGGGGGCGCCCGGGTGAGCGGCGAGCCTGATCTCGACCTCGTCTGCGCCGTGCGGGCCGAACTCGTCGGCGGGCGTGACCGCGGCCGTGAGCTTCGCGTGCGGCATGGCGAGGGCGGCAAGCTCGGTGGTGACCTCGGCGGCGAAGCGTTCCGCGGCCGCCTTGCGCAAGATGGTGAGCTGTCCCGCCAGCTCGCCGACCGTGCCAGCGAGCCGTGCTTCCTCCTCGGCGAGCCCGGTGATCCTGTCGTCGTCGCCAGCGAGTTCGGCGAGCCGGCCGCCCGCCTGCTTGGCCCAGGCGAGCACCGCCCCCAGGTCACCCGCGCCGAGATCCCCTATGGTCGGCCGGTCGGCCGCCAGGCCATAGGCGCGGATCAGCCGGGTCAGCTCGCCGCGGCGTTCCTGTACGGCTGCCAGCCGCGCCGGGTCGGCCTCCACTGACTGCACATAGGAGGCCAGCTCGGCCGCCACGTCGGAAACCAGGTAGGCCGCTTCGGACAGCCGGCCCGCCAGGCCGGCCAGCGACGCGTCGTGCTCTGTTACCGCCTCCAGGGCCTGCCGGGCCGCGCCGAGCAGGGTCACCGCGTCCGGCGCCTCATAGGATCCGCTGGACGGATCACCGAGCAGCGCCTCGTGCGCGGTGGTCGCCGCCGCGTGCAGCGCGTCCGCGTGCGCGAGGCGGTCCTCCTCCGCCAGCAGGGCGGTGTCCTCGCCCTCGACGGGCTCCAGCCGCTCGATCTCCGCCAGGCCCCGCCGGAGGTCCTCCGCCTCCTGCGCGCGATCCTGGGCCAGCCCGGTCAGCTCCGCCAGTTCCGCGTGAACCTCGCGGTGCCGCTGGTAGGCGCGCTGGTAGGCACTGAGCACCGCGCCCAGCTCCGGGCCGGCGAACCGGTCCAGCGCCTGGCGCTGCCTGGCCGGCCTGAGCAGCTGCTGCTGGTCGGCCTGACCGTGCACCGCCACCAGGTCGTCGGCCACGTAGGTTAGGAGCGACACCGGGACGGATCGGCCTCCCGCGTAGGCGCGCGACCGCCCCTCGGCGGACACGGAACGGCTGACGACCAGGGTGCTGCCATCGTCGTCCAGGTCACCGCCAGCCTCGTTTACCTGCTGCGCGACACGGCCCTCCGGGTCGATGCGCAGTCTGCCCTCGACGGTCGCCCGCTCGGCCCCGGGCCGGACCCGCGCCGGGTCCGCGCGGCCGCCGAACATCAGGCCGAGCCCGGTCACGACCATGGTTTTGCCCGCCCCGGTCTCCCCGGTCACCACGGTGAAGCCGGGGGACAGCTCCAGGACGGCGTCGTCGATCACGCCGAGGGCCGTGATGCGGACTTCCTCAAGCATGGGTGCGCGGCTCCTCTTCCCTATCCGGCCGTTCCCTGCTCTGCTCGTTGCTGCTCTGCTCGATCCCGCTCTGGTCGTTGCTGCTCTGCTCGTTGCTGTCCCGCTCCTCCGTGCGAGGGGGCCGGCCGCGCCAGCCTGCGACCGGCAGGCCGAACTTGGCGACGAGCCGGTCGGTGAACGACGCCCCGCCAGCCGCGCTGCCGTCGCCGCGCAGCCGGGCCAGCAGCACTGGCTCGGAGCCGCGCCGTACCTCGACGCGCGCGCCGGGCGAGAGGTCGACCCTACGACGCCCATCGCACCACATAACGCCCGGGAACGTCTCTGTTTGGCCGTCCGGAACCGGGCGATGCCCGGCCATGGACGCGTCGAGCACCTCGACCGCGAGCACCGAGTCGGGCGAGACCACCAGGGGCCGGGCGAACAGGGCATGCGCGCTGATGGGCACCAGCAGCAGCGCCTCGACCTCGGGCCAGACCACCGGGCCGCCCGCTGAGAACGCGTACGCCGTGGAGCCTGTCGGGGTCGCGCACACCACGCCATCGCAGCCCCACCGGGACAGCGGCCGGCCATCGATCTCGATTACCACCTCGATCATCCGCTCCCGGGCGACCTTTTCCACGGTGGCTTCGTTCAGTGCCCAGGTTTTAGCGGTGATGGTGCCGTTCCGCCGGACGGTGACGTCGACCGTCATCCGCCGTTCCACCGCATAATGCCGGCCCAGGACGCGTTCAACGGCATCGGGCAGATCATCCGACTCCGCCTCGGCCAGGAAGCCGATATGCCCGAGGTTGACGCCGAGCAGGGGCGTGCCGGCCGGCCTGGCCATCTCGGCGGCCCGCAGCAACGTGCCGTCGCCACCGAGCACGATCACCATCTCGGCGTCCTCGGCGGCCTCGGGAGTGGCGGGGACCACGTCGGCGCCTGCGGCGCGCAGGTCGGCGGCCTCCGGCGCGAGAACCCGGACGCCGACCCCGGCGGCGGTGAGCATGCCCACGACGAGACGCGCGCTGGACCGCGCCGCCGGCCGCCCTGTGTGCGCCACGACGAGCACCGTGCGCTTGGAATTCACTCGGGTCCTTCCGCGATGACCGCTGCCAGCTGACCGTTGTCGAGCGGCGGCGCTCCACGACGCAGCCAGAGAAAATACTCCACGTTCCCCGCCGGGCCCGGCAGCGGACTGGCCGCTATGCCCGCCACCCCGAGACCCGACGCCGCGGCGGCGTCGGCCACGCCTGCGACCGCCGCCGCCCGCAGCCCGGGGTCGCGCACCACGCCGCCCGCCCCGACCCGGCCCTTGCCCACCTCGAACTGGGGTTTTACCAGCAGCACGAAGTCCGCATCCGGGCTTGCGCAGCTGGTGAGCGCGGGCAGGACCAAGGTCAGCGAGATGAACGAGAGATCCGCGGTGACCAGGCTCGGGGCCGGTGCGACCTGCTCAGGCCTGAGCTGGCGCACGTTGACCCGGTCGAGCACGCTGACCCGCGGGTCGCTGCGCAGCCGCCAGGCCAGCTGGCCGTAGCCGACGTCCACCGCGACCACGTGCGCGGCGCCGGCCCGGAGCAGGACGTCGGTGAACCCGCCGGTGGACGCGCCCGCGTCGAGGCATCGCCGGCCGGCCACCGTCAGGCCTGGGAAGGCGGCCAGGGCCCCGGCCAGCTTCCGGCCGCCACGGGACGCGTAGTCGGGCATTCCGGGCAGCTCCCGGATCGCGATCGAGTCGTCCGGCGCGACCTGGGTGGCGGGTTTGCCCGCCACCTGGCCTGCCACGAGGACCCGGCCGACGGTGACGAGTTCCGCGGCGTGCTCACGGGATCGTGCGAGTCCCCGTCTGACCAGTTCGGCGTCCAGCCGTCTCCGCGTGCCCATGCAGTGGCCAGCCCGTCGTTCAGCTTCCCGGCGTGATGGGGCTGGCTGAAGTTCCACGAGTGCCTGACGTGGCGGATGGGTCTTCCGGGGCGGAGTCCAGCGCCCCGAGCGCCGCCGTGAGGTCCCTGTGCACATGCTCGAACACCGCCGGGTGCTCGTCGACTGGCAGCCCGTCGAGATCGCCAAGCCTGGCCAGTGCCTCATCGACACGGGCGTCGCCAGTTCCCGCCTCGCCTAGCCCGGCGCGCTCAGGCGTCGCCGGCTCAGGCGGCGCGTGGTCCTGTACCGCCTGCTCAGGCGGCGCGTGGTCCTGTACCGCCTGCTCTGGTACCGCCGGCTCAGGCGGCGCGTGGTCCTGTACCGCCTGCTCTGGTGCCGCCTGCTCTGGCGCCACGTAGTCTGGCAGCGCCTGCTCTGGCGCGGCGTGCCCTGGCGCCGCGACGCCGTCACCATGGCGCTCCATCAGGCCGCGCTCCTTTCGTCCGCCCGCATTCCCGCGTGCACTGGTTCTCCGAGGAACGCTACCGCCCGGAGCCGACAGGGCGGGTCACCCGGCGCGCCGGCGGCACGCCTGATCCGCCACTGAGAGGTGCGGAGTTGCAGAATGAACACTGTCTGGGAGGCTAGGTGATCATGGCGACTGCTGAGGAGTGCCGCAAGGCACTGGAGAGGCTACTGGGGCGTCTGTCCGAAATGAGCCCGGAAGACCGTGCTGCCCATCTGGTCGACAGGGCGATCAGCTGCCGGGTGGACGATCTCGGGATCACCTTCCTGACGCGGCTGGGTCCCGACGGCGCTGGCCCGGTCACCGAGGCGACCGGCGACGAACCGCCCGCCCAGGTCAGGTTCACGATGAAGAGTGACGTCCTGCTGGCCATCTCCGAGGACCCGGCGAGCATTGCCCGTGCCTGGATCACCGGGCGGCTCAAGATCGAGGCGAGCGTGTTCGACTTGCTTCGCCTGCGCAAACTGCTGTGACCGGGGTCACCCGCCCCGGGCCGGGGGCGGATGCCGGACCGGGAGCCGGGCCGGATGCCTGAGGGGGATGTGGTCTGGCTGGCGGCCAAACGGCTCCGCGAGGCGCTGGCTGGACGCGTGCTCACCCGCAGTGATTTCCGGGTCCCCCGGTTCGCCACCACCGACCTGACCGGCCGCTCCCTCATCGAGTCCGTGTCCCTCGGCAAGCACCTGCTGCTCCGGGTGGAAGGCGGCCTCACCGTCCACACTCACCTCCGCATGGACGGCTCCTGGCGCGTCCGCGCGGCCAGCGATCGCGTCCCGGCCAGCCACGGGATCCGGCTGATACTCACCAACGACACCTGGCAGGCGATCGGCTACCAGCTGGGCATCGTCGAGGTACTCCGCACCTCACAGGAGGAGCAGGTAACCGGGCATCTCGGCCCGGACCTGCTGGGACCCGGCTGGGACCCGGAGGAGGCAGTGCGCAGGCTGCGCGCCTCGCCCGGGCGGCCGGCCGGCGAGGCCCTTCTCGACCAGCGGAACCTGGCCGGTGTCGGCAATTTGTATAAGTGCGAGGTCCTGTTCCTGCGCGGCATCAATCCCTGGCGCCCGGTGGCGGACATCGCGGACCCAACCGCCCTGGTGGAACTGGCCAGGCGCCTGCTCGACGCGAACAAGGACCGCATCGGCCAGGTCACCACCGGTGTGCCGCGTCGCGGCGAGGAGACCTGGGTGTACGGGCGGGCCGCCCGCCCCTGCCGGCGCTGCGGCACCCCGATCAAGACGGCGGCCCAGGGCAGCGACCCGGGCGAGCGGGTTACCTTCTGGTGCCCGCACTGCCAGTCCTGAGCCAGACGCGCGCGCCCGGTGGCCCCCCCATCAGGGAGAGCCACCGGGCGCGATGCGGCGGAGAGCGGCGAGCGGTGCCGGGCCGCGCAGCCGGGGTCAGGCGTCGCGCTTCCGGAAGAGCACGAGCCCGACGATGATCGCGATCGCCGCGTAGGCGGCGAACACGCCGAACCCGGTCCAGGCGGAGAACTGGTGCGCACCCGCGCTGACCTTTGTCGTCCAGATCTGGCTGCCCGCGATGGCTGGCATCCACTTGTCGACATTGTCCTGCCAGGACTGGGGCAGGAAGTTGACCACGATCGACAGCACGAACAGCAGCCCGATGGCGGCGGTGATGGCCGCCGCCGTGTGGCGCAGCAGCGCGCCAAGCCCGAACGCGAGCATCCCGCAGACGGCCAGGAACAGCGCGCCGCCGATCACCGCGCGCAGGACGTGCGGCTGGCTCAGGGTCGCGTTCAGGTGCTTGCCGGACAAGAACGCCTGGCCGACGAAGAACGCGGCGAAGCTCGCCACCAGGCCCGTGACCAGCGCGACCGCCCCGAAGACGACCGCCTTGGCCGCGAACAGGGTTCCGCGGCGCGGCTGCACGCTCAGCGACGTGCGGATCATCCCGGTGGAGTACTCCGAGGTGATGGTCAGGGCGCCGAGCACGGCGATGATCAGCTGTCCCACGTACAGCCCGCCCAGGCTGAGCTGGGTCGGGTCGAAGCCGGCCCGGTCGATCTGGCCGGAGTGGGAGGCCGTCCCGCCGCTGGCGAGCGCGCCGATGCCGATCGTGACGAGCACCAGCGCGAGCAGCGTCCAGTATGTGGAGCGGACCGAGCGGATCTTGGTGAATTCGGAGCGGAGTGCTCCGCTGAAACTGGCCCGCCCGCGCGGAACTGGCCGGGCGCCTGGCCGGGCGCTCGCGGGCAGCTGGGTTGTCGCCGCCATGTCAGGCCACCCCTCCCGAGTGAACCGGCCGCTCCTGCGGCAGGGCTGGCATGCCCGCGTGGAACTCCACGCTGGACGCGGTCAGTTCCATGAAGGCCGCTTCCAGTGAAGCCTGGGCCGGGGCAAGCTCATGCAGCCGGATGACGTTCTCGAAGGCCAGATCGCCGATCCGGTCCACGGACAGGCCCTGCACAACGATGACGCCGTCGGCGCCGTCCAGGACGCTGCCCCCGGCCTCGGTGACGAGCTGCACCAGCGCTTCCCGCTGCGGGGTGCGGACGCGGACCGTCTGGACGGAGTTGCGCGCGATGAACTCCGCCACCGTGCAGTCCGCGATGAGCTTGCCCCGGCCGATCACGAGGAGATGGTCAGCAGTGTTCTCCATCTCCGACATCAGGTGGCTGGACACGAAGATCGTGCGGCCCTCCGCGGCGAGCGCCTTCATCAGGTTCCTGATCCACAGGATGCCCTCGGGGTCCAGGCCGTTGACCGGCTCATCGAACATCAGGATGGCCGGGTCCCCGAGCAGCGCCGCGGCGATGCCGAGCCGCTGCCCCATGCCGAGGGAGAAGCCCTTCGACCGCTTCTTCGCCACCTCACTCAGCCCGACGAGCTCCAGGACCTCGCCGACCCGCCGCCGGGGCAGGTTGTTGGTCTGGGCGAGGCAGAGCAGATGATTGTAGGCACTGCGGCCGCCGTGCACAGCCTTGGCGTCCAGGAGCGCACCCACCTCATGCATGGGATGAGCGAGCTGCCGGAATGCCTTGCCGTTCACGGTGACCGTGCCCACCGACGGGTGGTCAAGCCCGAGGATGAGCCGCATCGTCGTGGTCTTGCCCGCCCCGTTCGGGCCGAGAAATCCGGTGATCTTCCCGGGCTCCACGCTGAACGAGAGATGGTCGACCGCCACCTTCTCGCCATAACGCTTGGTGAGGCTCCGCGCCTCGATCATGTGTATTCCCTTCCTCCGGCGCGGACCCCGTGCCCGTCCGCCATGGCCGCAAGTCTGGCCGGCGAGCGGGCACCACCGCGTCGGCCGCAATGCTGATCCGCATGCGACCACAGGGGGATATGAGGCTCAGCCTTTCAGCGGGATAGGAGGCTCAGCCTTTCAGCGGGATAGGAGGCTCAGCCTTTCAGCGGGATAGGAGGCTCAGCCTTTCAGCGGGATAGGAGGCTCAGCCTTTCAGTGCGGCGAGAGCCTGCCGCGCCGCGTCGGGGGTGACATTCCCGGCTGACCACGCCGCGGCACAGAGCGCACGCAGGCCGTCGATCATGTCGCCGGAGCCGTCGAGCACGAGCCGGCCCCCGGCGAGCCACCGGGCCGCCCAGCCGCCGCACCGGAAGGTGTCCCTGCTCATGCTGACCGCCGGATGCGGTTCAAGCAGGCCGGTCAAGGAGGCCGCCAGGTAGGTCGGGCGCTGATGTGGCGGCGCAAGCACGGCATCCACCGGACGGCTGACCCCGGTGAGCACCAGCAGGCTGTCCGCGCCCACCCTGACCGCGCCCTCGATGTCCGTGTCCAGGCGGTCTCCGACGACCAGGGGGCGCTGCGCGCCCGTCCGGGCCACGGACTCGGCGTGCAACGGTGGCTCCGGTTTGCCCGCGATAACCGGCTGCTGCCCGGTCGCGGCCACTATCACCTGCGACAACGCCCCGTTACCGGGCTGGCGTCCCCTGGCCGTCGGGATGGTCGAGTCGGCGTTCGAGGCTACGAACCACGCGCCTGCCTGGACAGCGAGCGCACCCTCGGCGAGCAGTGAGTAGCTGATATCAGGCGAGTAGCCCTGGACGACGGCGGCGGGCCGGTCCGCGGCGACGGTGACTGGGCGCAGCCCGCGCTCCCGCAGGGCGACGCGCAGGCCGGTGCCGCCCACGACGAGGACAGCCGCGCCCGCCGGCAGCCGTGTGGCCAGCAACCTGGCCGCCGCCTGCGCCGAGGTCACCACGTCTCCGGCACTGGCCGCGACGCCGAAGCTGGCCAGCTGGGCAGCGATCGCGGACGGGGTCCGGGAGGAGTTGTTGGTCACGAAGGCCAGCCGCATGCCGGCATCCGATGCCCTGGCCAGCGCATCCGGGGCGTCCGGGACAGCCGCCCCGCCCAGATAGACGACCCCGTCAAGGTCGAGCAGCGCGACGTCGTACACCTTGACCAGCGGATCCGGGCAACCGCGGCTCAGCCCGCTCAGCCCGCTCAGTCCGGTCGGCGCGCTCGGCGCGGCAGGGTCAGCTGCGGGAGGCTCCACGGGCATGCTCAGCTGCCATCCTGCGCCCGTGAGCGGGCGCGCAACGTCGCGCGAACCCCCTGCAAGGCGTCGGTGTAATGCCGCAATTCGGGCCGCATCGCCGCGGCGAGCGCGAGATGCTCCGCAGCTGCCGCCGGATCACCGCCGCGGGCCAGTGCGAGGCCGAGACCGAATTGCGCATAGTCGTCACTTGGGCTCGCCTCCACGATCTGCCGGAAACTCGCCGCCGCCTTCTCGAAACGTCCCGTGTCGAACTGGGCCCGCCCGAGGGCCTCCAGCACACTCCGGGAGCCCGGCTCTGCCTCTGCCGCGCGTTCCAGGAGCTGGGCGGCGGCCGCCGCGCTGCCCCGGCCAAGCAACTCGAGGCCCCGCTGGTACCACGAGTACGCGTCACCATGCGGGGCCGGTGGTTCGCCTGACAAGCGCGGATCTTTCTCCGGGCGGGAATCCCGGCCGCCCGGCGGTGCTTCTGACATATGTGCAGATCCTTCCGTCCGGCCGCGGACCAGCGGCACCAGGGTCGGCTGGCCTCGCGCTTGAGCCATTCCGTGGAGTCCGTTATGCCCAGGAAAAGGTCGCCGGACTCGCGGAGGTCACCTCACCACCGTACGACGTGATCGCCCACGACACAGCGGACAAGCTGCTCGCGGCCGACCCGCACAACGTGGTCCGGCTGATCCTGCCGCGCCAGGATCCGGGGCGCCCAGGCGGACCGTACGGCGAGGCGGCCCGGCTGATGCGGGAATGGAAGAATCAGGGCATCCTGTTGCCAGATCCACAGTCGGCCCTGTACGTCTACGAACAGCGCGTCGAGCAGCAGCACGCCGACGGGGAGCCTGCGGAAGACGCCCAGGGCGCCTCGCCGCCTGGTAGGCCGGGGGGCGGCCGCGTGGTGCAACGCGGGCTGATCGGCGCGCTGCGGCTCGCCCCGCCCGGATCGAGGATCGTGCTGCCGCATGAGGAGGTCATGCCAGGGCCGGTGGCCGGCAGGCGGCAGCTCATGGAGGCGACCCAGGCGAACCTGGAACCGATCTTTCTGCTCTACGACGGAGCTGACGCCGGTGCCGCGTCCGGCCACGCCGGGCCCTCCGGCAGTGCTGGGCCTTCCGGCAGCGCCACGACCCGTATCGCCGACGAGGTGGCCATGACCAGGCCACCGCTGCTGAGCGCGGAGACCGGGGACGGCACACGGCACAGCCTCTGGGCGGTGACCGACCCGGCCGAGCACGCCGCGATCGCGGCGGACCTGGCCCCACGGCAGGCACTGATCGCCGACGGGAACCATCGCTACGCGGCCTACCTCGAGATGCAGGCCCACCGCCGCGATGCGAGCGATGCCCCGAGCCCATGGGACTTTGGCCTGGCGCTCCTGGTCGACTCGGCGGCGTATCCGCCCCGGATCGGCGCGATCCACCGGGTGCTCCCCGGGCTGGACCCATCCGATGCCGTGCACCGCGCCAAGGGGGCCTTCACCGTACGGATGCTGCCCGGCGGCCTGGCGGCCCTGCCCGCTGCCCTGGCCACACTCGCCGCGGCGGAGCAGCACGGAGTGGCCTTCCTCATCGCGGGCAGCGGTGAGATCCACCTGCTCACCGATCCGGACCCGGTGCAGGTGGCGGCTGCGATGCCAGCGGGACGGTCGGCCCGCTGGCGGGCCCTGCCGACCTCCGTCCTCCAGGAACTGCTGCTCACCCGCGTCTGGGGGATCACCGACGACGAGCGCGGCGTCCGGGTGGTGCACGATGATGCCGCCCGCGCGATCGCGGAGGCGGACGAGGCGCCCCGGGGAACCGCGGTGATCTGCACCCCGTTGTCCCCGGCGGACGTCTACGCCGTCGCGGCGCAGGGAGAGCGCCTGCCGCGCAAGTCAACCTCGTTCGCACCCAAACCGCGCACGGGCCTGGTGATGCGGACCCTGAACGGTGACTGATCAGGCCGCCGGCGAGACACGGCCTAGCGAGGATGCAGCCCCTTGCGGACATAGAGGCCGACGGTGCCGCCGGGCACGGGAACAAAGTGACGGTGGAAGTAACTCGCCACCTGGGGCGCCGCCAGGGGGATCCTCTTGCGTGCCAGGGGCGACAGCCACACGTACTGGGCAGGCCTGAGCGCGGCGAGCCACGCGGCGCGTACGGCAGGTGAGTTGCCCGCCCCGGTGGCCGCGTTCCGGCCTCCCGAGAGGGAGTAGTCGGTGCCGACCCCGTCCACCATGAGCGAGCAGCCCGGCACCCGGGAGATGAACCGGTCGGCAGCGATCGCGTAGGAGACCTGATCGGCCAGGACGCAGGCGCCGGGCGGGATGATCCGCCGGGCAGCGGCCACGTCGATCTGGGGAACGCCCGCCGTGCGGGGGGACAGTGGTGCCCGCGAAGCAGCTTCTGCGCCAAACTGGACAACCCCCAGGATGATGACCGCCACCCCGGCGACCGCCACCGCGGGCCTGGTGAGCGAGCGAACGCCCGCTTGGCGCTCGCCGGGTGGCCTGGCCGCTGTCACAAGCCGGGACACCGGCAGCGCGATGGCCAGAGCCAGGAACGGCGCCAGGAAGCCGGCGTAGTGGTAGTAGAAGTCGGTCGGCCAGAGGAAGACCGCCACGACCAGGCCACTGGTGCCGAGAGCGAACCACTCCAGTGCGGGCGGCGGGCGCCGGGTGATCCGGGACGCGAGCACGGAGCAGGCGGCCACCGCCGCGACGAGGGCAACGGAGATGATGATCAGGGCCACCGGCCCGAGGCCGGACACGTCGGTCAGGCCGGTCATCTCGTGCAGCCGGAACGCCAGTCCTGTTCGCACCGCATCGACCCTGACCAGCTGGGCGACGATCACGCTGTCGTAGAAGGTCCGGGGCGCGGCGGCGAAGAACGGCAGCACCGGGATGAGAAAACCGGCCGCGACCCCGCCCAGGTAGCAGGCCGCCCGCCGGGGCCTGCGCGCGGCGAGCAGGAGAACGACCGCCACCGGCAGCACCGCCCACACCTTGATCGCGCCAGCGAACCCGAACGCGGCGCCGCCCCAGGCGAGCCTGCGGCCGCTGCTGGTCAGCTGGTCACCGTCGAATACGGCGATCGCCCCGGCCAGGCAGAACAGCACCAGCCACGGCTCCAGCAGGACGGTGTGCGCGGCCTGGATGCTGGGTGGGTAGACCGCCAGGAGCCCGCAGGCCACCGTCGTGGCGAGCAGGCCACGGTGGCGGACGAGCAGGCCAGCCAGGGCGACCGATGTCCCGCCGGCTATGGCGGTCACGATCCGCGCGACGGCCATCCCGTCGGCCGTGCTGAGTCCCTTGGTCAGCAACGCCACCGGGGACATCAGCAGGGTGATGCCGGGTGGTTGCACCATGATGAAGTCACGGTAGGGCAGGTGCCCATGGACCAGCCGGATCGCGCTGCCGAAGTCTGGGCCGTCGTCGTATTCAGTCACGCCTAGCAGGTAGCCGGGCCGGCTTAGCTGGTACAGCCGCAGCCCGAGCCCGACGACGGTAGCCGCCAGGATGACGACGGTCGTCACCCGGCCGACCCGCTCCGGGCTGGTTTCCCCGCGCGGGGCCGCTGAAGAGGGCCGCCATCTCGCGTGAGGCGCTCTCAAAGGCGTTCCGCTCACAGCCTGCATCGTAGTGCCGGGGTCCGGAGCGCGCCGGACCACCGGCGAGCAGGTCTGCGACGATGAGCGCATGGACCAGGCTGAGCAGCGGGCCACGGGTTCCGGCATCACCGGGCTCGGGCACGAGGTGTACGAGATCGACACCCGGATGGCCGGGCACCGGGGCATCACCGCCGGCTACCTGATCCTCGCGGACCGGCCGTGCCTGGTCGAGACCGGGACCGCGCCGTCCGCGCCGGTCGTCCGTGACGCCCTGGCGCAACTCGGCGTCGGCCCGGCCGACCTGGCGACCGTCGTGGTCACGCACATCCACCTGGACCACGGGCGGGGCGGGCGACATCGCCGCCATGTACCCGCAGGCGGAGATGGTCGTGCACGAACGCGGCGCCCGTCACCTGGCCGACCCGTCCCGCCTGGTGGCCAGCGCCCGGATGGTGTACGGCAGCGCGCTCGATGAGCTCTTCGGCGGGATGACCCCGACTCCGGCCGGCCGGATCAGGGCCGTCGAGGAGCGCGGGACCATCGACCTCGGCGGCGGCAGGCGGCTGGACAGTCATTACTCGCCGGGCCACGCCAAGCACCATGTGGGCCTCATCGACTCGGCCACCGGGGACCTGTACGTCGGCGACGCGGCCGGTGTGTACATCCCGGAGACCGGGGATCTGTGGCCCGCCACGCCACCGCCGGACTTCGATCTGGCCACCGCTCTGGAGTCATTGCGTACCTTCGCCGCCCTGCGGCCCACCCGGCTGCTGTTCAGTCACTATGGGCCGGCCGGCGCCGTCGATCAGGTCCTTGACCGGTCGGCGGAAGAGATCACGCTCTGGGTCGAGGAGACCCGGCGGGCCCGCAACGCCCGGCTCGACCTCGATCACGCGGTGGCCATGGTGCACGAGCGGACCCGGCAGCGTTACGCCGTGCTGAACGCGGACGCTGACCCGGCCGTGGCGGCCAGATTCGAGGCGGTCAGCAGCACGGCCTCCAGCGTGGCAGGCATCATGCGCTGGCTTGAAAAATCAGACACCCATTCCTGAACGCGCTCCGCCCAGCACTCCCGGCCGGACGCTAGCGGTCCGGCCCGTCCTCACCGGACCCGTCGCCGCCGGTGCCGTCATCCGGCATGCCGTTGTCGGCGGGCTCATCCTCCACGGCGTCATCCTCCGCAGCGTCATCCTCCGCGGCGTCGGCTGGCTCCATCAGGTCATCGATCATGATCTGGTCGAGATCCTCGCACCGTTCCGCGGCATCGGTCTCGTCCGCCGCATCCGCCGCGGCGGCCCGGCCGAACCAGGCGCGTGCCTCGTGGTCGCGCCCGGCCTCGAGCAGTGCGTCCGCGTACGCGTAGAACAGCCGGGCCGACCATGGGCGCGTCCGCCCGTCGGTCAGCTCTGGCACCTGCAGCGCTACCACGGCGGCATCGGGGAGACCCTGATCCCTGCGGACTCCCGACTCGACGATCCGCAGCTCAATCTCGGTTGCCCGGTCCAGGCCATCGCCGGGATCGTTGATGACCGCCAGCGCACGGTCGAGCCTGCCCAGCGCGCGCTCTGAGTCGGCCATCAGCGGCAGGTAGCTCGACCGTCCAGTCAGCCGCCGCGCCGCACGCAACTCAGCGAGCGCGTCCGTCCAGCGCCCCGCCCGGTAGGCCGCCACACCTGAGGTTTCCCGGACGATGCCCACCCGTGCGGCCAGCCGGCGCGCTTCCTGCGCGTACTGGTAAGCCCGCTCTGGGTCTTCTGCCGCGCCCGCGGCCACCAGCCGGCGGGCGACGGCCTCCGCGAGGTCACCAGGCAGAGTCCGCAGTTCGGCAGCGGCGGCCGGATCAAGCTGGTCCGCCGTGATGCCGTCCGGGATGTCCAGGCGAGCTGTCGCTGCGGCGGCTGGCCGCGCTTGCTGTGCTCCTGGGCCATCTGCCGACGCCCCTGACCTGAACGCCCCTGGCCGGGAGGACCCTGACCGGGAGGACCCTGACCTGGAGGACCCGGCCCGGGATGCGCCGGCCCGGGATGCACCGGGCCCGGATGCCCGCGGTCCGCCAGACGCTCCCCGTCGCGCACCTGGTGCCGCCGACCTGGAGGTTCCTGAGTTCCAGCCTTGCCCCGCAGCCGACGCCGATCCTGCCGCGCCCGAGCCGGAGCCGCGCGGCCTTCCCGGCCCACTGGGCCGCCCACGGGCCGCCGGGCCGTCGGGGGCCCAGGCACCGGACGGCCGCCCGGATCCCGCCCGGTCAGGCCTTCCGGTCGTCCCACGATTGGCAGCTGGCGGGCCGGATGGACGCCGCCCACGTTCCCGGCCACCCGCACCCTGGTATGAGCTCTCGCTGCCTGGCGGGCCCTGGCGGGCTGGCCGGGCCTGCCCGGCCGTTCCCCGGCCCCGCTCGGGCTCGGCCGAACGCTCTGGCCGGCCTGAACCGGCGCGGCCATCCCGGCTGCGGCTGTCGGTCGCGGGCCCTGCGGATGTCCGGGCGGCCCACGGACGATCGCCGGTCACGCGGCCCTCGTCGCGGCGGGCCGCTCCCGGCGGGCCGAAGCCGCGCCCGGCACGTCCGCCATCGCCGCCAGCCGCCCCGGTGCCCCGTGTGGCCGCACCACGAGGGGCCGCACCACGAGGCCGGCCAGACGACGGCCCAGCACCCGTTGTCGTCGCACCCCACCGGCCGCCGACCCGCGGCTGCGCATCTCGCGATGCCGCACCCTGCGGCGCGGCGCTCCGATGTCCTGCTGCCCGTGGCGGCGCACTTCGTGGCGCACCAGCCGCCCTTGCAGCACCAGTCCGGGCCGCACCACGAGGGGCAGCACCAGTCCGCGGCGCGCCAGTCCGGGATGCGCCAGTCCGCGGCGCGCCAGTCCGCGGCGCGCCAGTCCGCGGCGCGCCAGTCCGGGATGCGCCAGTCCGGGATGCGCCAGTCCGGGGCGCACCAGTCCGGGATGCGCCGGCCGCCCGGGGCGGACCGCCTCTTGCCCCACTGGCTGGATCTCCACTGTCACGGTCCGGATCGAGTTGACGCCCGGCCCTGCTCTCAGCGATGCCTGAGGCGGCCTCGGGCCGGCCACGTCCGCTGCCCTGTCCCGAACCCGGCCCACGAGCCGGCGTACCTGGGCGGGCCGCCTGCCGACGCGCTGGGGAACCGCCGGCCCGGGCACCGCCAGACGACCCGGACGACCTGCCTGGCCGGACAGGACCGCCCTTCCCCGTCTCCCGACGCTCCCCTGCCACGCTCTTCCTCCAAGCTTGCCTCACGGCCGCCATGTCGATAAATCCACTCTGTTGCTAACAACCGTGCCGCCCGCCACGATCTCAGCACGAGCGTCATGGCAGCACAAAACGTTGGGGCCGCCCCCAGAACGGGAGCGGCCCCAACGAAAGTATGTCCGGCGGCGTCCTACTCTCCCACGCGGTCCCCCGCGCAGTACCATCGGCGCTGAAGAGCTTAACTTCCGGGTTCGGAATGGGACCGGGTGTTTCCCCTTCGCCATGGCCACCGAAACTCTATGGAGATGTCAGGTCCCACACCCAGGCGCGGAGTCTGCACTCCGGCCCAGGCGCGGCCGACCGCACCTCGGGAACCGCATAGTGGACGCGAAACACTGTCCTGGGAGTCGCCTCCCAGGCACAAAGAATGTAGAAGCCAAGCCACTCGGCCTATTAGTACCGGTCAGCTCCACGCGTTGCCGCGCTTCCACCTCCGGCCTATCAACCCAGTCGTCTAGCTGGGGGCCTTACCGGGTTAACCCCGAGGGAGACCTCATCTTAAGGCGAGCTTCCCGCTTAGATGCTTTCAGCGGTTATCCCTTCCGAACGTAGCCAACCAGCCGTGCTCTTGGCAGAACAACTGGCACACCAGAGGTTCGTCCGTCCCGGTCCTCTCGTACTAGGGACAGCTCCTTTCAAGTCTCCTGCGCGCGCAGCGGATAGGGACCGAACTGTCTCACGACGTTCTAAACCCAGCTCGCGTACCGCTTTAATGGGCGAACAGCCCAACCCTTGGGACCTGCTCCGGCCCCAGGATGCGACGAGCCGACATCGAGGTGCCAAACC
>WNFD01000228.1_pt1 | contig 94439 bp, 88 predicted proteins | sample 5400491 | NCBI WGS metagenome assembly WNFD01 (sample SAMN13153343, study PRJNA577476) | soil metagenome | isolation source: 120 cm saprolite under Douglas fir tree site 2 hole 2 replicate 2 | place: USA:California | collected 2015-04-18 | reverse complement strand
CGACGGTCCGTGTCTCAAGGAGTGAGTAACCCCTCTCAAGGAATTTGAATTCGAGCGCGCCTGCCTGAGGGGGTTATCGGCCAGAAGCTGGGCGATTCGGAGTACCAGCAGGCGCACCTTCTAGTCGGCCGGGGCGCCACGCCGGAGGGTCACCGGCTGAACTCATGGCTCTCCAGACGTGGCTAGGGCCTCCCCGCGCCCAGGGCCTGCCTCGAGAGAGCGGTCAGCCCGAGTTGAGACTTAGCCCGGCTCCCCCAGGGAGACCCACTTTGGGGACACCGGCTTCCTCCTGGGCTGTTTCTGTCAGCCTGAGGCCAGGCTGGTGGCCCCGGGCACTCCCCCTTTGTGACAGAAATCAGCTCAGGCGCAGACTTTGCCTAGCCCTCCCTGGATCGACCCTTTTCGGATTTCCCTGTCCAACCTTGACTGACCTCGTCAGCCTCGGGGCCCTGCGCGTCACAAACTCTGTCACAACCCGGATGTCGACGAGTCAGGAAGTGAAGCGCTGCAGGCAGTTCCGTGACAGGAGGCCCAGGACTAAAAATCCTGTGCTTGTTCCCGAGAGAGGCCTCGGGCTCATGCCGATCGGACGCCACCGACGGCCGTTGAGGATTGAGGATTCCTCTGTTTTTAGTCGGGAGGGCTGCTGGCCCACCTTCAGCTCGTACCCGCCCAGAGTCGCCGAAGTCGATGAGGCCTGAAGTCCTGGACTCCACCCCGCCGGGTCGTCTTTGGTTGTTCACAACCGTGGGGTTATGAACAGCATGAAGCCGTTCCAAGGCGCCCGCAAACATGGCTCACCGCCGGCCAGTCGTCAGCGTCCACTCTGAGATACGCCGATGTCGCGCTACTACTGATTCGCGGCTGCCCGTGCGGCGGCTTCGGCGAGGATCTCTTGGCGGCTGCGGAAGTCATCAGGCTGCGGGCGAAGACGCCACTGACAGGGGAGCTGAATGGTCACCGGCTTGGCGCGCTTGTCGAGCTCGGTCCAACTGGACACGTCGTGGGCGCCCTCGATTTCCAAGTTGCCGATCGTCAAGATCCAGCCGAGCGGAGAGGAGGCGAAGCTGCTCATCAAATGGCCTTCGCGCCGCAAGGCATTCACCTTCGGAGTGATCCCCGAGTACCAGGTGGTGCCGCCATTCGCCATGAGGTGACACCAGAGCCGGAGGGGGGCGATCGGTCCCTGTGCTCCCGTCTTCTGCAGCAGGGTGCGGAGCATCGGATATCGGGCCGTGAAGCCCGGATGCGAAGTCGCCACGATCCAGGTGAGCACCTGCTTCGCCACGAGCGGCCGGCGCGCAACCCGCACCGAACAGAGCGCCCTAGCCGCCTCCGGTCGGGCCAGTGGCCGACACACCTTCTCGAAGGCCAGGTACGCGGGGTTGAAGCGACGACCAGTGTTGTTGTTGCACCGCACGCAGAGCGTCTCGACCACCGAGCCGCCGATAACCTCACCCTTCATCCAAACCACATGGCCGAGGGCGCGAGTAGCCACGGGGTCGATCTTCTGGCCGATCAGCGGGCCTCGGTTGCCCGACGCTTGCGAAGGCGCGTGCTCTATCGTCACGTCCGGCCCCCCGCAGATACGGCAGGTCGCGGGGTCGCCGAGCGCTTCGATCTCCGCCAGCTCGGCTTGGAGCCTTTCCATCTCCGCTTTCAGGGCTGGATCGTCGCCGAAGTCGCGGACGGTGTCGTGGTGGGCAGCCCATCCCTTCCACCCATCCGGCGCTGGCGTGCCGATCGTCAGCCCCGTCATTGACGACGCGGTGCCGACCAGCGGGATTAGCGCCCAAAGGCCGTCCGAGCCCTGCACCGGCACGACAACCTGGTCATGACCGCACCAGTTCTTGAACGAGCCGACCTGAGATGGCCGCCACCCCCGCGGAGCCAGCTCGTTGGTGCGGAGACGCTGAAGGGCCACAGGTCGAGCGCAAGCCAAGCACGGCCGAGTTGAGCGGGGTATGCCAATGGCATCCATCCAGAGCGGGGGCATATCGGTTCAAGTTATCACGGCCGCGGGGCGGGACTCCGCATGCCCCGATGCGGGTAGCTCCGCTCCCGAACGCGCCGAATTTGACCCGGTCCTGGCGGCGAGATACCCTCGGTCATGCCACCCATCGACCTACCGCCAGAGACCCCGCAGGACGCGATTCGTTGTGACCTACTCCGCCCGCGCATCAGCTTCTCCGTCGCCCCAGCACCCAGCGGCCTGATCTACTCGGAGCGCCAGCTGGAAAGCGCGAAGCGGGCACACCACGGAGAGCGGCCGCACGGTGGAGAACCCACGGTCCGGGTGATCCGTGACGCCACGGGATTCGCCTCGACGAGTACTTCCGAGGTGCTCACCACGGTCATTCACGAGCCCTGGCGCGACTCGGCCAGTACCTTCATTGTCCAGGGCATTATCCTCAACCAGAAGACCCCTGCCCCTCTGATCTTCTGGCGTAGGTCGTAGCCGGCGCTCGAGCGCCGCCACGCCTAATCTGCGGCGGGAGCCCAACTAAACATAGGTCGCCCCCCCAGTGACAGAGACGACCCATGTCTCGTCTCAGCGTTTTCGCAAGATTGCTCGGCATCCCAGACCCGTGTGACATAGATCGGTGACATAGCAGCGTGGCAAGGCGACGCCGGTGATAGCGAAAGATCGGATGCTGGTGTGACGGCGGGCTGCTGGGTTAGGTGGGGCGAGGGCCCACTCTTGCACGATCCGTTTCCCTGGCAGTTACGGCTCTATCCCATTGGCCTTCAGGAAACTTCGAATGTCGCCCGACTTAACCGCGTGGCCGACAACCAGCTGGGTTTGGCTGCGAAGGTAGTGGAGTATCTCTGCCACGACCTGCCCCTCAGAGACATTCTCGCTCGTGCCGTCCGAATGCTGCTTCTTGTAGGTAATACCCGATCGTTGCGTCTTTAGTGCTTCGAGCGCGCTTTCGACAGACGGAGGTATCGGTGTCAGCTTGCTCGCCACAACGCCAATCACTGCTCCATCCTCGACATCCACTAGCGGACCACCAGAGTTGCCCGCGTTGAAGGCAGCGTTAACGACCCATCTCGGCGGGGAGAGTCCAACTCGGTCTTCACCGGCAAGGTACCCGACGGAAAGAAGAGGTGCTCGTCCGTTGTATCCAGTCGGGTATCCCCATGTGGTCACTTGCGCGCCGACGGTGAGGCTAGACTTTGAACTGATCGGAAATGACGGCCCGCCGATTCTCTGCTGGGGAGCGAGAAGGGCCAAGTCGAGCTTCTCGTCGAGCTTGATCTCCGACACCGGGACAGGGCTTCCAGAGGTTGGAATGAGGACGAGTTTCGACCGATCGCATCCCGCGACGACGTGCGCGGCCGAAATGACTTTGCCGCTTCCATGCAGAAAACCCGAGCCGCCGGTGCCTTCTGCAGAGCAAATGACTCGAACCACGGACGAGGCCGCGATGGCCCCCGACTTCCCGGCCGTGTCGGTTGCAACCGGCGCGCCCGTGGGCATTTGACCGTCGGCAGACGAGAGGAGGGCCAACGAGGCACCCACTACGATGACAAGAATCTTTTTCTTCGAGGCAATCAACTCGCAATCCTCGCGCGATGGGTAGCCTCGGTCACGAGTCAGCCGGCGGCTTCCGAATGAGCTTGGCCTCTAACGTCTCCGTGAGATAGATTCCTTCTCTCATATGCATCCGGAAGCCTAGAGCCACGGAGACGACGCCGCGAAAGATCAATCCTTTCCTCTCTGTGCGGAGCTCGACCTTGAAGCGGCGACCACCGAGCGGCGTGGGATGATGTCCGGCGAATGTGACGCGCTTATCGACGTGGTACTTGGCGTCGACGGGATCGAAATCGAGCAGCTGCTCTTTCTCATCCCAGCGACCCAGAAAGCGCGGATCATCCGCGGACTCATCGCTCGATGGGAAAATGCCGATGACGTTCAGCCGACCAGTGGGTTCCATCTCGGTCTCATTGAAGCGGACGAGGGTGTACTCGGCAGCCAACAGATAGTCGGACTCGACTTTGACCAGATTGGTTTTGAACGGGCCATCCTTGTTCCTGACAACTTCTCGATCCGCCATTGTGTTCGCTCCTTGCTCTGAGCCGCCCTCTCCTCTGTGCCCGAGATTGTGCCCGCGAGGGGCTACAAACGGTCCAAACCTATCCCCCGCCAGCCAACCTGACAAACGAAAACCCCTCAGCAAGATGATGACTTACCGAGGGGTCTTCGATCGCTTCGACGCTTGACAGTCCAGTGTGCTAACCAGGCTGCACCACGAGCCCGACTCGAGACTTCAGCAGGTTACACGACGCCCTCTGTGAATGCAACCATCGCCGGCTGTCCTAGAGGTCCTTGAGGAACTCCAGCATGGCCGCGTTGACGTCGTCACGCCGCTCCTGCTGGGTCCAGTGGCCGCAGCCGGGGAGGATCAGGGTCTTGCGGAGCTGGGGAACGAACTTCGTGAGGTTGGCGATGAGCTGGTCCATGCCGCGGAAGGCGAGCACGAGGTCACGGTCGCCGGCGACGTAGAGGGCGGGGACGGTGACCACGGAGCCCGCATAGGGAGCGAGGAGCTCCCAGTTGCGATCGATGTTGCGATACCAGTTGAGACCGCCGCGAAAGCCGGCGCGGGCGAATTCCCCGGCGTAGAAGTCGATATCGGCCTCGGTGAGCCAAGGCGGCAGCGCTTCCGGCTTTCCCATCGCGCTGAGAAAGCCGCCACCCTTCGGCACCATGCCGATACCGGCGGGGTTGTTGTCGCTTCCAAGTGGCCGATCGCCAGAGGCCGCCCACGCCACCGTGCGCATGGTGGTGCGGACGTCCCGCTCGAGCTCGGCCTCGGCCACTCCCGGCTCCTGGAAGTAGAGCTGGTAGAAGATCGCCTCATCGGTCTGGGGCATGACGGTGGTGGGGCGAACGGATCCGCGAGGTCGGAACGGCACGCTCAGGCCGATGACGGCGCGAAAGCGGTCCGGGCGCAAGAGCGCGGCGTGCCAGGCGACGGGGGCGCCCCAGTCGTGGCCGGCGATCACGGCCGACGGCTCTCCGAGCGCGTCGAGGAGCCCCACGATGTCGCCAACCAGATGCAGCAGCGTGTACTTGTCGATCTCGGCGGGACGGTCAGTCTGCCCGTAGCCGCGCATGTCGGGGGCGACCGCGTGGAAGCCGGTCTCGGCGAGGGCGGCCAGCTGATGCCGCCAGGAATACCAGGACTCGGGAAAGCCGTGGCAGAGGACGACGAGCGGCCCCGCCCCCTGCTCGGCAATGTGCATGCGGATGCCGTTGGTCTCGATGGTGCGGTGCTGGATGTCAGCCATGACGCCTCCCATGCGATGCGCCTGCCCCCTAATCTACTCAGCCCTCGCCTCAGGGCTTCGCTCTTCACCTCGAACGGCGGCCCTCTCCCCCGATAGGGGAGAGGGATCAAAATGTCACTTCTTCGCGCGGAGAGCGCGCCACACTCGCTCGGGCCGGAGGGGCATGTCGAGATGCCGCACGCCCACGTGCTTGAGGGCGTCCACCACCGCGTTGACGATGGCGGGGGTCGAGCCGATGGTGGCCGCTTCGCCGATGCCCTTGGCGCCCATCGGGTTGAAGGGCGTGGGAGTCACTGTCTGGTCAGTGGTGAACATCGGCAGATCGTCGGCATGGGGCACCGCGTAGTCCATGAGCGAGCCGGTCACGAGCTGGCCGCCCGAGTCGTAGACCATCTCCTCGAGGAGCGCCTGCGCGATCCCCTGGGCCAGTCCGCCGTGCACCTGCCCGGTCACCAGCATGGGGCTGATGCGGACACCGCAGTCGTCCACCGAGATGAAATCACGCACGCTCACACGGCCCGTGTCGCGATCGATCTCGACCACGGCCACGTGAGCCCCGAAGGGATACACGAGCTGCGGGGGGCGGAAGAAGTCCGTGGCCTCCAGCCCGTACTCGATGCCCTCGGGCAAGCCCTCGGCATAGGCTTTGGGCGCGATCTCGGCGATGGTCAGAGCCTTGGCGGGCACGCCCTTGACCTGGTACCGGCCCGCCTCGAAGATCACGTCATCGGCGGCCGCCTCCAGCATGTGGGCGGCGATCCGGCGCGCCTTGTCCTGCACCTTGAGGGTCGCCCCGATGATGGCGGAGCCGCCGACGGCGAGGCTGCGGCTGCCCCCCGTGCCGTTGCCCATCGGCGTGTTGAGCGTGTCGCCGTGCCGCACCACCACCTTGTCGAAGTCGACGCCGAGATGGTCCGAGATGATCTGCGCGAAGGTCGTCTCGTGCCCCTGGCCGTGGGACGAGGTGCCCGTGAAGGCGGTCACCCCACCTCCGGGCTCCACGCGCACCACCGCGCTCTCGAAGGGGCCGAAGCCGCACATCTCGACGTAGACGGCCATGCCGATGCCGAGCAGCTTCTTGTCGCCACCGCTGATCCGGTCCTTCTGCTCGGCGCGCAGCTTCTGGTAGCCCGCGATGTCGAGTGCCTTGCTCAGCGCGCGATCGTACTCCCCGCTGTCGTACTTCTGCCCCGTGGGTGTCGCGTAGGGAAAGGCAGAGGGCGGGATGAAGTTCTTTCTCCGGATCTCCTCCGGCGGCTTGCCCAGCTCCTGCGCCACGACATCCACGAGCCGCTCGAGGTAGTAGGCCGCCTCCGGCCGCCCCGCGCCCCGATACGCGGCCACAGGCGTGGAGTTGGTGAAGATGCACGTGGACTTGAGGTCGACGTTGGTCACCTTGTACACGCCGACACCCATGAACAGCGTGAGGTCGGGGATGAAGGTGAAGATCGGATAGGCGCCGATGTCGGCGATGACGTGCATGCGGAAGGCCGTGATGGTGCCGTCGGCCTCCACGGCCGCCTCGAGGTCGGTGACCTGCGCCCGCCCATGCGTGGTCGACGTCATGTGCTCGACACGCGTCTCCGTCCACCGCACGGGCACGCGGAAGAGCTTGGCGACGACGGCAAGCGTGACGTCCTCTGGATAGATACCGAACTTCACGCCGAATCCGCCGCCCACCTCCGGCGCGATCACGCGCACGAGATTCTGCTCCACGCCGAGGCAGGCGGCGATGTCGTTGCGGAGCATGTGGGGCGCTTGGTGCGTCGACCACAGGGTCAGGCCGCCGCTGGTGGGATCGGGCGCGGCCAGCGCCGCGCGCGGCTCCATCGGCACGCCGCAGAGCCGCTGGCTGACCATGCGCTGCTTGACCACCTTGGCCGCCTTGGCGAAGGCGGCGTCGGACTCGCCCACCTTGATGTTTGTCTCGTGCTCGATGTTCTTCGGCGCGTCCTCGAAGAGCTGGGGCGCGCCCGCCGCCATCGCCGCGAGCTGGTCGGCCACCGCGGGCAGCACCTCCCAGTCGACCACGACGTCGGCGGCGCCATCGGCCGCGGCGGACTGGGACGTCGCGATCACGGCGGCCACCGGCTCGCCCACGTGCCGGACGCGGCCGATCGACAGCGGATAGTGCGTGCGGCCACCTGACGTCTCCGCCCCGCCGCCGCCCTCGGCGCTCGGCCCTCCCAACGGGATGGGCTGGCAGTGCGCGCGGATATCCTGGCCGGTCACGATCTTGAACACGCCGGCCCGCTTGGCCGCGGCCGTCGTGTCGATCTTGCCCACCTTGGCGTGGGCGTGCGGGCTGCGCACGAACGCCACGTAATGCAAGCCCGGGATGGTGATGTCGTCGACGTAGGACGAGGTGCCGGTGATGAGCCGGGGATCTTCCTTGCGCTTGACCTCGGCGCCCATGAGTCGAGGAGTGGCGGTCGGCATGTTCGGGTCCTTTCGTGAGGCCATGCGGGTCCTTCGTGTCAGATGCCGCGCAGCATAGACGCGAGTCCGTCACGGCGCAAGGCGAGGCGGGCGCGCCGGCACGGGGGGCTTGACGGGGCCCCCGCCATCCAGTGTATACACTCGGCCATGCAGACCGGAGGGCCGGCCGACGGCCAGCCATCATTGGAGAAGGGGCCGGCCCGGGTGGTCGGCCGCGACCTCTTCCCCGCCCTGGCCAGGCACCAGATCCTCGAGGAATCCGCCTACCAGGACCTCCGCCGCGCCATCGTCGAGGGGCGCTTTGCGCCCGGAGAGCGCATCGTCGCCGCCTCCGTCGCCGCGAGCGCCGGCATCAGCCGCATCCCCGTCACGCAGGCGCTTCAACGGCTCGAGGCCGACGGCTTCGTGCGCATCTCGCCCCACAAGGACGTGGTCGTCCTGGGATGGGCGCCCGGTGAGATTCGCGAGCGCTTCGTGCTCATGGCGGCCCTCGAATCGCTCTGCCTCCGCGAGTCGGTGGGTAAGATCACGCCCGAGCTGTGCGCGCGGCTGCGGGCTCTCCAGAGAGAGATGCTGGCGGCGCGCTCGCGGGACGACGCCGGGCGGGCCGTCCAGGCCGACGGCCGATTCCATCACCTGCTCTGGGAGGCGGCGGGGCTGCCCCAGGTGATGCACATCCTTGAGACTCTCTGGGACAGGGGCGAATACTACCGTCTCATCATGCACGCCCGGCGCGGCGGCTTCGCCACAGAATCGCTGGCCGAGCACGAGCGCATCCTCGACGCGTTGGAGGCGGGCAATCTCAACGACGCGGCCAAGGCCATCGAGCAGCACCGGCTCTTCGCCATGAAGCGCCTCGAGGAGACGCCGCAGAGCTGACCCGGATTATGCGCGAGCAACGCCACCCTCACCCTGCCCTCTCCCTCTCCGAGGGAGAGGGATTCAATTTCTTCCCTCGCCCCCAAAGGGGGAGAGGGCCGCCGTTCGAGCTGAGCAGCGTAGCTGCGAGGCGAGGGCTGAGTAGATCAAGGGGGGACCAGAATGCGCTACGCGCATTCGTGAATAATTCGCGCTAACGCGGCAGCTTGCGCCGCCGTCGGGCCAGGCGCACCACCAGCCGCGGCAGCACCGCCAGCGCGCCGAGGGCGCTCAGGACCAGGGCCACGCGCGTGAGCGTCTCGTTCATGGTCCCTTCACCCGCCAGCGCCTCACCACCGGCCCAGCCCGTGTAGACGTACACCGTGGTCGCCGGGAGCATGAACACGAACGTGGCCAGCACGTACGGCACGAGGCGGATCCGGGTCAGGCCCAGGGCGTAGTTGAGAAGGTTGTAGGGGATCACCGGCACGAGCCGCACGAAGGCGACGAACTCCCAGCCGCCCCTGTCCACGCCGTCCTTCAGCTTCTTGAGCGGTCCCGAGAGCTTCTGCTCGGTCCAGTCTCGCCCCACCGTGCGCGCGGTGAGGAAGGCGACGGTGGCGCCCAGGGTCGCCCCCACGAGCGAGTACACCGTCCCCCAGATGGGCCCGAAGATCAGCCCGGCCGCTAAGTCGAGCGGGAGTCCCGGAATCAAGAAGGCCGGGCCCACCGCATAGGCGAGGACGAAGACAATGGGCCCCCAGTGCCCCAGGCGCGCGACGAAGTCCTGGATCTGAGGCACCGTCAGGTAGCGTCGGAAGGCGAACGCGGCAACGATGCCCGTCACGAGCACCGCCAGGAAAATGCCGCGCTGGAGGATGGTAAGGCGGCGTCGAGGCATCGGGCGTCATTGTCGGGCCATCCGTAACCGCAACGCAACCCATTGAGCCACGATGCTTGACACTCCCCCAGGCCTCCTCGAGCTGACGCTCGCGGTGCGCGCGAGGCGTGCCGGCGGTGGCGCGGCTCGAGTCACCCGAGCTCTCCGCCCACCTAACGGCCGGCGAGGGCGTGACCGCGGCCTCCCCCATCGCCATCGCGAACTTCGCGTTCGCCAAGGCCGCCCTCGCGGCGGCCCGGCCCTAGCACGCCAACCCCCTCCCCTGTGGGGTTCCCCTGCGACTAGTGGACGAACGTCGCCGCCACGCGCCGGGACCACAGGAAATACGGCACCCAGATCGCGGCCACGATGATGGCGGTGGCCGGCCCCCCGAACGCGTTGACCTGCAGCGAGCTGGCCACGATGGGAATCCTGAGCGCGACCGAGATGTCGGCGACCTGAACGAGGGCGCGCGCGATCAAGAACGCGATCATCAGCCTGGGAAATAGCCGCTTCTTGGCGAAGAAGAGATAGAGAAGCGCGAGCGCCCACAGGAGCAGCGCGGAAGACACGACGAGCTGCCCCACGATCCATGGGCCGAAGAGCGGGTGGTAGGCGCGCGCGCCCGGCGTGGTGAGGGCATGCCACAGCGCCGAGTTGAGGGGGCGCACGGTCGCGAGGATCTCCGCGACGATCCGGATCGGCGTCAGGCACAGCCCCACCGCCACCAGGATGAGCCATCCGCCGAGACCAACGGGCGGCGGGGTAGAGCCCTCGGTCGTGTCCACGCCACAAAGGTATCGTGAACGCCCGGCAATCTCCGCACATTGACAAGACCGAGGGTCGCGAGCGAGGATCCTCCCGTGCGTGTCGTGGATCTGTCTTTTCCCCTGAAGCCGCATTTCCGCTGGGTCGTCAAGAGCGAGCTTCGCTCGAGCCACGAGGCGGGCAACCTCTTCCAGTCCACCATCTTCACCTCGAGCTGCCACGCCTACACGCACGTGGACGCGCCGGTGCACTTCCTGCCGGGCGATCGCGACATCGCCCAGATGCCCGTGGACCAGTGGATGGGGCCCGCGGCCGTGGTGGACCTGACCCACCTGGGCGAGAACGGCGAGGTGACGGCGGCAGACCTGGAGCGGCTCGGCGGCCACGTGCAGGCCGGCGACATCGCGCTGCTGCGGACGGACTGGCCGCGGAAGTGCCCGGTGGAGAGCGAGCGCTTCTGGCGGGAGGCGCCCTACACGGGGCGGAGCGCCTGCGACTGGCTGGTGGCGCGCAAGGTCAAGGCCGTGGGCTACGACTACCCGCCCGACTACGCCGTGCGCACCACCATCTTCGAGCCGGACAAGAAGGTGACGCGCTACGAGTGCACCACCCATGACGTCTTCTTCCCCGCCGGCATCACCGTCATCGAGTACCTGACCCACCTCGACCAGATCGGCGCGCCGCGCTGCCGCTTCATCGCGCTCCCCCTCAAGCTCGACGGCGCCGACGGCTCCCCCGTCCGCGCCATCGCCCTTCTCGACTAAGCCCCGCTCAAGTCTCGACACCTCGCAGGGTCAGCTCCGGGGCGCGGTGGCAGGCGACCGCATGGCCCGGGACGATCTCGGTCAACGCGGGCGTCTCCACGCGACAGCGCTCGACGGCGTAGGCGCAGCGCGGGTGGAAGTGACAGCCGGGGGGTGGATTCGAGGGATCGGCGACCTCGCCCTCGAGGAGGATACGCTTCGCGCGCAGGCGTGGATCGGGCTTGGGCACGGCGGCCAGCAGCGCCTCCGTGTACGGATGCCGGGGCGTGGCGAAGAGCGCCTCCGTGGGCGCCAGCTCCACGATGCGCCCTACGTACATCACGGCCACGCGGTCGCTCACGAGCTTGACCACGGAGAGGTCGTGGGCGACGAAGAGATACGTGAGGCCGAGCTTGTCCTGGAGATCCTGGAGGAGGTTGAGGATCTGCGCCTGCACCGAGACGTCGAGGGCGGAGACGGGCTCGTCGGCCACGACGAGGCTGGGGCTGACGGCAAGCGCCCGCGCGATGCCGACCCGCTGGCGCTGGCCGCCGCTGAAGGCGTGCGGATAGCGGCGCATGTACTCCGGTCTCAGTCCCACCAGTCGCAGGAGCTCGACCACGCGATCGAGTCGCTCCCGGCGCGTCCCGATGCCGTTGGCCACGAGCGGCTCGGCCACGATGTCGAGCAGGGTACGCCGCGGGTTCAGCGAGGAGTACGGGTCCTGGAAGATCATCTGCATCTGCCGGCGCAGGGGGCGAAGCTCGCGCCGGCCGAGGGCGGCGACGTCGAGCACCTGGCCGCCCGCGGCGCGGAAGAGGATCTGCCCTTCCGTGGGCGCGAGGGCCCGCAGGATGCAGCGCGAGGTCGTGGTCTTGCCGCAGCCGCTCTCGCCCACCAGGGCCAGCGTCTCGCCACGATCCACGTGGAAGGAGACATCGTCCACCGCGCGCACCTGGCCGACCACGCGGCGGAGCAGACCCTGGCGAATGGGAAAGTGCTTGCGGAGCCCCTTGACCTCGAGCAAACGCTCGGTCATCGGGTATGCGTGGTGTTGGAGGACCACGGGTTCCGGTCGGGCCTCTTCGCGCAAGCGCTCATCGCGCCGCCTCGGCATAGAGGAGACAGGCCGCCTCCTGCGCTGTCCCCACGGGGCGGGGCGCAGGCTCCTCCTGATCGCAGCGGCCGGGCATGAAGTCGGGGCATCGCGGATGGAACGCGCACCCCGCGGGGCGATTGTAGGGATGCGGGATGGAGCCCTCGATGACGGGGAGGCGCGAGCGGCCGCGCGCCTTGATGCTCGGCATGGAGCGGAGGAGGGCGCGCGTATATGGATGCTTGGGCTCGTGGAAGATGGCGTCCACGGGCCCCTGCTCGACGATCCGCCCAAGGTACATGACGGCGACCTCGTCGCACATCTCCGCCACCACACCCAGGTTGTGCGTGATCAAGATGATGGCCATGCCCTCGCGCTGCTGCAGCGTCGCGAGGAGATCCAGGATCTGGGCCTGGGTGGTGACGTCGAGGGCCGTGGTCGGCTCATCGGCGATCAGGATGCGCGGGTGGCAGGAGAGGGCGAGGGCGATCATGGCGCGCTGGCGCAGGCCGCCCGACAGCTCGAAGGCATACTGATCCACGCGCTGCTCGGGGCTCGACACGCCGACCTGGCGGAGCATGTCCACCGCCCGCGCGCGCGCCTCCGGCTTGCCCACGTCCTGGTGGAGCCGGATGTTCTCGATCATCTGGTTGCCCACGGTGTGCACGGGGCTGAACGAGGTCATGGGCTCCTGGAAGATGAGGGCGACGTCCTCCCCGCGTATCCGACGCATCTCCCGCCCATCGGGATCGAGCCGAGTGAGATCGATGCCCTCCGCCTCACCCTCGCGGCGCAGGAGGATGGAGCCGCTCACGATGCGGCCGGGGCGCTCGACTATCCGAAGGATTGATCGAGCGGTGACGCTCTTGCCGCAGCCGCTCTCGCCCACGATGCCAAGCGTCTTCCGCGGATAGACGTCGAAGTGCGCGCCGTCCACCGCCTTGACCGTGCCCTCCTCCGGGAAGAAGTACGTGCGGAGGTCACGCACCTCCAGGATCGGACGCGGGGCCGGAGGCATCAGTGGCCGTAGGGATCGGCGGCGTCGCGAAGGCCATCGCCCATGAAGTTGAGGGCGAGGATCACGATGATGACGGGCACGGAGGCGGCGAGGAGCCACGGCGAGATGGCGAGGGCCTGGATGTTCTGGGCCTGCTGGAGGAGCACGCCCCAGCTGATGGCGGGCGGGCGGAGACCCAGCCCCAGGAAGGACAGCGAGGTCTCGCTGATGATCATGGCGGGGATGGCGAGGGTGGTGGCGGCGATGATGTGGCTCAGGAACGACGGGATCAGGTGGCTGACGATGATGCGCGCGCGCGAGCAGCCCGCCAGCTCCGCCGCCATCACGAAATCCTCCTCGCGGAGGGAGAGAAAGCGGCCGCGCACCACGCGGGCCAGCTCCGTCCAGCCGACGAGCGAGATGATGAGGGTGATGGCGAAGTAGACCTGCATTACCGTCCAGTCATTCGGCAGGGCGGCGGCCAGCCCCATCCAGAGCGGGATGGTGGGGATGGAGCGCAGGATCTCGATCACCCGCTGGATCACCGTATCGATGACGCCGCCCCAGAGGCCGGAGATCCCGCCGAGGACAACCCCGAGCACGAGGCTCATGCCGACGCCCAGGAGGCCGATGGTGAGCGAGGTGCGCGTGCCGTACATGAGGCGGGACCAGAGGTCGCGTCCCTGCTCGTCGGTGCCGAGGACGAAGAGGGCATCCTCCGCCCGCGCCCCCTCGAGGCCGAGCAGGTGGCGATCGGTCGGGATGAGCCCGAGGAAGCGGTACTCGAAGCCGTGGGCGAGGAATCGGACGGGGATCTTCTTCTCGGGGTCGGGCGTGTAGACGCGCTTGAAGGTCATCGGATCGCGCTTGCCCGTGAGCCCGTAGACGTAGGGGGCGAAGCGGCCGTCCTGGAAGAAATGAATGCTCTGGGGCGGCAGCAGCGAGCGCTGAGCTTCCGACGCGCCCGGATCGGAATAGGCCAGAAAGTCGGCAAAGACGACGGCGGCGTAGAACATCAGGACCACGGCGGTGCCGACCATGGCCATCCGGTGGCGTCGGAAGCGCCACCACATGAGCTGCCACTGGGTGGCGACCGAGATCCGTTCTTCCTCCCGCTCGGCTATTTCCTGCCCTCCAGACGGATGCGCGGGTCGATCACCATAAGGAGGAGATCGGACAGCAGGGTGCCGATGACGGTCATCACGCCCAGCAAGAGCACGATCGTGCCGGCCAGGAACATGTCCTGGGCGATGAGCGCACGGAGCAGGAGCGGTCCCACCGTGGGCAGGGAGAGCACGAGCGAGACGATGATGCTGCCCGAGACCACGTAGGGGAGCAGATAGCCGACCGTGCTCGCGAAGGGGTTGAGGGCGACCCGTACCGGGTACTTGAGGATGAGCCGCCACTCGCCCAGGCCCCGCGCGCGGGCCGTCACCACGTAGGGCCGGCGCAGCTCGTCGAGGAGGTTGGCGCGCATGATCCGGATGAGCTGGGCCGTGCCCGCCAGCCCGAGGATGGCCGCGGGCAGGGGCAGATGCTTGATGAGGTCCCAGGCCTTGGCGAGACTCCACCGCGCCTGCGCGAACTCATCGGAGAAGAGGCCTCCGATGTTCATGTTGAAGAGGGTGAAGCCGAAATACATGAGGACGAGGGCGAGCATAAAGGACGGCACGGCCAGCCCGGCGAAGCCGATGAACGTCGCGATGTAGTCCCCGATCGAGTACTGGCGCACGGCCGAGTAGATGCCGATGGGCAGGGCGAGGGCCCAGGTCAAGATGATGGCGGCGACGGACACGGCCATGGTCAGCCACAGGCGGTCCCCGATCACCTCGGAGACGGGGCGGCCCCATTCGAGGGCCATGCCGAACTTGCCCTGCAGCACCAGCTTCATCCAGCGGAGGTATTGAACCCACACGGGCTTGTCGAGCCCGTACTGCTGACGGAGCGCTTCCGCCTCTTGCTGCGACACGAAGCTGCCCGAGGCCGACATCTGGGCAATGTACGAGGTGATGTAATCGCCGGGCGGCAGCTGGATCACGACGAAGGACAGCACGGAGACAGCCCAGACCGTCAGGACGGCCAGGAACAGCCGCCGCACGAGATACGCGAGCATCAGGCCTTGTAGAAGAAGGTCGCCGGGTGCGAGGAACAGGGCGTGCGCGCGTGTTGAGCATTGATCTGGCGCGCGGGAATGTTGCCGAGCTTGTTGCTGACGATCCTGACTCCCATGGTCGCGGGCGACTGCCCCACGGTGCCGATGCTGTACTGCTCGTCCACGAGGATCTTCCAGATCTCCTGGGCGACCTTGTAGCGCTCCTGGGTCTTCTTGCCCGCGGCCGATCGGAAAAGCTCGAGAGCCGAGATCATTCGCGGATCCTTGGGCGCCTTTCCCTGGGAGCCGTTGGAAGCGTACCAGCGCGCGATCGGCGTGCCGAGCAAGGCCTGCACGGGATCGAGGGGCAGCGCGTGGCGCGGGAAGAGATAGAGCACCTCCGAGCCGTCGTTGGCCCACAGGGCGATCTGATGCTCGTTGCCGGCCACCCGGCGGAAGAAGAGGCTGCGCTCCATCTCCTTCACGTCGGCCTGGATCCCGATCCTCTTCCACTGTTCCTTGATCATCTCGGCGATCTGCGTGTGTGGCACGAAGGCGCCCGCGGACGTCTGCAGCTCGAGGCGCAGCCGGCCCTTGCCGTCGGCGCGCATCCGATAGCCGTCACCGTCCTTCTTGGCGAGCCCGATCGTGTCGAGGAGCCCATTGGCCTGCTTCACGTCGAGTGTGGACCACTTCTTGCGCCATTCCGGCCCCGGGCTGTACGGCACGCTCTCCGAAGGCGCGGTGGAGCCGGGAACGCCCACGCCCACCCAGAACGTCTCGTTCAGCTGGTCCCGGTCGATGCCCATGGACAGCGCGCGTCGGAAATCGCTGGTGTGAAGCCACCTGGCGATCTCGGCGTCGGCGTCGTAGGCCTGGTTCGTCTGGAGGGTGGCGTCTGATCCGTTCAAGGCGGGATCCAGGCGCACGTCGTAACCGATTTTGGCGCGGTTCTCGAGATAGACAGGTAACTTGGCCAGCGCGGTATGGCGCTCCTGGAGGTCGTACTGGCCGGCCATGGCGCGCAGGTTCAGGACCTCCAGGTTCTCGGCCAGCGTCATGCTGATGCGGTCGATATACGGGAGCTGATTGCCCGCAGTGTCCACGCCCATGTAGTAAGGGTTCCGCTCGAGCACCCAGGTCGGCGTGTTGATCGGATTGACTGTCTTCCACGGCGTGAGCACGGGCAGCTCGGGATTGAGCCGCCAGTCCCAGCGATTCCGGATATAGCTAACCCAGCCGTCGAAGCCGGCGGCCTTGGCCTTCTTTTCCACCTCGTCCTTGGAGGAGTGCTTCGGGAGAAACTGCTTGATGTAGTGCGCGGGCATGTAGGCGCCCATGCTGAGACCGCCCATGGACTGCGTCGCCTGGCCGCCGCCGATGGCGGTGCTCCCCGCCAGGATGTCGACGAAGAGGAAATTGGGGTCCTGGAACTCGAAGACCACGGTGGTGTCGTCCACCTTGCGGATGGCGCCCGACTTGCTGCCGGCCATGAAGTCCGGGTGCGGCGTGGGTACGAGATCCTTGTTGAGATAAACCTCTTCGTGCCAGAAGACGAAGTCGTTGGCCGTAAAGGGCATCCCATCAGACCACTTCATGCCTTTGCGGAGCGAGATGGTGACGCTCTTGCCATCGTCGCTCTGCTTCCACTCCTTGGCGACACAGGGCATGATCTTGGTGCCCGTGTAGTCGCAGAAGAGGATCTTGTCGGTGGAGACGATGCGGTTGCCGTTCTCGCCGTCCCCGGGCCCGGTGAAACCGCGGCGCCACGTGCCGCCGTAGCGGCCGATCGTGTGCAGCGGCTTGACGACCATGGGCTCCTCGGGCACGCGCTTCTCGACGGGCGGCAGCTTGCCCCCCTTGACGAGGTCGGCGAGCATGGGCGCCTCGGCGAACTTCTTCGGCCACTTGGCGTGATCGAGGATGAGCTCGGGACCCTCGAGCTTTCCTATGAGCTGGGCACCCAGCTTGGGCTCGGGTGCCTTGGCCCCTTGCGCGACGGCGTCCACTGCCGGCAACGCGCCGGCCAGGGCCGCGCCGCCCGCGGCGACAGCGGCGTCGCGGAGGAATTCACGTCGGGTCCTGCCCTGTGGCTTCTTTGCCATGTCCTCTCCTCGCGAAGAGCCGTTGAAGATGAGCGGAGATCGACCGAGACGGCGCGAGTTTACGGGATTCCCTCCTTGGTGACAAGGCGCCGAGGCGAGATGGGGCGGTGGCCATGCGTGGAATGCTTTGCCCTTCAGAGCCCTGATCGCCTAATGAATCAGAAGGTTTGCCGGAAGACCGATCGGCTTGATGGCGGAGGAGAGGTGGAGACATCCGCCCTATCCTTTAAATAAAGAGGACTCTGGCGGGCTCCCTGACTGCCAAAGAGATGGGCAGGAATTCCTGGGTCGTCGCCGCTAATGCCGAGAATGTCGGCCGAGGTGGGTTACCGCGCGGGCCCCGACCGCTTGGGGCGATCGGATCCCGCGCGAGTAACCGGACGACGCTTCCACACCTTCGCTGGGTGACGCGGTACCTGGCTGCGCCCCGTGGCGGGGCTCGCCTTCTGGCTCGACACGTTCGTGCCCACCCATGTGCGGGCGTGACCGCGCCGGTAATTGCCCATGACCGGTTTCATCGGACGTCCCCCCGTCAGGCTCCTTCCTGCTCGTCAGCAGGCTGGCCTGAGATTGGCCTCGATGCGGTCGCCCGCCTTCATGCTCTGGAGCGCCTCCTTCGAGGCCTGGAACTCGTGGATCTTGCCGTCGGCCTCCTGGACCGTCACCTTCCCGGCGGCCGCGTCAACCTTCATGACCCGGCCTTCGACTTTCTTCGGAGCACTCGCCTTGGCCTTCTCGTGGGCCGCGCAGAGATCCGGCGGGGTCTGGCCCACGGCGACGCCTCCTCCCAGGAGGGAGACGGCTACGAAGCTCGCGGATAGCGTGCGCAGCATCTTCATTCGGTTATCTCCTTACTTGTGGGTGAAGTCGTAAATCGCGCCTGCCGCGGCGCCCACGCCCGTCCCGATCAACGCGCCCTTTCCGGCTCCGTAGCCCGTACCGGCCCCGACCGCCGCACCGGCGCCCGCGCCAACGGCAGCCCCTGTCGCAGTCCCGCAGCCCGCCGCAAGCAGGCCGGCAAGCGCTGCACCCATCGTCCAGTGCACGAAAGACTTGGTCATCGCATTCCTCCAGGTTTGGCGACAGCCGGGCGTCGCGCGACGCCCGGCTGTCGCACCGAATTACCGCAGGCTGCTGCGCGAGGCGTACGTCAGGTCGTTCTTGACTGACCGCACACCGGCCACGCCGCGGGCGACTTCGGACGCCTTGGCGCTGGCATCGATGCTCTTCACTTCACCGGTCAGCGACACGACGCCGTTGTTCACTTCGGCCTTGGCGTTCTTCAGCTGAGGATCGCTCTTGAGCTTACTCTGGACGTTCTTGGCGATAACCTTGTCATCCGCCGTCACTTCCGAGCGGTGCGACGGCGCCACCACCTGCAGCTCGTTCTTCACATCCTTGACACCCTCGATACCCTTGGTCACTTCGACGGCGGCCGCTTTGGCCTCGGCGGAGTCGACCTTCCCACGGAGCATCACCATGCCATCCTTGGTCTCGACGTGAACCTGCCGACCCTTCACGCGCTCATCGGCGAAGAGCGCGATCTTGGTCTTCGAGGTGATCCACGAATCGCTCATGCCTTGCTTTGCGTCCTGGGCCGTGCTCTTGATCTTGTCTCCGGCCTGGTCGGCCTTCTGCTCGACCTTCTCTTTCATGGTCGGCTTGTCCGCGCTCGTCTGCGCGAAGGCCGGCCCGGCGGCGAATACCAGCGCCGCAATGCTGAGACTGATCACGGCAAAATTGCTTCGCATCGTCGTCTTCCTCCTTGAAGGTTTACTCATATCCGGCCCATCACCAGCAAGATGAGCACGATCAACAGCACCAACCCCAACCCACCGCTGGGGTAGTAGCCCCATCCGCCGCTGTAGGGCCAGGTGGGAAGCGCTCCCACCAACAGAAGCACGAGAACTACCAGTAGGACTGTGCTCATGATTCCTCCATTCAGCCCTTCCGCCTGCGAGCTTCAGCGTGTTAGCGAGGCAACGACTGTGCCAAAGGACGTTGCCATGAGCCATCTGGCCGGAAATCATGCGCGACACCGCGCAACCCCTCGTGCGCCGCACATTCCATCAAGCGGCCGCGGTCTTCCAGAAGCGGAAAATTGTTCCGGTCGGGAAAGGTTGACATTCCACGCGCGATGCTCGCATTGATCGAAGGGGCGCGGCGCGGGTGCAGTCGGGTGATGTGAGGGGCGACGATGTGATCTCGGCGCGGATCGCCGGCACGAAGCACCTCCCGACCTGCCGAGTGCCACAGCCCGCAAGAGCGGGCCTGGGGCGCTGCCGGAGAGCTTGTGAAGGTCAATCATGGCCTGGACCGACGAGGCGATCATTGACCGAGGAGAGCGTTGCGGGCCGGCCGCGAGCGGAAATTCGTTCCCACCCTGTAACTTCTTCTCGGCGGCCGCTGCCCGACCCTCCCGCAAATGGTTGTCACCACGGCCGAGCCTGGCGGCACACTCCTTGCTGTCTCTCGGCCCCATGAACTCGCGAGCCAAGAACCACAGCCCATCCAGGGGGTCATCAATGGAGCATGCCAAGGGCAACGTCATCCCCTTCCCTCAGGCGCGGAGCCGCCGACGTATCGACCTCGCCATGACGCTCGCGCTGCTGAGCAAGGCAGTCCGGGTCCGCCGGCTCGCCGCGGCGCGGGCGCATTCCCTGCAGCTCCTGCGGATCGCCGCCCAGCAGATGGAAAATGCGAAATCCCTGGGCGCGTGAGTACGCCAAGACGCCGGACCGCTACATCTGGGGCAAGGCGCCTTCCCGATTCGCGCGTGAGCTGACCGCCTTCGTTCCTCCTGGGGGCCGCATCCTCGATCTGGGTTGCGGCGAGGGTCGCGACAGCGTCTACTTCGCCTTCTGTGGCTACGAGGTGACGGGCCTCGACGTCTCCGCGGCCGGTCTCGAGAAGGCCGAGCGCCTCGCTGCCGAGCGGGGGGTGGCCGTCCGGTGGCTGTGTCGCTCCATGCTCGAGGTGCCGGTGACGGGCCGCTTCGATCTCGTGTATTCGTGCGGCACCATTCATCATGTTCCGAAGGACGATCGCCCACGGCTCTTCAGGCGCCTCAAGGCCTTGACGCGGGGACGGGGCCTCAATGCGCACCTCGTCTTCACGGATCTCCGCGTGTACGCGGAGAAAGACGAAGAGATCGACTACTTCACGGCCGGCGAGCTGGCTGAAGCCTACGCGGACTGGCTCGTCATCCGTCACGAGGACGGGCTGGTGCCCTGCTCGCAGGACGGGGTACAGCATTCCCACAGTGTGGAGCGCCTGGTGAGCACGCCGGTCAGGCAGCGAGTGGCCGGCCTGCGCCGAGGGCTTCCGCCGGTTCTCCTGACCGCCTGACCGTCCCCGCTCCTCCCCTTCTATCGTCTCCGAGCCGCGGGCTCGAGGGTCAACGTCGTGGTGAACTTCTTGCCCTCGCGCTCTTCGTACTTGGCCTTCACGGTCGCCCCAGGCCTGAGCTCGCGGCGGTCGAACTCGAGCGATACGGGCACGGTGAGCGATGTACCGTCCTCGAGGACGATGTTCACGCCTCCGCGGTCGACGCTCTTGATGGTGCCCTCGACGAGCTGCTGATCCCCCAGGAGGCCGCGAGACTTCTGAGGTTCAACCGATGAAGCCGAGGTCTGTGCCGCCGCCTGGGCGGCCGTCATGATCACCGCCGCCAGCGCGGTGGCTACCGCGAGAGTGCGGATCATGATTCTCTTCTCCCTCGCAGGGAGCAGCGGGGCTCTACTTCAAGCGCGCTCCCGCGATCAGCAGGACGACGCCCCCCGCGAGCGCGGCGCCGCCCAGGATCGGCGGAAGCGGAATCGTCTTCTCAGTATCCTTGGTGGCCTTGATGGGCCCGAGGTCAATGATCTTCTCGCGCGTCGTGTACGTGATCCCCTGATAGGCGAGGGCGATCACGCCCAGCACGATGAGCAGGATCCCAATGATGCTCGTCGCCCCCCTCATGACCCCTCCCTCCGCCGTGAAAAGCGAGCTGGGGAATCGGGGGAGACTCTGCCCCCCGGCCAACCCCCGATCCCCAGCTCGATATGCGCCCGGCCCTGCACTGGATGCCGGGCGCTTGTTTTCAGCCCCTACCGCCGCGTATCCGCGTGGCGCGCCCGGTCCGTCTCGAGCTGGCGGGAGTACTTCTCGGTGAAGCGCCTGTACTCCTCCTCGGCCTTGTCCCGCGCGTACCCGTAGCGCTGCTGGAGCAGACCGAACAGCTGCTCACCTTTGCCCTCGATCCTGTCGAGGTCATCGTCCGTGAGCTTGCCCCACTGCTCCTTGATCTTCCCCTTCATCTCCCGCCACTTTCCCTGCGCCACGTCCTTGTTCATCAAGTCCTCCTTGCTGGCGTCGTAGCTGAATCGTCCGCGGCGTGCCATGCACATCACACGTCCACCTACGCAAGGGGTGTGCCGAAAATTGACGCGCAGGTCTGAAACGACAGAAGCGACGGAGCCGCGCCAACTTCCGAGGCGGCCCGCGCCACCCGGGCGACGACACGTCCTCGCCTTCGGATCAGCTCACGGGAAACTTTTACCGGGAATGATTCGCCCGACCGCAAGCTCGACGGTCACTCCGATCCATGCGGTGGAGGAGGCCGGGGCGGCATGTCTCTTGCTCCTTACGAGATGAACGAAGGTGAGAAAACAGCACGGAGGCGCGGAAATGAGGAAATCGAACGGGATCGAAGATTCGCCATCGAGACGGTCACGGCTGCGCGGGCATCGCCGGCTCTGGATATTCATCGGCGTCCCGCTCGCCGTCATCCTGCTCGTCGCCTACGCCATCGCCTTTCTGATCGACGAGCCCTTGCGCCGGTACACGGAGGCGAAGATGAACCGGGCCCTGAAGGGTTACACCGTGCGCCTCAAGGAGCTCAACTTCCATCCGCATGGCTTTTCGCTCGATCTGAAGGGCATCACCGTCGTTCAGGACCCGTACCCCGATCCTCCCGTGGCCGACATCCCGTATCTGCACGCCAGCGTGAACTGGAAGGCCCTGCTCCGCGGCCGGGTGGTCGGCGACATGCTCATCGACCGGCCCAGGATCTACATGAACCTTGCCCAGGCGCGAAAAGAGATCGCAGACCCCACGCCGGTCAAGGAGCGCGGATGGCAGGAGGCGCTGGAGGCGATCTATCCGCTCAAGATCAACGAGTTCCGGGCCCGCGAGGGCGACATCACCTACGAGGATCAGGGCCCCTTCAAGCCGCTACGCCTTCGCCACCTGAACTTCGTGGCCACCAACATCAGAAACGTCAAGTCCAAGGACCGGGTCTACCCGTCGGAATTCCATGTGGAGGCCGCCGTCTTCGACTCGGGGCGCGTCCAGGCCGATGGCCGGGCCGACTTCCTAGCCGAGTCCAATCCGACTTTCATCGGCCGGGCCGTCCTGGAGCGCATCGAGCTCGACTATTTCAAGCCGATCACCAATCGCTACAACGTCACCGTCGACAAGGGCCTCCTCTCCGCCGACGGCGAGTTCGAATTCGGGTCGCAGGTGCGGCGCCTCGAGCTGCAGGAAGCGAGCCTCGAGGGGGTCCGCATCGACTACATCCACACCGCGCGCACCGCCGGCGCCGAGCAGGCGCGGGTCAGCCAGGTGGGGCACGCCGCCAAGGCGGCGACCAATGCGCCCGATCTCCTCATCAAGATCGGCCACCTGCGTATCGCCAAGAGCACCTTCGGCTTCACGAACAAGGCCACCGCTCCTCCCTATCGGGTCTTCATCACGGACACCGATGCCATCCTCACGAACCTCACCAACCAGAAGAGCGAAGGGACGGCCACCCTCAAGCTGCAGGGCAAGTTCATGGGGACGGGGCCGGCCGTCCTCGACGCCAAGGTCAGGGCCGAGAAGAGTGGCCCCGCCTTCGATGTCGACGTGCGTATCACCCACGTGAGCATGCCGGACATGAACGATCTCTGGCGCGCCTACGGCAATTTCGACGTGACAGCGGGCAGCTTCTACCTCTACTCGCAGCTGAAGGTTGAGGACGGCGTCATCAGCGGATATGTCAAGCCGCTCTTCAAGGACATGACCGTGTATGACCCCGAGCAGGACAAAGAGAAGACCTTTACCCAGAAAGTCTACGAAAGAGTGGTTGGAGGCGTGGGGCGGCTCCTGAAGAACCGCTCCCGCGAGGAGGTGGCGACGCGCGCCGAGATCTCGGGCCGGCTGGACAGCCCCCAGGTCAGCCCGTGGGAGGTCGCCCGGCGACTCATCCAGAACGCCTTCTTCAAGGCCATTCTCCCCGGCCTGGAGAGGGAAACCAAGCGGGCAGAGAAAGCGAAGACGTGATCATGGGACGAAAGAGCGTGCTCCTCGAGGGGATCGTGGTCGGTCTGGCGGGAGCGGCCGCCGTCGCCATCTGGTTCCTGCTCTATGATCTGGCGGCGGGCGTCCCTTTCCGGACGCCCGCCCTTCTCGCGGCTGCGCTGTTCCATGGGCTCCGCGATGCCGGCGCTCTCACCGTCACCCCCGGTCTCGTCTTCGAGTACACGATGGCCCACGGTGTGGCGTTCGTCCTCTTCGGTCTCGGCGCCGCCGGGCTCTTCGCCCTCGTCGATCGCGATCGACGAGTCCTCTTCGGGGTCTTCATGCTCTTCTGCTGCTTCGAGGTCTTCGTTCTGGCCATGATCATGGCTCTCGCGGCGTGGCTCTTCCACACGCTGCCGCCATGGACCATCATCGGCGGCAACTTGGTGGCCGGACTCATCATGCTCGCCATTCTCTTCCGAGATCATAGTCTCTCCCTCGGCGAGGTCCTCACCTCGGCTGAGTGATGATCCCGGCGGAAACTCTTACCGGGTCAGGATGGCGCGCCCAGCACGCTTACGCTCCAGCGGATCCATGAGATATGCGCCATAGCGAGTTTTCGTGGGCGAGCCGGAGTGGCACCTGTCTTGCTCCTCTCGGAGGCAGAAGATCCTCGATCTCGCGACGATCACAGGAGGGATGACAATGGTTCGATTCGTGATGGGAGCGCTGGCGGGAGGACTCGCGGTGTGGTTCTGGGGCGACGAGCTGCGGCGTCTGGCGGACGCGAAGACCCGCGATGTCCGCACCATGGCGGCCGAGAAGCTCCAGGCGGTGGAAGACAAGGCGGCGGACGTGCTGGACCGGACCAAGGAGCAGGTCAGCTCGACGCTCCACGCAGGCCAGGAAGCCATCCGTCCCCGCATGAGCTGATCGTGGAGACGAGGAGACGGCGCGTGCAGCCGTGGTGGGTGAGGGCAACGAGGGCCCTTGCGTGTCTCGTAGGGGGAACGACGCTTCTCTACGGCTGCGCCTTCGAGACTTCGACTCCCCCTTCGAGGCGCGCGGACACGCCGGCTCCTCCCACCCAGACCAAGATCGACCCCTCCCAGGCCGAGCGTCTCAAGCGCATCATGGTCCCCCTCATCAAGGTCATGGACCATCCACGCCCGCTCGATCAGGTCAAGGTCGGCGTCCTCGACGATCAACAGATCAACGCGGCGAGCGCGGGCGGGGGCGAGTTCTACGTCACGGCCGGGCTGCTCAAGAAGGCGAATGACGAGCAGCTCATGGCCATCCTCGCCCACGAGATCGCCCACGACGACCTCGGCCATGTCGCCAAGGCGCAGGCTCTGGGGGCCGGGCTCGGCATCGGCGCCATCATCCTGGATCAGATCATCCCCGGGGGCGGCCAGATCGCTCCGATCGCCGGAGCGTTGATCAGCCGGAGCTATAGCCGCAAGGAGGAATACGAGGCGGACCAGCACGGGGTGACCCTGCTCAAGCGCATCGGGCAGCCCAAGGAAGTCATGATCAATACCTTGACGTGGCTGATGCAGACCGAAGGCACGGGCGGCGGCGGGTTCTTCGCCACCCATCCCGCCACCGGGGATCGCATCGAAGCGCTCCGGAAGCTGTGAGCGCGGCCGAGCCAGGTCTGGAGCGCCCCATGATGATGGGGTTGGGGTCAGGGTCCCGCATCCGCATCGCCGTCGCCATCGCCCTGCTCGTGCCGATCCTCGCCGGGTGCGGTCACCACCAGCCGGTGCTGCAGCTGCCTGCCCTCGAGATGGGCCACCCCTCCTTCGCCGCCACCGTCGCCGCCTACACGGGCTCGTCGGTGGTCGGGGGAAATCGCGTCGAAGTGCTTCTCAACGGCAACGAGATCTTCCCCGCCAAGCTGCGCGCCATCCGGAGCGCCCGCAAGACCATCAACTATGCGCAGTACGTCTTCGAGGAAGGCCGGCCGGCGGAAGAGATCACCCAGGCCCTCGCGGAGCGATGCCGCGCCGGGGTGAAAGCGAACGTCCTCCTCGACGCGGTAGGGGCCCTCACCTTGCCGGCGGAGTACCGGGAAACCTTGACGAGCGCGGGATGCCAAGTGGAGACGTTCCGCCCTCTCAACCCCTTCGCCATCGACAAGTTCAACTACCGCAACCACCGTCGCATCCTGGTGGTCGACGGCCGGATCGGCATCACGGGCGGGTCCGGCACCAGCGGAAAGTGGGGCGGAGACGGGAAGACGCAGGACCACTGGCGGGACACCGATGTGTGGGTCGAAGGGCCCGTGGTCGAGCAGCTCCAGGGAGCATTCGCGGAGAACTGGCTGGAGACGACGGGAGTGGCCCTGGGCGGTCGAGAATATTTTCCCGCCCCCGTCGAGTCGAAGGGGCCCGTGTCGGCCCAGGCCGTGCGCAGCTCGCCGGTCGGGGGCAGCGCCGCCATGTACACGATGTTTCTGCTCGCCATGGCCTCGGCACGCCGCTCCGTGTACATCACGAATCCCTATTTCCTTCCGGACGACAAGATGGTCGACACCCTGGTGCGCACCGCGCGGACTGGGGTTCGCGTCGTGCTCCTCCTGCCCGGGGCCATCGATCACAACATCGTCAAGCAAGCGAGCCGATCGGAGCTCGGTCGTCTCCTCGAGGTGGGAGTCGAGGTGCACGAGTACCGCGCGGCCCTGCTCCATGCCAAGACCATGGTGGTGGACAGCCGGTGGGCCACCGTGGGCAGCACGAATCTGGACCGCCGATCCTTCGCCCTCAACGACGAGATCAACCTCGTCGTTTACGACGAGACCGTCGCCCGTCACCTCGAGCGGGTCTTCGAGGAGGATCTCACGCGGGCGCGGCGCATCACCTACGGCGCGTGGCGGAACCGCAGCATCATGAACCGCCTCCTGGAATTCCTGTCCCTCCCCGTCCGCGATCAGCTCTAGCGGCGCCTTGACAGAGAGGGTACGCTCGAATTGTGACCATTCGCGTACGTACGTTCCTGATGTCCCTCGTAGCGCTCGCCTGCGTGTACTCCGCCGGGGACAGCGCGCCGGCCGCCGAGACACCCGCGGGCGATCCGGTCATCAAGAGGGTGGCCGCCCTCGCCGTCCCCCCTCGGGACGGCGGCGCGTTCAAGAACCTCGATCCCGCCTACAAGCGCGCATCCTACTTCGCGCGCCTCCACTCGTTCGTCATCGGCGGCACCTGGCTGGTGCCGGAGCGTCGGGTTGCTCCGCTGCCCGCGGCCGTTCCCGATCTCCGGGCGCTCCGGGACAACCATCACGAGGCGACGGTGACTTGGATCGGGCACTCCACTGTCCTCGTCCAGCTCGACGGCGTGAACTTCCTCACCGATCCCACCTGGGCGGGGCGAAGCGGTCCCTTCAGCGGGCTCGTCGGCGTCCGGCGCTACACCCCCGCGCCGATCCGCATGGAAGATCTTCCCCCCATCGACTTCGTCCTGATCTCGCACGACCACTACGACCATCTCGACGAGCCGACCGTGCGGCGCCTGGCCCGCCTCTACAATCCCACCTTCGTGGTGCCCCTGGGCATCAAGGCCTGGCTCGCGGACCGCGGCATCACCAACGCGGTGGAGCTGGACTGGGGACAATCGATCCCCTTCAAGGGGCTGACCATCGTCTGCACCCCCGCCCAGCACGGCTCCGGCCGCACGCTGGCCGATCAGGGCCGCCGCCTCTGGTCCTCCTGGGCGGTGCTCGGCTCACAGCGCTTCTACTTCGCGGGCGATACCGGCTATTACCGGCACTTCAAGGAGATCGGCGATGCCCTCGGGCCCTTCGACCTCGCCGCCCTGCCCATCGGCTCCTACACGCCGCGCGAGATCGCCCGCCCCGCGCACATCTCCCCGGAGGAGGCGCTGCAAGCGTGGACGGACCTCAGGGCCACCCGCTTCCTCGGCATCCACTGGGGGACCTTCATGCTCGCGCGGGAGCCGTATGACGAGCCGCCCACGCGGATCACCGCCGAGGTCGCCCGGCGGAAGCTGGATCCGGAGGTCGTATGGATCCCCAAGCCCGGGGAAACCCTTCCCTGGTGAGGACGAATCTCGAAAGATCGCTCGCCACGCGCTAGAATCGCGCCGCGATGATCGATGACTTCGTCCTGAAGTTCCAGCAGATGGTGGACCGCGTTGCGCGCTGGGCCCGTCTCGGAGTCCCTGCTGACCCTGGCCGTCGCCGTTTTCTCGTCATCCAGATCGATGGGCTGTCCGAAGCCATTCTCGACAAGGCGTTGCACAGCCGGCGTCTTCGCCACATCCCGCGCCTGCTCAGAACGGGCCGGCTGGCGCGCAAGCCCATGTCCGTGGGAATCCCCTCCTCGACTCCAGCCTTCCATGCCGCGGCCATGTACGGAATCCAGCCGGACATCCCCAGCTTCCACTACTACGACAAGCGCGAGCGCCGCGACCTCCATTTCCCGATGCCGGGGGCCGCGGACTTCGTGGAGAGCCGCCAGATGGCCGACCGCCGCGGCATCCTCGCGGGCGGTGCCTGCTATGGCTGTGTCTTCACGGGTGGCGCGCCGGACAGTCTCCTGACCTTCGCCAGGCTCATGAAGCCCACGCGGGCCGGTCTCACCCTGCTCCGCTTTCCCCTGTCCGCAGTTCTTCTGGGATGGGTGGTGGTCAAGGCGCTCGGCCTGACCGTCGTCGAGCTGGCGCGCTTCGTGGTGCGCACCGTGCGGAGCCCCCGGACCGTCCGACCGGCGAGCTTCCGCTGGCTGGGGTTGAAGATCGTCTTTTCCGTCTGGATCCGCGAGCTCTTCACGCTGGCCGTATCGGCCGACCTCTATCGCGGTGTGCGGGCCGTGTATGTCAACTACCTGGACTATGACGTCTTCGCCCATGCCTTTGGCCCCGCTCATCGATCGGCCATGCGCGCGCTCTATCACATCGACAGCTCGATCGGGCAGCTCGCGCGCGTGGTCGGGCGGCTGCCCGAGTACCACTACGACCTGTACATCCTGTCCGATCACGGCCAGACGCCGACGCGCAACTTCCGGCAGGTGTCCGGTGGGGAATCGCTGGAGTCCGTGGTGCGGGCCGCCCTCGGCGGGTCCGCGACAAGCGGCCCGTGGTCGCAGCCACGTCCGCCGAAATCCCTCGGCCTCACGCGCCACCTCGCGCGATACCGGCGGGCCGACTGCCGCGGGCTTCTCCAGCGCTTCTTCAATCACACGGAGCGGGACCGCCCGGCCTGGGCGCGCGAAGACGGACCGTCCGCGGAGTCCATCCGCATCATCACCGCCGGCCCCAATGCCTTCGTGTACTTCCTCGGGACGCCGGAGCCCCTGAGCATCGAGGCGGTCCAGCCTGCCGATGTCGGCGAGCATCTCTCGCGGCATCCTGGCATCGGGTTGGTGCTGGCCCGATCGGCGCATGGGCCCGTCTGCTGGTGGCGCGGCCGCCCCCTGTCCCTTGACGGCGATGGCGACGACGGGCCGTTCGCCGGCCGCGCGGACTGTGGCCTGGTGCTCAAGGGACTCCGGGACCTGATGGCCATGCCGAGCGCGGGTGATCTCGTTCTGTATGGAATCGGCGCGCCCGACAGCAACGTCTCCTTCATCGACGAGCGTGGCGCCCACGCGGGTCCCTCGGAGGCGGAGATGCAGACCTTCATTCTCCATCCGGCTACGGTGACGCTGCCCTCGCCCCTGACCCATCCGGCCCAGCTCTACCCGCACTTCGCCGCCTACGGGGACGATGCGGATGAGTCACTCCTTGGCGTGGAGGGAAGCGGCCGTAGCGACCGAGGGATGAGGGGAGCCCGTGCCGTTGACGGGTAGATGCTCCAGGTCGATGACGAGGAACGGCGGGCGATCAGGCGCCTCTCGCTGGAGCAGAGGCAGGCACACGTTGTAGACAGGCACCTGGCCGCGCATCCGGCCCTCGGGGCGGCCGTGATGGGCGTGCCCGTGAAAGACCGCGGTCACGGGATAGCGGGAGAGCGGCTCCTCGAGCCGACTCGAGCCGAGAAACGGATAGATCTCGCGTGGCTCACCTTCCACCGTCTCCTGGATCGGCGAGTAGTGCAGGACGGCAATGCGCTGGGCCGTCCGCAGCTTCGCGAGCGCCGACTCGAGCTTGAGGGCCTCGTCGATGGTCTCCCGCACGAATCGCTTGATGACATCCTCGCCCCAGGGCTGGAGCGCGCGCTCCCCGAAGCCTCCGCCCAGCCCCTTGGCGCCGGCGAAGCCCACGCCGTCGATCTCAAAGGCCTCGCCGTCCAGCAGGTGGACGCCGGCGTCGACGAGCAGACCCTTGACCTGGTCGGTCTCGTTCGATTCATAGTCGTGATTGCCGAGGACGGCGACGACCGGCATGGTCTTGACCGCCGCCAGCTCCTTGACGAGGACGCGCGCTTCCTCGGCGAGCCCATAGTCGGTCAGATCGCCACAGAGAACGAGAACGTCGGCGGCGGCACTGGCCGCGGCGAAGAGCGACTGGAAGGCTCCCTGCGAGGCCTTCTTGCAATGCAGGTCCCCAACCGCGGCCAGCCGCATCAGGCCTGCTCCACGTCGATCTTGTCCACGTCCACCTTCTCGGCTTCCGTCTTCTCCGAATCGATGGCGGCGGTCCACTGCGCCACTTCGTCAGGCGTCATCTGCCCGTGGGGCTCGAGACGTCCATCGGCATAGCCCCAGCGCGACACGTCCGCCAGATATTGCTCGCGGGACAGGAGGGTGCCCTGACAGAGACGATCCCCGGCCGAGGGCTCGGCTGATTCCCACTCGAGCAGACGGCAGAGGCCGACCATCACCTCGGGCGGGATGCACGCGCGCTCGCCCGGGTAGATGAAGCCGAACAGGGTGAGGTGGCTCAAGAGCACACGCCAGTGCGGTCCGAAGCGGGCAAGCAACCGGCGCCAGTCGAGCCGCCCCTGGCAGGCGCGGATGAGGTGCGAGATATCGGCGCCGTCGTACCGCTCGCGCTCCATCACGAAGGCCTTGGACCAGATCATCTCTTCGCGCGGGCACAGATTCACGGGAACATCCAGCGCGGTGGCCGGCACGCTGTGGGCGAACCACTCGTCGTCCACCTCGGCAAGGCCGTTGCCGGAGCCGTAGATCACGTCGATGTGGTCATCACCCGCCATGTGCACCTTGCCGAGCCAGTGGGGAAAGGTCAGATCGGTCTCGAGCCCCGCCCGGGCCAAGCCATCGAGCAGCGCGAGGGCATCCTGACGGCGGACGAAGACGTCGAGGTCCTTGGTGCCGCGCACGCCACCCGTATAGTGTCTGAGCGCGTACCCACCGCCCAGGAGGAATGGGCGCCCCAGACTGTTCAAGAGTCCGAGCGCTTCACGATGGCGATCGAGGCGTGTTCGAGCATCCGGCTGCTTGTGGTGTGTCGTCATACGGAGGAAGGTCGCAAGGCGCGTGCCAGACCAGATCACTTCGTTTTCGAGCCATTCGACCCTGCGGGGGCGCTCCGGGCCCCGGGGCGCAGTAGATCTGACCGGGTAAACGTTACCCACCCGTGAGCGGCCGCGCCCTCACCGCCTCACGACAAGCTCGGCGTCACCCCGTCGCGCGAGCAACTCCACGGCCGCCGTCTGGCTGCCGCGCGAGACCGCGAAATCGAGACTCGAGTCCCGGAGACGCAGGTCGCGGATTTCGATCCAGTCGAGCCACGGCGGCAGAACCGGATTGATGAGGCTGAGGCGATTGTCGCGGGCGTCGGCGGACAGACCCAGCATCTCGGCCAGGAGGTGAAAAGGCGCTCCGGCGGCCCACGCCTGGGGCGAGCACGCCACCGGATAGCGCGTGGGCCCGAAGCCCTGCACGCGCGAGAAGCCACAGAACAGCTCGGGCATCCGCTCGCCCTCCCACTCGATGGCCGCCTCGAAGAGCGCGGTGGCGAGCTTCAGGAACGCCTCGGTCTGGCCGGAGCGCCGGAGGCCCGCCGCCGCGATGGCCGTGTCGTGTGGCCACACGGAGCCATTGTGATAGCTCATGGGGTTGTAGAGCCGCTCTCCGGCCGAGAGGGTGCGCAGGCCCCAGCCCGAAAAAAAATCCTCGGCCATGAGCCGGCCACCCACGGCTCGCGCGCGGCCACCGGCGGCGATGCCCGTCCAGAGACAGTGCGCGGGGTTGGACGCGATGACGCGACACGGCGCCCCCTCGCCGTCCAGGGCCAGGGCGTAGAAGGCCTCGCGATCCAGCCAGAAGTCGGCGTCGAAGCGGGCGCGCAGGTGCCGCGCCTTTTCGCGCAGCAAGGGCCCCGCCTCCGCCCGGCCGAGGGCTTCGAGCAGCTCGGCTCCGCCGAGGAGCGCGGCGTACTTGTATCCCTGCGCCTCGACCACCGCGATGGGCGGCCCCGCCGGCTCGCCGGAGGCATGCATGATGGCGTCGTGGGAATCTTTCCAGCCTTGATTGCCCAGACCGATGGGCGAGCGCCGTCCGTAGGTCAGGTAGTCCCCACGCTCCTCCGGTCCGACTATCCAGGCCAGCGCGCGCTCGAGAGCCGGCAAGAGCTCACGAGCCAGCGCGTGGTCCCCCGTCCAGCGCACGTACTCGGACAGGAGCATCACGAAGAGTGGCGTTGCGTCCACGGACCCGTAGTAGGGAATGAACGGGATCTCGCGACAGGCGGCCATTTCGCCCCTGCGGTACTCGTGCAGGATGCGCCCCGGCTCCTCCTCGGTAAAGGGGTCGTCGCGCGTCCCCTGGTAGCGCGCGAGGAAGCGAAGCGTCCCGCGCGCGATGGCCGGCTCGAAGGGAAGCACCTGGAGCGCGGTGATCAGGCTGTCACGGCCGAAAGGGGCGACGAACCACGGAATGCCGGCATAGGGCAAGGGGCCGTCAGGAGTCTGCGTCAGCAGCATGTGGAGGTCGCCCCGGGATCGGTGGAGCCAGCCCGTGAACGGCTCGTGGGACGTCGCGATCCGGGCCATGAGGTGCTGACGCGCCTCATTGTCGTCGCGGCGCCGGCGCATGATCTCGCCTAGACTCAATGATTCGACCGGGGGCGCCTCGATCTCGTCCTGCGACTCCGCCGTGCTGACGGTGACCACGAGGTCCTGGCGGCCACCCGGGGCCACGGTGAGCTGATAGCGGGCGGAGTCCGGCGTCAGCCGGTGCGGCGGCGGATCGAAGTGCAGCCACGTCGTCCGCACGGTCTTGTCGAGCCCGCGATAGGCCAGCCGGACCATGGCGGGCTCGCATACGGGCGTCAGCCGGTCACCGCGCCGCTCCCGCCGCAGGCCCCGGACCTCGAAGACGTCGGCGAAGTCGGCCTCGAACTGCCAGCCGAGCTCCACGTGCACCGCCTCCGCCGCGAAGCTCTCCAGGCTCAAGACCTGGCAGAGCTGGCCTCCGTACAGGGTGAGACGGCGCGCGAGGCGCAGGGTCCGCCCCGCCAGGAGCACCGTCTCGCCCTCGCGCATGTCGGCGTTGGTGAGGTCGACGGCGACCTGGAGATTGTCGTCGGATACCGCGGCGTTGAGGACGAGTGGCCGCTGTCCGTGGACGCGCAGCTCGAAGCGGTCGAGGAAGCGGGTGCCCCCGACATAGAAGCCGAACTCGCTCTCTGGCACATCGGGGAAATCCCCGCGCCGATCCGCCACGAAAAAGGCCTCGTCGTGCTTGAGGACGAGCTTGGGCAGGTCGGCCGCGAAGGTGGACGCGAGGATGTAGTAATGATCGCCGACGGCGATGAGGTCTCCGGGCTCGCTCATGCGCTTGCTGCCGCCTGGGCGGCGAGGCCGCGATAGATCGCCTCGTAGCCGTCGACCATGCGCTCCACCGTGAAGCGCGCCTCCACCTCGCGGCGGCACTTGGCGCGGTCGATCCGGTCGAGCCGTCTCACGGCCAGCTCCATGCTCTCCAGGGTATCCGCGATGAAGCCCGTACGCCCGGACACGATGATCTCGGGCACCGACCCGCAGCGCCGCGCGATCACGGGCGTGCCGCAGGCGAGGGCCTCGATCATCACGAGCCCGAAGGGCTCGGGCCAGTCGATGGGAAACACGAGAGCGAGAGCGTCGCCGAGAAAGCTCGCCTTTGCCTCCTCCCCTATCTCTCCCACGAACTCGACGAGGGGGTGACCCAGGAGGGGCTGGATCTCGCGCTCGAAGTAGGCGCGATCGACGGGATCAACCTTGGCGGCGATCTTCAGGGGCAGGCCCACGCGCTTGGCGAGGGCGATGGCCAGATCGGGGCGCTTCTCCGGGGAGATGCGGCCGAGGAAGGCCAGGTATTGTCCGCCACGCGGCGAGAAAGGATAGTCGGCCAGGGGCAGCCCGTGGTGCACGGTCGCCGCCCAGGTGACGCCCAGACCTTTCAGGGGCAGGCGCTGGGCGTGGCTGATCGATACGAGCGGCTCGTCGCGAAAGTGGCGGAACACCGGATAGATGCCGGGCAGATCGAGGCGGCCATGGAGGGTGTGCAGGCTGGGGCCGCGCGTGAACCGGGCGAAGGGAAAGGCCAGGTAGCCGACATGGGCGTGGATGACGTCGAAGTCTCGCGCGCGCTCGAACACCTGGGCCATTTCCATGATGTGAGAGGCGAGCTCGTCGCTGACGCCGGAGTCGAGGCGCAGGGCGCGAGACGCGGACGCGACCAGCGTGGCCCTCGTGCTCGAATCCCCGCTGGCAAAGAGGGTGACCTGATGTCCGCGCCGGACGAGCTCCTCCGTGATATAGGAGACGATGCGCTCGGTGCCTCCGTAGAGCGCCGGGGGCACACGCTCGTAGAGTGGCGAGACCTGCGCGATGCGGAGCGGGCGAATCACGAGCCTCCGTCGAATGCGTGTGGAGAAAGTCCTCTCAGGAGGAAGCCGTCGAGGAGTCGGGGCCCAGCTCCGCTCGCGTGAGAATCACCGCGGTTTCGCTGGGCCAGTCGCTCAGCGCGGTGGGCGGTATGCTCGCCTTCCGCGCCAGGACAGGACCCGTCACGCCCTCGAACCCATCGGTGACGATCTGCTCCCCTATCTTTTCTCGCCGGATGGCCGGCGGGTCTTCCTGAAGCACCACGTCCACCCACCACTTCTCGTCGATGTCCGAGTACTTGATTCCCCACAGTCCCATGCGTCACCGTCCCCCCGCTGGCTCACGGCTGCCAGTAGTAAGGCCACCCGAAATAGTCGTGGAGTCGCGCCTCATATTCGCGGGGGATCGCGGCATCCGGATCATAGGCAGGTACCTCCTTGATCTCGAGCATATGCTGCGGAGCATGGCGCCTATCTCCTCTCTTCCTTGGAGCGCTCGTCCTTGCCGAGCGCGTCGATGAGCAGCCGCAGGTCCTCCGCGTGCTCTTCCTCGGTGGCCAGGATGCCTTCCAGCATCCGGCGAGTGGTGGGATCGTCGTCGGCGATGTAGCGGATCATCTCGCTGTAGGAGTCGATGGCGATCCGCTCGGCCACCAGGTCCTCCTTGATCATATCGACGAGGTCGTCGCCCTCGACGTATTCGGAGTGGCTGCGTGTGAGGAGCCCTTCGGGATTGAGGTCCGGCTCGCCCCCGAGCTGGTTGATGCGCTCGGCGATGAGATCAGCATGGGCCTGCTCCTCGCTGGCGTGCTCGAGAAATTCCTCGGCCACGGCCTGGGCGTGGATGCCGGAGGCCATGTAGTAGTGGCGCTTGTAGCGAAGCACGCACACGAGCTCGGTGGCGAGCGCCTCGTTGAGAAGACGCAGGACGGTCCCGCGGTCGCCGCGATAGGCGGCGGTGATGGCACCCTGCTCGATATGGCTGCGCGCGCGCCGGCGGAGCTCCTTGATGTCGGTGAGAAATGACTTGGCCATGCGTCTGTCTCCTTCGCGGTCAAGGGTCAAATGGTGGCCGTCGTTTCCGAACAGAGAGGGCTGCCAGGACCATGCCAACGGACGGGAGACGCTGCGGATGGGATAACACGTCAGAAACACGGCGCGTGCCCGTCCATCGTCAAGATTCCTGTCGTTCACGAGGTAAGAATCACCCGGTAAGAAGGAATCTCCCTTCGAGCTCGGCGCGCTTGGCCAACGGGCCACGCGGGAGTGATCGCGGCTTCTGCCTGACGCATTCGCCTGCGCGCCCTCGGCGCATGTCGGGCTGGACCGCGCTGGCACGGGCCTTGCCGCGTAGCGCTTGGCAAGGAGGGAATCACCGTGCCAAAGGGAAAGCACATGCGGGGCGTGAGCAGCAAGGAGCAACGGCAGTACGAGCACATCAAGGAGTCGGCCCAGAAGTCAGGGCGGTATGGCCGTCGCGCCAAGGAGGTGGCGGCGAGGACAGTCATGAAGCAGCACAAGCAGAAGGGACATTCGAAGGGCCACTGAGGGCTTGCCTGTCGTCACCCGGATCCAAGCGTCGCCGTGGCAGGCGACGCCGGGATCTTGCTCTCCCTTTACCCCTTTCCGGCTCGCGCGCGCTTTTCGAAGGTTCGGGGCGCCTGCCCGACGCGCCGGGAGGCCTTGGCGAGCTCCTTGCGCCCTGCGCTCCCTTTCTTCGCGGCTGCCTCCGGCCCACCTCGCTTCTCCAGGCTCTTCTTGAGAGCGTCCATCAGATCGATCACCTTCCCGCGCGGCGCCCGCGAAGGAGCGACGGTGACCTTCTTGCCCTGGGTCTTCTCCTTGACGAGGGCAAGGACACGCTGGCGGTATTCGTCATCGTATTTTTCCGGATCGAACTCCTTGCTCGCCAGCTCCGCGATGAGCCGAAGAGCGAGCTGGACCTCGCTGTCCTTGGTCTTCACGGACTCTTCCCTGTCGATCTCCCCGAAATTCCGGATCTCGTCGTGGAAGTACATGGTGTGAAGAATCAGGCCACGCTGGAAGGGGCGGATGAGGACCAGGCTTTCCTTCCCGCGGAGAATGAAACGGGCGACGGCGACCTGCTCCGCTCTCTCGAGAGCCCGCGCCAGGAGCTGGTAGGGCTTGCTCCCGCCCTTGTCCGGCCCCAGGAAGTAGGCCTTGTCCAGATAGACGGGGTCCACGGAGGCGAGGGGCACGAACTCCGCGATGTCGATGTCCCTCGAGGCCTCGCCCTCCAGGGCCTCCAGCTCGTCGTCGGTGACGCGAATGTATTGCTCCTTGCCGAGCTCGTATCCCTTCACGAGATCATCCCGGTCGACCACCTGATCACAGACCGGACAGTACGTCTGGTACTTGATCCGGCTGCCGCACTTGGCATGGAGCAAATGGAAGGACACCTGCTCCGAGACCACGGCCGGATAGAGCCTGATGGGAATCGCCACCAGCCCGAAAGAGATCGTGCCTGAAACGAGTGAACGCGCCGCCATGGACATAGCCCTCCCTGCTTCTCGTGGAGAGCAAGCGGGGTGCCACCCTCGCGCGCCTCGATCACTTTGATCGAGCAACGCGACGACGGCGCCGGCGCGAGAGAAGGTCAACTTTACCGGGTCGGACGGTGCCGATCAACTGTCGACTGCGCTGACCGGTCGCGCGATCCAGCCTCAGCTTACGGTTAGTTAGCGGGGCACTCCGCGGCCATCTCGTCTGGCACAGCAGTTGCGTTTGCCTGAGGCAAGGAGGGTACGCACATGCTCTACTACGCACTGGTATTTCTGCTCGTAGGTCTCGTGGCGGGCGCCCTCGGTCTCTTCGGCGTCGCCGCCATCGCTTCACAGATCGCCTGGATTCTCTTCCTCGTCGGCATCGTCATCCTCATCGTCCACCTGGTGGCCGGCCGAGGAGCACGCGTCCCTTGAATTCGATGAACCACGGAGGGTTGCGCAATGGCTGAACGGAGCAGGCTCGAAGGCCGCGAGAGGTCGTAACACCGATCCGGAGTAGCTATCCGAGGCAGCGGAAGGCCTCAGCCACGCGCTGACCAGGGCGACTTCGATGGTCGAGCACATGCGCGGCATGAGCCCTCGGGATTTCATGGCGCGCTCACCACTGATCGCGCTGGCCGTCGCGGCCGGCATCGGATTTCTTGTGGGCCTTTCTCGATCCCGGCGACCGTAGAGGGGCGGCGCTGATGCTGCGTCGCGTTCCGAGCCGAGCGGGCAGGGGGCGAAGCGTGGGCAGCCTGATCGAGGACCTGGTCGGACAGCTCGGTCACTTCATCGACCAGAAGCTGAATCTGTGCGGCTCGAGCTCGAGCACAACCTCGCTCTCCTCGTCCGGCACCTCGTCATCCTGGTCATCGGCGGAGCCATCGCGGCCCTGGGGCTCGTCCTGGTCGCGGTGGCGCTGGCCTTGGGGGTTGCCGGCCTCTTGGGCTCTGCCTCCGCGGGGTTCGCCGCCACCGGCATCGCCTTCCTCGCCCTCGGCGCCATCATCGTGGCGGTTCGTGTCCGCCGGCGGGTCGACCCGTCACGACGGCACGCGCTGCAGCGAACGACGGGAGAGCTACGAAAGGACGCGCAATGGCTGAGCAACGGGCGGTAGAGATCGAGCGTCTGGTCTCACACATGGACGAGACGAGACAGGCCATTGCCCGGACGGCGGGCGAGCTCGCCGATCGTGTCCGGGAAACCGTGGACTGGCGGCTGCAGACCCCGCGTCATCCCGCCGCCAGCCTGGGCGCCGCCGCCGCTATCGGGTTCATGCTCGGGCGGGCTCTGGGACCGGCCCTTCGCCTCGGCGCGCGCGTGCCCCTGAAGGCCGCCGCGCCGGCTACCCTCGGAGCACTTCCCGCCGCGGGACTCCTCGTCAGATTGGCGGGCGTGGCCGGGCTGGCCCGCGAGCTGGCCTTCGTCCCCTCGCTGCTCGCGCAGCTCAACGCGGTGATCCGGCCTCGGCGCGCGCGCGGGGACCGCGCGCGCTAGGAGCGGGGCGTGGCGGGCTTTCCCGTGGAGTTGCCAGGAGCGTTGAAGTCGGACTGACTCGCCTTCATCCGCCGCACCAGCTCGTCGTACGAGCCCGTCCGCATGATCCGGTCGAACTGGGTGCGATAGTTGGCCACCAGACTCACACCCTCCACGAAGACGTCGTAGACCAGCCACCGATCACCCCGGCGAAGCAGGCGGTAATCGACGGGAATCTCCGTCCCCTGCTTGGTGGTGAACTTCGTCTTCACCGTGGCGAGGTCTCCGTCGACGGTGTCGCCCAGGTACGTCACCTTCTCCCCGCTGTATTTCTCGATCTTCAAGACATAGGCCCGCTCCAGCAGATCCTCGAAGAGGGACACGAACTCCTGCTGCTGGCCCGGATTCAGAGTCTTCCAGTGCTGGCCGAGGGCACGCTTGGCCGTCTCCGTGAAGTCGAAGATCGACTCCGCTTCCTTCCGGATGGCCGCGCGGCGATCCGCCGCCTTCGCTTCCGCCTTGAGCTGGGAGTCTTCGAGGATCTGGATGACACGGTCGACGGAGCCCCGGAGCTGATCCGTGGGCACGCCGGCCCATGCCCGGATCCAGAACAGGCACAGGACGCCGACGGTCACGAGAAAGAGCGGGACCCGGAGGTCTCGCGGGCGGATCGAGCCGATTCGCACGATGGCCACTCTATACCCCCATGATCTGAACGTTGACGTTTCGTGGACGCGGTCCATCCCATTCGGCGAGCAGGATCGACTGCGAGCCGCCGAGCAGGAGCTCGCCCGCCGAGATGCCGATGGCGACCCCGTGGCCGAGCAAACTCGCGCGGAGATGGGCGGTGGCATTCCCGCGCTCGCAATCCGAGAGCCGAGGATCATTGTGCTTGTACTGGCACTCGTCCTCGACGAACCGCCCCATCATGTGGGACAAATCCTGAAAGAGCTCGGGCTGGGAGTCGATGATGAGGACGGAGCAGGTAGTGTGCAGGCAATTCGCGAAGACGAGGCCGTCGTGGACGCCCGCCTCCCGCACGATGTCCCGCACCTGCCGCGTGATGTCGATGGCTTGTCGGCGCCCCTCGCTCTGCACGGCAAAGTTCTGCCGCCTCACCTTCATCCCCGCGGATTGGGTCAGGGTGGCGCTCATCGGTCGCCCCGCTATTCCGCGAGCGCGCTCGCGAGGACGGTCTTCAGCTTCAGCACGTCCACCGGCTTTCGCAGATAGGCGAAGGCGCCCTGCTGGGCGGCATCGCGCAAATGGTTGAGGTTCCCGTGCGCGGTGAGGAGAATGACGGGCAGGGCCGGCTCCTCATCATGGAGCGCGTTCAGGAGCTCGAGCCCGTTCATGGTGGGCATGACGAGGTCCGTGATCACTGCGCTCGGGTGCACCTCGGAGACCTTCTCGAGGGCGGCCCGCCCGTCAGGGGCCGTCTCGACCTCGTAACCCCAGGCGGCGAGCAGGGCTCGCAGCCCTTCCAATGACGCGGGATCATCGTCAGCCACGACGATCCGCGCGATCGTATCGGTTCCGGCGGGCGACATCTCTCGCGGCCTAGGCCGCCCTCCGCTGCATCATGGGATCGATGGAAATCCGAGCGTCCACCCGGTAGCTCTTCACGCTACGGGCCGCCTCTCGCACCACGAGGTCGACGGCGGCCTGTCGAAGCTCGGGCCTCGGCACCGTTCCGACGATCTCGATGGTGGCGGGGGATCCACGCATGGGGATGCGAACGGTGGGGACGAGGGGAAGAGACGACAGGGAAGGCTCGGCCAGCAAGGCGTCGGAGAGGCGCGCCTGCAGGGCCACCGCCTCGTCCTCGCGCTTGCGGCGCAGATCATAGAGCTTGACCATGACGCCCACGGCGATCAGCAGCACCAACACGAGGGCGGCAACCATGAAGGCCCCGCTGCCGTTCGTCATCTCGGGCGAAGGCGATGGCGCAGGCGTGGGGCTCACCTGGGCCCAGGCGGCTGCAGCAGTCGTAGAGAGCGCGCCGGCGGCGGCTATCACTGCGCGCATTCCCGTCATTCGGCAGATCCGGCTCATGGCATCTACCTCCTTGAGCGATCAAGGTTGCATCGCTCATGCCACCGGACGGGAATCGCCGAAGTCCCCGTTCTGTGAGTCTTTGCCATGAACAGACACGACCGGCCCCCCTCTCGAGGGCCGGTCGGTTTTTCCCGCTCCAGGTAAGCTTTGCGAAGGCTTCGTTCAGCTGGCGATCTGGCCGGATTCGATCCTCCAGCGCCGCGTCTTGTTGTGCAGGGTTTTCGGGGTGGTGCCCAGAATGGCCGCCGCGCGTGTCTTGTTGTTGTTGACGGACTCGAGCGTTCTCAAGATGAGCTCACGCTCTCCCTGCTCGAGCGTGGTGCCCAGAGGCAGGAGCACTGCGTCCGCGCGCTCGGGCTTGTCGGTGGCCACGGTGCGAAACGGCAGGCACTGGGGCGAGATCAGATCACCCTCGCAGGTGACGACGGACCGCTCGATGATGTTTCGAAGCTCTCGGATGTTGCCCGGCCAGGAATGCTCGAGGAGCCGGGTCATGGTGGCGTCGTCGACGGACTTGACCTGACGCTCGTATTTCTCGTTGAACTCCGAGATGAAGGCTTCCACGAGCAGCGGGAGGTCCTCGAGACGACGACGGAGGGGCGGGAGCGAGATGGCGAGCACGTTCACGCGATAGTAGAGATCCTCTCGGAACGCCTTGTCGCGAACCGCTTCCGCGGCATCACGATTCGTGGCGGCCATGATCCGGATGTCCACCTTGGTCTCCGCCTTGCCGCCCAGCCGGCGGATCACCCCGTCCTGGAGGACGCGGAGGTACTTGGCCTGCAATGACGGGCTCATCTCCGTGATCTCGTCGAGAAAGATGGTGCCGGCATCCGCCAGCTCGAAATAACCGGCCCGCCGCTCGAGGGCACCCGTGAAGGCGCCTTTCTCGTGGCCGAAGAGCTCGCTCTCGAGAAGGGTCTCGGGGATGGCTGAGCAGTTGACGGCGACGAACGGTCCCTTGGCGCGGGTGGACATCTGATGAATGGTGCGCGCCACGAGCTCCTTGCCCGTGCCCGTCTCGCCGGTGAGGAGCACGGGAGCCGAGCTGGTTGCCGCGAGATCGATCAGCCGATAGACCTCCTGCATGGCGGGGCCGACCCCGAGCAGCGCTCCGAAGCCCCGACTCTGCTTGAGCTGGCGGCGGAGCAGCGTCACTTCTTTCTGGACCTCCGCCCGCTCCACCGCCTTGTCCAGCACCACGCGCAGGCGCTGCGGGTCGACCGGCTTGGTCAGATAGTCGTAGGCGCCGTCCCGCATCGCGGAAACTGCGGTCTCGACCGTGGCATGGCCGGTCAGGAGAATGACCACCGTGTTCGGATTGAGTTCGGCAAGAGGCTTGAGGAGAGCGAGGCCATCGAGGCCGGGCATCTTAAGGTCGGCGATGACGACGGCGGGCGAGAAAGCCTGGGCGCGGTCGAGCGCCTCCTTGCCGTCGACGGCCTCGTCGACTTCATACCCCCACGCGGTAAGGAGGGCGGCCACTCCGGCCCGGGCCGATTCGTCGTCATCAGCGATGAGCACGCGATGCTTCATGTCGTCACCTTTTGGCTCGATGTTGGAGAATTCTTCCGGGAGCTGCCGGCCTGGGTAGGTAGCAAGGGATGTGCCCAGGGCACCCGCCACCCACTCCGAGACGATTCCTCCGTGCCGCCGGGTACTTAGGGGACACCGTCCACAGAGCCCAGAGGCGCGGCGGGATGCCGGGACGCTCGGACTGGAAGATTTTACCGTGCAACTTTGTCGAATCGACCAGGGCCGGCTCAGTTGCCGGGGCGACTTGATGGGCCGTATACTTCGCCCGCGGTCGGACGCTTCACGCACGCGCCGCGCTCGGCGCCAGACGAGCACCACATGGCTCGCACGAATCCAGGGCTCCCTCAGGCGCAGGCAGAGACTTCTCCGACTCGTACCTTGTCCTTGCGCACCCGCGAAATCCTCGCCGTCACCGTGCTGACGCTGTGCGTGATCGTGCTCACCACGGTCATGCACCTCTATCACACGCAACGCATCGTCCTGAACGCCACGCGATCCCAGGCAGAGTTCGTGGCCCACCAGATCTATTTTCAGAGCGCGCACGCTCTGTCTCGCCAACCAGGCCATGACCCCCGCGCGGTGCTGGCCCGGGACGCGGAGCTGCGCGCCCTCCTCGAGGCGAGTGTCGGCTACGACCCCTCCCTGCTCTACGCGCTCATCGCCGACGAGCAAGGCGTGGCCATCATCCACACGGACCGCCGGCGGGAGGGAGAGCGCGTGCCCCCGCAGCCGAGATTTCGCGACGCGTTCCCCGCGCGCTCGGGCCTGACCCTCTCTCCGGCGTCGCAGGTCTACGAAGTCGCGCTGCCCTTCGATGTCGGCGGCAAGCCCTTCGCCGCCATCAGGCTCGGGATCGCGGTGCCTCTCATCAGAAGCCAGCTCAACGACGTCTTATGGCAGACGCTGGCCCTCGGCGCCATCGCTCTCGCCGCCGCCCTCCTGGTCGCCCTCGCGCTGTCCACCGTCACCCTCCAGCCCATCCGCCAGCTCGCCGAGGACATGGAGCGGCTGCGTCTCGGCGAGTTCGACGTGGGCAGCCGCGCCGGCCCCGCCGACGAGTTCGGCAAGCTCGCGTACCAGCTCCAGCTCCTTGGCAAGCAGATCCAGTCGGACCGGAGGCAGCTCCTCACCGAGCGAACGCAGATCCAGACGGCCGTGGACCATCTGGAGGACGGCATCATCTTCTGCGGCGCCGATGGCCGGGTCCTCTTCGCGAATCGGGCGGGCGAGGTGGCGCTGGGACGGCCTGTCCCGGATTTGGCAGGAGGGTCGCTGGACGATCTCCTGGGCGCCGACCATCCCTTGCGTCCCATGCTGCGGCGCGCGCTCGAGGAAGGCGCGGCGACCCGGAACGTGACGCTGGAGGTGCGGACCGAGACGGGCGCCGTGGAGCTCCTCGCCTCGGTCTTCCCCATCGCCGAGGAGGGCGCGGCGTGTGAGGGGGCGATTCTCGTCACTCGAGACCTGAAGTCCGTCTCGGTGTCGGCGAGGACCTTCCAATCGCTCATTCAGTACTCGGCCCAGCTCGCCGCGCTCGGGCAGCTGACCTCAGAGGTCACGCACGACATCAAGAACCCGTTGCACGCCATGATCGTGCACATCGCCTTCCTGAGGGAGCGCCTCCCGAACCGCCCTCCCGACATCGCGCGCAGCCTCGACGTCATCGAGGCGGAGATCAAGCGCGCGGACCAGGTCCTGAATCGCTTCCTCGAAGCCGTCCGCCCTTCCGACGTCCCCCTCAGGCCGATCAGCCTCAACATCATCCTCCGAGAGATCGCCGCGCTCCTCCAAACGGAGTGGCAGCCCAAGGGCATCGCCTTCACCGTCACTCTCGACGACACCCTCCCGCGGGTGCGGGGAGACGAAGAGCTGCTCCGGCGCGCCCTCATGAACCTCATCGTCAATGCCTGCCAGGCGATGCCCGAGGGGGGCCAGGTCACCGTCACGACCGCGACCGACGAGGGAGGCGTGATCAGGGTCACCGTCACCGACACGGGAACGGGGATTCCTCCGGAGAATCTGGAGCGAATCTTCAAGATGTACTACACGACCAAGACGGACGGCACCGGCATCGGACTACCGCTCGTTCGCCGGGTCGTGGAGCTTCACCACGGGAGCGTGGAGTTCCTGTCGACGGTCGGGCGCGGCACCACGGTCATCGTTCGGCTTCCCCTCGAGGAGAGCGCGTGACACGGGCTCTCCGCCTCGCCCTCGCCGCCCTGCTGCCTCTGGGCTGCGCCACCGCCCCCGTCGCTCCCCCTACCGCGGTCAGGCCGCCACCCTCCGCGCCCACGCCACCAGCCCTGCCCCCGGCACCCCAGGTCTCTCCGCGCGTGGACAATCCGCAGAGCGTCGAGCGGGACGTCCAGGCGCGTCTCGCCCATGTCGCCCAGGTCATCGACCCGATCGACCCGTCGAAGCTCGGGTCGGAGCAGCGCCAGACGCTGTCGAGCGTTCAGGACTTCGTCTCGAAGGCGACGGAGGCCCTCCGAGCAAAGGACACGGCGCGGGCGAAGATCCTGGCCGACAAGGCCTCGCACCTCGCCGATGACCTCGCCCTGGCCTTGAAGAGCATCAAGTAGCCGAGGCCTCCGCCGGGACGATTTTACTGACCCGGGCATCGCCGGCCCCCCGTCGGTGAGCGCCCGCGAACCGAATGTGCGGCGATCTCCATACTTTCCCCTCATGGCATGCGGAATGCCTGACTGGATCGGAGGTGTTCGTCATGCCGGCAGCCATCGAGGAGCATGGGGTCATCGGAAATCTCCGGACCGTGGCGCTGGTGGCCACCAACGGAGCCATCGACTGGTGTTGTTTGCCGAACTTCGACTCCCCCAGCGTGTTCGGCGCCCTGCTGGACGACGCTCGCGGCGGGCACTTTCAGATCTCGCCCATGGTCGGCGGGCTCCGCACCCGTCAGACCTACCTGCCCGACACCAACATCCTGATCACGCGCTTTCTTCACGCGGATGGGGTGGGCGAGATCGTGGACTTCATGCCCGTTCATCAGGGAGCGGGCTCCGAGCGACCCGCTCGCATCGTCCGGCGCGTCTCCGTCGTTCGTGGCACGCTGCGCTTCCGGCTCGATTGCCGGCCAGCCTTCGACTACGCGCGGGCCGCCCACGAGGCCGTCCGCCGGTCGGAGGGCATCCTGTTCCATGCGCCTGCGCTCTCGCTCTGGCTGCAGGGCACCGTCCCCCTCCACGTGGAGCAGGGTCGCGCGACCGCGGAGTTCGAGCTGCGGGGCGGGGAGCGTGCGGTCTTCGTGCTGGAGGCCGCCGCGGACCCGGAGGCGCTGGGTGCGAAGGTCGCCGCGCCGGAGATCGAGGAGTGGCTGCAGCAGACCATCGCGTACTGGCGGCGCTGGCTCGCGCGCTCCCACTATGTCGGGCGGTGGCGGGAGATGGTTCACCGCTCGGCGCTCGTCCTCAAGCTCCTGACGTTCGAGCCCACGGGCGCCCTCATCGCCGCCCCCACCACAAGCTTGCCCGAGCGCATCGGGGGCAGCCGCAACTGGGACTATCGCTACACCTGGATCCGCGACGCGAGCTTCACCCTCTACGCTCTGCTCCGCATCGGCTTCACCGAGGAGGCGGGCGCCTTCATGGGGTGGCTCGATGCGCGCTGTCACGAGACCAAGGGCCGCGGGGGGCTGCAGGTGGTCTACAGCATCGACGGGCGACACCGCCTCCCCGAGACCACCCTCGATCACCTGAGCGGCTATCTCGACTCCCGCCCGGTCCGAATCGGCAACGAAGCGCACCGCCAGCTCCAGCTCGATATCTATGGGGGCCTCGTCGACGCGGTGTACCTCTACAACAAGCACGTGGCTCCCATCGCCTACGATCTCTGGACGAACGTGGTGCGGCTTCTCGAGTGGCTGGGCCGGCACTGGGACAAGCCGGACCGGAGCATGTGGGAGATCCGTGACCAGCCGCGGCAGTTCGTCTCCTCCAAGGTCATGTGCTGGGTAGCCATGGACCGGGCCATGCGCATCGCGCGGGCGCGCGGGCTCCCCGCGCCCTTCGAGGAATGGAGGCGGACCCGGGACGCGATCTACACGGCGATCATGGACCACGCGTGGAGCGAGAAGCGCCGAAGCTTCGTGCAGTACTACGGCAGCGAGCACCTCGACGCGAGCCTGCTCCTCATGCCCCTGGTGAAGTTCATGGGGCCGAACGACCCGCGGATGCTCGCGACCATCGAGCGCATCCAGGAGGAGCTGGTCACGGACAGCCTCGTGCACCGCTACGATCCCCGCGTCACCCCGGATGGGCTCGAGGGCGAGGAAGGCACCTTCAGCGCCTGCAGCTTCTGGCTGGCCGACAGCATGACGCAGACGGGTCGGCTGGAGGAAGCACGCCTGATGTTCGAAAAGATGCTGACGTACGCGAACCACGTGGGGCTGTATGCGGAGGAGATCGGACCGGCGGGCGAGGCGCTGGGCAATTTCCCGCAGGCCCTGACGCACCTGGCCCTCATCAGCGCGGCCGTCAACCTGGACGACGCCCTCACCCACGCCGAGCGGGCGGGCCCCTCCGGCCGCGTCTAACGGGCGGCCAGCACAGTCGAGGGCTGGAGCGTGCTCAGCCAGTCGGGCTGCATGCCCAACTCGCCTAGCGTCTCGACCACGCGCCGAGGCGTCCCGAGGTCCCGCCAGGACACCGCGGAGAGCCGAACCACCGCGAGCTTCCGAGGGCAGCGCTCCAGCACGGCCTGCGAGAAGTTCGCCCGGGGCGAGAGCTCGTAGGCCTGGCGAATGGCCCAGCGCTCGTGCTCGGTGCCCAGGAACCTCGAGAGCCTGACCAGACGCTCGTGGAGCGCGGGCAGGCAGTCGCTCCCGGCCTCGACGAGGGTGGTGGCACGGCCCGCGAAGACGAAGGTATTCCAGAGAGCTCCGGCCCGATAGAGCTCCTCGGCCATCGCCTGGATCGGCTTCTCCCTGAAGTGCCGCACCCGGTACAGCTGACTCGGCCCCGGGCCCGGCAGCGGTTCTCCGAGCTCGATCCAGCCGTAGTCCGTCTCGGGCTCGCTCGGCTCCGCGCCGAGGAGGACGATGCGATCGCCCTGGCGGCTCAGGAACCCGAGGGCATCACCGACATGGCCCATGAAGGCCTCGTCCTCGCCCACGAAATGATCCGACGGCAAGACCACCATCACGGCGGCGGGATCCCGGGCGAGGATCCAGTGAGCGGCCAGCAACACGGCGGCGGCGGTGCCGCGATCTCTCGGCTGCTCGAGGACATGGGGCGTGGGAGTCTCATGCTTCAGCTCGGCCGTCACATAGGACCTGTGCCCCGCCATGGTCACCACGGCGATCTGCTGGCGAGGAACCAGCCCGCTCACGCGATCGAGCGTCTGGCGAAGGAGCGACTTGGAGCCGGTCAGGACGGCATATTGCTTCGGCCGGTCATCTCCGTACACGTGACGCGTCAGCTCTCTCAGCCGTATGCCCTGACCGCCGGCCAGCACCACGGCCCAGACATGCCCTCGGTCGATCAAATCCCGGGCGCGGCGCTCGGACGTTGACAGCTCCTGCATGGTCCCGAACATTGGCGAGTCTCCTTTGGAGGCCCCTGCTCGGGGCGCGCCTCTGGACCCGCTCGCAACGTGTGTGCCAGACTCGCCCCGACTCGCCGCGCATGGCCAAGCGCGTGGAAGATCGAATGATTGGCGGGCTCGCTTCTGCGCGAGGTCTCTCGTTAAAGGCGGCCCGTGTGTCTGATCTTACCGAACTACCCGGTAGTTTCGACCCGGTCCACAGACTCTGACGTCGTGTACTAATTACCGCCGGCCGCCAACCACCGCACGCTCGCGTGGTGCAACCCGTTGAAACTGAAACCTACTCCGCAGTCGCCAACGGGGCATATCACTTGCAGCCCTTGGCACACGCCGGTTCCAGCAGTCATGTTGGTTTCACTGTCATGAGGAGGCTTCCATGAGCAGATCAACGTGCGAGTGCGGAGCGCCGATTCTTCGTGCCGTCGACGATCTCGGATGCATCGATTGCGGACAGCCGTGCTGCCCGGTGTGCGCATACGTTCTCGAGTCGGTCGCCTATTGCGCCTTCTGCGCGTCCCAGTTCCTCGAGGTCACGGAATACCGAGCCGAGCGTTGAGCCTTGACGAAGGAGGCGGGAAGGGGAAGGAGACACGGATGATGGGTGACCCTCGATGACCGACGCTTGGGGTGATCTGGTATGGGCGGCGATCAGCAATCTCAACGCGCGGCTTGCCCTCGTGGTGCCGGGGATCCTCGCCATGCTCACGCTGGCTGCCGTGGGCCTCGCGGGAGGCTGGGTCACGGCGCGGATCGTGAGACGCCTCGCTCGCGTGCTCAGCATCGACCGGCGCGCGGACGAATGGGGAGTGACCATGGCTCTAGGGCGCTCGGGCCTCCGCCGGGCGCCCTCCGAGGTCATCGGCCTCGTCGTGTTCTGGAGCATCTTCATCGTCTTCGTCACCCTCGGCGTCGAGGCCCTGGCCATTCCCGGGACGGGGCGCCTCACGGACTTCGTGCTCGCGGGGCTTCCGAAGATCTTCGGGGCGGCGGGAATCCTCCTCGTGGGCTGGCTCGTGGCCAACTTCCTCGGTGAAGGCGCCCTGATTGCCGCCGTCAACGCGCGGGTGCCGGAGGCCCGACTCCTGGCCCGGGCCGTCCGCTGGGGCGTCCTCCTCTTCGCCGCCGCCATGGCCGTCATCCATCTTGGCATCGGCAAGGAGATAGTCCTCGTCGCCTTCGGAATCACGTTCGGGGGCTTGGTCCTGACATTGTCTCTGGCCTTCGGTCTGGGCGGCCGGTTCCTCGCCCGCCAGATCCTGGATCGATACCGGCGGCGCGACCCACACCCCAGCGAGACGCTCACGCACCTCTGAGGAGGTGCCAAGGTCGGTCATGACCGACGCGAGCCGTCTCTTCGATGACGTGGTCGCCGCCCTCGGGCGTCCGCGCAGCGCCACCTATCGACTCCAGCTCGGGCCATCGCTCGGGTTCGACGAGGTGGCGGCGCTCGCTCCCTATCTATCGACGCTGGGGGTGAGCGAGGCTTACCTCTCGCCGTGCTTCAAGTGCGGCCCGGGCAGCTCGCACGGCTACGACGTCACTGACCACAACGCCTTCAATCCGGAGGTCGGCAGCGCGGCCACCTTCGATCACATGGCCGAGACCCTCCGCGGACGCGGCCTCGGAATCATCCTCGACCTCGTGCCCAATCACATGGGGATCGCGGGGGACGCCAATCCGTGGTGGCTGGACGTGCTGGAGAACGGCCCGAGCTCGCCCCGGGCCGCCGTCTTCGACGTGGACTGGAACCCTCCGAAGCCCGAGCTCCGCTACAAGATCCTGCTGCCCGTGCTTCCGGATCAGTACGGGCGCGTCCTCGAGTCCCGTCAGCTCCAGCTCGAGCTCTCGGATGGCGCGTTCTTCCTGCGGTACGCGGGCGCCCGGCTTCCCATCAATCCCGACACCTATCCGCAGATCCTCACGCACCGGCTGGATGCCCTCGGCGAGCACCTTGGCGAGGACAACCCGTCGCTCCAGGAGCTGCGGAGCGTCCTGACCGCGCTCGCACACCTCCCCGGGCACACGGAGACCGAGCCCGCGCGCGTCGAGGAGCGGCTACGCGAGAAGGAGATCATCAAGCGGCGGCTCGCCGCGCTGGTCAAGGAGTCGGCGGAGATCCACGACGCCCTCGACGAGACCGTGCGTGTCTTCAATGGCGAGCCCGGCGTGCCCGAGAGCTTCGATCCGCTGGACCGGCTGCTCACCGCCCAGGTCTACCGGCTCGCCGACTGGCGCGTGGCGGGCGACGAGGTCAACTACCGGCGCTTCTTCGACGTCAACAACCTCGCCGCCATCCGGATGGAGCGTCACGAGGTCTTCGAGGCCACCCACGAGCTGGTCATGCGGCTCCTGGGGGAGGGCAAGGTCGCAGGGGTCAGGATCGATCACCCGGATGGCCTCTACGCGCCGGGCGAATACTTCCGCCGCCTTCAGGAAGGCGTCCTCCTCGCCACCGCGCGGCGGCTGCTTCCCGCTCTCGACCCCGCGGCCGCCGAGGCGCTCGCCGCGGAGTACCGCCGGAGGGTGGCGGCCGATCCCGCCGCGCCGTCGGCACGGCCGCTCTGGATCGCCGCCGAGAAGATCCTCATGTCCGAGGAGGCGTTGCCCGACTGGTGGGTGGTGGCGGGCACCACGGGCTACGACTACCTGACCTCGGCCAACGGCCTCTTCGTCGATCGCAGCACCTCGCGCCAGATGTCGCACGTCTATGCCCGCTTCGCGGGGGCGTCCGCGCCCATGGCCGATCTGAGCTACGCGGCCAAGCGTCTCATCATGCAGGTCTCGATGGCCGCGGAGATCATCCAGCTCGGCCAGCGCCTCGATCACATCTCGGAGCGCAACCGGCTTTCGCGCGACTTCACCCTGGCCAGCCTCGTCCGCGCCATCCGGGAGGTCATCGCGGCCTTTCCCGTCTATCGCACCTATGTCGGCGACGACGGCGTGGAGCCGAGCGCCCGGGACTGCGCCTTCATCGACCGCGCGGTCGCCGAGGCCGAGCGGCGGAACCCCACCGTCAACGTCTCCGTCTTCGATTTCGTCCGCGATGCCCTGCTCCTGCGCCATCCCGCGGCGAGCGACGCGCGCGAGCAGGCGGAGCGACAAGACTTCACCATGCGCTTCCAGCAGACCACGGGTCCCGTCACCGCCAAGGGCGTGGAGGACACCGCGCTCTACGTCTACAACCGGCTCGTGTCCCTCAATGACGTGGGCAGCGATCCCGCCCGCTACGGCGAATCGGTGGCCGCCTTCCACGAGAAGAACGCGCGGCGCCTCGAGCGGTGGCCGGAGTCGCTCGTGTGCACCTCCACGCACGACACGAAGCGGAGCGAGGATGTGCGGGCCCGGATCAGCGTGCTGTCCGAGGTGCCGGCCGCCTGGGCCTCCCACGTCCGCCGCTGGCGCATGATGGGCCGGCGCTTCAAGCAGGAGGTGGAGGGGCGAGCGGTTCCCGACCGCAACGACGAGTACCTCCTGTACCAGACCCTGGTCGGCGCTTGGCCCGCCGCCGAGACCAACGAGTCGATGGAGTCCTTCGCCAGGCGGATCGGCGAGTACATGGAGAAGGCGACGAAGGAGGCGAAGCGCCGCACGAGCTGGATCAATCCGAACGCCGCCTATGATCGGGGCGTCCTCCACTTCGTCAACGAGCTGCTGGCTCCGGGCAGCCCGTTCCCGAGCGCGTTCGTGCCCTTCCAGCGCCTGGTGGCCCTCTATGGCGCCGTCAACTCGCTCGCCCAGGCCGTCCTCAAGGTCGCCGTGCCCGGGATCCCCGATTTCTATCAGGGCACCGAGCTCTGGTCGCTCTCGCTCGTGGACCCCGACAACCGCCGTCCCGTCGACTTCGCCCGGCGCCAGACCTTGCTGGATTCGCTGGCCGCCCTGATCGCTGACCGCCCCGACGGCCTCGAGCAGCTGGGTGCCGAGCTCCTCGAGACCTGGCCGGATGGACGGATCAAGCTCTATGTGACGCAGCGGGCGCTCACGCTCCGTCGGGAGCGCGAGCGCCTGTTCAGGTCGGGGAGCTATACCCCCCTGTCGGCGTCCGGGGCGCGCGCGGAGCATCTCGTCGGACTGGCCCGGAGAGACGACGGCCAGGTCGTCATCGTCGCGGTGCCGCGACTCTCGGCCCGCCTCACCGACTTCGCCGGGCGGTTCCCCCTCGGCGACTCCGTCTGGGGAGACACCTGGCTCTCCCTCGGCGATTCGAGCCTGGAGGGTGAGTACACGGATCGCTTCTCCGGCCTTCGGGTCGCCACGGAGCGGCGCGACGGTGCTCCCGTCCTCAGAGCCGGCGCGCTCTTCGGCAGCCTGCCCGTGGCCATGCTCATGCGCGGGGAACCGGGCTCGTGACGCCCCCTCGGGCGGAGTCATCCAAGACGCCGCTGCGCCGGCGGCCCGGCATGCCCTACCCGCTCGGGGCCACCTGGGACGGCGCGGGCGTTAATTTCGCGCTCTTCAGTGAGCACGCGACGGCCGTGGAGCTCTGTCTGTTCGATCCCGAGGATCCGCGGCGCGAGCGCCACCGGCTCCGCATGCAGGAGCAGACGAACCAGGTGTGGCACGTCTACCTGCCCGAGGCGAGACCGGGCCTCCCGTATGGCTACCGGGTCCACGGGCCCTACGAGCCCGAGGCCGGGCACCGCTTCAATCCGGCCAAGCTCCTCCTGGACCCGTATGCCAAGGCGATCACGGGATCCCTGACATGGCATCCCTCGCTCTTCGGGTACAAGCTCGGCGACCCCGCCGGAGATCTCGCGCCGGATGACGGCGACAGCGCTCTCTACATGCCGAGGTCGGTGGCCATCGATCCCTCCTTCGGCTGGGGAGAGGACCGCCGTCCCCGGACGCCGTGGCACAAGACCATCATCTACGAGCTGCACGTCAAGGGGTTCACGGCCCGGCACCCCGAGGTCCCGCGCGCGCTGCGGGGCACGTACGCGGGCCTGGCCTCGCCCGCCGCCGTCGAATACTTGAGCCGGCTCGGCGTCACGGCGGTGGAGCTCTTGCCCGTGCACTACTCGATCGCCGACAAGCACCTCGTGGACCGCGGCCTCACGAACTACTGGGGCTACAACTCGATCGACTTCCTTGCTCCCGACCCGCGGTTCGCGTCGTCGGGAACCCCGGGGGAGCAGGTGGCCGAGTTCAAGACCATGGTCAAGACCCTGCACGAGGCAGGCATCGAGGTCATCCTCGACGTGGTCTACAACCACACCGCGGAAGGGAACCACCTCGGCCCCACCCTCGCTTTCCGAGGCATCGACAACGCCGCTTACTACCGCCTCGTGCCCGACGACAAGCGGCACTACATGGACTACACGGGCTGCGGCAACACGCTCAACATGACGCATCCCCGCACGCTCCAGCTGATCATGGACAGCCTGCGCTACTGGGCGCTCGAGATGCACGTCGACGGCTTCCGCTTCGATCTCGCGTCCGCGCTCGCGCGGGAGTTCCACGACGTGGACCGTCTCTCCGCCTTCTTCGACGTCATCCAGCAGGATCCCGTCATCTCGCAGGTCAAGCTCATCGCGGAGCCGTGGGACCTGGGCGAGGGAGGCTATCAGGTCGGCAACTTCCCGGCGGGCTGGGCGGAATGGAACGGCCGCTACCGTGACGCCATCCGCCGCTACTGGAAGGGCGACGAGTGGCAGGTCGCCGAGCTCGGCTATCGGCTGACCGGCTCCAGCGATCTCTACGAGCAGGGCGGGCGCCGGCCATCGGCGAGCATCAACTTCGTCACCGCTCATGACGGATTCACCCTGGCCGACCTCGTCACGTATGACCTGAAGCACAACGAGGCGAACGGGGAGGAGAACCGCGACGGCACGGACGACAATGCCTCCTGGAACTGCGGCGTCGAGGGCGCGAGCGTCAGATCCGCAACTTCCTCGCCACCCTCCTTCTCTCCCAGGGTGTCCCCATGATCCTGGGCGGTGATGAGGTTGGTCGGAGCCAGCACGGCAACAACAACGCCTATTGCCAGGACAACGAGATCTCCTGGCATCCCTGGCCCCTGTCGCGGGCGGCCCTACGCCAGGTGAACTTCACGAAGCGCCTGATCAGTCTGCGCCTCGACCATCCCGTCTTCCACCGGCGCCTCTTCTTCCAGGGCCGTCGCATCCACGGCTCGGCCGTCAAGGACCTCTCGTGGTTCCGTCCCGACGGCAAGGAGATGACCGAGGAGGAGTGGAGCAGTAGCTTCACGCGCTGTCTCGGGCTGCGCCTGGCCGGAGACGCCATCGAAGAGACGAACGAGAAGGGGCAGTCCATCGTGGACGACACCTTCCTGCTCCTCTTGAACGCCCACCACGAGCCCATCCCCTTCATCCTGCCCGCCCATGAGGCGCGGGTGCGGTGGGAGCTCGTGCTGGACACACGCGACTGGGAAGTCGGGCCGCGTCCGCCGACCTTCCGCGCCGGGGACAACTATCCCCTGGAAGCGCGCTCGCTCGCCGTCCTGCAGCTGCGGCGGCCGAGGGCGCGGCCATGAGCGGACAGCTTGCGCGGAGGCGCGCGCACCGCATGCCCTTCGGCGCCGAGGCGCGCGACGACGGCACCACGCGCTTCCGCCTGTGGGCGCCCGCGGCGCGCAGCGTCGAGCTCTGGCTCGCCGACCGAGAGCAGGGGTTCGCCATGCCCCGCGATGCCGCGGGATGGGCGGAATGGGTGACGCGCGAGGCGCCGCCCGGCTCTCGCTATTCGTTCAGGATCGACGGGGAGCTGCTCGTGCCCGATCCCGCCTCCCGCTTCCAGCCGGACGACGTCCACGGGGCCAGCGAGGTCGTCGACCCCCTCGACTTCGCGTGGTCCGATGCCGACTGGCGCGGCCTGCCCCCGGAGCGTCTCGTCTTCTATGAGATCCACGTCGGGACGTTCAGCCCCGAAGGCACCTTCGCCGGCCTCGCCGACCGGCTCGACCACCTCGTCTCGCTCGGGGTGACGGCCGTGGAGCTCATGCCCGTCTCGGATTTTCCCGGACGCCGCGGGTGGGGCTATGACGGCGTCCTCCCCTTCGCGCCGGAGAGCAGCTACGGACGGCCGGAGACCCTCAAGGCGCTCGTGGAAGCCTGTCACGCTCGCGGGCTCGCCGTCTTCCTCGACGTCGTCTACAACCATTTCGGCCCCGAGGGGAATTACCTGCACCGCTACGCGCCCGCCTTCTTCAGCCGGGCGCACAAGACGCCGTGGGGCGATGCCCTCAACTTCGACGAGCCGGGATGCGAGGTCGTGCGGTCCTTCGTCGTCCACAACGCGCTGTACTGGCTCGAAGAATTTCACCTGGACGGTCTGCGTCTCGACGCCGTGCACGCCATCGCGGATTCTTCGACCCAGCACGTGCTCGTGGAGCTGGCCCGCACCGTGGCCGAGGGCCCCGGGCGCGATCGGCTCGTGCATCTCGTCCTGGAGAACGACGGCAATGAATCGCGGTATCTCGCTCGCGCCGGCGAGGACAAGCGCCCCCTCTACCAGGCGCAGTGGAACGACGACCTCCACCACGCCCTCCACACCCTCCTGACCGGTGAGCGAGACGGCTACTACGCGGACTACCAGCCGCCGCTGCCGCACCTCGCGCGTGCTCTCGGCGAGGGGTTCGCCTTCCAGGGCGAGTGGTCGCCGTATCGCGGGCGCGTGAGGGGAGAGCCGAGCGCGGCCCTGCCGCCCACGGCGTTCGTGGGATTCCTGCAGAACCACGATCAGATCGGCAATCGCGCCCTCGGCGAGCGCATCACCGCCCTCGCCCCTGCCGAAGCGGTGCGGGCGGCCACCGCGGTGCTCCTGCTCGCGCCGCCCCTGCCGCTCCTCTTCATGGGACAGGAGTGGGCGGCTCCCGAGCCCTTCCTCTTCTTCTCCGAGCTGGGCGGAGATCTCGGGACGGCCGTGTCGGAAGGTCGGCGGCGCGAGTTCGCCCGCTTCCCGGCGTTCGCGGGTCCGCGGGCCCGGATGCGCATTCCCGATCCCCAGGACGAGCGGACCTTCGCCCGCTCCGTCCTCGACTGGCGGCGCACCGCGCGAACGCCGTGCCGGGAGTGGATCGATTTCCACCGCACGCTCCTCGACGTGCGAAGCCGCGAGATCATGCCCCTCCTGAGCGGCGAGCCCGTGCCGGAGACGCGATGGGCGCTTCTTGCGGAAACCGCCCTGGAAGCGACCTGGACCTTTCCGGAGCAGCGCGTCCTTCGCCTCATCGCCAATCTGGGCGCCGAGCCCGTCCCTCACGGCGGCCCCCAGCCGGACTGGGGTCGTGCGATCTACGGCCTGGGTCCGGGGGGGCCCGCGTGGACCGAGCTCCTGCCCTGGAGCGTCTACTGGTACGTGTCCGAGGCATCGCGGTGAGCGTGGAGCCCTTCGTCTTTCTCGGCTGCGTCGACCTGCGCGAGCTCTTGCCCTACGAGGCTCGAGACGTGCGCGAGCTCTTGGACCAGCTCGGCCGCGTTCCCGTGGAATCGCTCTTCTGCCATACGGCGGCGGCGCTGCTGCATCGGCCCGTCCTCCCGGCCGCCTATCCGAACGACTTCGCCGTCTGGGCGGGAGGGGAGATGCGGGATCAGCGTCTGGCCGAGCGCCTGGCCGCCATCGATCCCTTCGCCTCCGACTCCATGGAGCACGTGCGCGAGGAGCTGGTCGCGGTGATCAGCGATCACCTGCAGCACTTCCCCGCCCCCGCCCCCGCGGGCCCGACCGAGCCCTTCCGCTTCTTCCAGGCCCACTTGATCCCCGTCCCTACCGGCCACCAGGCCCGTACCCTCCGCGAGTTCCGGGACGCTCTCGCCGAGATCGACATCAGCGCGCTCTTCTACCACCTCATCGAGGCGCGCTATCGCCTGGGGCGCCGCCGCGGCGACTTCGCGGAGTGGGTCGCCTCCGCCCTCGACCGGCCCGAGGTGACGGAGCGCCTCGAGCGAATAGACCCGTACGTGGGCAGCCTCGAGCGCATGCGCGATCGTCACCTGACCGTGCTCACGGCCGCCCTGGACGAGCAGGCGCCATGACCGCCGCCGTCTCCTGGGCGAAGCTGGACGACTACCGCGACGTCGCTCCGCGGGGCGCCGTCGACTTCCTGCTGCGGATCGGCGAGCGTCTGCGGGGCCGGCGCCTCGTCCACGTGAGCGCGTCCCGGTACGGACGCGTCATGGTCGAGCTCCTCAACCGTCTCGTGCCCATCCTCAACGATCTCGGCATCGACACGAGCTGGGAGATCCTCATCGGCTCCGCCGACTTCGAAGGGATCATGCGCACGGTGTCCAGGGGGCTCATGGGCACGGAGCAGGTGGTGACGGACGCCATGCTCGCGCGGCTCCGCGCGGTGAGCGCGGAGAACGCGGCGCGCCTGCGCCTCGACGGCGATCTGGTCATGGTCCACGACACCGCGCCCCTCCTGCTGGTGGAGAGCCGCTCGCCGTCCGCCCGCTGGGTGTGGCGATACCATCACGATCTCTCGTCCCCCCAGCCGCAGCTCTGGAACGCCCTCCGCCCCTTCGCCCAGCGCTACGATGCCGTGGTCTTCTCGCTGCCCCGGTTCGCGGCGCCCCTGACCGTGCCGCGCTTCATCGTGCACGCCTCCGTGGATCCCCTCTCCGAGCGGAACCGCGAGATGCCCCGCGCCGAGCAGGCCGCGCACCTGGACCGGCTGCGCGTGCCCAGGGACAAGCCGTTCCTCCTCCAGGTCGGTCGCTTCGACCGCGCGCATGACCCGCTGGGCGTGATCAACGCCTACCGGCACGTGAAGAAGCACCACGACGTCCGGCTCGTCCTCGCCGGTCCACCCCCCGGACCGGGAGGGGACGTCCTCGCCGAGGTCCAGGAGGCGGCGAGCCACGATCCCGACGTGTGCGTCGTCTCGCTCCCCCCGGATCCCCAGTCCGACGTGAACGCGCTGGAGCGCGCCGCCGTCATCGTCCTGCACAAGCCCCTGACCACGGGCTTCGGGATCGACGTGGCCGCGGCCATGTGGAAAGGCAAGCCGGTCATCGGCAGCGTGGCGGGCGGCATACCCGTCCAGATCGTGTCCGGCGTCACGGGCTACACGGTGGAGACGGTGGAAGGAGCGGCCTTCCGCACCCGGCAGCTCTTGAGCAACCCGGAGCTGATCGGTCGGATGGGGGCGGCGGGCCGCGAGCACATCCGGCGGAACTTTCTCATCACCCGACACCTGGGCGACTACCTGGCGCTGCTCGCCCTGCTCACCCGGTGACATCGTGGACCACCCGCGCGAATCCATGGCCCCCCCCGGCGAGCCCAAAGAGTCCGGCGCGACCGATCTCGCCATCGGCGTGATCACGGCGGGCGGCGCCGCCGCGGCGGATTCGGTGGTCAAGATCGTCCGCGACGGCATGGCCGCGCATTTCGGCGGCCTCACCGCCGACGTCATCCATGTGGACGGCACGCTCGCCGACGACCGCGCCGGCCAGGTCGAAGAGATCGGGGAGGGACTGCGCCTCGTCCACGCGCGTCCGTCGAGCCCATTGCCCTCGGGGGATGACGGGAGCGGGTGGAGCGAGGGGCTCCGGACGGTGCTGGGCCTCGCGCGCGAGCGGGGCGCGCGCGGACTCGTCATCCTCAACGGCGAGATCATCAGCATGACCCCGGAGTGGCTCCGGTGCCTCGGTGAGCCCGTGCTCTCCGAAGGCCGCGGCTTCGTGCTGCCCGTCTACCAGCGGGGCCGCTACGAGGGCACGCTCACCCAGCTCTTCGTGGTGCCGCTGCTCCGCGCGCTCTTCGGGCACCAGTTCTCGTATCCCATCGCCGACGAGTTCGCCTGCTCGGGCGAGGCGGCGGAATTTCTCCTCGCCCAGGACGTCTGGACCACGGACATCGCGCGCCAGGGTCTGGAGTTCTGGCTGCCCGTGGCCATGTCCGGACAGGCGTTCCCCGTCGCTCAGTCCGTGCTTGGGCCCCGCGCCGTCTCATCGCAGCGGCCGCCCGCTCCCCTCGGCCCCACCGTCGGGCGCGTGGCGGGGGCGCTCTTCGCCATCGCGGAGCGACACGAGGCCGCCTGGCTCGACGTGCGCGGATCCGAGCCCGTTCCCGTCCTCGGCGTCCCGCCCGGCCCCGCCTCCGGCGCCACAGCCCGCGCTGCGCCCATCGATCCCGAGCGCATGCTCGTGGGCTTTCGGCAGGGCGTGCGCGACCTCCTGCCGATCTGGGAGCGAATCCTCGCGCCCGACGACCTGGGCGACATGCTCGCCCTGAGCGAGTATCCGTCCAGCGAGTTTCGGATGGGCGACCGCCTGTGGGCGAGAGTGGTCTACGATTTCCTCCTCGCCTACCGGGCGCGCGTCATGTACCGGAGCCATATCACCCAGTCCCTGGCCCCGCTGTACCTGGGGCGGGTCGCCTCCCTCGTGCTGGAGACGCGCCTGCGGCCGGACGCCGCGGTCGCCCAATCGATGGAGCGCCTCGCCCGCGTCTTCGAGGACGAGAAGCCCTACCTGGTGGATCGCTGGCGATGAAAAAAGAGCGACGCCCCATCGTCATCACGCACGTCGGCCCCGCCCTCGAGGACGGTCGGTATCCGGTGAAGCGGGAGGTCGGGGACCGGCTCGTGGTCACCGCCGACATCTTCAAGGAAGGGCACGCCGTGCTCGGAGCAGCCATCGCCTTTCGCGCGCAGGACGAATCCGCCTGGCGCGAGTCTCCCATGCGTCTGGTCGACAACGACGGGTGGGCGGGAGACTTTCCCCTCGAGTCCAATACCCGCTACCAGTTCACCATCGAGGCGTGGACGGACGTCTTTGCTTCCTGGGCGGACGAGACCACGCGGCGGCGCGCGGGCAGCCAGCCGGATCTCACGAGCGAGATCCTGGAAGGGGTCGAGCTGGTGCATCGGAGCCGAGCGTCGGCCACGGGGCCCGATGCGGCCGTCCTGGATGACGCCCTCGCGCGGCTGGAGTCGTCGGGCGATCAGGCGGCCAAGCTCGACGTACTCCTGGATCCCCGATTGCGCGACGTCGTGAGCCGGCGGCAGGAGCGACGGGACACCACTCGTTTCGATCGGGAGCTCGAGGTGGTGGTGGATCGGCCGCGCGCGCGCTTCGCCGCGTGGTACGAGCTGTTCCCGCGCTCGCAGAGCGGGACGCCCGGGCGCCACGGCACCTTCGCGGACTGCATCACGCGGCTGCCCGAGGTGCGGCGCATGGGCTTCGATGTCTTGTACTTCCCGCCCATCCACCCGATCGGAGGCAGCGGCCGCAAGGGCCGAAACAACTCGCTCGTGGCCGGCCCCGACGATCCGGGCAGTCCCTGGGCGATCGGTGGACCGGAAGGCGGCCACACGGCCGTTCATCCGCAGCTCGGAACGCTCGAGGACTTCCGTCAGCTCGTGGCCGCCGCCGGAGAGCTCGACATCGAGATCGCCCTCGACCTCGCCTTCCAGTGCTCCCCGGATCACCCCTGGCTCCGCGAGCAGCCTGAATGGTTCTACCGGCGGCCCGACGGCACCATCCGGTACGCGGAGAACCCGCCCAAGAAGTACGAGGACATCGTTCCCATCAATTTCAGCTCGGCGGCCTGGGAAGCGCTCTGGGAGGAGCTGCTCCGCGTCGTGCTCTTCTGGGTCGAGCAGGGCGTCCGCACCTTCCGGGTCGACAACCCGCACACGAAGCCGTTCGATTTCTGGCAGTGGCTCATCCGGGAGGTGCAGGACAGGCATCCTGACGTCATCTTCCTCGCCGAGGCCTTCACCCGTCCCAAGATCATGCAGGAGCTGGCCAAGACGGGCTTCACCCAGTCGTATACCTATTTCACCTGGCGCAACTCGAAGGAGGAGCTGACGCAGTACTTCCGGGAGCTGACCACGCCGCCCATGGTCGAATACTTCCGGGGCAACCTCTTCGTGAATACCCCGGACATCCTGTCCGAGGTGCTCCAGCGCGGGGGCCGCCCCGCCTTCAAGATGCGCGCGGCCCTCGCCGCCACCTTGTCCTCCCTCTGGGGCATGTACAGCGGCTTCGAGCTCTGTGAGTCGGAGGCGGTGGCCCCCGGCTCCGAGGAATACGCGAGCTCCGAGAAGTACGAGGTCCGCGTCCGGGACTGGACGCGCCCCGGCCACATCGCGGATTACATCGGGCGCCTTAACGCGATCCGTCGAGAGAATCCGGCGCTCCAGGCGTACGGCAACCTGCGCTTCTACGAGGCCGACAGCCCCCACGTGCTCTTCTACGGGAAGATGACGCCGGCCCGCGACAGCATCGTCCTCGTCGCGGTCAACCTGGATCCCTTCGCCGCCCACGAGACCACCCTCCACCTCCCCCTCGAGGAGATGGGCATGGCGGGGGGCGAACCCGTCGAGCTCCACGAGCTCCTGTCCGATCACCGGCGGCTCGTGGGCGAGCGCTCGCTGACGATCACCCTGGATCCGCAGGGGGAGCCCGCCGCGATCTATCGCGCGCAGCGGCCCGGGGGCGGGGGATGAGCGATCCTCTCTGGTACAAGGACGCCGTCTTCTACGAGCTGCACGTCCGCACCTTTCAGGACGGCAACGGCGACGGGATCGGCGATTTCCCGGGGCTGACGAGCCGGCTCGATTATCTCAAGGAGCTGGGCGTCGACTGTCTCTGGCTCCTCCCCTTCTACCCGTCCCCTCTCCGCGACGACGGCTACGACGTGTCGGACTACCGCTCCGTCCATCCCGACTACGGGACGACGGCCGACTTCGAGCGCTTCCTCGAGGCCGCCCACGCCCTCGGCCTCCGCGTCATCGCGGACTTCGTGATGAACCACACCTCGGATCAGCACCCCTGGTTCCAGGCGGCGCGGCGGTCTCCCGACTCGCCGTACCGCGACTACTACGTGTGGAGCGACACGGATCAGCGCTTCCGCGAGGCGCGGATCATCTTCGTCGACTCGGAGCCCTCGAACTGGACCTGGGATCCGGTCGCCAAGGCCTACTACTGGCACCGCTTCTTCCAGCACCAGCCCGACCTCAACTATGACAATCCCTCCGTGCGCCGCGAGGTGCTCGACACCATGCAGTTCTGGCTCGATCGCGGTCTCGACGGCTACCGGTGCGATGCCGTGCCATACCTCTTCGAGCGCGACGGCACCAACTGCGAGAACCTGCCGGAGACCCACGAGTTCCTGCGCGAGGTGCGGGCCCAGATCGAGTCGCGCTACGAGGGACGCATCCTCCTCGCCGAGGCCAATCAGTGGCCGGCCGACGTCCGGCCGTACTTCGGCAACGGCGACGAGTTCCACATGGCCTTTCACTTCCCCCTCATGCCGCGCATCTTCCTGGCCGTGCGCCACGCCGACCGGCGTCCCATCACGGACATCTTCCTCCACACGCCCGACATCCCCTCCTCGTGCCAGTGGTGCCTCTTCCTGCGCAACCACGACGAGCTCACCCTGGAGATGGTCAGCGAGGAGGAGCGGCGGCGGCTCTACCACGCCTATAGCGCCGACCCGCGCATGCGGCTCAACCTCGGCATCCGGCGGCGCCTCGCCCCTCTCCTCGACAACGACCGCCGGAAGATCGAGCTGCTCACGAGCCTGCTCTTCACCCTGCCCGGGAGCCCCATCCTCTACTACGGCGACGAGGTGGGCATGGGGGACAACATCTATCTGGGCGACCGCAACGGGGTGCGGACGCCCATGCAGTGGACGGGCGATCGCAACGCGGGCTTCTCCCGCGCGGACGCGGCCCGCCTGTACCTGCCTCTCATCGTGGATCCCGTCTACGGCTACCAGTCGATCAACGTCGAGGCGCAGCAGCGCACGCCGTCCTCGCTGCTCAACTGGATGAAGCACCTCATCGCGGCCCGCAAGAAGACGCGGGTGTTCGGCCGGGGGACGCTCCGTTTCTTGCGGCCCGCCAACGACAGCGTCCTCGCCCACGTCCGCGAGTACGAGGGCGAGACGGTTCTGGCCGTGCACAATCTCTCCGGCGCGGCCCAGCCCGTCGAGCTCGACCTCCGCCCCTGGGCCGGGCACACGCCGATCGAGCTCCTGGGCGAGACCCGGTTTCCCCCCGTTCGCGAGCAGCCGTACTTCGTCAGCCTCGCGCCCTACGGCTACTACTGGTTCCGGCTCCAGCCCCCGCGGCAGGAGCAGATCTTCTATGGCGTCGAAGAGATCACTCTCTGAGCCCGAGGTGGTGGTGGACCTCCTCGAAGGGCAGGGGCGGGACCGCCTCAAGGATTTCCTCGCCGGCCAGCGCTGGTTCGCCGCCAAGACGCACCGCATCGACTCCGTGGAGGTCGAGGACTGGGCCGTCCTCACGCCCGACATCCTGCTCCTCCTCCTGCGCGTGGACGGCGAGCGCTACTACACGCCGCTTGCCACCGGCGCCGCCGGCGACATCGCCGCCGCCGACGTGGCGGGCCGCCTCGAGGGACGGGCGCTCTTCGACGCTCATGTCGACCCGAGCTTCGGCCGCCAGCTGCTCGCGGCCATCACGTCCGAGCGGCAGCTTCCCGGGCGGGCCGGTCGCTTCGCGTGTCACGCGCTGCCTTCCCACGCGGCGGCGACCATGGACGAGACGGTCACCGTCCGTCGCATCTCGGGAGAGCAGAGCAACACCTCGATCGTCTTCGACCGGCGGCTGATCTTGAAGTCGATCAGAAGGCCCCAGAGCGGCATCAATCCGGAGCTGGAAATCCTGCACTTTCTCACGAGCCGGACCCGCTTCAGCCACGTCCCGCAGCTCGCCGGCTGGATCGAGTACCTGGGCCCCTCCGGCCAGGTCGCCACCCTCGGCCTCCTCCAGGAGTTCATCGAGAACGCGGGAGATGGCTGGCGCCATGCCCTGGCCACTCTCGACGACCTCTGCGAGGCCCTCGAGCGGATCGTCGGAGAGGGCGACATCGAGCAGGCCGATGATCGCATCGCCTCCATCGCCGGCCCGTTGACCCGCGATATCCGGGAGCTGGGGGCGATCACGGGCGGGCTCCATGCGGCCCTCGCCTCCGATCCGCTCCTGCCCTCCTTCAGTCCAGAGCCCGTCACCCACGAGGACGTGGGCCGCTGGTGCTCCCGGATCGCCCGCGAGCTCGAGGCGCTCCTCTCCGACACCACGTCGATCCCCGCGGAGTCGTTTCCCGGTCTTCGCGTCATTCGCGAGGCGCTCCGGCGCGCGTCGGGTCACATCGATGCCGCCGTCGGCCATGTCGGGCTCCTGGGGAGCGCGCGGACGCACAAGATCCGCTGTCATGGCGACTACCACCTGGGCCAGGTCCTCAAGACGGACGACGGCTTCGCCATACTGGACTTCGAAGGCGAGCCCGCCCGGCCCCTCGAGGAGCGCCGGGCCAAGCAGCCGCCCCTTCGCGATGTCGCGGGCATGCTCCGGTCGCTGAACTATGCCGTGCACACCACGGTCGGCCGGCGCCCGCCCGCGGAGCGAGAGCGCGCTCTTCGCTGGCTCGCCACCTGGGAGCGGCATGCCCGCCGCGCGTTCCTCGACGGCTACGGGGCGGCCGTGGCGGAGAGCCCCGTCCGGCTCGTGCCCAAGTCCGAGGAGGAGCTGGCGAGAGCGTGCGCGGTCTTCGAGCTCGAGAAGGCCTGCTACGAGCTGCGGTACGAGCTGAACAATCGCCCGGGCTGGGCGTCCATCCCCGCCGGCGGGATCCTGCGCATTCTCGAGTCCTCCGCGGTCTCTGGCTAGGCCGGGGACGCGCCCACGCCCACCGTTACCGTCTGACCCGGTAATCCTATCCCTGCTCGTTGGGCCGCGACGAGCGACACCATCGCGGCTCCGCGAACCATCCGAGATACAAGAGCTTCCCTCGCGAGCAAGGTGTTCGAGCCTGGCACGGCCTATGCGAGAGCCTCAACTGTCGCTGCCGACGCGCAGAGACAGAGAGATGAGGCTCCGGATGGTTTCCACGAATGGCAACGACTCGGACGCCGGCGGCATCGCTGACGGCTCTGGCCCTGCTCGCCGGATGCACTCGCTGGTCGACGAGGGGGCGAGCGATGCCTGAGACAGCCGGAGATCTGGTCGCCGTCTTCCTGGGTCTGACCGCGCTGTGGTTTCTATGGGGCGTCCTCGCCGGAGGGCACCACCAGCGACGCGGCGGCCGCTCGAAGTCCGAGCGCGAAGGACGGCTGTCACGCCACTGACCCGGCTGGCCGCCAGCGACGACGGCGAGGAAGGCTTCATGAAGTTCTACGAGCGGGACGCGCTGCCGAAGGTGGTGGCCGCCCGCCGGCGTGTCAAGGCAGGGCGATAGGGCAAACGCGGATCATCTGTCACCACGAGGAGGCCGAGCATGAGCGGCGGACCGGCGCGAAAGCCACCACATCCCCTCTTCCAGGACGAGGACGTCGACATCGAGGACGGCTTGGACCGGCAGGACGAGAACATCGAGGACGACGACGACCTGAATCCGCGCGAGGGCGATGAGGACGTCCCGTCCGACGAGGACGATCTCGAGGGAGAGGAAGCGGCCGAGCCTCACCGCTAGACAGCGTGGGGAGGGCCGGCGGGCGCCGGCCTTGACTGCCCTGGGTGCGCCTGTTGTATTAGCAGAGCATGGTCACCTCGCGGTGGCGACTCGCGGATCTTCCCGTCATCCTCCTGCTCGCCGCCCTGTACGTGGTTGCGGCCAAGCTGGGGCTGAAGCTGGCCCTCGTGCATGCCAGTGCCACCGCGGTGTGGCCGCCCACGGGAATCGCTCTCGCCGCGCTGCTCCTGCTAGGACGCCGGATGTGGCCCGGCATCTTCATCGGAGCCTTCGTGGCCAATCTCACCACGGCCGGCTCCGTAGCGACGTCACTCGGCATCGCGACCGGCAATACCCTCGAAGCCGTCTTCGGGGTCTACCTGGTCGCGCGCTTCGCCTCGGGTCGGCATCCCTTCGTGAACGGCCAGGAAGTCATCAAGTTCCTCTTCCTGGCCGCCATGGTCAGCACCACCGTGAGCGCCACCTTCGGCGTCGGAAGCCTGGCTCTCGGAGGCTTCGCGCCGTGGAGCGATGCGGGCTCCATCTGGCTCACGTGGTGGCTCGGGGATGCCGCGGGCAACATCCTGGTGGCGCCGTTCCTGATCCTCTGGGCCGCCGAGCCGCGGCCGCGGTGGAGCGCCTTCAAGCTGCTCGAAGCGGCCGCCCTCCTCGTCTCCCTGGAGGTGATCGGCCAGCTCGTCTTCGGCTCCGCGCTCCTGCGCGGAGCGCCCGGCTATCCGATCGACTTCCTCGCCGGGCCACCGCTCGTATGGGCCGCCTTTCGTTTCGGCCAGCGGGAGACGGCGACCGCGTCTCTCATCCTCGGCTCGATGGCCTTGTGGGGCACGCTCCACGGGTACGGTCCCTTCATCCGGGAGAATCTCAACGAGTCGCTTCTCCTGCTCCAGGCCTTCATGGGCATCACCGCGGTCTTCGCGCTGGCCTTTGCCGCGGTGGTGGCGGAGCGCCGTCGCGTCAACGAGGAACGGCTGGCCCTCCTGCCCCAGGCGCAGGCCGCCCGGCAGCTCGCGGAAGACGCCGAGCGCCGGGCCTCCTTCCTGGCTGACGCGAGCGCCGTCCTCGGATCCTCGCTCGACTATGACGCCACCCTGCACCGGATGGTGAAGGCCGCCGTCCCCCTGCTCGCCGATGGGTGCTCCGTCGATCTCCTCGAGGACAGCGGGACGACGCGGCGGGTCGCTCAGACCCACATCGTTCCTGCCAAGGACGAGATGGTGCGCGACGCTCGGGCGCGACACGGCTTCAACCCATCCTCTCCAAGCGGCGTGCCGGCCGTGCTCCGCTCCCGCAGATCCGCCGTGGTGTCCCAGGCCACGGAAGCGGACGTCACGAGTACGGCGAGGAATCCTGAGCAGCTCGCCATGTTCCGCGCGCTGGGCCTCAGATCCTGGATGGTGGTGCCACTGACCGCGCGCGAGCGCGTGCTCGGCGCCATGACCTTCATCATCACGGAATCGGATCGGCGCTATGGCCACGCCGATGTCTCCCTCGCGGAAGCGCTCGCCGACCGGGCCGCCGCCGCCATCGACAACGCCCGGCTGTACCGGGACGCCGAGGCCGCCCGGAACGACGCCGAGACGGCCAATCGTCTCAAGGACGAGTTCCTCGCCATGCTGGGTCACGAGCTCCGCAACCCGCTGGGGGCCATCAGCAATGCCGTGCACATCCTGGACCGCGTCGATGATCCACATGGAGTCTCCGCCACGCATGCCCGCCAGATCATCGCCCGCCAGGTGCAGCAGCTCGGAGGCTTGATCGACGATCTCCTCGACGTCGGGCGGGTGATGACGGGCAAGATCAAGCTCGATCGCGGTCCCTTCGACCTCTACGAGGCCACCGACCACGCCCTGACCACGCTGCGCGCGGCCGGCAAGATCGGTGACCACGCCGTCACCCTGGCCGGTCAGCCCGCGTGGATCGACGGCGACGCCGCCCGGGTCGAGCAGGTGGTGCTCAATCTCGTGGAGAACGCCCTCCGATACACACCCGCGGGCGGCGCCATTCACATCGACGTCGGACGCGAGGGAGCCCGGGCAGTCTTGCGGGTGCAAGACGGCGGCATGGGCATACGTCCCGAGCTCCTTCCGCGCATCTTCGACCTCTTCGTCCAGGGCGAGCGCGCCCTGGATCGCGGCCGCGGCGGCCTCGGGATCGGCTTGACCCTGGTCAAGCGCCTCGTCGAGCTTCACGGCGGCACCGTGCACGCGCAGAGCGAAGGCCCGGGCACCGGGAGCGTCTTCACGGTCAGCCTTCCCGCCCTCGCCGCTCCCGTCCCGAGGAGCGTGACGCAGCCACCGACGGCCGCGGGGCCGGCGCGTCGGGTCGCCCTCATCGAGGACAATGCCGACGCGCGGGAGTCCCTTCGCGTGCTTCTCGAGCTCTACGGCCACGAGGTCCACGAGGCCGCGGACGGACTGGCGGGAGTCGAGCTGGTATTGCGCCTTCGCCCCGACGTGACCTTCGTCGATATCGGTCTTCCCGGCGTCGACGGATACGAGGTCGCCCAGCGCATCCGGGCCACGCCGCACGGTCGGGAGCTACGCCTCGTCGCCTTGACCGGCTATGGGCTACCCGAGGACGAGCGCCATGCGCGGCAGGCCGGCTTCGACGCTCACCTGACCAAGCCCGTCCATCCCGCGGCCATGCAGCGCTTGCTCCAGACCACCCTGCCCGGGCAGGCGACGAGGCCCAGCTAGTCCGTCACGCCGGCGCGCGGGCTCACCGCGCGGCCTGACGCACGACCTCGCTCGCGCTGCGGTCATGCTCGCGGATCTCGCTCCCCACCGAGCAGGCCACGAGGACGACGGCGAGGAGGGCACCCACAAGTCCCGCCCAGTAGCACTCGCTCCCGTATTCTTTCCAGCGCCCGAGGGGCGGCATCCTTCGTGCACGTTGAGACATGAATGGCTCCTCCCGACGGCCAGCCGAGCATGCGGCATGCCACGGGGAGGACGAGCGCCAAGGAGGCTTCGCACATGACGGTGGCGGGTGTGGTCGGGCCGAGAATGAAAAAAGGGCGACCGGCGCCTCCCTTTTCTACCGGGTCATGGTGACGACCGCTCCCTCTTCGGGAAGGGCGAGACTTCCTGGATCGGCTACGCGCGTGCCCGTGATCGCTGGACGGGCTCGGCGTGGCGGACAATTCTTCCCAGTCGCCTCGTGCGGCTCGAGCCCTCGGCCCACTTTTCGCACCGCGCCTGCGGAGGCACGTGTCTTGCTGCCCACCAATTCGAGGACACGCGAATGATCGCGCCAAATCGGACACGACCGACCCATCTTGGGCGGACACGGCCGCCATCTCGGACGGCAAGGGAGAGAGATCATGAATGAGCGAGAGATAGACGCCAGGCAGGCTGGGACGACGGCGAGCGCACGGATCCCTCAGGAGCAGAGCGTTCGTGACGTCATGACCCGCGATCCCAAGGCTCTGGATGCCACCGCCTCCGTCATGGATGCCGCCGAGCTCATGCGGGAGAGCGACATCGGAGACGTGGTCGTCCTCGAGGACGACCACCTGTGCGGCATCGTGACCGATCGTGACATCGTGATCCGCGTGCTCGCGGAGGGGTGCGATCCCGCCTCGGTGACGCTGGGAGAGATCTGCAGCCGCGAGCTCACGACCATTCCGTCCACGGCCAGCGTCGGTGACGCCGTGAGACTCATCCGCGAAAAGGCCATCCGTCGCCTGCCCGTCGTGGAGGAGGATGGCGAGGTCGTGGGCATCGTCTCCCTCGGCGATATCGCGGTAGCGCGAGACCGGAAGTCCGCGCTGGGGGACATCAGCGCTGCGCCGCCCAATACGTAACCGTCGCCACACGTCCTTGTCGGCGAGCACGGTGAGGGAGATCTCGCCCAATTCGCCTCCCCGCGCACGAGTGGTGTCTGCGAGGGCGAGGAGGTCGAAGCGGCTTTCGCCAAGCTCGAGGATGAAGTGGCGCGCATGTCTGACGAGCCGTCCGCCAGTCGTGAACGATCCGTTGCTGGAGGCTCGTCAGAGACCACCTCTGCATGGCGACCGTGCTACCACTTCTCCCAGAAAACATAGGCCCTACCCATCGGGGGCCGAGGCGAAGCGGAGAGAGGGTATATGCGTCGGCATCGGGATGCCCGCCTGAATGTGATCAATGCCTACGAAGGCCTCCTCGTTCGCGCCTACTGCTTAGGACGATTCTGGATCTTGTGGCAACGGTTCCTGGATGAGATCGGCCAGTATCTGCCAGCACGAGGGTCGGGTAGTGGATCTGGGCTGCGGCTTTGGCCTCTGTACTATGCGAGCGTTCGTCCGGGCCTCGAGCTCGAAGGCTTGGATCTCAATTCCCGAAGGATCGCTATGGCGCAGGTCGCTGCCCGAAGACTCGGTCTCGAAAACGTTCGCTATCGAGTCGGTAACGTCATGGACTTTCGTGGAGGCCAACTCTACGACGCCGGGATACATGCTGGACATCGTGCATCACAATCCCGCGCGCGCGGTGCGGCCCTGCTGGAGGAGATCGCCAAGGCGCTACCGCCTGGGGCGCGGTTGTTGGTCAAGGGTGTCGACCGGAAGCCTGCGTACAAGCGTTGGTTCACGCACGCGCTCGACAAACTGATGGACCCACGGACGCCCGTGAGCTATTGGGCGGCCGAGGACTTGCTGGAGGAGGTAGGATTCAGCGTGTACCGCCACCTCATGGTCGTATCCTCCCCTATCCGCACGTGTTGTATGTTTGTGAGCGAACTGGAGGAGTTCCTACCTAGAGGTAGATCGCCACCCGGGATGACAATCGGACGGCTGGCCATTCTTGTCCAGCTGAATAGCCGGCCTGAAATACATCCGATGGGAATTATCCGGCCTCGTGGTCTTACTTTTTCTCCGGTCTAGCCTGGCCACCCTCCCCGTAGCGGTACAGGAACATGTGGGGATTCACTGGCTCTACTCCCCCGAAGAGCATCGTGACGTTCTGCCCCGCGTCGTAAACCATCACCCGGCCCCCGAGGCGGGCGTCGGGTGCGCTCGACGTCAGGTCCAATGTCTCCCAGCGCTTCGTAGCCGGCTGATACGCATAGAACCCGGCAGGCGGCACGTCCCTGAAGTACAGCAGCACCTCGTTGGCAGAGTCCCACACGAGGAGCGTATAGTTCTCGATGCCGATCGGCCCGCCAGGTGCCGACCCCAAGTCTTCCATCCTTCGGGAATCCATCGAGAACCGATGAAGCCGTCCCCACATTCCATCAACCGCATAGATGACCCGGTGCGCGTGATCCGCCGCCAGATACTCCTTGTTGATCCGAATGTCCTTCCCCATCGCATTCGGGGGCAGCCCCATCTGGCGCCATGCCATATTCCCAATTCTCAGGATGTTCACGACCGCCCCAGTTCCGCCATTGAAACCAAACCGTATAATCTCGTCGCGCACCGGATCGTATAGGCTCATCCACGTCTCGGAGACGTCGGGCCCGATATTTCTCCCCTTATCGGCCCACCGCCTCGTCGCCGGATCAAACGTCATCAGATGATATGTCAGAAAACGCGGATCATCCGTGCGGGCCTCCGTCTCTCCTTCGCAGTTCTCCTTGCTAATCTCCATCACTCCCGGCACCATCCAGAAGACACTCCGCTTCCCATCCCACGCCCAACCGGTAAAATCCGGGTGTTTCGGCTGAACGCCGTCAGAAGGTCCACAGTATGGATACTCGATCTGCCAGCCTGCATTGCGAGCAGTTCCACCGGCCCAGCGTTCCAGGAGCGACAGCGACCACGTTTCCTGTCTGTAGCTCTGCTCGAAGTGCGACCCAACGAAATCTCCGCCTGTCATATAGATTCGGCCGTTGGTAGGATTCACGGCGGCAGTGATGTGCTTGATTCCCCCGGAGGGGCCCTTCCCTACTTCTGGCATCGCGAGTGCAGTCCACTGCCTCAGTGGAAGCGGGATCTGCTCGTTTGTCCCCGCCGTTGAGCCGCCAGGCATCCATATGAAACCTGCCAGCGCCATCGCACCCGCTGTGAGCAACCAGAGATAGAGCCCACGGTCCGAGAATAAGATCATCCCCCACCTCACTTGGTCCCGCTTGCGGCCACATGCACGTTCCAACTGATCCGCCGAACACGGTCCATTTCTCTAGATCGTACAAGTCTCTGGCGGAGATGCCGAGCTCATTCTCAGACGCCGTGGCACCGGGCGCCTCACCGGTACTTTGCGGCGCCGGATGGAGGCACACAAAAAGACGAAACCTTGAACGGAGCGCTCAAGGACCCTTCTTTTGTGTAGCGCCGTGCAATGATCCCCACGGTGTCTCGCCGGTTATCAGTAGCGAATGGTTGGAATCTCTTACCGTCGCAACCAGCTACTCAGCGTCCACTCTGCCCGTCCTGCTATTTATATTGCATCAACCACTTAGGGATCGTTCAGGGGCCCTGGATTCTAATCCGCGGACAGGACGGGAACACCGGCTCAAAAAACAGTGCTCAGCTGGAGGCAGGGTGACTTGACGGGGAAGCTTCCGAGGGAATGACCTGACAGTGGGTCTCGTATCGATGAGGTCAGAAGAAACCCTCGAGCATGAACTCCGACGCGCAGGACTTGCTTGTTCGCCATAAGGAAACGATCTTCGGAGGCCGAGAACCAGATGTTATCAGATGGACATGTCATGTCAATTGACGGTGCCATAAGCAACACCGACCAATTTCTGGCCGGACAGCTGGCTTTCCAGACTTGAAATAACCGATTGTTTTTTCTAAAGTTGTGGGCAAAAGCTCGTTGCCGCCCGTTCAGGCGCGATTCTCGCATGTAGGCTACCGGCCGCGGAGACTCCTTCCCGACAAGGGCAAACTCACCGTGAGGTGAGGACGCAAAGTCACGGATCAGGCGACGAGCCTGATGGCCGGGCTACCGAAGGAAGGCGACGAGACTCGCCAGGGAAATGGTGGTCTTCCGCACAAGGGGAGACCATCGTGTTCCTAGCGAAGCACGTCCTTCACCGTCTCGCGTCACTCGGGGTCGGGAAGTCTCGCCGTGCCCTGACCGGCCTGCTCGTCCTCACGCTCGGCCTTGCTTCAGTCCTCCTCGCGGGCGTGCCCTCTGCGGGCCAGAGCTGGACGGCCAGCTGGACGCAAAAAGCCAATCCCCCCTGGGGGCCACGAGAAGAGGTCAAGGCCGCCTTCGATACCGTCAACGCCGTGGCCGTCCTGTTCGGCCCGAGTGCGTCGCAGCCTCTCAGCGATGTGTGGCAGCACGACGTGGGCACGGACAGGTGGACACAGCTCGAGTCTCACGAGGCCTGCCCGCCGAATTTCACGCCGCCCACGGGCCGGGAGGACTTCGCGCTCGAATATGACTCGATCAATCAGCTGTTCTGGATGTTTGGCGGCAGCGGATCGGGATGCAATGGTCCGGCACGCATGGCAAGACTGGGCACCACTCCCACCGCCATCGTGGATCCAACGCTGAGCGCGGGGACGCTGAACTTCTACAAGGACTGGACGGTCACCATCAACGGCACCACCGGCTACGTCGCCACCTACAATCCCGTCTCGAAAACCCTCTTTCTTGCCACCCCGCTGCTCGCCACCCCAGGAAGTCAATACTTCCTCTACCCTCAGCGGGGCGGAGGGACGTTCAGTTATTCCACGGTCACGCGGATCTGGGGTAGCCTGACCGGTCCTCACTGGAAATACACCGGTCCCAGCCCCAGCAACCGGCTCGGTCCGGCCATGGCCTACTCGACTCGCGACACCGCCATGGTGATGTTCGGGGGCGAGGGCCAGACCGACACGTGGGCCCTCGATTCAGAGACGAGGAGCTGGGTCCAGATGATTTCCTCGCAAGCAGCCGGCTCGCGGCCCAGCCTCGCGCAGCTCACGAACTCGATGACCTACGACAGTAACAACGACGTCTTCATCCTGTTCGGCGGCTGTCGCTGCACCGGAGACAGCGGCCCGTCCTCGGGGGACACCTGGGCGTATCGCCTTTCCACGAATAGCTGGACCAAGATGACGCCGGCCGTGAGCCCGCCCCCCCGCCAGGGGCATAATCTCGTCTACGACAGTAAGAACAAGGTGGTGGTGCTCTTTGGCGGGGTCGATACGCCGAGCGCACGGTACTACAACGATCTGTGGGTCTACAGTTACACGACCAATGCCTGGACCCAGCTGTTTCCATTTACGTCGCCGCCCGGGCGGCGGGGTGGGGGCATGGTCTATGACCCGGTCAACCAGCGCGCCATCCTCTACGGGGGCACCGGCCACGGATCGTTCCGCGACGTGTGGGCGCTCCAGCTCCAGGGCCCAAGCACGGCCAACCCGGCGCCGGCGCTAACTTCGCTCTCGTCGGACAGCGCTCCCGTCGGTGGCTCGGCTTTCACGCTTACCGTCACGGGAGCGAACTTCCTGGCGTCTTCCGTGGTGCAGTGGAATGGCGCCAGTCGCCCGACCACTTATGTCCGAAGCACGCAGCTCCAGGCCAGCATCCCCGCGACCGATATCGCCAGCGTCGGCACCGCCCAGGTCAGTGTCGTCAGCCCCGGCCCCGGCGGTGGGACTTCGAACGCTCTTGCCTTCACGGTGACGGCGCCCCCGCGACCAGCGCCTACGCTCACGAGTATTAACCCGACCACGGTGGCGGCCGGAGGTCCCGCCGTCACGGTCACGGCCGCGGGCACCAACTTCGCTAGCACCTCCGTCCTCCAGATCAATGGATCCAATCGGACGACCACCGTCGTCTCGCAGACCCAGCTCACCGCCACCATCCTCACCAGCGACATCGCCGTCGCCGGAACCTCGAACATCACCATCTTCACCCCGGCGCCGGGCGGAGGTATTTCGGGCGCAAGTCCGTTGACCGTCGCGAGCGTGAATCCCACGCCGAGCATCAGCGTTCTGAGCCCAGCCAGCGTGACGGCGGGCAGCGGCGCTTTCACGGTCACGGCCACCGGTACAGGCTTCGCCGCCGGCGCGACCGCCACGGTGGCCGGCCAGGCGCGCACCGTGACTGTCGACTCCACGACGCAGGTGAGGATCGCGCTGCAGGCCACCGACGTGGCCAACCAGGGGGCTGTTGCCGTCCAGGTCACGAACCCGGCTTCCTGCATGAGCGGTATGTGTGTGTCAAATAGCGCCAACTTGAGTGTCACGGCGCCGAGCACCCCGACCGTGCCTCCCCCTGCGACGCAGACACCGGCGACTACCACCTCGAGTCCGGTGAGCACCGTGGTCAATCCCCCACCGGCAACTACCACCTCGAGTCCGGTGAGCACGTCCGCGCTGACGTCGCCGGTCCTCTACTTCACGGATCTCGCGAGCGGTCCCCGCAGCGGGAATGGGGATACCTCAAAGGGGCAGATTGCGAATCAGGACGGTGCGCTCGTTACCGTCTGGGGTGAGAACCTAGGCACCTCGCAGGGCACGTCCACCATCACCCTCGGGGGCGTGACGCCCACCGCGATCTACTATTGGGGGAACGCGACCCCGCCTAGCTGCGGCGCGGCGACCCTCTTCAATACCTATCAGAAGCTCCAATGCATCATCTTTCAGGTCGATCACGCCACGTCTCCGGGTGCACAGAACATCGTCGTCACCGTCAACGGGAACGCGTCGAATCCCGTGCCCTTCACGGTGCGGACGACAGGGACGATTTGGTTTGCGGCTTCCGGGGGAGGTGGGGCCGGAACCTTTGCGAGTCCCTTTGGCTCGATTCAGATGGGTGTCAACGCTCTAAACAGCGGCGACATTCTCTACGTCAAAGACGGGCTCTACGCGACGGGTGGGATCGTCGTACCCCAATCGAGTCACTACAGCATCGCGACCGCACCCCTCGCCATCGTCGCCTATCCCGGGGCGGCGGTTCAGGTTGGTGATTCAACCCACGACGGAATCGGCATCACGTGCTCCGGGTGCGGCTACTGGATGACGTATGGCAAGCTGGCAATCTTCGGGGCATCCCAAGCGGTCACGCTCGCTGATAACGGGCGCATCGTCGGGGCCCAGATTCAAACGCCCATCGGCGGCGGAGCCGCAGGCGCCCTCGGTGGGTTTGGCAGCAGCCTCTTCATCCTCGGCAACGAGCTCACCAACTGCGGAAATTCCGCCTCGTTCGACAGTCTGTATCATGTCATCTATCTCTTCGGTCGTCGCTCCGTCACGACGCCCTTCGTGGAGTCGGATCGAGAAATCGGGTGGAGTTACTTCCACGGGAATACCGCCGGACGAGCGATCAACATCTACAACGGTGAAGTGGGGGGCAACAACCCCATCACGCACCATCGCATCCACGACAACGTGATCGTCGATCAGGTCTGGGACGGGGTCATGTTCGGGGTAGGGGTGGTCGGGGAAAACTGGGAGTGGAACGACCTCATTATCAATGTCGGACTCGACGGCGGCAGCGGATCCGTTGGGAGTCGAGGGGGGATCAAGCTCCAACCTGCCGATCCCCCGGGGGTGACCTCGGGGCTCCCGATCACGATGCACATCTTCAACAATACCGTCCTCAACGCGGGGGCCGTCGGTGCCGTCGGCAGCGGAGCTCTCTATGTCGGCACGAGCGGATGGACGCCGGATATCCACAACAACATCTTTGCGCAGCTCTCAGGATTCCCCTATATCGGCCCGGCAAGTCCTGCGATGAGCCCGGACGGTAACCCCGCGCATTGGTCGAACAATCTGTGGTACGGCGCAGGGGCCGCGCCAGCGGGCGATAGCAATGCCGTCAATGCAGACCCGAAGCTCGTATCAGCCGTCAGTACTTACGACCTCCATCTCCAGGCCACATCGCCGGCCATCGGAGCTGGAGTAAACATGACGAGCCTTGGGGTCGGACTGCTCGACTTCGACGGACGTCCCCGTCCAACCACGGGTGCGTGGGGCATCGGGGCGTATCAGTTCAGCTCACAAGCCTCGGGCTCAGGGACCGCGGGGGCATCCACCGCAACTGCGACTCCGACCACTTCGCCGACCGGCACCACGTCGACCACTACGACGTCGACCACCACGACGCCGACGGCTACGGGTGCGAGCACGACTCCGACCACGACGACGACCACCGGCACCGCGTCGACCACTACGACGCCGACGGCTACGGGTGCGAGCACGACCCCGACCACGACGTCGACCACCGGCACCACGTCGACCACCACGACGCCGACCGCCACAACTACGTCGACCGCCACAACTACGTCGACACCTACTCCGACTCCTTCTCCAGTGACCCCTGTAGTACTCCCGCCTGTGGGTACCTGGGGCACGCTCCCGGGTACGGCGCTCGCGGCTGTGGTCTGGAAGGATTCGCAGGGAAGATCGGTCAACGAGCTCAAGGGCGGCGACGCCTGGTACACCATCCTCAACATGTGGAACGGGGCGGCCTACCGTTACGACACCGACACGATGGTCTTTCCTGCGCTGGGCGGGCATAGCGGCGGGGCGGACAACTCCGTGTATAGCGTCAATATCGGGATACCAAAGGCAAGCCGCGACGTCGATCCGACGGTGGATATCATCCCGAGCCTCTGGCAAATCCCGGCAAACGCGTTCCCTCGCTACGTTGACACGAACGGTGAATATGGCCCGGCGGGCTCGGCGTATCCATCGGCGGCCCACCGCTACGACGGGATGGTGCATATCGAGGGAACGGACTACATCTGGGTCGGCGGGGGGCCAGCGTGGGGCCCCAGCACCTCCTCGAGCGATATCTTCCTCTGGGATATGAAGAATAGGATGTGGATGTGGATGAATCAGGACTCACTGCTCTCGTATGAGAGCATTATTGCGGCGACGTATGATCCGGTCGGGAAGCGCGTCCTCTACATGGACACCCTCGGAATCGTGGAATGGGTGCTGAGTCGACCGGCCGGGCAGCGAGCCCGCCGACTCTTGACGTTTCCGCAAGGGCAGGATACGAGCAATCGCTTCAAAACGCTTCTCGTGGATGTGAAGCGGAATCGGTTGGTGGCGGCGGGCGTGACTGACGTCACGACGGGCGCGAGTCAAATCCTGTCCTGGGACCTGACGACGCTCACGCCGGGGGTCCTGACTCCGCCGACCGGGCCGTTTCTGGCATGGTCCTTGGTGTCACCGGGTTTTGATATCGACGTTGACAACGACCGCTACCTGATCTATTCAGGCGGCAACACGCTGACGTGGGTCAACCCCGCCACGGGCGCTATCACGCTTGAGCAGACGACGGGCGCGCCCGCCGTGATCGCTACCAATGGAACGTGGGGGCGGATGCGTTATTCACGCAACTTGAAAGCGGTTATCTTCACTCAGGATATGTGGGCCGGTACGTGGGTCTATAAAGTGCAGCAGCCTTAGTTCCAGCTTTGCTGTGACCATAGTGCTCCGGACGGATCTATGGAGATTCGGGAACGCAGAATGCGTAAATCGATACATCTTGTGGAATAGCTTAGTCTCCCGCCGGGGGGCGCGAACTAAGTTCATCGCGGCAAGAGCGAGATTCTCAAAGAATGGCGAAGATCTGAAATTGCTTTCGTGAATCTGCGAATCGGGGGGCGGCTTAGTGAAACGCGTAATCCGATGGTGGGTATGGAACTTTGGCTCCTGTCCGCTTCTCTGGCGCCGCCAGAGAGTAAGAAGGCTGGAACTCGGTTCGAGCAGCTGATGACGGCGGCACGATTCAAGGCAGCGGGTTTGTAAAAGCTGCCGCCCCGTCAACAGTCTTTCCACATTCGAGCCCTTCCGTAGAGCACTACCGCTCTTCCGATGAAACACTCTTGCTGCGCAGATTCCATTTGCTACCCGTCAGCACCTCGCACCGAAATTGGCCATTCCCGAGGGAGCTAATCACGAGCCGGCCCTGGCTGAACGGGGCGTCCGTCTGGGTGTGGCAGTCGCGGCAGAGCGCGATCAACCGGTCGAGATCGAAGTCCGAGCCCCCTTGGGTGCGTTTGACGACATGGTGGACGTCGAGCCGCGTGCGGACCCGGCAGGCCTGACAGGCCCAACCGGCGCGGACCAAGACCTGGGCGCGGATCTCTCGCCACTGCTCGAGACTGGCGGCGGGGCGGCCACGCGCCAAGGGACCCCCGGCGCGAATTCGGCGACGAGAAGCACGGCCCATTCGGACCCGATTCCGAAGCCGGCCGGAGCGTCGCATGTGCTTCAGGCCGGATTTTGCCCACGTGGGCAAACTGAAGTCTCCGCGTCCTGAGCGGGTCCGCCCCGGCGCCTGGCGACTTGGAGCTCCCATTCGGGGAGGCACTCGCGGCAGCCCGCCAAGAAGATGGCAATGGGATTGGGCGAGCTCACCACGCGCTTCCCCACCTCGAAGAAGCGCTCGACCAACTCCATCGCCTCGATGTCCGGCATGGCGCTGAGCACGGCGCGGCGGAAGCACTCTCCCGGGGGGCTTGGCTCCCTGCCCCGCGGCAGGGCGTCGAGGGCCTCCGAGACCTTCGCCTGGAGTAAGACCGTGGACATCTCCCTGGCACACTGAAGCCAGGTTCGCCACTCGCGGAGCCGCTCGATGGCTGGAGCCACCACGGTGGCCTTCGCCAACCCGACCCGAGCAATCGTAGTGCGGAGCAGTGAGCGCTCGGGCTCCTCAAACGTCATCAGCATCCGGCCCACGGCGAGGCGCTTGTAGGCCGTCCGCCACGAGGCCAGGCCCAGCACATCCCGGAAGTAGGCTTCCTCGGTCTTGTACCTCGTCCCGTCCGGGTTGCGGACCTGGCTCCAGTAGCCCTGGGCGTGGACCTCCCAGGCGAGTTCGCAGGCGAGGACGCGATCGGGCTCCACGCGATCCCGCAAACTCTGCAGCGCCAGATGCAGACCCTCCGCTCGGGTCATAGGCGACCACTGCCCTAAGAACCGCCGGATCGCCTCGCTCGGATCGGGTGTGTCAGTCATGGGCGTAGAGAGCGAATCGCTCTAGAGAGCCTGCCGATGGGCGGGGAGCGAATCGAGTCCCATGGGGTGGACGCCTGACGGTCGCGGGGCGAGCCGGTCGCCCTCGGGCTGCCCGTCCATCCGACGTTGCCACCGCCAGAGGTTCCCGGCGGCCACAAAGTCAGCGAGCGTCACGGTCTCGGGGACCGACATGACCTCCCAGGCCGGGTCATCGACCAGCTTGGGCAGACGCACGATCAATCCCTGCTCGGACCACAGGCCCAGACGATCGGCGGCGTGGCGGTAGGCCACATTCTGAAGGAACGCTTCGGGATAGATCGCCTTGCCGCTCTTCCAATCGATCACCGTCGGGATCCCGCTGACCCGGGCGTAGAGATCCAAGGTCCCGGCATAGCCGCAGAGCTCGCAGTACACCGTGCGCTCGATCGCGAGGGGCTCAAGGTCCACACTCTTGGCCCAATCCTTCCAGCTCTCCACCGCCCAGACGGCGCCTTCGGGCAATCGAGGCTCGGGGCCGGCGTCCTCCCCGAGTCGAGAGCGCAGATGCCATTCGATGCCGGCGTGGATGGCTGTGCCAATAGCGGCGGCCTTCTGACGCTCGCGATCGGCCGCCTTGACGCCAGTGACGGCATTGGCCACTGCCGAGAGCACGTACTCGGGATCCCGGGCGCCGGGCCGAGCCAGTACCTCGAGCATGGCGGCCTCGAAGAACCGGCGCTCCTCTTTGGCATACCAGGGACCGAGGGCCGGTTTGGCAATGACGTCCAAGATGGTGGTGACGGACGGGAGTTGGCGGCCGTGGATCGTATAGAAGCGGGCCCGGCTCCACTGCGTGGACTTCGTCACGGCGGGAGTTGCCATCTTAGGCCTCCCGCCGAGTGGCGTCCTGTTCGGACGGCTGGTCGCCGCTCACGACATCGTCACTTCCTGAGACAAAGACCTCGAACGCCTTGAACAAGCGCCCCGCCTTGGAGGTCTGGGGGCCCGTATACCGAATGAGCACCTGCGCACCGATGCGCACGTGCTTGAGTCGCTCGAGCAACGCCGCATGCAGCGGGAAGGTCAGAAGCCCTGCGGTTGTCTCAAGGCTCCCGAGTGGCCCAAAACGGCCCTCATGGCTCCCCTGCCAGGCGCCCTCCAGCTCGGCGCCCGGGGTCTCCCACTTGTGAAATTGCCCCTGACCGATCCGCCGCCAGCGCTTTAGGCTCGTCACGTAGACCCCCTCTTGGTCGCGTTGCAGTGTTCTCTCATTTTGCATCTTTAGAGTGCGCAAAACACTCTTGTCGTCTATTTTGACCGGTAGAGATGCACTTGTCAAGGGCAATTTGCACCTCTAGGGAGCATGGGCTAAAGTGGCGGCGGAATGCGGAACGATCGACGGAGACCCCAATGATTCGATGTCACCTTTCACGTTTGATGGGGGAGAGGCGAGTTCGGATTAGCGAGGTCGCTCGGGCAACGGGAATCAGCAGAAATATGTTGGCCAAACTCTACTATGATCGCGCGCGTCGCGTTGATCTTGCCGACTTGGCAGCGCTCTGTCAGTACTTCTCTTGTACGATCGGGGACTTACTCGAGCGCGTTCCGAGGTCTCCCACCCGAGCCCCAAAGCCCGAAAGCGGTCGACAAAAGAGGTGAAAGCGAACGCGAGAGGTCGCGAGAGTTCGTCCTAAGGAAACGACGCGACTCATGCGCAGCCTCCGGCTTCTCGGTCTCGTCGGACTACTCGTGTTTGCTGCGGCAGCTTTCACGCCCCTCGCTAACTACCTCAACGCCTGGATGGCCGGCGAGGGCAGACTCGAACCATCCGACGCCATCGTCGTCTTGGGCCGCGGCGGAGCCGACTCCGATGGCATCCTCACCAACCGCTCACTCCGACGGGTGCTTCGCGGAGTGGATCTCTACCGCGGAGGCCTCGCCCCTCTCCTCGTCCTCTCCGGTTCGTCCGAGGAAACGCGCGCGCGCTGGAGTCTGGCTCGAGGGCTGGGGGTGCCCGCGGCGGCCATGGTGAGCGCCGCCCCCGCGCACACCACCAGAGAAGAGGCCGAGGCGGTCCGCCAGCTGCTCATCCCGCTCAGCCGGCGCAGTATCCTCCTGGTCGCCGATCCCATCGATATGCCCAGGGCACGGGCGCTGATGGAGCGGGCGGGCTTCGTGGTCCGGCCCGCCCCCACAGCCGCAACCGGTCCTTCCCAACCGGAAGCGCGCCTCGGCCTCTGTCGGGACATCCTCATCGAGCTGTCCGCATGGGCCTACTATCGCCTGACCGGCGCGCTCTGAACGGACATGCTCTCCCTGGCCTTGGTCTTCATCGTGGTGCTGACGTCGGCAGGAGCGTTCATCATCGGTCAGCGGGGCATCGGCCTGCGCGGGGCCGCGCTCCCGAGCGCGGTCATGCAGGCCCTCGAGTGCCTCGGCCTGGCCGTACTCTTTCTGCTCGGCAACCTCGCCGTGGGGTTGGTCCTGGTGCTCGCGCTTCGCCCCTTGACCGGCCGGTTCGTCTCCGTCTACATCCTGAACGACGCCACCTTGCCCATTTTCTCCCTGGTCCAGGCCCTCGTCCTTCATTGCTGGCGAGCCCGGTCAAAATGACTCATTTTCTTTTGTCCTTCTTGCGAGCCTCCGACTATACTGGCGCCACGCATGGGCCGTTTTGAGTGGGACGCGCCACGTCAAATCGCGCCATGGCCGTCTCTTCCCGGTCCGAGCCGAGCCGACTGACAGGAGAAAAGGGGAACTGGGTGGCGTCCCTTCTTGATCCGTCAACAGGCCTGTTGCAGCAGGAGGCGTTTCTTCACCTTCTCCTCAGAGAGACCGGGCGCGCCACCCGGTACCGCGACTTCTTCTCTCTCTGCCTCTTCAAGCCCGACATTCGAGAGGAGGAGCCCGACGTCGAGCGTCGGGTCGCGATCTCGCTGTCAAGGAAGATGTCCGAGCTGCTGCGCGTGACCGACCTCGTGGGGCCTCTCCCCGAGGGCATGGGCATACTCCTGCTGCACGCGGATCATCTGGAGGCGGTGCGAGTCGCCGAGCGCGTGCGGGCCGCCGTGCGGCGGCTGGAGTTTCGACTCGAGCCGGGGCCCTCGCCCCAGCCGGTGACCATCAGTGCGGGGACCGTCTCCTTTCCGCGAGACGGCCAGACGTACGCGACGCTGCTCTCCCGAGCGGAAAGATACTTGCAGGAAGCCCGCCAGCGCGGCGGGGATAGCGTGGTCCACAGCAATCACGCCTGAGCCTCTCGGCCGCTGGGCCCTTCCCTCTCAGCGGCACGTGACGAGGGTAGCCTCGATCAGGTTCGTGTAGAGCTGCTGGCGGATGGTCGCGGTGGGGAAGAAGCGCCCTTCCACCACCACGGGGGAACCAATCGGGCACGACGGCGGAACGACCGCGCGCACCACAAGAAAAGCCGGGCCCGCCATGAGGTCGAAAATCATCCCGGTGGCGAGGGGAACGCCGGCCGTCGTATCCGGCCGGAGGTTCATCATGGTCCCCCGCACGGTCAGGTAGCGGTTGCTGTAGGCGTTCGGATTCCTGACGACGTCGAGGGCGGCCGTCTCGTCCGCCTCGACCACCCCCGCGAGCGCGCCGAGCAGGAGCACGAACCAGGTAAAGCTCCTCACGGCGCCCTCCACACGATCTTTCCCGCTTCATTGCCCAGCCAAAGGCGCGGCGCCCCGCTGTCCCTGACCCCGAGGAGCACACGAATGCGGTCGGACGAGTCCAAAACCTCCAGGCTGGAGGTGCCATCGCCCGACACGATGAGCCTCGTGCGCGGCTTGCCGTTCTCGTTGTGGATTTGCAGGATAGTCGCGCTCGGATTCTGGGTCGTGCCCAGGCTCGCCCGCACCTGACCGCGGCTGTCGCGCAACAGGAACTCCTCGGCCTCGAGGGCCCGGAGCGGGCGATGCGGCGCGGTCTGGCCCATCAGGCCCGCGGCGGCGATACCCAGGAGGAGCATCAGGGTCAGGCATTTCAGCCAGCGATTCTCCCCCTCCAGCCGCTCGAGGCGTCGCGTCAGCGTCTCCAGCGTGTGCTCGGTCATCGCTACCTCCTCGGCCGGATTTGCTCCAAACATGATTTGGGCAGAGAGTCGATTGCCTCCTCAACCGTCACCGGCGCGCGACTCCTCTACGCGAAGCGGACGGTGAAATCCCCCGCCTTGATCGCGCGCAGGATGGCGTCCGGGGCGCGCGAGGCGTCCACCTCGATCCAAGCGCGGCCGATGTGCTCGTCGTCGTGCGAATCATCCGTGGCTATCTTGGGCAGGTCGATGGCGTCGACGTCGTATTCCGCCTGGTAGATTCCGGTATCGGTGATTTCTACGGCCTGGATCGGGAAGCCGTCCCGGCTGATACCGCGGATCCGGCGCAGCGTCTGGTCCACCGTCAGCGCATAGCGCGCCGGGTGATTGAGGATGTACAGGGTTTCCGTGTCGCCCAGGATCTTGCCCACATGCTGGGAGAGCGGCCGATAGTCCAGCTCCACGCCCGGCAAGATCATCATGCGGTCGTCGCCGGAGGGGATCCGGAACCAGTAGTCGTTCGGGATGCGGTCGTCGTGATCGGTGATGGCCAGGAAATCGTAGCCGAGCTCGCGGTAGCGGGCGATGACCTCGTCGATGGAGAAGCGCCCGTCAGAAAACGTGGTGTGGGCGTGCAGGTTACCTTTGAGCGCTGACATCAGGGAAAGGTCGGGGGCCGGCCCTCAGGAGACAGGCGGAGAATCCGCATCGACCGCCGAGGGAAGCCGCACGATCAGTGACACTTGGTAATCCGGATTTTGGATGGGCATCGCCCTACCTTCATCATGTCTTATCCCGGAGGCGTCCACACCGTCAAGAACGGGCGGGAGTCGATCTTGTATGAGGGGAGACGATCGCATGTCAGGCCCAGAACGCCAGCTTGACAGAGTGGACGATTTCCCCGCAAGCCGGCGTCTAGTGTCCTCTTGTGGTAAAGAGTTTCCTTATCCCGCCGAATTTAGGTCTTGCATTTGGGGTCTTTCTGAGCAGAATGGGAAGTTCCATGGGTGAGATGTCGGGCGAGGCACCAAAATATGGAGGTCAGGCCGCCGCTCAGCCTGACGTGAAGCGGGCGAGCGCCTGCGTCAGCTCCCGGAGCGCCGTCGGCTTCGTGATGATCTCGACCGCGCCGAGCTCGCGAGCGCGCTGGGTCTCCTTGGTGTCCGCGTGAGCCGAAAGAATAACGACAGGCAGTGCCGGATGGCGGCTTCGAATGCGAGAGAGCACGGTGAGTCCGTCGAGACCTGGCATGACGAGATCGAGGAAGACGCCATCGACAACGGACGTCTCGAGAACACTGAGACCTTCGCCCCCATCGAGGGCCACCAACACGTCATGACCCTCGAGGCGCAACGCGTCTGCGACCACTTGGGCGACCGAAGGATCGTCCTCGACCACAAGTATTCGCATGAGCTACCCTGCGGTCGGAGTATCCGCGCTGGGGCTTCCGTCGTCAAGGATTAACGTTCAGAACTCCTCTATGGCTTCCGACACCATACTCGTCATCAGCGGCAACCTCAGAGACCGGGACGCTCTGACGCGTACCGTCAAGGACATCGGCTACCCCGTCTTGGCCGTGGGTAGCCTCCAGGACGGGCTCGCCTTGCTGTCGAGCCTGCGCCCCAAGGCCATCTTGGTGGACCTGGACGACACGGAGGCGGGGGCGCTCGATCTCGTGCAGCAGATCCGCCTGGAGAGCCTGGAGGCGCCCCTGGTGGCCGTGTCGAGCGCCAATGACTCGGCCCTGGCCGTCAAGGCAGTGCGTGCCGGCGCCTGCGATTTTCTCGTCAAGCCCCTCGTTCAGCAGACGCTGCGCGAGGCGATCAAGCGGGGCTTCGCCCAGAACGGCGGAAATCCCGCCTTGAGCGCAGCTTCCACCTCGGTGGCGGAGAGCGACCGCTCCTCCCACAACCTGGAGCTGCTCTTCCGGGGGAGCGAGCGAATGCGCGCGGTGGAAGACATCGTGAGGCGGGCCGCCGACACCAATGTCACGGTCCTGATCAATGGCGAGAGCGGGGTGGGCAAGGAGATGGTGGCGCGGGCCATCCATCAGATCTCCGGTCGCCTGGACAAGCCCTTCGTCAAGGTCAATTGCGCCTCGCTGCCCGCCGAGCTCCTGGAGTCCGAGCTCTTCGGGCACGAGAAGGGCGCCTTCACGGGCGCCCATCGCCGAAAGCCGGGAAAGTTCGAGCTCGCCCACCAGGGCACCTTTCTCCTCGACGAGATCGGGGAGATGCCGCTCAGCCTGCAGGCCAAGCTCCTGCACGTCATCCAGGACGGGAAGTTCTTCAGCGTGGGCGGGACCGAGCTCATCTCCGCGGACGTGCGACTGATCGCCGCCACCAATCGGAATCTCGCCGCCCTGGTGACGAGCGGGCAGTTCCGCGAGGATCTGTACTACCGCCTCAACGTGGTCACGATTCCCATTCCCCCGCTGAGAACGCGGCGGGAAGAGATCCCCACCCTGACCCAGCACTTCCTCAGCAAGTTCTGCCTCCAGTACAACCGGGAGATGCCCGCCATCTCGAGCGAGACGATGCGCCTGTTCCAGGAGTACTCGTGGCCGGGTAATGTCCGCGAGCTCGAGAACATGATCAGGCGCCTCGTGGTGCTCCAGAGCGAAGCGCTCGTCCAGGAAGAGATCGCGCTTCGCACGGAGAAGCCGCAGTACGACATGTCGCCTCATGGTCTCGCCAAGAGCGCCACAGCCTTGCGAGGCGGGCGGGACCTTGGGCTGAAGGATATCGCCAAGAAGGCCGCGATGGCGGCCGAGGCCGCCGCCATCAAGGACGTGCTCGAGCGGGTCAGATGGAACCGCGCCGAGACGGCCCGCCTGTTGAAAATCAGCTACAAGGCCCTCCTTTACAAGATCAGGCAGTGCGGTCTGGATGGTCATAGGACCGACGGGCGAGGGAAATGAAATTCCCTATATCGTGTATTTAATTCCGTAACACTGTCGAATAATTCCCCCGTTGTAGTCCTCAGGTAGGTCGGTAAAAGGTTCCTGGTGCCCTGTATCTTCGCGATCTCGGGATAATTTCTAGACGCCATCCCAGCTTTTTACCTTCCCGACCGGCAATCGACTCCTCGCTGACCCTGGGCGCAGATTTTGCTTAGTCCCATCGGGTCACCGGTTATAGGGTCGGTCTTGTCGGCTCCCGAACACGGCGCGTGGAAATGTCGGACGCGCGTCATGTGGTAGCAACGCGCCGCAGGTACGGTCTTCTTGCCTCGCTATGAGGACGTGAAGCGAGGCTGGCATGCACAGAACTTCTTGGTTCCATGGAGGCGCTCCACTTGCGAAGGGCGGAGAAGGAGCGATCGACGCGGCGCCACGGAATCTCCCGCGTGGGCTCCGCAACCCGCACACGGTCGTCGGGGAAGCAGGCCACCCTTCAGATCACGGCTACGCGAAGCGACAACCCAGCCTTCGGCGGCGACAGCTTTCGAGGCTAGCTTCCCACTTTCAGAGGAAACCGAGACGTATGAAATCACTCATCTTGGACGAAACGCTGGACGTCTCCTCGCAGCTGCGGCCGCGGCTTTCGGGCCGGGGCTGCAAGGTACAATCCGTATGCTCGCTTCAGGAGCTCGAGTTGACGGCGAGTCTCCAGGAGCCGCCCAAGCTCGTCATCGTGAACCTGACGGGAGAGCTCACCGCCTGGCAGATCTCCCGCTATTTCCAGGCCCGCCCTGTGACGAGGGCCGGACTCATCCTCGTCGACCGCCACACCATGCCGGGACTGGACAGCCTCACGGCCCTTCCCGGCATCGACTGTGTCGAGCGCGACGACACCGCCCGCATCGACGCATGGCTCGATCGCGTCACCGGACGGAGCGGCGCCATGAGCTCGCCGCCCAGCCCCGCCCACGTGGTCACCACCAACGCATACGGCGGGATCATCGGGCAGTCACAACAGCTCCGAGAGGTCCTCGCGAAGATCGACAAGGTCGCGGGTGGCGACGCCAACGTGTGCATCATGGGCGAGAGCGGCACGGGCAAGGAGCTCATCGCGCGCGCCATTCACCAGAACAGTCCCCGCCGGGACCGGCCGCTCGTCACCCTGGACTGTACGGCGATCCCGGAAGGCCTCATGGAGAGCCAGCTCTTTGGCCATCGGCGCGGCTCCTTCACGGGAGCGGTGGAGCACCGGAACGGCGTCTTTGCCCTCGCCCATACCGGCACGCTCTTCATCGACGAGATCAGCGAGCTGCCGCTCCCCTTGCAGGCCAAGCTCCTGCGGGTCATCCAGGCCCACGAGTTCGTCAAGGTCGGAGGGAGCAAGCCCATCCGGACGGACATCCGCCTGATCACGGCCAGCAACAAGGACTTGCGGGAAGCGGTGGCGGACGGCAGCTTCCGGGCGGATCTCTACTACCGGATCGCCGTGGTCATGATCCAGCTGCCGCCGCTCCGCGAGCGTCGCGACGACATCCCGCGCCTCGTCGAGCACTTCCTCGAAAAGTTCAGCACGGTGCACCGCAAGCCGATTCCTGCCCTCACGCCCCAGGCGCTCGAGATCTTGACGTCATACAACTGGCCTGGTAATGTACGGCAGCTTGAGAACTGTATCGAGCAGGCCCTGGTGCTCGCAGACGAAGAAACCATCGATGTCGATGTCCTCTCGCTCGACGAGCACGAGCCCAAGAAGGCGACGGGTTCCGCGCAGTCCGCGCCGCTCGGTCTCACGCTGCGCGAGGTAGAACAGGAGCACATCCTGCGAACGTTACGCGCGGTGGATGGGAGCCGCACCCGGGCCGCCAAAGTCCTGGGGATCAGTCTCCGGTGTCTCCAGTACAAGCTGAAATCCTACGCGGAGGAGGGCACCGAGCACCTCGAGCCCTTCGGTGGCGCCCAAAGCAACTACTCACTGGGAGTCCAATGATGACGTCTTTCTCTCGGCGGTTTTTCTCGGTTTCCATCGTGAGCCTCCTCTTGTCGTCCTGGTCGGCCTGTCCAGTCCTGGCCCAGAGCGCTGAGACCAAGGACAAGGACTTCATCGTCGGTCCGGAAGACGTCATGGAGGTCCAGGTCTGGGACAATAGGGATCTGAACCAGGTCGTCTTCGTGAGACCGGACGGAAAAACGTCGCTGCCCCTGGTGGGCGAGATCCAGGCGGCCGGCAAGACCGTGCAGGAGCTCCAGGACTACCTCGCCGCCGTCTACTCCAAGACGGTCAAGGGCGCCGCGGTCACCGTGATCATCCGCGACATCAAGAGCCGGCCGGTGTACTTCGTGGGCGGCTTCGGAAAGCCAGGAGCCATGCAACTCACGCGTGAGCTGACACTGCTCCAGGCGGTTGCCCTGGTGGGCGGGGTCGCTCCGACCGCGGATGCGGAAAAGGGCTTTGTGCTTCGAAAGGACAAGCAGATTCCCATCGACTTCTACAGCCTCACGCAGAAAGGTGACCTGAAACAGAACATCAAGCTCGAGCCGGGCGACACGATCGTTGTGCCGGTGGCTGACCTCGTCTACATCCAGGGGGAGGTCAGGGCGCCGGGAGCGGTCAAGTACACGCAGGACTTGACCCTCGTCAGGGCCATCACCCAGGCCGGAGGCCTGACCGTGATGGCCGCGGGCGGCCGGGTCGATATCCTGCGAGGCAGGGGTGAAAAGAAGGAGCGCATCCGGGTCGATGTTGATAAGATGATGCGGGCCGGGGACGGGAATCCTGATGTCCTCGTGAAGCCCGACGACATCATCCTTGTGCCCCAACGACTCTTCTGAGCCAAGGTTCGCTGGTGAGGGGGGGGAGCCGACCCGGCTCCTCCCCTTCCTGATCTCTCGCGCCTCGACAGCCGCCCTCCTGTGGCTCGTCCTCTCAGTCAGCACACCCGCCCTGGCCCAGGTTTCCCCCTCGCCCCCGGCGGGAGCGCCGAGCACGCCAGGTGGGGGTACCGCTCCAGCGTCGCCGACTCAGCCGCAGGACCAGCCCGCAGCCCCGACCGAGCCGGAGGAAAAGGCTCCTCCAAGCAAGCAGGCACCGTCCACTCCACCGCAGGAGCTGCCGACAATTCCCGGCCAACCGCCGCTGTTCGTGCCCCAGACCGCACCCCAGTATCCTCCTGGGTTCGGGGCGCCTCGGCCCTTGATGCAGCCCCCGTTTTCGCCTCCACCCCCGGGTGGCACCATGCCCCCCGGAGCGGGCCCGGGCGGGACGGCTCCGGGTGGCGCGGGGGCAGGTGGGGCGATACCGGGTGCCGTGCCGGGGTGGATTCCGCCGGCACCTCCCGCACCGTCCCAGAGCCACATACCGGGGCCGATTCCTGGCCTGATGACGAACTTGAACGATCGAAAGCTCTTCTCGTTCTACGTAAACCCGAACCTGACGGAAACGTGGACGGACAACTTCAACTTCACGACCAAGCATCAGCAGGAAAACTATCGGACCAGTCTCGGCCTCGGGGGCGTGGTGCTCGTCAATGGAGCTACGACCAAGGCAAGCATCTCGAGCAATGTCGCGTTCGCGTACGATACTGCGGACCCATCGGGCGGCGTTAAGCCCTTCCCGACCCTCAATGCAGCCCTCACACAGATCGTTAGCCCCCGGCTCACCCTGACCGCCACCGACTCCTACACTCGGAACGACCAGCCCAGTCAGGCCGACACGTTCGGATTGAACCGCCAGCGCCAGACCTTCTCGAGCAACTCCTTCGGGCTGTCGGCCAACTGGTTGATCGATATCGTCCCGACGCAGTTCTACTATCGAAACGCGTTCTTCTCGAGCGGCAACGCCGACACCGTCGCCAACACTCTTGGAGCCAATGCCAGCACTCGGATCGGTGCCTTGAACACGGTGCGGGCCGGCTACGAATACTCCTACAGCAGCACCACGGGCAACACCACGAGCAACACCACGAGCACCACCACGAATAACTCGACCATACCCGCCGCCACCTCGGGCAGCGGCTCGTCGCAGACCCTCTACGGCTCGCTCTCCCGCCAGCTGGGTCAGTTCACCTCGGCCGGCATCTCCAGCTCCTACACGCTGCAATCGCAGAATGACGCGCGGATCTGGAACGTGTCCTTCTTCTCTACCTATGGCCTGCCCTCGGGCCTATCCATGTCGAGCAGCATCGGCTACAGCGTCCTGAGCTCGGACAATCAGGGGGACTCCTCGGGCATCACCACCAATTCTTCTCTGAGCTACCGTTTCACGCGGGCGGTCGTTGCAGTCTCGGCATACCGGGACTTCCGGCAGACGGCCATCGAGGGCCAGAATTTCGGCATCGTCCAGACCTCGGGCTATTCAGGGAGCCTCCTCTATACCTTCACGCCGCTTCTTTCCGGCAATGCCCAGGTGGCGTACACCACGAATAGCTCCACTGGGGTCGGAAACAACTCCTCCTCGCCGAACTCGAACACCTTCACGGCCGGGGCCGGGCTCAACTGGCGAATGCTCCGGTGGCTTTCGAGCACTTTGCAGTACACCTACAGTCTGCAGAGCTCGAGCGGCAATTCTACGAGTGGCACCGTCAACGCGAACGGTACGGTCACTAGCAACGGAAACGTGACCGTGAACACGGTGACCTTCTCCCTGGTAGGGGCCTTCTAGCTCGCATCGAGCCGTCGCAAATTCTTGCGGTGGCGCGCAGAATTTGCGTATCGGCACAGTGGGCTAAATAATTGATTCTGTGTCGGATCTCCTTGCGCTTTTGAGGGATCGCGTCGCGGCCGCGCAGATTTCTCGCCTTCGGAACCGACTTTCCCCATCAGGGTAGTAAAGTTCTCCGTCGTCACGTGGCCAAAAGTAATGTAAATCAATATTTTACCTCGTAGCCCCTAGTCTCCCTCCGTGGCACTCCACTTGCTCTTCTACCCCGCCGCCATGGTCAGGATATTTCGTCACTACATACCAGGACTCACAGCCATCCTCCTGGCTGGAGACCTGGCCGTGATCGGGGGCGCATTCCTCGTGACCATGGCCACGGGGACCTGGGGAGGAACCGGTCCGGAGGGGTTGCGCTTTGCCATGGTCGCCGGGACCGTGGTCTTCCTCTTATACCTGGGCGACCTCTACAACACTCGGCTACCCCTCGGCCACCGCGAGCTCCTGGCCCGCCTCGTGGCCTGCCAGGGCCTGTCCGCCCTTCTCGTCGCCGCGATCGGATTCGCCCTGCCGAGCCTTCGACTGGGCCGGTGGGCCTTCCTCGAGATCGGGGTGACCATGACCGCGGGCCTCCTCGCCTGGCGATCGCCCTGGCTGGGGCCGAAGTCGCTCGCGCGCATGACCGTCCGGGTGCTGGTGGTGGGAACCGGCCCGATCGCCAAGGTCCTCGCCGAGCTGGCGCCCATCAGCGCGCGGCCGTACTCCATCGTCGGGTTCATCGACGACGACCCGGCCGCCTCGGACTTGATCCCCGAGGGTCATGCGCTCCTCGGCAAGACGACGGATCTGTCGGCCATCGTCGAAGAGCTCCATCCTGATCTCATCGTGGTCGCCCAGATGGACCGGCGGGGGCATTTCCCCGCTCAACCCCTCCTCGAATGCCGCCTGCGTGGCATTGCCGTTGAGGATTGGCCCGCTTTCTACGAGAAGGCCACCGGGAAGATCCTGGTCACCTCTCTGCGGCCGAGCTGGCTCGTCTTTGCGGATGGCTTCGTGAAGACGCCGCGGACGGAGATCATCAAGCGCCTCTTCGACGTCACCCTGGCCTTCGTCGGTCTGATCCTGGCCATGCCGCTCATGGCGCTGGTGGCCCTCGTCATCAAGGTCGAGTCCCCGGGCACCATTCTCTACCGCCAGTCCCGGTCCGGCCAGAACGGCTGTGTCTTCATCCTGAACAAGTTCCGTTCCATGCGCCAGGACGCCGAGAAGGACACGGGGCCGGTGTGGGCGACGCAGCGCGACGCGCGGGTGACGAGGGTCGGGGCCTTCCTCCGGCGGACACGCCTGGACGAGCTCCCGCAGCTCTTCAACGTCCTCGTGGGGCACATGAGCTTCATCGGGCCGCGCCCGGAGCGGCCGGAGTTCGTCCACGATCTCCAGAAGCAGATCCCCTTCTACATGAAGCGGCTCTCCGTCAAGCCGGGGATCACGGGCTGGGCCCAGGTCAAGTATCGCTACGGATCCTCCGTGGACGATGCCCTCGAGAAACTCCAGTACGATCTGTACTACATCAAGAACCTCTCGCTTTTCCTCGACTTCCTGATCTTGCTCAACACCGTTCAGGTCGTCCTTTTCGCCCGAGGCCGCTGAGCACCGTTCAGGCTCGATTCGAATTCCCTATAGGAGACGGCCGCCGTGGACATTTTGACCATCGTCAAGCAAATTGCGCTCTCGCTCTTCACCCGGCGAAAGAAGTGGGTCATCGTGACGGTTTCGCTGTCACTCGCCGTGTTCCTCCCCGCCGCCTATCTCCTGTCCAAGGAGCCGCCTCGATACCGCACCGTCACCACAATCTTTCTCGAGAGCAAGGCTCAGACGTCGCTCTTCCAGGAATTCTCTCCTTTCCGGCCGTTGCAGGTTCAGCTCGCCATCCTCCAGAGCGGCATCCTGGCCCAGTCGGTCATCGAGGCGCTCCCGCGGGCGTCCATGGAAGATCTCATCGCCAACCCGTACAGCCATGATTACTGGCTGGAGTTCCAGAACCGCTTCCGCGGGCTCCGCGGGATGCCGCCCATCGTCGAGAGCCCTGAACGCCGCGCCCTCGATGAGCTGCGGACGGCACGCGTGGGATTCAATGCGTCGAGCGGAACCGGTCTTGTCGAGATTCGCGCCGAAGCGTCGAACCCGCGGGTGGCCCTGGACATCGCCAACACCTACATCGAAGTCTTGCTCGCGCGCACCCGGTCCTTCAACGTCGACGATGCGAAGAGCACCCGGGAATACTTGGCCCAGCAGAATGCCCATGTTGGTGAGGCCCTCCAGACGAGCGAGAAGACGTTTCAGGAGTTCACCCTGATGAAGGGCGGCATCCGGCTTCCGGATCGCGTGGCCGATATCGCCACCCGGCTCAACCAGCTCGAGACGACCGTCGCCGAGGTGCAGGCCAACAAGAGCGTGAGTCAGACGCGGCTCACGGCGCTTCGCGCCAAGCTCGATGCGATGCCCGCTCCCAAGGCGGCCGCAGCGGCCCCGACTCTCCAGACCCAGCGCCTTCGGCCGAAACTGGCTGCCTTCGAGGCCCAGCTCGCCGACGCGCGGACCCGATTTACGGACGAGCATCCCCGCGTGCGTCTGCTCCGCCAGCAGATCGCCGAAGTGCAGCGCGAGCTGGGTGACGCCGTGAAGGATTCCACCGCGGCCGATCTTGCGGGCAGCGCGGTGCCGGCGCAGGATCGCGAGGCCTTCGCCGAGATGGTGGCGGCTCTCGATACCGCGGTCGTCTCGCTCAGCGGGCAGGAATCCGCCCTCCGCGATCAGATCACCGGCCTTCGCAAGAACCTTTCCGGCCTGTCCAAGGACGAGCTCGAGTACCGGAAACTCTCTTCGGACGTTGACATGAACCGCCGCCTCGCCAGCCTCATCCAGGAAAAGCTCGGAGCCGCCCGGATTCGCGAATCGGGTGAGATGAACGTGGTCAGGGTCATCGATCCGCCGAGCACTCCCGTTCCCGCGATCAATCAGAAACGCCTCAAATTTCTCGGAATTGCCCTCGCCCTCGCCCTCGTCATCGGCGTGGTGGGCCCCGGTGCCTTGGAATACATCAATCGGCCGCTTCAGACGGAGCAGGACATCCGGCAGTCCACCGGATTGGCCATCCTCACCGTCGTTCCTCGAGTCGACTCTCGCCGCCCTGTCTTTGCCACAGGGGGGGAGAACCAGACCCACGAACCGCGCCATCAGGACTACGTCCTCTTCGTGGACGCTTTCCGACGGCTCCGGGTCGAGCTCCAGATGCTCGGGGAGGACATGCCGCTCCGGCGGATACTGGTGGCGAGCGCCCTGCCCGGCGAAGGCAAATCCACGGTCACCTACAATCTTGCCCTGGCCCTCGGCGAGATCGGCAAGCACGTGATCATCGCGGACGCCGATTTTCACCGTCCCAGCCTGCATCGCACGGCGAAGACCAGGAACGAGAAGGGATTCACCGACCTCCTGGCCGGCACCAGCGTCCTCACCGAATCCACCACGACGATCAGCGACCAGGTACGCCTCGCCCCCCGTGGCAGCGCCCTCAGCATCCCGGCCCGTGTCGGACTCGGCACCCGGCGACTCACCGAGGTCCTCGTGAACATGGAGTCGGAGGCCGACTACATCCTTATCGACTCCTCACCGATCCTGCTCGTGCCCGACAACCTCTACATCGCGTCGGCCGCCGACGGCATTCTCCTCGTGGTCGACTCGGGAGCCACTCGTCCTCGTGATCTTCTCAAGACGAAAGAGGCGCTGGAGCGGACGGGGACGCCCATCGTCGGCGTGGTCCTCAACCGGGCGCCCCTGCGGCAGACCAATTACTACTACAAGCAGTACATGACGTACTACAAGGCCTGATTCGTGAATTTGGCCAAAGGAGATTCCGAGTGAGCGCGTGGAAGGACGTTCTCGAGCGCAAGATCGCGGCGCGCACCGCCCGCATCCAGGTCATCGGGCTGGGCTACGTGGGGCTCTCTCTCGCGGTAGAGTTCGCCAGGGCCGGCTTCACCGTCAGGGGGATCGACGTCGATCTGGAGCGGGTGGCCCAGCTCAACCGCGGGCAGTCCTATCTGAGCGACGTCACCAGTGAGACGCTCACCCCCCTCGTCTCGGAGGGCCGGCTTCTCGCCACCACGGAGTTCGACGAGGTCGGGCAGGCAGATGCCCTCATCATCTGCGTCCCCAC
>WNFD01000171.1_pt1 | contig 94489 bp, 95 predicted proteins | sample 5400491 | NCBI WGS metagenome assembly WNFD01 (sample SAMN13153343, study PRJNA577476) | soil metagenome | isolation source: 120 cm saprolite under Douglas fir tree site 2 hole 2 replicate 2 | place: USA:California | collected 2015-04-18 | reverse complement strand
CGAGCACTGGGATCTCGCCCAGGACGTCAACGTGCGCGCGATGTATCTGGTGAGCCGCGCGGCCGTGCCGCACATGCGGAGCGCGGGAGGCGCCATCGTCAACATCGCCTCGGTGTCCGCCTTCCGCGGCTCGATGGAGCGCCCGAGTCACGCCTACGCCGCCTCGAAGGGCGCGGTGCTCTCGCTCACCCGGGCCATGGCCGCGTCCTATGGCCGCGACGGAATCCGCGTTAACGCCATCTGCCCGGGCACGATCCGGACGCGACTGACCGCCGATATCGTCAACCGGGTCGAGCAGGCCGCGAAGGAGGGGCACGGCATCCCCCTCGGCCGTGTCGGCGAGCCCGAGGACATCGCGCGGTGCGCGCTCTTCCTGGCCTCCGACGACGCCTCGTTCATCTCGGGCGCTCACATCATCGCCGACGGCGGCGCCATGGCCGCGTCGACCTGAGAAAGGTGAGGGCATCGCTGGGCTGTGGGGACTTTCACTGAACAAGCCGTGCAATATGCCGGCAGCGTCTGGGTAGCGCCACAATGAGACGCCGCAACTTCATCGGGCTCCTCGCCGGCGTGGCGGCCGCATGGCCCCACACAGCTCGCGCGCAACGCCAGTCGATCCCAACTATTGGCTTCCTCAGCACCCGATCGCCCGACGAGGCCACGGACTTGACCCTGGCATGGACTTTCGATGGGCGCACCTTCAATACGATCGACTGCCGGCACTGGCGGCCGAGCTCATTCGGAATCGTGTGACGGTCATTGCGGCGGTCGGGGGTATTCACTCGGGGCTCGCGGCCAAGGCAGGGACATCGACCATTCCGGTCGTGTTCGTCAGCGCCGGCGATCCGGTGGACTTTGGCTTGGTGCCGAGCTTGAGCCGACCCGGCGGCAACATCACGGGAATCAGCATGGTCACCGTCGCACTCGCGCCAAAGCGATTGGAGCTGCTCCACGCATTGGTGCCCGCATCTGGCACGATCGCGATGCTCGTAAATCCGACGAGTCCTTATTTGGGACCAGAAACCAAAGACGTGCAGGCCGCCGCACGCGCGCTCGGACGGGAAGTGCGGGTCTTTCACGCCCGCGCCGAACGCGACATCGACGCGGCGTTTGCGGCCCTCGTCCAACAGCGGGCGGCGGGGGTCCTCGTCAGTGGCGATCCATTCTTCGACAGCCAACGCGATCGGCTCGTCGCCTTGGCTTCGCGTCATGCAATTCCCGCCATCTACCAGTGGCGCGAATTCGCGACGATCGGCGGCCTGATGAGCTATGGCAGCAGCATTGCCGATGCCTATCGCCAGGCCGGCGTCTATACCGGCAGAATCCTGAAGGGCGCCAAGCCGGCTGATCTGCCGGTGATCCAGCCGACTACCTACGAGCTTGTGATCAATCTGAAGACAGCAAAAGCCCTCGGCCTGACGATCCCATCGACCGTCCTTCTCCGGGCAGACGAGATCATCCAGTAGCTCTGCCGCGATGGTCGCGGGTTCACTCACCGCAGATGCCTCGATCAGAACCTTGTTTTCCCCCTGGGTAGCTAGCACATCCGCGGCATCGTGCCGTCCTTCGGAGAGGCCGGCTCGGCAATAGTTGCGCCGGGAAACTCGGCTACACTACGCCCCACATGGCCACGCCGCCCGACGCCGAGCAGAATGCCTCTCCGTGGACCACCGGCGAGGGCGACCCGCCCCTCGGCTCCACGCGCAAGTGGGCCATCACCTTCTCCGTGATGCTCGTCACGATCATGCAGGTGCTCGACACCAGCATCACCAACGTCGCCCTTCCCCACATGCAGGGGTCGTTCTCCGCCAGCATCGATGAGATGTCGTGGGTCATCACCTCGTACCTGGCCGCCAACGCGGTGGTCATCCCCGCGAGCGGGTGGCTGACCGCAGTCTTCGGTCGGCGTCGATTCTTTCTCATCTGCACGGTCACCTTCACGGCCAGCTCGTTCCTCTCCGGTATCGCGCCCAACCTCGAGTTCCTCGTGCTCATGCGCATCTTGCAAGGTCTCGGCGGCGGCGCCGTCGTCCCCATGGCGCAGGCCGTGATGTGGGAGATCTTCCCGCTGGAGGAACGGGGCACGGCCATTGCGGTGTGGGGCACCGGCATCATGCTGGCGCCCATCCTCGGCCCGACGGTGGGCGGCTACATCGCGGACAACTGGTCGTGGCGCTGGATCTTCTACATCAACCTGCCCATCGGCATCCTCGCCTTCTTCATGGTCAGTGCGTTCCTGTTCGATGCGCCGTTTCATCGCCGGCCCCGTCGCGTCGACCTGGCCGGCATCGTCCTCATGGTCGTGGGCTTCGGGTGCCTCCAACTCGTGCTCGACCTCGGGGAGCGGAACGACTGGTTCGACTCCACGCTGGTCCTGATGTGCGGCGTGCTCGCCGCCTGCATGCTCGCCGGCTTCGTGATCCGGGAGCTCATGGCTGCCGAGCCCATCCTGGATCTCACCGTCTTCAGCGACCGCAACTTCAGCATCGGCACCCTGGCCATCTTCCTCGTGGGTCTCGGATTCAACTCGAGCCTGCTCCTCCTGGCGCTCTACACGCAGACGATCCTCGGGTACGACGCGTGGACGGCGGGGCTCACCCTGGCCCCAGGTGGGCTCGGCACCATGATGGCGCTCATGATCTCCGGTCGCCTCGTGTCGCGCATGGACCAGCGCCTCATGCTGGCGGGAGGCTGCTCGCTCGCCGCGGTGGCCCTCTTCTTCATGACCCGCGTCACCCCCACCATCGATTTCTGGAACCTCGCCTGGCCGCGCTTCCTCCAGGGATTTTCCCAGGGCTTCATCTTCGTGCCGCTCCAGGCCCTGACGCTGGCCACCATCCCGACCGAGCGGCTCGCCAACTCGACGGCCGCCTACAATGTTGCTCGCAATATCGGCGGCAGCATGGGCGTGGCGCTGATGACGACCCTTCTCGCGCGGCGGAGCCAGGTCCATCAGGCCACGCTGACGGGCCACCTCGACCCGTGGAGCTTCGAGATGGCGGAACGGCTGCGCGTGTGGACCAACCACTTCGTGAACCATGGCGCCGACACGTACACCGCCGGTCGGCAGGCCATGGCCATGCTGTACCGCGAGACGGTGACGCAGGCGAACATCCTGTCGTACGCCGACGACTTCTGGCTCCTCCTCGCCGTCTACACCTCCGTCCTGTTCCTGATTCCCTTCATGCGCCGGGTGCGCTCCGGACAGGGGGCGCGCGGTCGGCGGAGCACGGAGGACGAATCGGTCGCGCGCGATCCCGGCCTGCCCGCTCCCGCCGAGTGACAGTCGGGGTCAGGTCTCACAAAACGACATTTTGGTTGGCAGCTCACTCGGCCATAGCCGCGATGTCGTAACGTGAGACCTGACCCCGAGTCGACGGCTACCGCGTCCGGTTGTACTCGTAGTCTTCACGCTCGCCTGACCCCGCTCGCAGCTCGGGCCGAAGAGCGGGCCGGGTGCTGTTCAAGCGCGCATGCACGTCGAGAGCGGCCTGGTCGGCCCAGCGCTCCAGGAGGACCAGCCGGTCGGGGTTCGCCACGCTCTGGAAGATCTCGAACTGCTCGCAGCCGGGCTCCTTCGCGGCCTCCGCGCAGCGAGCCTTGTACACCTGGGCCAGCTCGGAGCCCTTTCCCGGAACGGCGCTGATCGTCACGACGAGTCGGATCGACATGATGGCTCCTCTGTGCCGGCTAGCACTGCGATTGCAGCCCATCGACGTAGATGCATTCCCCGGAAATGTAGCTCGCCTCGTCGGAGGCGAGAAACACGATGGCGTTGGCCTGGTCCTGCGCCGCCCCGAGGCGCCCGAGGGGCACGCCGATGCGGAAAGTCGCCATGTCCCCCTTGAGCTGCGCTTGCCGCCTCGCCTCCGCGCTGCCCGCCGGCTCGGGCACGCCGGAGTTCTGCCGCAGGTTCGTGATGGTGGCGCCCGGCCCCACCGCGTTCACGGTGATCCCGTACTGCGCCAGCTCCATGGCGAGGCAGCGCGTGAAGTGGAGCACGGCGGCCTTCGACACGCAGTAGGCGCCGATCTCCCAGCGTGGCACCCGTGCCGCCGTCGAGCCGGTGTTGACGATGCACCCGCCGCGCGCCTCGATCATCGATGGCACGACGGCCTGACAGCAGAAGAGCATGCTCTTGAGATTCACATCGAGCACGCGCCGCCAGGCCGCCGCCTCGACGTCCACGATGGACATCGAGGGCAGCGCGATCCCCGCGTTGTTGACGAGCACGTGGACCGGCCCGTACGTCTGACGCACCGCCGCCACCAGGGCATCGACCGACGCGCGCCGGCTCACGTCCGCCGCGAACGCCGTCGCGTCACCTCCAGCCTGACGGATCGCCCGAACCGTCTCCTCCGCGCTGCTCTGATTGACGTCGGCCACCGCCACTCGCGCGCCCTGCCGCGCGAACGTCTCCGCGGCGGCGCGGCCGATGCCCGAGCCCGCGCCCGTGATCAATACCGTCCTGTCCCGACCCGGCATCTCCTCGTCCTCCCCTCAGGAGAGCTGCGCCATACCGTCGACGTTGAGGATGGCCCCCGTGATGTGGTTCGCCTCCTCGGACACGAGGTAGACGATGGCGGAGGCCACGTCCTCCGGCTTGCCGAGCTTCCCCAGCGGGACTCCAAGGCGGAAGATCTCCGGGGTGCCGGCCACGAAGCGCGCGCGTACCTGCTGATCGCTTTCGGGTCCCAGCATGGGCGTGTCGATCGGGCCCGGGGCGACGGCGTTGACGGTGATCCCGTGACGCGCCAGCTCCAGGGCCAGGCACTTCGTGAACATGCGCACGCCGGCCTTGGAGACACCGTAGGCGGCGCCGTTGATCCGCGGAACGTTTCCCGCGATCGAGGCGATGTTGACGATCCGGCCGGAGCGCTGCCGCATCATGTGCCGCGCCGCCGCCTGGGCACAGTAGACCGTCCCGAGCAGGTTGACGTCCAGGATGCGATCCCAGTCCTTCTCCGCGATGCCGATCACGGGGCCGCGGCTCGTCGGTCCCGAGCTGGCGATGCCCGCGGCGTTCACCAGCACGTCGAGGCGCCCCCAGTCCTGCGCGATGCCGTCGATCGCCCGAGCCGCTTGCGCCTGATCGGAAACGTCGAGCTCGACCACGCGCGTCCGACCATCCATGAGCTTCGCCACCTCGGCGAGGCCCGCGGCGTTTCGATCGCAGAGCGCGACGCGCGCCCCCTGGCGGCCCAGCGCGAGCGCGGTGGCGCGCCCGATACCCGAGGCTGCTCCGGTGACTGCAGCGACTCTTTCGGTCGTCATGATCCCCCGCCCGTTATCTGAGCTGACCTCCGTCTCCCCAACATCCCTCTCCCCTCTGGGGAGAGGGCCGCCGTTCGAGCCGAGACGCCCGCCTCGGGCGACGAGGCGAGGGCTGAGTAGGGAAAGGGGCTCTTCCGGTGCGAAACCTAACACGCTTTCACGAGCCGCGCATGACACCACGCCCCCTGCTATGATGCGGCGGGCGCCAACATGGACCGGCGCCGAGAACTCATCGCGAGGGTCACGATGCGCTATCGCCCGTTCGGCCGGACCGGATTGCAGGTATCCGTGGTGGGCTTCGGCTGCTGGCCGATGGCGGGCGACCGCTACGGCGCCATCGAGGACGACGAGGCGGTCAAGGCCATCCATCGCGCCCTCGACCGCGGGGTCAACTGCGTGGACACCGCGCCCGCCTACGGCGCCGGCCACTCGGAGGAAGTGGTGGCCCGCGCGCTCGAGGCGCACCGCCGCGACGTCATTCTCGTCACCAAGTGCGGCGTGAAGGTGCCGCCGGCGGGCCAGCCCGGACCGCTCCGCGACGCGAGCCGCGCCAACATTCTCCGCGAAGTCGACGCGAGCCTGAAGCGCCTGCGCACCGACTGGGTGGACGTGCTCCTCGTCCACTGGCCCGATGCCGACACGCCGTTCGAGGAAACCATGCGCGCGCTCGAGGAGGTGGTGGCCTCCGGGCGAGTCCGCTTCGTCGGCGTCTCCAACTTCACGGGCGCCATGATCGAGGAGTGCCTGCGCTCGCGACGCGTCGACGTCTCGCAGGTGGGCTATCACATGCTGGACCGGCGCCAGGAGCAGGAGACCTTCCCGACCTGCCTCACTCACGGCATCGGCGTCATGGGCTACGGCTCACTCGGGCATGGCCTTCTCACCGGCGCCTTCACCGCTGCCACCACCTTCGATCCCGCGCGCGACTGGCGCGGCAACGGCGTCGCCTTCGGCCAGCCCATCTTCCGCGCCGACAACTTCCAGACGAACCTTCGGGTCATCGAGCGGCTGCGTCGCGAGGTTGCCGAGCCGCGCGGCGTGCCCCTGAGCCAGATCGCCCTCGCCTGGGTGCTCGGCCACCCCGCGATCAGCACCGCGCTGGTGGGCGCCCGCACACCCGCCGAGGTGGACGCCAACGACGCGGGCGCGGAGCTCGATCTCTCCGCGCCCGAGCGCGCCACCATCGAGGCCATTCTTGGAGGCGTGGCGGGCCGCGTGAAGGAGTTCACCCCGCTGCGGCCAGCCATGCAGCCGTGGGGCGAAGAGATCCCGGCGGGCCGGCCCGCCTGACCCGACAAGGAGACGTGACGCCATGCCCAAGGTGCTGACGGAAGAGCAGGTGCGAGCGTTCGAGCGGGACGGCTGCCTCTTCCCGGTCCGGGCCATGAGCGCTGAGCGCGCGCGCCACTACCGCGAGCGGTTCGAGGCTCTCGAGGCGCGCGTCGCCGACATCAAGAAGATGAAGACGAAATCGCACCTGCTCTGCCCGTGGGTGCTTGACATCGCCGAAGATCCCCACATCCTCGACATCTTCGAGGACCTGATCGGGCCGAACCTGCGCTGCTGGAGCATGGCCTGGCGGGTGAAGAAGGCCGACGGCCAGACCTTCGCGGGCTGGCACCAGGACTCTGCCTATGGCGCGGCCATGCCAGTGGTGCTCGGGGGCCTCGCGCTGTCGGAGTGCGGAGCGACGCAGGGATGCCTGCGCGGCATTCTGGGCTCGCACAAGTGGGGCATCCTGCGCCACGAGGAGAGCGACGACCCCCGAAGCATCCTCGCCAAGGGGCAGTACATCACGGATGCGTTCGACGAATCGAAGGCGGTGGATTTCACACTTCAGCCCGGCGAGATGGTGATGTTCGACAACTCCCTCGTCCACGGCTCCGGCACGAACTTCGGTCCCGACCGGCGCTTCCTGCTCCTGGTGGAGATGTTCCCCACCTGGGCCAAGCCCCCGCGCGTCCGTCAGCCCGCCATGCTCCTGCGCGGCTCTGACACCACCGGCAACTTCGACGACGAGCCCCGCCCCGACGCCGAGTGGTCCGAGACCGCGCTCGCCAACTGGGCCGCCGTCGTGAACTCCCGCGCCAAGCTCATCTTCGAGGACAGCCGCATCGGCCCCAGCGAGGCCTACGGCGGCAAGCGCCCCACGACATGAGATGACGGGATGAGCAGCTATCGCTGTGAGGTGAGGCAGGTGATTTCGGGAGGCCTGCGGCACGCTGTGTCCGCTCGATATTTACGATGAATCGGACGTCGGTTCGCGTTGCTTAGTCGGCGCAGCTTTTCGCGAACATTAGCTGTGCCGAGCCTTACGACGGCAGGAGGCCAGGCATTGTCCGAAGGCCGAGGCGTAGCCAGGGAAGTTCAGGAGCAACTGGTTGACTATCTGACGACCACACCAAAGGCAGGTGCCGTTCTTACTATGTCATTCTTCAGTGGCCACCTGTGGGTCTTCATCGTCACCGCCTACCTCCGTTCCAACACTCGCGGGAACAAGCTTCTAGAATCCCTTCCAGGACGGACAGCCGTGGGTATCTTCTGGTTTACAGCCGTCTTGGTCCCTATCTACTGGTCGAAATTCCGCGAGGTCAACTTTGAGTACGCAAGAATCCTCGACGTGGTGATCCCAACAATTGTGGCCGGGATGATGTTGCAGCTCGTGGTCTTCGCATTCTTCGCATACTTTGGTGACCGCAAGTGAGCCAGCAAGCTGAAGTGACTATTATCAACATTATCAGTGGTAAAGGTGGCACAGGCAAAACTCTATTCGCCTGCGTTCTAGCTGACATGCTAGGCAATGCACCAGATACCTCGGTCCTCATGGTCGATCTCGACGTCTTTGTCCGCGGTCTCACGTCTCTACTCTATTTCCACAGGGAGGAGCGGCTCCACATCGCGGCCGAAGATGAGCTCGTTGTAGCAAAGCTGTTTACCGGCAAGGTAACCAAGCCGAGCCCCACGCTTCATCGCCTTGCAATAACCAAATACCGATCGTTTGATGTGGTCCCAGCCGTCTCTAGGATAGACGAAGTTCTAAGTGTTCACGACCTCAGCCCCGACAATCATCTGGAAGCACGACGTATTCTACAAACTCTTCTCGCTCTCATCCCCGCTAAGTATCGCTTTGTAGTTCTCGACAGTCGCGCCGGGTACGACGAACTCATAGCAGCAACACACGAACTTAGCGACGTGAGCATCTGTGTTGAGGAGCCGGACCCGATCTCCCGAGTAACCGCAGATAATCTGCTGGCGCAGCTGCGTAGTGACTCTCAGACACCGCTATTCCGCCTGACCAACAAGGCCAGAGGCATCACGTCAGAGAAGGATCTCCAACGTGAGACGACACGTCCGCTCCCACCGCCACTCCAGGTTCGAGACGTCACAGACCTGGGTCTGATTCCCTTCGACATGGACGTACTGAATAGCTTCGGTGCGAAGGATTTTTGGGATCAGATTGTGCACTCTCTCTACCGAGTTGCCGTGACGCGTGTGTGGAATCGCCTTGCTGCGGAACTACAGCTCGGCGTCGAGCTAAGCTCGCCTAGATTGAGCCCCGTGGGAAGCGAACGGCTGGAGGCCCGTGTGGGCCTGCTAGCATGGCGCGAGCGGATCTACCTTGTGTATGGGCTGTTGATTGCGCTTGTTGGAATTGTATATGGTCTTGGTGGCCGTGAGATGCTGGTCCTTTTCCAGGAAGATCCGTTGCGCCTCGTCTCCCTAGTGATTGGTTTCCTGGGACTTGTGTTCACGTTATCCATTTTCCTTAGGCTAGGGAGGCGATGACGACACATGTACTTGAGGCACGTAACGAATCGCTTCAGCGCTCCAGCCTCATCGTGGAGGCAAGCATGAAGGCACGGCATTCCCTCGAAGGGAACGTGGCGTCATGACCACCCAGGCCGCCGTGGAGCGCATTCAGGGATACTGCGCGCTGTGCATCTCGCGCTGTGGCTCCATCGCCGTCGTGGAGAACGGCCGCTTCGTCGCCCTGGAGCCGGATCCGTCCCACCCGACGGGCCAGGCCCTGTGCGCGAAGGGACGAGCCGCGCCGGAGCTCGTCTACCATCAGGACCGGCTGCTCTACCCGCTCAAGCGGACACGCCCGAAGGGCGATCCTGATCCGGGCTGGCAGCGGATCAGCTGGGACGAAGCGCTCGACCTGACCGCCACGAAGCTGCGGCAGCTCGCCGAGAAGCACGGTCCGGAGAGCGTCGCGTTCAGTCTGGTCTCCGGGTCCACCTCCGCGATCGCGGACTCGACGCCCTGGATCCAGCGCTTGATGCGCGCCTTCGGCAGCCCGAACCTCTGCGGGTCGATGGAGCTGTGCGGCTGGGGTCGCATCTATGCCACGCGCTTCACGTACGGGACCGGCATGGGTCTTCCGGGCACTCCCATGCCGGACCTCGACAATGCCGGCTGCATCCTGTTCTGGGGCTACAACCCGAGCCTCGCCCGGCTCGCGCATGCCACGGCGACGGTGGCGGCCCTCAAGCGTGGCGCTCGCCTCATCGTGGTCGATCCGCGGCGCGTCGGGCTCGCCAGCAAGGCGGATATCTGGCTGCGGGTGCGGCCTGGGAGCGACGGCGCGCTGGCCCTCGGGATCGCCAACATCATGATGGAGCGCGGCTGGTACGATCGCGCCTTCGTCCGCGACTGGACGAATGGCCCCTTGCTCGTCCGCTCGGACAACGGGCGATTGCTGAGGGAGTGCGATCTCTCGCCCGAGGGAAGCGCAAGGAAGTTCGTGGCTTGGGATGCAGTGGCGCAGCGTCCCCTCGTGTACGACCCCGCCTTGCGACGTTACGAGCGTGACGGCGCCGAGCCGGCCCTTCTGAGCGAGTACAAGATCCAGACACCGAAAGGCGAGGTCGTCTGTCGATCCGCCTTCGCGCTCTGCGCCGAGCTGTGCCAGCGCTACTCCCCCGAGGCGGTCGAGGCGATCTGCGGCGTCGGGCGCGACCAGATCGAGAGCGCGGCGCGGCTCCTCTGGGAGTCGCGGCCCGTCGCCTTCTACGCCTGGAGCGGCGTCGAGCAGCAGAGCAACGCCACTCAGATCTTCCGGGCCATGTCGGTGCTCTACGCCCTGACGGGCAGCTTCGAAGCCAAGGGCGGCAACGTGCTCTTCCCGAGCGTGCCGGCCGCGAACGTGGCCGGCGACGAGCTGTTGTCAGCGGAGCAGCTTGCCCGCTCGCTGGGCGTGCAGGATCGGCCGCTGGGTCCGTCCCGCTGGGGATGGGTGACGACGGACGAGCTGTACCGCGGGATCCTGGAGCAGCGTCCCTATGCGGTGCGGGGCCTTGTAGGATTCGGGGCCAACCTGCTTCTCGCTCACGGGGATGTGAGACGCGGGCGCGAGGCGCTGACGGCGCTCGACTTCTATGTCCACGCCGACCTCTTCATGAACCCGACCGCCGAGCTGGCCGACGTCGTGCTGCCGGTCGCCTCCCCCTTCGAGCGGGAGGGCCTCAAGATCGGCTTCGACATCGGCGCGGAGGCGCAGTCGCTGGTGCAGCTGCGGCAGCGCGTGGTCGAGCCACGCGGCGAGGCGCGCGGGGATACCGAGATCGTGTTCGATCTCGCCTGCCGTCTCGGTCTCGCCGACCGCTTCTGGAATGGTGACATCGACGCGGCCCAGCGTCATCAGCTCGGCCCGTCCGGGGTAACGCTCGACGCGCTTCGCGAGAACCCAGGCGGAGTGCGTGTCCCGCTCCAGACGCGCTACCGCAAGTACGCCGAACAGAAGGACGGCGTGCCGACCGGATTCGCCACCCCGACGGGCAAGATCGAGCTCTACTGCGAGACGTTCCTGGCCCATGGGTATCGGCCGCTGCCCGAGCACGAGGAGCCGCTGATGGGCCCGCGCTCGCGACCGGATCTGGCCGAGCGCTTCCCGCTGATCCTCACCTGCGCCAAATCCACACAGTTCTGCGAGAGCCAGCATCGCGCGCTGCCCAGCCTGCGCCGGCGCGTCCCCGATCCGGAAGTCGAGCTGCATCCGGCGGCCGCCGGCGAGCGTGGCATCCGCGCGGGCGACTGGGTAGCCATCGAGACACCGGAGGGTCAGGTCCGAGCCCGCGCCAGGCTGAACGAGAGTCTCGATCCGCGAGTCGTCTGCGGCCAGCACGGCTGGTGGCAGGCCTGTCCGGAGCTCGGCGCGCCTGCCTACGATCCCTTCAGCCCCGACGGCGCCAACTTCAACCTCATCATCGGTAACGCGGCGATCGACCCGATCAGCGGCTCGGTCCCTCACCGCGCCTACCTCTGCCAGATCCGCCGCTGTGATTGAGTATGTCTCCAGCGGCTCTGAGGGCGACGCCGTGCGGCCCAGATAACTGTATTCAAAAGGAGAATGTGCGATGAACACCAAGCTTGTCGCGTTACTCGTAGCCCTGGCAACCGGCTGCCTCGGAGCGTCCACGGGCTGGGCTCAGGCTGGCGCTCACATCATGGTCACGCCGACCGATCTTAAATGGGCGGATGTACCGTCCCTGCCGGCGGGGGCAAAAATCGCCGTCATCGAAGGGCCGCCAAGTGACGCGGTTCCCTTTACGTTTCGGCTAAAGTTTCCTGCGGACTACAAGATCCCTGCTCATTCACACCCGGCGATCGAGCATGTCACGGTGATTTCTGGCACGCTCAATTTCGGCGCCGGCGACAAGCTCGATGCGACAAAGACCAAACCATTGTCGGCTGGAAGCGTAGCGATCATGCCGCCCAAGACGAACCACTTTGGCTGGACGAAAGAGGAGACGATCGTTCAGGTGCACGGGGTAGGGCCGTGGGGCGTCACTTACGTCAATCCCGCAGACGATCCAATGAAGAAATAACCGCCGCCTAAGATCCGCATACACGTGACGAAGGGGCCGGCACTGTTCGCTCAAGCGGCCGCGCTTCGCGCGCCGGTCAACGCGCGTTAGGCGTCATAGGGAGGTACGCATACGTGAGAGTCGTTCGCAGCAAAGAGTTCACTGGCAATAGGCCGTGGGCCGCGATAGACATTGCCAACATGAGCGGCACAACGACGCGCCTGCACTGGACCAATCAACCGTACAAGTGGCACGTGAATAGCGGCGACGAGGTATTCGCAGTTCTTGACGGGACGGTTGATATGCACTACCGAGAAAGCGGAGCAGAAAACATCGTCACGCTTCACGCGGGGGATGTCTTCTTCGCTGAGGTCGGCTGCGAACACGTCGCCCACCCGCGCGGTGAGGCACGCATCTTGGTTGTCGAGAGAGAAGGCAGCGTTTGAAAATGACGCCCAATCACGCCTTCGAGAGTGAACGTTAGACACTCCAGCAGTTACTGGAGGGATGTGATCGTGTATCGGCTCGTGCCCATTCGTACACCGCGTCGCGACCCAGGTGCTTCAACGCAGGTTCAGGAGGCGCGCCCAATGAGCGACCATCACAGAGTTTCACGACGACACCTTTTCGGTATGGCGATTGCCGCAGGCGGCTTCGCCGTGTCTGGCGCGGTCAATTCGGTGTTCGCCCAGGCGTTGAATCGGACTCCAGGTGAAATCCTCGGGCCCTTCTACCCCGTCCTCAGATCGGTGGAGAAAACCGCCGACTTGACTGCCCTACCTGGCAAACCAGGACGCGCCGCCGGCCAGGTCATCTATGTCATGGGGCGGGTCGTGAACGTTCAAGGGCAGCCTGTGAAAGGGGCGAGAGTCGAGCTTTGGCAAGCTAACACCCATGGGCGCTACACGCACCCGAGCGACACGAACCCGGCCCCCCTCGATCCCAACTTCGAGGGTTTCGCCGTTCAGGACACCGACGCCGAAGGCCGTTACCGATTCAAGACGATCAAGCCGGGAGCGTATCCAGCTACTGTCGACTGGATGAGACCGCCTCATCTTCACTTCGAGGTGACAGGCAAGATCAACCGCACGATCACACAGATGTATTTCCCAGGAGAGCCGTTGAACGACAAAGATCTCCTGCTGCAGAACATCCGAGCGAACAAGGACAGTCTGATCGCGAAGGTACTGCCGGCAACCTTGGATGTTGAGCCTGATTCGCGCATCGTGGTCTGGGATATCGTGCTTGACAAAGGGTAGCGTTCCCGCACAGAGCCGGCGCGCCCGCCGACCAGCCGTTGAGGTGCTTCGTGAGCCGGTGTAGTGTCTGGACCTGAAAGGAGCAAGCAAGATGCCCATATCGATCCGCCCGCTGCGAAATGGGTTCGCGGGAGAGGTGGCGGGGGTTGACATCACCCGGCCGATCAGTCGCGAGGAGGTGGCGGCGATCGACGCGGGGATGGACGCCTATGCCGTGCTCGTCTTTCACGACCAGGACCTCACGGACGAGCAGCAGCTCGCCTTCACGCTGAACTTCGGCGAGCTGGAGAGCTACCAGACGCCCGGCCACGTCCGGAAACGCGAGGATCACCGGCTCGGTCCCGGCATCGCGGATTTCTCCAACCTGGACAAGCACGGCAAGATCATGTCGCCCGAGGACCGAGTGTGGTTCTTCAAGCTGGGGGATCACCTCTGGCATTCCGACAGCTCGTTCCGGCCGATTCCCGCGAAGTATTCCCTGCTCTCGGGCCGCATCATTCCGTCGTGGGGCGCCAACACCGAGTTCGCCGACATGCGGGGCGCCTACGATGCCCTCGACGCACGCACCAAGGCGGAGATCGAGGACCTGATCTGCGAGCACTCCCTGGTCTACTCGCGCGAGCAGATCGGCTTCACCGATCTCACGCCCGAGGAGATCGCGGCCTTCAAGCCGGTGCGCCAGCGTCTGGTGCGCGTGCACCCGGCCACCGGGCGCAAGTCGCTCTTCCTCTCCTCGCACGCGGGCGCCATCATCGGCTGGACGATCCCCGAGGCGCGCATGTTCCTGCGCGATCTGACCGAGCATGCCACGCAGCGGGAGTTCGTGTATTCGCACCCGTGGAAGCCCCATGACCTGGTGATGTGGGACAACCGCGCGACCATGCACCGGGCCCGCCGCTTCGACCGCAACGAGGTGCGCGACGTGCGCCGGACCACGCTCGCCGGCCACGCTCCCACGGTGGAACAGGAGCCGGTCGCGTGACGGGTGGCACTCGGGGTCAGTGACGAACAAGATTTGCCAAAGCCGCGCGCTGCGCTAGACTTGACGACCGTGACCGTGTCCGGTGCCGAGTTCGCCGCGACCCTGGAGGGTCGCGGGTTCGACTTCTTCAGCGGGGTGCCCTGCTCGCTGATCGAAGACCTGATCGCGACCCTCGAAGTTCACCCCCGCCTGCCCTACGTCGCCACCCCGCGCGAGGACGTCGCGGTCGGACTGGCCGCGGGCGCCTGGTTCGCGTCGCGGCGACCCACGGTGCTGATGCAGAACTCCGGTCTCGGCACAAGCCTCAACGCCCTTGCCTCGCTCTCGCTCATGTATGGTCTCCCGGTCCTCCTCCTCGTGACCTGGCGCGGCTACGGCGGCAAGGACGCGCCCGAACATATCCTGATGGGCGAGATCTCGCCTCGCCTACTCGACCTGCTCGGGATCCCGCACCGCGTGCTGGCCGCCGACACCGTCGACCGCGACCTCGCCTGGGCGGCGGCCACGATGGACCAGGCGATGCAGCCGGTGGCGCTCCTCGTTCCCCCGGGTGTCGTCGAGCTTGGCCATGCGAGGGCCCGCCACGCCGACGAGGGGCGAGGTCCAATCGACGCGAGCTGGACGAGCGCGACGCTACCGGCCGCGCTCACGCCCCGCCTCTCGCGCCTCGAGGCGCTCGCCGCGGCCCGGAAGTCGCTCGGGCGCGAGCCTATCATCCACGCCAACGGCTACATCTGCCGGGAGTCCTTCTCGCTCGGCGATCGCCCCGAGAACTTCTACATGATCGGCTCCATGGGGCTGGCCTCGGCCATCGGCCTCGGGCTCACCCACGCGCGCAGCGAGACGGCGACAGTCGTCTTCGACGGCGACGGAAACCTGCTGATGAACCTTGGCATCCTGCCGCTCGTCGCCGCCCTCGCGCCCCGGCGATTCGTGCACGTCGTGTTCGACAACGAGGTCTATGGGTCCACGGGCAACCAGCGCTCGATCTCGAGCCAGAGCCGCCTCGACCGCCTGGCCGCCGCCGCGGGCTACCGGTCGGTGGCGGCGGTCACCGACGCCGACGACATCACGGAGGCGATCCGGATGGCGCTCGGCAGCGATGGCCCCCACTTCATTCTCGCCAAGGTCACCACCGACGAAGCCGAGGCGCCTCGCATCCCGTACACGCCGCACCAGCTGCGCGACCGCTTCCGGGCGAGCGTGGGCGCGCCCTAGGACGCATCGATGGCCGACCGCGAGTGGATCCTGCTGAATCCGGGCCCGGCCAACACGACGCCCACCGTGCGTGCGGCGCTCGTGATGCCGGATCTCTGCCACCGTGAGCCCGAGTGCTTCGAGATGATACGGCGCTGCCGCGAGCTGCTGGTGGCGCTCGCCGGCGCCGGCCAGGACTGGGCGGCCGTCCTCTTCGCCGGCTCCGGCACCGCGGCCGTCGAGGCCGTGGTCGCCTCGGCGGTGCCGCCCGAGCGCGGCCTGCTCGTCGTCGACAACGGCGTCTACGGCGACCGCATCGCCCGCATGGCCCGCGCCCACGCGATCCCGGCCGAGGTGATCCACTACGACATCTGGACACCGGTCGACCCGGGCGACGTCGACCGCGCGCTGGCGCGCCATCCCGACCTCTCCCATGTCGCCGTCGTCCACCACGAGACCACCAGCGGCATCGTGAACCCCGTCCCCGAGGTCGCGCGCGTGGTCGCGCGTCACGGCCGAAGCTTGATCGTGGACGCCATGTCCTCGCTCTTTGGCGAGCCGCTCGACGTCACCCAGCCCGGCATCGACTTCGTGGCGGCGAGCGCGAACAAGTGCCTCCAGGGTGTCCCCGGCGTCTCGTTCGTGCTGGGACGTCGGAGCGCGCTCGACGCGCTGGCCAGCCAGCCGCCGCGCAGCGTCTACCTGGACCTGCATGGCCACTACCGGAGTCAGGAGGCCGACAACACGCCGTTCACGCCGTCCGTGCAGGTGCTCCACGCCATGGAGCAAGCGCTCCGGGAACTGAAGGAGGAGGGCGCCGGGCGGCGCGTCGCCCGCTACGCCGAGAACGCCCGTGTGCTGCGTGAGGGCATGATTCGCCTCGGCATCGAGATCCTGACCCCGCCCGCCGCCCGCGGCAATGTGCTCACGACCTTCCGTCTTCCCGCCGGCGTCACCTACGCGGCGCTCCACGATGCCATGAAGCGGCAGGGCTACGTGATCTACGCGGGCCAGGGCCAGATCGCGACCTATGCCTTCCGGGTGGCCAACATGGGCACGCTCACGCCCGCCGACATGGAGAAGGTGGTGGGGGCATTCGCGTCGAGCCTGGAGGAGCTGGGCGCCGCCTGAGCGGCCGCCCGGGATCCCGTGCGAAGGACGACGCGCCTCCGGCACCTCGTGACGCGCCCCGAGATCGCCTTCCTGATGGAGGCGCACGATGGGCTCTCTGCGCGCATCGTGCAGGAGGCCGGCTTCGAGGGAATCTGGGCGAGCGGCCTGACCGTTTCTGCGTCCTTCGGAGTCCGCGACAACAACGAGCTGAGCTGGTCCCAGGTCGTGGATCACGTCGCCTTCATGGCCGAGGCGGCGGAAGTCCCCGTCCTCCTCGACGGCGACACCGGCTACGGCAACTTCAACAACATGCGCCGGCTCGTCCGGAAGCTCGAGCAGGTCGGGGTGGCCGGCGTTGTCATCGAGGACAAGCTCTTCCCCAAGACCAACTCCTTCCTCCGGTCGGAGCTGCAGCCGCTCGCCGACATGGAGGAGTTCTGCGGCAAGATCAAGGCCGGCAAGGACAGCCAGCAGGACACGGACTTCGTCCTGGTGGCCCGCGTGGAGGCGCTGATCGCGGGCTGGGGGCTCGCGGAAGCCCTCAAGCGCGCGGAGGCATACCAGGCGGCCGGCGCCGACGCGATCCTGATCCATTCCCGCCAGTCGAACCCGGCCGAGATCTTCGCGTTCCTCGCAGAGTGGAATCAGCGGTCGCCCGTGGTGCTCGTCCCCACCAAGTACTGGCGCACCCCCACCGAGGACTTCCGCGCCCGCCAGGTCAGCCTGGTGATCTGGGCGAACCATCTGCTGAGATCGGCCATCGGGGCCATGCAGGAAACGGCGCGCCTCCTCCGCGCGGATGAATCGCTGCTCGGCGTCGAGCCGCAGGTGGCTCCGCTTCACGAGGTCTTCCGTCTCCAGGGGGACGCCGAGCTGGAAGAAGCCGAGCGCCGCTATCTACCTGCCCGCGAGTCGCTCTCGGCCGTGGTGCTGGCGGCGAGCGAGGGCACCGGTTTCGGCGGGCTCACGGCACGGACACCCAAGGCCATGCTCAAGGTCCAGGGCCGGCCGATCCTGGCCCGCCTCCTCGACGACTTCAGCGCGCTCGGCGGGCGGGACGCGCTGGTGGTCCGCGGCTACCGGGCCGAGGCCGTCGACGTGCCCGGCGCGCGCTTCGTGGACAACCCGGATCACGCCTCGACCGGTGAGGCGTACTCGCTCTCGCTCGGAGAGGCAGACCTCCGCCCCGGCACGCTGGTGGCGTTCGGTGACATCGTCGTCAAGCGCCACATCATCCAGGCGCTGCTCGAGGAGGCAGGCACCGGCATCACGCTCGCCGTCGACAGCGGGCTCGCGGGCGCCGCCGCGGACGACCGCGTCCTGGCCGACCGCGCAGACAGCGGGCGCTTCAGCTTCGACGAGGTCCAGCTCCGCGCGATCGGCGATGATGTCCCTTCCGCGGGGAGCCACGGCGTGTGGATCGGGCTCCTTCACCTTGGCCTCGACGGCGCCGGATGGCTCGTCGAGGCGCTCCGCGAGGCACGGGCCGCGGGCACGCTCCGCGCCGCGCGCCTCACCGATCTCCTCGCGCGCGTGCTCGAGCGCGGACACCCGGTGCGCGTTGTCTACAGTCGGGGCGGCTGGGTCAACGTCAACGATTTGGCGGACCTCATCGACGCCTCCGGGCTCTAACCTCGGGCCGTCCGCTGATCTCAGGGGGTGTGAACATGGCTAGTCCCGCCAAGCCGAAGTCTTCCGAGCGTATCAAGCCGGGGGCGCCGACAACGGCCGGGAAGAAGACGACGCTCCCGTACACGGGCAAGGAGTTCCTGGACAGCCTCGACGACGGCCGCGAGGTCTGGATCTACGGCGAGCGCGTGAAGAACATCACCACGCACCCGGCCTTCCAGAACTGCGCCCGCATGATCGCGCGCCTGTACGACGCGCTCCACGAGGACCACCAGAGCGGCAAGCACGTGCTCACGGAGCCCACGGAGTGGGGCGGGTTCACGCACCGCTACTTCCGCGCGCCGACCACGGTGGAGGAACAGGTAGCGGGCCGCGACGCGATCGCGGCGTGGGCGCGCCTCACCTACGGCTGGCTCGGGCGCTCGCCCGACTACAAGGCGGCCTTCCTGGGCACGCTCGGCGCGAACGCGGACTTCTACGCCCCCTACCAGGAGAACGCGCGTCGCTGGTACCGCTATTCTCAGGAGCGCGTGCCCTTCATCAACCACGCGATCATCCACCCACCCGTCGACCGCAACCTCGCCCCCGGCGCGCCCGGCGGTCCCACCGACATCTACGCGCGGGTGACCAAGGAGACCGACGCGGGCATCTACGTCTCGGGAGCGAAGGTGGTGGCCACGGGCTCTGCGCTCACGCATTTCACCTTCGTCGCCCACCATGGGCTCATCCCGGTGCAGGGCAAGAACTTCGCCATCGTCTTCATGGTGCCGACGAACGCCAAGGGCGTGAAGCTCATCTGCCGCGTCTCGAACGAGCTGCGCGCGGCCGTGCTGGGGAGCCCGTTCGACTACCCGTTGTCCAGCCGGCTCGACGAGAACGACGCGATCTTCGTGATGGACGACGTGTTCGTGCCCTGGGAAGACGTGTTCGTCCACGCCGACGTCGAGAAGGCGAACAACTTCTTCCCGCGCACCGGCTTCCTCCCCCGCGCCCTCATCCACGGCTGCACGCGCCTCGCCGTCAAGCTCGACTTCATCACGGGGCTGCTCATCAAGGCCACCGAGATCACGGGGACGCGGTCGTTCCGGGGGGTGGAGGCGAACATCGGCGAGGTCATCGCCTGGCGCAACATGATCTGGGGGCTCTCGGACGCCATGGCCAAGAGCGCCGACCCGTGGACAGGCGGCTGCATCCTGCCCGCCATGGAGCCGGCCGCGGCCTACCAGGTGCTGGCGCCCGAGGCGTACGTCCAGGTCAAGAACCTCATCGAGAAGACGGTGGCGAGCGGGCTCATCTACCTGAACTCACACGCGCGGGACTTCAAGACGGCGGACCTTCGCAAGTACCTCGACCTCTACCTCAAGGGATCGGGCGGGGTCGACGCCGTCGAGCGGGTCAAGCTCATGAAGCTCCTCTGGGACGCCATCGGCACCGAGTTTGGCGGCCGGCACGAGCTGTACGAGATCAACTACTCCGGCAGCCATGAGGAGATCCGCCGCTACGCGCTCTTCGGCGCGCTGGGCTCCGGCCAGTACGATCGCTGGAAGCAGTTCGCCGAGACGTGCATGGCGGAGTACGACCTCGACGGGTGGAAGGCCAAGGATCTCGTGAACACGAGCGGGCTCAGCGCGCTGCCCTGAACGCGAGCGCCGAGGCCGGCGCGGGGGAGCACTCCTTGTGCCCTCGGCCGCCGCATTTCGTCACTGCCCCGACGGCCTGCGGGCGGCCGCTCCGAACGTCGCGAGCATCCGCCACTCGGAACTATCCGATTCCTATGGCGCCGCTCGAGCGGCCGCAACCCCCGAAGAGTGGCATTCGTTTTGCGGACGACTACTCCCACACGTGGGCAAATCGCGATGTGCGAGCGTGGAGGGAGAGGCTATGTCAGGCGTCGGTGAGCGAGAGCGAGCGAACGCGCGACCCCGCGAGGGGGTCCCCGGGACCATTGGCGGCAAGGTGGCGGCCTGGGCCGGGCGTATTCTGCGCTCCCTGCCCGAAGGGCGGTCATTGCCCGCCGGAGTCTGGCGCCGTCGCCACCGGGGCATCCTCATCTTGCTCTGGGTACAGGGCGTGGCCCTCACGGCCTTCGCGCTCGCGACCGGAAACGACCTGGTCCACAGCCTGGTCGAGGGAAGTGTGGTGGCGGCGATGGGGCTCGGCGCCACCTCGAAGAGACTGAGCCGCACCCTTCGCGCGCTCATCGCGAGCCTGGGCCTGGTCACATCGGCCGCTGTGCTCACCCACCTCTCGGGCGGCTACATCGAGATGCACTTCCATTTCTTCGTGATGCTCGGCGTCATCGCGCTCTACCAGAGCTGGGTTCCCTTCCTCGGCGCGATCGCGTACGTCGCCCTCCATCACGGGATCGTCGGAGTCCTCGATCCGCGATCCGTCTACAACCACCCGGCCGCGATCGCGAGCCCCTGGACGTGGGCGTTCATCCACGCGGGCTTCGTGCTGGCCGCCAGCGTGGCGATGATCGTGACCTGGCGCGCCCACGAGACGTCCCAGGCCTACACCGAACTGATCCTCGACTCGACCGTCGACGGGATCTGCGGGGTGGACGCGACGGGCGTCATCACGTTCATGAACCCCTCGGGGGCGAGGATCCTCGACTGGACGCGCGGCGAGCTCGTCGGCCGGCCCATCCAGGATGTCCTCCTCCCCCCGGCGCCGGACGGCACCCCGGCCCGATTCGAGGCGTCGCCGATCCACAGCGCGTGCACAGACGGCTGTACCCGCGATCTGAAGGCCCAGGTGTTCCTTCGAAGGGGCGGCTCCTCCGTGCCGGTCGACTACATCGCGACGCCGTTCCGGCAGGGAGACCGGATCGCCGGGACGCTGATCACCTTCCGGGACATCTCCGAGCGCCTGCAAGCGGACGAGGCACAGGCACAGCTCGAGGTCCAGCTCCTCCAGTCGCAGAAGATGGAGGCGGTTGGCCGGCTGGCCGGAGGCATCGCCCACGACTTCAACAACCTCCTCACGGTCATCATCGGGCGCGCCCAGCGCGTGGTCAGGAGCGTCGAGCCCGAGCATCCCCGCTACCCCGACATCGAGCTGATACAGAAGAGCGCGTACCGCGCTTCCGCGTTGACGCGACAGCTCCTCGCTTTCAGCCGCAAGCAGGTATTGCAGCCGAAGGTGCTGAGCCTCAACGAGGTGGTGGGCAACCTCGAGGCGATGGTCCGGCGCCTCATCCGGGAGGACATCGAGCTGATAACGGCGCTGGAGGCGGATCTCGGACAGGTGAAGGTCGATCCACACCAGATGGAGCAGGTGCTCGTGAACCTCGTTGTCAACGCGGTCGACGCGATGCCTCACGGCGGCCGCCTGATCGTCGAGACGGCCAACACCGAGTTGACCGCGGCCTATGCCATCCGGCACGTCGGCATGGAGCCCGGCGCCTTCGTCGTGCTGGCCGTGAGCGACAATGGGCAGGGGATGGACGCCGACACCCGGGCGCGCATCTTCGAGCCGTTCTTCACCACCAAGGAGCAAGGAAAAGGCACCGGGCTCGGTCTGTCCACCGTGCACGGCGTCATCAACCAGAGCGGCGGGCACATCCTCGTCTACAGCGAGCCGGGACGGGGCACGACGTTCAAGATCTATCTGCCGAGGGTCGATGGCCCGAAGCGCGCCGCCCGCCGGCCCCTCGCGCCCGTGGATGTGCGCCGGGGGGAGGAGACCTTGTTGGTGGTGGAGGACGAAGAGGACGTCCGCGGCCTGGCCCGGGACGTGCTCGTCGAGAGTGGCTACACCGTGCTGGTGGCGGCGACCGCCGAGGAAGCGGTGCGGATCTGCGAGGAGCACGAGAGCCCGATCTCGCTCCTGCTCAGCGACGTGGTGATGCCGAAGGTGAGCGGCCCCCAGCTCGCCCAGCGTCTCGTGGATCTGCGCCCCGAGCTCCACGTCCTCTACATGTCCGGCTACACGGACGAGGCGATCGTCCACCACGGCGTGCTGGAGCCGGGGACGGCCTTCATCGAGAAGCCGTTCACGCCGGAGGACCTGTGCGAAAAGGTGCGGGACGTGCTGGATGCCGCCGCCGGCCTGGTGGCCGCGCGACGCTGACCGCCGGCTTCCGCTTGCTGGTCAGCGTGCCGACCACGAGCGAACGGTGGTCACAGAGTGCGCACTAGGCGCGCGACGCGCACACGGCGGATCCTCCCCGGCGCGATCCTCCGAAGAGCAGAATGGCGACGGCGGCCAGCTGGAGTATCAGACAACCCGTAAAGGCCGCATCGTAGCTGCCGAAGCCGTCGCGCAGCCAGCCCAGGAGCCCCGGCCCGAATGAGTACGTGAACTGGTTGATCGCGATGATCGTGCTCACGACCTGGCCGAACGCCGCCTTGGGAAATTCCGCCTGCACGATGACGCTGGGCAGGCTGGTCGTGTTGCCCACCCCCAACCCGAACATCGCGCAGGCGACGTAGAGCAGGAGGGGCCCCGGGCCGGAGAGCATCAGCACGATCGCCGTCGCCTGCAGCAGGAAGTTCCCGGCGATCACCGCGCGCCGGTTCACGCGGTCCACGAACAGCCCCACGGCCAGGCGTCCCAGCACCGCGCAGACCGAGGTCAGGCTCACCGCCCAGGCGGCGCCCTCCGTCCCCAGCGTCGGCTTGAGAAAAGACACCTGGTGAATGATGACGCTGATCTGCGCCGTCAGTCCAAGGGCAAAGGGCAGCGCCACCAACTAGAAATGCCGGGTGCGCATGAACTCCCGCGTCTGCGGGTTGCCTTCGCCGGCCGTCGTCCCCGCAGCTCGCGGTGCGTGGGCCTCGCCGTCAGGGCCCAGCCCCAGCACCTCTGGTCCGCGGACGAGCAGCCACAGCACGAGAGGCGTGAGCACCCCGACCATCACGATCACCAGGGAAAGCACGGCGGCCCTGAATCCGAGCCGCCCGATGAGAAATACGAGCGCCGGCACGAGCATGACCCCGCCGACGGCCGCCCCGTTGAACGCGATGCTGATGGCCAAGCCCCGTTTACGCTCGAACCAGGGGGCGACGATGACGTTGAGGGCGGCCCCGCTCATGGCCGCCCACCCCACGGCCATCAGCGGAAACACGACGTAGAGCTGCCACGGCTGCCTGATCCAGGTCAGCCCGATGGCCGCCGTCCCCATCGCCGACATGCCGACCAGCACCACCCGCCGCGGGCCGAAGCGCTCGAACGCGTTTCCGATGAACGCGATCAGCGCGGCCCCCACGAGGTAGAAGACGGTGACCGCCGACGCGACGGAGCTCGTGGCCCAGCCATGGCGCTCGACCAGCTCGGCCAGGAAGACCCCGATCCCGTAGAATCCGAACCCCCACCCGAACACGGCAATCAGAAACGCACAGCCGACCACCTTCCATCCCTGGTACATGCGTTTTCCGGAGGTCACGGTCGGCATGGACCCACGCTCGTCTCCGGTCGCGGCACCGCGTCCGGCGCCCTGCCGATTGGTCGGGCCGCGAACCACGCCGCCACTGCCCCTCCCGCGACCGCCACAGCGGCGGTCATGAAGGCCAGCTCGTAGCTCCCCGTGATGTCAAAGAGCCAGCCGCCGAGAAAGGGGCCGATGGCACCGCCGAGGCCGCCGCCCGCCTGGACCACCCCGAGGATCGCGCCCAGCTCAGGCCCTGCGAAGACGTCGGCCGGAATCGCCGAGAGCTGCGCGATGCGCATGCCGAAGCCAAACCCCGACGCTGTGTAGAGGAGAAGGAGCGGGAGGTCGTGAGGGCCTCTCGTCAAGGCGAGACAGCCAATCCCGACCATGGCGACAATCGAGCCAAGCGCAAATACCCACCCGCGGCCGACATGATCCGAGAGCCACCCGCCGAAGAGATTCCCCGCCATCATGCACGCGGCCCCCAAGGTAAAGAGCCACACCACCAGGATCTGCGGGAAGCCACGATCCACCGCGTGAGCAACCTGGTGAGTCGCCATGATCTGGAACCCGATCACCCCGAGCGTGGTCATGGTGAACGCCGCCCAGAGCCGGGTACTCCGAAGCGCCCGGCGGAGCGTCCACACTTCCCCGGTGGCGCGCGCGCCCTTCGGGCGCAGGGTCTGTGCCTCGCTCGAAGGGCACTCCTCATGGGCCGGCGGATCACGATAGAGCAGCGCGAGCGCCACTGTCGCGGCTGCGACGATAGCGCCGAAGGCGACGAGCGCCGAGCGCCAACCCAGCGTGGCGATGAGCCAGGCGTTCACCGGATAGAAGGCGACGGCACCCCCCGCGTTGCCGGCACTGAGCACTCCCATCGCGGTACCGCGCGACCGTACAAACCAGCGCGTCACGATCGCCGTCGACGGGATGAGGATGCAGGCAATGCCCGCGGCGCCGAGAACGCCGAAGCACAGGTAGTACTGCGTGAGCGAGGTCACCTAGCCCGTGAGCCCGAGGGCCACACCGAGCACCAGCCCGCCGATCGTCACGACCGTGCGCACGCCCCGGCGGTCGTAGAGCCAGCCCGCCACCGGCGCGAAGACCACGAAGCAAAGCCAGCTCAGCGAGTAGCCGAGCGCGGTCGGGCCGCGTCCCCACGCGAACTCCTCCAGGATCGCGACATAGAAGAGGGCGAACGTGGACCGCGCCCCCCACGCGAGGGCATTCACGGCCGTGGACAGGCCGACCACCATCCATCGGTAAGACCCGGGCCCGCGCATGGACGTCGGCATCCTGTCTCCGAGACTGGGCGGAGCGAGGGTCCTTGTAAAGCACGAATGAATCGATTACCATCGAACTATGGATGCGGACTTGAACATCGCGGCCGTGGCCGCGCTCATCGGTGATCCCGCGCGGGCCCGGATGCTCACGGCCCTGATGGATGGACGGGCGCGAACGGCGAAAGAGCTTGCGTACGGCGCGGCCGTCACGCCGCAGACGGCGAGCAGTCACCTCGCGAAGCTCCTGGGGGCGCGACTGCTCGCCATGGAGCGCCAGAGCCGCCATCGCTACTTTCGTCTGGCCGCGCCGAGTGTCGGACAGGCGGTCGAGGCCCTGATGGCGGTTTCGCCGCCTCGACCTCGAGTGGCGGCCTCCGCGGGGCCCCTCGATGGCCTGCGTCTAGCGCGGACCTGCTATGACCATCTCGCGGGCCGGCTCGGGGTGAGGGTGACGGATGCCATGGTGCGCCGTCAGCTCCTGAAGCCCACGGGTCGCGACTTTCTCTTGACGGCCTCCGGCGCGCGCTTCCTTGGGCGACTGGGCGTGGATGTGGAGACAGCCCGCAAAGAACGCCGGGCATTCGCGCGCCAGTGTCTGGACTGGAGTGAGCGCCGCGCGCACCTCGCAGGCGCTCTGGGCGCCGCCGTGGCGCGCCGCTGCCTGGACCTTTGCTGGGCGTCTCCCGTCGACGAGGAGCGAACGCTCACGCTGACCCCGCAGGGTCTGCGCGGGCTCCGAAAGTGGTTCGGCATCAGCTGGAAACGCTGAGCGAGCGGAGGCCGCGTGTTCCTGGTTACCTGCCCCGATCGTGGCCCTTTCCGTGACCCTTGCCGCGCTCCTCTCTCTCTTCGTCTCCCCGGCCCCTCCATTCGCGCTTCTCCGACCACTCCCGTCCCCACTCGTCGCCCCATCGCGGAGGCTGGTGCTTGGCCCACTGCTTCCAATGCCCAGGGGGGATACGGTAATAGTTCACCGGCACGAACAGGAGGGGCCGGGGCACGACCTGCGGGGTGACGACGATCCACGGGCCGTTGTATCCGGTGCTCACGTGCCAGCCGCCATTGGCAAAGGCCCAGTACTGGCCGCTGTAGAAGAAGATGTTGGCGGGAGCGGCCGGCGCGTACTGGACCGCGCGCACCTCCGGTACGACAACCAGCTGAGGGGGCCCCGGAAGATGGATGCCGATGTCGACGTGCACCTGAGCGTGGGCCGGCGTAATCAGGACAAACGCCAGCAGAGCGACGATGAACACGTACATGAGTGCTCCCCCTGTCATCTGAGGTAGTTCCGCCCGACGCAAACGCACCGGACACGTCAAGGCTACCTCATCAGGCTCGAAATCGGCGCGCTTCGGTGAAGCCGCGGACGGAGCGGAGCTGGGTCGCCAGGGGATGGGTCATGGGCGGTCGAGCGTCTGTTTCATGACGCCGGCGGCTTGCTCGATCATCCCCCGAATGCCACCGGCCATCTCGTTGGGCAGGAGGTCGGCGATCCACACGAGCCGGCTGCCTCCCACACCGTGGGCAAAGACCTGCACCGACGCGTTGTGGTGGGTGAGCCGCCCTCCCACCACGGCCCACACGAGCCTCCGCGCCTCGTCGTCGAGGTCGACGATCAGCTCGCGCGCCACCATGCCGTTGCCGAAGGTGACGACGCGGGCCCCCTCTTCGAGGCGCGTGTCGACGACGAAGCCCGGCACGAGGCACGTGTGCAACGCGCCCACGTCGCGAACCGCCGCCCACACTTTTTCGGGACTGGACTGGAGCAGGATTTCCTTGCGGATCGAGGCCATCGGTATGTCTCCTGTTTGCCGGTCGGCGTCTGGCGCCTCGGCAGTGTTGCCGGCGGGCGTGCCCCGGATGTCCGTATCGTGCAGGGCCGCAGGAGATTGATTCTTGGCAAAAATTGCGGTCAGGGCACCCGGGCACCGCTCGCGTTGGACGCCCATACGCAGGCTCCGTCAACTCGCTAAGTGGCTAGTTCGATAGGGGCGCCGTAGTGGCCCGATGCTTGCTCTCCCATAGGGTCGACTACCGCATTCATCCGACGGGTGAACCCGTCGCCTGGGAAGGAGCCGCCTCGAGCGGCCGCGGCGAAGCGACCTACGACATCACGAGTGCCCGGGCTGCTGAGGCTCGAGGTACCAGACGAGAGGAGACATCTTGACGACCTTCTGGAGTTCGAGACGGAGAACCCTGAGTACGCAGGGCGGCTTCACGCTCATCGAGCTGATGATCGTGGTGGCCATCATCGGTATCCTTGCCGCCATCGCGATCCCGCTGTATGCCAACGTGCAGACCCGCGCCCGCGTTGCCAAGGCCCAGGCCGACTCCCGGACCCTCGGCTCGGCCATCGCCATCTTCAGCGCCCACATGGGCGCGCTGCCGGCCGCGCTCACGGACCTGACCCAGCAGACCACCAACGGGCTCGGCCAGGCCGCGGGCCCCTTCGTCGCCCGTGTCCCCACGCCTCCCCCGGGTGGCTCACCTGCCTGGTCGGGTGCCTACACCTATACGTCGAGCAGCACCGGCACCTTCTCGGTTACCGCCAACGGCGACGGCACCACCATCACCGTTCCGTAACGCCGGCCTTCGCGTGTCGTCCGTGAGAGCCCGGGCCAATCGGGCTACGCTCTCCGGACGGCCCGTGGGCCGCGACCCCTCAGGCCCCCTCCCCCTTCTCGTCTGATTCCCGATTGCCGATCAGCTTCACCCACGTCTTCGCGTTGAAGTGATACTGGTAGATCACGCCGTCCTCGTCGAGGGCGAAGAGGTCGTTCTGCGATGCGCAGATCTGGATGAACTTCGCCATGCGTGGTCCTCCCTGAGGATTGCCTCGTGAGCATGACCGGTGGAGCGGTGATCGTCTGACGCGTTCACGGGTTCCGCGGTGAACGGCGACGGGCGGGGCGTGATCCGGGTCAGAGACCCTTGAGCTTCTCGTTCATCTCGGCCAGGCGCCGGTGCGTCTCCTGGCGATGGGCCTCTTCAGCCGCACGCCACGCGTTCATGGCCTTGTCCTCTTCGACGAGGGTCGCATTGGCGGCGGCCATCCAGACTCCGATGTGCGCGATCCACTCTGGGATGGCGCGCTCCTCGCTGTGGAAGAAGAGCTCGGTCTTGTCGATGGACACGGCCGCGGGCTGGAGGGCGCCGGCCACCGGCTTGGCCGACTTGAACGCGTTGAGCCAGCCCTGCGTGGGCACGGCGTCGAGCCGGATGACGAGCCGGTAGACGTCATCCTTGATCTCGAGCGCCCTCGGGGTGCCGACCCTGTTGATCTGCTCCATCGCGGATCGTCCGGCTGTTCCGACTACCGCGTCACACCCTGCCGGGCGCGCATGAGCCAGACCAGGCCCAGGTCCTTCTCCGTCCAGCCATGCGTCCGCAGATGGGCGACCCAGGCCTTGACGGTGGCCGCGGAAACCTGCGCATCGGCGGAATCAACTTCGATGCGGCCGGGGCAACGGACATCCTTCGGGAGAATCTGCGGCAGCGGCGCGGGCACAGTGGCCATGGGCGATGTCCTTGTCGACGGCGGCGCCTTCGGGCCCGAGGGGTGGGCTGCCCGGACAGCGGCGACGGGAGAGAGAGGCGGAGCAGGCGAGGTCTCGAGAAGGCAGCGGGGGCGCGGGGTCCGCCGGTCTCTTCCGCGAAGAGGACTCTAGTATACGGGAAAGTCAGCCCACCGGTCGCATTGTGTTCCTCTGCTCCCGCGCAGCTTTACTCGCCCCGGAAGATCGGGCGGCGCTTCTCCAGCATGGCCCGGCGCCCCTCGCTCGCGTCGGCGCTGGTCCGGGCCCGGCTCGCGAGCAGGTCGAGATCGTCGTGACTGATGCTGCCGCGCTGCGAGATCGCGCGCAGCACCGTCGCCTTCATCCCCTGGAGCGAGAGCGGGGCATTGGCGGCCACGGCGCGCGCCAGCTCGTACGTCGCCTCCTCGACCTGCGCCGCCGGCACCACCCGGTGCACCATGCCGATGTCCCGCGCCCGCGTGGCCTCGATGGGCCGGCCCGTGAAGAGCAGCTCGCGCGTGTGCGACGGCCCGATGATCTCGACGAGCTTCTGCCCGAGGGGGAAGGGCACCACGAGCCCGATGCGCGCCAGGGGCATGCCCAGGCGCGCCTCCTCGGCGGCCACGCGCAGGTCGCAGTGCAGGGCCAGCTCGCAGCCTCCCGCGATGGCGTCGCCGTGGATCATGGCGATGGTGGGATGGCGCGAGCGCTCGACGCGCTGGAGCGTCTGGATCACCCCTCCCTCGGGATCGCCCGCCGCCCCGCGCTGCTCCTCCATCTCACGCAGGTCCATGCCAGAGCAGAAGGCCGGGCCCGCGCCGCGGACCACGATCACGCGCACCTCGCGTGAGGAATCGAGCTCGTCGAAGCGGGCGCTCAGGGCCTGGAGGAGCGCCCGGTTCATGGCGTTCCGCTTCTCGGGGCGATTGAGGGTGACGCTGGCGATGCCGTCCATGATGCTCACGAGGACTTCGTCGGCCATGGGCTCCTCGTTCCGGGCCTGCGGCGCTGGCAATTGGCCTGCGGCGCGGGCAACGGGCCTGCGGCGCTGGGGTCTGCTCGGGCCGTCACCTTAAGAGAGCGCCAGGGTGTTGTCAACCGGTGCTAGAATCGCCGCCACACCGCGTCTTCGAGGAGCCGACCATGACCGTGTTCCCTGGCTTCACGCTGCCGGACGAGCTGCGCGCCATTCGCGAGCAGGTCCGTCGCTTCATCGAGGAGGAGATCATCCCCCTCGAGCAGCGGCTCGATCCGGACGCTCCGGAGATTCCCCACCAAGACTTCATTCGGCTCTCCGCCAAGACGAAAGAGGCGGGCCTCTGGGCCCTCGGCATCCCGGAAGAGCACGGCGGCGGCGGGCTCGACACCTTCAGCATGTGCGTCATCCTGGAGGAGATGTCGCAGCACCGCATGGGCCTCTACGTTCCCGGCTGCGGCGTCTTCGGCCGCAACCCGCCGCCGGCCATCTGGGCGGGGAGCAAGGAGCAGATCCAGAAATACGCGGTGCCCGCCGTGCGCGAGGGGCACGAGACCTTCTGGGCCATCACCGAGCCCTCGGGCGGGGCGGATCCCGCCGGGGCCATCCAGACGCGGGCCGAGAAGCGCGGCGATCGCTGGGTCCTCAACGGCCGCAAGGTCTTCATCTCGCGCGCTCATGACGCCCCCTGGGGCGTGGTCTTCGCCCGCACCGACAAGAGCAAGGGGCGCGGCGGCATCTCCTGCTTCATCGTCGAGCACGGCACGCCGGGCTTCACGGCCAAGCCCTTCAAGGTGATCCGCACCTCCGCCGTGCCCACCGACGTCGTCTTCGAGGACTGCTCGATCCCCGCGGAGAATCTCGTCGGCCAGGAAGGACAGGGCCTCGAGCTGGCCTTCGATCTGCTCGTCAAGCAGCGCTTCCCCTACTCCGCGTGCAACCTCGGCGTGGCCGTGGCCGCGCATCGCATGGCCATCGCGTACGCCAAGGAGCGCTCGACCTTCGGCGCCAAGCTGGCCGAGCGCCAGGCCATCCAGTGGATGCTCGCCGACGCGGAGGTGGAGATCCGCGCCGCGCGCTGGCTCATCTGGGAAGGCGCGTGGAAGGCCGACCGCGGGGAGGACGCCCGGGTGGAGGCCTCCATCGCCAAGCTCTATTCCAGCGAGGTGCTCGGGCGCGTGGTCGACGCCGCCGTGCAGATCCACGGGGGCTACGGGGTCTCCAAGGAGTTTCCCCTCGAGCGCTGGTATCGCGAGGCGCGCGTGCGCCGCATCGGCGAGGGCCCGTCGGAAGTGCACCGCATGGTCATCGCGCGCTCGCTCTTCCGCCGGTAGCGCCCGCATGCTTCCCCTGAGCGGCGTCACCGTCGTCGAGGTCGCGCAGAACCTGGCCGGCCCCATCGCCGCCGAGATCCTGGCCCATCTGGGCGCCGACGTCGTCAAGGTCGAGCGCCCGGAGGGTGACGATGCCCGCCGCTGGGGCCCGCCCTTCTGGAAAGGCGTGTCGCCCGGCTATCTCGCCGTCAACGCCAACAAGCGCTCCATCACGCTCGATCTCAAGGATCCCAAGGCCGTGGCCTGGCTCACGGAGTTCCTGGGCGCGGCGGACGTGCTCGTCCAGAATCTGCGCCCGGGCTCGCTCGAGGAGCTGGGTTTGGGGCCGAAGGAGATGCTGGCCCGGCATCCGCGGCTCGTCTACTGCTCGGTGTGGGCGTTCGGCGCCACCGGACCGCTCCGACTCAAGCCAGGCTACGAGCCCATGGTGCAGGCCTTCTCCGGTCTCATGATGATGAACGGAGACGAGGGCGGCCCGCCGACCAGGATCGGCACCTCCGTGCTCGACTACGGCACGGGGATGTGGACGGCCATCGGCGCGCTCGCGGGGCTCGCGCAGCGCCAGCGCACGGGGCGCGGATGCGTGGTCGACGCCTCCCTCTTCGAGACGGGGCTCGCGTGGCTCAAGGGCCACTTCGCCAGCTATCGCGCCTCGGGACAGGTGCCGGAGCGTCATCGCACGGGCAGTCATCGCGTGGTGCCGTTCGAGAGCTTCGAGACCAAGACCAACCCCATCATCATCGCCGCCGGCAACGACCGGCTCTTCGCCAAGCTCGCCACCGCCCTCGGCCACCCGGAGTGGCCGGCCAACCCGCGCTTCGCCACCAACGCGGCGCGCGTGGCGAGCAAGCGGGAGCTGATCGCGCAGATCCAGCAGATCCTCCTCACGCGCAGCAAGGGCGAGTGGATCGATGTGCTGGAGGCCGCCGGCGTTCCCTGCGCGCCCATCAATTCCCTGCCCGAGGCGGTCACCGAGCCGCAGGCGGCGGCTCTCGGGATGATCCAGAAGGTTCCCGGCGACGACTACGAGCTCATGGGACTACCGCTCTCCTTCGACGGCGCGCGGCCGGACATCCGGCTCGCGCCGCCCGCCGTGGGCGAGCACAATCGCGAGATCTTCGGCCATGATCACTCGACAGGAGGAGACCGATGAGGCTGCTCGTCCTTCTCGTCTTGGCAAGCATCGGACTGGGGCCGCTTCCCGCGTGCGCCCAGGCCCTCAAGGTGGGCGCCGTCGTTCCTCTCACGGGCCGCTACGGCGCGGGCGGGGCGCAGGTGCGGGCGGGCTACGAGATCGCCGTCGAGCACCTGAACGCCGCCGGTGGAGTGATGGTCGCCGGGAAGAAAGTGCCGATCGAGCTCACCCTCCTGGACGACGAGTCCGACGCCACCAAGACGGTGGCCCGGCTCGAGACGCTGAGTGCCCAGGGCGTGGTCGCCTACCTCGGCGGATTCGGGTCGGACCTCCATGCCGCCGCCGCCGCCACCGCCGAGAAGAATCGCGTCCCCTACCTCGGGGTGGCCTTCGCTCTCAACAAGGTGCACCAGCAGGGCTTCCGCTATCTCTTCTCACCCTTCTGGAAATCTCCCGACATCGGCCACGCGACGCAGGGGCTCGTGTCCCTCATCCCCGCCGCCGAACGCCCCAAGACCGTCGCCATCTTCCAGGAGAAGACGGACTGGGGCCGCGAGATGGCCGCGGCGTGGACCGAGGCCGCGAAGGGCGGCGGCTATCAGGTGGTGGTGAGCGCCGAGTACGCGCCGGGCGCCAAGGATTTCTCCGACCTGATCCTGAAGGCCAAGAGCGCCAACGCCGACGCCGTCTTCGCCCTCCCCACGCCTCCCGACGGCATGACCATGGTCAAGCAGATGAAGGAGCTGAGCTATACCCCTAAGCTCACGTTTTTCATCCGCGCCCCCGACGCGGTGATCTGGTCGAAGAACCTGGGGAAGGACGGCGACTACGTGGTGCTGGGGGCCGGCTGGCACCACGCCATGAAGGGGGCCGGCGTGCGCGAGCTCAACGAGGCGCACGAGAAGAAGTACGGGCGACCCGCCGATCCCATCGTGGGGCCGGCCTATGCCTGCGTGGAGATCGTGGCCGCCGCCGTGACCCGCGCGGGCTCTCTCGACCGAGAAAAGGTCCGCGACGCCGTCGCCGCAACCAGCATGAATACGGTCATCGGGCCCGTGAAGTTCCGTCCCGACGGCACTGGGATAGTTCAGCAGGCGCTCCTCCAGTGGATCAACGGAAAGCAGGAGCTGGTCTGGCCCAAGGAGACGGCGACGGCTCCCCTCGCCTATCCCGCGCCGCCCTTCGCGAAGCGTTGAGCCGGGTGTCTTCGTAGCCGCGACATGCCTCTCCTCGAGGTGGAGCGGCTGTCGAAGGGCTTCGGCGGCGTCCGCGCCGTCCACGACGTCAGCTTCGCGCTCGACGAAGGCGAGCTGCTCGGCGTCATGGGCCCGAACGGCTCGGGCAAGACCACGCTGTTCAACCTGATCGCGGGCGCCCTCCGCCCGGACGCAGGAAGGATCCGCTTCCAGGGCCACGACGTCACGGGCTTCGCCCCCCACCGCATCTGCGCCCGCGGCATCGCGCGGACTTTCCAGCTCGTCAAGCCCTTCGCCGGTCTCTCCGCGCTCGAGAACGTCCTCGTGGGGCGACTCTTCGGCCGCGAGCGCGCCTCGACGGCGGGCGCGACCGCGGACGCCCTGCGCCTGCTCGCCCTCGTTGGTCTGGAGGGCCGCGCGGGCCACCCCGCCTCCGCCCTCACCCTGATGGATCGAAAGCGGCTGGAGCTTGCGCGGGCGCTCGCGACGTCGCCGCGCCTCTTGCTGCTCGACGAGTTCATGGCCGGGCTCAATCCCGCGGAGACGGGCGAGGCCATGACGCTCATCCGGAAGCTCCAGGCCGGAGGCATCACCGTGCTCATGGTCGAGCACATCGTGTGGGCGCTCATGGATCTCTCCCACCGGATCATCGTGCTGAGCGCGGGGGAAAAGATCGCCGATGACCTGCCCGCGGCCGTGGCCGGCGATCCCGCCGTGGTGGACGTCTACCTCGGCACCGACGGGGAATCCCATGCCTCTGCTTGAGGTCCACGATCTCGAGGCCTCCTACGGCGATGTCAGGGTGCTGTCCGCCGTCTCCCTGTCCGTCGCCGCCGGCGAGATCGTGGCCCTCGTCGGCGGAAACGGCGCGGGCAAGAGCACGCTTCTCAAGTCCATCGCCGGGCTCCTTCCCCCGCGCGCCGGCGCCATTCGCTGGGAGGGAGAGGATCTCGCTCGCGTGGGCGCGCACCAGATCGTCGAGCGCGGCCTCGCCATGGTCCCGGAAGGGCGCCGGCTCTTCGCGGGCATGACGGTGCAGGAGCATCTCGACCTGGGCGCCTTCGCCCCGCGGGCGCGGGCCGTCCGCCCGGCGAGCCTCGAGCGCGTCCACGCCCTCTTCCCCTTCCTGCACGAGCGCCGCCGCCACGTCGTCCGCTTGCTCTCGGGCGGCCAGCAGCAGATGGTGGCCATCGGGCGCGCCCTCATGAGCAATCCACGGCTCCTGATGCTGGACGAGCCCTCCCTCGGGATTGCCCCCCGTCTGGTGCGGACCATCCTGACCGCGCTCGCGGAGATCAACCGGGCCGGCGTGGCCGTCCTCCTCGTCGAGCAGAACGTGCAGGCCGCGCTCACCCTCGCCCATCGCGCCTATGTCCTCGAGTCGGGCCGGATCACCGCCGAGGGGCCGAGCGCCGCCCTGCTCTCGGACGCGCACATCCGCCGCGCCTATCTCGGCCCGCTGGCCACCCGCGCGTGAGCGCCCTCGCTCAACAGATCGTCCTCGGCATCCTGATCGGCGGCCTCTACGGGCTCGCGGCGGCCGGGCTGTCGCTCGTCTTCGGCGTTCTCAAGGTCCTCAACGTCGCGCACGGCGAGCTGATCATGCTCGGCGGCTACGCGGCCTTCTGGGCCGTCGCCCTCCTGGGCATGGATCCGTTCGGATCGCTCGTCCTCGTGGTGCCGCTCTCCCTGCTCGCGGGGGTCTTCCTGTACGGGGCGCTCTTCGGCTTCGTGGTGCGCGCCAACGAGGAGACGCGCGAGAAGAACTCGCTGCTCATCGGCTTCGGCCTCGCCCTCGTCCTGCACGCGCTCGCCGTCCGGCTCTGGACGGCCGACGAGCGCTCCATCGTCACGCCCTACGGAGGCGCCGTCATCACGGTGGCCGGACTCTCCGTCCCCGTGGTCCGTCTCCTGAGCCTCGTCATCGCCTTCGCGGTCATCGGGGGACTTCAGCTCCTGCTGACCCACTGGCGGTGGGGCAAGGCCATCCGCGCGACGGCGGAGGACTGGCAGGCCGCCCTCCTCACCGGCATCGACGTCCGGCGCGCGTACCTGCTGGCCTTCGCAATGGGCACGGGCCTGGCGGGCACGGCGGGCGTCCTCGTCAGCGTGGGCTATTCGGTCAGTCCCTCCATCGGGCTCGAGTGGACACTGAAGGCGCTGATCGTCGTGGTCCTGGCGGGGCTCGGCTCCATGATCGGCACGTTCGTGGGCGGCATCCTCCTCGGCGTGGCGGAGGCCCTGAGCGCGGCCGCCTTCGGCGGTCCCTACCGCGAGGTCGTGGGCCTCGTCATCTTCGTCGTCGTGCTCTGCGTCCGGCCGCGGGGGCTCTTCGGGCGATGAGCCCGCTCGCGAATCGCCGCGAGCTCGCGTGGGGCGCCGCCATTCTCCTCGGCCTGGCCGCGCTCGCCCTCCTGCCCCTCGCCACGCGCCGTGACGACGTCCTCAACTTCGTCTTCCTCATCCTCCTCTCGATCACGCTGGCGGAAAGCTGGAACATGCTCGCCGGTTACGTCGGCCAGGTGAACCTGGGACACGCCGCCTTCTTCGGGCTCGGGGCCCTGGTCGCGCGCACGCTCTGGACGCTCGACACACCCATTCTCCTCGCGATGATCGCCGGCGCGGCGGCGGCCGCGGTCTTCGCCTTGCCCATCGGGGCGGCCGCCTTCAGGCTGCGCGGCGCCTACTTCGCCGTGGGCACCCTCGCGCTGGGAGAGATCCTGCGCACGACGGTCGCCAATGTCCTGCCGGAGATCTCCACGCTACCCACGAGCGACATCGGCGCCTACCGCCTGTCGCACCGCTACTATCTCGCCCTCGCCTTGGCATCCCTCTCGGTGGTCATGGCGGGATTGCTGGGGGCATCACGGGCGGGGCTGGGCATGCGAGCGATCCGCGAAGACGAGGACGCCGCCGAGGCCTCGGGCGTGGGCGCGCTGTGGCTCAAGCTCTTCGCCCTCGTGCTCTCGACGGGGCTGGCCGGGCTGGCGGGAGGGCTCTTCGCCTTCTATCACATCAGCTACTACCCCTCGCATGCCTTCAGTCCCACCTGGACCTTCGACGCGCTCCTCATGACCTTCATCGGCGGCGTGGGAACCTTGCACGGGCCGGTCCTGGGCGCGGTGGTCTACGTCACGCTGAAGGAGTACCTCGCCGTCCGCTGGGTGGACTTCCACCTGCTCATCTTCGGCGGCATCTTCATCGCCATCGTGCTCCTGCTGCCGGGCGGTCTCGTGCAGGCGGGCGAGCGCGTGCGCCGTCTCTTCCGCCGCTCCTAGCAGGCTGCTCAAAAAGGCCTGGCTGACCAACGTCCGATTATTGGTGCGCTCCTCCAGTGTGCTCGAATCGCCTACTAGATCACCTCGTCCGCCCGCCCCAGCAGCGATTGAGGGATCGTCAGCCCGATTGCCTTGGCGGTCTTCTGGTTGATGACCAGCTCGAACTTTGTGGGCCGCTCTACGGGGAGGTCGGAGGGCTTCGCGCCCTTGAGGACTTTGTCGGCGTACTCAGCGGCGCGGCGCCACATGTCCAAGAAGTTCACACCGTAAGAGATCAAACCGCCTGCTTCCACATACTCCCGGAACGCGAAGCTCGTCGGAAGCCGATTCTTCCGGCCGAGCTGTGCGATTTGCGTGCGCTCGCGGAAGAAGAACGCGGACTCGAGTACAAAGATCGCCTCGGCGCCAGACCGCATCGCGACACGGAACATGCTCTCGAAGTCGTAAGGAGGATTTCGCAGCTCGAGCGGCTGAAGCTTGAGACCCACCGACCGATTTGCCGCTTCCACCTCCTTGAGCTGGTCAACTGTTTCAGAATCGGAGAGGACGGCGACGCGGCTGACCGTAGGCAGCACCTCCTTGAATAGCCCGAACCGTTTGGCCGTCAACTCGCGGTGCTGAAAGAAGAGCCCTGTGACGTTCGCGCCCGGCCGAGCGAGACTGGCGATGTAACCGAGCGCAATCGGATCGTAGTTGATCGCCAACATGACGATGGGGATGCTCGCGGTTGCTCCCTTGGCGGCCCGAGTCGCGGGGTCAGTGGCGGCAACGATGACATTCACGTTGAGACGGACCAGCTCGGCCGCCAAGCCGGGGAGCCGATCGACCTTTCCCTCCGCGTACCGGAACTCGATGGCGAGGTTCTGGCCCTCGACGTAGCCCAGCTCGCGCAGTCGTTGCTCAAAGGCTTTGTAGATGGACGCGGAGCGGGGGTTCGCAGTCGACAATATGCCCACCCGGTACACCGTCCCCGCTGTCTGCGCCTGGGCGGCGAGCGGCGCGGCGAGGAGGCCGCCTGTCATCGCCGCCATGAAGCTTCTGCGCTCTATCACTGGTCCTCCGAGCAGGCGGTCTAGGAGTCTGTGTTTGATTGGATAGGAGGCCTGAGCAGCCAAGTCGGGTCCATGCAGCAGACCTCCTTACAAGCTGGGCGGAGTGTAGCAGAGCGTTGGCCGGAAGGCAGGAGCCGTAGTCTCTCTACGTTGAACATGCGGCCGAGGGCGCCACTCCTGCAGATGGGCCCTTTTTCAGCAGGCTGCTACTGGAACTCGAGGAGCTCGGCGCGCGTGTATGTCACCTGCTTGCCCTGGTCGTCGGTGAGCAGGAGCTGATCGCCCTCCGCGCGGTACGTGAGGCGTGCCGTCGCCGGCATGGGCCCTATGGTCAGCTTGTCGCCCGACACGCTCCACCGCCCACGGTCCGCGCGCATGGGGAGGCGGAAGATCAGCCGGCCGTCAGCGGTATACATCATGAACGCCGTGCCCCCCGCCTCGTGCGCGTACGCCCAGACACCAACGATGGGCGCATCGTGAGGACCGCCCGCACGCTTTCGCGTCATGCGGGTCTCGGCGCCCGACTGCGCGCTCTTCTGGATCAGCGCGTCTCCCTCGAAGCGGATCTCGGTCGTCGTCTGCTCCATCGCCCCGCCGCTCGTGGATGTGAACGAAGTGATCAGGAGGGAGCCCTGGACGACGTAGGTGAACTCCACCATCGCCGCGTACCAGTGCGTCATCGACCCGTCGGCCCGGAGCTCGATGATCTGCCCGATCCCTCCCGCCGAGCGCGTCGCCGCGTCCCACCTGCCGACGAGCGACGGCGCAACGTCCTGGGCGTGCGCGGCGAACGTGCAGATGCCGAGCCAGATCAGCAGCGCGACGAGGCGGGCAGCGTTCAGCCGACCGGCCATGCGTCACCGACGGCGGCGCGGATCTTGGCCGCGAGAGACCTCCTGATCAGGATGTCGTGCTGAGGAACCCGGGCGAAGTGGAGCCTGACCATGGGCAGCCACAGGATCTTGGCGGGAGAGGCGGTGATATCGGGCCACGGAACGCAGATGGGCCGGTTGCCGGCGCGGAAGAGGACCATGGGCCAGAAGCAGATCCCGCGTGAGTCGGCGGCGACGTGGATCGAGTTCCGGTAGCTCGAGAGTCCCATCTGGATGGACTGGAACCTCCATCGATGGGCATCGGGGATCTCGCCCTGCAACCGATAGGCCCTCGCCAGATCGTGCCAGCCTCCCGCATAGGCGACGCCCCAGGAAATCCACAGCCAGAGCAGCGGCATGCCGACGATGACAAGGAGCGGCGCCAAATTGTGCAGCGCCGCGTGCTCGAGAGCTCCCGAGCGCGCGATGGCCGCGCCCACGATTCCGGCGAGCGCGGGCAGGAGGAGGACGAGAAGGACCCGCCGCATCGTCCGGCCCCTCTGGGGACGCGCGGCCTGGCCGCCAGCCATGCCCGTTACTCTAGCCGATCTTCGCGTCCCTCGGCGGTTGTCAGATCAGGCCCTCCGATCTCAACAGCTCCGCCACGAGCACCGCGCCCTTGGCCGCGCCCATCTTGGTGTTGTGGCTGACGAGCACGAACTTGACGCCGTTCGGCAGCGCCGCATCCTCGCGCACGCGGCCCACCGTGGTGACCATGCCCTCGCCGCGGTCGCGATCCAGCCGCGGCTGCGGCCGGAAAGGATCGTCGTGCACGTGAATCAGCCGGGCACCTTCGGGAGCGGTGGGCAGACCGCCCAGCTCTGTGGGCGCGAAGTCACATGGCCGCCTTCACCTCGTCGACGGTGGCGGGCATGCCGAGATCCGCGAAGACGGCCTCCGTGTGGCCTTCGAGCACGCTGACACGGGTGCAGGTGCAGCTCACGGCCAGCGGGGCGGCCGTCACGCCGCCGCCCGTGAAGACGCCGAAGATCTCGCCAGCTCGCGCGGCACCTTTTCCTCCTCGCCCACGATGTAGGGGATGACGTTGTCCGTGACGTCGAGCCCCAGCACGCCGCCCGAGCGGCCTGCGCCCGACACCGCGGCCATCGAGGCGAATGACCATGCCCGTGAATTCATCGGGCACGCTGCCTTCGGCCCACCAGCCAGTGGCACCGCTGGGAGACTTGATGCCTTCACCATAGGGCTTGCCCGCGCTGCGCGGGGAGCCGGCCAGCGCGGTGATCTTGAACCAGGGGTGTCGGGCCAGGCAGGCCAGGAACTGCTGGCCGGCGATGCCGGTCGCTCCGATGACGGCGACGCTGAGTCTCTGTCCTGACATTGCGTGATGCCTCCTCTTTGGTCCTCGAAACAAAAAGGCCCGCGACCTGGGTGGTCGCGGGCCTCGTCGATTCGAGAACGTCGTCGGTGCTGGTTAGTAGGCTCCTCGGGCGCGCGCCACCGCCATCGCTGGGCGTCCCGTGGTGCGGGACCCCAGCTGGTTCTTCTCGGTGGTGGGCTTGAACCCCGGATGCATTGTGCGTGATTGTCCGCGGGCGCGGCGCCGACTGTCAAGCTTGCGTCGGCGCGCGTTTCATAACCGCCGGCGTCCGGGTTCTAGTAGTCTGAGATATCGCGCACATGACACCTGATGCCGCCAGTGCCGACTTCGTCTCGCGCATCGAATCGCTCGGGACGCGGGCGGTCATTCCCTGCGAGGCCGGCGCCATGGTGTGGCGGATCTGGGGAGAGGGTCCGCCGCTCGTGCTGCTTCACGGCGCGAGCGGCTCATGGACCCACTGGATCCGAAACGTGCTGCCCCTGGCCGCGCGGTTTCGGGTCCTGGTGCCCGACATGCCGGGCTACGGCGACTCGGACGCGCCCCGCGAGCCGCATACGGCCGACGGCCTCGCCGATCTCGTGGCATCGGGAGTGAACGCTCTCCTGCCGCCGCCGACCTCCCTCGACCTGGCCGGGTTCTCGCTCGGGGGCATCATCGCGGGCCTCGTGGCCGCGCGACTCGGTCGCCGCGTTCGCACGCTCGTGCTGCTCGGGACCGGTGGTCTCGCGCTGGGCGGTGCTCCGACGCGGCCCCTCCTCCGGATCCGGTCGGCCATGAGGGCGAACGAGGTCCGTCACGTCTATCGCGAGAATCTCAAGACGCTGATGATCGCGAGCGACGACAAGGTCGACGATCTGGCGGTATTCCTGCAGATGGAAAGCGTTCGGCGCGCGCGATTCAGGTCAGAGGGCATCCCGGAGTCGGACAGTCTGTTGAAGGCGCTGCCGGCGATCCGGGCGCGCGTGACCAGCATCTGGGGAAGCCGCGACGCCTTCACGGGACCGCATCTCGAAGATTGCCGGCGCATCCTGGCGCCGGCACACCGAGATTCCGACTTCCGGGTGATCGAAGGGGTGGGTCACTGGACCCCGTACGAAGCCGCCGATCAGGTCAATGCCATCCTGATCGACATGCTGCGCTGAGCGGATCAGCTCACTCGATCACCTGGTCCGCCCGCCCGAGCAGTGATGGCGGGATGGTCAGCCCGAGAGTCTTGGCCGTCTTCAGATTGATCACCAGCTCGGACTTGATGGACCGCTCGACGGGCAGGTCGGCCGGCTTGGCTCCTTTGAGAATCTTGGTCACGAGCTGGGCGGCGCGCTGGTAGAGATCGACAAGGCTCGGCTCGAAGGACATGAGACCGCCGACGTCCACGAACTCTCTCATCCCGTACATCACGGGGAGCCGGTGCTTGGCGGCAAGATCGACCAAGCGGTTCCGGTAGGCAATCAGCACGACATCCCGTAGCACCACCAGGCCTTCGACTTTTTCCTTCTTGGCGGAATGGAAAGTAGGCTCCACGTCGTCAGGACCCTGAACGCCGAGTCGCAGAACCTGGACATTGATCCGGCGCCCTTCCTTCTCGATATCTTTCAACATCGGAGCGTAGGCGGGATTGGCAGGATTGGAGATCGTCGCGACGCGAGAGAGTCGGGGCACCGCCTCTTTGAGGAGCTGGAGCTGTTTTCCCACCATCTCCTCGGCGTGAAAGGTGGATCCCGTGACGTTCCCGCCTGGTCGCGCGAGACTCGTGACGAGGCCGACGCCCACCGCATCGGCAACTCCCACGAACACGATAGGCACGGTCGTCGTCGCCCTCTTGGCCGCGAGGGCGGCCGGCGTGCCCCAGACCGTGAGTACCACGTCCACCTTGCTCCGCACGAGGTCCGCCGCGAGCTCGGGCAGTCGCTCGTACTTCTCCTCCGCCGACCGGTACTCGAAGACGATGCTCTGGCCTTCGACGTAGCCCAGCTCGCGGAGCCCGTCGCGGAAGGCGTGGAATGACGGGGCCGGCGTGGACGAAGAGTACGGGGAGAGCACACCGATCCGGAATATCTTCCGCGATTGCGCGCCCGCGACGCGGGGCGCGGGGCGCAAGCCGAGGCCCAGAGTGCCGAGGAAAGCCCGGCGGTTCATCACTGGATCACGTTGTCCGCCCTGTTCAGCAGGGACTGCGGGATGGTCAGGCCAAGCGCCTTCGCAGTCTTGAGATTCATGGCGAGCTCGAACTTGGTCGGCTCCTCCACGGGGAGGTCAGCCGGTTTCGTGCCCTTGAGGATCCGGTCGACGTACATGGCGGCTCGGCGATGCAGGTGGGCGTAGTCCGGGCCATACGCGATCAGTGCGCCTTCCTCCGCCGCGGCCGGCCATGCGAAGATCGTGGCCAGACCTTGATTCATGGCGGATTCGATGATCCGTCCTCGTTGACGGTACGTGAACGGGCTAGGCTGGATGATGACGGTCACCGCCCCACCCTTCTTCATGGCCGCCATGACATCGTTAACTTCGGCGATGTCGCCAATCCCTCGCGCTCGAAGCTTCACCCCCAGCGATTGGGCAGCCCGCTCGGTCGCCTGAAACCTGTTTGGCCCGTCCGCCCATCCCGCATACCAGAGGTAATCGACGGGCGCCTGCAGTTTGCCCTGCTCCCTGGCGAGGTCCAGCAGCTTGGCGCTCAGGTCGGCGAGCACGTCGCTGAACCCGGTGGCGTTGCGGCCCGGGCGAGCGAGACTGTCGACCAGTCCAATCCCGATGGGATTGCCCACGCTGATGAACACGATGGGAATCATCGAGGTGCGGTTCTTCGCGGCCACCGACGCGCTCGAGCCGACAGGTATCAAGAGCTTCGCGCCCCGCTGCACCATTTCGTTCACGGCTGGCGAGTATTCAGACTCGTTCTTGGTCCACACGAGATCGATCGCCACGTGCCGATTCTCCACGAGCCCAACATCGCGCAGGCCCTGTCGGAATGCCTCGACGAGCGATCGGTCGTAGGCGCTGGACGGTGAACCCAGAGGCAGGAAACCGATGCGGGCCGGGCCACCGGCCGGTTGCGCCTCGACGGTGAGCGGCGTCAAGAGAAGGGCGGCACCGGCCGTAGCCAGCAAGCGGCGACGCGTGATCATGGACCGCATACTCTCACGAACCTTCCATCAGCGTGAGCGGTGATGCGGCACGCGGCCCGCGACGGCCCGGACCTTGCGCGGCGCCGCGCGCCAGATGGCCACGGCGGAGAGCGCGCTCATGCCGATGGCGATCCAGAAGGCCAGCGTGTAGCTGCCCGTCGCGTCGTGGAGGGCGCCGGTGAGCCAGGGTCCGACGGCGCCGCCCCCGACGGCCGCGAGCATCAGGGTGCCGAAGACCGTGCCGTAGTGCTTGCCCTGGAAGATCTCCGCGGGAATGGCGCCGACGACGGAGGTGAGGCCATAGCCGAGCATCCCCTGGGAGAGGACCATGAGGTAGAGCAGCGTCGGGGTCGGTGAGTCGCGCATGAGGAGCAGCGCGATGTAGCAGATGACGAATCCCAATCCCCCCACCGCCCACACCCACTCGCGGCCGATCCGATCCGAGAGATGGCCCAGAATGATCTGCCCCGGGATGCCGGCCAGGCTCACGAAGCCGAGCGCCCACGCAGCGTAGCTTGGGCTGAACCCGATCTCGATCAGGTACTTGGTCTGGTGCACCTGCACTGCGTACCAGGAGAAGAGGCCGGTGAAGAATCCGAGCACGATCCACCAGAAGCGGGCGGTCTGTATCGCCCGCCCCAGCGTCCAGTCGACGGCCGCCCAGGCCGGATCCACGACATTCGATGGCCGACGGTCGGACTCGGCGGGGGTGAGCGCACGGTCGCCGTCGGGCTCCAATCCCATGTCTTCGGGGCGGCGCTTGAGCAGCAGGTTGAGCGGCGCCAGGAGCGCGAGCACGAGAATGCCCATGGCCCGGCACGCCCCCCGCCACCCCCCGTGACCGATCAGCGACTGGAGCCAGGGCAGCAGGATGATGGACCCGACGCCGACACCCGAGAAGGCCACGCTCATGGCGAGGCCGCGGCGGCGGACGAACCAGTTGGGCAGGAACAATCCTTGTCCGGTATACCCGAGGCAGACGCTGCCCCCGCCGACCATGACGCCGAGCGTGGCGTAAAGATGCCAGCGCTCGCTCACGAAGGTGGCGAGGAGCAACCCCACTCCGATCAACCCCACGCCCATCTCCATCACCACGCGCGGCCCGCGCCTGTCCATGAGACGGCCGAGGGCCGGGCTCAGGACCGCGGAGACGAGAAAGCCGAAGGAAAAAGCGCCTGCGGTGACGCCGCGCTCCCAGCCGAACTCGTCGAGGATGGGCGGGAAGAGCAGGGAGAAGGCGGTGCGCGCGTTGACACCGACGCCCATGGTGATGAAACACACGGCGACGATGACCCAGCCGTAAAAGAAGCGAGCGGGCATGAGACGGCTACGGCGTCTTCACACGTGTGGCACTGATCCCCCGTCCACGATCGCCATGTCCCTTCATGCCTTCGAAGCCCCGGGGGCGTGGACGAAGTCCCAGAGCAGAGCCGCGCGCTCGACGACGCTCGCGGTGTCTTCGGCAAGCAGATGCCGTTCCGCCACCATGGCCTCCGCTTCGCGACGCACGCGCTCCAGATACTTCTCTCGGCTTCCGAACCGCTCCGCGATGGACGGGCGCGGGTCGCCGGTCCGCGACCGCTCCGCCTCGGTCCGCGCCAGGGGAAACGTCGAGCCCATCATGCTCATCAGGTCGCCGGGAGCGCCCTGATCGGGATGGCGAGGATTCCATCCCGCGAAGGTCGCCAGGGGCACGCGGAGCTCCCACGGACGGATGCCCGCCGCCTCGTTGCCATCGGCATCGACGGCCGACACGAAAGTGATGAACGCGGCGCCGCGCTTCGGGGGCAGCTCCACCACGCCGCTCTCCACCCCCGGGCCGAAGTCGAGCCGCTCCGGCCGCGAGATCCGATCGGGGAAGCGCGCGCCCGGGATCGCCTCGAAGACCTGGCGCAGGCTCTCGGGCGGCACCGCCGACTTGTCGTCGAGGCGCGGGATGGCCGACGGTGGCGGCTCGACTCCCTCGCCCACCCAGCGATCGAGATTCACGAGGGCGGCGCGCAGGAGCGGCGAGTAGTCGACGACGTTGAACCGGTGGCGGCCCCGCGCGCCCGTGTTGGGGTCGGCCTCGGGCGGCGGAATGGCGCCCGGCGTGTGCTGGGTGCCCGCGAAGAGGTAGACGCGGACATTGGCCGGCGCCTCGACATCGTGCTGGCCCGTCACGTCCGTGTGCACGAGCGAGCCGTCCCCCCGCCAGTACTCGGCCGAGCTATTGAACGCGAAGATCTTCGGCACGTGCCCGCGGGCCGCGAGCCGCCGGAGGAGCGCGCCCCGCTCGCCCGTCAGCGGATCCTCCTGCTCGGCATGCGTGAACGGGAAGAGGCTCCCGATGGCATGGGTGGCGTTGAGCGAGGGCTGGCCGAAGCGGCAGTTGAACTCGCCGCGCCGGGCGCCCGCGACGTGGGGCACCACCGCGTCGAAGACATGGCGCCCCTCTTCGTCCTCGTCGAGGGCGAGAAAGAGGAGGTGCCGGAGGAACCGCCCGCTCTGAGACACGCCGAAGACGTAGGCGCGATCGAGGGCGCCCGCGCAGGGATTCCCTTCCCCCGCCGAGCCGAAGCGCAGGAAGGCCGCCGTGTCACGAACCGCCACGAGGCCGAGCCCGACGAGGGGAGGATCCTGCGCCCGGTACAGGCACTCGTAGAGCTTTCCCGGCTCGAATCCGCCATCGAGGCTGATAAAGGACGCGTCGGCCACCGTCTTGCCCTCGACGGTGCGGGCGAAGCGCCAGGCCGTCCGCGGCACCATCGCCGCGGGCGAGTCCCCGTGCTCGCGCGCCGTCAGCTCGGCCTCGGGATCGTCGAGCTGGGCGGCGGGATAGGGAATGTGGTAACGATCCGCGAGCGGCAGCGTGGCGACCCGAGCATTCGGCCGGAACTCGCAGCGGACTCGCCCCGAGATGCCCGGAGCCCGCGGGACCGTCAGGGCCATCATTCCGTCCTGGCGCGGGACATCGTGCTGCCAGCCCGTCCAGGCCACCGTGTAGCCCTGGCGCATCAGGAAGCCGTTGCCGAAGTCCTCGCGCGTGGTGGGGTCGTTCGACCGGGGCGTGCTGTTGAACATGCCGAGCGCGACCTTGCGGCCGCGGTTCGGCACATCCAGGAAGAGACGGCGATTGCCTCCGCCGGTGGGGCGAAGAAGATAGCAGTCTGCGGAGGACTCGACGAGCCCCTGGGCATTGCGCGGGGCCAGGCTCAGATCGGCGATGGCCTGATTGGCGCGCAGTGTCGGGTTGGTGGCGAAATGAAGAACGCCCACGATCTTCTCGTAGGCGCCGGCCTTGCCGAAGGGGGCGCCGTCCAGGACGGGCTCGCGGCGCGTGACATCGAATCTCACGACAGACATGGATGACCTCCAGAATTCCTGAGTGGAGTGAGGGCCCTTCCACATCCCTCTCCCCTCAGGGGAGAAGGGCAGGGTGAAATGAGCGCACGATCAGGTCTTCGGCGGACTCGCGGCCAGGCATTCTTCGAAGAGCTTGAGGGCCGCGCGCGTGAACGCCCACATGTTCGCCTCGCGATCCGCGTCGCCCGTCTCCACGGTGATCACGCGCTCCACGGGCCCGGCCACCGCGATGCACGCGTGCCCGCTCTTGTCGCCGTAGCGGTTCCCCGTGGGCCCCGCGGCTCCCGTCTCGGAGAGGCCCCACGTGGTGCCGAGCTTCTCGCGCGCCGTGCGCGCCTTGAGGAGCGCATAGGGCTCGGAGCTCGAGCGGATGCCGTGCATGGCGTCGTCGGGAACCGCGAGGAAGGCCCGCCGCGCCGCCTGCGTGTAGATGACCGCGCCGCCCATGAAGTACGCGGAGGCGCCGGGGATGGAGAGGAGCGCGGCCGAGATCAGGCCGCCCGCCGAGGACTCGGCCACGGCCAGGGTCTCTTTGCGCGCCACGAGGCGCGCGGCCACAGATGCGGAGAGGGAGGAGAGCTTGTCGGGCATTGTCCTGGGAACCTCCTTGGGGTCCGAACCAGCCCATTGCGCGTCGGGCGCGGAAAGAGTATCAAATAGGAGGACGTTTCGTGTGGTCGACCTTTTGCGCATGACGAATCAGGACTGAGGAGACAAGCCCATGGGCCAGAGCCTGGAGCAGTTCGCCGCCGAGTGCCGCCGCATCCTGAAGGACACCCCCGGTCCCGACGGGCGCGAGAAGGTCCGCGCGCTCGTGGAGGAAGTCCTCAAGGACAACGCGTTCGTCGCCAAGCACGTCGGCGATGATGTCCCCGAGCGCAAGATCCTCTACGAAGATCCCGATCTCGGCTTCTGCATCCTCGCCCACGTGTATCACGGCGCCAAGGAGAGCGCGCCGCACGACCACGGCCCGACCTGGGCGATCTACGGCCAGGCTGAGGGCGAGACGCTGATGAACGAGTGGGCCATGGTGGAGCCGGCGAGCGAGCAGAAGCCCGGCAAGGTCCGTCACGTCAGGGCCTACCCGCTGAAGCGGGGCATGGCCCACGTCTACAACGAGGGCGATCTCCACTCCCCGAAGCGCGAGGGCTCGACGCGGCTCATCCGGATCGAAGGCCGGAACATGGACAAGGTGAAGCGCCTGGCCTTCGAGAAGGTCTAGGGCAGAAAAGAGTCGACGACTTCGTAGCGCTCCGTCGTCACGCTCGCCCCGGTGGCGGCGGAGGTTCCTGCCTGCCTGAGCGCTCGGGCTTGCTCGCTCGCCGCCATGGCCTCCTGGCTCTCCCACAGCGTGACGATGAGCCCCTTGCCCGCCTCGCGGTCCACCAGCCAGTAGACGGCCTTGAGCCCGCGGTCCTTCTGGAAGCTCGGCTTGACCTGCTCTCGCGCGCGAACGATCCACCGCTCCAGCTCTTCGGGAGTTCCCTGCCAGGTGCCGATGCGCGCGAAGTCCAAGAATGCCTCGAGGCTTACAGGAACGTCGTGTCGGGCTCGATCCCAAGCATGAACTGACCCACCGTCTCGAAGTGCGCCTGACGCCCCTGGAGCTGCTGGGTGACGGCGTGGATGTCGCGGAACCCGCGGTCGAAGGCGCTGTCGATGAAGATCGAGGTCGCCCCCGCGGCGTGGTGCGTGACATCGGCGACCGCCTTGGCCTGGTGAATCGCGTAGGTCGAGGCGAGCCGGATCAGCATGCGCTGGTCCATGGTCAGGGTGCCGGAGCTGCCCACCGCTCCCCAGATGTCCGCGAGCGATCCCATCAGGAACCGTCGCGCGGAGCTGAGCTGCGCTTCAGCCTGCCCGACCTGACTCTGGATCACCGCGTTGTTCGCGAGCGGTCGCTTGTAGCCGCGCGGCGTCTTCTCCCGGGCGAGGCTCACGAAGGCGTCGAGCATGCGTCGAGCGATGCCGAGGGCCACCGAGGCGAAGCCCGAGGCGTAGAAGGATCCGGTCGGGAAGCAGTAGATCAGTCCCGGCTGGCGCCGCTCGGCTGGATCATCGCGAGAGATCGAATGATCGTGCGGCACGAAGAGATCGCTCACGGTGTAGGCGTCGCTGCCCGTGCCCTTGAGTCCGCTGACATGCCAGACGTCCACGAAGGTGGCGCTGGCGGCGGGGAACAGCATGGTCCGCTCCACGAGCTTACCGTTTGACGTCCGCCGCGGGCTGCCGTCGGAGTCGGAGATGGGACAGTGCGCGCCGAGCCAGGTCGCGTGGCGGCCGCCACTGGCAAAGCTCCAGGTGCCCGTGACGCGGTAGCCGCCGTCGACGGCGATGGCCCGCGCGCCGGGACCGGGGCCCCAGGCGAGCACGGCCCGCCGGTCGCGGCCGAAGATCTCCATGGCCACGTCGTGCGAGAGGTAGGCGGCGGACATCGAGCATCCCGAGGCCTGGCAGAGACACCAGGCCGTGCTCGCGTCCGCCTTGGCGATCTCCTCCATCACGCGGGCAAAGGTGACGGGATCGACCTCGCCCCCATCGAGCGAGCGGGGCAGGAGCAGCCGGAAGAGGCCCGCCTCGAAGAGTGCGGCCAGCACCGGCTCGGGCAGCCGCCGCTCCTGCTCGATCTGATCGGCGCGGGCCTCGATCTCCGGAGCGAGCGCGCCCGCCCGCTCGATGTAATCGACCTCTTCGCGGTTCGTGTTGCTCATGGCTCCGAATATAGCGCGAAGTGGAGGCGCCGCGCCCGACCGCCCCTCCTGGTACTGGGTCAAGTTGCGAGCCAGACGAGGCCCGAGGGAGCCAGCAACGCGAGGCGTACGTGGGTGTACGTTGAGCGTTGCTGGCGACCGAGAACGAAGTATGGCGAAGCAAATTGGCCCAGTACCCCGTTACTGCTTCACCGCGCCGAAGGTGAGTCCGCTGACGATGTGGCGCTGGGCGAGGAGGGCGACCACGAGCACGGGGAGCGTGATCAGGGTGGCCGCGGCGGCCAGGGTGCCCCAGTTGATCTCCTCGTAGGAGATCATGGTGTAGACGGCGATGGGCAGGGTACGGGTGGACCGGCCGGCCAGGATCACCGAGAAGAGAAAGTTGTTCCACGAGAAGACGAAGGACAGGATGGCGGTGGCGACCACGCCGGGCTTGACGAGCGGGAGGGCGATCCGCCAGAAGACGCCCAGGTAGGAACAGCCGTCGATGAGGGCCGCGTCTTCCAGCTCGGCGGGAACGTCCTCGAAAAAGGAGATCATCACCCAGATGATGATCGGGAGGCTCACGATGAGATGGGTCAGGATGAGCGCGCCGTACGTGTCCACCATGCGGAGACGGCGAAAGAAGATGTACCAGGGGATCAGATAGGCGATCCCGGGAATGATGCGCGCCACCAGGATGACCACGGCGAGCCGCTGCTGCCGCCAGCGTGCGATCGAGTAGGCGGCGGGGAGGCCGACGGCGAGGCCGAGCGCCGTGCAGCCCGCCGCCACCACCAGGCTGTTCCACGTGTAGAGGAAGAACGGATACTTGGTGAACACCTCGCGATATCCCGCCGCGGTGACGCTGAAGCGCACGAAGGACGGCGGGTACGCCGTCGCCTCGACCTGCGGCTTGAGCGAGAGCGTGATCATCCAGTAGAAGACGAAGACCGTGGGCAGCATGAAGAGGCCGGCGAGCGCGTAGAAGGCGGCCGTGGACAGCCGGCGGCGGCCCGCGCCTCCCCTCACCACGTTGTGGTCCTCCGCACCTTGATCAGGATGAGCGACGCTCCCATGACCACGGCAAAGAGAGCCACCGCCATGGACGAGGCGTAGCCCATGTTGAAGTAGGAGAAGGCCTGGTTGAAGAGCAGGATGTTGATCGTCTCCGAGGCGTTGGCGGGCCCGCCCTGGGTCATGACGAAGATGATGTCGAAGGTCTTCAGGGCGTCGATGGCGCGGAAGAGCACGGCGACCACGAGGGCGGGCCTGAGCAGCGGCAGCGTGATGTGCCAGAAGGCCCGCAGCGTCGAGGCGCCGTCCAGGTGGGCGGCCTCGTAGGGCTCGCGGGGCAGGCTGGCCAGTCCGGCGAGCGCGATGAGCATGATGAGGGGCGTCCACTGCCACACGTCGACCATCGCGAGCGCGTACAGCGCCGTCTGGCTCGAGTATGTCCAGCGCCAGGGCGAGAGCCCGACGACGGAGAGCAGGTAGTTCGCCACGCCGAGGCTCGGGTGGTACATCATCACGAAGACGAGCCCGATGGCCGTCGGCGTCGCCACCATGGGCAGGATGGCCAGCGTGCGTAGCAGTCCCCGCCCCCAGAACTGCCGGTTGAACAGCAGCGCCATGGCGAGGCCGAGGACCGTCTCGGCGCCGACGGCCACGATGGTGAAGTAGACGGTCCGCCCCACCGCCTCCTGGAAGCGCGCGTCAGCGAGCGCGATCTTGCGGTAGTTCGCGAGACCGATGAAGTGCGGCGCGGTCAGGCTGGAGGCGAACCACTCCTGGAGGCTCATCCACACCGTGTAGGCGATGGGATAGACGATGATCACCGCCACGAGCAGGACAGCGGGGGCGGGAAACAGCCACCGCGCGTGGCGATGCGCCCAGCGCCCGAGCCGGCCGGAGGACATCGGTACGCCGCCTCGCGCTAGCCCGAAGTATTCACTAGCGCGCGTGCCGCATTCTGGCCTCCCCCTGATCTACTCAGCCCTCGCCTCGCAGCTACGCTGCTCAGCTCGAACTGCGGCCCTCTCCCCCTGCGGGGGCGAGGGATCAAAATGAATCCCTCTCCCTCGGAGAGGAGCGGGTCGCAGTTCGAGCTGAAGGGCGCAGCCCTGAGGCGAGGGCTGAGTAGACCAGGGTCGCACTGTCTCGCAAATAATCCAGTCTAGCCCTCCGTCCGGTTGAGCATTTCCTGGAAGTCCTTCTGGGCTTGCGCCAGGACCTGGGCGGGCGGCGCGCCCTCGATGGCCTTCTGGATGGCCACGCCGATGATGTCGCGGTACTCGGTGACGCCGACGATCTCCGGCAGCCCCTGCCGGCCGATCTTGAGCGAGGCCTGATAGGCCTGGTACCAGTCCGCGGGCATCTTGGGCTTGGCCTTGACCTCCGGGCTGTCCCAGGTCGACGTCCGTCCCACGCCGACGCCGGCCATCAGCTCGCGCACGGCATTGGCCTTGTTGGTGGCCCACTGGCAGAAGAGGTACGCGGCTTCCTTGTTCCGGCTCTGGGCGTTGACGGCCATGCCCGTGATATAGATCGGCGAGAAGTGCCCGCCGGGGCCGGAGGGCAACACCGCGTAGCCCACCTTGCCGACCACCTTGGACTTGGCGGCGTCCTCGAACTGGCTCGCGAAGTTGACGCCGTCCATGTAGATGGCGACCTGGCCCTGCATGAAAGACGCCGAGCACTCGTACCAGTTGAAGTTGACCACGCCCGGCGGTCCGTACTGCCGGAGGAGCTTGCTGTAGAGATCGATGGCGGCCACCTGCTCCTTGCTGTCGAGGGCGGCCTTGCCGTCCTTCAGGTAGGTGCCGCCCATGGGAAAGAGAATGCTCGGGTACTGGGTGGCGTTGGCATTCTTGAGCCCGCGCAGGACGATGCCGTAGGTGCCGGGAGGCGCGTGGAGCTTCTGCACGAGCGGCTCGAGGTCGGCGAGCGTCTTGGGCGGCGTGAGGTTCTTGGGGCCGAAGAGGTCCTTGCGATAGAAGAACACGTTGGCGTCGATGAAGGCGGCGAGGGCGGAGATGCTACCGTCGGGCTGGGTCACGCCCGAGCGCGCGCCCGGGGAGAAGTCGTTCCAGTCGAAGTCGGGGCTGGTCAGGGTCGTGTCCTGCAGGAACTTGTTCAATGGGTGGTACCAGCCCGCCTTCCAGAAACGCTTCTTCTCGACGTGGAGCGAGGTGAAGAAGGCGTCGATCCCGCCCGAGTTCGCCGTCATCTCGACCGTCATCTTCTGGCGGGCCTGGATCTCCGGCAGCGTCTCCCACTTGACCTTCATCCCCGAGAGCGACTCGAACTCGGGGATGTTCTTCTCGAGCACGTCGATGAAGGGGTGCTTGGTCAGCATCAGGAAGAGCTCTTTGCCCTGGAAGCGCTTCCAGTTGAAGCTCTGCGCCTTCGCCGGGGTGAAGACGAAGGGTCCCGTGGCGGCGCCTGCGGCCGCGGTGGCGAGAAAGGCGCGGCGGGTCAGTCGGCGAGCGGCCATCCTTGGCCTCCTCTCATGCGGTAGGCGACATTGCCTTCGGCGGTCCAGTGTCCTGCGAGGATGGGATCGCCGCCGTGAACGCCGCGAGTGTAGGCGGGGCACGGGAAACCGTCAAGCGAGCCTCCCGGGGTGGGCTGGCGTGCCGGCCCGCTTTGGCGTATGTTTGCACGGAGTAGCGGGCCCGGGGAGACCCTGGGCGCGGCAGGCACGCTCGAGACCCGGGCTCGTGGAGATCGTGGCCCAGAGGAGGATCGTCATGCAGCGCTTCGACAGGCACAGGCAGGACGTCGGCAACGTCGTGTTTCTCGAGCACGTCAACGTGCGCGTGCCCGATCAGCGACTCGCCACCGCCTTCTACATTCAGGGGCTCGGCTTCACGCGCGACCCCTACATCATGGTCGGGGTCGAGAACATGTGGATCAACATGGGCCAGACCCAGTTCCACCTGCCCACGGGCGAGCCGAACGTGATGCGCGGGCACGTGGAAATCGTGGTCCCCGATCTCGAGTTGATGCCCGCACGGCTCGACGCCGTCCGCGATCATCTCAAGGACACTAAGTTCGGCTACAGTGTCGAGGACAAGTACATCGCCGTCACCACACCATGGGGCAACCGCCTTCGTCTGTTCGCGGCCGGGCCGACCTTCGGCGACATGACCCTCGGCATCACGCATGTCGAGATCCCCGTGGAAGCGGGGCGCGCGGCCGGGATCGCGCGCTTCTACGAGAAGGTCCTGGGCGCCCCCGCTACGGTGACGCCCGATGCGGACGGGGTGGCCGCCCACGTGAAAGTGAGCCAGCGGCAGGAGATGGTCTTCCGCGAGACATCGAAGCCTATCCCCGCCTACGACGGCTACCACGTGGCCGTCTACATCACGAACTTCTCCGGGCCGCACGAATGGCTCGACAAGCACGGCCTCGTCAGCGAGGAAAGCAACGAGTACCAGTACCGCTTCAACACGATCGTGGATCCCGACACCCGCGAGCCCCTCTGCGTCATCGAGCATGAGGTCCGGTGCTACACGCACCCGATGTTCTTCCGTCCGCTCGTGAACAGGAACCCGGTTCAGCGCCAGGCGACCTACCAGCGCGGGCGGGACGCCTTCTACCCGGCCGGCTGAGTCGGCCGGCGGGGATCGGAGCACCAGGCGCGCCGGGGCCAGCGGCGTGAAACATGCCGGTCCCGGCGCCCTCGATCGTCTGGAGCCTCTCCTGAGAATGATCCGCGCCCGCACCGCGTTGACCGAGCGGAGTCGCGGCGTCTTCTATCGCGGGCGAGATCCCTTCTTCCACTTCCACGAGGATCCCGCGGGATTCTTCTGCGACATCAAGATCGACGGGCGCTTTCAACGCCACCCCGCCACCACCAAGCCCCAGCAGCGCGCGCTCATCGCGCGCGTGGTCAAGCTCGCGAGCATCCCTCCCGCCAAAATCCCTCCTGGTAGAATCCCTCTCCCCCATCGGGGGCGAGGGCAGGGTGAGGGGGCCACGACGCGGAGCACCAGGCCATGCTGAACGTACTGGTCACCATGCTGTTCAACGAGGAACAGCTCAACCGACTCCGCGTCGTGTCGCCCGATCTCAGGGTCACGTGTGAAGACGCGGAGAAAGCGGACTATTCAACCACGGACATCCTCTACGCGGGCATGCCGCCCCGAGACCTGTCGCGCGCGCCCAGGCTCAAGTGGATCCAGCTCCACATGGCCGGGGTGAACGCGCTCTATGACCACCCCATCTACACGGACTCGGCCACCATCCTGACCACGACGAGCGGCGTGCACGGGCCCACCATCGCGGAATGCGCGATCACCATGCTCCTGGCCCTGGCCCACCGCGTGCCGCGGATGGTCGAGTGGAGGGCGAGGGGCGCCTGGCCGCCCGACGAGCAGCGGTGGCCGCTCTTCGTGCCGACCGAGGTCCGGGGCGCGGTGCTCGGCATCATCGGCTACGGGAGCATCGGACGCGAGCTCGCCCGCATCGCCAAGAGCGCCTTCGGCATGACCGTGCTCGCGTGCAAGCGCGACCCGACCCTCCGCGTCGATCCCGGCTATCACCTCCCCGGCACGGGAGATCCGGAAGGCACGCTGCCCGACGAGTGGCTCGCGCCCGAGAAGCTGACCACGCTGCTGGCGAAGTCGGACGTCGTCGTCATGTGCGCTCCTCTCACTCGCGAGACGCACGCCATGATCGGCGCCCGCGAGCTCGAGGCCATGAAGCCCTCGGCCTACTTCATCAATGTCGGGCGCGGCGCCACCGTGGACGAGACGGCGCTGGCCAAAGCGCTACGCGAGAAACGCATCGCAGGCGCCGCCATCGACGTGTTCGCCCAGGAGCCTCCGCCCGCCGGTCACCCTCTCTACGCGCTCGACAACGTGATCGTCTCGCCCCACGTGTCGGGCTTCCTGCCGAGCTACGACGACAGGTGCACCGAGCTCTTCGCGGAGAACCTGCGTCGTTACCTTGCGGGGCAGCCGCTCCTGAACCTCGTGGATCGCGTCAAGGGTTACTAGGGTAGGCCAGCACTATAGCCACAGCGGATGGGACTGAATTGATTCGCAGTTCCGCCAACGGTGACATCAAGATGACAGGGGGCTGCTCTCTAGTTAGTTGCTCGCCTCTGGAAACCACTTCAGGGGTTGGGAATCATCCAGTCCTTCCTCCAGGAAACCCTTCAACATGGTGACCATGTCCTGGACCCAAAAGACCTGTTCAGAAGGATCAGTAAAAAAGTCGGCACTCAATTCCCGGTGCACGACTACAACGGTCTGAATTGCATTTTGAGATAGAGGCAACTGGTAAATCGTGGGATTCACTTTGCATCCCGCCTTTTCGGCGCCATTCAGAGTGCTATCAAAGGCCTTTCTGAATGCGTCATATCCCGCAAGGCCGCTCAGTCGGCAGAAGTTCTCAAAAGCTTCCCGGGGAACACACAAATGCATGTTCGCTTGTCGTACTTTGAGTTCAATTACCAGGAATAGCACACGCGTTGTGGGAGCTTTGGTTTGGGTATCACGGAAGGAGATTCGGTACACGCAACTGAAATCTCCGGGACGGTGAGCGACCTCAATACGCGTATTCCCCCGGCCAGCCCTGTTCCATTGCGCTTCTTCGATTGCCTTGAACTCCGGACTCCAGGTCAGCGAGTACGAGATGGTATCGGGCACCAGGCGCAGCAGAAGATTTGAGGTCTTACGCTTGATCGCTTCCGGCCCGCGAGTGGAGAAGGCCAGAAGAAGAATCACCAGCAGCAGCGGCACCAGCGTCCCTAACAACTGAACCGCTACTGAGAACCACTCCTTGTGGCCGGGGTTGGTTACGGCCACCCACAAAATCGCCAGGTCGGCCACCACAACCGCCACAACAATCACAAAGATCACGAGCTTGAGCCACGTCGGAACAGAGATGGACTTGATGCCGCCGATGTTATCCAGTGCCATGATTGGGTTCCCTTGAGCGCCGTAGGGATTATAAGACTAAGCGAGCAAGAGGGTACCGTGTCCGGCTTACCCTGCCCATGCCGAAAGATGGATTATGCGACTCATGCCTAGCGCCGAGCGGAAACGACGCCTCATCCCTTCAGGCCGCCCGTACCCCACCCTGCCACGAGGTGTCGCTGGACGGCCATGAAGAAGGCCAGGGCGGGGATGGTGATCAGCATCCCCGCCGCCATGACGAGCCCCCAGTCGACCACGGCGGCCGAGAACAGATCCTGCACGCCCACGGGCAGCGTCTTGAGCTCGTCGGACACGATCAGGATCCGCGTGAAGATGTAGTCGTTCCAGGCCAGGGTGAAGGTGAAGATCGACGTCGCGATCAGCCCCGGCAGGGCAAGCGGAGCGACGATGTAGGCGAGCGCGCGCGGCCGGCCCGCGCCGTCCACCTGCGCGGCTTCCTCGAGCTCGATGGGAATGGACTGGAAGAAGGCCCGCAGCAGCCAGAGGGAGAAGGGCAGGCAGAAGGAGGAATAGGACAGGACGAGGGCGGTGTGCGTGTCCACGATGCCGAGCCGACGCGCCAGGATGTAGATCGGCACCACGATCATGATGGGCGCGAACATGTAGGTGCAGAGGATGAGGCGCGCGATGCCTTCCCGCCCCGGAAACCTGAAGCGCGTCAGGCTGTAGGCGCCGACGGCGCCCACGGCCATGGTGAGGAGCACGGTGAGGCCGGCCACGCTGACGCTGTTGACGAAGTAGCGGACGAAGGCGGTCTGGCCGAGCAGACGCGCGTAGTTCTCGAGGGTGGGCGCAGCCGGGATGAGCGTGGGCGGCGTGGCCAGGACCTCGCGCGGCGGCTTCAGCGAGGTCGAGAGCATCCAGAGCAGCGGCAGGACGGCCTGGGCAGCCAGCCCCGCCGCGCCCAGATAGAGGAGGGCCAGGCCGAGGCGCCCCCGCACGTGCTTCACGTCACTTCCTCGTCGCGCCAGAAGAGACGGAAGTAGAGTCCCGTCGCCATCATGAGCAAGAGGAACATGATGACGGAGAGCGCCGCGCCGAAGCCCGCCTGGTAGTAGGTGAAGGTCCGCATGTAGGCGTAGATGGGCAGCGTCCGGATCTCCGCCCCGGCGCCCGCGCCCTCGCCCCACAGCCACACCGTGTCGAACTTGGTGAACATCCAGATCCCGCGCAGCAGGATGACGACGAAGATCACGGCGCGGATCTGGGGCAGCGTGATGTGGCGGAAGCGCGCCCAGGCCGAGGCGCCGTCGACGCGCGCCGCCTCGTAGAGCTCGAGCGGGATTGTCTGGAGCCGCGCCAGCACGGAGAGGGTCACGAAGGGCGCGAACTGCCAGACGCTCATGACGATCAGCGACGTCATGATGTGGTCCACGCTCAGCCAGGCGATGGGCTGCCGGACGAGCCGCCACGCCACGAGGAGATGGTCGACGAGGCCGAAGGTCTCGTTGAGCAGCCAGCGCCACACGATGACCGCGACGATGGTCGGGATCATGTAGGGAAAGAGGACGAGGGCCCGCACCGCGGTCCGGCCCCGGAAAGTCCGGTGGAGCACGAGCGCCGCGGCGACGCCGAACACCAGCTGAAGCGCAGTCGTGCCGGCGGCGTAGACCGTCCCCTTCCAGAGGCTGTCCCAGAATTCCGTGTCGCCGACGAGCCGGACGTAGTTGCCGAGGCCGATCCATCGCTCTTGCGGGAAGAAGGAATGCTTGTCGAAGAAGGAGAGCCAGATCGCGTAGCCGACGGGATAGAGGATGAGACCGACGATCAGGACGAGGGCGGGCAGGATGCCGGCGAGCCCGAGCAGGGCCGGCCGATGTCGGCGCGGCCGCGCCAGCGCCCGCGAGGCGCCCGGCGCGGCCGCACCGGGGAAGCTCGCCACGCTACTTCTTCAGATAGCCGCTCTGGACAAGCAGCTCCTCGACGCGCTTCTGGGCCTTGGCGGCCGCCTCGGTTGACGGCATGCCCTTGACCGCGTCGAACACCATGTCCACGAGAATGCCCGAGCCCATGACCTCGAGCAGGTACGGCTTCCTCATGTCGTCCCAGTCGGTCACCAGCACCGGCTTGATCCAGTCGTTCTTGAAGTACTTCTCCTGCATGTCCACCCAGGGGCGCCACTTGGCGAGCATGGGGTTGTCGGCGTACTTCGGATTCTTCGTGGTCGACTTCTTGATGGACAGGAGATGGATGGGCACCGAGTGGAGATACGGGATGTAGTTCTCGTCCTTGAAGAAGAACTTGAGGAAGTCCACCGCCTCGCTGGCGCCCTTGGCGTCCTTGAAGACCATCCAGGGCTCGCAATCGAGCTGCGCCGCCGGCGACTTTCCCGAGGGCCCCACCAGCTTGTCGGCCACCGCGAAGTGCTCCGGATCGGCGATCTCCTTCGGGGCGTACTTCTCGATGTAGCCGGCGCCGCGGCCATAGGCCTGGTAGAGCATGGCCGCCTTGCCGTTGGCCAGGTTGGCGAAGGTGTCGAGATAGCCGTGCCCCGTCCAGCCGGGCGGCAGCACGCCGTTGAGCTTCTTGTAGAAATCCAGCAGCTCGATCACCGGCTTGGAGGTGAGCGTCGGCCGGCCCTGGTCGTCGAAGAGCCGGCCGCCATTCGTCTTCAGCAGCTCGCCGATACCGATATTGATGAAGAGCGGCGCCCCCGTCATGGTCAGCCCATAACGAACAACCTGGCCATCCTTGGTCTCCTTGAGAGCCTCCGCGACCTGGATCAGCTCGTCCCAGCTCTTGGGCACTTTCAGACCCTTCTGGGTCAGCAGGTCCTTGCGGTAGACGAAGAGCGAGGAGGCGGGCGAGTGGCCGACGCCATAAGTCCGCCCCTGCCAGCGGCAGAGGCCGCGGAAGGCGTCCACGATGTTGTCCTTGCCGAGCGAGTCGGCGAGATCCTCGACGGGGCGCAGCAAGCCCTTGGCCGCGAAGGACACGCAGGTGATGGGCTGGCCGTGGGCCGCATCGGGCGGGGCGCCCGCCGCGAGGGCAGCCGTGAGCTTCTTCTCCAGATCGCCCCAGGCGAGGCCTTCGATCTTGATCGAGACGTCGGGATGCGTCTTCTCGTAGGCCGCCGCCATCTCGTTGAGGACGGCCAGGGTCTGGGGCTCCGTCTCCGTCTGCCAGAGCCGCACCACCTTCTTGTCGGCGGCGCCGGCGCTCGCGGCCGTGAGCAGGAGCGCGCTGAGGAGAGCGAACGCGAGAGCACGCTTACACGTCATTGTGTCCTCCTTCAACTACATCCCTAAATGTCCCCGGAGAGAAGGCAGTCGCATTCTGAATATCCCTCTCCCCTCTGGGGAGAGGGCCGCAGTTCGAGCCGAGACGCTCGCTTCGAGCGACGAGGCGAGAGCTGGGTCAATGAGGGGCGCCTCCAACTACTGCTGCGTCAGCGGAACCGTCGCCGTCACGCAGGGCTGATTGCCGTGGACCTTGGTGGTGTGCCCCTTGCCCGTGGTGTCCTCGACGAGGCGCGCGTCGCCCGGGCCGAAGACGTGCTTGGACCCGTCGCCCAGGCCGATCTCGAGCTGGCCCGACACGATGATCACGAACTGGCGCCGGGGCGCCGGATGCCAGTCCTGGAAATTGCCGGCCGGGCTCTCGCGAAAGGAGATCTGCGTGGTCGCGAGCCCCTTCCCCCACTCCGCCGACTTCGCGAGCGAGATCGTCTCGAAGTGCGACTGGCCATCGGTGCCCGTATAGAGTCGGAACAGTCCCATCGCTGCCTCCCGTGATTGGAGTCGAAGCGGTTCGTGGCTGAAGCCGACGGGATAGTAGCACGCGGCGCCTGGCGCCCGCGCCTTGAACAGCCTCCACCGCCGGGCTACGCTTCCCACGATCTCAGACCTGAGAGGAGTCTCCATGGCTATGCCCCGCGATCTCTGCTTCACTCCGGCTGTCGAGCTCATCCGCCTCTACCGCGCCCGCAAGGTCTCGCCGCTCGAGGTGATGCAAGTCCTCCTGGAGCGCATCGATCGAGTCAATCCCAAGGTCAACGCCATCGTGACGCTCGATCGCGAGTCCGTGCTCTGGCACGCGCGACGCGCCACCGCCGCCCTCAAGAAAAAGGCCACCCTCGGACCGCTCCACGGCATCCCGGTCGGCATCAAGGACGTAACGGCGACCAAGGGCATCCGGACCACCTATGGCTCCAAGCTCTTCGAGCAGCACGTGCCGGAGGAGGACGCCGTGGTCGTCGAGCGCCTGAAGGCGGCCGGCGCCATCATCCTGGGCAAGACGAACACGCCGGAGTTCGCCTTCGGTCCCAACACCACCAACGCCGTGTTCGGCGCGACGCGGAACCCGTGGAATCTCGGCCTCACCTCCGGCGGCTCGAGCGGCGGGTCCGCCGTCGCTCTCGCCACCGGCATGTGTCCGCTCGCCGAGGGCACGGACCTGGGCGGCTCGCTCCGCGGCCCGGCGGCGTATTGCGGGGTCGTCGGTTTCAGGACCACGCCGGGGCTGGTGCCTCGCTATCCCGATGTCCTCGGCTGGGACTCCTATTCCGTCGAGGGGCCGATGGCGCGCACGATCTCGGACACCGCCCTCATGCTCTCGGTGATGTCCGGCCCCCCGGACGACCGGGCGCCCATGAGCTACGAGAGCGATCCTGACGCCTTGCTCGCCGCGGTCCGACGCCCGACGGTCAAGGGCTGGCGCGTGGCCTGGACACCGGATCTCGGCGGCCTACTCACGGTGGATCCGGAGATCGCCAGCCTCTGCGAGGAATCGGCCGCCGTCTTCAAGAAGCTGGGCGCCCGCGTGGAGCGGGCGAGTCCGGATATGAGCGATGTGCCTGAGATCGTGAGGCTGAGCCGCGGCCTTCTCATGGTCGCGCGCCACGCGGACAAGCTCGATCGCTGGAAGGAGCAGCTTCAGGCGGGGCTCGTGGAGAATACCGTGCAGGGCCTTGCGCTCTCGGCCCGCGACATCTCCCGCGGCGAGCTCCTGCGCACCCAGCTCTGGCATCGCGTGCGCGCCTTCCTCGACACCCACGATCTCTGGCTCACGCCGACCACCGCCACGCCGCCCTTCCCCATCGAGCTACCGCACGCCGTCGAGGTCGGCGGCCAGCCCCTGGGCAAGACCATGCAGCGCTCCTACCTCACCTACGCCTTCTCGCTGCTGGGGCTACCTGCTATCTCGATTCCGTGCGGCTTCACGACGGCCGGGCTGCCGGTCGGGCTGCAGATCATCGGACGGCGTCGTCAGGAAGCGATGGTGCTACGAGCGGCGGCGGCCTTCGAGGAATCGCGACCGTGGGCCCACAACATCCCGCCTGGGATGCAAGCTGCTACATCTCCTTCGTTGCCACCCTCGGCCGCACGCTCAACGTAGGAATCGCCTACTGGATTACCTCGTCCGCCCGCCCGAGCAGCGATTGCGGGATCGTCAGGCCGAGCGTCTTGGCGGTCTTGAGGTTGATGACCAGGTCGAGCTTCGTAGGCTGCTCGATGGTAGGTCGCCGGGTTTTGCGCCCTTGAGGATCTTGTCCACATAAGTGGCCGCACGCCGGTATAACTGAGTGTACTTCACCCCGTAGGACATCAAACCCCCGGACTGCGGATAGACGTCAAAGGGATAGATAGCCGGAAGCCGCTGCCTCGCCGCGAACTCAATGATGACCGATCGTTGCGCCCAGAAGAACGGCGCGTAGTCCACGAACAACGCATCTACGCGCTGCTTAATGATCCCGGCGAATGCCTGTTCAAAGCCTTCTGGAGTGTCGATCTTCACCAGTAGGAGCGTCAGTGCCAAAGAGCCGGCAGCAGCCTCGATTTCGGGCCGAAGGTTGGGTCGGTAGTCCAGATAAGCGACTCGCGAGATCCGTGGAAAGGCCTCCTTGAGCAGCTGCAAACGTTTGCTGTCGAGCGTCGGTGCCAACGTTACAAGCCCTGTCAGATTCCCGCCAGGCCGAGCGAGGTTCTTGACGAGTCCCGCCCCGACGAGGTCCCCACCCCCAACTATCACGACGGCCATGGTGCTGGGCGCTCGCTTCGCAAACATAGCTATGGCGGGGTTAGACCCCACCACGACGTCGACGTTGAGTTTCACCAGGTCCGCGAACAAGGCCTCAAGACGCTCGTCGTAGCGCCCAGGGTATTCCTCCCGAGTCTTTCGCTCGATCGTCATATTCTGTCCCTCGACCCAGCCCAGTTCGCGCATGCCATCCAGGAATGCCCTTTCTTCCGGGGTTGGCGGCTGGGGTAACACCAATGCGATCCTCGGCACCTTCCCTGCCTGCTGCGCTTCAGCGGCTCGCGGCGCGGCGAGAATACTGCCCGCCATCAACGCCATGAACCTTCTCCGTTCCATCACTGAGTTGTGCCTCAGGCGATCTGGAGGACTGGAGCTATGGAATGCGGGGCGCGAGGCAACCGGGTCGGAACCATGCAGGAGCCCTCCTTACAGACTGGGCAGAGTGTCCACTGGCCCTTCTTGAGCAGCCTGCAGATCAACCGTGAAAGGTTTGTCTGCCTTCGTCGCGGTTCCAGAGGCGGATCAGGTGGCGCTGCTGGCCCGGCACGTCGCTGTCGCGGAACGGGGTGCGGCTGTGGGCGAAGAGCCGGTTGTTCAGATACTGGATCTGGCCCTTCTCGATCCTGAACTCGACGCAGAGCTCCGGCGCGTCGGTGATGCCGCGCATGGCCTGGAGGGCCTCGCGGACTTCGTCGTCGAGGCGGGTGCTCGTCAAGCCTTCCGCGTTCTCGATGAGGCTCTGATTGTAGCGGCAGTGTAGACCGCGGGCGGTCTGCTCGAAGACAGGCTGGCGGGAGACTTTGGCGTCATCCGGGGCGTGCTCGGCCTGACGGTCCCACTGCACGGGCTCGTACAGGCGCCGGACGAGGGCGGGATGCCGGCGCTTCAGCTCCTCGTGCACCGTCACCAGGCTCACGAATCGGCTCAGGCCGCCCTCTTGCGCCGGGCTCAGGCAGACGAGGCCCACCAGCTCGGGCGGCAAGTCGAGCCACGGCGCGTCGGTGTGGAACTGAAGATCCAGATTCGTCACCGAGCGCCTCACGCCATACTCCAGAGCTTTGCCCGTATCGCGCACGTCGTACACCATGGTGCCGTCCCACTTCTGCGCGACCAGCCGCCCCAGGAGCGAGCCGAGAAGCCAGCCGAGCGCCTGGTTCTCCTCCAGCGAGAAGCGCTCGACGGGCAGCTTGTCGATGACGGCGAGCCCTATCCCCTCGCGAAGCTGCCGTCCGACATGGGTCATGACGTCGCGGCAATGCGCCAGGCTGAACTGGTTCGGAGAGAGCAGAAGAGTGGGCAGTGGCTCCCGCCTCAGCGTGTGCACGACCTCCTCGAGCTCCGCCACCGCGGCGGCAGGCAATGGCACGAGCCAGTCCGAGGGCGCGAGGCTCTTCTGGTACCACGCCTGGCGTTCCTGCGCATTCGAGGTCAGCATGGCCCGTCCATGCTATGTCCGAACCGGGCGCCTCCGCAACCGGTGTATAGTTGGCGAGCGATCATGACGCGCCTCAGCGACAATCTGGGTGACCTCCTCGACCGGTCCCGTCCCGCCGACAGCACGGCGGTGATAGATTGCCTCGACTGGGAGCACCCGCGCGAATACTCCCACGGCGAGATTCACCAGCTCGCCAACGCCTGCGCGAGAGGGCTCCTCGCCCGCGGCCTCCGTCGGGGCGACGCGGTGGCCATTCTTGCCGCGAACCGCGCCGAGTTTCTCATCGCCTACTTCGGGACCATGCGCGCGGGGCTCGTCTCCGTCCCCGTCAACCACAAGTTCCCGCGGGACACCATCGACTTCGTCTTGCGCGACTCGACCGTGAAGCTGGTCTTCTGCGATGGCGAGCGTCGGGCACTCGTTCCCTCCGGCCTTCCCCTCGTCGATTTCGACTCCAAGAGCGAGGACGGCTTCGAGGCCCTCCTGAGTCCAGGCGACTTCGCGGCGATCCACCCGGAGCCGCTCGAGACGGCGATGGTGCTCTACACCTCGGGCTCGACGGGCCGGCCGAAAGGCGTCCCGCTCTCCCACGACGGCCACCTGTGGACCGTGCGTTCCCGCGTCGAGGGTCGCCAGGACATGTCCCGCGAGCGCTTCATCGTGGCCGCGCCCCTCTTCCACATGAACGGGCTGGGCACGAGCAAGATGGTGCTCGCGGCGCACGCCGCCATGGTCCTGCTGCCGCAGTTCGACGCCAAGCGCTACATCGAAGCCATCGGCCGCTTCCACGTTTCGTTTCTCACCTCGGTGCCGACCATGCTCGCCCTGATCCTCCGCGAGCCGGAGACCCTCGCCCGCACGGATCTCTCCTCGGTGCGAGCGGTGAGAATGGGCTCCGCGCCCACGACCCAGCAGCTCATCGACGCGGTCAAGAAGGCCTTCCCGGGGGCGGCGGTCTCGTATATCTACGGCACGACGGAGGCTGGCCCTGTCATGTTCGGGCCTCATCCGGACGGCCGGTCGAAGCCCGACCTGGCCCTGGGCTGGCCGCGGCCGCAGGTCGAGGTCCGTGTGGTGGGGGTCGATGGTCGCGCGGCCGACGAGGGCATGCTGTGGATCCGCACCCCCGCCAACATGACGGGGTATCTGAATCTCCCGGAAAAGACGCGCGAGGTCTTGACGCCGGACGGCTGGTACATCTCCGGAGACATCGTGCGGCGCGACGAGACGGGAGCGTACTACTTCGTCGGCCGCGCGGATGACATGTTCGTGTGCGGCGGCGAGAACATCTATCCGGGCGAGGTCGAGGCGCTGCTGGAGCGGCACGCGGACATCATCCAGGCCTGCGTGGTGCCCATCCCCGACGAGATCAAGCACGAAAAGCCGTTTGCTTTCATCGTGGCCCGCCCGCAGAGCCGGCTCACCGAAGACGAGGTGAAGCGCTACGCGCTCTCGCACGCCCCCGCCTATCAGCACCCCCGGCACGTCGTCTTCATGCCCGAGCTGCCCCTGGCGAGCACGGGCAAGGTGGACCGGGTCGCCCTCCGTCGCCTCGCCCTCGAGCATTTGCAGGTCGAAACGAAGCCATGAAGGCCGCCGTCATCCACGAGCACGGCGGCCCCGGCTCGATAAAGATCGATCCCGCGTTTCCCGATCCCCGCCCGGGGCCGACCGATGTCGTGATCAAGGTGCGGGCGACCACCCTCAACTACCACGACATCTTCACCCGTCGGGGCATGCCGGGGATCAAGGTGCCCATGCCCTGCATCATGGGCGTCGATTTCGCCGGCGACATCGTGGAAACGGGCAGCGCCGTGACCGACTGGAAGGTTGGCGCGCGGGTCATGGTCGACCCCGTGGATCGCGTCGGGCCCGGCGGGCTCCTCGGCGAGATGTGGCACGGCGGGCTCGCCGAGTACTGTCGGGTGCCCACGCATCACCTGGTGACGCTGCCCGATGACGTGTCGTACGAGGCCGCCGCGTGCCTGCCCGTGGCCTATGGCACCGCCGTGCGCATGATGCACACGATCGGCGAGGTGAAGCGCGGCGACAAGGTGCTCATCCTCGGCGCCTCGGGCGGGGTCGGCACCTGCTGCGTGCAGCTCGGCAAGCTCGCCGGCGCCGAGGTGATCGCCTGCGCGAGTAGCGAGGACAAGCTGACGCGTCTCAAGGACCTGGGCGCGACCCATCTCCTCGACTACACCAAGCAGGACTTCGTGAAGTGGGTCTACGAGAAGTTCGGCAAGCCGCACCGGCGACACTTCACGGGGGGCGTGGACGTGGTCGTCAACTTCACGGGCGGCGATACCTGGGTGCCCTCGCTGAGAGTGCTGCACCGCCAGGGCAAGGTGCTCACCTGCGGAGCCACCGCCGGCTTCGATCCCAAGGAGGACCTTCGCTTCATCTGGACCTTCGAGCTCAGAGTGCTGGGCTCGAACGGCTGGATGCGCGAGGATCTGTTCACGCTGCTCGGCCTGATCCAGCAGGGCCAGCTCAAGCCGATCGTCGACAGCGAGCTGCCCCTGGAGGACGTCAACGAGGCCTTTCGTCTCCTCGAGGACCGCGAAGTGTTCGGCAAGGTCGTCGTGCGACCGTGAGCGAGACGCCTTCCGACAAGCTCACCGCCGAGCAGATCCAGGCCACCTTCGACGCCTCGCCCTTCATCAGCTTCCTCGGCCTGCGGGTCGTCTCCCTCGAGTACGGCACGGGCAGCCTCACGGTGACCATGCCCATGCGGGCGGAGATCGAGCGCCGGGCGGGCACGCGGCAATTCCACGGAGGCCCCATCGCCGCCTTCATCGACATCGTCGGCGACTTCGCCGTGGGCATGGCCGTGGGCGGCGGAGTGCCCACCATCAACCTCCGCATCGACTATGTCAGGCCGGCGATGGGATCGATGCTCACCGCCACCGCGCGAGTCCGGCGCTCCGGCCGCACCGTGGCATTGGTCGACGTCGACGTCCACGACGAGCAGCAATCCCTCGTCGCCGTCGGCCGCGGCACCTACTCCCCCCAGCGCGGTTAGCAGTTCGGCGGACGGGGAGGGCGGCCCGGGCGGCATGCCCTCGTCCGCTCAACCTCCTCGCCTCGCGCGCCACCTCGCTCGGGCGCCTCCGCCTGGCCCCCCATCCCCCGAGACGGGGGTCGCTCGCCGCCCTGCTTCGCAGTGACGGCTCACGCGGCGGAGGCGCCCTGCGCTTCGGGGCGCGCTACGGCTCGTCGGATTCGCTCCCGAGGGCATGCCGCCCGGGCCGCCCTCCCCGTCCGCCGCCGTGAGGTTGGTCAGGCTGCGTCGACGGCGGGTCGGATCTTGCTCGTGACTAGCTCGAGGATCTCGAGCATCTTGCCCAGGTCGTCGCGGCGGAAATCGATGGCGACGTGGCGGAGGCCGAGCTGCTTGTACGCGGCAAGCTGATCCACCACGGCCTGGGGGCCCTGCGCCAGGAGCTCGTCGCGGAGCGCGAAGCGAATTGACAGCTCGATCGTCTCGAACGCGCGCCCCGCCTTGTCGGCCACCGCGCGGAGACGGCCGAGGGCTTCCTTCAGCTCGGCGGGAGTCTTGGACGTTGCGTGCCAGCCGTCGCCCAGCGTCACCACGCGTCGGAACGCGCCGGGGCTGTCGCCGCCGACCCAGATGGGCGGGTGGGGCTTCTGCACGGGCTTGGGCGCGAAGCCGATGTCCTTGAAGCGGAAGAACTCGCCCTCGAAGGAGGGATTGTCCTGCGTCCAGAGCGCCTTGAAGACGCGCAGCATCTCGTCCGCCTGACGGCCGCGCTGGTGGAAGGGCACGCCCAGGATGTCGAGCTCTTCCTTCCACCAGCCCACGCCGACCCCGCAGATCAGCCGGCCGCCGGACAGCGCGTCGATGGTCGTGAGCATCTTGGCCATGACCACCGGATGCCGGTGGCCGAGGATGAACACGGTCGAGCCGAGCCGCGCCCGGCTCGTGCACACGGCGGCCGCGGCGAGGACGGCCACCGGCTCCAGATACGCCTTGTCGGGCGGATGGGGGAAGCGGCCTCCCGGGTAGCTGCCCGTCTGGTGGCGCGGGAAGACGACATGATCGCTCACCCAGAGCGAGGCGACATTTCTCCGCTCGGCCTCCTGCGCGAACGTCATGAGCGCCTCGCGGGTCGCCACGGGGCCCTGCGTCTTAAGATGGCAGCCGATGTCCATCGTCATTGGTCTCCTTTGGAATTGCCTCGAGAGTCTCCCGCGCGGAAGTTAGGCGCGGGCTCGGCGCTTGTCAAGCCGTCCGTGCACGAGAAGAGGCCCCGAGCGCATGCTGCCACGCTCGGGGCCTCTCTCTCGCTTAGCCTCGTTGACGGCTAGCCGTGGTGCCAGCCCCGATGCCATCCGCCATGCCACGCCCACGGGTGATAGACGGGGGCGACAACCACGGGAGCCGGCGCCACGTAAACGCCGCCGACGGGCGGCCCCGCGTATGGATACGGATCGGCGTACACGGCACAACCGCCCAGCAGGAGCGCTGCGAGGGCGAATCCGATCATCTGTCTCATGGCTGGTTCCTCCTCTTTCGGCCTCTCTACTTCCTATCCCTTTAGACGGGTCGGAGGAACGGCTGTTTACCGTGCCGGATGAGAGGGTCATGAGAACCGGATGAGATCAACCGCCCAGCAGCTTGCGCACGAGCGCGGGCCCGTTTTCCCACATGACGATGCCCACTCCCATGAGGCTCTCCCCGGCGATCCAGCCCGAGGCGACCGGGAAGGTAAATTCTTCCGACAACTTCGGGTGCCTCTTCTGGACCCACCAGCCGAGGGCAGCCCCGATGAAGAAGAGCAGGCCGTAGTACCAGTGAAAGGTCCACGCGAGACCCAGGCCGGCGGGCGACGGGATGAGGTGCTCCCGCGCCGGAAAGATCCTCGGGAGCAGGGTCAGGATCACGCCCACGAGGCCGCCGATCGCGATGCTCCAGATCTTCACCGGTCCGAGGGCGGCCAGCCCGTGCGAGAGCGCGATGGCGACGGCGCGCCAGGTCTGCGCCGCGGGCGCGGGAAACTGGTCGGAGCCGAGCACGCTCGCGTCAGGAACGAGCAGCCGGAAGCACAGCACGCTCACGAGCGTCCCCACGAAGATGCCGGCGAACTGGGCGATGAACTGCTTGCGCGGATGCGCGCCGAGGAGATAGCCGCTCTTGAGGTCGGTGAGGAGATCGGCGCTGCTTCCCGCCGCGGCTGCCGTGACGTTTGCGGACATCAGGTTCACGTTCACGTTGCCCGGGCTCAAGGCGCCGAAGACGAGCTGGGTGATCTTTCCCATCGCTCCCACCGGCGTGGTGTCCGTCTCGCCCGTCACGCGGCAGGCGACCAGGGCCAGGGCGAAGGAGAGCAGCACGGCCACCGCAGTCTGCCAGTACGGCATGCCGAAGGTCTGGTGGCCGAGCCAGGCGAGGCCGAGGAATCCCACGACCTGGCCGGAGACGAACCAGGAGGCGGGCGTCTCGATGGCGGCGAGCGGGTCGTGGGCGCTCTTCCGCCCGCCCCCGAACATCGTCCGCAGGTCGGCGAAGGCGCGTAGCGCGGTCCGCCACTGGAGCGCGAACGAGAGCAGGCTCGAGGTGACCATGCAGGCCACGCCGCCCCAGAGCGTCCATTGCACGATGGCGGCATAGCCGGAGCCCTCGATGATGCCGTGGTGCTGGAGGATGGGCGTGAAGATCATCCACGCGGTCACGCTTCCCAGCAGCATGCTCCACGACACCCTGAGCCCCGTGATGGCGCCGGCGGCGATGAACATGGGCTCCCAGGACAGCATCACCGTTCGCCCCATCCACGCGGGGCCGAACACCCGCTGGTTCAACGCGGCCACCCAGCTCGTGATCATCAAGGGCGCCAGCTTGCCGCTCACGAGCACGAGGCCCTCGGCCCAGAACTTGCCGACGATGGCGAGGGCAGCCGCCCACGCCAAGGCCCGGGCCGAGCGCATCCCCGTGTCGCCCACGGCGTGGAGGGCACGAAGGGTCTCGGCCGCCGCGATGCCGCTGGGGAAGCGAAGCTGCTCCAGGTTGATCATCTGGCGCTTCATGGGCACGGCCATGGTCACCCCGAGCACGGAGAGGAAGAACACCCACGCGATCATGGTGGGCAAGGGCAGCGTGCTGTCGTTGAGGAGCATGTACGCGGCGAAGGCAGAGATCAGGGTGCCGCCCGTCGAGTACCCCGCCGAGCTGGCCGTGGACTGCATGCAGTTGTTCTCGAGAATGGTCATGGGCGTGCGCGCCAGGCCCATCCGATAGAGCGAGGTCCAGATCGCGTAGGAGAGAATGCACGCGGTGATGGCCACCCCGAAGCCCCAGCCCGCCTTGAGCCCGATGTACAGATTGGTAAGGGAAAGCAGGGCGCCCAGCACCGATCCCATGAGGACGGCGCGCCACGTGAGCTGGAGCATGCTGTCGCCGCGCCCGCGGTAGACCTGCTCGTACCACTGGCGCTCGATCTCCTCGGGCGTGCCCTTGAATCCCTGGACGGGCAGCGCGGGAAGCTCGTGGACCGTGGGCGGGGTCAGAGAGCTCTCAGGGGGCACGGCCGTCCCGCCGCCGATCGATCGAGCGGCCCGGAATCAGGCCGGGCGAGCCCGGGCCACGATGAAGAGACGGCGGAAGGGAAAGAGCGTGCGGCCATCCGGGCGGCGCGGATAGGCGCGCGCGACCAGCTCGGCGTAGTGGGCCTCGAAGCGGCTTCGCTCGGGCTCCCCGAGCGCGGCGAGGAGCGGCCTGAGCCACGTGCCCTTGGTCCACTCCTTGACGGGATTGTCGCCCTCCATCACCTGGAGATACTCGGTCTCCCACATGTCGAGCGTGGCGGCGCGTGGGGCGAGGAGACCGTAGTAGAAAGCCGGCTCGGCCACCGGCGCGGGGCGGAGCAAGGGCTCGAGCTTGGCGCGCCAGGGCCCGCTCCGGGCCGCCTCGCTGATGGACGTGTGCGAGACCGCCGAGAAGTTGCGCGGCAGCTGCACGGCAAGCACGCCGCCGGGCGCCACCGAGGAAAGCAGGGCGGGAAAGAGCCGCTCGTGGCCGTCGACCCAATGCAACGCGGCGTTCGAGTAGATGATGTCGGCCGGTCTCGGCGGCCGCCACGAGGCGAGGTCTGCGCGCTCCCACGTGATCTCCGGCGCGACGGCCGCGGCCTTGTCCAGCATCTCCTGGGAATCGTCCACGCCCGTGACGCGCGCGCCCGGCCATCGCTCCTTGAGCATCCGCGTCACATTGCCAGCGCCCGCGCCCAGGTCGACGATGTCGCCCGGATCCTCGAAGTCGATCCGGTTCAGGAGATCGATGGCGGGGCGAAGGCGCTGATCGGCGAACTTCAGATACTGCGCGGGATCCCAGGCCACGACGCGCTCCTTTCGCCCTCAGCCCTTGACGGCCCCGGCCGAGAGTCCCTGGATCAGGTGCCGCTGCAGATACGTGAAGAGGATGGCCACGGGCACCGTGCTGATGATGACCCCGGCCGAGAGCTGGCCCCACTGGATCTCGTACTGGCCGACCATGAAGAGGAGGCCGGCGGAGAGGGTGCGCATCTCCGTCTGCGAGGTGAAGGTGATGGCGAAGAGCAGCTCGCTCCAGGACGCCACGAAGGCGAAGATCGCGGTGGCGGCCACGCCGGGGGCGGCCAGGGGCAGGACGACTCGACAGAGCGCGCCGAAGCGGTTGCAGCCGTCGAGCATGGCGCTCTCCTCGAGCTCGAGGGGAATGGATTCGAAGTACCCGACGAGCATCCACACAGTGAACGGCACCGTGAAGGAGAAGTTGGAGTAGATCAGGGCCTGGTAGGTATCGATCAGGCCGAGGGCATACCACTGCGAGAGGAGCGGGGCGATGAGGAGGACGGCGGGAAACATCTGGGTGGCCAGGAAGATCAGCAGGAAGGTCTGGCGCCCGGCGAACCGGAAGCGAGCCAGGGCATAGCCGGCCAGGATGGACACGAGCGTGGTCGCCACCATGGTCACCGACGACACCCAGAGGCTGTTGGCGAAGAAGCGGCTGAAGGGGGTGAGCTTGGACGTCCACGCCTCGACATAGTTGGCCACGCTCAGCGAGGCAGGCAGATAGACGATGGGCGTCGCGTAGAGCTCGGCCCGCGTCTTGAACGAAGCAAGGAACACCCACACGAAGGGCAGCAGGGCGAAGAGCGTGAGGGCAGCCAGGCCCAGCCAGAGGACGGGACCGCCCAGCACTCGCTCGGCGAGATCGCGCCCGGGCGCCCGCCTCACGTCGTGCTCTCCAGGCCGCGCGTGATGCGCAGGTAGAAGATCGTGAAGCCGAGCATGATGAGCAGGAGGACGACGGAGAGCGTGGCGGCATAGCCGAAGTCGAGGTTCGAGTAGGCCTGCATCAGCGTGTACGTCGACGTGATCTGGGTGGCGTTGGCCGGTCCGCCGCTCGTCATGACGAAGATGAGATCCGCGTAGTTGAAGGTCCACACGATGCGCGTGGCGGTGGCGACCACGATGATGGGGCGCAGCATGGGCACCGTGATGTGCCAGAACCGCTGCGTCACGGAGGCGCCGTCCACGCGCGCCGCCTCGTAGAGCTCGGTGGGAATGGCCTGGAGCCCGGCCAGGAGCATGATGGCGAAGAAGGGGACGCCGCGCCAGATATTGGTCAGGACCACCGCGGGCATGGCGAGGACCGGGCTCGAGAGCCAGGCCACTCGCTCCGTCATCACCCCCATCCGGCTCAGGACGTCGTTCAGCAGCCCGTAGTTCGGCTGATAGATGAACTCCCAGATGAGCGCCACCACCACGCCGGGAATGATCCAGGGCAGCAGGGTCAGGGTGCGAACGAGGGACCGGCCACGAAAGGCCTGGTGAAGGAGGAGGGCGGCCGCGAACCCGCCCAGGAACTGGAAGGTCACCGAGCCGAAGACCCACAGGAAGGAGTTCCAGAGGCTCAGCCAGAAGACGTCGTCGTGGAGAAGGCGCGCGTAGTTGGCCAGTCCCACGAAGCCGTACTCCTGCGGCTTGATGAGCACGTGGTTGTACAGGCTCATCTGCATCGCCTTGAGGATGGGGAACAGGACCGTACCGCCAAGGGCGATGGCCACGGGCAGCAGATACAGATAGCCGGTGAGGAGCTCCCGGGCGCGGCGCGACAGCAGCGGCCGCGCCACGGGAGCCGCGAAGGTCGCTTCGCGGACCATGCCTACGTCATGTTCTTGGTGAGGACCTCGGCGAACTTGTCGAGGAACTCCTTGGCGGTGAGCTTCCCGACCAGGGCCTGCTGGAAGAGGGGCACGCCTTCCGAGTCGATCTTCCCGCCCCAGCCCGCATAGGCGAGGTAGGGGCTGACCATGGAGAACGGGAAGGACTTGAGGAAGCCCTGGTACGCCGGGTCGGCCGTGAACTCCGGGCGCTCGGCGAGGCTCTTCCGCGACGGCAGCAGCCCGAGCCCCTTCGTGTACATGAGGTTGGGCTCGTCCTCCATGAGCCACGACATGAAGCGCCAGGCGCCGTCGCGGCTCTTCCCCTTGTTGAAGGCGGTGAGCGTCTCGGAGAAATAGAAGGACGCGCGCTTCTTGGCCGGCCCCAGCGGCAGGGGCACCGTGGAGAAGTTCTTGTCGCCCACGAAGCCCTTCTGCTCTTCCGCGGACCCCGAGTTGTGGATATAGGTGTTGGTGATGCCGCGCCCGAAGCCCTCCACGATCCCCCGCCAGCCGTCGGTGGGCACGGAGGGCGGACAGACCTTGTGCCTGCGGAAGAGATCCAGGTACCAGTCGAGGGCCTCCGCCGCTTCCTTGGAGTTGATGACAACCTTGCCGTCCTTCAGCACCTGGGCGCCGTTGGCGTACATGAACTCCGTGGCGTAGAGCACGGCCCAGGTCCCCTGCCCGCGCATGCCGAAGCCGTACTGGTTCTTGTCGGGCTTGGTGAAGGCCTTGGCGGTGGCGAGGAAGTCGTCGAAGCTCCAGTCGTCCTTGGGCGCCTTGATCCCGTACTCCTTCAGCCGGTCCGTCCGGTAGTAGACCCCATCATTGGTGACGACCCAGGGCAAGGAGGCGATCTTGTTGTGGACGGTGACCGTCTGCCAGGCGAGGGGCAGGACGTCTTTGTAATGCTTCCACTCCTTGGCCTTGCTGGTGAGATCCTCCACCGCGCCCATGCCCTCGAACTCGCCCACCCAGTTGTCCCAGACCTGGCAGCAATCGGGCGGATTGCCGGCGGCGATCGAGGTGATGAGCTTTTGCCGGGCCTGCGCCTGCGGCACGAATTCCAGCTTCACCTCGAAATCCTTCTGCGCCTGGTTGAAGCGCTGGACCAGTGACTCCACGAGCACATTGCGCTTGGGCTCGGGCACGCTGAACTGGAAGCGGACGGGAGCGGCGCCCCACGCTCGGCGCGGTCTGATGAGCGGCTCTTCCCACCAGGCGAGGTCCGCCGCCGCGAGGGCGCCGGTGGCGACCATGGTCTTCAGGAGCTGTCGGCGCGACAAGAGGCGCTGCTCGTCCATACGTATCTCCTCGTTGAGAATTTTCATAGTCCGTCTTCGGTCGTCCGAGCGGATATCTTAGCCCAACTTTCGGAATCCCTCTCCCCCGATGGGGGAGAGGGCAGCCGTTCGAGCTGAGACGCTGCCGAGCGGCGAAGCGAGGGCTGAGATAGTCAGGGGGCGAGTCCCCAGGCGCTACGGCCCCTCGAGCACCATGAGCCGATAGGCCTCGGCCGCGGCGAGGCCGCGAGACTTGCCCTGCTCACGGGCCCACGCGGTGATCATATCGGCGGGATCCCACTGGCCCATCTGGCTCTTGTGCTCGCGCAGGGCGGCCAGCTTCGCGTCGAGGGTGGAGGAGATGTCGACGAAGGCGTCGGGCCTCGGGGCGCCGTGGATGAACACGCGCTTGACGTGGTGAGGCTCGAGCCCCTCGGCGAGCAGCTCGGGGAAGATGAGCCGCGTCTCTGCCGAGGGGAAGACGGCATCGAGCGCCACGTCCGCCGCCACCCGATGGTCGGGATGATTCATGTAGCCCTTGCCGTAGAAGCGGACCGTCGGATCCCCGCACACCACGGCGTCGGGCTTGTACCGGCGGATGATGCGCGTGAGATCCCGCCGCAGAGCGATGGAGGGCTCGAGCACGCCGTCCTCGTAGCCGAGAAACACGACGTCGCTGATGCCGAGCGCCTGGCAGGCCCGCCGCTGCTCCTCTTCGCGGATCGGGACCAGCGCTTCTCGTGTCATGTCCAGCGGCGTCGACTGATTGGACCCCGCGCCGCCGCTCGTGATGCAGACGGTGATGACACGGCTCCCCGAGCGCGCCCACTTGGCGAGCGTCCCTCCCACGGTGAATTCCTGGTCATCGGGATGGGCGTGGATGCTCATCGCGCAGGCGGGCGACGCGGGCTCGGCCGCCGTCTTGCGACGGCGCCTGCCGCGCTCGGGAACGCCGGGGGTCGTCTCGGCCGTGTCCTCAGCCACGGGCGACACACCGGAACTTGGCGAAGACGTACGGATAGTGAGCCTGGAACCAGTTGCGGAAGCTCCGCCGCAAGAGCTCCGTGGCCGTCGCCCACGACCCGCCCTTGAGAACGAAGTGCTTGCCGTCGAAGAAGTCGGCCGAGTAGCCCCGGTAGCCGGTGATCCACGGCTCGAATCCGGGGAATCCCGTGAACGGCGTGTCGGTCCATTCCCATCCGTTGCCCACGAGATCGTGCACGCCCCACGCGCTCGCGCCCTCGGGAAACGCGCCCACCGGCGTGGGCGCCCAGCATCGAAAATCGAAGTTGCCGTGCTCGCGTCCAGGCGTCGCGGCACCCCAGGGAAACGCTCGCTCTCCTCCCGTCGGATCTCCGTAGGCGGTCCGGTGGAACTCCGCTTCCGTGGGCAGCCGAAGGCCGCGCCACTGCGCGAAGGCCCGCGCCTCGGCCAGACTCGCGTAGACCGGCCAGTCCTTCACGCGCTCGAGGGGGAGAAGATCGAAGAGACCACGGTAGAGCCATCGTCCATCCCGGTCCGTCCATGTGGCGGGGTGACGGCGTTCCTCGTCCCGGCTCCAGTTCCAGTCATCAGGAGCCCACAGCTCGGGGCGCCCGTAGCCGCCATCGTCCACGAAGGCGAGAAACTCGCCATTGGTCACCGGGGTCGCGTCGATGCTGAAGGCCGGCACGAAGACCTGAACGCTCGGGCTCTCGTTGTCCCAGGCGAACGAGACGTCCCGGAGCTCCGTCCCCAGCGTGGCCATGCCCGCGGCCACCGGCACGGTGGCGGGGGGCCGACCCCGGCTCATCACGGCAGAGGGCAACCAGGTCGGACGGACCTTCCGGTCATATGCAAGCTCCTGCAGCATGTACAGCAGCGTCTCCTGATGCATGAGCTCGTGCTCGATCACCATCGAGAAGACGCGCGCGTCCCGGGCCATGAGGTGCGCGGGCGCGCGCTCGGCCACGGCATCCACGGATTCGAGGACAGAGGCCCGCACGCGGTCCCGATACGCGAGGACCTCGGCGAGGGCTGGCCAGCGATCGGGAATCTCCGGGTGCTCGTGACAGAGGCTCGGATCGTCGACATCGGGATCGATGCCACGGGAGAAAAGCTCGTCGTAGGCGGGATTGAGTGAAGGGCGCCCGAGGGCGCCGGCGCAGATGTGGTTCCAGGCGAAGGCCGGCAGGTGGCCGACATAGAAGACGAACGGGTGGCGCAAGGCAATGGGCTGGGCGAAAATCGCCTCCGGCGCGAGAATCTCGAAGATCCGATCGGTCCGCGCCCACACAGCCGCGAGCCGTTCCCCTATCGTCTCCGCCATAGGCTACCCTCCCTGGAGTCAGGCAAACTCGTAACAGTGTACGTCGGGCCCGGCCGCGCTGCGACCTCAAGTGCCGGGGTCCATTTCAGACTCGCCAGAGCCGGCTTGATCGTCGGCCTCAGTCAGACTACCCTCGGAGTCCTGTGGCCGGGGCCGCCGATGCCCTCCGCCGCCGACCGATGACCATGCGCTATCGCGCGTACGCCTACATGGACGAGGCCGACCGGGGTCGGACGCTCGAGGAGGACGTGCGCCACGGGCTCACCGCGAGTCCCAAGAGCCTCCCCCCGAAGTATTTCTACGACACCATCGGTGCCAAGCTCTTCGAGGACATCACAAGGCTACCCGAGTACTACCTGACGCGCACCGAGGCGGCGCTGCTCGAGAAGCTCGCGCCCCGCCTCATGCGCGACCTCGCCCCTCGAGACATCGTGGAGCTGGGCGCGGGATCGGCGGCAAAGACGCGCCGGCTCCTCGATGCCAGGAACGGGCTCCCGGGGACCGTCCGCTACGTCCCCATCGACGTCGACGAGCTGACCGTCCAGGCATCCGCGGCCCGGCTCGTTGCCGACTACCCGTACCTCGAGGTGAGCGCCCTCGTGGGCGATTTCGAGCAGCACCTCGCCCATGTGCCGCCTCCCGTAGGCCGCCGGCTCGTCCTCTTTCTCGGCAGCACGATCGGCAACCTCGAGCCTCCCTCCCGGCGGCAGTTTCTCCTTCAGGTGCGCGCGCTCCTTCAAGCGAAGGAGGACCGGTTCCTCGTCGGGCTCGATCTGGTCAAGGACGTCAAGGTGCTCGAGGCCGCCTACAACGACGCGAGCGGCGTCACCGCGGAGTTCAACCGGAACATTCTCGAGGTCGTCAATCGCGGAGTGGACGGCGATTTCCGTCCCGCGGCCTTCCGCCACCTCGCCTTCTACAATGAGGCCGAGGCCCGCATCGAGATGCACCTCGTCCCCCACCGCGCGCAAGAGGTGAATCTCCGCCGCCTGGGGCTGAAGGTCCGTCTCTCGCCGGACGAGAGCATCTGGACGGAGAGCTCCTACAAGTTCACCCGGGCCTCCGCGGAGGCCATGCTCGAGGACGCGGGGCTCCGGCTCGAGGGGTGGCACGTCGACGCCGAACGCTACTTCGCCCTCGCGGTGATCGCGCCGAATCGCTGAGACCCGCGTCGCGCGTCATGCGCCCTCGCCAAGGAGGAGATACCGTGCACCCACAGCTCGTCGTCGGCAAGCGCTTCCCGGATCTGGAGCTGCCCGATCACAGCGGCAAGTCGGTCCGCCTCACCGGTCTGGCCGGAGAGTATCCGCTCATCGTGAGCTTCTATCGCGGCTACTGGTGACCGAAGTGCGCGTGCCAGTTACGGCACCTCACCGAGCTCCAGAGCGACCTCGCCGTCAACTACTGCAAGCTCGCGGTGATCTCCACGGACCCGCCGGAGGTCTCCGCGGCGTTCCGTACCGGTCTCGGCGCCACCTTCACGTTCCTCAGCGATCATGAGCGGCAGGCCATCTCCGCGCTCGACATCGTCGAGGTCACCCCGCCGGGATTCCGCCACGGGCTCCTCGCCGTGCCGCACACCTTCTCCCTCTTGCCCGATCTCACGATTCACCGAATCTACAACGGCTGGTGGTTCGTGGGCCGGCCGACGAACGAGGAGCTGCGCCAGGACCTGCGGGCGATGATGGAGCGCTGCCGGGCCGACTACGTCTACCGCGCGCCGGCTCAGGATGCTGCCGTCTGAGGCTACCGGCGGCGAAGGCGGCGCGGCCCATGATGCCTATGCGCAGCCCACGCCGCGGCTGCTCTATGTCCACGACGATCTGACCGAGGAGGTGGCGACGAGCCTGGGTCCGGCCTCCCCCGCCACGGCGCTCACCCGCTCGCTCTTCGAGCTGCTCGGCCGAGATCGCGAACGAGTGGTCATCCTCACGCTGGAGGACCAGCTCGAGCGAGTCATCGCCCAGGGTGGCCACGCCCCCTTCGATCTCGCCCTGGGCATCGCCCCCGCCGGCGAACGCGTGGCCCACGCGCTGCACGCGAAGACGGACTGGTTTCCGCGCGTACGGCGCCTCGGGCTCACCCGGGAAGAGGACGGGCGCGGCGGCTATCGTCTCGTCAGCACGGTACCCGCCACCCTGCCCGATCAGCTCCAGGGAATCGCGGAGTGCCGAACCCTCGCCGTGGTGGACGACACGGTCTTTTCCGGCCTCACGATGCGAAGCGTCCTCGAGGCCCTCTCGCCGGATCTGTTGTCCCGCACTCACGCCTTCTGCCTGCGCGGGGTCGCGGACTCCATCGCCGCCGTCGCGAAGCTCTGCTCCCTCACCGCGGGCGTCGCGGCGCCGGGACGCATGCTGGAAGACGTGAGCTTCATCAATGCCAGCGGTCTCGTGCGGCGGGTGAGCATCCGACGCCAGGGACGTCGCCCCCTGGCCTTCTTCGAGCGGCCGGAATGGATCCGCGCGTGGTTCCCCGGCCGTGACGAGGAGGTCGTCGCGACGTGCCGACGCCTCAACGCGCTCCTGGAGCCCATAGCGTGAACTACCGCCTGTCACTCTTGTGATCGACCAGGACGAACCGAGATGCCTCGAGATCCTCTCCTGAGCGGGGCGACGCACTTTTCGGTCGATCCGACCGAGTTCGCCGGCAAGCGTGTCCTTGTCACGGGCGGCACCAAGGGTATGGGCGAGGCCATCGTGCGGCGCCTCGCTGCCGGGGGCGCGACGGTGGCGACCACTGCTCGCTCACCGTTGCCGGAAAGTCAGGCGGTGGAATTGTTCGTCCAAGCCGACATCAGCACGCGCGAGGGCGTGGACAGGGTGGTCCGGGAAGTGCTGGATCGTCTCGGCGGCGTGGACATTCTCGTCAACAATGTCGGGGGCTCCTCCGCACCGAGCGGCGGCGTGCTGGCTCTTGGCGACGAGGATTGGCAGAACACCATCAACGCCAACCTGCTCGCCGCCGTCCGCCTCGACCGCGGGCTGCTGCCCGGCATGCTGGAGCGGGGCGCTGGCGTCATCATTCACATCTCGTCCATCCAGCGTCGCTTGCCGCTCTTCGAGGCGACACTCGCCTATGCGGCCGCCAAGGCCGCGTTGACGACCTACAGCAAGGGGCTGTCGAAGGAAGTCGGGCCCAAGGGCGTCCGCGTCAATACGGTCGCGCCGGGCTTCATCGAAACGACGGCGGCACAAGGCCTTGTCGCTCGCCTCGCGGAAAAGGCCGGGACTGACGAGGACACCGCCCGCCGGGGCCTGATGGACTCGCTTGGAGGAATTCCGATCGGCAGGCCCGGGCGGCCCGAAGAGGTCGCGGAGCTGGTCGCCTTCCTCGTCTCTGACCGAGCAGCCTCGATCCACGGGAGCGAGTACGTGATCGACGGCGGCACGGTGCCGGCCGTCTGACATCCGGCCTACCGGCGGAGGCCGCGGGGGACGGCGAGCCGGTCCAGCAGCTCGAAGGCGACGTGAAAGGCCACCGCCATCACGGCGGCCGGTGCCGCGCCCGCCAGGATCGTCGCCGTGTCGTCCAGGGCGAGCCCGCGCACGATCAGCGTGCCGTAGCCGCCCCCGCCGATGAAGGCGGCGAGCGTCGCCGTCCCCACCGTCATCACCGCCGCTGTCTTGATGCCCGCCATGATGCTGATGGAGGCGAGGGGCAACTCGATCCGCACGAGGCGCTTGAGACGTCCGAGCCCGAGCACGAAGGCGATGTCGAGAAGATGCCCATCGATGGCGATGAGGCCCGCGTACGTGCTGCGCACGACGGGCAGGAGCGCGTAGAGGGACAGAGCGACGAGGGCGGGGCCTTTCCCGATGCCGAAGAGCGGGATCATGAAGACGAGAAGGGCCAGGGCCGGGACCGTCTGCAGCATGCCGATGACTCCCAGCTCGATCTGACCCGTTCGCCGGAAGCGCGCCGCCGCGATACCCATCGGGATGCCGAGCACGACGGCGGCGGCCAGCGAGATCAGGACGAGGACCAGGTGGTCGAGGGTGAGCGCGGAGATCTCCGAGAGGACGCCCGGCGGGCGGCGCGGATCCGGGGAGGCCGTCCCCAGAAATGCCGCGGCCACCTCGGCCACGCTCTTGCCGTCCAGGTCCGCCATCGCGTTCAGCTTGGCCATGCGCTGGTCGTCGAGCGCGCCTTCGAAGGCTTCGCGGAGCCGCGCCCACGTGCGCGGGAAGCGCTCCGCCATGTCCCGGCGCGCCAGGAGCACGGCCGAGTAGTCCGGGAAGAAGCGCTTGTCATCCTGGAGGATCTGAAGGCGCAGCCGCTCGAGCTGGCCGTCCGTCGAGAAGACGTCCATGAGATCCACGTCGCCGCTGACGATGGCGCGGTACGTCAGGGCGTGCTCCATCACGCGCACCTCCCTCAAGGCGAGGCCGTAGTGGCGCGTGAGCCCGGGCCAGCCGTCCTCGCGCTCCAGAAAGCCGGAGCTGAACGCCGCCTTCAGTTCAGGATGACGCGCGAGGTCGCTGATGCGCCGGAGCCCGCGGCGCTCCGCCGTCTCCGCGCGCACGGCGAGGGCATACGTATTGCTGAAGCCGAGGGGCTCGCTCATGGTCAGCCCCGAGGCGAGGAGGCGCGCGCGGATCGCCTCGGGAGTGTGGAGGGCCGAGTCCTTCAGGATGATGCGGGCGAGCGTGCCCGTGTATTCCGGGTAGAGGTCGATGGCGCCGGACGCGATGGCCCGGTAGGTGATCCCCGTGCCGCCGAGCCCGTGCCGCCGCTCGGCCCGCGCCTCCCCGACCCGCTCGATCACCTGGGCGGCGATCTCCGCGAGGATGTAGCTCTCGGTGAAGGACTTCGAGCCGACGCGGATGACTCCGTTCTCCGCCGCGCCCGCCACGGAGCCGTGCAGGAGCAGCATCCCGAGGCCCATACCGATGAGCGCGCGCATTGACCTAGCGGGCCCGCGACGCGCCCGCGCCCAGGGTCTGGGCGGTGAGGAACTGGGTCACGAACGGCGCGGCCGGCCGCTCGAGCAGGTCGGCGAACGTGCCCTGCTGGACGACGCGACCCGCGTGCATGAGCGTGATGGTGGAGCCGAGGAGCGCCGCCTCACGGATATCGTGGGTGACGAGGACGACGGTCTTGCCCAGCGCCGCGAAGAGCCGGCCGAGCTGACCCTGCAGCTCGGCCCGAACGATGGGATCGAGCGCTCCCAGGGGCTCGTCGAGCAAGAGCACGGGCGGATCGAGCACGAGCGCCCGCATGAGCCCGACGCGCTGGCGCTGTCCCCCGCTCAGCTCGCGCGGATAGAGGCGCAGCGTCTCCTCGTCGAGCCCCACCATGGTTCCGAGCTCGGTCACGCGCGGGCCGGCTCGGGAGGGGTCCCAGCCATGCGCTTCCGTCGGGAGTGTGACATTTCGATGGGCGGTCAGGTGCGGATAGAGTCCGCCGTCTTGCACCACGTAGCCCATGTGTCTCACGAGCTGCGCCCGGGTCGAGGGAGTGACGGGCGTGCCGTCCACCTGCACCTCGCCCGCGTCCGCCTCGATCAAGCCGAGGATGAGTCGCAGCACGGTGGATTTCCCCGATCCGCTCGAGCCGAGAAGAACGTGGGTGGAGGCGGGCCGCACGTCGAGCGACACGGCGTCGAGGGCGACGCGGTCGCCGAAGCGCTTGGTCACCTCTCGAAGCGCGATCACGATGCGGCGGGCCCGTCCGGAAGGGCGTCGCGGAGCCGCTCGAGAATGGCGTCCGGATTTCCACGAATGGGCAGATCGACGCGGCGGCGCTCGAGACTCGACAAGGCCAGAGCCATCAGGATCTCGAAGCCCTGATAGCTCGTCTCGAGATTCGAGGGATGCACCCGGCGGGAATCGTCGAGCCAGTCGGCGAGAAGCCGCAGGTGCTCCGGCTCTCCCGGCGAGCCGTCGGCCGGCCCGGATTCGGTCCGTCCCCCTGACCTTCTCGTCACCGCCTCCCACCCCCGGCCCAGCACGACTCGCGCATGCCCCTCCGCGCCCCGGACCGTCACCGCCACGTCTTCCCAGAAGTCGGCCTCGTCCAGGTGACGCGGGGCGAGGGAGCCGATCTCCATGACGCCCCGGACCCCGCTCTCGAGCTCGACGATTCCTGCCACGTGATCGGGACAGGGATGATCCTCGAGATAGGCCGCGCGCCCATGCGACTGGCCGAGCACCCAGGTGGCACGCGCGCCCGCGCCGAGCCAGAGCACGGCATCGACGAGATGCGTGCCCACGCGCAGCATCGAGGGGCGGGCTGTGGCGTGGAAGGAGTGGATGGCGCCGATGTCGCCCCTGTCCACGATCTCCTTGACGCGCCGCCAGTGCGCCGCGTGCTTGAGTTGATGGCAGACCACGGCCTTCACGCCGTCCCCGCACAGGGTCACGATGCGACGAGCCTCGGCCAGCGAGAGGGCGAGCGGCTTCTCGAACGCGATGGCCTTCACCCCGTGCCGGACGCCGAGCTCGACCAGCTCGAGCCGGACGGCGGGTGGGGTGGCGAAGCAGAGCACGTCCGGCCGCTCGGTGGCGAGCATGGCTCCGGCGTCGGCATAGCCGCGGGAGATGCCGAGCTTGGCCGCGAGGGCACCGAGACGGGCCTCATCCTGATCGCAGAGCGCCACCAGGTCGAAGCGATCCGGATTCGCGAGGAGGCCAAGGGCATGGCTCTGTCCACGTCCCCCGCAGCCGACGAGCACGGCGCGGTACCGATGCATCCTGGCATTCTACTGCAGCGCGGATGGCGCGCCTCTCGGCGCTTAGGGGTGCCGGCTGATCAGATCGCGGGCCACGAGCAGGAGCAGCAGGGCGGCCACCCAGGCGAGGCCGCCGTCGACGAGGAAGGCCCCGGGCAGGCTCAGCGCGGCCAGGCCTCCCGTGGCCAGCGGGCTCAAGGCGCCTCCCAGCTGGACGCTGAGGGCGAGCCATCCGAAGGCGGCCCCCCGGCTTTCGCTCGGCGAGAGCTGACCGCCGAGGGAGTAGGCCAGGGTCAGGGCTCCTCCCAGCGCGAACCCCACGAGACTGCGCAGGACCAGGAGGGTGATCCAGCTGTCGGTCCACGCCATCAGCGCGCAGGGCAGGCCCCCCGCGAGGCAGCCGATGAGCAGGAGCCGCCCGATGGGCCAGCGCTGGGCGAGACGGCCGGCCAGCGTGGCCGCGATGGTGCCGCACACCGCCGAGACCGAGATGATCACGCCGGAGATGACGGCGATCCGTTGCAGGCCGGGAAGGTGCGCGACCTTGAGGGGTATGAGCAGCGCGAGCCCTCTGTCGATGAACTGGGCGATGACGAGAAGGCCGAGCACGAGCGGGAAATGTCGCAAGCGAACGAGGTCGCGGAAGGGCAGACGCGCCGCCCTCGACGTCGCCCCTCCGAGCTGTTCGGGGCGCACCTCCTTGAAGAGCAGGAGGAGCCCGACGAGGGAGAGCGCGCAGAGGCCCGCCGTCACGAAGAAGGCGAAGCGGATCCCGAAGTGCGAGGCCACGTATCCGCCCACCGCCGGCCCCACCGCCACGCTCAGGAGCTGGGCCGACTGCACCCTGCCGATGGCCACCGGCACCTTGTCGCGCGGACACGACACGCTGGCCAGGGCCATGGCCATCACGGAGAAGCCTGCGAAGATGCCCTGGAGCAACCGCGCGACGAAGAGCTGGGTCACAGAGGTGACCAGCCCCATGGCGGCGATGGTCACCACGAAGCCGACGAGCGACCGGATCATCATCAGCTTCCGCCCCACGCGATCGGCGAGGATGCCCCAGACGGGGGCGAGGATGGCGGCCACGCTGGGGGTGACGGCCAGGAGCACACCCGACCAGATGGCCACGCGGGCGGGATCGGTAACGCCCAGCTCTTGCACGTAGAGGGGAAGGAACGGCGAGAAGAACTGAAACCCGACAAAGGCGGTGAAGACGATCAGGGCCAGTGCCCACACATTGCGCTGCCAGCCCTCGGGCTCCGCGTGGGGCATCGACTAAGGAGTCATCGCGGGCAAGCACCACGTGATGGACGAGTCAGAACGACCTCCCGACTGAGGAGCTTAGCGCAAGTCGCGCGCCCGGGTGGGCCGAGTGAGCGGGCGCCGACAGCGTGCCGCGCCATCGCTTGACAATGCCCGATCCGCGTCCTACCGTCCTCGATGGCCTGACGCGTCCCCGTCGCGCCGAGAACCGAATCCCTCTGACCGGAAGGAGAGAGACATAAGTCTACCGACCTGTGAGCGGTGCCATCAGCCCATTCTCCCGGGGAAGGAGATGGCTCGCCTCACGGACAAGGGCGCTGGAGGGTCGGGCCGGGCGGACGCCGCCCTTTCTGGATTCGTTCACCGCGACCCCACGGACTGCAAGCAGGCGCGCATCCTGTGGCTGGTCGTTTTCGGGGCCGTCTTCTTCCTCGTCGCCTGGGGCAGCCGCGCCGGCGCCGCCTTGATGAACCTGCACATGAACGTCCGCGCGACGGTCGACTACATCGTCGTCTACGCCTTCGGGCTTGCCATCTCCGGAGCCCTCGTTCGCTACGTCTGGAACTGGTCTCCCTGGAACGCCGCCGCGTGGTCCACCCTTCGCTGGAAGGGGATCTTCGCCGGATTCGCGGTCACCTTGACGGCGACCTTCCTGGCGGCCGCCGCGGTGGAGAACCTCGTGCTCATCTTCCTCGGCACGCCCCTCTACTCTTCCGCCGTGTACCAAGCCCTGAGCTGGAAGCGCGTCACCATCTCCGATCCGAGCTGGGTAGGGGCCATCCTGGTGGCGGCGGTGGAGGAGCTGATCTTCCGTGGCGTACTCTTCAACTATCTCCTGTACGGCACGAGCCGGTGGCGCGTGGCCAGGGCGACGCTGATGTCCTCCGTGATCTTCGCCCTCGCCCACAACCTCGGTGATCCCCTCGCGTGGTTCACCATGGCCAAGGCCCCGCTCCTCCTCGGGCTGACCCTGCTCGGCGTGCTCCTCGCCATCGCCTATTTCAATACGGGATCCCTGGCGTGCTCGGCGGGAATCCATGCGGGGCTCGCGTGGATCGGCCTTCTCAATGGCCGGACGCACCTCGACGGCCTCTTGCGCGGAAACTGGCTCATGGGCGCTTCCAAGGATCTCCGCACGGCGCCCGTGGTCTGGGCGCTTTTCATCGTCCTCATGGTCGCCTGCCGGCTGGCCGGGCAGAGGCTACGCCGACTCACCGAGTGATCGCGAGAGAAAGACTGACCCGTTCCACCTGATCGCGCAGTGCGGCTGCGCGGCCCTCCCGCGGCCTTCTTGGCACAACGCTTGCCCCCTCCTTGGTTACGGCGGTGATGCGATGACCGCCCGGAAGAGAGGAGGGAACCCTCATGTAGCGTGCCAGTTCGGCGACAATCGTGATCATGGCGATGCTCGCGTTCGGTGTGGCGCCGACGTCGGCCCAATCTCAACAGATCGCGACCGCTCCGGGAGCCTCGTCGAATGCCTCGACCACGGGTCTCCTCGAGGGAACAGTGAAGAGCGTGGATCCGACGACGGGGACGGTTCAGGTCTCCACGGGTCTCTTCGGGCTCTTCGGAAAGACGCTCCAGCTCAGCGGGGACACCAAGGTGCAGATAGAGGGGCGGCTGGGCAGCTTGACCGAGATCCGAGAGGGAGCCAAGGTCAAAGTGGTCTATGCGGTGCGAGATGGGAAAAATGTGGCAACCCATATCGAGCTCACACCGCGCGTGTGATGCGGATGAAGTGCGATAGAACGGCGTGCGCAGAAATTCTGCACGGCATTCGGGGATGTAAGAAATCTCGAACACGCGAAGCGCTTACACGGTAATTGATTCCGACGTCGGACGTGCGTCGCGGAATTTCGAGAGATTGGTGCTGGGCACAAGCTTTGCTCCTTTCTGCGCTCGAGAACGCGCCCCATCAACCCGCTCGATAGCAAGGGAGAGAGAACATGGTTCGAGCCTATGTCGTAACAGGAACCCTCGCCACGCTCATCTTCACCGGCATGACCATGGAGGCGAGCGCGCAGTCACCAGCTCCTCAGGCGCAACCGGGATGGACGGAAAACGGTCGGGATGTCGAAGCACGGATCGTGGACGTGAGAGGAGACCAGGTCCTGCTGGCGGATGGGATGAAGCTGAAGGTGCCGGCGAATGTGGCCAATCCGATGGAGCTGCAGCCCGGGGAGACCATCAAGGCCTCGTACGAGGTCCGGGACGGGCAGGCGGTGGCGAAGTTCATTGAGCGTCGAGATGCGGCAGGCGGGGACGAGTAGGCGGCTGCCCTCGCGTTAGCTGTCGCAGCACACGGGCGTCGAGCGCACCTCGACGCCCGTCGTGTGTCTGCGATTCCTTCTGGCGCCCAGCGCAAGACGATGGTGCTCGGGCTCCCTGTCTTGATGAGGCGTGCTACACTCTCGGCTCTGGATCGGGACGATGGAGGGGCTGGCGGTGCGAGCAGGCCAACCGTCCTCAGGGGAAGGGTGGAGACCATCATGACCAATACCTCGGCGCGTTCGGACGTCTACGTGGGTGCCGCGGGCTCGAATTCGGGAGCGCGCGGAGGAATTTTCCGGCGGACGGTCGGCAATGGCGGCTGGACAGCTCTCACCGAGGGCCTCCCCGAGGCCAGCCACGTCCAGGCCATCACCGTGCATCCGACCAATCCGGACATCATCTATCTCGGGACGCGCAGCGGCCCCTACCGGAGCACCAACCGGGGCGAGCGGTGGGAGCGTCTTCCCTTCCCCGACGACGGCACCGAGGTCTGGTCGATCATGGTGCATCCGAAGAACCCGCGCGTCCTCTATGCCGGCACCTCGCCCGTCGGCGTATACCGCAGCGACGACGGCGGCGACAGCTGGCGGAAGCTCCCCAAGGCGACGCAGCCCGAGCGCGTGAAGATGAAGTCCTTCGTCTGCCGCGTGATGCGCCTGGCCGCCGATCCCGCCCGTCCCGACGAGGTCTACGCGGCCCTGGAGGTCGGGGGCGTCATGCGGAGCCTGGACGCCGGCGAGAGCTGGGAAGACTGCACCTCGGACCTGCTCAAGCTCGCCGAGCGGCCGGAGCTCAAGAGCAAGATCGACAGCGACACGGAGATCGAAGGCATGCTGGACGGCCATGCCCTCTGCGTCAGCGCCGCCCGCCCCGGCACGGTGACCCTGGCCGTGCGCATGGGTCTCTTCCAGAGCAGCGACCGCGGCTCGAGCTGGAAGAGCATGGAGATCGGACGCTTCTCGCCCCTCACCTACGGCCGTGACGTCGTGGTGTCCCCGCACGATCCGAGCGAGCTCTTCGCGTGCCTGAGCCCGGCCGCGCGCAGCAAGGACGGCTCGCTCTATCGCAGCCAGGACCTGGGGCAGAGCTGGACGCGCTTCGACCACGGGATCAAGGCGGGGAGCACCATGATGGCGGTGGCCCTGCACCCGCGCGATCGCGCGCAGGTCTACTGCGTCAGCCGCCAGGGTCAGGTGTTCGGCACCCAGGACGGCGGGCGCACCTGGTCAGAAGACCAGCTGCCCGCGGGCGTCCAGGACGCCTACGCGGTCGCCTGCCAGATGCAGTCGGGGTGCGGATAGTCGGCGCCCCAGATGATGTTGTCCTCGCCCACGAGCGGGATGATCGGCTCCATGAACTGATCCTGCTGGTACGTGGTGTAGCCCTGGCGCCGGAAGTAGTCGCTGGGCTTCATCGAGAAGCCGAGACCGCGCGCCCGGTCGTTGTACTCCGTGTCCAGCCGGTCGAGGACATAGGGGATCCAGGTCACCCCCGACTCGCCCAGGATGAACTTGAAGTCCGGGTACTTCTCGCAGGCCCCGGACGCGAGGATCGACACCAGTACTTCCATTCCGTCGAGCTGGAAGAGCGCCGAGCGCACGAGCCGCCACTGCAGCGAGTACTCCTGCTCCATCTTGGGGTTGTCGGGAACGCGCAGCCCCTTGAAGCCCGTGGAGTGGAAGGAGATGGGGAAGTGGCACTCGGCCGCAGCTTCCCACAGCGGATACCAGTCGTGCGTGTACAGCGGCACGCTCATCCGCTTGAAGGCGAGGTCGCCGCCCTTGAGCCCCATGGCGGCGCAGCGCCGCACTTCATCGGCGGCCACGCGGGGGTCGTTGTTGGGAATGACGGCGAGGGGGAAGATGCGGGTGGGATCGGAGCGCTTGGCGAACTCCGCGGCCCAGTCGTTGTAGATCTTGTTGCACCACGCCCGCTGCTCGGGATCGTTGATGAGGTCGTTGATCATCAGGCAGCCGTAGATGATCTCCGCGTCGAGCCCGTCCTTGTCCAGGTCGGCGAGCCGCAGCTCGGGAGTCGTTGGCCTCGGCTTCGCGCCTCGGCTGTAGTCCCACTCGAACCCCACCGCCTTCATCTCGTCGATGTGCCCGAACATGCCCTGCTGATACTTGAGGAAGCCGGGCCCGACGCCGTTCCACATCCCCTTGTCCTGGGCCTCCACGAACCAGTGGAGCCCGTCCTCCAGCTCCTCTACCCGAGGCGCGAGGAGCTTCCACTTCGACGGCGCCTGCGACGACCACAGGTCAGGGGGGCAATATGTCAGGTCGATATGATTGTCACCGGAGATGAGGAGGTCACGCATCACGTCCCCCTTGCTGTGAGGTTGGGGCGCCGGGACCCACGGCCCCCGTCACCCTCCGACTTCGATCCGATCGCGATAGGCAGGAGTCTAGCGCGAATCATCCACGAACGCACCTACCGCCTCTTGGCACGGCCTAGCCGTAGCGCTCGCGCTTGCGCAGCTCCACGAACAGACCGTGGGCCTCGCGGGGATGCAGCCACGCGATGTCGTCCCGCCGGGCGTCGACCTTGACGCCCTTGTCGCGCAGATCCTTCACCGCGCCGGGAATATCGCCGCACTCGAAGCCCACCAGGTAGACGCCCTCCCCGTGCTTGGCGAGGAACTTCCCGACCGGCTTGCTCGCATCGGTGGGCTGGAGCAGCTCGATGTGCCCGATGCCCGTGGGCAGGATGGCGTTGAGGAAGCCGAACTCCTTGGACTCCCCGCGCGTGTGCACTTCGAGGCCGAAGAGCTTCGTGTAGCGCTCGATGGCCGCCTCCAGATCCCGCACGACGACGGTCAGCTCTATCACGTCCCCCAGCATGGCCATGCGATGTGTCCTCCTGTGGGCCGGCGCACCGGATATCGACGGATCGGTGCCGTGGAGTGTGCCCGATTTTGCCGGGCCGCAGATCGCAAACTTGCTCGCTGGGCCGAGGGACTTGCCGCTTGCCGATTCGCGCTGGCAAGTGACCAATTTCGGAAGCATGGACCCGGGGGGTGAGCCGCAAGCTGCTGGATTCTCTGTTCTCGAGACGATGGCCCGTGGCTTGCCTCTCTTGTGACCAGGTAGAGGTGCGCAGTGCGCCAAGCCATCGACCCTTCGGCCCTGCAGGAAAGCGAAGAGACCTTCCGGCTCCTCTTCTCCCACAATCCTCTGCCCATGTGGCTGGCCGACGTGACCACTCGGGAGTTCCTCGAGGTCAACAACGCGGCGGTGGCGCACTACGGCTATTCGCGTACCGAGTTCCTGAGCATGAGACTGGACGGCATCCTGCCGTCGGAAGAGATCCCGCGGCTCATGGAGCGGCTGGCCACTCTCGCCCACTCGACGGATGAGTCGCCCCGCCGGGCGGGCACGTGGAAGAACCTGTTGAAGGATGGCCGAGAGATCGCCGTGGAATTCCTCTCTCACACCATGTCCTTCGCGGGCCGGCGCGCCGCGCTCGTGGTCGCCTTTGACTTGACGGAGCTCACGCGGACGCAGGCCTCCCTGGCCGAGTCGACGGAACGGCTCACCATCCTGCACGAGATCGACCGCGCGCTCATCGCCGGAGAGGCGCCGGTCAAGATCGCCGAAGTGGCACTCCGGCGAGTGCGCGATCTCCTCGACGTCCCACGCGTCATCGTGAACATCTTCGACTTCGCGGCCGGCGAGGCGGAGTGGCTGGCCGCGGCCGGGCGGCGTCGCGTCCGCGTGGGGCCTGGTGTCCGCTTCTCTCTCACGCTGATGGGCGACGTGGAGGGCTTGAGACGGGGAGAGATGCAGGTAATCGACGTACCCACCCTGCCCCAGGGACCCGAGGCGGCGGCCCTGCTCGCGGGCGGTGTCCGCGAGTACATGGTCGTGCCCATGATGGCGGGCGGCGAGCTCATCGGCGGGCTGAGCTTCGGCGGCACGCCGGGGCAATTTCCCCGCGAGCATGTCAGCATCGCGCAGGAAGTCGCGAACCAGCTCGCCATTGCCATTGCCCAGAGCCGGCTCGACGAGCGCGTCAAGCGCCACGCCGTGGAGCTCGAGCATCAGGTGGGAGCGCGGACGCGCGAGCTGCGCACGGCCAACGATCGGCTCGAGGAGGAGATCGCGGAGCGCCGGCGCGCGGAGGCCGAGGCCGACCGCGCCAATCAGGCGAAGAGCGAGTTTCTCTCGCGCATGAGCCACGAGCTCCGGACCCCCCTGAACGCGGTCCTGGGGTTCGCCCAGCTCCTGGAGATCGATTCGCTCACGGTGGCGCAGCGTGACAGCGTGGACCACATCCTCCGGGGTGGGCGACATCTGCTCGGCCTCATCGATGAGATCCTTGACATCAGCCGCATCGAGGCCGGTCACCTGGCCCTCTCGATGGAGCCGGTCTTGCTCGACGAGGTGATCCGGGAGACCTTCGAGCTGATCCGGCCCCTGGCCACGACATGGAAAGTCCACGTCGACGTGGGACCTTCGGAGCCCGGGGGCCGCTACGTCCTGGCCGACCGCCAGCGACTCAAGCAGGTGCTCCTGAATTTTCTCTCCAATGCCGCCAAGTTCAACCGGTCCGGCGGCACGGTCACGATCGAGGTGGAAGAATCTCTCGCGGACCGCCTCCGCATCAACGTCGCCGACACGGGCCCGGGTATCCCGGCCAGACTGATGGAGCGGCTCTTCACGCCCTTCGACCGGCTCGGGGCCGAGACCCGAGGCGTGGAGGGCACCGGCCTCGGCCTGGCCCTGTCCAAGCGCCTCGTCGAAGTGATGGGCGGAACCATCGGCGTGGAGAGCGTCGTCGGTCAGGGCAGCACCTTCTGGGTCGAGCTCCCCCGCGCGGAGTGCCCGGTGAGCGGCGTCGCCCCCTTGGTGATCCATCCGGACAAAGCCCTCCCCTCTACTCGGGGCGTCATCCTGTACATCGAGGACAACCTTCCGAATCTCCGGCTCGTCGAGCGGCTCTTGACCCACCGGCCGAACGTCAAGCTCTTCTCCGCCATGCACGCGAGCCTCGGGCTCGAGCTGGCCCGCGAGCACCGCCCGAGCCTGATTCTCCTGGACCTGCAGCTACCCGACATCCCGGGCTCAGAAGTGCTGGAGCGGCTCCAGGGCGATCCAGCCACCCGTCATATTCCCGTGGTCGTGATCAGCGCGGACGCCACTCCCGGCCAGATAAACCGGCTCCAGGCCGCGGGCGCGCGAGAGTTTCTGACCAAGCCGCTGGATGTCCAACGTTTCTTCAAGCTGCTCGACGACATACTGAGCAACGGGCACGACTGAGATGATGCGCGAGGACACGCTCAAGCGCGCCCGGATCCTGATCGCGGACGATCAACCGGCCAATGTCCACCTCCTCGAGCGCCTCCTGAACGGCGCCGGGTACACCCACATCGCGAGCACGACCGACGCTTGCCAGATCCTGCCTCTGTTCGGTGAGTTCCGGCCCGACCTGCTTCTCCTGGATCTGCTCATGCCACAGCTCGACGGCTTCACGATCATGGAGCAGCTCCAACCGCTCGTCTCCAAGGGCCCGTACTTTCCCATCCTCGTCCTCACGGCCGACGCCACCCCGGAGACCAGACGCCGGGCCCTCGCCGCCGGGGCCAGGGATTTCCTCACGAAGCCCCTGGACAGGACAGAAGTCCTCTTGCGCATTCAAAACCTCCTGGAGACCCGCTTCCTCCATCAGGCGCTCCAGACCCAGAACGACCGTCTCGAGGAGGAAGTTCGCGAGCGCACCGAGCGACTGCTTCAAACCGAGAAGGTGGCCACCATGGGAGAGCTTCTGGCCGGGGTGGCCCACGAGCTCAACAACCCGCTCTCCGTGGTCACCGGTCGGGTCGGGCTCCTGCAGAGTCAGCTACGCGACAATCCCGAGGTGACCCGACAGCTGGACAAGGTGGCGGAAGCGGCCGAACGCTGTGCCCGCATCGTGCGGAACTTCCTCGCCCTGGCGCGCCAGCGCCCGCCGGAACGCCAGGAAGTCTATCTCAACCTCGTGGTGGACGAGGCGCTCGACCTGGTCGGCTATGCGCTGCGCACGGACGGAGTCGAGGTCACGCTCGAGCTGGCGGATGACTTGCCCGTCCTCTGGGCCGACGTTCACCAGCTGCATCAGGTGCTCGTCAACCTGATCACCAATGGCCATCACGCCATGCGCGAGAAATCGGAGCTGCGGGTGCTGACGATCAAGACGGAATCAGATCCGTCGAAGTCTCGGGTGAGCCTCTCGATCGCCGATACCGGGCCCGGGATCCCGCCCGCGGTTCGAGCGAGGATCTTCGAGCCATTCTTCACGACAAAACCCGCCGGCCAGGGAACCGGGCTGGGGCTGTCCCTGTGCCAGGGTATCGTGGAGGCGCACGGCGGAAGCATCGAGGTCGCGAGCGAGGTGGGGATGGGGACGGTCTTCACCATCCAGCTTCCCGTCACGACCCCGGAGCGACTGCCCGAGGTCAAGGTTCCGGAGGTCGCGGACTCGAGCATCGCGAAGCGGATTCTCATCGTCGATGACGAGCCGGATGTCGCAGATCTCCTGGCCGACATTCTGGCCGGCGACGGCCACCGGGTCGACAAGGCCTGCAATGGGGCGATCGCTCTGCAAAAGCTCAAGGAACGTCCCTATGACGTGATCCTGAGTGATCTCCGGATGCCGGAGCTCGACGGTCCGGGACTCCACGACGAGGTGGTTCGCCTCGACGGCGGCCTCGCGCAGCGGTTCATCTTCATCACCGGGGACACGCTCAACCTGGAGACGAAGAGCTTTCTCGACAGGGTGGGCGCGCCCACGGTGACCAAGCCGTTCGATCTGCACCAGGTGCGCCGAGCCGTCCGCCGAATTTCCGTCGACTAGCCCAGACTTCTCCGAAAAGCTCGCCTGCTAGAGCGTGAGCCTGCCCTCGGCCACTGGGGTGACATAGCCGCCGACGTCGATCCCGTCCGCGCCTCCGTCACCGTGAAGCTCCACGTACAGGATGCTGCGGCGGCCCATCTTGGTCCCCTGCTCGCTGACGAAGCGCGTCCCCGCGGCGCCCGACACGAGGCGATGACGGATCATGAACGCGGCCAGAGGTCCCGTGGAGCTTCCCGTGGCCGGATCCTCCGGCACGCCGTACTCGGGCGCGAACATCCGAGCGTACGCGCCCTCGGGGACAGGCGTGAAGACGAAGACGCAGATGGGCGCGGCGTCCGCGCCCTTGATGATCGACACGCCGTGGGAGTCGAGCCACGCGTCGTCGACGGCGCGCTTGTCCGTAAGGGCGATGAAGATAGTGGGATTGCCCGCGCTCAGCCACTGGGGCGTGATGTCGAGCAGATCGTGGGCGGTGAGCCCGAGGGCCTGGGCGCAGCGGAGCCGGTCGTACGTTCGTCCATAGCTGATGGGGGGCGTGGTCAGCCAGATCAGCGGGCGCTCGCCTGTCTCCACTCGACCCGTCTCCACTCGAATAGCCACCGGTCCCACCTTCTCCTCCAGCACGAACTGCTTGGTGCCTTCGGGCACGATGCCTTCATCCAGCAGCACGAAGCTGGTGCCCACCGTCGGGTGTCCCGCGAAGGGCAGCTCCCGCGTCGGCGTGAAGATCCGCACGCCCGCCGCAAACGAAGCCCGGGTCGCCGGCACCACGAAGACCGTCTCCGAGAGATTCATCTCCCGCGCGATCTTCTGCATGGTCACGTCGTCGAGGCCGGAGGCCTCCGGGAACACGGCGAGGGGATTCCCCTCGAGGGGCTGGGTGGTGAACACGTCCACGACGCGATAGCGGTAGGAGCGAGGGCTGGGCACGGGCGGTCCTTGTGGAGTGAAGGGGGGCGATCAGCGGAAGGCGGGCATCACCTCGTGCGTGAGGAAGTGCAGGGTGCGCCGCATCTTCTCCAGGGGGAGGAGGCCGCCCGGGTTCAGCTCGGCCACGATGCCGCTCAGGCCGAGCTGCTCCGCCACTTCACCGAGGCGCTCGATCACGCGGCGTGGTGTCCCGAAGGCGACCCGGGTCTTCAAGATCTCGTCGTAGGTCAGCCCGCCCACCTTGTCGGCCAGGCTCTGGCGCCGGGTCGCGGAGCCCGTGTCACGGCGACCCATGCCGGACTGCACCAGCTCGAGATGACGCTGGAAGAAGTAGGTCATGTTCTCCTTCGGCTCCTCGAGGGCCTCCGTCTCGGTGGCCGCCAGGTAGACGGGGATGCGCAGGAAGGCGTCCGGATTTCCCGCGTGTCCCGCCTCCTTCCAGGCCTTGCGGTAGGACCCGAGATGGATCTCCAGCGAGGGAATGTCGTGGTCGCGCAACCCCACGAAGATGGGCAGGCCGAGCCGGGCCACGTGCAGGAACGTCTCCTCGGAGTTCGAGGCCATGCGCATGGGCGGATGGGGAAGCTGGCGCGGCATGGGCGAGACCGTCGCGTTC